>BNJT01000995.1_pt1 | contig 450244 bp, 571 predicted proteins | sample 8540491 | NCBI WGS metagenome assembly BNJT01 (sample SAMD00202455, study PRJDB9452) | human saliva metagenome | host: Homo sapiens
AAGGGAATCGTGGTGCGGGTTAGGAGACTCTAACTCCTGGCCTCTTCCATGGCAAGGAAGCGCTCTAACAACTGAGCTAAACCCGCATAACGCTTTTTATTGTACCGTAGCTTTGCGTGAAAGGCAAGTGTTTTTACCAAACAGCACAGGGTCGATACGTGGTGTGGTGGCTCCTCCCAGACTCGAACTGGGGACACAAGGCTCTTCAGGCCTCTGCTCTACCAACTGAGCTAAAGAGCCACACCCGGTAACGATTGCTACACTGCCCTATTCTACACAAAATTACCGAAAACTACAAGCTCCGTAGCCAAAACGGCCGTTCTTTGCTATACTAATCCATGTATTGACCATGATGGCGCCTTGGCGGAGTGGTTACGCAGCGGTCTGCAAAACCGCGTACACCGGTTCGATCCCGGTAGGTGCCTCCATTTTGATGAATACCCCATGCGCGAGTGGCGGAATAGGTAGACGCGAGGGACTTAAAATCCCTTGGATGAATAATCCGTGCGGGTTCGATTCCCGCCTTGCGCACCAATAGTAGCGCACTACACCAGCCTGCCGGTTACACCGTAGGCTGGTTTGCTTTATACTAGTAGGTATGGAACATACAGCGCGCCAACCTTTAGCCGAACAGATGCGGCCCACAAAGCTTAGTGAAGTCATTGGCCAAAACCACCTACTAGGTAGCAACGAGATTCTACGGCAGATTGTGCGTAGCAAGCAACCAGTGAGTTTGATTTTATGGGGGCCACCTGGGACCGGCAAAACCACCCTAGCACGTATTATTGCCCGTGAGGTTAATGCAGAATGCATCGAACTATCTGCCGTCACAGCCCACAAAAAAGACGTCACCACAACGGTTGAGCACGCGCGCCAAAACTGGAACCTTGGCCTGCGCACCGTACTATTCGTAGATGAGATTCACCGTTTTAATAAAGCCCAGCAGGATGCCTTTTTGCCACATGTGGAATCTGGGCTGATTACCCTGATCGGTGCCACCACCGAAAACCCGAGTTTCGAAATTATTACACCCCTGCTCAGCCGAAGCCGCGTGCTTGTACTCGAGCCACTTAGTAAGCAGGATATTATTAGCATTATAGCGCGGGCCCTTACGAAGCTTGGTAAACGCGACCAAGTCCCCGATGACGCCTGTGACTACTTAGCTGAACTTTCTGGTGGTGACGCCCGTGTCGCGCTTGGTAACCTCGAACTAGCGCTGCAGACTGCCCCGCGGTGCGCCTCTCACCATTGAGCATATCCAGGCTACCACCCAAAAACACTTACCTGGCTACGACAAAAACGGCGACCAACACTACGATACAATCAGCGCTTTTATTAAAAGCTTACGTGGTAGCAATGTGCAGGCGGCGCTCTACTACCTTGCCCGTATGCTTGATGCTGGCGAGGAGCCATCCTTTATTGCTCGCCGCATGATGATCTTCGCAAGTGAAGATATCGGCCTGGCGGGTAACGGTGCGCTATCCCTTGCTGTGGCTACCTCGCAAGCAGTGGAACGCATTGGCATGCCAGAAGCCAAATATATCCTGTTCCACTGTGCAACTGCCTTAGCCAAAAGCCGCAAATCACGCCAAACAACTACCTACATGCACCAAGCCCAGCAGCTTGCCAAAACGTTCCCATCAGCACCAATCCCCTTACACCTGCGCAATGCCCCGACTGGCCTCATGAAGGAGCTTGGCTATAACAAAGGCTATAAGTGGGAAGCCGACTTTAACCCAGAGGAAGGCTTTTTACCGCCAGAGGTCGCGGCTGCCGTGGGCCAGGATACATAGCTAGCTTAACCCTGATGCTTGGCTTGATCATACAGCGCCGCATATACACCATTCGTCCAGCCAAAGCCATCTTGCAGCGGATACTCGCCACCACCGCCAACCCGGGACTTGCCCATGACATCATATTTTTCGATCATCTTTTGTTTGCTACGGAAGACGTGCTCTACCGAGCCGCACCAACGCCGGCGCACCTCACTAGCGCAATCATCAAAGCCATAGCGTTGCAGCCCCTGAATTGCGACCCATTGCAGTGGTGCCCAGCCATTCGGGTGGTCCCATTGCTGGCCATTATGCACCAGTGTTGTTAATAAGCCACCGGGTGCCAAAAAGTCCGTTTCGAGCCGCACTTTCACACGCTGGGCCTGCTCTGGGCTCGCAATACCGCTCCAGAGCATATAGCATGCTGCGAGCGTTGGACGGCCCGTCACTTGCTGACGTACAGCATCATAGTCATAAAAGAATCCAGTTGTCTCATCCCAACAGTAGCGCTGCAAAGCACGGGCACGCCGAGCTGCAAAACGCCGGAACTTACGTGCTAGTAGTGGCTGGCGTAACATGGTGTACGTATCAGCAATCAGGCACTCAAGATCATACAGCAAACAATTTAAATCAACCGGCACAATATCCGTGGTATGAATAGAGCTAAGATCCTGCTCGTCCCTCAGCCAGCGTGAGCTAAAATCCCAGCCGCTTTCAGCACCAGCCCGCAGGTCAAGGAACAACTTTGCTCGCTCCTGCTTGCTCTGGACTGACTGCGCCGTAGCAATATCTTCACGCTGGGACTCTGGTCGCGGCGTTGATTCGCTATCGTAATAGCGGTTCAGCGTCAGGCCACATGGGAGTTGCATAATACGGTGGCGGGCAGCCAGGCCATCGGTATCCACCACCGCCTGGCGGCCGCGCATCCAAAAGCGGTATTCCGTTAGCATATGTGGTAAATAGGTAAAATACGTCGTCGCCCGGCCGCGCTCCGTCGCTAGTAGGCGCAGCATATGGCTAAAAAACGGCGGCTGCGATCGGCTTAAAAAGTATGAGCGATTGGCCGTGGGAATATAGCCATATTTACTGAGCATATAGGCGTAATTTTTACCATACCCTCAATCATATCCCAGTAGCCATCCGCCGCCAGACCCAACATAATAAAGTATGTATCCCAGTAAAATTGCTCACTAAAGCGCCCACCCGGCACCACGTACGGATATGGCAGCGCCAGGAGTGACCCGCGTGCTTTGCGATTACGGCGCACCAATTGTGGCCATAGTTCACGCACATGCTGGCGCGCAGTTCGCCCAGTACTCAGTGTGTGATGCTGATGCTTATGGGGCGCAAACTCATAAAAATTATGCTTAACAAACTGCTCTACATCAAAGCGCGGGTCTTGCCGGCGCCGATGATAATCGCGCATAATAACCTGCGCCCGCTTACGTGGCACAAGGTCTGCAAAGGTTTTGCCATCACTAAAAACACGCCGGTGCTGCACCTGCTGGAACAGCTCACCAAATTGCCGGTCTGGGCCTTTTTGCTCACGCAGCAAGCGGCCGGCAGTCTGGACGAGCGCGGTTTTGAGTTTATCAGCTGGGCTTGGTTTTGGTGATAACACAGTACCCAGTATAGCAGCTTCGTAGCGCTTATGGTAATGGTGCTTGGCAGACAGATGGTAGTTTGACAATCTGTGCATTTGCAAGCGGCGCTGCCGTGTAGTAATCACGCGCTGGGTCGTGCCCCTGCCAGGCCACCTGCAGCGCCTGGAGCGTATCGCCATGGGATACAAGCAAGACGGTTTTGCCAGTATAGTGCTGCTCGATAGACTGAACTAAACGCATTACGCGGGCTGCCACTTGGCTGAGTGGCTCGACGCCATGGCCATAGGCTTGGCCGCTCGTATCCGCACGCCACACATCTTGGTAGGCAGTCTTGGCCTCGGCGAATTCTAGCTCGCCAAAGTAGCGTTCGCGTAGCTCGGAGGCAACAGTGACTGCCTCGGCCCCAATCGTGTGCTGGGTAATCATGGCCGTCTGGTAAGCACGCGCAAAGTCAGAGCTATACACCAGTGTGCTTGCTGGCAGGCCAGATTCTCGGGCTGCTTGCTCAACCTGCTGACGGCCGTGTGCAGTCAGCCCATAACCAGGGCGCACGCCGTGCTCTGGCCACGAAAGCACAATCCCCTGCACATTGGCTGTGCTCTGGCCATGGCGCATCACGTAGTACGTATTGTGTACATTATACGCTGGCTTTGGCATGGCGTTTACGCTCGTTGGCATCAAGGTAGCGTTTGCGCAGACGCAGGTTCTTTGGCGTCACTTCTAGCAGCTCATCGTCCTCGATAAAGTCGATACTTTGCTCAAGGCTCAGCTCGGTATATGGCGTCAGCTGCACGGCACCATCGCTTGATTTACTGCGCATATTCGTAAGTTGCTTTGCCTCACACATTAATTTCCAGATCATCCTGGCGGTTATAGATGCCGACGATCATACCGGCATACACCTCGACACCAGCCCCAACCAAAAGCTCACCACGGGCCTCAGCCGCCTGCAATGCATATGGCGTGGTCGTACCGGCTTCAAACGCAATCAGCACGCCGCTACGCGTCTTTGGCAACTTGCCGGCCAGTGGCTGGTAACCATGGGGCAAGCTATTCATAATGATAGTGCCTTTCGTAGCGGTTAAAAGAATGTTACGTAGGCCAATCAGCGCCCTGGTTGGCATCAGGTATGTCAGGCGAATTGTGCCGCTACTGGTGGTCTCCTGGGCGCATTTCGGCCCGGCGAGCACCAAGCTCCTGGCTCACTGCACCCACAAACTCGGCCCCAACTTCTAGCACTACCTCTTCCATAGGCTCTTGCTCGACGCCATCAATCACCGTTGTTACAACCTGTGGGCGGCCAACTTCAAACTCATAGCCTTCCCGACGCATGGTTTCAATCAAAACACTCAGGTGGAGCTCACCACGGCCAGATACGGTAAAGCCAATCCCGTTTTCTACCACACGCAGACTTACATTGGTTTCGATTTCCTTCGCCAGCCGGTCACCAATTTGGCGGCTGGTGGTAAATTCACCCTCACGCCCCTTCATTGGGCTGGTGTTGAGGGCCAAGGTACATACTCAGCGTTGGGGCTTCGATATCAATCGTCGGCAATGCATCAGGCTGGTCCTTACTGGCAATAGTGTCGCCAATATGCGCACCGGCCACACCCGTAATAGCAACGATATCGCCCGCAGTTGCCTCGGTTAGCTCTTCCCTATTCAGGCCACGGTAGCCAAAGAGCTTTTCGATACGGCCATTAACTTGCTCCCCGCCACGCTTAATCAGCGCAATTGGCAGCCCAGGGCGTGCCTGGCCACGAGCAATACGGCCGATGGCATATTTACCAAGGAACGAATCATACTGCAAACTTGTCACCAGCAGCTGAAAGCCACCATCTGTCGCAACCTGCGGGGCAGGAATATCATTGATAATAGCCGTAAAAATCGGGGTTAAATCAGCGTGCTCGCTAGGGTTATCAGGCATATGATCCCAGGCCTTCCCATCCCGGCCAATCGCGTAGTATACCGGGTACTGCAGCTGGTCATCACTAATCGCTAGCTCCAGGAACAGGTCCGAAATTTCATCCAGCACCTCATCAATCCGGCGTGATGGCTTATCGATTTTATTAATCACAACCACTGGCTTTAGGCCCAACTCTAGTGCCTTACTGAGGACAAACTTAGTTTGCGGCATCGGGCCCTCTTGGGCGTCAACCACCAAGAGCACGCCATCGGCCATGTTAAGCGTGCGCTCTACCTCACCGCTAAAATCAGCGTGGCCAGGTGTATCAATAATATTGATCTTGTAGGTTTGGCTACTACCGTCAGCCTGTGGTTGCTGGTAGTAAATACTGGTTTGCTTAGCAGTGATAGTAATACCGCGCTCGTGCTCCTGGTCGCCACTATCCATAATGAGCGTCTGGGCCATCTCGGCTTGGTTCTGGCGGAAGGTGTTACTTTGCTTAAGCAGACCGTCTACCATGGTCGTTTTGCCATGGTCAACGTGGGCAATAATCGCCACATTGCGTAGTTTTTTAGGGTCGTTCATAGTCGGTATCGCTCGTCCTTTGGCAAGCATTCGCTTAGTTCGCTGTTCGCCCTATTATACCATAGCTACCACCTAGTAGCGCCGATCCCCCGCTTAGTAACGCACGACGATTTCACAGGGTTTGTTGCTACCACCAGCATCATATAGCTGGGTACTATTTGGTACGTGGCAGGTGATATTCTTCGTACTCACGCCCGGTACATAGTACTGGTAACGGAAGGCTTCGCGGCCAATATACTTTACGCTGCGTGGTATCCTTACATCCACAAGCTTATTTGAGCGAAAAGCATGGTCACCAATTTGCTCAAGACCCTCAGGGAAATGCACCGAGGCAAGGTGGTTATCGTGGAAAGCTGACTCACCAATTGTGCGCAAGCTGGCCGGGAAATCAACCTCTACTACCTGGTTGTTGCGGAAAGCGTGCTTACCGATACTAACCACGCCATCCGGTAAGTCAACGGTGTGCAGGCCGCAGTTATCAAAAGCAGCTTCACCGATCGTCTTTAGGGTCTTTGGGAAGCGGACTTCGCTGAGTAGCTTAGAATCACGAAAGACGAAATCACCAATTTCTTCGACACCCTCTTCGAAGGTTACTTCACGCATCTTGGTATTATTGCCAAAGGCAGTTGACTTAACGTGCTTAGTGGTGCTCAGTATATGCACCTTTTTCGAGGTGATTATCACGGAAGGCTTCAAAGCCAATTTCGTACAGGTTGGGTGAAAAATCAATACTTGTAAACACGTTGTTCTTAAAGGCGCCAGCCTGAATAATCCGCACAGTTTTGGGGATGCGCACAGATACAAGGTTCTTTTCACGGAAGACATATTCACCAATCTCGACAATCGGGTTACCACCAATAGCTGCTGGTATCACCAAGTCCTTCGGGCAATCATTACGGTACCCAGTCACCCGCAAGCCAGAAATAGTTTGGCCGTCTATATTTAGCTGGGTGGAGGTAGTCGTAAAGCAGTCGCGGCGGGTTGGCGTACCTTCCTTGCAGTGGCCGTCACCAATCACCCCAGTTGTACTATCAATATGGAAAGCGAGGTCGTTAAAGCGTACTGATTGTATTTCGGCGCAGTAGTTACGGCCAGCATCGCGCTGGTAGTAATTAAACGGCCGCACCACACTATTAGCCACATTTGGTGCCACACCACGGGGAGTTGTTTCTGGGTAGCGGTTATTATTGTTCGAGCGTGCCACCTTGGCTGTACCATTGACTTGGGTCAGCTCCGTTTTTCATAGCTGTTTCCTCGGCACTGCGCTGCATACCACGGTACGTTAAACTAATAATTCCCGCCAAAATACCGATCACTACTACGACCACTAGTAGCTCTACAATGGTAAAGGCGCGCTGGAATGGTTGCATACGCCGCATGATACTCCCCCTTTTGTCTTTGTTTTGCTATTGCTATATGGCCTACAGTATACGCTAAAGCTTTGCTTATTCTACAAGTGTTAAAATGTTACTTAGCTTAAATAGTAATGTATTTTTACTGAAGAAATACAAAAATCCTGGCCTAATGCACTTGTCTTTTTGCCCTAAACCCGCTATAATCTATCAACGTAATCAACTTGGCTTGATTACTACACTACGGGCGCTTAGCTCAGTTGGCTAGAGCATCTCGTTTACACCGAGAGGGTCGGGGGTTCGAGTCCCTCAGCGCCCACCATTATGTAGTATGTTTAACCCCACCTGTTATACGCAGGTGGGGTTTTTGTCCTCTCCTCATGATATATCCCGACTATATACCCAGCCATGCCGAGGCTTACAGCGTGCGTAGCACAGCACCAAGAGCCCGCACCAGGCGCTCGATGGCTTCTGGCGGCAGCGCTGCTTTTGGGCGTGGGTCGTCCCATGGTGAGCAGTCTGGCTTGGCTTCGCGATTAGGCCAGCGTGGGATCAAATGCGCGTGTACATGGGGGTCGCGGTTGCCAAGTATCGCTACATTAACCCGGGCAGCACCCGTCGCTACACGAATGGCCCACATAGCGCGCTGGATATCCTGCCCAAATGCCTGCATGGTCCCTGGTGGTAGCTGCTCAAGCGAAGTATAGTGCACCCGCAGCATAAGGATGCACCGGCCTGGGAAACGGGCGTCATTGTACAGCCCTAAGCGCGTCGTGGCTGACTCTGCCACGGGGTAGTATAGCTCAAAACCACAACTGTGGCATGGTACTGGGTGGGCTGGCGGTCGTAACATAGGTATCTCCTTATATACTAGTATGAACCTATTGCTTGCAATGGTAAACCCCCGCAGTGGCGTGCGGGGGTTAGATCGACTTATTGACTCTGGACCGGCGGGTCATCTGCCGGTTCTGGGAGGGGCGTGTCGTTACTACCAGGCTGATGGGAATACCTTCCCATACGAGCAGCAAACGCTGCGTCACGCTCAGCCTGGTCGGGGCGCTCAAAGTAGCCCTGATACTTCAGGGCGGTTTTATCGCCCTTGACCATACGCAGGTACACGACCCGGTAGCCTATCTGAATACCCATAAAGGCAATCAGAAAGGAACCCAGGATGGTGCTGAGATCGATGGCCTGGTCAATGACCAGAGCCAAGACGACAAGCGCTGCCCACACCACGGCGTACATCCCAAGCGGTGCACGCAAGAAGCGGCATGATGCCCAGTAGCGGGCTTTGTCGAATAGGTCGTTGTTGTTGGTGCTCATAATGAGCACCCCCTTTCAGAAGGATGGATGAATAAGGACATGGTACTAGCCACGGCAATGGCTACTACCGTGTATTTATGGTAGCACAGTGGTACCATCAAGTAAAAAGCTCGTGGTTTTTACCCTACACAGCTTTAGGGGTAGCCTTCGGCTCATCTGCGGGGGTAATACAGGTACAAAGCAGCGATACCACAGCGGCAAGCACAAAGATAATTGCAAAGCCAAGCTGGTAGCCACACAGTGCTAGAATGGCAAACACCGCTACAAATAGCGCCACGTAGGCAATATCGCAGGCGATTTCCATAGATAGAATATAGCTCATCCCCTGCTTGCGCGTGTGGGCATAGTACGTACTCGTCCATGGGTTTTGCTGGTATCGTAGCGCCAGTAGCCACACAATATTAATCACAGCCACGCTGGCAGTTGATGCCGGTACCAAGCGCAAGAGATGCGCGCCAAACGTAGCCAGCGAGCCTTCGCGGAGGACCTTGGCAGTGCCAACACTATCGTTGCGATTACCAATAAACATCAAGAAGATTGCCGCGCCCACACTACCAATCGTTGCTACCGTACCAATTGATTGAATATTCGATAGCACCAATGCCATATAGATGGGAAAGACCAGGTTACCGATCGCCGTGTGGATATTAAAGGCAAAGTTCGCCAGCAAATCTCGCTTAGGGGCGTGGCGCAAGCTATAGCCAATATTCTGCTGCTGCTTATGCCCGCCAGCTGTGTTATCCAGCTTGCGTAGCCAAAAAATACTGCCGACGATACACGCAACCGCCACATACAGCGGCCAGCTCGTACCCAGCACCATAGCAATGCCCGCTGCAACAGCCGGTGCAATACTACACGCCATCATGGTAATGGATTCGATGCGGGCAATATCTTTACCCTTACGCTCCATATTAATAGCCCGCGAAACAAACGCATGTTCGGCGTTCCACTGGAAAGCATTGGTAAATGCCATGGCAACGGCCATCACCCAAGCCAGCTCACTACGGCCGGTTTGTACAATAGCCGCTAGACACAGCAGATACACGATATAAGCAGCACGGCCGATGATCAGGCTTGGGCGGGCCCCAAACCGGTTGGTAAAACGCATGGATGGGTAGTTAATAACCAGCTTAACGACAGCGTAAACAACGTAAAACAGGCTGACGCCAAGCAGCGACAAGCCGTGCTTAAGTAGCAGGAGTGGCACGAAAACTTCGACCAAGGCACCACCAAAACTTCGCAGCGTATTAGCTATGGTTATATCAACTAAATCTTTATGGAGAATACTCTTGAACTTTTTCATGGGCTCATTATAGGATATATGCACATCATATACAACAAGTATCAAGCAGTTAGGGTTATGCACCCCACCATCAAGCCCTGCTATCAGGCAGCCTAACATAGGCTAAGCCAGGCGCGGCTAAAAATCCTGCTCTCGCCAATAGTCTTCTGTTGGGCTGGGGTCTGTGTTCATTACAATGCCAGTCTCGCTGGGCTGGCTCCAATCAGGCTGCTGATCATTCTCTGGTAACACACCGACCACATTCTGAAAGTCCAGTAAATACTCACTATCAGGGTGCGAAAAATCAATCGTCTTTTGTTCTGTGTGGTGTTTTGCCCGTTCCATAGCAACCTCTTTCTATATCAGTTCTAAGTTTATATAATTTATTATATAATAAAACACTGTATATAACAAACAATCACCCACCTACGTAGCGCAGAATCTGCCTAGTTATGCTATACTAAAGCAAGCATGAAAGAGCAGTTTATTGTATTTATTATCCGCTGGTTAAGTAATTCGTTTGGCCTATGGGTAGCGGTGCGCCTGCTTGGCAGCGGTGTTCCTACAGAGCAGATCGATGGCCACATGGGCATATTCCTCCTGGCTGGGCTGGTGTTTTCGGTTTTGAATAGCATTATTCGGCCAATTCTTGTGATTCTATCCTCGCCAGCTATCCTGCTTACGCTTGGATTGTTTATATTTGTTGTTAATGGTGCTATGGTATGGCTCGCCATTAAGCTCACGCCAGGCCTGAGCATGACATTTATTAACGCAATTTTTGCCGGTATGCTGCTAAGTCTGATAAACTATATAGTAAGTAGTATGCGCGAGCTACGCCGCATACAAAAGAGAGGAGATGCATAACATGGGAGCGATTTTACAGTATATTACGATGGGTTCGGCTGTGCTGATGATTATAGCAATTCTATTGCAACAGCGCGGTGCAAGCCTGGGTGCTGGGTTTGGTGCCTCGGGTGAGCTCTACACAACTCGCCGTGGCATTGATAAAAGCCTATTTGAATTTACCATCGTGATGGCAGTTATTTTTGTCATGTCAATCATTGCAAGCTTGCTGCTACCAAATCTTGGGGCGTAACGCTATATGGCGCAGCCAGATGGCAATTGGCAACGATTCCAGCATATTCGCAAAACCAGCGAGATTATTGCCCGTGCCCGCCAAGCCGAACAGAGAACGGCGCAGCACGCCAATACCTTCCTATTCGGCCGTTGGCACAACACAAAGCAAGTGCGCCACCATATGGCGCTGTGGCTAATTGGCGTTGGTATTTTAATTATTATTGTCGTGGCGCAGTTTTTTGTACTCCGTGGCACGTATTCTACCCGGGCAGCGGTGCCGGGTGGCACTTACGCAGAAGGTGTTGTTGGTAGGATTGAATCGCTCAACCCGCTCTATACCAGTAGTGGTGCAGAACAATCCCTGACTCGCCTGCTGTTTTCTAGTCTCTTTACCTACGATAGCACCGGCGCCCTACAATCCGACATTGCAACTGGCTATAAACTACAGAATGATGGCAAGCGCTACCGCGTCACCATTCGTACCGATGCCACATGGAGCGACGGCCAAAAACTAACGGCAGATGATATTATCTTTACAATCAACGCTATTAAACGGCCTGCTGTTGGTTCGCCGCTCTACGCTAGCTGGCGCGACGTGACCGCCACGAAGGTTGACGCCACCACAATTGACTTTACGCTACCGGCAGCCTATGCACCATTCCCACATGCACTCACCTTTGCTATCCTGCCAAAGCATATTTTGCAAGACGTCGCCCCAAATGTATATCGTGAACATGATTTTAGTCAGCACCCAACCACCAGTGGGCCATTTGCCCTGCGCTACGTACAAACAGTACCTGGCAGTGATGGCCAGCGCCGCCGCGTTGCCCACCTGGTACGCAATAGCCACTACTACCGCGGGGCACCAAAGCTTGAGCGCTTCCAGCTCCATGCCTACCGCGATGCCAACCGGCTGGCAGAAGCCTTAGCTACACGCGAAATTAATGCCGCGAGCGGGCTACCCCTTAGCAAAGCTGCCGAGCTTGATAAAAACTGGCTCATTTAATATCATAAAGAACACGACCAATGCTGGCATTTATGCCCTGTTTAATACCACCGGCGATGCCTTACAACACGCCAAAGTACGCCAGGCACTGCAGCGGGGCACCAATGTTGCTGCGGCACGCAATGCCGTTGCGACTGGACTGCAGCCCATCGATACCCTTTGTGCGCGGCCAAGTACCAACCGGTGATATCCATAAACCAAGCTATAATGTGCAGGAAGCCAATAAACTGCTGGATGAAGCCGGCTACTCCGAACGGCGCGGCGGCGTACGTATGAAGAATCAGCGCCCCTTGCAGCTACGCGTTGTACTCCTCAAAAGCACGGATTATGAAAAGGTGGCCGCCAACTTGCGCAAGCAGTGGGCCGCCCCTAGGTGTGCAAAGCAGTTGTACGTACTGTTGACCCCAATGACCCCACCCAAAGCATGGCTAGTTCTGTGCTACAGCCACGTGACTACGATGTGCTCATCCACGAGCTAACCATCGGTGCCGACCCCGATGTCTACGCCTACTGGCACTCATCCCAGGCAGTTGCACGCGGGCTTAACTTTACCAATTACAGCAACGGTGTCGCCAGCGATGCACTTGCCAGTGCACGCGCCCGTAGTGATGGCAATCTACGTAATGCCAAGTATCAGAGCTTTTTACGCCAGTGGTATAAGGACGCACCAGCAATTGGCTTATATCAATCGGCTGCAGTATATGCCAGCACGAAGGGTACAACGGCCGTTCAGCCGGGTGAGCATTACGTTGCAGCCCAGGATCGTTACAATAACGTCGCAGGCTGGATGATTAAAACTGCCGATGTATACCGCACGCCATAGCCTAGGTATTTACACAGCGCCTGCATTACGGTACAATTGTAGCTGCTACTATATGGCCCCCGGGCACTATACTAGCGCAAGGGATACGCGGGCGTGGCGGAATTGGTAGACGCGCTAGCTTGAGGGGCTAGTGAGCACTGTGCTCGTGGAGGTTCAAGTCCTCTCGCTCGCACCACGATTCCCTTACTTAAACACGCATTATCATGCACACCACTTGCGGTACTCACCCAAGTGGTGTTTTGTTTGTTCTCGTCATTCCTATTTGCGCGAATGATCTCTTCACGCTAAGCATGACATACCTTGGGATTAGCATGGGGCGGTTATTTGATTTTTGGCTACAGTATGATATGATTATTCCATATGAAGATTCGTGTACTTGGCTTAATTATTATTAAACTAATGGGGGTTTGCTTTTTCGGTGCTGGTATTTGGCTTGTTGTCGTCATGACTCAGCTATATATTAGCAGCAACACAAAGCTAGAGGCACTACTGTGGTATCTGCCAGGTTCTGGGTTTGGGGTTGGGCTGCTGGGGGCTGGTTTTTGGCTTGCTGACGGCACGTAGCGTGCAAGACGTAGCATATAGGTTGATAAACCTCACTTGTCTTGATGGTAAATAATAAAGGCTCAGCACCAGGCATTTGGTTTTCTATTGACTGATATACTATATTGCGTCATAATATACACCATCATGGAACACAAAAGGCATAATAATATAGATGCGGTAGAAATACCGTCAGAGCAAGAGCAACAAACACAGCGCACATCAACTGCCCAACGCATGGGAGCAGAGGCGTGTAGCGCTTCCATAGTAGCCAGTTATACAGAAGCCCAGGAAGAGGCCCCGAGCATGAGTCTTGAAGAATTTAAGAAGCAACTTGAAGAAGCTCGTAAGGTTGAAGAGCGTGTGAAAAACAATATACGCGAAACCAAACGACGCGAACAGGCTTATGCACGAAATCGGCGTACATCCCCGTTTTTAGGCGCCATTATCACCAATGCGGCAATTGCGTAGAACTATTCTAGCTATACTACGGTGGATGGACAGGCACTTTATCTCATCCATGATGATTATTGGTGTGGTTCTTCTTATCTGTTTTGCCCTTTTTTGGCCGCTAGAGGTGATGGATAACTAGGCAACCCCTGCCGAATCTGCGCTGCGCGCGCCTCCCCCACCACTGCCGCTAGCTCTGCCTGGCTGGCGCGCATAATGCCGCGCACACTGCCAAACTGCCGCAGCAGTTTTTGCTTGGTTTTGGGGCCAATACCAGGGATGCCATCGAGCGCACTTTTGACGCTGGCTTTGCGCTGCAACGCTGTGTGGTAGCTGACGGCAAAGCGGTGCGACTCGTCGCGGATGCGCTGGAAGAGCTTGGTAATGTCACTGGCTGCAAGCGGTGGATTGGCCACCCGGCCGGTACTGCTAGCTGGTTGTTCCTGCACGGCAGAAGCAGTCTGGGCCGCCTCTGGCTCATAGCCCGCGGCACTACCGCGCAAATTCTTGGAGTGCGCACCAGCGTTGCGTTGCCCCGGGTGGAGGTTGATCACATAGACATCACCATCCTCATGCACGGTGATGCCGCCTGGGCGCTCGGCCTGCAGGCGCTGAATATACGCCAGCCCCACCTGCGAGCCAGTTTTGTGCACCAGGATCTCTTCCTCACGCTTGGCAATGCTGATGATCGGCACATGTACCCCACGCGCATCGCGGGCCGCAATTGCGGCTGCCAGCTGGCCTTTGCCACCATCAATCAGCAGCAGGCTCGGCGTGCCCCAGCTCTTGATATGGCGCTCACCAGGCGGCGAAAGATGACGTCGTGCATATTGCCAGTGTCGTCGTTTTTTTCGCTGACTTTAAACTTGCGGTACTCGGCCCGGTCACTGACGCCATTGCGAAACACCACCATGCTCGCCACCACCTGGCGACCGCTCATGTGGCTGATATCGTAGCCTTCGATGCGGGTTGGTGCGCCGGCTAGCCCCAGCAGTGTGGTCAAGTCCGCCAAGGCCCGATCCTTACTAATAGCCAAAAATTCCCTTATCGCCAAACATCACCCGGCGCTGCAGCTCCCTGCATGGCGCGCAGCTTGTTGCGCAGCTGGGCGGCCCGCTCAAATTCGTGTAGCCCAGCGGCCGTCTTCATATCGCGCTCAAGCTCGGCAGCGATGGCTTTTGCGGTTGCCTTTGATGTAGCTTATCAGCGTACGTAGGTTGGCTTTTATAGGCCTGCGGCCCGTCGCTGACTTTTGGGGCTCAGGCCTAAATCTTCGTCCAGCTTTGACTGCCCAGGCCGACGCTCACGCGTCAGGTACGGGAAGATTGGCCGCAGGTAGCGCAGGGCTTTTTGAGCGCAAAGCCGTTGTAGAAGGGGCCGTAGTAGTCAGCGCCATCATCCGCTGGGTTGCGCGTCAAGCTCACCACTGGCCACTGGCTCTTCGCGTCGATCCGCACGAAGGTCTGCGATTTATCATCGCGCAGCAGCACATTGTAGCGTGGCATGTAGCGCTTGATCATCTCGCTTTCTAGAAAGAGGGCGTCCACCTCGCTTTCGGTCTCGATCCAATCTGTATCGTGGATCTCCGCCACCAGCGCCATGGTCTTATTATCCCGCCCGCGCGAATCCTGAAAATACTGCCGCACCCGGTTGCGCAGCACCGCCGCCTTGCCAACATAAATCACCTCCCCGCTGGCCGACTTATGAAAGTACACCCCCGGGCTGCGGGGCAGTGTTTTGAGCTTGGCGTGGAGGGCAGCGTTCATCCCTCTAGTATAGCAAATACGTTCGCTTAGCGCCGGCCAAACCACGCTGCGACTCTATGGCGACTGAGCGGCCCGCCATGGCCAACGTAAAAGGTTTGGGTATTTGTTTCGAGCAATCTGGTAATGGACGCGTGTAGCTCATCCATACTCATCACGTAGTAATGGTAGGCTGGCCGCTGCGCCAGGAGCTTACCGCCCAGTACTCCACCCATCAAGACGTCACCAATGATTGCCTGGCCGTCATCCGCCACAATGCTTATACTACCCGGTGTGTGCCCTGGCGTATGGATAATATCCGCAGCAATACCAAGACGACGGAGCAGCCCGCTACGCTGGCCTTTTATGACAATATCATTTGTAAACCGGGGGAAGCGTGGGTCGATCACCAGCCGCAGCAGGCAGGAAAATAGCCGCGTATTGTGCACCGGGTCACTGACACCATTGGTGCACATATGGGCATCGCCTGTATGAATAACCGTCTGAATGTGCGGATATGCTGCGATGATTTCAGCCGTGCTGCCGCAGTGGTCGCTGTGACCATGAGTATGAATAATATGCGTCACATCCGTAAACGATGCACCAGCGCTGGCCAGCGCGTGGGCAAGCCGGGGCATATCGCCAGGCTTACCCGTATCCACCAGTACATACCCATTCTTGTAACTCAGCAAATAGCTATTTGCGACTGGTAGCGCGATGCGTTGGATGTGCACTTACTCTTCCTCGCCCTCAATCGAAACATGCGGCAGTACGCTATCTAGCCAGCGTGGCAACCACCAGGCGTACTTACCAAGCACCGCCATCACAGCTGGCACCAGCGCCATACGAACGATAAAGGCATCTACCAAAATCCCCACCGCCAAACCAAAGCCAATTGCCTGAATGGTAACATTATGGTTGCTCACAAACCCAGCAAACACAGCCACCATGATGATAGCAGCGGCCGTCACCACCTTGGCACCAGCGACAAAGCCATGGTGCACTGCCTGCTTTGCATCTGGCGTTTTGCTGTGCGCATAGGCTTCGTGCATATTGGACACCAAGAAGAACTCATAGTCCATCGCCAGGCCAAATAGAATGCCGATGCCGATGATAGGAATAAAACTCACGATTGGTGCCGGGGCATCCGTCATACCGAACCACCCCCACTGAAAGGCCATCACAATAGCACCAAAACATCGCTCCAACCGATAGCAAGAAACCAAGCGTGGCCTTAAGCGGTACCAAAATTGAGCGGAAGGCAATCATCAGAATCACCAGCGAAAGCCCAACTACAACGACCAAATACACTGGGAGTGCTTGGGCAAGCTTTTTGGTTGATATCTACCTCGATTGCTGTCGAGCCTGTCACCGCAAGCCGGGTACCATGCTGCTGGGCGGCAGCCGTGGCATCACCACTACGCAGCCACGCAATCAGATCCTTGGTGCCCTGGCTGGTTGGGGAATCCTTAGGGATAACCTGCAATACGCCCGCACTTGTATCATCATTGACCATCGCTGGCACGACCTTGGTAATAGATTTATTGTGCGCTGCTAGGCGTTCACCAGTTTGGTTAAGATAATAGAGCTTCGCGTAGCGCTCCACAGTCTGCTCAAACTGCTGCTCGGCCTGGGCAAGCCTTCGCGGTGCCTGGGCCTGGGCTTGCTGCATTTCTTGCTGTAGCGTGAGCATTTCGGCCGGCGTTGTAGCAGCAGCTAGCTTGGCAGCAAAAGCCTTTTCGGCCGCCTGGCGCTCAGCAGCAACACGCGCCTCAAACTGGGGGCGTAGCTTCTGGCGGACAGCATTTTTTGCGGCATCATCCACCTTTGGTAGATTCTCGACCACCACGGCCAGGGTGCATTATAGCCTTCGCCAAAGCCACGCGTTATTGCATCATAAGCTTGACGCTGGCTTGAAGTTGGTGCGGCGTATTGATCCGTTGGGATACCAAGCTGAATCTGCGCCACTGGCCAAGCAATTGCCGCCACTACCACAATACTGCCGATAATGACGCGCCACGGATGCGCCACGACAAAGCGTGCCCAACGCTCACCAAAGACGCGGCTTGGCCCATGTGTACTACCAGACTGGCTTGTTTGTGCGCTCTTGTGCGCACCGGTCTGGGCGAGCTGACGGCGCGTCTTTTTGCTGAATATTGTATCACCAGCCAGACCCAACAGTGCCGGTAGCAGGGTGACCGCAACCACGGCTGCCATTGCGACAGTGCCAGCACCCGCCAGCCCCATAATCGTCATGAAGGGAATGCCCACCACACTCAGCGCCGCTAGAGCAATAACTACCGTTGTGGCGGCAAACACCACTGCATTACCGGCTGTACCAGTTGCTCGGCCAATCGCAGCCTGGGCTGGCATACCGCCTAGGCGCAAACTACGGTATTTGCTCACAATAAACAGCGAATAATCAATCCCCACAGCCAGGCCCAACATCACCGCCATAACGGGCGACGTCGAGCTAATCTCGAGCCAATGCCCCTGCTGCTAGCAGCACACCCATACTCACGGCTACTGCAGCAATTGCCACGATAATTGGCAACCCGGCTGCCACCAACGAACCAAGCGTCACGACGAGCACCATCAGGGCAATCAGCACACCAATAACCTCGCCAACACCCAGGATCTCGCCCGGTGCATTATTAATTGTCACCGGCTATATGTGCACGTAAGCCATCCTTTTGGGCAGCGGTAACGGCCTGCTGCACCTGGCTCAGCGTGCTATCGTCAATCTGGCCAGCCTGGTGCTCCAGCTGCACTTGGGCGTATGCAATCCGGCCATCTTTGCTAATAGCATCACGGTATTCAAAATGGACTTATTACCTGTTTGACACCATCTACTTTTTTAATATCCCTCAGTGTGGATTCCACGATTGTCTTATGCTGCTCAATCGAGCTACCTTCAGCCACTTCAAACACAACGCGGCCCGTACCGGCACCGGCATCTGGGAAGAGCTGCCGCAGCCTATCGAGCGTGGTTTGCGCCTGAGTGCCAGGGATGGTGATCGCCTCGCTCATTGGTCGGCTTAGGCTAGCTCCCACGCTACCAGCAATACCAAGAATAACCACCCACAACGCAATAAATCGCCACGGCCGGCCAAAGATATACTCCCCCAGTTTATGCAGTCCCTTACCCATTATTTTCCTCCTTCATACGCTGCGCATGCATTGCATCAACACAGGCTTGGCCTTCCGTCATGGCATCGACCAAGCGCTGTAGTTCAGCGGCTGCGCGGGTCAGTTCTGGCTTGTAGATACGCTTGGTACCCTGCTTTTTGTACGACACAATGTGCACTTGCAAAAAGCAGCTTTTAGAGTGATGTGATACCGCCGGCGGCGATAGCTCCGATTCATCAATCAATTGCCCCACTGACATTGAGCCGTGCTTAATCAGCTGTACTAGAATCTTCAGGCGCTGCTCGTCCTTTAAGGTTTCAAAAATCGGCATGCACCCTTTAAAGGCCTCTATACCATGCTGCTCTGGCGTTGCCGTGCCTACAGGCGTAGATGTTCGCTGAGGCTGACGTTGAGTTGATACCATCGTCGTGTCTCCTTTACTTCCATAATTTTAAGTTCTTAAAACTATAATACTATAGAATTATATAAAAAGACAAGGCCAAAGAATAGCCTTGCCAGAGTATAATGGTTATGCAAACCCTATCGGGGAACCCGTGAGCCAGCGTAGCCCTCTATGCGTAGGAGCTGCTGCTTGAGCTCTGTGCCATAGCGGTAATTACCATACCCGCCCGTCGCCGGCACAACCCGGTGGCAGGGCACCAGTAGCACGATCGGGTTATTTTTACACACGGTACCAACAGCGCGGGCCGCACCAGGGTAGCCAGCCGTTGCCGCTAGCTCTTTATAGGAACGTACCTGGCCGTATGGAATACGACTCATAGCCTGATAGACAGCCCGTTGGAACGGCGTCATAGCAGTGCGGGGCTGGTGAGGAATCGTACTCAGTGCGGCACTATCGCCAGCACAGTAGGCCCGTACAGCGGCCGCGTAGGGATGTTGCTGATCCGCCACGACGGTTCCCGCAGCTTGCATCGTATAATCGGCGGGCTGCCCGCGGCTAAAAGCTGTTTTATATACCACACCCTGCTGATCGCAGTACAAAGCAAACGTCGTGTACGACTCGCCCGTGTGAGCATGTATGTCTACAATCACTATCGTTGTACCATGCATCATTACTACTCCTCCTTAACTCCATTATAATTACCTGCTACGTTATAATATCAGCTACCCTCTGCCGCAGCACCGGCACAACCTCCTCCTCAAACCATGGGTTACGCGCTCGCCAGCGAGCAGTTAGCGGCGAGGGGTGTACCAGCGGAAAATACTCTGGCAAATAGTGCGCAAAATGCGCCACCGTCTCCGTTAAGTTTCTCCCCTGCCTGGTGGGCAAGATAGTATTTCTGTGCATAAGCACCAACCAGAATCGTCAAACGTACTTCCGGCATATGAGCAAGCAGCTTTGGATGCCACTTTTCAGCAAACTCTTTGCGTGGTGGCAAGTCGCCGTGTGCGCCCTTGCCAGGGTAGTAAAAATCCATAGGGATGAGCGCAAAGAGGTCGGGGTCGTAAAACTGCTCATCACTCACGCCAAGCCACTGCCGCAAGAGACGGCCACTGGCATCATTCCACGGCACGTGAGTCTCCTGAGCAATGCGGCCCGGCGCCTGGCCAACAATGATAATACGCGAGCTAGTCGAGGCACTATAAACTGGCGGCCAACCCCGTGCCGCAAAATCAGCGTTCATTGGGTCGGTATAAATGTGCTCGTAGAGGAGCGGCTGTGACTGTACAGTTACCATGTCTTCAGTATAGCGAAATTGCGTAGCTAGCTCAATTGCTCACCCGCTGCAGGTTGTACTACCGCACTAAACACCTCTTGCGCATGCAACTTGTATTACAATTTAGTCAATACTCGTTAAAAGTTGTATCTGCGCCTTGCGTTCGTTGCGTACTGCTGCTTCGTCGTTTGGATGCATCGTGTTGATAAGGGTGATGGCAAAGTCGCTTGCCCACAGCCCATGATATTTCACGTGCGGGCTCGCCGTAAGCTGTGCCATGGTGCGCATGTGTGTCTACAATTACTATCGTTGTATCGTGCATTGTTGCCTATCTTGCATGCATCGATAGAATGCCAGCTACAAGTAGCAGAAACCCGATAAGCAGTAACGTTGCGCGAATTCCTTGAAAAATTTCCCATAGATTTCTTTGTCGTTTCCAGTCGCTAGGCAGGTCGTTAACATCCCACTTAGTAACAGCAAAGTTTCGCGGAACATTAATCGCCAAGGTGAAAGCAATCGAAAGAGCAAAACTTAGTGCTGATGATATCGCCAGAACGTGCACATGTTTTGGCTCGTCCTGAGTCATGAAGGCAAAGGATATGCCAATAACCGAACAAATTGTCATCGCAAACGGCATAAATACACCGAAAGTGCCAACCAGCCCCTTCTCCACCATAATATGGTGTTTTGGCGGCAAGCGCTTCACGACGGGGTGAACGAATGCGAACGAACCGAATTCTGCCGATGCAGTAAAACCTGTAATCACAATAAAAATAAATTCTAACCAGTTCATAGGGGCCTCCGAACTTAGTGCTTCTACCAATTGATTATATCATATCGACACCTGCTCCATATTTGGTGTCGATCTAGCAATCACAACGTACGACCGCACCAAGGCGCTATCGACTGGCGGCAGATGATGCGCTATATAGCGTAGATATTCATCAGTCCTCCAATGTTAGCTCGACTATCTTCTGGAAGGTTTTGCCATTACGGATCGTTAGCTGCTTGTAAAAACCGGGCTTTGAGGAGCTTTTTATGGTAGTTTGATGTGAGATAATCAGCTTGATCGTGATTGCAATAGAAAAACGCGGTGCGCCCAAAATAGAGCTGCTCGCGGCTATTTGCCCAGATAGCTGCCTCTGCCTCAACCGCCGTCTTATCCGCCTCTGGCAAAGTAGAACAGCGCATCCCGTCGGTAGGCCGTGTCATCCTGCCACCAGCTCGGTAGCTGACCCACCTCTTGCTGGAGCGTGGCAGCGCTGATGATAATAAACGGTACTGGGAAGTCATAGGGTCGCGTCAAAATAGCGCGCTAAGGTGCGCTGGATCACCTCCTCCGGCTCGCTGCTATCAAAAAAACAGATTGCCGCTATTGATATACGAAACAACATTGCGAAAGCCCAGCTCCGCCAGATCCGCCTTCAGGTAATCCATACTCACCTTATGCTTGCCGCCAACATTAATGCCACGGAGGAGTAGCGCGTAGCGCATTGGTTGTGTTGTGGTGTGGTGCAGGGTGCTCATATTACTAGTATACAAGATCCCCTAGCGTCTAGCCAAAGCAGGCTATCGCCGTTTGCTGCGCTCTTGCTGGAGCGTTTTATCCTTCAATTTTAGCACCACATCCGCCTCTTTAGCGAGCTGTTTGCTGTGGGTGACGACGATGACGCATTTGTCGTTTTCGTGGGCGGCCCGGCGCAGGGTGTCGATGATGTCGGCAGCAGTGGTTTCGTCCAGGTTGCCAGTTGGCTCATCCGCTAAGATGATCGGTGCGTGCGAGACAAGCGCTCGCCCAATCGCCACGCGTTGTTGCTGACCACCGGAAAGTTTCATGACGTTACGATTGATGTGATCGTCGTCTAGACCCATGGCATGTAGCGTTTCGTTGGTAGCCTTGGCATTAACCAACTTCAAGTTCTCCAGCGGCGTCAAGTAGTCGATCAGGTTATAATTCTGAAATACCAGCGAGATATTGTGTTTACGATGATGCGAGTAGCCCTGCTCGGCAATGTCTTCATCATCAAACAAAATCTGCCCACTAGTCGGTGTGTCGAGCCCGGCTAGTAGGCCGAGCAGGGTCGATTTACCAGCGCCAGAACTACCGACGATGGCGTAGAATGTGCCTTTTTCAAATTGATAATTGATCCCATTCAGCACGTTGCTGGTGCCGCCTGGGTATGAAAAAATGATATCGCGTAGCGTAAGTAATGACATGATAACTCCTAACTTAATGTTGCTAAAATTTGCTTTGGTGATTGGCGCATGACTGGCGCGGTGGCAGCGATGGCTGATAGCAGAACGACTACGTAGCCGAAGGCGAGAGCCTGTAGGTAGGTCGCTACTGGCGCGGCATGCACCACGGTTGTTTCTGCGCGCTGGTTTTGGTCGGTTTGTGCCGTCAGGGCAGTAGAAATTTGCGATGAGGCAACCGAGCCGATGGCGAGCGCGAGCACCGAACTAACTGCGGCAATGATGGCGAGCTCCGCTAAGAATTGCCCGATAATCTGCCGCCTGGGCGTGCCGATGGACAGCAAGATGCCAATTTCATGCAAGCGGCTGCGCACCCAGAACACCAGCACCAGCGACAGCACCGCCAACCCTGCCGCGGCTGCGCTGATGGTGGCAATCGTCAAAATATTTTGCATGCCAGCGATGTTTTGGAGAACCCCAGCGAACACGGCCCCGTTGTCAGTCAGGCTCAATCGTTTGCCAATCGACGTTTGGTAGGCTTTTTGCGCGATCCGTTAGCGACTTCAGCTGGTGCGGATGTTCGGCGAAAATATGTCGCTCGCGTTAGCTGCTGGCTACCCGCTAGCTGCTGCGCCGCAGTCAGGTTAGTGATGAGATGATTCTCCGCCATGTCGGATTGCAGAGCCGCTGGCTTTTCGCCTGTGCCGCTGAAAATCCCTACGACAGCCACCGTCACGCGCCTGCCGTCTTTGGTGATGTCCAGCTTGTCGCCTGGCTTGATATTATTTTTTCTCAGCGAATGTTTTATGAATCAATGCCGCGTTTTGATCGTTCGCCGATAGGTGCTTGCCCCTGCTCTAGTTGGTAAAATTTACCAGTGAACTCACCGAGCAGATCGCTCTGTGTCGCGCCCGTCACTTTCGCTTCTCCAGCGATCCCAGCGTCCAGCTGCACGCCGCTACCCGCTACGTCAACCAATTGTTTACCCGGCAGCCCCGCGGTGGCCTCTGCCTGGAAATTGTGTGCTTTTGACATTGTTCAAGCGCTGCACCTGTCGTGCCGTCTCCATTGGCACCTCGCCCGACGGTTGCTTACTGGCGATACTAAAGCCGGCGCGGATGTTTCGCTCGACCGATTGCTTCAGCTGTGCCATCGTTTGCTGCACCGTCAGCGTACCGATCAGCAGCGTGAAAATCAGTGTCATAATCAGGGCGATGGTCAGGTTGCGACGCCGTCGCCGCACCACAGCCGTCCAGGCTTGTGTGATAATCGTCATCATTCGCCCCTAGTCCACTTCGGTGAGTAATTCTTTTGGCGTCGACCCCGGTAATCGGCCGCGAAGCCAGCAGCACCGCAATAATAATCACCGCCAGTCCAGCGCCCCACACCGCCAGCAGATCCGTCGGTTGCACACCAACCGTCACCTTGTCCAGCGTCCGCGACGACGTCACCGAGTCAGCGTCAGCACCGAGCGACGCACCGCCAAGCGAACTACCAGCCTGACGTGTAGCATTCTGCGCCGCCTGCGACACCACGTGGTCACCCAGTTGCTGAGCAATCAGCCCGGCGGTAACGTACGACGCGCCAAAGCTCAGTACTGCGATCATCACCAGCTCAGCAATGTATTGCAGCACAATCTTTGACTGCGGCACGCCCGTTGCCAAGAGCACGCCCGCTTCGCGCTTGCGCTCATTCATCCACAAATACAGCACCATACCAATCACTGCGACACTAACCAGTGCCGTCGCCCACAACATACCGTCGATCAAGCCGTACACGCCATTCACCGCACCAATCACGCCAGCCAGTTCCTGGCTATTCTTATTCAATTGATACTTGTGCCAATCAATTGGCAGTTTATGTGCCCGCGCCATCACCTCATCCAGCTGTTTGGTACCCTTGGTAAAGAACGTCGCGTCCTGGTAAATCTCATTGTGCTCGTTATACGCATTCAACTGGCGGGTTGTCGTAAGATCAGTCAAGAACAAATTCTCGAACAGCTCCACTTGGTACGTCGCCTGCTTTGGGTTTGTGCCGTTAAATATACCGACGATTTCTACTTCAACCTCGTCCTTGGACGGATGCTCGTTGTCGGTGTCGTATTGATTGGCCTTTAGTTTGATTTTACTGCCCAGCTTCAGGTTATTAGCCTTGGCGAAATCTTCGTGCACCAAAAATTGTGTGCGAATCGTTCTCGGTGATGTGCCGGCCAGCGATGAGCTTGAGTGCGCCAGCCCGGAACTTCTTCTCGGACTCAGATTTATTGACACCGATGATGGTGGCGGCGTTGCCAAACTGCTTGTCTTTCTCGGCGTCATAGCCGCTGCCACCACTCGGCAGTGGCACCAGCTTGGTATTGATAAAATCGACCGTGGCGTTCTGGCGTTTGACATAATCCGTCACGCCTTCCAGGTTCTTCACCGCGTCAATATCTTTGTTCGACACCGTTCCTGAACCGCGGGCTGTTCCCGGATTGGTGCGTGGATTATTGCCCAGCGTGAAGCCGGCCTTGAGCGTTTTATCCAGCGACTGCGCTGCCGCATCGGTCGAATGCTTGATGGCAAACCCACTCAGCATAATCGTCGACATACACAGCAAAATCGCCAGCAAAATCAGCGTTTTGAGTTTTTTTCCTGGTGATATAGAGCCAGGCACGTTGCACAAATGACATAGATCTCCTTTCTTGGTTCTATGCCAGTGTAGCAAGAGTGTGTGAAGGGAATGTGAAATGGGCGTAGATTATTTGGTTATTTTTCTCAAGCTCAGAGATTCGCTTCTTTAAATCATCCAGTTTGGCGCGGAGTTCGCTGGTACTTGCTGCGGGGCTGCTTGATTCTGCCTTTTTAGCTTTTAGAGTCTTTTTCTTTCTGAGCTTTCTGTTCCTTGCCAGCTTTTACGGCAATATGCATAGAGATAGTCGCTACTTGATATAATACCTATCATAGATACTATGTCTAGGGGGTTGATACTCATACATATTCCTTTGTTTATGATTTATTGTTAGGTTTATTTATCCACCAGCACGTCCTGGGCAAAGTTCTTCACTGCATCAAACGTATCATACTCATGCAGTAGTTCGTTTTTCGCCACCCATTGGACATTATAGACCTCCCTAGTTTGAGCGGTCAGCTCCGCATCGTCATCAGCCTCTAGTAGAAATACCATGTCCAGATGGATATGCTCGACATCCTTTTTACTCTCGGGGATAATTTGGTACATCAAGGCATACGGACGCGGAATTTGAGCTTCTGTGATATTCTTCAGTCGCAAATCATGTTCGTCTTCCATAACTGGCGCAGCGTTTACGCCTGTCTCTTCGTAAACCTCGCGGATAGCTGCTTCGTGCGGCACTTCATTTTCATCAATATGTCCGCCTGGCGGCAGCCACTTGCCCAAACCCTTGTGGTGAATAAGTAGCATCTTAGTGCGGTCTTTATTAACCGTATAACCGGTCGCTGTAAAGTGCTTTTTATGGTTTTTCGTGGTTTGGAAGATGGGTTGCATAACACTCCTTTACAATGTAATGTTTTTTACAGTTTCAATAATCTTCTTAATATCAGCTTCCCTTAGCCCTTCGTGCGTAAGCAACGTAATTATTCTATGTAGCAATCTTTCTGTATTTGGACAGCTAGAGGCAAAGTTACTAAAAATAGGCATACGATAAAGTGGTTTAATCTTAAATCGATAGCTATCAGAGACAATACCATTCTCAAACAACTCCCTTGCCCACTCTGTTGTTATGCATGCGTAATTTATGGTTATAGCTAGTTAAATTAGTGCAAACACAAACCGTAACCACTACTAAAAGCGCGAGATATTCTGCTTCGCGCCTCATAGGCCACTCATTGCTTTTTGGGTGGTTTATGTTCCTTTTGGCGTTCGGGGCGTCTTTATGTTTTTGCTAGATAATCCCTCAGCGCCACAAATCCATCGACCGTCTCAATTGCCGCCAAATATTCTTTCCATTCTTCATCATTCACTCTGCCAAGCTGCGGCCAGGAAATCTCGGATGCCCATAAATATATAGCAATTCCGTCCAGCCGTGGAGATTATCTCCGTGCGGCTCATCAATGATAAACCCCTCTTCATCGGCCACGAAAATATGGTCTTTTTCATTGTCAAAATAGCCCACCGCAAAAGAAAAGATAGCTCTACGATCAGTTTCACCTTGCATTAACTTGATGATGCCGGGATAGCTAAAACTATCCAGTAACAATTTGACAAACGGCCCTGGAAATCCTTTTCAGCGTTGGAATGAAAAAGCCGCGGTCATCAACAATCAGGCGCTTGTTTGGAAAAGCTTTCTTAGCTTGCGCCAGTTTACTCTTGGCAATCGTTTGAATATCCAGCCCCCGCCCCTCGTCAAAATCATAGTCGAGCTGATGCAGATCAATACCGAGCGGCTGGAGGAGTTTCTGAAGGCTGGTGAACTTGCGCTGATTGGAGGTGATGAAGTGAATCGTTTTACTCTTTGCCATGAATAATCCTTTCTATTAATGCTACAAAGTTTACCTTGTCTATTTCTAGCTTGCCAGATGGATCAAACGAGAAATCTGCCATAAATCCATCATCTACCATGGTAGCGTCAATAGCAACCTTGGACATGTCGCGTATAATATTTCTTTGACTCAATCTTTCTGCCGAAGTAGCTGGCGCGGCTTTGACGTAGCTTGGATAGGACAGTTTTATCACATCATCAAGATAATATAAATTCAATCCCCTACTACCCCATGTAATTGTTGGTCTTCAATAGAATAAAACTCACTAATCTGATTCTCTAGCCATTCAATACTTTCGCCGCCAAATTTCTGCGGATCATTATGCGAAAATAGATCATGAAAGGTTGCGTAGCGCAGTAAACCAACCACTTTAACAGTAGTAGTTTGACTAGGGTTATCTCGATTGGTAAAAATTATTTGGTCACCGATTTGAATTTTCTGGCGCTTTTCATCGTATAGTCGCGATTCGATGGTTTTATTGCCAGAGGTAATAGCATTAAAGGGCTCGGTGGCTAATTTTAATTGATGCGTAGTCATAATAGGTTATTGTATCAGAACACGTAACACTACCTGTCTAGAGCGGGCGCAGGTCATACTATGTTACATCTTAGGCTCTTCAAAAAGATCGAAGTTCTCATACGTTTTTATGGGTAAGCTGTCAGAATCAGCTTCCCGTCCACATGCTCTCCCAAAAATACGTCGCTATACACCTGCAGCCCCTGCTTTTTCGTTCTCTTCGGTAGCCACGTTTCGTCCTTGCCAACTATGAGCTACTTTGCCCTTTACATTATACTGCTTGACCCATTTCAATGTTAGCACCAGCACGCACGATATACACAAAATCCCGATGTAATCCAAAATCTGAATGCTATTGTTATAAATAACGCCACCAATGATGCCACCCAGCACATAATTCTACACTTGGTCGCTAGCAGACGATGGATTTAATAAAGGTTACCTCTTTCAGATTATAGACATCCCCTTATCGCAAAAACGGCGGCATATGTTGGTTGTGGTTTTAGTGCATGGAACAACAATTAGGGTTAGAAATATTAGGCAATTTCTGATGTATCATAAACAATTTGTCTAGTAGCTAAACTACCTATATACTCCCTGAACTTCATGTACTGACGGTAGCGCAAATCAAAAAACTCTCGATTCTCTACTCCTCTTTTGCCGCGAGCTGCGTAACGAGCTAGTAAAATACTTCGTTTGGCGGTTACTTCCAAAAACATATCAATCGCAGGAAGTCCTTCAGAAGCTAGCCATTCGGACATCATGGTATATTCGTTCGCGTTTCTTGGATAACCATCAACCAACACCCTCTTGCCGTCGCCAAGCTTTTCTTTGATACCTGGAGCAATGAATTGAAGTCCTAATTCTGGAGGCAGAGGCTTTGCCTGACTGACAAGGCGATCAATCTGCTGCTTTAGCGGATTGTCGTCGTTACAAGACCGCACAATTTGCCCAAGCGAGATATATTCAAACTCTGGAAACTCACAAGCAAGCGTCGTCTTACCAGCACATTGCGGCCCGTACAATACTATATTTTGCGCACCGCTGATGTCTGAGTCTACTTCTTACTGCTGAGATTTCTAATGCTCGTATCATAAGGGGTCTTCCATAGTTCGCCGTCAATGTTTAGGTTTTTCAGGAAACTATGCATTTGCTGCTGAATACTGTCGGCATTTACTTCGTCCTCAGCCAAAACCTCCAGCTCAATAAATAGTCCTAGTCCAGCAACTTCATCGACACAAATCGTATAGTCCTCAGTTTTCGATTCAAGGCGGACTTTATCAACTGTGATGACTTCTTGCCAACCCAACGCTGTGAGCATTTGGCGTGCCATGTCGCCGCTGTCAACTACAAACTCATATTCATCGGACACTAACTTCGCCTGCCTTTCGATTTTTAGCGTCATCAAGCTCCGCCGCAACTCACCAGTTCCTGGGTCGAGGACGTCGCGTATTCGCATAATCTTTGAGCCAGGAATAATTGGTGCGTCAACCTGTTCAGGGCAGCAGAAAAACCGTATCAATTTGGTGTTTGATTGAGATGGGTGCAACAAACTGACTTTTCCAGGACCTGCAATGAGCTTATTGCGAGTCATATTGTCAGATAATTTGAATTTGGCTTCGATTTCAATCATAGATTACTCCTCTACTGTAAATTCCATTGCAAAGTTATGTCCACTTTTTCTTCATTTTTTTGTCTGTAGGTAATTCTTATTATGATTATTAACTGTTGAAGGTAGTTTAACTGTTTTTTTCGAACTTTTATGCCGCTCATTTCTGCAGCTACAACTTTTTCTGGATTATTTGTTATTAAATCTATCGTATCAACATTATAGTACCTAAATATATCTCGCAAGTAGTCATAATTACGCAAATCATTCGGAAAGTGATTAACGTACTGGGCGTCAAATGTATCAAAAGCCATCAATTTGCTGGGGAGTTATATATCTTAATCTTCTGCAATATGCCAATACCGCGCCCTCTTCTTCTGGATATATTAACATGCCACCCCTTCCAGAAATTAGCCGAAGTGCATTTTCAAGTTCTTCTCGGCAATCACAACGCTTTGAGGAAAATATATCGCCCGTATAACACATTGAGTGTGCTCGTACGGTTACAATCTTAGGTAACTCCTTGGTCCTTAATCCTAGTATACGCTTACCATCTGTCCGTCTTGAAAAACCAAATAATACAAGGTCACCAAAGTCAGTTGGTAGGGGCGTTTCATCATAAAAATCATAATAGCGCGTCCAAACAGTTTGATCTTTGGATAATTGCGCAAGCAATATGTGGACGTATCTTTCGTTTAAAGAAAGTTTGTTGATTGGAAAGAAGAATGACCTTTTACTCAGCGGTATACTACTAATATCTGTCCCGGGTTCCACAATAACCGTGTCAGCATCATCAACAGAACTAACTATTTTATACAATGGCTCTTTGAGAATCTCCTTTAGATCAGTATCTATACCGTTCGACAGAACACATATTTTCACGCAGACCTCCATGTTTCTAACAAAAACTAGCTTGCAGATTCGTTCTATCAAAAAAGCGACCACATGCTAGTCGCTAAACTTTTCAAGCTAAGCTTTTAGACCCAACTTGTGCATATGATCGCATTATTGTCTAAAAGCAGTAGCTGCTTCGACTGAAAAGTTTAGCACTATTATTGTAGCAGATGGTGCATAGAAGCACAAATATTACTTTTGTTCTGGAGTAAGAAGCCTCATTACTACATCTATTCTTTTTACGCTGCGAAGTAACTAGGGGTAAAATCAGTTTAACAGCAAAAGTAGTCATTATCTCACGAAAACCTTACCACAAACCGCATGCCCTGCCCGTGTGGTGTGAAGTCGTAGTCTAGGCCTTTAGCGTCAAGCAGCATTTTTACCGTGTAGAGGCCGATGCCGCTGCTGTTAGCATGCTGCGTCGCGCTGCCAGACGTGCGATAAAACGGATCGAAAAATGTGCTGGAGCTGCTGCTTAGTGAGTGGTGTGCAGGCGTTTTCGATGGCAAGTTCGTGCTGATAACAAGTAATTTTTATCACACTCCCGGCGTCGCCGTGGCGCACTGCATTTGACACCAGGTTCGAGATGACGTGACGCATCATGTCGCGGTTGGCGCGAATGGTCGTCGGACGTGCGTCAACCGCGAAAGTTATGCCGCGCGTTTTTGCCAGTAGTGTATAATCAGCAACCACCTCGGTAATCAGCTTATCAACCCGCAGCCGCTTTCTCTTGGCGCAGGGCTTGCTCGGCCACACTGCCAGAGCGCAAAACGTCATTCACCATCGCCGCCACACGGTCAACCTGCGCCACCGATTCCGCCAGGGTACTGATCACGATTTTTATATTCGCCGATGTTTAGCTGCATGTTTTCGAGCATAATCCGGAGGGCCGCCAGCGGCGTTTTTTAGCTCATGCGAGGCCGCGCGCAGGAAGGCAATTTTTTCTTTCTCCAGCTGGGTGATGCGCTTATTTTCATGTTCTAGCGAGCGAATTGTTTGCCACAGATTTTTGATACAGCTCATTAATATTTCGCCCCAGCACACCGATTTCATCACGGCTATTCACTGGGTAATGCGCGTTCTTTTCTAGCCGCTGCATGGTCGTCGTCACCGCCGCCATCTGGCGAATCGGCCGCGTCACGAAACGGCTGTAGATGTAAGAAAATAGCAACGCCACCAGCAGCGAGCCGAGCATGGTGTATGGCAATACCTGCAGCGTGGCGAGTGTGGCTTGGGTAACGGGCGCTACGTCGGCCAGCAACTTGACGGCGATCGTTTGGCCTTGGCTGTCCGCCACACTGCCCTGCCGCAAAAATCACCGAGCGTGGATCAACCGTTTGCCCATCAGCGATTTTCACCACGCTGGTATCGACTGATTTACCGCTGTCCGTCACGATAGTGATCGACTCAAAACCCTGAAAATACTTATCACGCCCGTCGATTGTCAGCGTGATATTAACGTTTTTCATACTGGCAAATTCTTGGCTGACCCGGCGCATGTCCCTCGGTCGATTTACCGCGTAGCTCAGCCACAAGCGCCGCCAGATTGCCCGCCGCCTCGCGCTCTTTTTGCTGCAGATAGAAGTGCGGCATCAAGGTGTAAACCAGCGCATGCACCAGGATGATCAACGCCGCAAACAAGCCGATCGACACCAAAAAAATGTTTTTGGGGAAATAATTTAAGATTCTTCATAGCGGTAGCCCACTCCCTTCACCGTGACAATGCAGTCCAGGTGTAATTTCTTGCGTAAGTTTTTGATGTAAACATCAATCACTCGGTCAAACGGCACCTCGTCACCATGCCACAGCTTATCGATGATAGCCTGCCGACTCCAGACCATGTGTGGATTATCGACGAGCAGTTTGAGCAGCTGCACTTCGCTTAGGCTTGAGGTGCGCATCAGCACCATCATAAAAAGCCCTGATAGGCGGCAAAAATCCACCGAAGCCAGGCCGCGCTGCCATAAGGGTTTTTTGACAGACTGTTGGCGGCGAAGCAAGGCCCTAATTCGCTTTTCAAAAAGCACCAGCGAAAACGGCTTACTCATATAATCATCCGCCAGCTCGTCAAAACTGGCAACTTGCGTTGGCTCATCATGCAGCGCCGTCAGCATCAGCACCGGCACGTCGCTCGCTTGGCGAATTCGGTGCAGCACCTCGATGCCGCTCATCCCTGGCAGCATAATGTCGAGGACAATCACATCCGCCTCAGCGAACTTATCTAGCGCCTCCTCGCCGCTGGTCGCCGTCAGCACCGTAAAAGCCGCGCTGGCGAGGAATTGCTCAGTGCCAGTGCGGAGGGTTGGTTCGTCTTCAACCAAAAAGAATCGTTGCTGTCATTTTGGAGTTACACTATGTAGTGCTGGCTTATGCCGCCTATTCATCATAATAATCAGAAAATACCAAACTCTTGCCAGCACGCTTTAACGCCTGAGCGGGCTGCTTACTAATTGGTAGCTTACTGTGGAGCAAGCGCCTAATCTGCGGGTGTTTACGCGGGCCATGAGCATAGGCAACCGCTTCACTCAGTTGGCGAATCGCAGCTGGCGTTACCGTCACACGAGCAAAATCACTCCCCTGGTAGTACACTGCCAGCTCATCACTGGTGGCAGCCACAGAACCCGGCAAAATCCCCGCCGTCTGCCCATCTTCACCGATACCAAACAAGCCAATTTTGTAACTATAGGTCGCCAACAGTTGCTGTAGCTTACGGCTAAAAGTCACGCGCCGTGGCCTGGCTATCCTCGCCGCGCAGTACCCGGTAGGCATTGATTGATTCTACCGCAAAGCCAAGTTTCATCAGCTGGCTCCAATTCTCGTCATCGTGCCCCGGCTGACCATACCGTTCATCTGTTAGGGTAATACATAAGCCCGAGGTATCCGTATCCTCGAGCCTATGTAGAACTGCGGTTGCTACCCCCATAGCCGAACCGCCAGGCACAAGCTCACGAGACAGATTCGCCTAAGTGTAATTGCTCACTTATAACAGTGGTTAAGTAATTTACTATGCTACTATCATCGTGTTCGGTGATAAGATTCATGCAACTCCTTTTTTGTAGTATAGCGTGGACAGATAGTTTTTGCAATCAAGGGCGAGCTATACACTAAGCAACTTATGGAGCGCTGGCTTTTCACGCGGCAGGCTTGGCTACAGTAGCGGCGCTCTGAATCATCTGCGCATGTCTGGCACAGAACAACTAGCTTATTGCAGCTTGGTTCGGCGCAGTTTTCAAAGTTGCTGGTTGACGCCTGGCAGTGGTGGCAGTGAGCCAGTGTTTTTAGCTTTATCGCTAAAGGTCATGGTTTTGCGGCCGTCGAATACACGTAAGGCGCCTTCCCACAGGCCATCATCACCATACTTTTCGCCGTATTTGACGATACCGCCATCAATCTGGTACACATCTTTAAAGCCACGCTTTTTCATCATAGCGCTAATTACTTCGCAGCGGATACCACCGGTGCAGTAGCTAATGACCTTCTTATCTTTAATGTCATCATACTTATCGCTTTCTAGTTCGGCAATAAAATCACGGCTGGTACGTGTATTAGGCACCACAGCATTTTTAAATTTACCAAGCTCGGCTTCGTGAGCGTTACGGCCATCAAAAAAGACAACATCATCGCCGTATTGCTCAATCAGTTTATGGACTTCCTCTGGCTTTAGATGTGTGCCACCATCAATCACGCCGTGCTCGTCTACGTCAAATTCATCATCACTGTTTTTTAAAGCCCACCAGCTCGCGGCGGTGCTTGACGCTCATACGCGGGAAATCATCGCGGCTGCCATCGCTCCATTTCCATACAATATCTTTAAAAGCCAGCAAACTTTTTGGTCTCTTTAATATACTTCTTCAGTGCGTCGATATCACCACCAACAGTACCATTCAGTCCATGCCTGCTCACCAGAATGCGGCCGCGCAGCCCGAGGCTGTCGCATAGTACCTTTTGCCATAGCTTAATGGCTTCTGGGTCTTTGATCGGTGTAAATTTATAGTAAAGTAGAATCTTTTGCATACCCATATTATACCACGCGCAGCCCGGCCCACGCCTAGGCAACACCGCCAAGGTATGTTACAATAGCACGATCATTGGCGTCGCTATTTAGCTAAGAGCCCGCCACACACCCTAAACACCCACGTAATATTGGACACAAATAAGGAGCTTTTTTGAGTACGCAATCATCAACCCCTACCCCACGCACTATTTTCCTTATGCTGTGGCAGGCAGCAAAACCCTATGCCTGGCGGCGTAATTTAGCCATTATTACAGCAACGCTCACCGTGCTAGGCGGCCTGGCTGGACCAATCATTATTGCCCGTATTTTGCATATGATTCAGCAGGGCGAACTGGGCAACACCACCCTGCTATGGCAGCTCGCTGGGCTATTTGCACTGTGCCAGATCTGGGCAGAAATCATTGGCTGGCGGCTGACACTCTACTTTGTGTGGACGTTCGAAACTGCGATGCAGCGCGATCTTTACAACCGCGCCTTTCGTACACTAACGCAACAAACTCTCTTTTTCCACTCAAGCCAGTTTGGTGGCTCGCTCGTCAGCCAAACATCTAAGCTAACGGCAGCTGCCGAGCGCTTTTGGGATACAATCATTTGGTCGATTTTGCCGCTAGCGCTATCGCTAATTGGCTCGATTATTATTTTAAGCCTTGTGCTATGGCCATATGCAATCTTCTTGGCAGTCTTTGCCCTGCTGTTTTGCCTCGTGGTGTATATCACCTCGCGGCCCATGGCACGGCTCAACGAAGCCGAAGCTGCCGCTAGCAATGCCCTTAGCGGCCGGTTAGCAGATACCATCGCCAACATTATGGCCGTCAAATCATCCAGCGCCGAAACACGCGAAGCACAGGCCTTTGCCGCCACAGTGACCGATTGGCGCCATAAATCCCTAGCCGTCATGGGTGGCTTCCTGCGCGTAAGTACAGTCTACTCAAGCATTACAACCATCATTAAAGTTGCTGCCCTGGTATTTGCCATTTACGCCGCCCAGCATAACGTCGTATCAATCGCGACTATCTACCTCATTGTGACCTATACAACCTCAGTCACACGCGAGCTGTGGAATGTAAACAGTATTATGCGTAGTTACAACCGTGTGCTTGGTGATGCCCGCGATATGGTTGGTATTCTGAATACACCACTCCACTTGGCTGATGCAACATCGCGCCAGCTGGCAGTGCCACACGGCAAGATTGATATCGATACAATTACCTTTACGCATGATGAAGGTATCGGTAGTACGATTTTTGATGGGTTTAGCCTCACAATCCAACCAGGTGAGAAAATTGGCCTTGTGGGTGCGAGTGGTTCAGGTAAAACGACTCTTACAAAACTGCTGCTCCGCTTTGCTGATATCGATAAGGGCACAATTCGTATTGATGGCCAAGCCATCGACCAAGTGACCCAGGCCAGCCTGCGCGAACATATTGCCTATGTTGCCCAGGAACCACTCCTTTTTCATCGTACCATCCGCGAAAACATCGCCTACGCCCGGCCTGATGCAACCGATGAACAGATTGCCGATGCCGCTAAGCAAGCCGGCGCGTTAGCATTTATTACCAAGCTACCAGGTGGTTTCGATACGCTGGTTGGTGAGCGCGGCATCAAACTCAGCGGTGGCCAGCGCCAGCGTATTGCAATGCCGAGCTATTCTAAAGGATGCCCCGATTCTGATTCTGGATGAGGCGACCAGTGCGCTTGACTCAGAAAGCGAGCGCCTGATCCAACGCTCGCTTACGAATCTAATGAAAAACCGTACCAGTATTGTAGTGGCGCACCGCCTGAGCACCATTGCCAGTCTGGACCGGATCGTCGTGATGGACAATGGCGCTATTATAGAGCAGGGTAGCCATACCGAGCTACTTGCTAAAGGCGGTGCCTACGCTAAGCTATGGAACCACCAAAGCGGCGGTTTTATTCAGTAGCCTCGGCTTCTTGCTCACCGACGACTTCGACGCTGTCGGCATCTGCGCTATCCGCGTCGCCACCGGCAGCATCATTAGCAGCCTGCAAGGCGCGGTTCGTACACATTAGCCACCACTGGGTCCAACACACTTTGATCATCATCAGCCGTACCTTCGCGACCATCATCATTATCAACAACTTCAACGCCCTTTGGCATAGGAATATCCGCTACCGTTAGTTTATCATCGGTTGTTGCAAGGTTTTCAATCGAAACCTCCAGCGCCTCTGGTAGATCCATAGGAAGAGCCTTTACCTGCAACTGGTCAATCGCCTGTAGCACAATCAGCCCAGCACGCTCAGCCGGGCTTTCACCCTCGCCTACCAGGCGCACTGGCACATCCGCTACCACAGGCTCATTCGTCTTCACAGCATGAAAAGACACATGTTTGATACCATGTGTTAAAACGTCAAACTCAACTGATTTTATAAGCGCAATCCGGCGCCGACCACCAATGGCAGTGTGTACTGGCGTATGGCGGCCGGCCTGGCGGTAGACCTTTTCCATCGCGATGTGCTCTGCCTGTACAACCACTGGCTTCATATTGGCGCCGTACACTACCGCTGGCACAATACCTTGGCGGCGCAAGGCAGCTACCTTTTTGCCCTGTATGGTACGTTTTGCTAAGCGTTAATTCGATTTTTATTTCCCATATCTCTCCTTTCGTTTAGGATACCTGTTCGGAAATAACCCGTACTTTCATTGTAGCACACCAGCGCAGCAGGCTGGCTATGGTATAATAATGCCTATGATGCACGCACTAACTGAATTTATTATCCACCTGGGGGCGTTTGCTGTTCTCGGCGTGGTTTTTGCAGAGTCTGGCCTCCTGATTGGCTTCTTTTTACCGGGTGATAGCCTGCTATTTATGTCGGGCTTTTTAGTCCAGCAGCACACCTTTACCTGGAATATCCACCTGCTCGTGCTGCTGCTGGCAGTGGCCGCTATTCTGGGCGATAATGTTGGCTATAGTTTTGGGCATAAGGTAGGCCGCAAGCTTTTCGAAAAGCCAAACTCACGCTTCTTTAAAAAGAAATACCTTACCCAAGCAGAGGCTTTCTTTGAAAAGCACGGCGCCAAGGCGATTGTGCTAGCTCGCTTTGTGCCGATTGTGCGCACCTTTACGCCTATCATTGCTGGTGTCAGCAAAATGCACTACCGCACCTTCTTTATCTATAACCTCGTTGGCGGCACACTATGGACTGCACTCTTTACCTACGCCGGCTACTTTATTGGTAAACAGCTCCAGGCTATGGGCTTTAATGTAGAAATCATCGCTGTTGTTATCATCGTTATTTCGGTTGCGCCTATTATTGCCCACGCACTTTCAAGTCAGCAAAAACGCCGGGCCTTATGGCGGGGCACCAAGCGCGAGCTACAAAGCATATTTGCAAAAAGCCTAAAGACAACCAACGCGGTAAATCATCCTAGCTACAGCAGCCACGCACAACACACCCCTCTGGTCACATCAGCCCGAGGGGTTTCATTACTCCATTTTACGCCAGCAGGGGGCGCAAATATTTACCAGTAAACGAGGCTTTATGGGCCGCAACTGCCTCAGGTGTGCCCGTCGCTACCCCCTGGCCACCACCAGCGCCGCCTTCGGGGCCCATGTCTATAATGTAGTCAGCTGATTTAATGACATCGAGGTTGTGTTCAATAATCACCATGCTATTACCACCATCAACCAACTGCTGCAGAATACCCAGCAAGCGTTTCACATCAGCACTGTGTAGCCCCGTTGTTGGCTCATCCAGAATATAGAGCGTCCTGCCCGTAGACCGGCGCGAAAGCTCCGTGGCAAGCTTAATGCGCTGTGCCTCCCCGCCACTAAAGGTAGTAGCTGGCTGGCCAAGCCGAATATAGCCAAGGCCAACATCCACCAATGTTTGTAGCTTGCGGTGCACTGCTGGCACATTCGCAAAGAACTCACAGGCTTGCTCGACCGTCATATCAAGCACATCGCTAATGGTGCGGTCTTTGTAGGTAATCTCTAGCGCCTCGCGGTTATAGCGCTTACCACCGCAGGTTTCACACGCCACATATACATCTGGCAGAAAGTGCATTTCAATCTTTATAACACCGTCACCCTGGCAGGTTTCGCAGCGGCCACCCTTGACGTTAAAGCTAAAGCGCCCCGGCTTGTAGCCGCGCACATTTGCCTCTGGCGTGCTGGCGAACAGCTCGCGAATTGGTGTAAAAATACCTGTATGGGTGGCTGGATTAGAGCGCGGTGTGCGGCCAATCGGCGACTGGTCAATCACAATGGCTTTTATCGAGCTGCGTAACGCCAAGGATATCCTCGTGTTTACCAGGTACTGCATTTTGCACGGTGGAGCCGCGCCGAGAGCTCTTTAGCCAAAAATATCATTCACCAGGGTTGATTTGCCACTACCGCTCACACCGCTCACTACAGTCATAAGCCCAAGTGGGATCATCACATCAATACCTTTCAGGTTATTTTCGCGAGCACCTTTGATAGTGAGCCAACGGTCCTTCTGCGGCTTACGGCGCGCTACTGGCACAGCGATAGATTCAGTACCACTAAGATACTGGCCAGTGATGCTCTTTTTGTTCTTTGCTACCTGCCGTGGCGTGCCAGCCGCTACCACCCTGGCCGCCATGCACCCCTGCCCCCGGGGCCAATATCAAGCAAGTAGTCTGCCGCCCGAATAGTATCCTCGTCGTGCTCCACCACGAGCACGGTATTGCCAAGATCACGCAGATGCTTAAGCGTTGCAATTAGGCGGTCATTATCACGCTGATGCAGGCCAATCGAAGGTTCGTCCAGCACATAGAGTACCCCTTGCAAGCCACTACCAATTTGCGTCGCCAAACGAATCCGCTGCGCTTCCCCGCCGCTCAGTGTATTAGCCGCTCGCCCAAGCTCAAGATAATGCAAGCCGACATTACTCATAAACTGCAGCCGGGCCGTAATTTCCTTCAGGATGGCCTGGGCAATCGCCTGCTCCTTTGGGCTTAGTTCAAGCGACGCAAAGAATGCAATCGCATCATCAATCCCCAGGCTGCATACATCCATAATATTATAGCCATGGACGGTAATCGCCAGTACGACAGGCTTGAGGCGCGCTCCTTTACAGGCAGTGCACTGGCGCTCACGCATAAAGCGTTCGATATCTTTACGCATAAATTCACTATCGGTCTCACGCCAGCGACGCTCCAGGTTCGGAATAACACCTTCGTAGGTAGTATCGTAATGGCGGCCGCTACCCAGTGCAATCCGGTATTTTTGAGCTCCGGTGCCATAAAGCACAAGTTGCTGCACTGCCTCTGGCAGATCCCGCACTGGTGTGCGCACACTAAAATCATGCGCCTCGGCAACTGCACGGATTTTCTTCATGTAAAAATTATCGACATTGACACGATTATATGGGCGAATGGCACCTTCGGCAATTGTCAGATTAGGGTTAAACACCAGCTCTGGGTCGATTTCGAGCCGGCTCCCCAAGCCAGTACACACTGGGCACGCGCCCTGGGGGGTATTATAACTAAAGAGGCGTGGCTCGAGCTCTGGGATTTCGATATCTGGGTTATCCAGCGAGGCATAGCGCTGACTCGAGTAGCTGCACCCTCGCCACTATCGGCATAGAGTACACCCACAATACCACCACCAACATCAAGCGCCTGCTCGACGCTCTGGGCCACACGGCCACGCATATCCGGGGCCATTACTAGCCTATCAACAACGATTTCTATACTATGGCGGTCATTCTTTTTTAGCTCGGGGAACTCATCTAGCGCATACACCACACCATCAACTCGCGCCCTAGCAAAGCCGAGGGCGGCGGTACTGCTCAGGGCACGTGGGCAAACTCACCTTTTTTATCTTTAGCAATTGGCGCTAACAGCATCAAGCGTGTGCCAGATTCGATCTTCATCACGTCGTCGATAATGTCATCTTTGGTACGGCGAGTAACTTCGCGGCCGGTGATTGGGTCATGCGGCACACCAATACGCGCAAACAGGAGCCGCAAGTAGTCATAAATTTCGGTCACCGTTGCAACGGTACTACGCGGGTTACGGCTAGTAGACTTTTGGTCGATGCTGATCGCCGGGCTTGGGCCATCGATACTTTCAACATCAGGCTTATCCACAATCCCCAAAAACTGGCGCGCATAGCTACTGAGGCTTTCCACATAGCGGCGCTGACCTTCGGCATAAATCGTATCAAACGCGAGGCTTGACTTACCGCTGCCGCTGAGGCCAGTTATGACCACCAGTTTATCGCGCGGAATACTGACGTTAATATTCTTAAGATTGTGCTCTTTGGCACCGGTTACTTTTATCACCTCGGGCATATCCTATACAGTATAGCATTTTTAACCGCCACATGCGAACTAAGTGTATTGCATTCTGGTGGGAAGTGCCGTATAATTGCCAGCAAATTACCGTATAGTGTGGAGATATTTGTGGGATTAACTGCATAGGTAAGCTTGTTAAAAAGCTTATCGTTGTATGTTTTTGACAAATATGCTATATTGTGTATAACAATCGTCATAGTAATCATTAACACAGAGGGGACACTGACCATGCAGCACATTGGGCAACTACAGGCAACACTACTTAATTTCGGGCGCACCACCGGCGCCCAAGCTAGGCAATTTATTCCAATTGAACGTATTAAGCGTGTACTTTTTAATGCCAGTGTTATTGCCCTTGTTGTTGTACTCGTGATGGCTTTCTTGAACTCACGCCTGAGCACTAGCCTAGTTGACCTCATTCTGGTTGGTGCCATTCCACACACCACCTATTCAATTCCACCAACAGCGATGCTCATTTTCTACGCGCTGGTTACTTGGTTCTTGGCAATGTACATCATCATTCCACCAAAAGTCACTCACGCCCTACGATGCCAAACACCCTGGCGGTTCATCAACCCTGGTTGACTAGTCGGGCTACAGGCGCTAGCTACGTAGCTTACTAGCACCACTTGAATTAAGTAAACCACCCATTGCTACCAGGCTATGGGTGGTTTTGCTTTACGTAGCTAGGCCGGTGGCTACTCATCAGCTACCGGCATAATTGCTTCGAACCACAGCTTAAGCTCCTCAAGCACATACGCCTGGTGGCTGGTTAGCTGCTTGCGGGCAAGGCGCTGTAACTCCTGCACAAACCCAGGTGCTTGCTGCTCAAGACGCTGACGGCGGTACGCTTCGTAGTTGGTGCGCTCATCCGCCGAAAGGGATTGTTCAAAATTACGTGCCTTATAGCGCGGGAACATCTCGGCCAAGCGCGCATCCTCAAAAGCGTGGGGCAAGCGTCGCAATATCAGTTGCATCAGCCCGCCGCACATGCTCTGCTTGCTGGCGATCACCTTCGCTAATAAACCCGTCGTAGAGTTTTGCCTCGGCATCAGGCGGCGCAGCAAACTGAGGCCGGGTACTGAGTGCTTCAGTAAGGCGCTTGATAAAATCAGGTTGCGCTAGGAGTATCTTACGGTGGCGCTCGATATTGTGCAGCGTTAGTCCAATTCGGTTCCAGCCATCACCATGATTGAGCACACCAAGTGGTGCAATAGCTGGCGCCCGGTTCGGCTGCATCTTTTTGCCGGCAGCGGCTGGTAGTCGTCACCACGCTCGCTCCATGGCGTTGCCATAATCTCTACAAGTTCACGAACACTTTTACCAAGCCACGGCGTTGGGTCGCGGCGCAAATCATACACATACACATTACCAAAATCAGCCTCACTAATAGCCATGGTAACCGTCGTTTTATGCCATTCATTATCGTAGCGGCCGCTGGCGTATACAAACGGCACATGTGGCTTGGCTAGCTCGCGTACGGCCTCCTTATGGCGCATCTTAAATAGGTAATCGAACAGCTGCGGCTGCTTGGTGGCAATCAGCTTTGTCATACCCACCAGGGCCTCGACATCGCTAAGGGCATCATGCGCCTTGGTGTGCTCCTAAGCCATTGACCTTCGATAAAAGCTCGAGCTTGTTTGTTGCAACACCATCAACCACCGGCCACGTTATGCCATCCGGGCGCAGTGCACGCGTCAAGCGCACCACATCCAGCATATCCCAGCGCGAACGGCCATCCTTATAGCTCCACTCATATGGGTCGTAATAATTACGCCACAGCAAGGCGCGAATAAACTCATCATCAAAGCGAATATTATTAAAGCCAAGCACCACCGTGTGCGGCGTACAAATTTCTTCAACAAACAGCTTGGCAAACTCAGCCTCGGTGTAGCCATCGGTGACGGTTTGCTGCGGCGTAATACCCGTTACCATCAATTGCGCCAGGGCTCGGTAAGGTGTCATCATTCAGGCGAATTAGTGCATTATAGGCTTGGCCAAGGGGCCGAAACTGCTCATCAGTGCGAATACCAGCAAATTGCATAATGCGATCGGTGCGTGGATTCAGCCCGCTTGTTTCTAGATCGTAGAAGAAAAAGGTTTGCCCCATATGTTCAGTATAGCAGATAAGACCATACCTCGCCTACTCTGCAAGCGTCAGCTGCTGGCCGGCGATATGAATAATACTCTGGTTGGTAGCGCCCTGGCGAATCAGCTCGTGTGTAATGCCCATTTTCTTCATGATATCACGTAGCCGGTTAACTGCCTCGGGCTGGGTAAGATTGGTGCGGCGAGCAAACTTTTCTATCTTGGTGCCACGCACTACAAAGGCAGGCTCAGCATCTGCTGCACCATGGCTTGGCATCGGTTCAACCGTCCAGGCTTCTTCTACCTCCTGTTCGCTTAGGCGAATTACCGGCATATCATCGGTGTCCTGCTCGGCCTTGGCTACCTCTTGCTGGCGGTACTCAGCAACGGCGCGCGCCAGGAGCCGCAATAACTCCGCCGTACCCTGGTGAGTTTGGGAAGAAATCGCCACAATCTGCGCCTGGGGCGCAACCGTTTTCAGCGCGTCCCGTTGCATTGCAATTAATTCCTCGTCAAGCCCCTCGCATTTGGTCAAGGCAATGATCTCTGGGCGCTGGGCAAGGCTTGCGCTATACTGGGCAAGCTCGCGGCGGATTGCTGTGTAGCGCGCCGCTGGGTCATCACTATAGCTATCAATCATATGCAGGAGTACCGCCGTACGCTCCACATGGCGCAGGAACTGGTCACCAAGCCCCTTACCTTCCGAGGCGCCTTCGATCAGCCCAGGAATATCCGCAATCAAGAGGCTTGTATCGTCGATATCGGCAACACCAAGATTGGGGCTCAGGGTTGTGAATTCATAATTAGCAATTGCTGGGCGCGCGTTCGTTACCACACTCAAAAAGGTTGACTTACCAGCGTTCGGGAACCCAACCAAGCCAACATCCGCGAGGAGCTTCAGTTCAAGACGAGCTTCGAACTCATCACCAGGTTCGCTAAGTTCAGCAATCCGCGGGGCTTGGCGAGTGCTCGATTTAAAATGCGCAGTACCGAAGCCACCGTCACCGCCCCGGGCGATAATTACCTCTTGCCCATCATCCACCAGGTCTGCCACCACATGCCCATCACGCATGACAATCGTCCCTTGGGGCACCTTCACGTACAAGTCCTCACCACTCCTACCACGCTTATTGCGTTTGGCACCATCCTGGCCCGGGCGAGCCTTAAGCTCCGGCTTATATCGGAATGCAAGCAGCGTATTGACGTCGCTACTGGCAACAAACACCACATTACCGCCGCGGCCACCATCACCGCCATCTGGGCCACCTTTATCAATATACTTCTCGTGCCGGAAGCTAACGGCACCATTACCGCCTTTGCCGGCTTTGACAAACACCTGCGCTACATCTACAAACATACCCCTAGTATAGCAAATGCGCCCCTGACTGAACAGGAGCGCACCATGCAGGATCGCGTGTGAGGTTTAGTGAATAAACTTGTAATTACCCAGGGCACTAGCTGGGACGTTACGGCTTGAAACAACGTTAAAGCCAGCGTAGTTCATTTCACTTACGGTAATGGAGCCATCCGGGTTGAGGCTTTCTACGATAGCAACGTGGCCGTAGCCTGCGTACCCACCACCGTTCTGCATAATAGCACCTGGTGCTGGTGTGGTATTAACGGTAAAGCCGGCAGCGGCACCGTTCACAGCCCAGGTAGATGCGTTACCCCAGAAGCTACCAATTGGGCGGCCCAACTGGGCACGCCGCTCGTAGGCGTACCAAGTACAGTTACCTGGCGCATATGCGTTACCAGCACTTGCCTTTGCCTTTGAATAGTCGACGCCACCACTGTAAGCAGTTGCATTACCTGTTGACGTGGTGCCGGCGTAGGCATTGTTAGTACGGTTAGTGCGTGTATTAGACGGTGGTGTGTAGCCAGGGCGTTCGTTCTCTGGCAAGACACCGCCAGGGATCACAATGCGCATATCCTTCTTAATACCACCAACTTCAAGGTCGTTATACGATATAATACGCTCACCTGGTGCCTTGTATTTATCGGCAATTGATTGAATACTATCGCCGTCTTTAACGGTATACGCAACACCATCAGTTGGCAGAATGGTCAAATCACGGCCGGCCTCAAGGTTATCTGAAGCTAAGTTGTTGGCCCACTTGATGGTTTCTGGTGTCAGATTAAAGCGCTGCGCAACCGACTGAACATTATCGCCTTCTTTTGGCTTTATAGGTAACAATCGTACGGATATCACCGGTTGGCTGCACGATCTGCGGCTTAGAAATAACCAGTTCGTTGGTTTGGGAAAGATCCTTCTTCACCCCAAGCGAGGTCGATAGGTTGGCAACGTTAGCTGCCACTGGCATATCTGTCTGCAGGGCAAAGTTAGCAGCTACATCGGTGGCTACCTTTTCGTCGATATCTACCGACACAGATTGCGTTGTTGTTGCAACCGGTGCAGCCAAGGCCACACCAGGCTGGTATAGCGAGGCAACACTGGCAACCATTAGCGCCGAGGCAGTGCCATACAATACTGCCGAAGAAACAATATTCTTTTTTGCCACATGGGGCGTAACACTCTTGTGTGGGCCAGATTGGCCACTGGTAAACGTTGTAATCGCTTTTCTCCTGCACGGCTATTACTAGCTATGCTACTACCATAGTTTGTCTTTCTTCTGCGGCTCTCACCACAGAACAGAGTACGTGTCGACCAATATTAATTACTATTATTTGCTCGCTAGGCATTAAAAAGGCTGTACCCGTGCGACATTTTTGGTAGGCGCACAGTTATAAGACAATCGGTAAACTCCCACCCAATAATACTTACACGCTGTGTGCTATCTCCAAGTATATGCCAGGTTGACTAAAAAGTCAATATATTTTGCTATAGCTGGCAGAGCTTCTGGCAATGCTGGGCAGCGTTGCGCTCATGCTCCTGGGTAGTTTTGGCATAATAGGTCTTGCCATCATCCCCCGCTACAAAGTAAAGATAGTCGGTCTTACTTGGCTCGGCGACGGCTTTCAGCGCCGTAAAGCCTGGCGACGCAATCGGCGTTGGCGGCAAGCCCTTGTGAATGCGCGTATTATGCGGCGTATCGACGCTGACTGCGTCCACTACCTTAGAATCATGGTTGCCTTGCAAGATAACGCCATATTTTGCCGTCACATCAGAACCAAGTGGCATATCCTTCTTCAGGCGATTGAGGAAAACACCGGCAACCATAGGCATATCAGCCGCCTTGTTCTCTTCTTTCTGCACAATCGATGCCAGCACAATTGCCTGGTAAACACTGAGCCCCTGTGCCTTAAACTTCTCTTCTAGGTTTTCTTTCTTGATATAGTCAGTCAGCTCCTTGGCGGTGTGTTCAAACACTTGGTGTGGCGTGGTACCAGTATAGAATTTATACGTTTCACCAAGGATGAAACCTTCTATTGTTGCTCCCGCTGGGCGTGACTGCACAATAGGATTATCATACGCTGCAACTAACGCCTGCTTGACATCCTCTTCCTTGTAGCCATGCTGAACCATGGCTTTTGTTGCATCGTACACTGTTGAGCCAGGCAAGAAGGTCACACTAAATTCATCTACCTTGCCGGCCTCTAGTTTGGCAAGAATGGCGGGCACATCGCTCTTTTTATCAATCAAATAGACGCCACTCTTCAGCCCGTTCTTACCGTTAAGGCGGTGGTAAATCTTAAAGGCATCTTTATTGCGAATCAGACCTTGGTTGACCAGTGTGTTCGCAACTTGATCAGTGCTAGCGCCCTTAGCAACCGTCACACGGACACGCTCATTTGATGAAGCATCGACCGCCTGTAAGTTACTGGTATACCACATAAATACCGCGATAACTGCTACAACAAGAACAGTTATAATAACCCCTGCAACGATGGCAATCGTACGACCAACCCGGCGTGGCTTTTTTACTGGGTGAGCCGCAAGCGGTGTCTCGAGGGCGCTTGTATCAAACGGTGGCGGCACAACTGGCTGGCCAGTCGGCATGGCTGCGGCTGGCTTGGCAACCTGTACATTGGCCTGGGGTTGTGGCTGCACCATACCTGGCGTCTTTTTATACGCAACCCGATGTGGCTGCACTGGCTGGAGTGACTGTGCGGCAGCTGGAGCCTGTATGCCAGATGCAGCAGCCGGCATGGCTTTTGGGGCGTGGTTTTAGTTTTGGCTGAGCTTTGGATGCCTTCGTGACTGGAACAACTGGCTTAGTAACCGGTGGTTGCGGCGTTGCAGCTGGCTGTGGTGGCACCTGCGTCTGACTAGCAGTGCGTACCTGAGCTACTGGCTGCACAGGCGCAGCTTTAGCGGGTGCAGCGGGTGCACGGCCAGCAGGTGGCGCAGATTGGACGGGTGCTGCAGCACGCCGGTAGTCACTGCGGTGTTGAGCCATCATATGCTGGCGGGCGGTTTGGGCAGCTTCGGTAGCGCCCTAAGGTAGGCTGAACCGGCCGCGGCACTTGGGAAGGTCGTGGCGGTACGGTAGTGTGGGATCGGTTGGCATCGTTATCCATGGTACTCCTCTAGGTAATCCTGTAAAATTATCGCGGCAGCTTCGGCGTCAACATCACCCTTACGGTGCTGCCCACCCCTTGCTGCAAGTCGCTCCTCGGCAGCAACGCTCGTGAGTGACTCATCTTGGTAAACAATCTGAACATGGTCGGCAAACGCCTTGGCATACTGAGTTACAAATTCCGTTTGTGCAGTTGGCTGGCCCTGCTGATTACGAGGGTAGCCAACTACTAATGTATCAATACGGTTAGCAGTAATCATATCCCGTATCTGCTGCTGATCGCTGCCATCAACCGCAATCGTTGGCCGTGGCACAGCAATTGGCACGGCTGTATTCGCCGTTGCAACCCCGATACGCTTATGCCCTATATCCAGGGCAAGAATATTTCTACTGGCCATTGTTCGAAATACTAAACTTAACGGTTATCTTCTTTGCATCATTTGGAACGGTGCTAATCCACGGCAAGCTATAACGAATATCAACACTATCGACACCATGTATCGCGCTGAGGTCATTATTGATGTCACTATATTTTTTACCCATAGCGCGGCGCTTAACGTCACTGTCTTTGATCTCTGGGCCAACCTTAGCAACTGCAAGCAAGCTAACGGTACTATGATTATCGTCAGTGCTAAAGTCGCTAAACACGACATTCTTTGCGCCTGATTGGTACACTTTTTGGCCACTCTCGGACGAACGCTTTGCTAGGGTAGCACTGCTAATAAAGCTATCGAGTTCACTCACCTGCACCCCGTACATACGATATGTAACTGAGGCGCTCAACTTGGCCTTGCCATCTTTGGCTTCTTGGCCAACGGCAGGCGACGGTGATGGGTTGGTTTTAATAGCTTGGTAACTTTCAAGGATTGGCTGCACGCCTTGGCCCAGCTTACGGCTAAGGATATTCTTCTGGGATTCGTTTTTCTGCTCGGCTAGCTGCTCGGCGGCGCGCTGGACATCGTTCTGCGTTACAAAGGTGACCTGCTTCTTAGTACCGCCATGCATAGCCGAACCAGTGGCTTTGAGCTTGTCGATGGTCGACTCGTAACTACGGGCGCTCAGGTTACATTCCTCGCCAATTTGGGTCGCCTTAACTGTCACATCGGCCTTGCCCGGTGAGATACCAAAGCCATTGCCATCCCACTCTGGCGAAACACCAGGCACGCGTACAGCACTAGTGGTTGTAAAGGTACAGTTGCCATTACTAAAGCCCGTCCCAACCGGTACCTCAACGGAGTCCGGCGTGGTAGTGCTGAGTGTAATTGTCCCACCTGCCTTATCGCCTTCTTCGCGCTTACCAGTAGCTGTAAAATCAATCGAAGTATCGCGTTTATCTTCGGCAACAGTGGCCCGCAGCGTACCGCTATCAATATCTGTACGGCCGGTAGTGGTGAGGCTCACGCTGGTTTGCAGGCGTTCATCACTGGTTTTGGCAGCAATTTCGATTGTGGCGTGCGGCGCAATGAAGGTTGCCCACAGGATAATTGCCAATAGAAGCACCCCAATACCGCCACCAATAAATAGCTTCTTGCGAAAATCATTAAAATTCGGTACCTTTTTGGCGGTTTGTGCTGCCTCTGGGCTCGGTGTGGTGCCACGAGTAGCGGGTGGCGCAGTACTCTGTAAGGGGCTGCGGTGGGCTGGTGCTGGAGCTGGCCGGCGCGATTCTGGCACAGTAGCTGCATGGTCAGCAACCGGCAAATTAGCGCCATCAATAATATCATCGTCATCATCTGGCTTGGCAGCCGGTAGCTCTGGCACAACTGGTTTGGTCTGTAGATTTTTTTGCAACTGGTAGCTCAGCGGCGGCCGCAAGTGGCAGCAAAGCAGAATTACTCGTGATCAACACCAGGTGCTTATCTACCGTCTTGGCAACCCGTGCCAGAATACGCAAATTAACCGCGCTTTGCAATACACCAACCTGCTTTGGTGGTACCAGCGCAACGATCCGCTCATTACTGCTCTTGACCTTGCTAATAATGGCAGTAATGTCATCTTCAGCATCGATATAAATAACGTCTTTGTTCATATCTATATTCTAAGAATTCTATTTAATTTTTCTTTTTATATTGTCGCTTTCGCTTACTCCCATTATTGTATCATATCCGACCCGTAAAAAGCCCCATTGCGGTAATAAATGTGTGGTCGGTAATTTTGCCTGTCTTGTCGGTCACGCCAATAACCTCGCTTGGCTTAATGTGGTGCACGACTGGTTTTTTGGCAAATGGTAGTTCCTTATACCAGTCATCGCCATCCAGCGCTTCCACCAGGCGGTCAAGGCTCGCGCCGCCCCCACATAGCAGAATCTTGCTTGGCGGGTGGTCGACAGACTCAAACTCGCTCAGCGCTAGCTCAACACCCCTGCAGCCATACATCCATAGTTTTATCAATTGCATGGGTGATATCTTTACGCACCGTTGGTTTGATTTTATCGCTGGTGATATTGACCTTTAGTTTTTCGGCGGCATCGTAGGTTAAGTCAAGGTCGGTGGCAATTGTACGCGTAAAGCTGCGCCCACCAATCCCAAACATCCGGGTACCCTCTACCCCGCCATCATTCACCACAGCAATATCGGTGGTACCACCGCCAACGTCAACCAAAAATAGCGCTAAAGTTATTGCTCGCATCGGTGCCAAGCACACTACGGCTGACTGCAAACGGCTCTGCAGCCACTGCTATAAGCTCAAGCGAGAGCTCGTCCGCTACCCGCTCAAGTGCCCCAATGTGCACCATCGGCGCAAAGGCAGTATAAATCTGTACGGCAATATCCTTACCCTGGAACCCAAGCGGGTTCGAGACCTTATAGCCATCAATGTGGATCCCTACTAGAGCGCTATTGACAAGTTTAATTTCAACATCGCGGTTGCCGGTTTCGAGTGCAATTTGCTGCTGGGCCTTGTACTGGGCACGCTCCTGCACCTTTTCGATAATAAATTCCATCTCGGCTTCATCGAGCGGGCGATTTGGCTGCGGCCGGCGGTAGCGAATTGTATTAGTCGTGCCTTTTACGAGCTCGCCAGCAATACCAATCACTGCCCGGCGGGCTTGCAAACCAGCCTGGTCTTCTGCCTGGGCAAGGGCTTCTTCGCAGTTGCGGACTACGCCGCTAATATCAGCAATCGCCCCAGAGTGCATATCGCTCAGGGCTTGGCGGCAACGGCCCACACCGACCACCTGTAGATTTTTCGCCATCAAGCCGCGCAATCATGGCCTTGACAAACTCAGTCCCAATATCGACCGCTACTAAATAGTGGTTGTCGATTGATTCATTTGCCTTTTGTCGTAGCTTATCAAAAACCATAAGTATTTTATATTATACCGTAGGCAGGCCACTTGTTGCAAACAGAATATTACCCCTCCCTACGGACCCTATACCTGGCGACGAGCCCCGCTACCCTAAGGAGAGCCGGCGGCACGCAGCGCCTTAAGCACGCAGCACAGCTTTGATACGGCGGATACCAGCGCTTGATGATTCTTCTTTTTGTAATCACAAAGCGCTTGCCGCCCCTCAGCCAGTTGGCCAGTGTGTTCCACGTGCGGGCCACCGCAGATTTCAAAACTAATACGTTCGTCACCGGTACCAATTTGGTAGACCTTGACAGTTTGGCCATATTTATCGCCAAATGCACCAACCGCACCTTGTGCAAACGCCTGCTCGGTGGGGTATTCCTGGTAACTAACCGGTAGGTCAGCCGCAATCCATTCATTCACAAGCCGTTCGATTTCATCAGAGCTGCTCGCGGCTTACCTTGCCGTCGTTATTAAAGTCAAACCGCAAACGCTCCTCGGTGATATTACTGCCATGCTGGGTCACGTGCTGGCCAAGTACCTGGCGCAATGCAGCATACATCAGGTGGGTAGCAGTATGGTACTGCTTATGGATAAAACTCGTGCCACCAAGGCCACCCTTAAAAGTGCCTTTAGCTGCCGTTTGGCTACGGCGGCGCTGCTCGGCCATGTGCTCGTCAAACTCTTTGCGCCACTGTGGCGATACATCAATCCCCTGGCGGTAGGCCTCTTCTGTCGAAAGCTCAACTGGGAAACCATAGGTGTCATAGAGGGTAAATAGCTCGGCCCCTGTTAAACCATTATCAGCAAATTTTGCTAGCTGCTTAAGCCCCTTGCGCAGCGTCTGGCGAAAGACCTTTTCTTCCTTGGCAAGCACCGCAATGATTGCTGCGCGGTTCTCGCCGAGCTCTGGGTAGTCCTGCGCGTAAAGGTCAGCAATGACTGGTACAATTTGCTCAAAGAAGTTCTGCTCAATGCCAAGCTCAAAGGCAAAGCGAATTGCCCGGCGCAGCAGGCGGCGCATTACATAGCCCTGCTCTTTATTGCTTGGCACACAGCCATCCACCGCCAGGAAGGTAGCCGCACGTAGATGATCGGCAATCACGCGCATGCTAGCAGTATGCGAGGCGTAGTGCTTGCCACTCAGGTGCTCGAGGCGTTCAATAATCGGCCACAGTAAGCTAATTTTAAAGACATCTGGGCTATCGATCGCTGCAGCGGCAATCCGCTCCAGCCCGCCGCCAAAGTCAACGTTCTTGCGAGCCAACGGTTCAAAGCCACCATCTTCACGGCGGCGATACTGCATAAATACCTGGTTACCAATCTCCATAAAACGCCCGCTATCGCTGGCTGGGTGTGCCTGGCCAAAGCTAGGGTCATGGTGCTGCTCGCCAAAGTCATAGAAGACCTCGCTATCGGGGCCACAGGGGTCACCGATTGGGGTTTCGCTAATGCCTCCACCACGGCTCCACCAGTTTTCTTTATCATTATAAAAGAATATCCGCCCACCTTGCATACCGTGCTCATCACCATATGCGGCCGTGCCAAGTGTCACAATCTTGGCATCAATCCCTTTGCTGGCAAACACCTCTTGCCAGATCATATGCTGCTTCATCATCACGCGGAATACCATGGGCTTCATCACCAATAAAGCAGCTCACATAAATCTTATGCGGGTCGAGCCCCACAACGTCTGTCAAAAAATGAAAGAACCATTCGATTTGCTGGCGCTTAAAGTATTCGCCCATACTCCAGTTGCCAAGCATTTCAAAAAAGGTCGTGTGGCGATTATCGCCTACATCTTCGATATCCTGCGCGCGCAGGCAGGGTTTGGCTATCTACCAGGCGGGTACCATGGGGGTGATCCTGGCCTAATAGGTACGGCAGTAGCGGCTGCATACCGCTCCCGGTAAAGAGTGTGGTTGGGTCATTTTGCAGAACCAGAGGCGCCCTGGTAATAATATGATGGCCCCGATCGGCAAAAAATTGTAAGTAAGCTTGGCGGATTTGTTGCGTGTTCATATCCGTTATATTATAGCAGAAAGGCAGGCTAAACAATAATACCGCCACCCAGGCACTGCTGGCCATGGTAGATCACCACCGACTGGCCCGGCGCTGCGGCTCGCTGCGGCTCACGTACATGCAGCGTTGTACCAACTAGCTCGGCTGGCACAAGTGGTGCCCGGTGCCGAATGCGCACCTGGTACGTACCATCGCCTGGCCGGCCGTTAATCCAGTGCAGCGCACCAAGCTCGAGCTTATCACGCCACATAGCTTGGTTATTCAGGTCGGTTGATACGTACACTTCGTTACGCGCCATATCCTTACCCACCACGTAGTACGGCAAACCACCACCAAGCTGCAACCCATGGCGCTGGCCAAGGGTGTAGAATATAGCCCCATCGTGCATCCCAAGCTGGCGGCCACTCGCCTGCTCAATAATTGGGCCAGGCTGAGTAGTAACATACTGGCTTAAAAACTCGCGAATGCCAACCTTGCCTACAAAGCAAATCCCCTGGCTATCCTTTTTGGCTGCAGTGTAAAGACCACGCTCCGTTGCCATGGCCCGCACCTGTGGCTTGGTGTAGCCACCAAGGGGCAGCAAGGTATGCTGCAATGCGCGCTCGGTCACACGGTACAGGAAATAGGTTTGATCCTTATTCTCGTCCACAGCCCGGTATAGCTGGCCTTGCTTAGTAGTAGCGTAATGGCCCGTAGCAATATAATCAGCACCATCCGCCAAAGCCGCCTCCAGAAAGAGCTTAAACTTTACCTCTTGGTTACACATGATATCGGGGTTGGGTGTGTAGCCCTGCTGGTAAGCATCGATCATATACTGCACCACCTTATCCCGGTACTCAGCTTCAAAATCATAGACTTTAAGATCAATCCCCAGCTGCACAGCCACACGCTTGGCATCTGCTAAGTCATCCGCCCACGGGCACTGCATACCCGGCAGATCCTGCGTCCAGTTCTTCATATAAACGCCAGTTACCTGGTAGCCTTGCTCCTGCAGTAAAGCCGCGGTCAGGCTACTATCAACCCCGCCACTCATACCAACGAAGACTCGTGTCATACCGATGCTCCAATATACACGCCAATAATACGGCCAAGTTCGCCCACAGCCAGCCACCAGCTGGTAATATTGATAAACCAGGTTCGTGGCCAGTAGCGGTCACTGGTGGTGGGGTGATTACGAATCGCAACACTACCACCGCTGGCACGTTCGAATTCAATATACGCCCGGCGCTGGTGATACGGCGAGGTAACAAGAATCACTTGGTGCACATCATGCAACCGAGCCGCTGCTAAAGCATGCTGCGCGTTCTGGCGCGTATTACTAGAAACATCGTCCGTACTCATCGCACCGGCTGGGATGCCCGCAGCCAGCGCTTGGGTGCGCATAGCCTCGGCATTGCTCGGCCCTGATTTATCGGCCGCCGCACCAGAAAATATAATCCGCTTTGCCCAACCTGCCTGGTAAAGCGCAATTGCCTCGCGCGCCCGGGCTGTTGTATCCCCGCCGCTAATAGCAATAATGGCATCGGCTGGCTGGCACGCTGCCATGGCTTGGTCTGGTACGTCACCGCAGGGGCGTAAATCATTCGGCGCTAAATACACACCAAGTACCACCACACACGTGGCGGCCGCAACACCAAACAGCAGGAGTCGGCGCAACACTAGGCTTGCTCCTGGCGGGCGCGCTCAGTACGCACGGCATCTATAATAGCGGCTACTGCTTGGTCACAGGCTGCCTGTGTGGTTGGCCGGCCAAGGGTTAGCCGCAAGCTACCATTGGCTTGCTCTGCTGGCATGCCAATTCCCTCCAGCACCGCCGAGCCAGTGCCTTTATTAGCCGCGCAGGCACTCCCGGTTGCAACCAGCACACCCTTTGTTTCTAGCATAAACACCAGCCGCTCGGCGTCCACGCCAGGCACGGCAATATGCAAAAAGTTCGCCAAGCGGTGCTTATGGCTGCCAGCACACACCAGGCCCGGTAGGGCGTCCACCAGCTGGCGCTGCATACCATCACGTAGCTGGGCTAGTCGGGTTGATTCTACCTTGCGTTTTTTATCTGCCAAGCGCATTGCCTCCGCAAAGCCAATCACGCCCGCTACGTTCTCTGTACCACTGCGGATCCCTTGCTCCTGGCCGCCACCATATGTATGTGGCTGCAGCACTAGACCAGGGCGTACCCACAGCAAACCAACCTGCTTGGGGCCATATACCTTTGCCGCGTTCAGACTTAGTAAATCCACCCCCAAGCGTGCAACATGAATATCCAGTAAACCAAGCCCCTGCGAACCATCACAGTGCAGCACGAGTGGTGTGCTATTACCCTGCTGCGCACGCGCCTGGCGCACAGCCTGCACCAGTTCCGCCACCTGGCGCACTGGCTGAATCGTGCCAAGCTCGTGATTAGCAAGTGCCACGCTAATCAGTTCTGTCTGCGGTGTAATCGCTGCCTTCAGTGCCGCAATATCAACTCGCCCATTTGGCTGCACAGGTACAACGGTATGCGACCCAGCTTCGACTGCACGGCGCACACTATCGTGCTCGATACTACTACATATCCGGTGGCCACCAAAACTCCGGATCGCTAGGTTGATTGATTCGGTCGCCCCGGCTGTCATAATAAGCTCACCAGCCTGGGCGCCGATAATACGCCCAATTGCTTGCTTGGCGGCCTGATAGTCGCGCCGCACCGCAACCGCTGGTGCGTATGGGCTAGATGGGTTAAAAAAGCGTTCGCTCAGGTATGGTTTCATCACGCCGAAAACCCGCTCATCGAGCGGGGTGGCAGCAGCATAATCAAAATAACATATTGACGTCATGATCTATCTATTATACCGCATTTGTGGGTATCGATCGATAGTCAGCCGGTTCTTGGTAAATACGGCTTGCAACGTTCTGGTAGTAGGCTTCGGTCGCCTGCACAAAGTTAGCCAGCTCATCGCCGACGATATATTCATACTTTGCGCCTTCTTGCACCTTCAGCACACCCTGCTGGTGTACCTCGTAGCGAATGGTAGAATATTGATTCTGGCCGGTCAGCTCATCACGCCATTCATCATACCAAATCCAGGTTGATGGATCGAGGTTAAAGAACTCGCGGCGGTGGCCTGCTGGTAAGTCACCAAATAGTTCGGCGCCAATCTGGCTTTCCTTATGGATAAGCTCGTGCTCTGTCAGCCGAGGGCGTGGCTTTGGTTCAGCTGGGGTCGTTTTGGCAGGCTTCATAAAACTCTGCTCGGTGATCAGCTCATCACCAATCAATAATTGCTTTAATACTTTAGCCCACATATGGCTGCCCCTCGTCCGGTTGAGTGCCCTGCTGTAAATACTGCTGGCGCAGCTCCTGAATATGCATACCGATGGCGAACAAGCGTTCGCTCACCGCAGCCTGCTCTGAATTAGCCACCTGCTGCTCGCCAAGCTGCGGCGGCAGGGGGGTGTTTCGGCCACAGTAGGCACGTAGCCAGCCGGCGGATTGGCCGGTGACTGCTCTGCACTCACACTCAGGGCCTCGCTCCCCTGCAGTGTAAATGGTTGGTTATTATAAGCGGCCATGTTCGCTGAATCCGTTAAATACGGTGCCGCGGGTAATTCGGTCGGGTCGGGTGCTAATAGGCCCATCTCGCTTGGTGGGACCTGGTTTGCCTGGCTAGGCAAAGGCTGGAAATCAAAACTGATTTCATTCATAGTAACGACCTCCACACGTTCGTTTTATGATTTTGATATACTGAAAAGATTCTGAGCGTTGGCGGTAGAAGCTGTGGCAATTTCCTTAAATGGTATACCACGCGCGGTCGCATGATACTGCGCAACTTCGCGCACCAAGCTCGGCATATTCACTCTACCACGAAACGGTACTGGTGTCAAGAAGGGCGCATCAGTTTCAAACAGCAACCGTTCCAGTGGAATACGTGCAAACATTGCCTGCTGGGCCTTACTCTTCGTAAAGGTACTAATCCCGTTTACGCCAAGGTAGAGTCCGCGTGCCACTGCCCGCTCAGCGTTCTGGGCAGTATCAGTAAAACTATGGAGCACTCCGCGCACACTCGGGAAGTTTGCAAGGATCGGCCAAAAGTCATCAAACGCCTCACGTACATGAAAAACTAACCGGTAAGCTATACTGCACCGCCAGCTGCAGCTGTTCCTCTAGCGCCCGCTGCTGAGCGGCTGGCGGGCTATTGGTATAGTGGTAGTCCAGGCCAATTTCGCCAATAGCTACCAGTTTGGCTGGTTGCTGGGCGGCCAGCTCGGCAATAGCCTGTGTACCCTCGGTGCTATCATGCGGGTGCACGCCAATAGCGGCATAGATCGGCGCGTATTCTTGAGCATACTGCACGGCCCGGCGTGAGCTAGCCGCATTCGTACCCACACATATCATGGCACTCACCTCGGCCTGGCGAGCTTTCGCTAGTACCTCCTGTATTGGCAGCGGGTAATCTGCTTCGTGAATATGGCAATGAGTATCAATCAGCATGTTTATTTACTCGGTGGAGTTTGGTGCTTAGCGCGCGGGTCGGGCGTGTGAATATAGCGGCGTGGGAAAAGTGGCCCGCCTTGGTCGACCACAACCCCACTGCTAAACATAGTATGAATAGTGTAAGCGCTCTGCGGCATAAACGGCCACAGTAAATCTGCCACTTGTAGGATGCCACCGACGCACGTTGTTAGCACATCTGCTAGATGCTCAGCTGCCTCGGGGTCCTCTTGCCGGCGCTTGGCAATTTCCCACGGCTTTACGCGTTCAAGGTAATGATTAATAGAACGGACCTTGGCCCAAACTTGATCAATAGCTTCGTTAAAGCGCAAGCCTTCCATCACATCGCGGTAGAGCTGTACATCATGCTCGCCCTGGCGAACATCGCCAATCACGCCGGCCTGGTAATTGGTCAGCATACGGGCAACGCGCTGTACTAAGTTACCAAGGTCATTGGCAAGCTCAGTGTTATAGGCTGTTTCAAAGCGCTGCCAGGTAAAGTCACCATCATCAAGTGTTGGGATATGGCGGCTAAAATAATAGCGAAAAGCATCAACGCCGTACTGCTCAATAACCTCAACCGGGTCCACCACGTTGCCAACGCTTTTGCTCATCTTTTTGCCATCTGCGGCAATATGGCCATGTACGAGCAGCTTCTTTGGCAGCGGCAGGCCGAGCGCAAGCAGCATAGCTGGCCAGATAATGGCATGGAAGCGTAGAATATCTTTACCCACCACCTGCACATCGGCTGGCCAAAAAAATCACGCCACGCCGGATTGTGCGGGTAGCCTAGCACCGTAATGTAATTAGAAAGCGCGTCAATCCACACGTACATGACCTGGCTATCGTCACCCGGTACCGGTATGCCCCAACTGAGATTTTTACGCGGGCGGCTGATACTGAGGTCATCAACGCCGCCCCTGCAAAAGGTTAAGGATCTCCTTCTTGCGCGAGGCGGGTACAATAGTCAGTTCACCAGATTCAATCGCTTGGGTAATACGCGGGACAAACTCCGTTAAGCGAAAGTAATAGTTTTCTTCACTGAGGCGCTCGTAAGGTACACCATGGTCTGGCGAAATACCGTTATTGGCAGCGGCAACCTTATCACTGACGAAGGCTTCCTCCCCCACAGAATACCAGCCTTCGTAGGTACCCTTGTAGATATACGGGGCCAGTTGCTGCCATATATACTGCACCGCCTGAACATGCTGCTCGTCGGTGGTGCGAATAAAATCAGTGTACTCAGCGCCAACTTGGTTCATCAGCACACGGAAATTACTATGGGTGCCATCAACGTAGGTTTTGGGGTCAAGACCAGCTGCGTGAGCCTTAGCGGCAATCTTATTACCATGCTCATCAGTCCCAACCTGAAAGCGCACCTCGTGGCCACGTTGGCGCTGGTAACGAGCCCATATATCGGCTAGTAGATAATCAAGCGCGTTACCAATATGAGGCTTGGCGTTCGCATAGGGAATAGCTGTTGTGATGTATAGTTTCTTACTCATAGTGATTGGCGGTCTGGGCGGCTGGCCGTTGATTTAGGTGGCTATCTGCCGTGTGATACTGCGGTGCGGTGGCGTCAAGTGATTCCTTTGCTTGACTGGGTGATGCTTGGCCATACTCGCGCCGTGGCAATAGGTCCGGGATGACAAACGTTTCTATAGCTGCGGCACCAAGTTGCTGATAGGCAGCTTGCGTCTCCCTGATTGTTGCTCGTTCTGGTGTTTTACTGCGCTCAATATTCTTCATAAACACGCCTTCCGTTTACGTATTAGTCATCTTATGTTCATGTATCAGTATAGCACGTGGGGGCATATTTTTTACAGGGCAGGCAGTGTTTGGTACACACACGCCGCCAAACGGCACCACGCGGCGACGCTGAGGTCTTCAGCGCGCGCATTGGCAGATACACCAGCACGTATAAGGATTTCTTCGGCTTGGGGCTTACTGATAGCGAGGCCACCACTGAGGCTGGAGCGTAACTTTTTGCGCCGTGCACTAAAGCCAGCCTTCACCACCCGGAAGAACTGCTTTTCGCTCACTCCGTCTGGCAATTGCGGCTGCTTGGTATGTAGTATCAAAACTCGCGAGTCTACCTTAGGCGGCGGCGTAAAATACATGGCCGGGACATCAATGCCAAGCGTGACATCAGCATACAGCTGCGCACTCACCGCTAGAACACTCATATCCCCTGGCTGGGCAGCAGCGCGCTCGGCGACTTCCTTTTGCGTCAGCAGCACCACAATACTCGGGCGATTGGTATCGGTCATGCATTTTTGAATAATCTTACTGGTAATATAGTATGGGACATTCGCCACCACCTTGTAGCCAGCTGGCAGCTGGCTGGTATCGTACTGAAGAATATCACCGGCAACAACCTGCAAATTGGTGCCAGGGAATTGGCCCGGTAGCTTGCGCGCCAGCTCGGCGTCAAACTCAACGCTCACCACCCGGCCAGCCTGGCGCAGCAAAAATAGCAGTTAACGTACCAAGGCCGGGGCCGATTTCGAGCACGGTATCACGCGAGGTTAGTTCAGCATAGTCAGCAATATGCGTCAGCACGGTACGGTCGCGTAGCCAGTGCTGGCCAAGCTGCTTATTGGGCCCGGCCACTACAGGACGCCCTGAGCCTTCATCTTCTTGGCGCAGCCAGGGAACTGAGTCTCGATACTTGATTTAGAGAGCAGGTTCTGCACTGCCTGCTTTTGGGCATCAAGCGGTGCTTCGTGTGGCATACCAGCGTTATACGGCGCCGGCGCAACCTTATGCCAGGTTGATGGTACAAACTGGAAAGCACCGTAAAAACCATTACCAGAATTACGATTGGCCGTCATACCACTTTCGCAGGTGCCAAGCGCGGTGATTTGCTCTTCTGTCAGCGGGCCACCACTGTACTTGACCTTCGTGCCAACAACCTCCACCTGTTCGACTGGCTCTTCTGTCGTGACTTTTTGAATCTCCTTACGGCTAACTTCTTTGCCATTCTTCATGGTAACTTCAAACGTCACTTTACGCTTACCATTCTTGCCAGCGGTTTCTAGCTTTTTGTAGCTCGGGTCTTTATCAGCGTCCTTGACTTGGCGGGTTTTAAAAGGAATATCTTGGTCTTCGGTAATGGTCTGGACGCCATTACGCCACACTTCTATCGTCATACCTGGGGTCAGGGCCGCAGTGCGCTCAACCGAAAGCGTATCGCTTGGCGTCAAGTTGACCTGCTTTGCGCGCAGCAGCTCATCTACCGTGTTCACACGGGTATAGACTGTTGTGCGCTGGCCATACAGCACCAGTGTGACAGGCTTTGCGCGTGTAATCGATAGCACAAGTCCGGCACCATCACCGGCTACATCGGTGGACTGGCGTAAAGTAGCGCTATCCTCGGGGCGGAGCGCGACCCCAGCATGGCGGGCAATATCACGCGGAGCCGAGCGCGATGATAAAATCCACTCCCGGCGGCCGTTATCTTCGAGTAGGACGGGGCGGGCACGATAAATATTAACGGTAAAATCAGTTGTATCAAACGCGGTATCTGCCTGTGGTTCGGTGGTGTCACCTGTATAAAGCTGAATATTAGCCTGCTTGAGGGCGGCTCTAACGGTGTGGGCACGTGTGACTACTACTTGGCGGCGGCCGTTATCGTAAATCGTTACTAAGCGCTGGCCAGGGCGTAGCTGACTACGGGCAGACTGGCTCTGTGCCTGTGCTACCATATTAGCGCCAATAATACCAGCCAGCGCAACGGCCGCAAGTATCAGTACAAACTGGAGTGGGCGCGCTGCCAGCAATGAACCAAAACGTCGTCTATGTGTCAGTTGTCTCATAATGATCCTACTAATCTACTTGCTAGTATAGCATACTCGCGCCAAAAGCAATACGCCCGCGGCACTATTCGCCTTCCAGCTCACGCATCTGCACCGCAATCAAGCAAACGTCAATCATTTGGCTGCGATGAGCCGGTAGTTCGGATGGCTTAAACCAGCCTGCTTCCATAATCTCGTACTGGTTACAGGTGAGCTTGGGTGGCTGGTCCGGACTGCTAGCGATAAAAATCGGCGCTGGGTACGGCTGGTGCGGTACGGAGCCGGGCGGCAGTGTTGTCATGTGCACTAGGCGATCAGGTGCAATGTGCACGCCGACCTCCTCTTCAAGCTCACGAGCAGCGGCCTGCGCAGCTGGCTCACCCCAGCGAGCCCCGCCGCCAGGCAAGCTCCATTTTTGGTTACCAATCGCATTACGCACCAGCAGAATCCTCCCCTGTGCAACCAAAAGTACTCGCGGGCGTGCCAGGCCCGTCAGGCGCGCAACCAGCCACAAACTTGCGTGCGCAACGGGGTGAACCCACCGCATCAGCATATAGTAGTAACGCATTTAGCTAAGCCTCTCGAGCCGCGCGTACTCGTAATTAAGCTTTTTACGCTGGCCGCTATCGAACTCAACCACCACCGCAAGACCATCGATTTCTTCAACTGTGCCGGGGCCAAATACCGCTGAGCGCACCCGCTGGCCGACTGCAATATCTGGCTCGTCGCATACGTCGCTATAGTCAGACTCGAACAGAGCGTGCGGTTCGCTCGGTGTATCATCCGTTAGCTCAGCATCACGTAAAAAGCGCGATGGCTGGTTGTAGCTACGCTGGTTAAATTGGTAGCGCATAGCAGCGTGGCTCAGGTAGAGCTCCTGGCGGGCACGCGTCATACCTACGTAGCAAAGACGGCGCTCTTCCTCAAGCTCGGCTGGGTCAGCATCCAGCGTGCGGGCGTGCGGGAAGACACCCTCTTCCATACCGGCCATAAATACCACCGGGAACTCAAGCCCCTTAGCTGCATGCAGCGTCATTAGTGTGACGGAACCCTGCTGGCTGGCTGTATCACTGCTCGACATGAGCGCGACTTCTTCTAGGTAAGTCTCGAGGTCGGCGTAGGCGCGAGCTTCTTCTATCAAGGTGGCAATATTCTCGAGCTTATCCTCGGCCTGCGCAGTACCATCCGATATAAATGTGCGGTAGCCGGTTACATCCACCACGTAGCTAATCAGCTCGCTAGGGGCAGTACCCTCGGTAATTTTAACTTGCACCAGCCGCAGCGTATCACCAAGTGCCTGCAGGGCATTACGTGCCCGTGCTGCAAGCGTTGGTGCTTCGTGCGCCCGCGTCAAGCTTTCTATAATATCCATTGATGTGCCCGCCTGCCACTGCATAAACTTGGCTAAGCTTGTGGCGCCAATACCCCGGGTTGGCACATTAGCAATCCGCATAAAGCTGGCTGTATCACGCGGCTGGTAGCAGAGCCGCACATAGGCCATAACATCCTTAATAACTGCGCGGTCAAAAAAGCGCATACCACCCACAACTTGCAGCGGAATAAAGCGCTGGTTGAGGGCCCGCTCAATAGCATAACTCTGGGCATTGGTGCGGTAGAGCACCGCAAAATCACTATAGTTATGTTGCGCACTGCGCACGCTACTGGCAATCCGCTCGGCAATGAAAGCAGCCTCATCGGTTTCATCACGCGCTGCATACATACTGACCGGCAAGCCATCCCCCGCTTCTGTCCACAGAGTTTTGCTCGTGCGCTCTTTATTTTTGGTAATGACGCTCTGGGCCGCTGCCAGGATCGCGCCGGTATTGCGGTAATTTTGCTCAAGCTTGACCACAGTTGCACCAGGGTAATCCTGCTCAAAGCGGAGGATATTTTTAAAGTCAGCCCCACGCCAACTGTAAATACTCTGCCAGTCATCGCCCACAACGCAGATATTCTTCTGCTCCCCTACCAGCAAACTAACGATTTCATACTGGGCGGCATTAGTGTCTTGATATTCGTCAATCAAAATATACTGAAACTGCGCTTGCCACTTGCGGCGGACGCTTGGCTGCGTGCGTAAAAGCTGCACTGTTTGCAGTAGCAAATCATCAAAATCAAGCGCCCCAGCCTGCTGTTTTAACTGCTCATAGGTCTGGTAAATCTGCCCAACTGCCTGCTGGTATGGGTACTGGGCACTCGCAATCACCGCCGCTGGGTCATTCAGCTTATTCTTTTCGGCCGAGATAATCCCGCTGGCTGCGGCTGGCTTAATCTGCTTATCGGTAATATTGCACTGCTTCATTGCCCGTTTAATAAGGCTGCGGCGGTCATCCTCATCGTAGATAATAAAAATTCTTTGGTACACCAATCGCCTGGCCATCTATGCGGAGCAGTCGCACACAAATACTATGGAATGTACCCATCCAGGGCATAAAGTCCCGCGCATTCGGATCTTCGCCCAGTAGCACTGCCAGGCGCTGGCGCATTTCGCGCGCGGCTTTATTGGTAAATGTCACCGCCAAAATGTGCGATGGCCAGGTGGATGTCGTATGAATAATATGGGCAATGCGGTGGGTAAGCGTCTTGGTTTTACCACTGCCCGCACCAGCCAAAATCAGCAGCGGCCCATCAAGCGTCACCACTGCTCGCTGCTGTTCTGGATTTAGCCCAGCTAGTACATCGTTCATCGCTACTTATTGTACCACGCCTACCGAGTACTAAAACGCCATAATGCCCGCATACCACAGAATAAAGCAAATGCTCCCGAGCATAATCAAAAGCAGCCCGGCGGTCACCCATGCCCAGGGGTCGCGGCGCTTTTTGTGCGGTGTATCACCAAGCGGCGTGTGGTAGCGCTGGGTATCGTATATATCCGACACAGCATGGCCATCAGCCTCTGGCGCAACTGACTCTTGGTACTGCTGGTCGATCGCTTGCGGCCCCTCCTGGAAAACAGCCGAACGACGCTGCTCCAGAGCGGCCCGCTCATCATCGGTCAGGCCATAGTAGTGCTGCTCGCTGTGCATCGCAGCCCCTGTTTCCTCGGTAGGGTCGATCGGGTCGACCTGCGCAAACATATCATCTGGCTCATGGCTGCCACTCGCCTGATCATCATCCTCATCCGCCGCTGTGCTGTACGGCTCGTGGCCATCTGGCTCATCAGTCTGTGGCGCTGGTGTGGCGTGGTACGAATTAACGATATTATCATAAGCGGCATCATCGTCCGCTGCGGTATAGGTGTGGCCAGTATAATCATCAGTGGTACCTGCCAGCTCATCATTGGTTGCATGGTGCACAAAGCTGGTATCGCCCTCGGTAGAAGCAAACAAGTCACCATGTTCTGGCCGGTGGGTAGCCTGCACAACTGCCGTCTCGATCTCGGCCATAACATGGTCGTCAGCTGCCGGTGCTGGCGATTCAAGCGATGGTGGCATCGGCGGTGTGGGGACAATCTCTGCCGGCACAGCACGGCGGCGCCTAGCTTGAGCTCGCGCCGATGGCCCAAGTGTTTTTGCTGGGGCGGGTGCAGCTTGCACCATATCCATAAACCGGCCCCCACTACGCTGGCGGCGTACTGCTTGTGTGGCCACGGGCATACTACTGGCCTGGGCTGCGCTACTGGCAGTATGGCTTGCTGCCGTTGCCGCTGCAGCACCAGCGGTGGCACCCGCTGCAACGACACTAACACGCTTACGGGCACGCTTAGCAGGCGGCGCTGCCTTTCGTGGCCGCTGCCGGTGTAACGGGCACTGTATGCGCCTTAGAGGTAACGGCAATAGCCGTAGCCTGCGCTTTGCTGGCTGGCTTACTTGGCGGCGTAGTCGGCTCTGGTGCTTTGGTAGCCGGTAGGGTTGTGACCGCAATCGCCACGGATGGTGGCGTTGTTGGTTGTGGTGTCGGTGTTGGCTGCACCGGGGGCTCGGTTGATGACTCTGGCGTGCGAATCGTCAGTTTACCATGCGGTGCCAGTGTATCATAGCTACCAAACACACTGCTCACAGCCGGAGTTGGCTGCGGGGTTGGGGCTGGTTGCGGTGCCGAAGTAGCAGGCTTTGGCACTGGGGTTTGTTGGGATTTCTGAGTAACCGCAGGAGTTAGCTTCGGCTGCGGGGTTGGGGCTGGTGTTGTAATTGGTTGTGGTGTCGGTGTTGGGGCGGGGGTCACCAGGGCTGTCAGCGATGTGGCAGGTACAGCCGTTGCGGCGGTGGCATCAGCTGGTAGTTCTGGTGATTGCGGTGGCATTGGTGATTCTAACTTAATAACTTTATGCACAGGCAAAACACGCTTTGACTCCACCCCACCCTGGCGGCGCGTGCTCGTGAGCTGGTGCTGTAAACCACCACCGGTACGCGTATGGAGCTCTGGTGACGACCCTGGTGTAGGCGTGAGCGCTGGGGTGGTAGCTGGTGGTGTAGCCAGCGCAGCAGAAAGCGGAATCGGTGCTGTTGCTGATGCAGCTGGGGATGGTGCATGTGCCTGGCTCGCAGTCGCTACTGGCGTGGGTGTGGCTGTTGGGGTTGGGGCAGGCCGTAGTGTAGGGCGTGAACGCGGCGCAGCTGTCACAACTGGCGCCCAGGTTGGTAGCGGAGCCGGCGTCACTGGTGGCCAAATTGCTGGGGTTTGGTGAGGCGCCTCTGGCTTTTTGTAGCAGGTGGCGGGCGTTGCAACTCACCGCAGCAGGCGTCGGCACTGGGGCAGGTGTGACTGGTGCCGCAGAGGCGCGTGGAGGTTGCGTTGGGGCAGGCGCCGGCGTCACCGGTGGCTTAGTAGCAGGAGCCTGCGTTGGGGCAGGTGTTGTGACCACTGGTGGTTTGGTAGGAGCCTGAGTCGGCGCAGGAGTTGGCGTCGGCTGCGGGGTTGGTGCTGGTTGCGGTGTCGATGTTGGGGCGGGGGTGGCTGGGGCATCACTAATAAAAAGGGTTGTCTTCTACCGATGCTGGCATTGCCGCATCGCCGGCCATCATCCCCTGGACTGCTCTATCTAGTTCGTCAAAATCAATATCCTGCATGCCACCCTTTCATTACGACTGCCTGAGCTTTATAGCTTTTGTTATAATTTCGGTAAAATCGCCTAGCTGCACACTTGCCCCACCAATCAGCAAACCATCGACGCCTGGGGTTGCCATGTACGCCTCGCACGTACAAGCTGTGACACTACCACCATAGAGTACTGTCTGCTCAGCCGCAGCCGACTGACCGTAGCGGGTACTCAGCCAGCGGCGTATAGCCGCAACCCGCTCAGCGACCAGATCGGCCGCAGCTGGCTTGCCAGTACCAATAGCCCAGACTGGCTCGTAGGCTAGTATCACCCGGCTAGCACTCCCCTGTGGTACGCGTGCAAACGCTGCCGCTACCTGCGCGCTCAGCACGACGCTTGCCTGAGCTTGGCTATGCTGGGCAGCAGTTTCACCAACACACACAATTGGCGTTATCTGGTGATGGAGCGCCGCAGCTACCTTGCGGGCAACGTCGTCATCTGTTTCGTAGAAGAGCTGGCGCCGTTCCGAGTGCCCCACAAGCGCATACTCAACCAAGCCGCTTAGTTGCCGAGCAGACACTTCGCCGGTGTAGGCTCCAGATTCAGCCCAATGCAAATTCTGGGCAGCAAATTGTACGCCACGGCCACCAAAGTGTGAGTGTAACGATTGTACCATTACTGTTGTTGGTGCTACAACCACAGATAGCTCGCGTTGGGTCTGCATAAACTGGCATAGCCCCAGCATATACTGGTTGGCAGCCTGCATCGTTAGGTTCATTTTCCAATTACCAACGATGTATTTTTTACGTAAACTCATGCGAATTGCTTATGATTATCTGCCCTTAGTGTACCTTATTTAGGTAAATCTCGCAACAGCTCTACACCTGGCAGCGGCTTACCAGCAATAAAATCTAAGCTCGCGCCGCCCCCGGTCGATACATGGGTGAAGCTGGCGCCATCATGCCCATCCCACTTCAAGACAAAGTCCGCCGTATCACCGCCACCGACCACAGTAACAGCATTGGTATTCTGCGCCATTGCCAGCGCGATTCGGGCTGAGCCATGCGCAAAAGGCGTTTCTGTGGCATAGCCCACCGTGCCATTCCATATAATTGTGCCGGCCCCTGCCAGATAGGCAGCATAGTGCTGCAGCGTTGTATCGCCAATATCAAGCGCCATATCATCAGGGCCAATCTGCTGAATTGGCACCGAGCGGCGCTGCTGGCTACGGCGCGAAGACCCCACTGCCATATCAACCGGCAGTATCAAAAACGAATCCACATAGTCACGCCCGACCCGCCGGGCGGCAGCCGTATAAATACGGCGGATAATTGCCTCTTGGCCAGGCTCAACGTCACTTTTACCCATAGCCGCACCACGAAACGCCAAAAAAGTACTAGCAATAACGCCACCAAGCAAAATACGGTCGGCCCGCTCAACTAGCTGCTCAATAACCGCGATTTTATCACTCACTTTTGCGCCACCTAGCACAGCATATAGCGGCCGCTTTGGGCGCGCTAAAGCCTGGGTTAGCGCGGTAATCTCGCGCTCAACCAGCAAGCCAGCCACAGCCGGTAGCACCCGCGTAATGGCACTGGTGGAAGCATGTGCACGGTGCACCACACCAAAACCATCCTGCACAAAGTAATCCGCCTGGCTGGCATAGGCTAAATGGCGGGCAAACAGCACATCATCCTGCTCTTCCTGCGGGTAAAACCGCAGATTTTCTAGCAGCAAGACATCGCCAGGTACCATGCGGCTAACAGCCTGCTGCACGGGCTCGCCGATACAATCATTCACAAATTGTACCGGCGCATGCAGTAGCTGGCTCAGCCGGCTGGCCACCGGCCGCAAGCTCAGTGTCGGCACGGGCTTGCCCTGTGGGCGCCCCAGGTGGCTAATGATAATAATCTTGCACCCCTGGGAACGCAGATATCGCAGCGTTGGCAAGCTAGCCCGCACACGGAGGTCATCATGAATCGTTCCATCTTCAGCAAGTGGTACATTGTAATCTGCCCGCAGCAGTATGGTTTTATGTGCCACATTTGTTTGCTTAATTGTTTGCTTGTAAAACGTCATGATTCCCACCCCTTTTTGATCGTTTGATTACTCTATTGTACGTAGGCGTACGGTATCAGTACCACCTGTCACACCTGGCTGCCGGCCGCTCACAATTACAATATTAAGCGGATCGCTGCCCTTGCCAAAGAAATCGTCTGCCTTCAGCTCCTTTGCCAGACGCAGGCCAGCTCGCTCGCCATCTGGGCGAATAAAGCTCTTGGTCGCGTAGCTGAGCGCCAACTGCTGAGCTGTCCGCTTTTCGCTCGTCACGCTGATGATTGGCAGATTCGGCCGAAAAGCACCGATTGACTCTGCGGTTGCGCCCGACTTCGTTTCGGCGACGATTGCATCCGCCCCAAACTGCTCAGCAACCTGCACAGCTGCACCGGCAATCACATTACGGCGCGAAATCGTGCTCGCCAGCACACTATCCACCGGCAATACCTCACTATTGTTCTGGGCATATAGAATCGTGCGCTTCATGTAGGCTACTGCCTCAACCGGGTAGCGGCCATTGGCTGTTTCATCGCTCAGCATTACTGTATCGACACCCAAGATAACGGCAGTTGCGACGTCGCTTACCTCAGCCCGGGTTGGCTCTGGGTTATCGACCATACTGGCCATCATTTGGGTCGCCACAATACATAGGCGGCCATACTTACGGCACATTTCAATCACGCGGCGCTGTACGATTGGCACCACTTCGGCACCAGCCTCCACCGCTAGGTCACCACGGGCCACCATGACACCATCGCTGGCGCGCACAATTTTTTCAAGCGTGGTTGGCTCAATTGCCGCCTTGGTTTCGATCTTGGCAATAATATGCGCGGTTGATCCTAGGTCTACCAAACGCTGGCGCAAGCCTTCAATATCATCTGCACTCTGTACAAAGCTCAGTGCAACGTAATCAAAATCCTGGCCGGCACCAAACTCAATATCAGCAAGGTCCTTCTCGGTCAGGATATCGCCGCCAAAGTCAGTATCAGGCAAGTTAAGGCCCTTTTTGCTCATGAGGACGCCATCATTTTCAACCCGCAGAGTAATAGCGCTACTACTTGGAATATCCACCACCGTTGTGCGGATTTTACCATCAAATATGTAGACTGGCTCGCCTACTTTTTACCTTGCTCGCAAGGTTATACTGCACTGGCAGTGTGTAGCCACCATCGTGTTCGCACTCGCTATCGAGCACCAGCTCATCACCCTGCTTAACTGGTAGTTTCATGTCATCCTTCAGCATACCCAGGCGAATTTTTGGCCCCTGAATATCCTGCAGTGCTGCTACAGGGCGGCCTAGTTGTGCACTCGCCTTACGTAGCCAAGCTAGTTGCTCAAGCCGCTCCTCGTAGCTGCCGTGGCTAAAAATTAAATCGGAACCCATTTGCGCCCGCTTTCATCAACGCCTCAAGCGATTCGTATGAATTAACTGCCGGGCCGACAGTTGCTAAAAATTTTCGTTCGTTTGAATATCATTACCCTAGTGTACCACCTTTTATACACCGGTGGCAAAACTTTTATGGTATAATGACGCGCTGCTATGTTGTGTACAGCACATCGCATTGAAACTAGCCAATTATTATGGCATAATACCCTGCTCTACCAGCCAACGGTAGTTCCAGCCATCGTTTGATTCGGTTTTATAGCTCCAGAAAAAGTGGGCGTCGGCGCTGGCAAAGGCTGTTTGCTGCGCTAGTATATAGGCGGCGATGGTCGGCGGAGTCATGGCAATAGCGGGCGGCAAAATCGCGCTCCACTCACCAATAATGGTTGGGCGCTGCAACGACTGGTGCATCTGGGTAAACTCATCTACGATACTCGCGTGCTGGTCATAATCCACCAGCGCCAAGTTGGCCGCCCCAAAGCACTGGTAGTGGTGAATATCCAGCCAATCACGGGGCTGCGCCCGACGCCACCGCGGCAACTGGTAGGCATCGCTAATAATAATGCGCGTTGTGGCCGGCACAATGCGGCGCAACCGGCGAGTTGTGCGGCGCGACCATAGCCGCAGCAGCCAGTGCTGCAGCCAGTTTTTCGTAAAGGGTTCGTTCAGTAGCTCAATCCCCCAAAGCTGCGGGCTTGTACCATAGCGCTCGGCAAGCTGCATGAGGATGCGGCGGGTCGCCCGGCGGTTTTTGGCCTGGTACCACCCCGTCTGCGGCATGCGGTTACCGCTCCCACTGTGGTCGCCCAAGTTCTGCGCACCCGGCGCTGCATGCAAATCAAGCAAGACACGCATATGGTATTTTTTAGCCATTGCAAAGCACCAATCCAGCTGCTTGGTAGCCTCGAGGTAGCCGTCCTGGCTTTCTAGCACCCAGTAACCAACCGGCACACGCAGCGCCTCGATACCGTGCGCATGCAGCCAGGCAAAGTCCGCTTCGATCATAAATTCCTGCCGGTGCTTGGCAATGCGCTCCGGGCCATCTGGTTGCATCATCAGCTGATGCTCGTTGCTCGCATCGGTGTCCGCAAAGACCGATGGCGTCATCCAGCGCTCAAGCACCAGCCACCCACCCAAGTTAACACCGCGTAATGGTTTATGCATATGCTTTATTATAGCAAAATATAAGGCTAAACTATAATTGCAAGTATGTACACCCACACCCTCACCATACCATCCCCTAGCCAAACCCAGACGCTGCGCTTGGTAGCGCCAAGCCCAGCTTATGCGCCAATTACCATCCAGTGGATTCGCCGGCCAGAGGTGACGCAGTATTTGGGTACGGATTTTTCGCACATGACCGAGGAAGACGAAGTGGCGCATCTCCAGAATATGCTTGACGATGACGATCGGTATAGCTGGATGATTGAGCGTGATGGCGAAATCGTTGGCAATATTGAGCTTAACAAGATAAGAAAACTGAGCCACAAATACGGCGTCACAGCTGGGGCATTCTGTACACTGATTGGCGATCCGAAAAACTGGGGTCAAGGCCTTGGGAGTTCTGCCAAGCAAGCAGTCTGCAATTGGGCGTTTTCTGAGGGTGGATTTGCAATGATTGAGGCCAGGGCATACGTACAAAATACCCGCAGCTGGAATGCGCTCGAGAGGCTTGGCTACCGATACATGGGGATTGAGCAAGGTGAGGTTGCAGGCAAGCCAGTCGTGTGGAAGATGTATACGTTGGCACGGGCTGATTGGGAGGAGCTGGATTGAGCAAAGCACCGGACGATGCCGGCGCGTTCTAGCTGCTTGAGGTGCTCGGTAAGCACTTTTTGAATTAACCCAGGAAGAAAAACGATACAGCACAGAATAGCGCTTTAGTCTCAGTGCCAAGCGAAAGAATGATCACGATAGTCCATTTTACGAAACAGCAAGCTTGTCATGAAATCGCGTGAATCGGCGTACTGATTTTTTTGAATGCAGTAGTTTTTTTGTCATGCTTATCTTCCCGTTTGTGTAAATGCATGTTTGGCGCAAAAATGGCTGATATAAAATATCTCTGGAGATAACCTCCAGAGATTATGCATTCCCATCACAGATAGGATATCAAATAACTACTGGCTACGTCTCTCCGCCTTCTATCAGTATGTTGTACTATGCGCTGGCTTTATATCTAACCTTATTTATAGTACGATAATTGTATATGAATAATCGCATGCATAAAAATCAATACAAACGAAAGTCTTATTGATGAGGCATTATCCCGTTCAGTAGCTGAAATTCTACCAAGCAAGAGAGAACTTAAAAAGGAGCTACTAAGCGGCAAGCGATTGACGTTCTATCTAGGGATTGATCCTACCGCCAGTTATGTTCACCTTGGACATTCGACAAACTATTTGATGCTCGAGCGCTTTCACGCCCTAGGTCATCGAATTATTGTATTGATTGGTGATTTTACGGCAATGATCGGTGATCCAAGTGATAAAACTTCAATGCGCGTGCAGTTAACGCGCGAACAAGTACTTGATAATCTAAAAACGTTTAAACAACAGATCGGAAAAATCCTAAATTTTTAATGATACTAATAATCCTATAGAATTTAAATTTAACTCAGAGTGGCTTTCAAAGCTAACGTTTGAGGATTCTGTCGAGCTGGCCTCAAATTTCACGGTTCAGCAGATGCTTGAACGGGATGCATTCAAGAAAAGGGTTACTGAGGAGAAGCCCCTTTTTGTGCATGAATTCTTCTATCCATTAATGCAAGGTTATGATTCCGTTGCCCTAGACGTTGACGTGGAAGTAGGCGGCACTGACCAGACTTTCAATATGCTAGCTGGTCGCACACTACTTAAGCGCTACAGACAGAAGGAAAAATTCGTAATTACAACAACTCTACTAGTTAATCCAGATACGGGCGAGAAGTTGATGAGTAAGAGCCTTGGTACTGGTGTAGGATTGGACCTTGGTGCCAAAGAGATGTTCTTCAAGATCATGCAAATATCAGACGCCGGCATCTATCAGTGTTTCGTGGACTGTACGCGTCTATCAATGGGCGAGATTGCCAAAATAAAAAAGCGGCTTGATAGCAATGAAAATCCCCGCGATATCAAAAAAGAACTTGCTCGAGAAGTGGTGTCTATGTATCATGGTAGTAAAGCTGCCTTTGACGCTGAAGAACGGTGGGTTTCTGAAGTTAGCCATAAGAATTTAGCTCAAGATATTCATACTGTTCAAATTGGTTCTGACGAGTCAATTGTTGATTTGATAGCTCGTCTAGATATAGTTAAAAGTCGCGGCGAAGCCAGGCGTTTAATCAGGCAAAATGCTGTTAAAATTAACAACAATAGAGTAAACAATGAGAACGCAACCCTTATTAATGGCGACATCTTGCATGTTGGGAAAAAGCATGCCTTTAAAGTGTCCGTGTAGAGCTCCTTATGGATTTTGGAGGCAGAGCGCGCCAAAGACGAGATGCGTGACATTATGAGCTAGATGGTTGGTACGGCAATTCACTATACCCAGCTCGGTTGCTGGCTGTATCGTACACACTATGGTTTTCGTAGTGTCAAGGTGGATACAAAAATGGTCGACGTACGATCTTGAAGCCTGATGAGAACGAGGCGAAGTTTATCATCAAGCTTTTTTTGAAATGCACGCCGCTCATATTTATACCAATCAGCAAATTGCCGATTGGTCAAATTCGATGAGCTTTCGCTCGCATGTTACAAACCGTACGCGACAAATACGACCGAACGAAAATTAAACGGCAAATTGGCGGCAAGCAAATGACCGCCAAGATGATTGACCAGTATGCTAGCAAGTTGGTTTATTGTGGCATCATTAAAGAAAAATGGATATATGCCAGAGCACTTGAAAAAAATAAACAAATCTACAAACTAAATTTAACCAAGTTTTGTAATACACCAAATATATTTTGGAACACCTCCCTGAGCTACTACTTGACCTCTGTAATCCACTGCAAAAAGCTGCCTTTTTCGCCGCTATCTTCAATAAAGTCCCAACCTATGATGAAATAAAGTTTGGAACTCATAAAAACAGCTCGCTACCAGAGGTAAACGAGCTGTTCCGTATCCGAATGGATGATAAATCCTTTGATGGTGACCTCACGGGGAATCGAACCCCGATTGCCAGGATGAAAACCTGGTGTCCTGACCGTTAGACGATGAGGCCATGTATAAACAACTACTCTATTGTACCAAAAACCAACGTATCTGTAAAGCTCCCGCTTCGTGCCTAATCAGTTTTTGCCTCTGCGCGGATTTGCCGTGCCAATGCTGCTGCAGCCACAACTGTTTCATCAAGCGTACGGTAGATTGGCAGCTCCGGCTGCTCCAGGTGTGCCTGCATCTCAATATCAAATGGTCGGTCGAAGCTCTCGTCGATACCAAGTACAATCGATGAACCACGCCCAAGCTCCTTGCCAAGCTCAAGCGGTGTAATGATGCCCGGCCCTTTAACAAAGTAGAACATCACGACACGAGCAAGCTTTAGATTCCGATGCTCCCAGGTGATTTGCTCCTTGGCGATATCACCAACACGTGGAATTCCCTCTGCGCGCCGCGGGTTGGCGATAACCAGCCCCTCTTTAGAGTCTTCTGTTTGTTCAATGCTTTCGAATAGCTGCTCGGCTTTCTCTTGCCAATTTTCTGCGCCCGAAATAGGGCCAGCCAAGAAGATATCTGGCGTTAATTCTTGAGTAGCTAGTTCTGATGTTGGGCGCTTGATGATCATAAGCTAATTATACCATAAAATGCCTAACCCGGTACCCCTGCTGTCTACTGGTATAGCCTACCCTGTGACCTGGTGCTGAGCCTGGGGTGTACGCAAAATCTGCTCGCTGTTTTTAGACGGAGGTATGGCCGCGTTTGGATACCACGAAAACGGCTGGTCGCTGTCGGTAGCGTGGTGTGGCAGCTCTGCTTTTATAATTGCCAGCCACTTGTGCAGCACTTGGTGCTTGGGCAGCATTGCACCTGGGTCATTCTGCCATACAATACGCGAAAACCACGCCCCTGTCGCCTGTTCTGTTTGAATCTCTACATAGGCAATCCCTGGTAAGCCCGCCTGGGTAAAATCGTGGCTGGCTTGGGCAAACAGCGTCTGTGCCTTTGGCAAAATACGGCTCTCTACCTCGCCGGCAATCGTTTCGGTAATATCATCAAGCGTATGCAAATGGTTTTTGATGACGAGCCGCATCTCGGCAAGTGGCTCGTCTTCAACCACACTTACAAACAAAAAAATAGGCGCTCGGCGCTATTAAGCGTCGTATTGACCATGTCGACGACCACATCCTCGGCTGTTAAATGCCAGCTCTGCTTGGCTTGCTGAGGAGTCAGTGTGCGCCCAGCAATAACCGGGCGGCGGGGCCATAAGCGCTTTTTATACTGAGTAAAAAGTTTTTTCATCATACAGTGTTCTAGAATTCTGTGCCTATTATACCATACTATTGCGAGTCTGTAGCAACTATATCTAGTACTCATCACTTATCACTAAAAAAAGTGTATTATGTACAAAAAAAGTATTGACTTTTTAATTACTTTTATGGTACATTGACAGTGCGGAACAAACGACTGCCATTGACCACTCCGCTAGTAACGCCAATGACACGCTCCTTACCATACCCTACCAATTCGCAAACTCTAACGTGGCTGGCATTGGCTGGTCCCCCTATTACATACACAGAATCAACCTACGATATGTGAATGGCGCCAATTATCCAACCGTTCCTGCACATTCCCGCGCGCCACGCCACCACTGCCCGCCACTTTGGAGTCTGCTGAAGGGTTTGGTTATATGATATACTAATACCAATGGCAAAACAGAAGAAAAAACGTAACAAACCATATACCGGCAGTGATGCTCGCAAGGCACGGCCGCGCGCTATCAAGGTGAATGCCGTCGTGCGTTCCCGCCCCGCCCAGTGGTGGCACGATAATAAGCGCCGCACAAAGCTAACGATTGGCGGAGCCCTGGTTGCTGCCGTTATTGTGTGGCTAGTTATTGAATTTATTCACTTACTGCACCCGTAAATACCTACACAAGTAACCAAAGCAGTATTACCAGGCCTAGCCCTGGTAATATGTATATTATAGTGTCACAACACGGCGGCGCGCTTCTGTAGACTGGCGTGCAGCAGTTATGACATTATCAAACAGTGCAGCAACTGTGAGTGGCCCCAACGCCACCACGCACCGGTGTTATGGTTAGGTCGCTGCGCTCGCGCACATCTGCTGCACCATCGCCTTTTATCACACCGTCCTCGCTCGCAGTACCTGCATCTACAAACACCGCACCAGGTGCTAGCATCTGGCTGGTAATCAACCCTGGCACGCCTGTTGCGCTGACGACTATAGGGAACTGTGGCAGTCGCGTTGTAAGCTCATGCGCATTCGATTCATCAAACACCGTAATATCAAGCCCTTGCTGGCGCCACAACATTGCTAACGGGCCGCCCACTAAGCGGCCAGCCCCAACGAGGGCAATTGGCTGCTTTATATCAACACCGTAGCCTACCAGCAACCATTCAATTGCCATTGGTGTTGCCGGTGTAAAACGCGGCGTCGCACCAAGCCCATCGACATCCTTCGCCGGGTCAATCAGCTGCAATAAGTAATCAGTTTGCTGCGGATCACTAATCGGTAGTTGCACGATAATGCCATGCACATTCGTATCTGCATTCAGTGCCGCGATACGCTCCGGGGCGCTGGTAATTGTTTCGTCATAGACATCTACCTCTACTAAAATATCCTTGCCATAGCGCTGCTTTACCCGTGTATATGTGTCGATTACTGGGGTCCGACCACAGGTGATAATAGCGAGGCGTGGATTGGTACGATCTGCCTGGCGCAAACCACGCACCTGCTTTGCCTGGCGCTGCTTTACAAAAAGGGCTAATTCATCGCCGCGTAATACCTTCATTGTGTTTATTATACCATAATTCCATGCTGGCGTGGTGGTTTCAGCGCATATTTACGAGGAACTGTTTATGGTATAATATAATAATCCTTATGGAAACACCGAATGTTGCCAAGACACCCGCGGCTCGACCTACCACCAGTAGCAAAAGCTACCTACCTGCCCTCCTACTTGCAATTGGCGTGCCTATGACTGGCCTTAGCCGCATCTACACCGGCCACCGCGATGGGAAATTCCGCTTTGCCATGCTGGTAAGCGATATTATCATCACGGTAGCATTCGTTGGCCTTGTATGTGTACTAGCTGCAGCTGGCCAAACGACCGAGCAGCTCCCACAGGTGCTACAAGTAGCAACGCTCATTGGCTTAATTTACGTTGCCATTACTGTGCCTATTCTCATCCTGTGGGGAATTATAGATTTCTTTTTAGCTCTGCACCGCACAACAGACGCCACCGGTCTACCCCTCGCTAGCACTGAGCGCGATACCCGCTGGGCCCGCCGGCTCTATTGGCTCGCCGTTAGTATCACACTAGCGCAAGTTGCCATTGCTATTGCTGGGTCTATCTTCTTTTCCCAGGTAAAGATCGATACAAATACACTGACGCCGCCATATAGTCCACAGGGGTCGCAACATCTGCCGGGTGGAGGCGAAGTCCGCTCATTATAATTCCATAAAACTACCTTGCGCTCCCCGCTTAAGTACGCTATACTATAGCAAGTTAGGGATGGGTCAGTAGCTCAGTTGGTTAGAGCACCTGCCTCTTAAGCAGGGTGTCCTGGGTTCGAGCCCCAGCTGACCCACCACAAGCAATTATATAAAATCACTCGCGGCTAAGGCGAGTGATTTTTATTCTACTGGTATTATATGATGGCACCCCGGGTAGGAATCGAACCTACGACCAAAAGCTTAGAAGTCTCTTGCTCTATCCACTGAGCTACCGGGGCGTAATAAACCAAATACTGCGTCACTTATACCTCATACCCTATGAGTCAGCAGCCACGTAAAAAGCCCTTGGTGCGACCTGCACTGCAAGGGCTGCTTACGCATGGGGCGAATGACGGGAATCGAACCCACGACCTCCAGTGCCACAAACTGGCGCTCTAACCAACTGAGCTACATCCGCCGTACCACGTTAGTATACCACACACCCCTGGTAAATACTAGATCTACTTACTATACGGACGGCGCGTTTGTGGCCGCGCACTAAACTCCTGGCGTGACATACCGCGCTGGGGTGGTGTAGCCGCCGCGTTATCCTGCGTTGGGTGGGCGGATGCAAAAGCGCTCACGAATATTCTGTAGCCGCTCTTGCTCGCGCTGGCGAATAGCCTGGCGTGTATTATGGCCACTACCGCCAACTAAAGCTTGATGGCGGTAGTCACCGCGGCCAATCTTCGATTCATTATAGCCACGTACCCGGGCTGGGCTGTTTTGCTGCTCCGCACCTTTGCTTGCCCGTGCCTGAGCCTGGCGCTTAAGCCGCTGGTCAGTTTCGAACCGGCACAGCGCTGCGCTGCCACCAGATACCGACGCATCAAGCCCCAGCGCCTGGCTAATCATAGACTGCGGCGAAAGTGAATCACCGCCGTTCATATCGGCAGGCTGCTGGCACGGTGACGTATGGTTTGGTACATTACCCATGATCGTGTGCTACGCGTGATGTTCAGCTTCGGCAGCATCAGCCTCTGCCTTGGTGGCATGCACGGTACCATGTGGGTGCTCGGCTGGTGCATAGATAGAATACAGCTTGAGCGGCACATCACCAGTATTTGTTACATTATGCCATGTGCCAGCTGGTACAAAAATCGCATCATCGCCTTCTACATTGGCTTCAAAATCAAGATTATCCTCGCTCGCCCCCATCTGCACCAAGCCAAGCCCTTGCTCAACACGCAAAAATTGGTCATGGTCGGTGTGTACTTCAAGGCCGATATCTTCGCCTGGCTGAATTGCCATCAATGTCATTTGCATGTTAGCACCAGTCCAGGCAGCAGTACGAAAAGTATCGTTACTAATCGTTAGCTCTTCAATGTTTACAACGTATGGCTGTGGGCCATGATCCATGATGTATCTCCCTTCTTTGTGGCAGCTCCTACCAAGTAGACGCTGCTCTCATCTTGGTGCGGATGGCGGGAATCGAACCCGCATCACTTGCTTGGAAGGCAGGTATATTAGCCATTATACGACATCCGCATTAACACTCTTAGTATAGCATATAGTTACAACAACCGTATCTGGCGCCGGTATAGATAGGTGGCCGTAGCCAAATATACTAGGCAGCATAGGCTGTAGAGCCACATGGCTGCCGTTAACCAATCAGCCCGCACTGGTACCACTTGCGCACCGGGGCTACGAGTAGTATCCACTACAACGCTCCAACACCAGCAGTAATACACTGCAGCCAGCGTTGCGCCACCGATGCATAGCGCCAAAATACCCTGCTGCAACCGGCTGCGTGGCTCCGACGCTACCCACAAAGCTGCCGCTGTGTATGGTACCATTGGCCACATTACCAGTAGTACAGGGAAGATTAAACCAATCCCCCCGCAAAAGAGCACGATACTCCAACCAACCATTGCTCGCCCCATACCGCGGCCACCAAGCAAGCCCGCCCCAAAGGCGTGCAAACAATACCGCCAACCAACAAGCTGTGTTGGGCGGTGCAGTGACTGTACGGCGGGAACACTAATATACGGCATCTGGTCCTATCACAATTCTACAAACACAATTAACTACCTATACCGTATACTATTTTGCTGATTATTGGCTTATGTGGTGCAATTATTTTATACTTGCATACAACTATACACTGGGTGTATAGTAAGATGTATGAATGCAAACTACACCCTACTGGGCTTTTTGGCTAACGGATCCAACTACGGCTATGAGCTCAAAAAATTATACGACGGGTACTTTGGCCGGGATAAGCCTATTCTGGCTGGCCAAATTTACTCTACCCTATCGCGCCTAAAGCGTGATGACTACGTGACTGAAGTGCCGGGCGAAGATGAACAAGCTGGCGGCCCAGGCCGGGTACGCTACGCCATTACGCCACGTGGGCGCGAGCTGCTGCAAACCTGGCTTGAGCAGCCAGAAGCACCGTCGCCCACGCTACAGGCAACACTCTATATCAAAACAGTGCTGGCGCTTTTAAAGGATGGTGACGCTGCTCGCTATCTCGATAACCAGCGGCAAGCCCATATCCAGCGCATGCGTGAACTCACTAATCAGCGGCGCGAAAGTGGCTTGCCCAGCATGCTGCTGATCGACCACGCGCTTTTTCACCTAGAAGCTGATCTACGCTGGATTGATCTAACGAGTTCGCGTTTACATAAACTAAAGGAGGAGTTATTATAATGGACCCCTAAACAACCAATTATCAGTGCCCGTAACGTAGTAAAGTCATTCGGGCAAACAAAAGCCCTACGCGGCGTTTCGCTTGACGTAGCCCGCGGCGAAGTACTCGCCATCATGGGGCCAAGTGGCTCAGGCAAATCAACCCTGCTGCACAGCTTGGCTGCTATTACAAGCATCGATAGTGGCGAAATTACACTTAATGGTAAACGAATCGATACACTAAGCGACAAGCAACGTAGTATTCTACGGCGTACTGCCTTTGGCTTTGTGTTTCAATTTGGGCAATTAGTACCTGAGCTCACCGTGCATGATAACGTCGCTCTCCCCCTACTGCTGGGCGGAACGAAACGCAAAGAAGCTTACGACAAAGCAGCAAGCTGGATCGAGAAAGTAGGCCTAAGTGGTAAAGAAACGAACCTACCTGGCGCAATATCTGGCGGCCAAGCTCAGCGTGTCGCTATCGCCCGCGCTATGGTTATTGAGCCGCAAGTACTCTTTGCCGACGAACCGACTGGGTCGCTTGACTCCCTGAATTCCGAAAAGGTCATGGAGCTCTTTATTGCCACAGCCAAGCAACACGGCACCACGGTGATTATGGTAACCCACGAGCCAACCATTGCAGCCTACGCCGACCGCGAGATTATCGTTCGCGATGGCCAAATTGCCGGCAGCACCCAAACGCTGCCCAAAGGAGTTTAGCTATGGGTATTAGTTGGCTTCTCTTTAAAAAATCTGGCAAGCAATCCCTAGGGCGACTTAGCCTCAACCGCGGCTGCTATTGGCCTAGGCATAGTGATGATACTTAGTTTTATTGCTGGTATCAACGCAATCATTAGCCGCCAGAGCCACGACACGTGGCGCTACTTGGGCTACAGTGGTGGTCAGCAACTACCCCAGGCTAAAGAGGCGCAAAAACCGATTGCTGGCGTAGCGCCGCTTAAAATTAGCTCGATGGGTACGATTAATAACCTGTCGCAGTGGCAAACAAAATCAATTGACACAGTATCGCTACACGCGAGTGGCAGTAATTCGCCAGAGTTCCCTGGTATGAAGACGCCAGCGGCTGGCGAATACTACCTTTCACCAGGCCTCGCAAAGCTGAACCGCGAGCACCCAGAAGCACATATTGGTGACCGCTACGGTAGCAAGTATCTTGGCGAAATACCGCCGCAGTACGTTAGCTCACCAGATAACCTGCTAGTGGTGCGTGGCGCAACCGCACAGGAGCTAGCCCGTGGGGAGGCGATCGATGCACGCAGCAGCCGCTCTGGCGCCAAGCTATGGGGGTCCATCTACCGCATACCGCAGAGTCGTAGCCACGCCTCGGTACAATTTGACCCAATTAGTCTTTTGATCATGAGCTTTGGTGCAGCTATGCTACTCTTCCCGATCGTTATGTTTATTGCTGTATCGACCCAACTTGGCAGCACCCAGCGTGAGCAGCGCTACGCAGCACTACGCCTGATTGGCGCAACCCGTGCCCAGATTAACCGTGTGCTCCTCTTCGAAACTTTTATGGCAACACTAGCTGGTATTGTGGTTGGCTCGCTCGTCTTTATGCTGGTGCAGCCACACCTCGGTGCCATGCAGTATAACGGTGAACATTTCTGGGCTAACGACCTTGTAGTCGGCGCGGGGCAATATCTACTGGTAGTAGCGATTACTATTGGTATGAGCCTATTTGCCAACTACCGTGGTATGCGTAAAGTACAAACCAGCCCGCTGGGTGTTGCCCGCCGCCAAAATGTACGCAAAAAGCCCCGCGTGTGGCGAACTCTCCCCTTACTAGCAGGCCTTGGTATTTTTACCTACCTTGCCCTGCCAGCCGGCAAAGAATGGCTCCAGAAAAACGCGAGCGATAGCGCATTGCCGACGCTGGTACTCCTGGCGGGCATCGTGCTGGTTATGTTTGGTCTCGTGTTGGGCGGCGCCTGGCTCACAGGGTGGATTGCTAACCTATTTGCTGCGCGCACCACACGGGGCTCGACCCTAATTGCAACTAAGCGTATCGCTGGTAACTCGCGGCAAATCTTCCGTAGCGTCAGTGGCGTTGTACTAGCACTGTTTGCTGGCAGCTTCTACCTAGCTGCCGTGAGTGGCGTGAGCCGGCTAGAGCTACAATCGGTGCGTGACAATGGCTTTTCGCAGCTTAAGCCAACGACCGCCTTTGTGTGGGGATCTTCGCTCCCTGGTGATTTTGGCGATACACTCAAACGCCAAGGTTACATCCATAGTGTTGCCACAACGCACGAGACACCGGAGGCAAGTTACATAACCTGCCGTGATCTGGATACCTACACCGAACACAGCTGCCCTGCTGGCACCACAAGTAGCCACTATGCACGCATCAGCTTTGCAAGCCAACCAGTGCAAACTGTTGCTACGACCGAGCAATTACCAGCCCAAACCGAAACTGGCTACCTCGTCAGTCTGACAGGCGAAGAGCACTTTGATAGCCTACGAACACTAACTGCCAAAGCTTCAAACCAGCAGCAAACCACACCAGAGCGCGCACCAGATGCCTGGGCCGTTTATGGTGGCTACGCCAAGCGCCCGCACATTAACCCAATTATCGCCGACCTTGCAAGCATTACCTATGTCGGGATTGGCATTACGCTCTTTATCGCTATTGCAAGCCTTATTGTCAGCACAATTGGTGGGCTACTCGAACGCCGCCGCTCGCTCTTTACGCTGCGACTTGGCGGTATGACACTTGGCCAAATGAAGCGCGTTGTTTTGATTGAGTCACTCATTCCCCTGCTAAGTGTATCAGTCATTGCAGCTGGTATCGGCATTTTGGGTGGCGCATATCTTCCTGCAGTCATTCTCTCGGTCGGTGCGTGTATCACTCAGCCCGCTTTACTTTGCCATGCTTATAGCAAGCCTGGCCGGTGCAGTCCTTGGTATTTACCTCATCCTACCAATGCTACGGCGCCTCACAAGTATGCAGCAAAACCAAACCGAATAGCTCTTGAAGCTGCCATATAATAAAACCGCTCATTACGAGCGGTTTTATTATCGTGTTTTATCTGTAAGTGGCTTACCGCCCCACTTGCTATACAGGGGGCTACATAGCAGGCTTAGCTTATACCTCGTAGACTGTCTCGATCTTGGCCCCAAGACTGCCCAGGCGGCTCGCGAGCTCTTCGTAACCACGGTTGATGGAGTAAACATCGCGCAGGATTGACGCACCAGGTGCGGCCAGCATTGCCAGCAGAATCACAACGCTCGGGCGCAAAAGCCGGCGGCGCAACAACATCGGCTGGCTTCCAGCGGGTTGGGCCATTGATGTAAACCCGGTGTGGGTCCACCAGTTCCACCTGTGCGCCCAGCTTGGTTAATTCAGTAAAGTAAATAGCTCGGTTCTCGTAGCTCCAGTCATGCACTAGCGTACGACCTTCCGCTACTGTGGCAATCAAGCCCAGAAACGGCAGGTTGTCCATATTAATACCCGGGAACGGCATACTGTGGAGCTTATCCTTTGGTGCATGGAGCTGGGATTTTTTGAGCTGAATATCCACTAGGCGCGTATGGCCGTTAGCCGCCATGTACTCTGGTGTTAGCTCATATTCAAGACCCATGCCAGCCAGCACTGCCAGCTCAATCTCGAGGAATTCAATCGGTGCACGGCGAATAGTAATCGCAGAGTGTGTTACAACGCCGGCCGCAATAAAGCTCATCGCCTCGATTGGATCTTCGGACGGGTAATATTCAACGTTCATATCAATCTGTTCTACACCGGTCACGCGCAGTGTTGTGGTGCCAATGCCTTCAATCTTAACACCAAGCTTTTCGAGGAAGAAACACAGATCCTGCACCATATAGTTTGGGCTTGCATTGCGGATAGTAACTGTGCCCGGGTGCAGCGCCGCGGCCATCAGTACATTTTCGGTTACGGTGTCGCCACGCTCGGTTAGCAGGATAGTGTGCTCGGGTGATTTTGGTGTAGCCGTTACCTGGTAACTATCGGTTAATGCTTCCACCGCAAGACCAAACGGTGCCAGGCCCACTAAGTGTGGCTCAACCGTACGTGTCCCAAGATTACAGCCGCCAGCAAATGGCAAACTAAAGTAGCCATATTGGTGCAGGAGTGGACCCATAAACATAATGATAGAGCGCGTGCGCTTAGCTGCAGCAACATCAATACTAGCAAGATCCAAGGTGCGTGGTGGCGTAATCACCAGATCTGCCCCGTTCTCCCAGCGAGTCTTTACCCCGATACTATTGAGCACCTCGATAATACGATTGACTTCCTCGATACGGGCAACCCGGCGTAGTGTCGTCGTACCCTTATTCAGCAAGCTGGCGCATAGCAAGGCAACAGCAGCATTTTTACTGGTTTTGACGGTAATCTCGCCCGAAAGTTGCGTACCACCATGTACGGCAAAGTTAATCTTACCGGCTTGGTTTAGCTTCACGATTGGCCGCGCCAATACATCCCCTATGCGCGCGATCATTTCGAGGCTAATATTTTGCCCACCCTTTTCGATGCGGTTAATGGCTGACTGGCTTGTGCCCAGCGCCTCGGCAAGTTGCGTTTGCGTGAGTCCACGCATCGTGCGGCTCTCTTGAATAAGACGCCCGATTTTCTCTAGGTAGCTTTCCATATTCATGTTCCTGATTATATCATAGATGATATATTAATGAAACGGCCCTAACGTAGTAGGCCTTTCTGCGGCTTTTGTTCAATCACCGATTGTAGCAATGCCGGTGAAAAGCTCATTGGTGCTTTGCCGGTCGTCGCGTACTGGTACAGTGCCACGTTCACGATAGCACCGAGGGTAGAAAAACAGGATTGCGACTGCAACGAATGCTAGCATCATCAGCACAAAGCCAATCCCAAGGCCAGCCATCTCGAAGGCCGAGGCTAGCGCCACCATCAGAACAGTGCCAGCCGCAAGAATAGCCAGGAAGATCAGGCTTGATGCTAGCCCAACGCCAACGGTAACGATAATCGATACGCCCCACGATTTCTTCAGCACCCCGACAGATTTTTTAACCGCATCAATACCACTGAGGCGTGGTTCACCCTCACGGGCAGAGTTCGCAATAGCTGCCGGTACAAACATAGTCGCAATCGACCAAGCAGCACCAACTAGGCGCAGCGCCAACTTACCAAAGAACGGTACGCGCTCTTCGAGAGCATTCAGAGGCAACGCCAATTGTCCCGCTAATAGCAGAAAAACTCACAATGGTGCCAAAACGGCGGTTCGCAGCAGCAAAGCACTCCTTAACCGTCACATTCTTGCCACTAAAGACAACCAGTGCCCCATAGCTAACTGCTACCGATACATAGGTCGACACAATGATAAACCCAATCACAACCAGCCAAAAGATAATAATGTAGCCAATATTCTGCGGCGTAAATACCTGGCGACGGTTCAGTGTATCCGCATCACCACCAATCGCTGCCAGAGCAGCAATCATAGCTGCAATCAGCGCGATACTCACAATAACAGATATAATCACCCCCACAATTTGCGCACCAACCAGGCTTTTATCCTGCTTGATAGCTGCCAGGGCTTGCTTAGTTAGTAATATACTACGGCGGAATTTCCCCTGCGGCAACTCCCCAGATGGTGCCTGTGGTGGCTGCACGGGATTGCTATTTGACTGATTTATTGAATGACTATCCATACTCCCACTGTATCACACATAGCGCCCAGGCCAAACCATGATCACGGTGCGCTACCCTTGCTCGTGAAATCTTCATTGAGGTGAGCATGCGGCTGTACGGTCACGGCAGCATGTAAATCTGCCGCCACAAAACCCTTGGGCGCATAACCAGTGACCGCATAGTAGTACAAAGCTGCAGTAATAATTCTGTCAAGGAGCGCAAACAGCACAGCCGAGGCAATCAAGCTCACAACCATGATGATCATTCCCACGACCGCCCCGCCTTGGCCAAGTAGCTCATTCAAAATGAGTGCAAGAATCCCACCACGCAGCAAAATCATATAGTAAGCAAGTTCATCAACCACTGCGACGTCTATTGCAATACTACCCGCACCCCATGTCTGGCGAAATATCTGGTCTGAACGCGTGATTGCATCTACGTAGTTAGTTACGTCGTATTCAGCAATAACTGGTGCTGTAAATTCTGCTCTGCACTCTTGCTTAGCAGGCCGAAAACTTGGCCGTGCCGTAGAAAACCCTCGCACAAGACATGGTAAACGATTTGTCGCAATCGACACACACTGCCACAAGCGCACCTTTTAGCTCGTGAAGGCAGCAAGCGCCCCATAACTTACCATAATATTAAGATATTCCACGAGGATAATGCCACCAATCAGCATGACATAGCATAGTGCAGCAACTGGTATGATATGAACCCATTTACCAATAGCGCCCGCCAGGCCACCAAAGAGAATGGTATCTATATAAAAAATCGAGCTTGCTACCACCAAGAGTGTAGCTATACCAATCACAATTGCAATCAGTGTTCCAACTACTTGCACGCCAACCAATTGCTTATTGTGGCGCACGGTATAAAAAGCTTGTTTAGCTAGCTCGGTAGTCTGGATTGGCCCGGCGATATAGTCAGCCATTTTTGTCATACCTATACCCTAGCATACGTGCTACACTAAAACAAAGGAGAAACAACCGGTGAAAGATACAGATGTCGCGCGCTTAATTGCCGCCGAAGAAGCACGCCAGCAGCATACAATAGAACTCATCCCAAGCGAAAATTACGTTTCGGCTGAGGTACGGCAGGCACTTGGCAGCGTATTTACTAACAAATACAGCGAGGGCTACCCTGGCCACCGCTACTATGGCGGGCAGGCTAATACCGATGCACTCGAGCAGCTGGCCATTGACCGTGCAAAAGCACTCTTTGCAGCTGACCACGCCAATGTGCAGCCACATAGCGGCGCCCAAGCCAACGAGGCCGTCTACTATGCCTGGCTCCAACCCGGTGATACAGTGCTAGCGATGGATCTGCAGCACGGTGGGCACCTCACCCACGGGGCAGCCGTCACCCGCAGTGCGCGTGAATATAACTTCGTCCACTACGGGGTGGCCGATGCCGACACCGGGGAGCTTGACTATGAGGCTATTCGGCAACTGGCACAGCAGCATAAGCCAAAGCTGATTGTGGCAGGCTTTAGTGCCTACCCGCGCGAGCTTGACTATGATGCCTTTGCGGCCATTGGTAAAGAGGTCGGCGCAGTACTCATGGCCGATATGAGCCACATCGCCGGGTTGATTGCGACTGGCCAGGCCGCTAACCCACTCAAGCATGGCTTTCATGTCATGACCACCACCACACACAAGACCCTGCGCGGCCCCCGTGGCGGCATGATTCTGAGCATGGGCACTGTTAGCAGCCCCCTCACCCGGCCTACGAAAACAATCGAAAACCTACCAACGCTGATTGATCGAGCTGTTTTCCCTGGTACGCAGGGTGGGCCCCATATGCATACGATTGCCGCTAAGGCTGTGGCTCTACACGAGGCTATGCAGCCAGACTTTCGGCAGTACACCCAAGATGTACTAACAAATGCACGGGCCATGGCCGAAGTCTTCTTGCGGAGCGGTGCCCGGCTGATTAGTGGCGGCACCAGCAACCACTTGATTCTGATGGATGTGTATAGTAGCTTTGGGATTGACGGCAAGGAAGCCCAGGAGCGGCTTGAGGAAGCCGGTATTACCACCAACGCCAACGCTATTCCCAATGACCCCTTGCCCGCCTACCGCCCTAGTGGCCTCCGCCTTGGCAGCCCTGCTATGACGACACGCGGGTTTACTGTAGAAGACTTTACCCGCACTGCCGAAAAGATTATCACGCTTCTTCGCGCTTCCTAGCCGAGCGGGGCTCTTCGCCCTACACGTGCTCCATAAACCACAATAATACCCCCGTTCATCCGAGCGGGGGTATTAAAGCGAGGCTTACTGGTGTATTGTGCGGCTACGCGCAGCCAACACCGATTTTGTTTTGCTTAATAGCGTTATCTGTGTAGCTCCAGTACGAGATAATCGCACCAGTTACAGATCGGCCAGCACCAGCTGTACAAGGCTTGTACATAACTGTCTTGCCGCCGCGGGCGCTGCCTGAGTTCAGGTCAGTTTCAACAACGCTCTCTTCGTTATCTAGCTTTGATTCTGGCTTCTTAGCAAAGTCAGCTTTGGCGCTTGGATATACGTTATCGATAGCGTTGTAGGCTTCTGCCTTCTTGGCTACCTGGCCGGCCAGTGCTTCGCCAGCGGTTGTCTTGGAACGGTTCTGTACACCGTTAAATGCAACCAAAGGTAATGGCTGCCAAAATACCGATCACGACCACGACGATCAAAAGCTCGACAATGGTAAAACCTGACTGTTTATTGTTTTGAAGATTCATAAGTATGAATTCCCCCTGTGTTACATTGTTATTTTATACTCGTATAGTACTATAACTGTCAGGAAAGCACAAGCTTTTTTTAAGTTAATTTTAAGAATTTACTAATTCAAGGGGTTCTTGCTCTATGGCAATGCCAAATTCTTGGCGTACAGCGGTAATAATCTCTTCGCGAGCAGCAGCCAGGTCCTCGTAACCGTTGGCAGATTCATTAATCAGCACCAGCGCATTGGCTTGGTTGACGCGGATCCCATGCAGGAGCTTACCTTTAAAGCCCAAGGTATCTATCAGCCAACCAGTTGGGATTTTATAGCGACTACCTTCCATAGCAAAGTGTGGTACATCTGGGTAGCGCTGCTGTAAGCTGGTGAGCTGCCAGTGCTCTACAATTGCATTCTTAAAGAACGAGCCGCTGTTGGGCCGCTCAGCCGGGTCTGGTAGCTTATTAGCGCGAATACTCAGCACTGCTTCGCGGATCGCAAATGGCGTGTATTCTGTAATATCATGCTCGGTAAAGTAATCCTGCACTGCCCGGTAGAATGGCGGCTGTGGGCTTGATTTATAGAGCTTAAGTGTCACACTCACAATCACGTAGCGCCCCATTTGCGTACTACGGAAGATGCTATTGCGGTAGCTAAAGTTGCAGTCGTCCTGCGTTAGGGTTACAAGGTGTTATCCTTAGCATCATAAGCATCCAGCTGTACGAAGGTATCTGCAAGCTCCTGGCCATATGCACCAATATTCTGTACCGGGGCGGCACCGCAGGTACCTGGCACGCCAGACATCGCCTCGATACCTGTTAAGCCACGCTGCACAGTCTTGGCCACGACATCATCCCAAATTTCGCCGGCGCCAACTGTGATAGTCACGCTGTCGGTGTCCTCCGCCACTACATCGTAGCCCTTAATACGGTTCAGCATCACAATGCCATCGTAACCATCATCGTGGGCAATAATATTACTGCCGCCACCCAGCACAAAGAAGTTAAGCTGGTTTTTAAAGGCAGTTTGTACAACAGCCTGAACCTGCTGGCGAGTGCTGACTTCAACCATAAAGCGTGCTCGCCCACCAAGCCGCATGGTTGTATAATCTTTGAGTAAAATGTTACTGTGCATATCCATACTCACTATATAATAGCATAAGCAAATTTATTATGGCGTATAAATGCGGCCCAAAGCTAGTTTTTTGCTACAGGCATGTGCTATACTACGGGTAGTGAGCACCCGTAGCTCAGCGGATTAGAGCACTGGTCTTCGGAACCAGGTGTCGTACGTTCGAATCGTACCGGGTGTACCAGAATTGTAGCATAACCCGCGAGCATGCATATCTGCCGCGGGTTTTGTGCTGCAACGCTACGGTCGCTTTAGGGTGACAGCCGCGAGCAGCATATCTGCCCGCGGGTTTTTGTGCTGCCAGCTTATACGGTGCTTAGTAGCGCACCATTCGGCTAACATCAAATATTGGTAGCAGCGGAGCCGGCTGCGTGATGGTATCCTTGGTGGCATCACCAGTTGAAAGCTTACCGAGTGTGCCATTACCAGCCCGGCCATTAAAGCCCCAGCAGTAGACACGCCCCGCCATAACAGCGCAGGTGCTGTAGCCCATTCAGGGGTCCTTAAAGGTACTGATTTGCGTAATGGTCTTGCCTTTGGTATGTTCGTTCACAATCACTTCGGTTGGCTGGTTACGATTTGCCAGGGTGCCATCACCCAGCTGACCAGTGTTATTACTCCCCCAGCAGTAGGCCTTGTTGCTGGCGACGGCACAGGCGTAGCGCTCACCAGTGCTTACTTGGGTAACCGTACCACCAAGATCGACCCGGGTGGGAATTGACTGGTTCGGTCCACTGACACCCAGCTGCCCCTGGGAATTACTCCCCCAGCAGTATAAGTCTACCTCGTAAACAGCGCAAACGCTATCGCGGCCAACGCTTACCTGGGTCGCCACACGGCCATCTTTAATCGGGCGCTTATCGACGGCAGCTGGCGTTGGCGTCGGGTTGCCAACACTACCATTACCAAGCATGCCAGCTGGGTTATCACCCCAGCAGTAGGTGCGGCCATCGGCAATAGCGCAGGTAGTGTGAATAAACCTATCAACATCCGTCACGTTCGTAAGGCCCGGCACAAGGGTTGGCTCGTAACGATCCGTAAACCCACCGACGCCAAGGCGGCCAGCAAAGTTACGCCCCCAGCAATGGAGCTGACCATCGGCGATGGCGCAGGCGGCGCCATCATCCTCGACCACCTTGGTAGCGACCTTGCCCGCCAGGCTACCGCGTACACTATAATCAAGCAAGCGATTACGCCAACGCTCACCCCAGCAATAGACACGCCCAACTGCTATGACACAGTTACCACCAACTTGCGTCACCGCCTGGCGGCCAAGAATACCAGAACTTACCCCTACCGTCAGTGGCACCCGGTAATTAACCCCCTGGTAGCCATCCACTGGGCGGTTCCAGCAGTAGGCGGTGGCACCCGCAACCGCACAGTTACGGTGTAAGGTATTCCCTTGATTATGACTATAAGTATAGCGGCTGGAACCAGCTGGGTCCTGGACCTGTGCCGGGGTTTTATTAGGATTATTGTTACCGCTGCCGAGTTGGCCGCTCCCATTACCACCCCAGCAGTAGGTACGGTAATCAGCCACCGCACAAGTGTGCTCACGGCCCACGCTCACATCAGTGATCATCTTGCCTTCCATCGGCCCAAGGTTTGCTTCTACCGGCAGCACTTGCTGGCTTGTATTACCATTACCGAGCTGGCCATACGAGTTGAATCCCCAGCAGTAAATACGACCCTCGGCCAGTGCACAGGTATGAGCCCGGCCCGCCCAAACACGGGTCACCTTTTTGCCGCTCAGCACACCACCAACAACGCTGGGGCGCCCCTGCCACGATGTATTACCATTACCCAACTGGCCATTATTATTGCCACCCCAGCAGTAAGCCTTGTTACTAGCAACAGCACAAGTATAGTCGTTCCCAGCCGAAATATCGGTCACCACCTTATCGGACATCACCCCTGTTTCGGCCACGCGGACTGGCACATGGCGGCGCTCCCAGGTGTTATCGCCAATTTGCTGGTGATCATTAGAGCCCCAGCAGTAGGCTTGGCCATCAGCAATGACACAGGAGTGGCGCGCACCGGCCACTAGGCGGGTGACTTCTTTATCATGGAGTCCCCCAGCTTCACTTACCGCAATTGGCTCACGCTGACCAACGCCGGTACCATCACCCAGCTGCCCCTCGCCGTTATCGCCCCAGCAGTAGACACGCCCGCCAGCCAACGCACAAGTATGCTGGCTACCCTGCCTGCACCGCGATGACCTTCTTATTCTTCAGGACACCGCCACTCGTCACCGCAGTCACACCGGCCATCCAACTGGTGCCACCATTACCGAGCTGGCCGTTACTGTTACCACCCCAGCAAATGATCTGCCCACTCGCTAGCGCACAGGCATGGTTATCGCCAATCGTAATATCCTCGACCGTTTTGCCCGGCCAGTGGCCCGCCATTAACCTGTAGTGGCCGGTTGGATATACCGCTGGAGCTATTGCCCAGCAGCCCCGGGCCGCCTGCCCCCCAGCAGTAGGCCTGGCCATCATTAACCATACAGTTAGTAGCGCTAAAGTTCGTCTTCACACTGGTTGTCACGCTCTGGCGGGCGGCACTCGTTGGCACGCTGACCGTTTGCTGCAGCGGCGGGGTTACCACCATAGGCTGGTTGGGAATATTGGCCCGCATCACCGTGCTGCGGCGCAGGCTACCAATCTGCGACATGCCTGTAGCACTCAGCTCAACCTGGCCACCGCGGTTGGCGCGAGCTTCCATCGTAAAGTAATCGCCCACCGTACCTGGTGGTACAGATACCCCGCCCCAGGAGCGGCACAGGTTCGGTGCCAAGCTATGTAGTGTTACTGAGCCATGTATTTGTAGCTGCTCTACAAAAGGGCCATCGCTAAAGCAGCCGGTGCCAGCAATCACCCCAGAGCGGGCCGCGTTGCGCGCGCCAGTAATTTGCTCAACCTCGCGCAGCGACGAAGAAGTTGCGCTAATATACTGCAGCAATACACTCGCCACAGCCATCAGAATCGTTGCAAATACAATCACCGATACGAGTACATACCCCTGCTGCTTTTCCCCTACCATAGTAATGACTCCCGTGCGTTCACTGTGACTAAGTGTTCCTTATCGTTAATAATTGCTTTACTCTGAAGAATGACGCGTGCATCAGTCGCCCTGATTGGGTCGGTATTATGGCCGCTGGCGTGGTACAAGCTATGGTCAGGATCCTGCGCCGTTGGGTTGGTAAAGTAATCCACCCGGAACTGACTGACATCACGTAGGATAAGAATATCCTTTTCGGCGCACCCGCCGAGGCAGCTGGTTTTTTTGGTAAATACGCTGGCCAGCACACGGCGGTTCGTTAGGATTTAAAACACTGCGGCGGTATCAAAACTACCATTAAGCGTGTAATAAATAACGGTGTAATAGACCGGCGTACCGGCGTACGTCGCACAGTCGGCCGAGTTACCGTTATACACCAGCTGCCGGCTTTGGGTTTCTGGTAGGCAGCAGTTGTAGCCGGCATACGCAAAATGAGCGTCCGGTTTACATCCTGGTCAGTACCCGGCCGCCCCTGGAAATACCACCCAGGCCAGGCCGGCGCCGGGTGCTTATCATCAAGCGTATCTGGCACCCGCAAAAAGTCAGCTGCCCGCTGCAAATCATTCGTAATTGTGAGCAGCGCCTGCTGCGTTTTGGGTGACATGCTTAAGCTCCTGAGTCTGGCCGCTGTAGCTCGTAAAAAAACCCAATCAGTAGTGGCATCATACCAAGCACCACAATCGAGGTAATCGCTAGCGCAACCACTAGCTCTACCGCCGTAAACCCCTCGCCTAGTAAAACATAGTTTGCCACCCTGCATTACGGTTCGTACATCGCTCGGGTGGCCATAGGTTACACTCGATTCAACAATCAGGCGTGAACCACGCACACATTGCCGGGGGCTGTAGATAATCACCTGCTGGCGGAACTGGCCAAAGTTCCCCTCTGGGACCGGCTCGCGGTTGGGTGAATTATTCGTCAGCAGCTTGTAGCCATTGCCCTGGTGCGTATGGTTCTGGCACTCAAAACGCCCCCAACTACTGCTGGAGCGGTACTTGGCAAGATTAGCATTAGCGACTGTTGTAGCGGCAACGCGCCGAGCCTGCGCCTGAGCCTGGGAAGACATAAACACATAAGCCTGGGTGAAAAATCGCCACGAAGATACTCAGTACGGTGACCGTTACAATAATCTCCACAATCGTAAATCCCCTCTCGGTTGCCATAGCGCTTACGATTATACCATAGCTTCACTAATTATTTAAGCAAAATCTCAGTTTTTATTATTACCGAGTGGACGACGCTCGCCCCAGCCTTCCCACAAAGCCTTGTGCTATAATAGTATCGTGAATCAGTCAACTACACAGACGCCTGAACTCTCCCCGCTCGGCACGCTACTGGTATCTTCGCTTGCCCGGCTCGATGCTTACGAAGCACAGCTTAGCCGCCAAGCCAAGCGCGACACCATTACTGTCGCAACCGTCGGTAGCCGGGTTACCTCTGCCTACGAGCAGCTGCGTAATGCTAGTGAATACGGCGAGAGTGCGTTCTTTCGCCTGCGCGCAATCCGGCGCTTTCTGGCCCGTGAACTTTCCTTCCACGAGCGCCGCGCTATTAAGGATCTTGCCGACGAGCTGTTGGTTGAACTAACCCAAGCTGGCTATCTACCAAATGGCTCTGTCAGCAAGGCTCAGCTTAAGCAAATTGCTGGCCACTGCAAAAAATACTATACCGCCTACTGGAACTACACCAAGATTGAGCCTGCCTACAAAAAGCAGCAGCAGTTTAAAGGCTGGATGCTCGATACACTCAGCGTACGCTGCGAGCAAGCTCTTACTAACCGCGCCCGCCACATGGCTTTTACTCAGTTTGCCTTTTACCTACCTGTACGATCGGCTTGATATCGCCCGGCTTTTACAGCCAGATGAGGCGATTGAACCCGAAAACCACCCCGTGCTGCTATTCATCGCTATCCAAAAAACCATCCTCAAGCTAGACGATATCGAAATCCGGGCCACTTTGCTCGATAGCTACAAGCATGATATTAATTTAATCCACCGATTTGAGTCATTTAACCAAACGATCGATCGACTATTCGATACCCGCTCGCTGCAGCGGCTCGGCCGTGTCGTCAGCAAAAACGGCGCTGTACTGCGCTTCATCTACACTGGGTTTTACGCTGAAAATGCCCCCATGAACGCCAAATCCCTGACCAGCCCGGGCACACTGGACTACGCCGCAAAGCGCCATATCGAACGTTCCTACGCCAAGCTTGATTCTATGCTTGATAGCGGTATTTTTAAGAGTGTGCTCTTCCTCCTTATTACCAAAAGTATTATTGGCCTGGCCATCGAAGTACCGTACGACCTTGCGGTATTTGGGCATATTGTGTGGCTACCACTCCTGATTAATCTCTTCTTTCCTTCGATCTTTATTATGCTCTCACGCCTTGCAATCACCGTACCCGGCCACCGTAATACCGAAGAGATCGTCAACCAAATGACAGATTTACTCTTTGCAGATGGCACACCGCCGCGCCTGCGTCTGCCAAGCCAGAATGGCTCGCTTGGGCTTAATATTCTATATGGCTTTACCTTTGCCGTGGCCTTCGCACTGCTATCGTGGGTACTCTATAGTCTACACTTTACCCTAGTGCAAGGTGCTATTTTCTTCGTCTTCTTGTGTACCGCAAGCTTCCTGGCCTTCCGGCTTTCGCATGAAGTCCGCCAGATTGAAGCCTCGGCCCACGTGGCCAGTTCTACCTCGCTCCTGCACGATATTATATATCTGCCGTTTATTTATATGGGGCAGCAAATTTCGTTCCGCTATTCACGTATTAATATCGTGTCTCATTTGTTTGATTTAATTATTGAGCTACCACTCAAAGCCGTGCTCCGCAGCATCCGCCGCTGGACCGTATTCCTGAGCAGCAAGCGCGACGAAATTCTATAAACTGACGCTTGCCCTACGAGTGAGTACCCCGGGCATAAGCCCGGGTTGAGCCACCCTACCCAGCCCGCTTATTCGTGTACGTATATAATGCCGTTGGTGGTCGCAAAGTCATCACGTTGGCGCGACACAGCGTCATCCTGCCAGCAGTAGCGCGAACCGGACATCGCCCCCAAGATAGAACACATTGCAGTATAGGCGCGGAAGTTGCTGATGGTATCATCAGTCTCGAGGCAGCGCTGGCCAGTGATCCACTTATAGTCGCTATCGCCGCCCCAAGCAAGGGCGTAATATGATGGCGTATCGTTATCGTCGTTAATCTCGTTTTCTTCTGGTGGTTTATCTGGGTAGTACGGCAGGCTGTACTTTACGCGGGACCCTTTTCGACCGGGTCGCGAATATCTGGTTCGTAGGTGTCCTTGCGGGCAGCCATAGCCATACCAGCGGAACCCCATGGCGTACGGCGGTTACTACAGTACTCTAGGAACTTCCAGTATTCAGTGTATTTATTGGGCTGGCCGGTCTTTTTATCAATGTAGGACTTGGCGCGGGCTTCGTTTGATTCCTTCTTCATGCGGTCACCCTCACCAGCAGCTGAGCCAACGTCGCGGCTGGCTACTTGGTCGGCATTACGGTTGCCTTGCTGATCATTCGGGTTATCACGTGTCATAAAATTCAGCACACCATCAACATCCTTCTTTCAGGGTAGCTTCATCAACGCTGTAGCGCATAGCACAGCTAAAATCTGGGTTCACGCCACGGGCAATCGTTTGGTTCACCTGGCAATCACGGCCATTGATTAAGCGGCCATTAATATCAGAAGCGTCCACTTGGCTGGCTGCTAACGTTACGCGGCCACCGACCTGACGGGCGGCTTGGCCAAGCAACCCTAAGCTCGCTCGGGCGATATATCCGCGCGTCACCGGCTGGTGGTTCTGCTGCAAATTAAAGGTTTTTCGCCAGCGTCATGCCAATGAAATGAATACGGCGTTGAGGGTATCGAAATGGGCGGTCTTTTGGCGCGGCGTAGCTGTGCATCAACCAGTGTCTGGCGCACCTTGGCCGTACGGCGCAGGTAGTCTGCTAGTGAGCGCTTATCGGCTGGGCGCATACCGAGCCACTGCGCCATATCGCCTAGGATCACGCCGGTACCGGCAAAGATAGCATCCATAGTTTGTGTACCATGTACACCATCTTCCGTCTTTAAGGGCCATTTGGTAGCGCTTGGCTTCCTGGCGGGCCGTATCCTTGAAGGTATTATAGTGGAGCGATAACGGCTCGGCTGCACCGCGTGCACCGTCCACAATTGTTTTAGCGTGCTCTTCGGGGCTCATACATTTTGGTGGTGATTGCCCGGTTGCAGCTTCAAGCGCCTTCTTCTTGGCTTCGACCGCAGCCAAGGATCCAGGGCCAATCAAGCCAGCTAGTTTAAGTGACTCGGCCCAGCACGTTGCCGGCGAACTGGTTTCGCGCTTAGCCTGAGCATTACTCATACTTTCGAAGCAACGCTTGCGCACGTCCTGGGGCCCAGCCCCGGATGAGCTATCGGGCGCGGCAATAATTGTATCGTTCTGGCGCGCATAGGCCATGATTTTACGAAAGATACCAGTTGGATCCACCATGTAGGTGCGTTCATCTGGCATGCGGTTTTTGGTGGGTGCCTCGCCCATAGCTGGCACACGGTAGGAGCTGGCTTCGGTACCATTCACACCCTCGTTGCTACCCTGGCGTTTCCGCAGCGACGTTAGATTATTCATCATCGTGCCAACGGTCTGCTCTAGCGCTGAGTTCTGGCCAAACTTCACCATATCTGCCAGCGCCATATACTGCATAGCAAAACGGGCGGCGGTTGTCTCCTTGGCTTTTTGCAGGACATTATGCAGCGTGGCACCATAGGTATAGGCAGCGCAGGCCGTGTTCATGTGATTGCGTGATTTATCCATAATGCCATTAAATAATTGCTTGCGCCAGACGTCATCCTTTGCATTCACAATGTAGTGCAGCCCGTAGCGGCCGTAACCATCATTATCCGCATAGTCGCTCTCGCGCCCAAGATTTTGGTTAAAGGCCTGGATCACCTCCTTCTGATTACTGCCGTGCGTAATACCATTTTGCACAATGCCAAACTGCCCATGCAGGCGGTCAGCAAAGCCGCGGCTATGGTAAATGCTAGTGGTTAGGCTGTAAATGCGGTTGAGCATCTGGCGGTTATGGTCCGACTGGTTAGCGGTTTTATAGAGCGAGCCAGCTTGGGCACTGCCGCCCCCAGCCGGGAACTGCACGCTGCGCACCTTGACGCGCTCACTATTGCGGTTGGTATCACTCAGCGGAATCTGGCCATTATCCGCTACTTTAAAGCCATATGACTTATAGCGGTCGCGTAGCATCAGGCTCATTGTGGTGAATTTACATTTAATCGTATCATCGCCTTCACCGCAGCCAGCGCCACCTTTTAGTTGGTTCTCCATTACCTTTTGGCCCATGGTGTAGTAAAAACCCAGGCCGTCGTTTAGGTCTGTTGTTAGCTGCTCCTTCATATTGATCAGCAAAAAGGATGGTGATAGCAGCACAAATATACCCACACCAGCAATCAGGGCGATAATGGCAAAAATACCTGTTGAGGTGCGCGTAATGCGGCGCACAAAGAGCCGGCTGGTAATACGGCGGCGGGACTGCCGTTTAGCTTCGTCATCCTCGGCCGCCTTGGCTTCGTCTTCGGCCTTTTTTTCGGATTCGCGCAGTTCGCGGGCAACCTCTTGCTGACGTCTTTCGAACGTCGAATCTTCATCATGGCTACTCGTTGGTGTAGAGCTAGCCACGGCTATCGTCGTCCTTATTTACACTAATTGATTTACCTTTGCCAGATTTATGCTTACCAGATTTCTTGAGCATACGCAGTGGGTCATCCGCGGCAGCTTGTGCGCGTTTGATGAGGTCGTCCTCTACCGAAAGGGCGCTATCCTTCGAGGCAGCCACGTGCTTAGCGGCGCGGGCTTTGGCCTTCATTTCTAGATCGGTTGTTGCGCGGGGCGTGATGTATCAGCCAGGGCTGCTCGCTCTGTAGGCGAAAGCACCGTACCCTGAATAATAACGCTTGGTCGATCAGCGTTAGCCGTACCGCTAGCGGCTCGTTCACTGCCACCACCACCAGCAGCCAGCGTATGTGCGGCAGCCCCAGCGCCGGCACCGCCACCAGTTGCGCCAGCCGTTGCACCACCTTTACCAGTTGCCGGTGTCATAATCTGCTGGATGGTATTGCGGACATCATCACTTGGGATCCTTGCTCGTATCGTCTCTACCACCGCTACCGCCACCACTGGCACCTTTGCGGTTGTTCTTGAGTGAGCCATTGCCAATTGATTCGAGCAAGAAGGCTTCGGTCGCCTTGAGATTCACGCCCTCTGGGTTTGTGGCCAGGTTTCGATAGGCTCGGCTTATCCTGGCTGGCGGCCTTGGCCTCGGCGCTCTGGAACCGCTGCAAGGCGCTCATGTACATTTGCTGTGGAGTGTCCTTGATAGCACCAGACTGCACCCCGCTACGGATCTGTGCCAATCGGCTCTGCACTTGCGTTTGGAAGGCGGCCTCCTCTGGGCTACGTGCACGGCGGTTGCGGCTTTTAATCACACCGTTGCCAGCCATAGCAATCACATCACCAACCTCACCCTGGCGGTCGGCAATACGGCGCAAACGGTCGGCACCACCAAGCATACGGTTCTTATTATTGTAGTTTTGGGCGGCCTGTTCGCGGCGCTTGGCATCATCCTGATTGTAGCTGCTACGCTGGCCCTTACTATTACCGCCCTGCACGCGGGCGACTGAATTCTCGAGCGCACTCATGGCCATCTTAAACACATACCAAACACCAACCAGTGGCAGTACCGTTGCACCAATCGCTACAAGGTCTGTGGTAGCGCTCCCGCTCCCATTACCGCGGGAAGTATACTCATCGTTATGCACGTTATACACATCACCCGAGCTTACAATCGCTGAGCCTACAATCTGCCCCTACCCCAAGCAGCAGCGCCACAATCGGGAATATCAGCAGCAGCTGCATAAATAACCGCAACCATTTGCTAAAGTAATGCTCGGTATTTGGTAGCATATACAAGGCAAACACAACCGGCGCCAGCAGCATTAAAGCCACAATCATGACTTTACGCACCAGCAAGAGGGCAATCATCAGCGCGCAGATAACAGCCACTGATATCACTACTGCTGATAGCGGCACCAGCAGCACCCAAGCTAGGTTAGCATTACTTAAAATCGCTGCCGTCACCTCAATCATGGCGTTAGCGTTTTTCGAGATCACCGCTCGCGCCTACTTCACCGCCAGAACGCTTTTGCCACCGTCATAATATTAGTATCACCAGCAATACTCGTCATAGCCCGCTGCACGGCAGTACCAGCGATATTCGATACATCAATCGCCAGCTGGCACACAATAAACGACAGGTTAACCAAAATAGCAGTAATAATGATGCGTGATAGCGTACGGCGTAAATTAACACTGATATTAACGTTACCCACACCGCGGCCAGTAATAAGACCATAAATTACCACCAGCAGCAAGAGCACGAACATACCATTGGCAATGTTGCGCATAATCGCCCAGGCGTTGTTCGTTTTTGAGCCGCTCTTAAACAGCGAAACTTCTACCTGGGTGAAGGATTCGTTAATAAAACTAAAGGCAAAGTCACCAGCACGCGCTGCAGCCCGCAGAATAGGGCAAATCAGCCAGCCGATGTTTTCGAGCGCACAACTCGATGTCCCAACTGATGGCGCAGAATCGCCTAAATTCAAAATACTATCAAGCTGCGCGTGGGCAGGTTGCTGTGGCAGCAAGGCAGCGGCCAGCGTGCTAACGACTAAAACGCTCGCGCATAGCAAGGCAAAGCGCGCCCGTAGGCGCCGCCAGGTCGTTGTATGTTTGGCTGTAGCCTGTTGATGATCGTGTTCTTCTCCACCCCGCATAAATATTCCTCTTTTGCGTCCTCTTTAGCGTAACCAGTATATGTTTATAGTGTAGCATTTTTACGGTGCAAAAACCAAGCGCCTCGGCGACCTGATCACGCGTAATAATGATTTCTGCCCCAGGCTGTGCCGTACCTGCTAGCATCTGCTTAGCCACCGTGTTCTCGACGGCGCGCTGCACCACGCGGCGCATTGGGCGTGCACCAAGGCGCGGATCATAGCCATGCTCCACCAAGAGAATTTTTGGCATCATCCGTAACCCGTACACGGATTTTTTTGCATCGCTAGGGTCTTATTCACCCCGGCAATCATTAGGTCAATAACTTGCAGCAGCTCTGGTTTTTCTAGCGGCTTAAACACCACGATTTCATCAAAACGGTTTAGGAATTCTGGCTTGAACTGGTTGCTATTAATAAGCTCGTCAACAAACTGATCTTCAAACTGCTCTAGCTTGTGCCCGGCCTCCACATACTGGCGGATTCTATCGGCACCGGCGTTGCTGGTGGCAATCACAATCGCATCACGGAAACTAACCTCGCGGTTTTTAATATCCCGCAGAATACCTTCATCAAGCAGCTGCAGCAGTGTATTGAGTACGTTAGGGTGGGCCTTTTCGATTTCATCAAGCAGCACCACGCTAAAGGGTTGCTTCATGACCTGGGCGGTCAGGCTATGGCTATCCTGGGCGCCGTCCGCAATCAGGCGCGATACATCATCGGCGCTGACATATTCATTCAAGTCCAGCCGAATCAGCCGGCCCTCGCCACCAAAATAGACATCAGCCAGGGCCTTGGCTAGCTCAGTTTTACCGACACCGGTTGGCCCTAGGAACAAGAAGGTACCGATTGGGCGGTCCTGGTTGCGCACGCCAGCTCGGGCTCGACGTAGTGCATCGCTCACAACCTTGACGGCCCGCGATTGGTTAATCATACGCCTGTGAATGCGGTCCTCAAGCTGTAGCAGCATGGCTCGCTCGTCATCGGTGCTGGCAACACTCACCTTTACGTCCATAGTCTGCTCGATTGCTTGGTCAACCGAGCGCGCCATCACTAGCCCGCCTTCGGCGTAGTGGGCCGCGGAATCAAGTAGTTTCAGCGCCCGCCCCGGCATGGCTAAATCATACACATAGCGCTCACTCAGGCGGTAGGCTTGGCCCAGGGCTTGGTACATGTAGGCAACGTTCTTTTGGTGCTCAATGGTGATAAGTTTATCTTGCAAAACAGCGATGGTTTCGGGCTGGCTAGCCGGTGCAATCGTCACGCGGTTCAGGGCATTAACCAGGCTTGGGTTGCGCTGCGAAATCTGCACAGGCGCTGTTCGTCCATCGTGAGGATCATGCGTACACGCCCAGCCTCCAGAATTGGCAGCAGGACGTTGGTGAGATCGACCGAGCCGGTACCATCTTCGAAAAACAACTGCGCATTATCCAGACAGATGATAATATTCTGCGCCCGGTAAGCTTCGGCCAGTACGCGCATAACAAGACCCTTCGATAGCACCACGATCCGGGCGGCTGATATGAGCGAGGAGGCATCAAGCAAGAACACCTGCCGGAAACTAAGGCTGCGCGGCACATCGCTTTCGGCGTCCATCAGGCGCTGGGCAAAAGCACGCACCACTGTGGTTTTGCCAACACCCGCCGGGCCAACCAGCGTCACGTTCTGGCGGCCATTCGATCCCAGCACCTCTACCATGTGGCTGAGCGCCCGGGCTTGTGATTCAGTCTCGGTGATGATAGCACTGCCAAGCTCGCTCAGGCTAACACCGAAACGACGCAGCAGCGGCACATAGCCAAACGCCCAGTCACGCGCAATCCCACCCGTGCGGCGCGGGCGGCTCTCTGCAACCACTAAATCCTGAATATGATTATACCAACGCACCGCGCCCATAAGCTCATCTGGGGTCTAGTTTCATACGCGCGAGGGCGACATCGTACTGCGGGTACAGACGCATGCAGGCTGCTACCAGTACGCCGCCGTGAATCGTAGCGCTGCCAGTTTCTTGGGCAACGCGGGACTGCCTCCTGCCAGATAGCCGGGGCCGTGATGTTCGGCATCTCGACCACCTTCAGCAAAATTTCCTTACCAATGCCGGTGCGCACTGCCATAAAGCGCCCACCCTGTGAATGAGCTGCCTGCACGACAATCTGAGCTGGCGTTGGGTTTGGCGGCAGATGTGCGAGTACATCGCGGGCTAGGCGGCCATCAACCCCGCTTGTGCGTTGGTCTGGTGGCAAAGGCATGATATCACCCTTGTACCACCAGGCAAACATTAGCGGCAGGACGCTACACCCCATCACCAACCAGCCAAGTGGCGCTGCTGCATAGACAAGCAAGACTGCTCCGGCGAGTAGCATTACATACCCCGTAACGCGCAGTAACGGATAGACCGGGCCATCAAACCAGCGGCCCATACGCGCCTTACCAGCCCGGGGCGATTTATAATCAAACCCTACAGGTGCCACGGTACCACCCCCATCATAAAGAGCACGGCGCCAGCCACTGGTGCGAGTGGCACAAGCGGCCACAGCAGCAACCATACAGCACCCGTTGCGGCTAGTATCGTAATCCACACCAAGCCTACAACCAACACTGCGGAGCGCACCATCGCACCAATGCAGCGCGAAATCAAACGGCCAATCATAGCTTGGAACTTAACCTCTAGCGAGCCCTCTACTTGGTCGGCACCATCCTGGCGAAAGAGCGAAAAGAGCGTCCGAATCAGCAGCCCTGGCGAAAAGTAATCAAGCGCCGAACCGAGCCGTACCCCCAAGGCATCGACGCGCTGGCGCCAACCGGCACTATACCACCACTTCAGCATGCTCACCATAAACATAAGTTGTATTATACCGCCCTTGGGGCAAAATTGCCAGTGACTTTGCCCACCGGCACACCGAGCAATAATTACCGGCTGCTTTATACGCCAGGTGGTGTATACTAGGATTATGCCCAAACCACATATTGCAACTATTGGCAAGCTTGTCCGTGCCGCTACCCGTCTGCGTGGCGGTGGCTCCGCCTTCCCGGGGCTTGTCGTCGAAAAGCTAGACCCAACCTTTATCCGCTCTGTCCTAGCCACCCTGCCCTACGGCGTCGTGGTCGTCAGCGGCACCAATGGTAAAACTACCACCACCAAAATGGTCGTAGAGCTCCTGGAAGCCCACGGCCTACGTGTGTTTACGAACAAAACCGGTAGCAACTTTGTACGCGGCGTGATTGCTGCCGTGCTAGAAGAAAGTAGCTACAGCGGCACGCTACAGGCAGATATCGCGGTGCTCGAGCTTGATGAAGCCCATGCCGTTAAGTTTGTTGACCTTGTGCCGCCGGATTACAGCCTTCTGCTGAACGTTATGCGCGACCAGCTTGACCGGTTTGGCGAGATTGATACCACCGCCCGCATGCTCACCACCATCGCCAAAGCCACAACTAAAACGGTCGTACTAAACCGCGAAGATAGCCGCATTGCTGCCATTGCGCACCAGCTTGCACCCACACCCAGGCGCACTACTTTGGCCTGAGCAGCGCGACGCGGGCGCTCTTCCCGGGTGACAACCAAGCTACCGATCACCACGGGCCAGCACGCCGCAGCTACAGTCACACTTGATGATATTACCGGCCAAACGGCAGGCTTTACAATCGCTGGGCACACCTACAGCACAACGCTGGCGCTGCGGGGTATTTATAATATTTACAACGCCGCTGCCGCCATGGCTTAGTGCATGCAATTATCCTCCCACACCAGAGGCTGCCGCCACTACCCTCAAAGCCGTGAGCCGCGTGCAGCCAGCTTTTGGCCGCGGCGAAACGGTTATGGTGGGTGACACCCCTGTTGAACTGGTACTGGTTAAGAACCCTGGTGGGTTTTTCACTGGCGCTGCAATCCTTCCCGCCCGCAGGCTACGATACCATGATTGCCATTAACGATAACTACGCCGATGGCCGTGATATGAGCTGGCTGTGGGATGTTGACTTTTAGTAGCCTTGCCGCCGAAGGTGTCATGCTTACGACTGGCGTACGTGCCTACGATATGGCCCTGCGCCTGCAGTACGACGACATTACGCCCGGGTGCGGTCACGCCAGAGCTGAACGAGGCTCTCGATGCGCTACTTGCCCACCAGCCTGGCCGGCCCAAGCGCATCTACTGCACCTACACAGCCATGCTTACACTGCGCAAATTACTCAGCAAAAAAACCACCCTGCAGGAGGCACTCTAATGAGCCAATCAACACCCAGCCAAGAGCTCACTATCGTCCAGCTCTATCCCAAAAGGATATGAATATTTACGGCGACTGGGGCAATGTCCTCACGCTCCAAAAGCGGGCCCAGTGGCGCGGCTACACAGTTACCGTCGTGCCCTACCACCCTGGTGGCGAGCTCCCAGATACCATTGATATTATCGTTGGGGGCGGTGGCCAGGATAGTGGCCAAGATGTTGTGCAGGCCGATTTACCGCGCATTGCCCCGCGCCTGAAGCAGCTTGCAGATGACGGCACCCCAATGCTGGTGATTTGTGGTATGTACCAGTTATTTGGCCACAGCTTTACAACCACAGATGGCCACACTATCCCGGGCATTGGCCTGTTTGATGCCCATACAACTGCTGGGCCCGAGCGCCTTATTGGCAATATTGTGCTCCACACCAAGGACTTTGGCAGCGTGATTGGCTACGAAAACCACAGCGGCTACACTACACTCGGCCCGAAAGCACAGGCCTTTGGCAGTGTCCATAAGGGCGCCGGCAATGACCCAACCAGCGGCTTTGAAGGCTGCCGTTACCGCAATGTTATTGGTACGTATTTGCACGGTTCGCTCCTGCCAAAGAACCCGGCACTGGCTGATTTCCTGCTCGAAACTGCCGCCACTAAACGCTACGGCAGCTTCCGGCAAGCAGATATCGCCGACCCCTTTGTGGCTGATGCCCGGCGCATCGCCGCCAGCCGACCGCGCTAGCAACCCGGCCACCCCCACGGGTGATTACAACACCATTTTATTACTAAATAGCGACAAACCGAGTATACTAATACTATATGCATCCACCAAAACCACGTCGTATCGAAGAAATTGACCTTCTACGAGGCTTTTTTATGGTGGCAATTATTATCAACCATTTGCAGTTTTGGCCAAGCCCCTTTACCTACATTACCGGCGAAGGCAGACTATGGGCCAGCGCGGCAGAAGGCTTCTTCTTAGTATCAGGCCTGCTTGTTGGCTATATTTATGGATTTAAAAAACGCCAGCAACGCATACTGAGTATCACGAAAGCCCTATGGCGGCGAGCCCCTAACGCTCTACCTATGGGGGGCGGGTATCAGCTTATATATCATTACCCTGACACTCCTGATTGGTGGTGGCAACCAGCTCTTGCCAACCATGCCTACCAGCAGCGGATTCTTTGATATTGTGGCGGATGTATTCAGTACCCACTACTTTAGTGGCTGGATTTACTTCTACGTATGTACGCCATTATGCTCCTGGTTTCACCGCTATTCTTATGGATGCTACGCCAACGCTACGAGCGCGTTATGCTGGCCTGTATGGCGCTGCTGTATTTACTTGGCTTTGCCGTGAACGAAGCGACGCTGCAGTGGCAGGTGCTGTTCTTTGGTGCTGGGATTATTGGTTTCCATCTCGAATCAATCTTAGCCTGGGCAACCAGCACCCTCAAGAAAAAGTGGCTTATCGCCACCCTACTGGTGAGCTCATTCGCCGTTACCTCCACCACAAGCTATTTCTTTACCCACGGCTGGCGCTGGGTAGAAAGCAACCGGGTTTCCATCAGCCTAGAAACATTTGAATCAGTCAATCACCAGCTCACCAGCCTATTTAGTAATCAGCCCCATCTTAGTTTTGAGCGTATTATTATATCGTTTGTGTGGTTATTTGCCGGTATGGCACTAGTGCATATTACCAAGCCCATTATCATCAAGCTATTCGGCTGGCTACTCTTTCCTCTTGGGCAACGCTCACTGAGTGCCTACTGCCTGCAGGCACTGCTACTGCCGTTTGTGGTTATTTTTATACCTGTCTCGAGCCAGCAGTGGCTCAATACACTGATTGCCTGTATGGTTGTGCTAACCATCTGGCTGCTACTACGCATCCCCTTGTGCAGCGGGTGATTCCCCCGTTAGCACCCAGATTAATTTGTACTATCTGCTCTGGCGCTGCTTAGCGATGCTGTTAATTGCGTCTGCAAGCGATACATCTGGGTGCTGCTTGCGGTAGCGTTTGATTTCTGCTGTGTCGGGCATATGCTTTCGGGCACTTGGGTCAATCTTCATATTCCCTGCAAACAACGGCATTACTACTGCTATGCCAAAAAATATGAGTGCGGCAACAGCAAAATCGCCTTTTATAATAGCTACAATACCCGCAACAAATAGTAGTACGTAACCACACATATCAATAATACTTAGCTTTGTAACAGCTGATTTATTCATTCAATACCTCCTTTTAAAACTACAGTTATTCACGATATGTACGCGTGGCGCATAGCTACGTGGCTGATGGCGCCACGTGCCCTATGCAGCTGTGCTTGGCTGCGCATGCCTTAACGACACAAGGCAGCTCGTGGCAAAAAGAACGATACTACCGGCAATGACCCAAAACGCCGCCAGTGTCCATGGCGCTAGGAACGACATGTCGCCGCCAGCATCGGCGGCATCAAGCTGGACTGCAAACGACCAGATTGAAAAGCCTACTGCAGCCAAGAAGAGCACAGCGCTGGCTACCATCACCCAATAGCTTTTACGCCACGACGACCCAGTATATATAAGTGCGCCAACACCCACCGCAATCAGGGCCAAAAAGAGTGCCCGCACAACTACACTAGCAGCCAGCACAGTCCACAGGAGGGTTGCCCAGCCAAGGCCATGTTCACCACGTAGGAGCGCAGCGATATCCTTGAGCCGTAGCCGCCGAGCGGTTTCTAAGGCGGCCCTCGCCGCGCTAGCGCGCTCCGTAGTTGTACCAGCGTGGGCAAGTTCTGCCGACCATATCTTTGTGTAGTGCGGACGCTGCCGTGCCGGTACAATCCGGACCGCTCGTTTCACTATACGGCCGTGTTTATCATGGTGCTGGGGAGTTTGCATAGTCCCTCCTTCTGTGGTTATATACTATAGCTGATATTACCTATATTTAATTATATAATTATGTGTACTGCGGGTCAATGTTGGGGTATTGCTGCTGCTTGACTCACTAGCTAATGCACTGTATAATAGGTGCTAATTATGTCGGAACGCTACACCAGGGTCGCAAAGGCTGTTGCCGAAAGCGCAGAATACACCGCAGCAAATACACCTTCTGAAAGTGGGCAAGAAGAAGCTATGTCAACGAATACAGAATCCCGACAAAGCGAAAGCACTGGCTCCGGAGTTGCTGATGCTTTCGTCGATATAATGAATACGGCAGAAAAGAACCGTCTGGCTAAAATTGAACGCGAAAAGAATGCGGTACGTAGCCATCGGCTCGTCCTTATTGCCAATGCAGCAATCTCGTCCATCTAAGCTTGCTGCCACCATCCCCCGATTATTCGCACGTCATCAACGCGCCAGCCACAGCAGCCATAGGTAATCGTGGATTGTATCCTTCACCTCCTGCCAGTCTTTGGCCCGTATCAGGCCGAGCCCGGCTAATATAAGAATCCCAGCGATCACCATAACATAAAGCTATGGAGTATTCGCCTGATATAAAAACCACCACCCAGGTTAGCTGAGTGGTGGTGTGTAAGGCAAAGTGGTCGGGGTGAAAGGACTCGAACCTTCGACCTCACGGTCCCAAACCGCGCGCGCTAGCCAACTGCGCCACACCCCGGTGTACTTACAACTCCCCTATTATACCAAAGCAATCTGCCCTTGCCTAGTGCAAAAATACACAAACAACCCTAGTGGTGCCTAACCCCACAGCTATATCACAAGCCCTGCTGTATCGCAAATATCGTGGTTAATAAATTCATACAGCTGCGCTGGGCGGTGAGCACCTTCGCGCCAATATTCATCCAGCTGACGCACCAACCCACGCGCCAGGAACTTCTTGCGAAAGTTACGCTTATCTATCTGCTCATCCAATACCGCCTCGTAGACACTCTGCAACTGCGAAAGTGTGAATTTAGCTGGCAATAGGCTGCAAGCTGCGTTACTGCGAGTAATCTTGCGGCCAAGCTGATAGCGGGCGTCAGCGATAGCCGTAGCCTGGGCCAACTGCCCTGGCAGGTTATCCACCGGCCAAAATCGTGCTAGCTGTTCCCCACTGCGCAAGGTCGCCACGCCCATGCAGCCTAGGTAGGTGACGCATAAACTACCGCCCTGTGGCGTGCCCACGCCACTTTCATACGTGTAGAGCTGCTGGGTAAAACCCAGGTCGTCATCTAGCACTAAACCAGCTTGTGTGCGGGCAGCCTGCTCAACTACCTGGTACGTAGTTTCGGTACTACTGACATCACCGCTCGGTAGCTGCCAAACTGGCACTTCGCTACTCGGCTGACATAACAGCACGTGCAGCTGCCCGGCTTGCACACAAAACACAACGATCTGTGCTGTGACGGCTGGCGGCTGATATTTGTGCTTGAATAACATAGATATTGTTATAGTAACACTTATTTGCCGCAGCGTCTATATCAATCTAGTCTGACTTATTGTGGCACAGCCAGGCTACTTGGCAAATTCAATTGCCCGCGTTTCACGAATCACATTCACCTTAATTGTGCCAGGATACTGCATCGTACTCTCGATCTTATTTGCAATATCGCGGGCCAGTTTAATAGCGCTTAGGTCATCTACCGTCCGTGGGCTCACAATTACCCGCACCTCACGGCCAGCGCTAATGGCATAGGCTTTATCAATACCGCGGAAACTCTTGGCCACATTTTCGAGTTCACGCATTCGCTCCGAAAAGTTTTCAGCGCTAATATTACGTGCACCTGGGCGGGCAGCGCTGGCAGCATCAACCACACGCACAACCAGGGCTTCTGGCGTGGTGGCTTCTATGTCGTCGTGGTGTGCCTCTATAGCGTGGGCGATTTCTTCACCCATACCAAATTTACGGGCAAACTCAGCACCAATATGGTGGTGCTTGCCTTCCATTTTATGCGAGACTGCTTTACCGACATCGTGCAGCAGCGTAGCAATTTTTGCAACGCGTACATTAGCACCCACCTCTTCGGCAATCATACCAGCAATTTGTGTCATTTCTACACTATGCTTAAGGACATTCTGGCCATAACTCGTACGGAACTTAAGCTCACCCAGCATACGCACCATTTCCTTCGGGATACCAACCACGCCGGTTTCACGCATAGCATCCTCACCAGCCTGACGGACCTCTTTATCAATCTGCTTTTTAGCCTTTGCGACAACCTCTTCAACGCGGCCCGGGTGAATGCGCCCGTCTTTCATCAACATCTCGAGCGTTAAGCGTGCCACCTGGCGGCGCACTGGGTCAAAGCTTGATAGTACCACCATGCCGGGGGTATCATCCACCAGCACGTCCACGCCGGTTTCGCGCTGAATAGCCTGGATATTGCGGCCTTCCTTGCCAATAATCCTGCCCTTCATTTCATCATCTGTTAGCTTGAGAGCGGTGACGGTACGCTCGGCTGTTACCTCGCTGCTCATACGCTCCATAGCGGTTAGCAGGATTGTCTGTGCTCGGTCTTCAGCGTCGTCCATTGCATCGCGTTGCAGCTTAGCAACTAGCTCCGTCAGGTCAGCCTTAATATCATTCTCGGTCATTGTCAGCAGCTTTTCGGCCGCCTGCGTCTTGGTAAGTTTCGCAATACGCTCGAGCTTCTCTTGCTGGCGGCTCCGAATCTGGCGAATCTCGTTCTTCAGCTCTTCGACTTCACTCTCGGCCTGGCGGAGCTTTTCACTGCGGGTATCCAGCTCGTCGAGCTTTTTTTATCAAGGTGCGTTTCGCGCTCGGCAAGGCGCTCTTCCGTCTTCTTGAGCCCTTTGCGCAGCTCGGCTTCTTCGCGCTTGGCATCATCGGTTATTTTTAGTGCCTTATCCTTAGCGGCCAGCACCACGGCGCGGGCTTTATTCTTGGCAGCAGCAACCGTCTGCTCGCTCTGGTGGCGACTGGTTGCGCGCCGATATTGGCTATATGCATATGTGCCAGCAACACCACAGACCAAGCCAATAATCACAGCGACGATAGTCATGGTTTATCCTTTCTGTTTGGCGCTTAGCAGCGTGGCCCGGTTATAAAACTACTGTAGGTATCACTGCGCCTGGTGCCGAGCGCCATTATCATCAAACTAGTATCATCAAAGCTTCATTACAATAAGCTACTTCCATTGTAGCGCTTTTTAGAACATTTAGGCAAGCCTTTTACAAGTTATCTTATTTGCGCGGTGCCGTAATGCGTGCGGGGCGGCCATAGACTGGCACTACAACGCCATCGTTTTGGTGTGATGTAAGGCGGGCGATGGACTCTGCCTGCCAATCATCACCACACGCGCCCACGACTGGCACATCAAGACTATACGCAAGCGCATTCGCTGTGGCCACGCCAATACGTAGGCCAGTAAAGCTCCCCGGCCCGCGCAGCACACCAATACCAGTCACATCCGGCCAATCCGCCTGATGGCGGGCCAGGCTCGTGTGTATAAATGCTAATAGCCCCCGGGCAAGCTGGCGATCGGCCTGCCATGTATACTGGTGCGTTGTGCCGGTAGCGGGGTCGTATATACCCAAGTGGCAGGTGCCGGTGTCTGTTTGGAGGAGCAGTATCATACGTTGATTCCCTGTATATGCACGTGGCGAGCATTAGCATCGGTCGCATCGGCAGTAATGGTAATGGCAATATGTTCAGCCGGTAATATACCTGCCACACTACCAGCCCATTCAATCACCGTAATCGTGTCAGGGTCTGCTAGGGTTTCGGCGAGTTCATCCTGCATAATACCAGCGTCGTCCAGGCGATAAAAATCGTAGTGCGCTAAGTACCACTGCTTGCCCTGATAGCGGCGGCTAATGGTAAAGGTTGGGCTCTGCACCGCTTCTGCAATACCAAGACCACGTGCAAGCCCCTTGGTAAAGGTAGTCTTGCCAGCACCAACATCACCAATCAGCTCAATCACCTGGCCACCATGCAGCTGGGCGGCAATCTGTGTGCCAAGAGTACTCATCGCCTGGTCGCTCGCTATCTTCATGCCTCTATCATATACTACCCCCTGGCCCAGGGGCAAGCACGGCTGCTATGTGCTATACTAAAGGCAAGTATTATACCAGCTAAATAACACGAGGAGGAACTACCGTGGCAGGCCATAGCAAATGGGCAAAAATTAAGCGCGATAAAGGCGCAAACGATGCAAAACGCGGCGCAATCTTTACACGACTTGGCAACCAAATTGCCGTCGCAGCGCGTGGCGGTACCGACCCAAGTATGAACTCTGCCCTGGCGCTGGCGATCGAAAAGGCCAAGGCGGCTAATATGCCAAACGCCAATATCCAGCGCGCCATTGACCGTATCAACGATAAAAACGCAGCTGCGCTTGAAGAAATCACCTACGAAGCCTACGGCCCTGGTGGCGTGGGGATTATCATTGAAACAGCAACGGATAACCGCAACCGCACCCCTGCCAGAGGTAAAAAAACGCCCTCTCCAAGAACGGCGGCACGATTGCTGATGCCGGCAGCGTCTTGTTCCAGTTCGACCACAAAGGCGTTATTACCGTGCAAGCAACTGGCGAAGATGCCCTACTAACTGTGCTTGATGCCGGCGCAGAAGATGCAAACGAAGAAGATGGCGAGATTATTGTGTACACCAGCCAGAAGGATCTTGCCAAAGTGCGCACCAGTATCATTGCCGCTGGCCTACCTGTGGCTGATGCCGAGCTCCGCTATATCGGCAAAAATCTCGTCCCCGTTGATGATGAAGAAACCCAGGCTAAGCTCCTAAAAGCTACTGGATGCGGTGGACGACCTGGCTGACGTTGTCAACGTCCACACGAATGCCGACCTGCCCTGCCTAAGCCGCCGATCCCCCTGCCCACTGCCTACAAACTGGTAGGGACTCGCCTCGGGCCCCGCCTTGACACCCGCGCGCGCGCTGTGCTACACTTGGCCAAGATACAATGCGAGGCCATAGCTCAGTTGGTTAGAGCACCTGCCTTTTAAGCAGGGTGTCCTGGGTTCGAGCCCCAGTGGCCTCACCAGGTATGATCACAAACCGCCCCGGTAGCTAGAACAGCCGGGGCGGTTTTATTATGTCATAATTCGACACTTGGGTACTTGGTGTGGTTAGTCTTTCGTCTTCTTGGCCTTTTTGGCTTTGCCAGATTTGGTAGGCTTAGCTGGCGCGGCGTAGGCAAAGGCAATATCAACCACTGCAATTGCAACGGCCACCGTCATAATCGTATCGCGCTGGCTGAGTATAGCCTCGAACACTGCTCGCTCTGGGCCCATCAGCACCAGCGAGCTAGCAAGCGCCCCCAAACTAAACACCACCGCCAGTAGCGCGTATAGCATCGCACCACAGACACGCCCACGCAAATGGCCATACACCGGCCCACGTACAAGCAGCACAAGTGATGGCAGCAGAATCACCAGGAGCTGGAGTACCGTAATGTTCGACACCCATCCACCAGCCAAGGGCGGCAGTTGGCTGGCGTAGGTACTCAGCCATGCGCTCCACAATTGGTGCAATACGTAGCCAGCACAGAGCGCTAAACCCAGCACGCCAAAACGGCGGCGAGTCGCAAACGCTACAAGGCCCAGCACAAGTGCCATACCAGTCAGCATCAGCAAAACTTGCATAATTATAACTCCTGCGGGAGACGGATGCTACTCCCCTGCTCGACACCCGCTCGCGCAGCAGCACCAGCCGGGAGTTCCAGCACATAGCGGGCCTTTTTATACGGGAAGTAGTGCTTCGGGTATGAGGCCGGCTGCATATCGCGCACCATATGGATGACGCGCCCCTCCCGATCGAGCCATAGAACATCAATCGGAATATGCATATCCTTCATCCAAATACGCCAGGTGTCATCGCGGCCAAAATCAAACAGCATGCCACCACGTGCTGGCAGGTGCCGCACACCGCCCAGGCCTTTGGTAAGCTGCTCCGGCGTTTTTGGCAATCCACACAGCAAAATCTTCCTTACCGACACCAACCTCAACGGTTCGACGCAGGTAGCCTGGCATATACCACAGTGCCAGCACAACCACTGCAGCCACGGCAGCCAGCGGCAAGACCCAACGCAGGAGGATCGTACGTATCTTCATAGCTCGTATTATACCACGGTCACTAGCTGAGCACGCAGGGGTTGATGTTCCCTAAATACCGACACGGTCGCGACGGTGAGAGCGCCGAGCATGGAGCTCAACGTATTTAATAATTGGCGTTGCAACATCGCGGCCGGTTACTTTCTCTATACCAAAGCCAGGGCTAGCGTTTACCTCAAGCACAAGCGGGCCACGATTCGATCGCATCACATCGACACCGGCCACATTCAGCCCCATTGCCTTGGCAGCCTTGATAACCATCTTGCGCTCTTCTACCGTCAGCTTAGCGATTGTACCTTCGCCGCCCTTATGTAAATTCGAACGAAAGTCATCATCCAGGCTCTGGCGCTTCATGCTAGCTACCACGCGGCCGCCCACCACAAAGGCACGGATATCTGTTCCGGCCGACTCCTTGACAAACTCCTGTAGCATGACATTGGTACCGTCTTCGTTCGTCAGGTAGAACGCCTGCAGTACAGACTTAGCTGCCTTTTTGGTTTCTGCAAGCACCACGCCATTGCCATGCGTACCACGAGCCAGCTTAATAATAACCGGTGTGCCGCCAAGTTTATCGAGCAGGGCATCGATATCAGTTGCATTACGCGACACCACCGTCTTCGGAATCCCAACCCCAGCCCGCGCCAGCAGCTGCAAACTACGCAGTTTATCACGCGAGCGACTAATAGCAATCGAGCTCGATAGTGAATAGACACCGCTTGATTCCAGCTGCCGCACCATCGCGGTACCGTAGCGGGTCATATTACTAGCAATGCGCGGGATCACCGCATCGTAGCCGGCTAGGTCTTCGCCACGGTAGCTAATCACCGGGTGGCTCTGCTCAATCGAGGCATAGCACTCCTTATACTTAATAACCCGCACCGTATGCCCCCGCGAGCGTGCAACTTCCTTCAAGCGCCGCGTGGAATAATTCCCCGGCCCATTTGATAATATGGCGATTTTCATAGTTACTATAATTGTATCATTTTTGCGGTGAGTGTCAATGCGCATAAGTCCCTTTTGGCACGGTGGCACCACAAACCCTTGGGCACAAGGAAGCCCCGCGCCTACCTGCTATGTGGCGTATAGCTGATAGGCTACGGGGTGGCAGGGTTATTCATGGTGGCGGTGGCGGCCGTCGGCCTGGGCTGCCTCACTATCGGCAGCTAGACCATGGGCCTGCGACCGGGACTGCTCAACCACTCGGTTGGAGTCGTCCCAGGCGCGATCCTCCACTTGCTCGTGGATGTACGCGCCCAGTGCCATCACTGGGATAGTGATGACACACAGGCCAAAGCCGTAGACAGCCGGCCAAGCAATGCCGCCTATAAAAATACCATAGGTGATCATTGCGACACCAATACCCCCAATAACAGAGGCAATGATGCGCACCGCCCATACGACTGGTTGGCACCAGCCGACCCTCAGCCAAAACTCGTCTTTAGCGCTCATGTTACACCTCCTTAGGCTAGCGAACGAGTCTATTTATAGTGTACCATCTGTTGCGCTTATAGCAATGTGGTGTTATGACTTGTCGATCTTCATATAGGTTGGATCAGCAATGCCTTTAATACGCTCTAGCGGCGGACCTTTCAGCACTTGGCTCACCTTGTTGCCCTCAAGCACGCGCTGGGCAAACTCTGGCGTCATAAAGCCTGTATCAAGCGATTTGTGCTGGCTCGAGGCTGCCATATTCAGCCAGGCCGATGGCGCCATGGTTTTATAGGTGGCACTATCGGCCGTAACCTGCGCGAGCGTCTTGTCATTCTGGTAGTTACGCGCCCAGACGCCAATATCCTCTGCCTTGGTATTAATTGTGCTATTGCTATTAATATGGTGCTTAAACAGCTCGATATCCGGCATAGCGTTGAGGTCGTTCGAGCGGTCGGTTATGACATCACGCAGCTGCTGAATACCAGGGTTAGCCGATTGCGCTAGCATATCGGTATAGGCCCGCATCGAGGCCATATCGCCCTTGGTGATAGATTCATGCAACCGCTGCCCCATGGCGGTCACATCACCGGCGCGCACATCGGATGTTAGCTGAATAGCGTCGACGTCCTCGCGGTTTGCCTTAGCGATATCGCTCAGTGCACCAGCTTTTACCTTGCGCGCACCAATTTCCCCGGTAGTACCGGCTGCGATAGCTTGGCGGCGCTGCGCCTCTGCCAAGGCAGCACCACTTTTACCGCTATCATCCAGCAAATTCGCAAATTCAGACTTGTACTCCTTCTGCGCCATCGTCGTGCTCATGGCTAGGAGGTCCTTTTCATGGCTCGTGCTGCGGATTTGGCTCGCCAAGGTACTCTCCTGCTCGCTCAGGCCGGTCGTGCCAGCGTCAGTCGTAATTTGGGCCATAAAGGCCGCTGTGCCCTGCTTGGCACGCTCGTAGTTATCACTCGCTAGGCGGTTACCCATAGCCATCTGGCGCGTGGTGGGGTCAAAGCGCTTACGGTCCTCGTACAGGGCCCCGGCTTGGTTTTCTATGGCGCTCATGGCTTCTTGGCTCATCAGGCGGTCAATTGCATAGCGCTGGCCACGGGTGGTGCGGCGGTAGCGGCGCATACGGGCATCGTCATAGGATTTAAGGCGATCTTCTTTCTCGAGTGTGCGGTTATCGTGCCACTTGGCAAAGCTCGTGCCCAGGGCGCCAGCGGCCATGCGGCGGCCCTTGGCTAGGTTGGCTTCGCGGTTAGCCCAGATTTTGGCTTTGTCGCCCACGCCACGGGTCGGGTTATTAATCATACCAGCAAAGCGCCCCAGCAGCCGGCCGCTAAAGCGAATCAAAAACGGTGTAATCACCAGCGGCACTGCCTGCACAAATAGGGCAATTAGCAGTGTTTCCCAACGGTTATTAGTCTGGGCAATTAAGTAACTTGCCAGGTGCGACCCGCCAAACAGCAGCGCAAACATGGGATACATCACGAGCATAGTAGAAAATATCTCTTGCCACCGATCAAACCACTTGCTGGTACCGGGCAAAATATAGAGCACAAAAGCAATCGGCGAAATCACCACCATAACCACAATGATTGCTTGGCGGGCCGCAAGCACTGCGAAGGTCACAATCATAATCGTCGCAACCGGCACCAGCGCGAATACCAGTAGATAGAGCACCCCTGGGCCCATGGCGGCAACACTCGCCGCTGTGGCCGATGTCAACCCCGCTACCGCAAGCGTCCCACCAGAAAGCAAGTACGCCGCCGCCTCGCCCCAGCTTGGCACATCCAGGCTATTACGCCCTGCCCCTTCGCCCACCACGCGCAGCGCCTCGATCAGCAAGCCATTCAGCCCCGACCCCACAATGTTCGATATATCAATCAGCAGCGCACATATATAGTAGCTGAGGTTCACTGCCACAATTGCTAGAATCAAGCGCGGCAGCATGCGCTTCAGGTTATAATTACTAAGCCCCGTGTTTGTTAGGTGCGAGTAAATAATCGCAATAAACACCGCAATAAACATCACGTTGGCAATTTGGCGCATAATCGACCAGGCCTTATACATCACACCTTGGTCATCGGTGGCGAGCGTTTCTACTCGCAAGAGCGAAGTTTCCAGATATTTAAACACATTATCGGTCGCATCGGCCAAAAAGTTAATAATTGGGCACAGAATATAGCCAATACCATTGACCACACACGAGGTAATTTCCTTCTCGTCCTCGCCACCGTTACTATTCGCCGCCTGGGAGGCAGACTGCCGGTCAATACTAATCGGCGTATAGGTACTGGGCTGGTTATACTCACCATTGCTAATCTGGTACTCAACCACGCGGGCACGGTCAGCATTCGCGACATCGTCGTTTTCAAAATATATAACCGACGATTGGCCATCACTCAGATTTTCGTAGTACTTTTTACCCTCACCGATTCCGGGGGCTGGTTAGCCGTAGCTGTTTTGGGGCCTTCGTACGTCCGGCCATTATACTCAACGCCATTGGCGCTCCAGGTGGCATCGGCAGCATAGGCGGGTGGCACATCACTAGCCAGCGCACCGAAAAGAGCCGTTAGGCATACAGCAGCGACTGCTACGACCCACCGGCTCATACGCGTTAATGCAAATGGTAGTAACGAACCCGAAACCCGCATAATAATGTCTTGTATATTATCATGATTTTGCGTAGCGGTCAATTAGTATGCATGCTTATACTTTGTGACGCTCGCATCACTCCATTCACTATACGCCCTTTTGCACTAATAGCAAGTTATTATGCTTATTCTGCATCATCCGTTGATATCACTAGAACAGCGAACGCTTTTTGTGCGCCTTAAACTGCTCAAGCAGCTCTTTCTGCTTTTTGCTAAGCTTTTGCGGAGTACGGACATGGATAGTCACGATATGGTCACCGCGGCCAGACCGGTTAGCATAGGCGACACCATGGCCACTCAGCTTAAAGTCTGTGCCGCTTTGCGTGCCGGCCGGCACCTTCATACGCACAACGCCATCAACAGTACTCACATCTATCTCTGCGCCAAGGGCAGCATCCACCATGTCAATGGTTTCGTGGCTTAAGATCAAATCACCTTCGCGCGTGAAATCCTTATCGGCCGTAACGCGAATATGCACATATAAATCACCTTTACTGCCACCCGGGGTTGCCTCACCACGCTCACGTAGGCGAATAATAGCACCATCATCAATACCAGCTGGCACTTTAATAGTCAGCGTCTGCTTGCGGCGTTCGGTACCACTCCCATGGCAAACGGTGCACGGCTTTTCGGGCACCTTGCCACGGCCATGGCAGGTAGGGCACACCACCGATTGCTGAATCTGCCCAAACATAGTGTTCATGACACGGGCAATTTGACCGCTGCCATCACACTCTTTACAGGTAACCAGCTCGTGGCCAGGCTCGGCAGTCGTACCGTGGCAGTGCGAACACTCGTCATTCATCGTCAAGCTGATATCTTTTTCAGCCCCAAACACGGCCTCTTTAAAGCTCAGGGTGATATTCGTTTCTACATCACTCCCCCGTTGCGGGCCAGCTTGGGCAGCATTACCACCAAAGAACTGGCCAAAAATATCGCCAAGGCCACCACCAAAATCAAAGCTCATGTGGGGCCCACCGGCACCGGCAAAGTTACTAAAATCAAACCCCTCAAACGGGCCTGCACCACCGCCTGGGCCACCTACACCAGCATGGCCAAATTGGTCGTAACGCTGGCGTTTTTGCTGGTCCTTCAGCACCTCGTAGGCTTCGTTAATCTCTTTAAACTTGGCTTCATCGCCACCCTCTTTATCTGGGTGGTAGCGCACTGCTAACTTGCGGAATGCCTTTTTAATTTCATCGGCGCTGGCGTCCCGGCTCACACCCAGCACATCGTAATAATCTTGTTTACTCATTAGGGCTTTATTATAGCAAAATTAGCACTCAATTGGCAAGAGTGCTAATATGCGTATTGGTAACCGTATTTACCGGACGCTATCGAGCTGAGCCTTACGGCCAAGTGCAATTAGCACATCCTTGGCAGCAGCACGTGTCAGCGGCAGCTGGCCTTCGGTAGAAACAGTGATCATAAATACATACGACTTTAGCCCCTTTTACGGCTACTAAGGCGTACTCGCGCTCATTACGCGATGGGTCATCAGCCGGGAAGACGAGGTGCGCTTCGTCACCAACACCATTGATTTTTTCAGCCTGGGCACCGCGGAAAACTTCGGCACTCTTAAGCGCGTTGGCAGACGTATACACCATGGCATCAATCTGCAGTTTTACCTTCTTTTGACTAGTGGTATTAAAGGTGTAGGTAGCAGTTTCGGCGCGGTTATTAGCCACGTAGGCGGTACCGCTTAATTCCGGCCCCTGCACATCCTTGCCCAGCGAGCCAAGTGCTGCTGTTACATCGCGCTCCGCCAGTACCGAACCCACGCCAATATGCTGCTTTGTATCGTAACGGTAGGCACTCTGGCTACTGGCTGGGGACGACTGCTGGTTGACAATAATAAGGATGGCACCGACAAGCAGCAGAATACCAATGCAGCTCCCTATTATAACAGTGACTGTTTTTTTATTCATACCTCGTCCTCGTCATGGTTATGGTTTCAGTATACAGCATACTATAGGCACTTGCCAAGGATTTTGCCAGATGACTTCATTTTATTCTCAGGATTAGCTCGTGTGGCCATGATATTTCTGGTGGAACTGGTGCGGATCACGGCGGAGCTCCCGCTTGAGCCGCTGCGTTTTGCTCGAAGGGCTCACATCAACCTCACCATGGCCAACATCCACCACAAACTTACCCTGCAAAGTGCGGCGGCCAATCAGCACCGGGAAGCTGTGCACCGAGCGGTCCGATAAGCCAAACAGCACGCGCATGCGCCTGCCCGCAAGGTAGATAGTAAGATGGGTAAAATACCGAATATGATCATGGCCAGAAGCACTCCGCACCCGTGCCACCGTAAAATCCTTACGCTTAAATATTTTACCGTTGTAATAGGGCGAGCCTTCACCAAAGAGGCTAAAGCGCAGGAGGCCATCCTTCCCAACCCGTATATTGCTTGCCCATACAGCGGAGCTATCAGCACCTGTATCAATTTTGGCTGGAACGCCAACACTGTGTTTTACAAAACTAATGCGTGTATTGCGGCCGATAACAGCCTTGCTTTGTACGCTCATAGTGGTTAATTATAAAACATTACCTGGCTGTTTGGCAAATTTTTGCCTGACACATACGTAGGGCAGGGCTGTAATACTCGCCCTGCCCTACCGCTATGTATTCGTTACGTTTACCTAAACCAGACTTACTTTTTGCCCTTTTTGTCGCTACCGACGACTTCGCCCTCAACTGGGCCGTCGTCCTTTTTGCGTGATTTCGCGCCGCTTGCCTTTTTAGCATCCGCCTTTTCATCCGACTGGGCGGCCTGGTAGAGTTTGGCACCGATTGGCATAATTGCCTCTTGCAGTTCCTTTGCGGCTTTTTTTCAAGCTCGTCTTTACCAGCTTTGTCGTCCTCTTTCACTTTCTTAGCAGCGGCAACGGCTGTCTCGATCGCCTTTTTATCGTCGGCTGTGATTTTGTCTTTATATTCGCTCGGCATTTTCTCTGCCTGGTATATGCTGTTTTCAAGCACGTTGCGTGCCTCGACTGACTCACGCTTTTTCTTATCTTCGTCAGCATGCAGCTCGGCTTCCTTCTGAGCTTGCTCGATATCCTCTTTGCTCATGTTGCCGCTGTCCTGAATTGTAATCGACTGCTCCTTGCCAGTGCCCCTTGTCCTTAGCGCCAACGTTCAGAATGCCGTTCGCGTCTAGGCTAAAGGTGACTTCGATCTGCGGCACACCACGTGGAGCCGGGGGCAATGCCGTCCAGCACAAACGTACCGAGGCTTTTATTATCAGCTGCCATTTCACGCTCACCTTGCAGTACATGGATTTCTACCTGAGACTGGTTATCAGCATAGGTAGAAAATACCTGGCTCTTGCTGGTTGGCACGGTAGTATTGCGGTCAATCATAGCAGTGCGCACACCACCGGCTGTCTCGATACCCAGTGTCAGTGGTGTTACATCCAGTAGGAGCACATCCTTGACATCACCTGCCAAGACGCCGCCCTGGATAGCCGCACCAACAGCCACAACTTCATCTGGGTTGACACCCTTGAGCGGATCCTTACCAAAGATATCCTTGACCTTGGCTACCACAGCTGGCATACGGGTCATACCACCCACCAGCACCACTTGGTCGATTTGATTTGGCTTTAAATCAGCATCAGCAAGCGCCTTTTGGACCGGCTCTACCAAGCGGTCAATCAAATCACCCACCAGCTCCTCGAGCTTGGCACGGGTCAGCGTGTACTCAAAGTGCTTTGGGCCGTCAGCGTCAGCGGTAATGAACGGCAGATTTACCTCGTACGAATTTGTGGTAGAAAGTTCCTTCTTGGCCTTTTTCGGCTTCGTCCTTCAGGCGCTGCATTGCAGCCTTGTCGCCCTTGAGGTCAACGCCTTCTTCCTTCTTAAATACCTCTAGGAAGAAGTTGACGATACGGTTATCAAAGTCCTCACCACCAAGGTGGGTATCACCATTGGTTGAGCGAACCTCAAATACGCCGTCGCCTAGTTCCAGAATGGACACATCAAATGTACCACCACCAAGGTCAAAGACGGCAATCTTCTCGTCCTTATTACCCTCAAGGCCGTAAGCCAGGGCAGCTGCGGTTGGCTCGTTAATAATGCGCTTAACCTCAAGGCCAGCGATCTTACCAGCATCCTTGGTAGCCTGGCGCTGGCTGTCATCAAAAGTATGCCGGCACCGTAATAACCGCCTCGGTCACAGGCTCACCCAAGAAGGCCTCGGCATCAGCCTTGATCTTGCTCAGAATCATGGCGCTCACTTCTTCTGGCGTATATTCCTTATCGCCCAGCTTAACGGCTACACCATCGCCCTTTTTGACAATCTCAAACGGCATAATATCGTGGTCGTTCTGGACTTCCTTATCGCCCCACTTACGGCCAATCAAGCGCTTCACGCCGTAAATTGTATTCTTGGGGTTAGTAACGCGCTGGCGCTGCGCCACTTGGCCAACCAGGCGATCACCTGATTTATTCACCGCCACCACACTTGGGGTTGTGCGGTTGCCTTCTGCGTTGGCGATTACCTCTGGCTTGCCAGCCAGCATATATGCAAAGGCGCTATTGGTTGTCCCAAGGTCAATACCTATTATTTTACCCATAATCATCTTTACTTGCGCTGCCAGGTGGTGTACGGTACCGACCCGCAGGCAAGCTTACTCCTTTCTACTCGCTTTGGTTATCCCTTATGTTTAGTGTATCATGTTCTATTTTAGCACTCATTGGTGTGGAGTGCTAGTAGCTTTACTATACACGAGTTGGCACTCTCAAGTCAAGAGTGCTAATTAATAATCTTTAATTTCAGTTATAAATCACCACTTTTTTAAGCTATTTACAAGTCTAGAGTTTTATAGCTAATCACTATATACTAGCCGTAAGAGTTATGCGAATATCAGATAGAACGTTTATTGCGATGATGCAGCTGCACAATACACTTGATGCAGCTCAGCTTGCTGATATTCAACAGGAAAGCGAAAACACGCGCGCACCCCTGCAGTCAGTCGCGATTAAAAAGCACCTTTTGAGCGAGGAAACCCTTACCAAGCTATTTTCGGAATACGCCGATATCCCCTACACCACCATTGACCCAAAGGAAATCACCCAAGCCGCGCTCGATAAAATCCCCGAGCGTATCGCCCGCCAGTATAACGCCATTGTATTTAAAATTGATGATGAAACGGGCCTGGTGCACCTTGCGATTGAAGACCCCGACGATGTAGAAGCGCTGAGCTTTCTACAAAAGCTAATTGGCCCAAGTATGCGCGTGTATGTGGCCACGCACGATACTATGCTGACGGCGCTCGAAGCCTACCGCGGTGATGTTGATAAAGAAATCGAACAGGTTGTTAATGACCAAGCCCAGAACACCAAAGAAACGGTGGTGCGCGAAGAGGACGTGGCAGAAAACTCGCCGATTGCAAAAACCGTCAACCTACTGCTTGAATATGCTATTCGCTCGGGCGCCAGTGATATTCATATTGAGCCACGCGAGACATTTATTCAGGTCCGCTACCGCATTGATGGCCTCCTCAAGGAAGCCAACCAGTTGCCTAAAAATATCGCCAATGCTCTGGCGAGTCGCGTTAAAATTCTAGCTAACCTCAAGATCGACGAACGCCGTGTGCCGCAGGATGGCCGCTTTAAAAATCAAGCTTGGTGGGCGGCGCTATGCCTTCCGTGTCAGCACCCTGCCAATCACCGACGGCGAAAAGATCGTGATGCGTATTTTGAATGAATCGAACGAAGCCTTGCCGCTTGAAAAACTCGGCTACTGGGGGCGCTCGCTTGATACCATTAACCACGCGCTGGCGGAGCCAAACGGCATGATCCTGGTGACAGGGCCAACCGGGAGCGGTAAATCAACCAGCCTCTTTAGCGTTCTATCGCGCCTTAATACACCGGACGTCAATATATCGACCATTGAGGATCCGGTGGAGTATAAAATCCCCGGCGTCAACCAAACTCAGACTAATAACAAAGCCGGCATGACCTTTGCTAGTGGCCTGCGTGCCCTACTGCGCCAAGACCCAAATATCATTATGGTGGGTGAGATCCGCGACGGCGAGACAGCTAACCTTGGTGTGCAGGCTGCCCTAACCGGCCACTTGGTATTTAGTACACTCCACACCAACAACGCCGCCACCTGCTTGCCGCGCTTGCTGGATATGGGGATCGAGCCCTTCCTGATCGCCAGCACCGTGAAAGCTGTAGTGGGCCAGCGCTTGGTGCGCCGCTTACGCCACGAAACACGGCTGCAATATGTGCCGACAGATAAAGAAAAGGAGCAGATCCGGCGCCTGCTAGATATCCAGCCAGGTGAATCATTTGCGCGTGTGCACGAGCTAGAAAAGCAAGCCGCCGCCATGGGTATTGGTGGCAACGCCCCGCTGGCAACCACGCCAGATGATATCTTGTTCGTGTGGAAGCCCAAGCAGGATGACAACGACGATGGCGCCCAAGGTGGGTTTAAGGGCCGCGTGGGGATTTACGAAGTCCTGGGCCTCTCTGTGCAAATGCAAAAACTTATTACCGCCAATGCCACCAGCGATGATATTCAAAAGCAAGCCATCGCCGAGGGAATGCTCACCATGCAGAGCGATGGTATTATTAAAGCCCTGCGCGGCGATACAACGGTAGAGGAAGTCCTGCGCGTTACCAGGGAATAACAGGGGGAATTATGGCAAAATACACATACACCGCAATATCAGCAAAAACCCGTCGCAGATTATTGAAGGCGAAATGGAGGCCAGCAGCCGCGATGACGTTATCGCGAGCCTTGGCCGGCAACGACTATCGCCACTTAGCATTAAGCAAGGCAGTTCTGAGTCCGATTTTCTAGAGCGCTTCTTTAGTAAAAAGAGCGTCAAGGCAGATGAAATCGTCATCTTTACCCGCCAGCTCAGCGCTATGATCGGCGCCGGCGTATCGCTGACTCGCTCACTGAGTTCCCTGGCAGACCAAGCCGAAAAACCCAGCCTTTAAAAAGGTACTATCCGCCTGTGTCGAAGATATCCAGGCTGGTAGCGGCTTTGGTGACACGCTGGCTCACCACCCCAGTGTCTTTAGCGATGTCTGTGTCAATATGGTGCGCGCCGGCGAAACCGCAGGTATTTTGGATGATATTTTAAAGCGCCTGGCTATGCAGCAAGAGAAATCATCCAGCATCCGCAAAAAGATCAAAAGCGCCATGAGCTACCCAATGGTGCTGCTATTTATTACAATTATTGCCTTCTTTGGCCTGATGCTGTTTGTGATTCCGCAGATTGGTAAAATCATCCTCGATCTTGGCGGCCCGGATGCCAAATTGCCAATGCTCACCCAGGTGATGCTCGGCATCAGTGGCTTTATGGTCAACTTTTGGTATATCGTGCTGCCTGCCTTTGGTGGTGGTGTCATGGCCCTGCTGCGCTATATCAAAAACTCCCCAGGGTAAGGTTGTTTTCCATAAGGTCGTCCTTAAGGTCCCGGCCGTCGGTGGCATTATTAAAAAGGTGGCGGTCGCCCGTATGGCACGCACCTATTCATCGCTGATTGGCGCTGGTGTACCGGTGGTTGAAGCCCTGAGCGTCACCTCACGCGCAATTGGCAATACCGTATACGAAACCCATCTAACCGAGGCAATCGAACGGGTCAAGAATGGCGAGCAGCTTTCCACTGTCGTGGCCGAAAACAAGGTCCTCTACCCGTCCATTTTGGCGCAGATGCTTGCCGTGGGCGAAGAAACCGGCCAGACCGATACGGTGCTCATTAAGGTGGCGGATTTTTACGAAGAGGAAGTCGATGTAGCAATTGATGGCATTAGCTCTATCATCGAGCCGGTCATGATTGTGCTGATGGGTAGCATGGTGGGTTTGATTGCAGCTAGCGTTATGGGTCCAATCGCAAGTATTTCACAAAAATATTAAGTAAAAATTTAATATAATCTTAAGCAAAACAGTAGTAATAAGCGCACATGTACGTTACAATAGAAACACAACAAGGGTAGGTATGAAAAAATTATTCTATAAAGACACGCCCCTCATTGGGTTCGAAATCAACACCACCGACATGAAGATTATGTCGATTGACCCCCGCCGCTGGTCAATTCTTGGCTACGGCGCAGTCGATGTTGACCCCAAGCAGATGAAGCTAGCGCTGGAAGAAAAAAGCGACTACCTTACCGAGGCTACCAAAAAGCTGCTCGGAGAAAAAATCGTTGGTATTATGCCAAGCAAGAATGTTGTGCTCGGCATGCCTACCTCACGTACCTATTCGCGCGCTTTTAGTATCCCAGCTAGTGCTGAGAAGCACCTGACCGAGGCGGTTGAGCTTGAGGTTAGCCAGTACGTGCCCGTGCCGCTTTCCATGTTGTATGTGGATTACGAAGTCATCGGCCGCACCAAGGAAGAGCTTTCTGTGGTGGCATCGGCCGTGCCGCGTAATGCCATCGATAACGCCATTGAAGCCTGCGACAGCGCCGGGCTAACTGTGGTAGCGATTGAACCAGGCATTAACGCAATCGCCCGGCTGGTAAAAGCTACCGAAAACGGTGATAACCTGGCCACACTCATCGTCGACATTAGCCCTGCCAACACCGATATTGCTGTACTGGATAGCACCATCCGCGTAACCGGTGGCACCGCTATTGGTGGTAATACCTTTACGCTTGATATTGCTAAAAAGCTTGATCTCCCGCTCGAAAACGCCCACCAGCTTAAGGTACTGCATGGCCTTAACCCAGGGCCACGCCAGGCAAAAATCGTCGGCGCTATGAAACCAAGCCTGCAGCGCATTGTGACGGAAATCCGCCGTGTGCTACGCTACTATAACGAACGCATTGAAAACGGCCGCAAGCTCGAGCAAGTCTTGATTGTCGGTGGTGGTAGCAACGTGCCTGGTATTGGTGAATACTTTACCAACGAACTCGTGATGCCAGCCCGCGTGGCCAGCCCATGGCAAAAGTTTGACTTTGGTAGCTTGCAGCCACCTACCAAGCAGTTTCGGCCGCGCTACCCTAACCGTCGCTGGGCTTGGCAGTGTGACCAACGAGGAGGTATGGCAATGATCAACTTAATTCCGCCCAAAAAAACGCAAAGAGCTGCATGCGATGCGCCAGAATACACTACTGCTGCGCTACGTTATTGCTACGCTGATTGTACTGGGCCTGGTGCTAGTGATTAATATTGGCACCTTTATTGTGATGAAAACGACGGAAAACTCCGCTCGCCGCAGCGCTGATGATAACAATGCCCGTGTGGCTGACTACGCGAATGTACGCCAGCAGGCCGAAGAATACACCAAAAACCTGGCCCTGGCTAAACAAATGTTCGACCGCAATGTGCCCTACGCCGATGTGGTGATTGGGCTTGCCAAGACACTGCCAGAAGGCGTCCTGCTCGAGTCAATTACGCTGAGCCCCTGCTATTACATCATCGCCCACAACGCTCAACGCACGGGCCAAGTCCTACCAGGCAGCCATCAACCTTAAAAACCAACTGAACCGCTCGAATATTGCCAAGGATGTCAGCATTGCTTCTATCAATACCGATGGCAGTGTCCAAGGCGCCCAGGCTGGCGACTCACCCGCTTAGCGTTGTGATCAATGTCACCTTTACCGATAAACTACTGCGCCCGAAGGGAGATGCCTAATGGCTAGTAAACCAACCAAAGCCCGCAAAGATATCATTACCGCAACCCGCCTGCGCATCATCCTGGTGCTATGCCTGGTGCTGACGATCGGCGCCAGCATCGGTACTGTGGTAATGGGCCAAAGCGTCCTGAAGGAAAAACTCTAGCAGCGTGACCGAAGCCGTCAAGGCAGAAAAAGCCAGTAGCCAATTACTGAGCCTCCTGCAGCAGGCCAAGGAGCGGCTCAAAACGCAAGATAGCAGCTACCAAAAAAATCCAAGCAGCTCGTGGCATCCGACGTGCAAACCGCCTACCAGCAGCAGGTGATTAATGATATTAACCTCTACGCGCAAAAAGCTGGCATTTCGGTCAAGGGTTATACTTTTGAGGAATCATCTGCTGCGAGTAACGCAAAAAGCCAGGGCAGCGCAAGTAGCAGTAGCGCCGCAGCGCCCGCTAAGCCAAGCAGTAGCGGCCCATCCAGTGCCCGGGTTGTGCTGGCAGTTGACTCCCCCATCGCCTACGATTCGCTGCTCAAATTCCTCAAGCTGCTCAATACGTCGCTGCCGCAAATTTACCTGAGCGAACTAAGCCTGGCACGCAACGAGCACAGCGGCGATGCAGGCCGGCCCGTTAATCTGGAAAGCCTAACCTTGGAGGTGTATTTAAACAAATGACCAAGCATATAACCTCGGTTGAAGGGTTCTTTAACCGCTATAATATTGTCATCTTCTTTACGCTGGCAGCCGTCATCACCGGTATATCGATCTTTCTGTGCTACCAGGTCTATACCGGCGCAACCGATGTCAGCCAGTCAGATATCCCGCAGGAGGTCAATATTAACTTTGACCAGCCGACCGCACGGCGTATTGATGAGCTCCACACCAGCGACCAAGCCGCCGTACCGAATCTGCCAGGTGGCCGCCTCAGTCCCTTTGTAGAGTAATATTGAGAAAACCACCCATAACGCGTATACTAGAGGCATATGCTGATTCGATCGTCACAATTTATCAATATGCCGGTATTAAGCCTGCAAACCGGCGATCAAATTGCCCAGGTTGACCGCTTGATTGTCGACCCTAGCGACCTCACGGTGTTGGCGTTTGAGCTCAGCGGTAGCCGGCTTGACCAGTCCCCGTCGCTCCTGCGGATTGAGGATATCCGCGAGCTTAGTTCGATTGGGTTTATTATTGATTCTAGTGACGAATGTATTGCCCCCAGTGATGTCGTCAAGATCAAACAAGTCTATGAGCTTGACTTTGACCTTATTGACATGCCGGTTATCGATAGCGTAAAGCATAAGCTTGGCAAGGTAAACGACAGTGTGATTGATAGCAATATGTTTGTGATTACCCAGCTAAGCGTGCGGCGGCCGCTTTTTCAGCGCTTGACGCAAGACGAGCTCCTGATTAGCCGCCACCAAATTGTCAGCATTAACGACGACAATATCGTTGTGAAGGCGCCGACCGTACCTGCCCAGCGCACTGCGCTTGTACCAGCCAGCCAAACTGACTTCGTCAATCCCTTCCGCACCCAGCCAGATAGCAGCGATTCGCAGTAACTCGCCAAGGGGCAATCTATAGTAGCCACAAATTTACCCCAAGCCTGTATTAGGGGGCGTCATGAACTCTCATCAAGCTGCGCTATAATATCGCTATAGCCAAAGCCCTGGCGCTGCAGGTAGGCAATTAACTTAGCTCTATCTGGGTAGCGGTGAGCCTTTTTAGCGATAACCTTGGCAAGTTCCGCCTGGTCACTACGGCCACTGCCAGCAAGCGCATCATCAATTATATCAGCTGGCACGCCCTTCTGGCGTAGCTCTAACTGCAGCACCCGCTGACTCACACCAGTGCGCTGCTTACGGCCAGTAGCCCACCAGCGGGCAAAGGCCGCGTCATCAATATAACCCTTAGCCTGGAGGCGGGCGTATACCCGCTCCGCCACAGCTGGGCTAACGCCTGGCTGCTGGTAGATCTCCCCTGTGCGGCGATTTTTACGCGGCTGGGGGCGGGTTTTTTTATGTAAATAATCCTGTATTTCTTTGCTGCTATGGGGCCGGGCTAGGCAGTAGTCTACCGCCCGCACGTAGAGCTTGCCAAACTGGCTTTTCTTGCTCTAGCTGGGCAATATCAGCCTCCGTCAGCTCCTCGCCCGACCTTCAGACCCAACTGCCCCACCTGGAAAAATATCTAGGCTCAGGCGGTAGCGCCCATCCACCATAAGATTGACGCGGTCTTTATTCTGCACTTGCTGCGTAATTGCGGTGATGATCATACCTTTAGTATACGTGCTCGTAGCAGCCGGGGCAATGAAGCCCTATGACGGTGTATCCACGTGCAGGCGCATAATCACGTCCTGGCGATTAGATATTGCTTGTGCCCATCAACTACAAACCCACATGATTCATAGAGATGCCGCACTGGCGCGTTCCATTCAGCCGCATTTGTCTGCAGGGTGAACTCCTTGGTGCCACTACGCAACGCCTGCTCCATATAATGCCCAATCAGCTGACGAGCAAGACCCTGGCCCTGGTAACCTGAATCGACAGCTAATTCGCTCATATACAAGGACTCTACTGGGTACTGCTGGTTCCCTTCAGCTGCTCGTATATAGCCCATCACAAAGCCAACAACCTGATCATCTGCTTGCAGCGCATACGAATAATCCCACTTGCTGCTTGTATCACGACCATCTGGTTTGCACTCAGCCAGAATATCCTCTGGTGTTATACTCACTTCAGGGATAAGGTTTTGCTAGCTCACTGAGCCGAGCTTGGTGCTTGTGCGCGTACTCACGCGTCAACGGGTGTACCTGCAGGTGTGGCTCATATTCAGGCCCTGTCGCTGTATCTGGATATTCTACTTTTGCAGCGGGACGATACTCGCTCATACTGATCTCTACTCGCTGGCTTCCTTTACTTGGGCACGGACTTTGCCATCAATTTCGGCCAGTAGCTCGGGGTTTTGTTTAAGGAACTCCTTGGTTTTATCGCGGCCCTGGCCAATGGTTTCATCGTTATACTTGTAAAAGGCGCCGGACTTTGCCACGATACCATGCTGCACCGCCAGATCCAAAATGTCACCCGTCTTACTAATGCCTTCGTTGTACATAATATCAAACTCTGCGATCCGGAAAGGTGGCGCAATCTTGTTCTTAACCACCTTCACCTTGGTGCGGTTACCTAATATGTCATCGCCAACTTTAATTTGGCCAGTGCGGCGGATATCCATGCGCACGCTAGCGTAGAACTTGAGCGCATTACCACCGGTCGTTGTCTCAGGATTGCCAAACATCACGCCAATCTTCATACGGATTTGATTAATAAAGATAACGGTGGCCTTGCTTTTATTAATAATCCCGGTCAGCTTGCGCAGTGCCTGGCTCATCAGGCGAGCCTGGAGGCCCATGTGCGAGTCACCCATATCGCCGTCAATCTCGGCCTGGGGCGTCAGCGCTGCCACGCTGTCTACTACAATCAGGTCCACGGCGTTAGAGCGCACCAGTGTTTCGGCAATTTCGAGCGCTTGCTCGCCGTTATCTGGCTGCGAAACCAGCAGGGTTTTCGGTATCGACCCCAAGCTTTTTAGCGTAGCTTGGGTCCAAGGCATGCTCGGCATCGATAAAGGCGGCCGTACCACCCTGCTTTTTTGAATTTCGGCAATGGCATGTAACGTCAGCGTTGTTTTTTACCACTGCTTTCTGGGCCGTAAATTTCGATAATACGCCCCTTGGGGTAGCCGCCACCCAGGGCTAAGTCAAGGCTCAGCGCACCACTTGGCAGCAATTCTACATCTACTTTTTTGGCTTCACCAAGTTTCATAATTGAGCCATCGCCAAACTGCTTGGTGATCTGGTCCATCGCCAAGCTTAAGGCCTTTTGCTTACCATCGTCCACCGGTGTTACTGCATCCGCTTTTTTTGCCATCTGCGCTCTCCTCCCATTAGCTTTTCTCTATTATACCATATCCAAGTAGGGCCAGATTTGCTATACTAGGTGGTATGAATAAAGATCATGGCTTTACTGTTATAGAGCTTATCGTTGTGATTGCAGTGCTGCTTGGTGCCGGTATTTTGTTCTTTTACCAGAGCAACACCATCCAAGCCAGTGCGCGCGATACGCAGCGTAAAACGGATATCAACACGCTATACCACAACCTCACCAAGGTATACTACCCAGAGCACAAATCATACCCCAAGGACCTGACAGAGAAGGCCCTACCAGCAGTGCCACCCGATACTTTTAAGGACCCGAACGGTGTGCGCATCAATGCTACTGGCAACGACCAAAACCTCGGCGCCTTACTTGGCCAAGCTAGCTACCGCTACCAGCCAACCGGCTGTAACCAGCAAACCGGCGCCTGCAAAGGTTTTAGCCTGACCGCCACCCTCGAGCGCGAAGCTCAGTATACAAAAACTGCACCCACTCAGTAGGGTGCAGGTTCTTTTCTATAGCTATCGTAGCGTGCTGACAACGTACGCTACGCTTGATTAATCATCCACTGGGCGGCCGTTCTTAAAGGCTTCTACCGCGTTCGATAGAATTGCTGTCTGCTGCTTGGGGCTGGCAACGTAGTGGAAACGATAGGTGCTTTCCTCACCCTCAGTGCTAAGGCGGATTGAGCCGTAATCGAACATCACCTGGAGTAACCCCTGGCGGCGGTAGCTTACATCCTCGATACTGCCAAGGCTGACCGTCTGTTCCTTATGGGATAGCAAGCTAAACTGTAGCTCCTGAATCACGCTTTCGTTGGTTAAGAAAAAGGTATTACGCATATACACCCAGGCTGCAATGTACGAAATTACGGCAATGATACCACACAGACCCAAGATTGCCGGCACAACCACCGCCTGCGATGGCATATCGGCTTCTACCACAGTTTCTGCAATCGATGGGTATAGGATCATCAACGACAGCAGCAAGATGATTGCAATAATAGAAATAAAAATCTGCGCCAGCATGCCAATCGGGTGGCGGTGGACTTCGAGGATGACATATTCCCCGGCAGATAGGTTCAGGAAGGGATACCGCTCGCGCGACTCCTGGTGGCGGCGCATGGCTTCGGCGCTTGGCTCGCCAACCACTGGATTATACGGCCGAGTGGTGTGAATAACGCCCGGCTCGTTGGCATACTGCGTACGAATGCGCGGGTCATAATTTTGGCCAGGCTGCATGCCAGGCTGGATAGTTACGTGTGATTGGGTTTGCACCACTTTTTTTGGCCGGAGTCACCCCACGTTTGGGTTGAATGGCTCGGGCCTTCGTATGGTGGCGGCGTTTCGCCGACTGGCATGTCACCTTGATTCATGACCTTATTATACCAAATTTTCGGCGAGCCCCCAAAGATATTAGCCTCCAAAAACAGCAGATCCCTGCCCCGCTGAGCCTTAGCGCTCCAGCCCAAGATGCTTGCGGGCGCGCAAGGTAACGCGGCGGCCGCGGGAGTGCGCTCGATAAAGCCAATCTGCAGTAAGTACGGCTCGTAGAAATCCTCAATTGTGGTGGCTTCATCACCCAGTTAAAGCCGCAATCGTTGTCAGGCCAACCGGGCTATCACCGTAGGCCTCGGTAATGCTGGTAAGCAGGTGGCGGTCAGCCGGGTCAAGGCCAAGCTCGTCCACTTCCAACAGCGCTAACGCCTCTGTAGTGGTCGTAACGTCTATAATGCCATCACCATTCACATCGGCATAGTCGCGCACCCGCTTAAGCAAACGGTTGGCAATACGCGGCGTCAGGCGGGCTCGTGTACTAAGCATCGCGGCGGATTCCGCATGAATCGGCCGCTCGAGGATACTGCTGCCCGGGTAATAATCGCCTCAACCTGGGCTGGCGTGTAGAATTCAAGCCGGTGCACCAGCCCAAAACGGTCACGCAGCGGCGCCGCCAGGCTACCCGTCCGCGTAGTGGCGCCAATCACAGTAAATTTGGGTAAATCCAACCGCACACTCCGTGCAGCCGGCCCCTTACCAATCACAATATCAAGCTTGTAATCCTCCATAGCGCTATAGAGCACTTCCTCAACTGTGCGGCTCAAGCGGTGGATTTCATCAATAAAAAGAATGTCGCCGTCCTGTAGATTAGTCAGGATACTTGCTAAATCACCAGCCCGCTCAATGGCCGGCCCTGCCGTAACGCGCAGGTTGGTGCCCATTTCATTGGCAATCACGCTCGCCATGGTTGTCTTGCCAAGACCGGGTGGTCCATAGAGTAGCACGTGATCAATTGGCTCACCGCGCTTTTTCGCAGCAGCAATCGCCAGCTGGATATTCTTCTTCAGTCTATCTTGGCCAATGTAATCTGCAAAAGTTTGTGGGCGCAGCGTCACCTCTACGGCCTGCTCGGCCGCGTCGTCCTGGTGGGTGCTGGTATCTACAATTCGCTCAATTGCCATATGCCCATTATACCATTTGTGCTAGCCAATACGGGCTTTGCGACATACGGCCGCTACCGCCGCGCACCTATAACGCTACCCTTTAAGCGCCAAACGGACGCGCTCGGCAGTTGGCAAGTCCTGGGCAATGCCTTCAAGCGCCTTGGTTGCATCAGCCAAAGTATAGCCTAGAGCCATCAGCGCCTCGCGGGCTTCATCTGGCTGCTCGCCTGGCGTAGGAGCCGTCAGGGTAGACTCAGTGGTGCCAAACTGGGTCGGCACGCCAACCTTATCACGCACATCCACAATAATGCGCTCGGCGGTCTTTTTGCCAACACCAGCCGCCTTTTGAACAAACCCTGCGTCCCCTGGGCAAGCGCGTTACGCACCTGTTCGCTGCTACCTAGGCTCAGAATAGCCAGCGCTGCCTTGGGGCCAACCCCCTGCACCGCTATAAGAATTTGGAATAGCTTTTTGGTGGCAAGGCTCCCAAAGCCAAATAACTCCTCGGCTTGCTCGCGAATATGATGGTAAGTGTAGAAGGTTGCCTCCTGGCCATTCTGGGCAGCTTCGAAATCACCCAGCGCCACGCTTAGTTCATAGCCCACGCCCTGCACATCAACCACAATGGTGCCAGCTATCTTTTCGGTTACAATTCCGCGAATATGTGCAATCATAGCGTGTAGTTTACTGACCTATAGCCCGCCGAAAGGCATTGTAACCATCCTGGGCGCCTTGCCTCACGCGATCAGTATCAACCGGCGGCGGGGTCGGTGCTGGTGTTGTGTTACCACCAGTGTTGCCACCGGTACCGTTGTTGCCAGTGCCGGTATTGCCCGTGGTGCCATCGCCCGTGCCGGTACCAGTATTGCCAGTACCGTTGGTGCCGTCAGTACCGGTCGTACCATTGGTGCCATTATTATTAGTAGCGTTATTTAAGCGGTCGCGTAGGTTACGCAGGGCTGAATTAGCTCGGTCAGTGGCGTTATTATCCGTCGTGTTTGGTTGCTGCTGGGTTGGTGTTTCTTCCTTCTTCTCTTCCTTTTTGGTTGCATTACAGCCACCATCTGGTAGTGCAGTCGATAGGAAGACTTCTTTATAGGTATTGGCGCCGGCTTGCTGCGCGAGCTTGCCATCGCCACGGCAGACATCACGCGTCACAATACCGCCCGGCTGTTTAAAGACTTCGCCAGATTGCGCCCCAGCCAGGCTATTCATAGCCCCGCGCCAGATTGGCCCAGCCAGGCCACCGCCACCGTTGTTCATAACCGAGTTATCGTTATTACCAACCCATACACCAATAGCTATATCTGGTGTGTAGCCGATTGTCCAGGCATCGCGCTGGCTATCGGTGGTACCGGTTTTTACGGCTGCCTTTTTGCCGTTGAGGCTCAGGGTGCGGCCAAACATACCAGAGCGGGCTTCGTTATCAGATAGGATATTGCTAATCAGGTACGCACCTTGCTCGCTCATAACGGGGGCATTCTTAGGTGTTGTTTTGCGCTGCACATACTTATCGTACTTGTCTTTGATTTCTATCACCTTGGTGACATCGTTCTTCTTACCACCATTGGCAAACACCGCGTAGGCACCGGTCATCTCTTGTAAGCGAGCTTCGCCCGAGCCCAGGGCAAGTGACAAGCCATAATCTGTACCACGCGACAAGGTCGTGATGCCAAGATCCTGCGCTGTCCGTACTGCCTTGCCAACACCGTACTTTTCCATAATTTTTACAGCCGGAATATTAAGTGACCAAGCCAAGGCGCGGCGCACGGTCACGTCACCGTTGTAGGTACGCAGGGCGTTCTTCGGCTGGTAGCCACCAGGGAAGGTTGTGGCCTTATCTTCAAAAATAGTCGCTGGCGTAATGGTACCATCAGCCAGTGCCCCGGCGTAATAAATTGGCTTAAAGCTTGAACCTGGCTGGCGGGTTGCCTGGACCATATCGACGTTACCAAAGTCTTTATCGTTGTAATCATAGCTACCAACGTAACCCTGGACTTCGCCGCTGGATGGCTCAATAGCGATAGCGCCAGCGTTGGATCCGCCCTGGGCACGGATACTTGCCATATTGGTATTGATTTGGTTTTCTAGCACGCTCTGGATATTTGGGTCAAGCGTGGTAGTGACTTGGTAACCACTACGGGCCACCTTTTTCTTCGCCGTAGCGCTGCTTGAGCTCACGAATAACCTGCTGCACAAAGTGGGGCGCCTTTTTAATGCCGCTGCTCTCTTCTTTCGAGGCGTAGGCAAGCTCTTCGCTAGCGGCGGCTACCTTCTGCTCGTTTGTAATCTTGCCGTTTTTGACCATACGCTCAAGCACGACCTTCTGGCGCTCCTTGGCATACTCCTTACTACCACTAATTGGCGAGTACTTAGTTGGTGCTGGCAGGACGCCAATCAGCATCGCGCTTTCGGCTAGGGTAAGATCCGCTGGCTTTTTGCCAAAGTAAATTTGAGCCGCGTCCTCAATACCAAAGGCATCCTCACCGTAGTAAACGGAGTTAAGGTACATCGCCAGGATCTCATCCTTTTTGTAGTGATTTTCAATTGCAATCGAAACAAACAGCTCCTGGTACTTACGCATAAAGGTCTGCTCGCTGCTAAGTAGCGTATTCTTGGCAAGCTGCTGGGTGATGGTTGAACCACCGCCATGGCGCGTGACTGCTGCACGCAAAATACTGACCGGGTTAAAGCCTTTATGCTTATAAAAATCCTTGTCCTCACTAGAAATCAGGGCATCCACAACGTGCTTGTTGATATTGTTCAGCGGGACAACATCGCGGTGCTTTGGCCTTGCCGCTACGGTAGAGAACCTCGCCGTTTTTGGCACTAATCACGATACCAGTATTGTTACGGTTCATGAGCCGCTCTACATTGGCAATATCACGCGCAAAGTACGCATAGGTTAAGAGCGGGATAAGCAGCATCACCGTAAAGATCGGAATCAAGATGACGGCAGCCTTTTGCCAGCGGTTTAAATTACGGAACCATAGTATGTATTTATTCGTGCCGTACCAGGCGGACCGAACACGGCGTTCTTTGGTGTAGCGTCCAACTCTTCGCATATCCCCTATTATACCACTTTTTACTGCCGATCCATAAAAGCGCACATAATTGCGGCTGCCAAGGCATCAGCGCAGTCATCTGGCCGTGGTGGCTCGGCTAATTGTAGCTGCATGCGCACCATCTCTTGCACCTGGGCTTTACTAGCCCGGCCATAGCCCGTGAGGCTCTGTTTAATTTGCAAGGGAGTGTATTCGGTAATCGTAAGCCCCGCCTGCTGGCCTGTCAGCATAGCCACACCACGAGCTTGAGCAACGCTCATAGCGGTGGTCACGTTCTGGTTAAAGAACAGCTTTTCAATCGCCATATACTGGGGTTTTGTACTGGCAATAATACTGGTGAGGCCGGTGTAGATTTCTTCAAGGCGCTCCGGCAGCGGCGTATGTGCTGGGGTGGTGATAACACCGGCATCCACCAGCCGGGTGCGGCTACCCTGGGCATCAATTACCCCAAACCCAAGGATACCAGTGCCAGGGTCAATACCAATGATACGCGTTGTCGCCATATGGAGCCATTATACCACCAAGGCCGTATGCTGCACGTGGGGGCGAGAATAAAACCGCGTGGGCGCCCTGCTAAGCCTTGTGCTGCTTACCGGCCAAATAATCGGCGCACACCAAGGGCAATTTCGTGCCGCCATTCCCAGCCGGCATAGCCAAGCGCCACTGCACCGAGTCCGCCTAGCGCCACCCAAGATGCGATATTGCCACTTGATTGGTCCGTAGTTGCCTGCGGTGCGTATCCGGCCTGCCCAGTGGTGGCTTTATGAGCTACCTTGCGGCAACGGTTGGTGGCTGGGTTACGTTCGTAGCCGGGCTTTGCATGGCTTGGGCTGGTTTGATTTGGCTATATTTTTACATCGGCCCGTCGCTGGGTTGCGGACTTGGCCTGGTTTGCAGGCAGTGGTGGCGGTGGCCTTTTTGCTACTAGCAGTGATGGCGGCTTTGCAACGGCCGGTAGCTGGATTACGCACCTGGCCAGGCTTACATGGAGCAGCCGCTACGCCAGTGCGGGCTTTGCCCGCGCCCGTGGTGCGCTTGGCACCGGTCGTGCCCCGGTGCGCCGTGGCTTTCTTGAGCGCTGCTGCCCCGGTATGGCTACTGACGATTTTATTACAGCGCTTGGTAGCTGGGTTACGGTACCAGCCGACTTGGCAGGGCTCCGCAGTGCGCTTGGCTGCCTTAGTCTGCTTGCGGCAACGGTTGGTACCGGGCGAGCGCTCGTAGCCAGCCGCACAGGGTGTGGCCTGGGTAACCTCGGGCGCACCCCAGCGGCAGCTCCCAGTTGCAACCTGATGGTGGTAACCGCTTGGGCAGCTGATATCTGCACCAACTACCCCGCGGCAACGCTGTGCAGTCTCATCCCACTGCTGCTGGCTTGGGCACAGTGGGTGCGCACTGATAACATTATCTGCGCCTGGCGTAGGCGTGTAGGTGACCTGCCAAGCCTCGCTATCATCAAGCGCCCAGGTAGTGCCAGCTGGCAAGGCCGGGTAGTCAACTTGGGCAGTTTCTTGCTGATTGGCATCAATTATATACACACGGCCAGCTTTGGTTTTTGTCAAAGTAATTGGCGCGCGGGCAAGCTGTACCAGGTGGTACTGCCCAGGGCCTAAGGTGCTATCACCAAGCTCTACCTTAGCAGATTTACTACGGTTGGTTTGCAGCCAGCAGCCTTTGAGCGAGATTGGCGCCGAGCTGGTATTTTGCAGCTCAATAAACTGGTCGGCTGCAGCCAGCGGGGCGCCTCACCTCGGTAATGGCAAGCTGCTCACAGTTTGTGGGCGTAGCCTGTTGCTGGGGCTGCTGTTTATCCTGGCTGGCCCCACCGGCATGGTGGCTATGATCCTTGCTCGCATCCTTCGACCCATCAGCTACACGGGCTGGCTCGTGCGATGCATCCCCAGTGGGCGGCTCCGGCGCAGTGTCAGCTGGTGGTGTTTGCTGGGCGCTGCTACAATTTGGCAAACTGGCTTCTACCGCTGGGTTTTGTATAAAGCCCTGCACTGCCCCATCTGCCACGCAGCGCTGCCAGGTAGCCGTTTTGCTATCTGCCAGCTCGTCCCCACTTGGCTTTGGTGCCCAGCGTACGGTATCGACCGTGTGCTCTGCGCGCATCAGCTGCAGCGAGCCTGTGGCTGGCAAGCGGCCTGCGGTATAGGCAGTACCATCGTGGTTAAAAATCAAATCACTTGCCTGCACAGCCTGGCTTGCACCTGCCAAAGCATCGTGGCGAACAAATAGCTGGCTGCGGGCTGGCACAGTCTGCCCGCTAAAGGTAAATACTTGGTGCTGACGGTCGGTACTACCACGGGCAACTAAGCGCCACTCATCACTAAGCTGCACCGGCTGGTCAGTTGGGTTATAAATGCCCACAAACTCATTCGCTGACCCGCCACCCGTTTGCATACTACCGATCAAGAGCCCCTCGCTACCCGCACTGGCCGGGGCAACCGTTGCAAACAAAAAAGCCTCGCTAAAAGCGGGCTGGGCAGCATGGTGTCTAGTGTGGTTCGTGTGCGTTACCGGGGTAGCGCAGCCGCGGTCGGTGGCGGCAAAGCAATACCAATTGCAACTCCTAGCGCTACTATTATTCGTATCATTTGCTTCATGCTCTTGCTCCTTATCTACCGGGGCGTCTGCACACCTACTTAACCTCGTTCCTACGGCCATTGTACCATTGCTGGCAACCAATTTCCGTTGTTTTTTGATCTACAACTACACATTACCCCTGTTATGTCAATATATTATTTGCGGGCTACCTGGGCACCGTGCTACCATACCAGGCATGAAACCCGCACACCCGCTCTACAGTGTGCTGGCTTGGTCGGCTGGCTGCTTAGCTGGCGTACTCGCTGCACGGTTTGTGCCACTACCAGTACTTGCTGACCCCTTGTGGCTAGTAGTTGGCGGAAGTGGCTTACTGCTGAGCTTGTGGCAGCAAAGGCGGTGGCTTGTTGTGCTAGCTTGTATATGTGGGCTCCTGGCGGGGCTGTGCCGCGGCACTGCAGTGCGCCTGCCAGAAATTACCACCAGCCACTACAAAGGCCAAACCGTCACAATTCATGGCCGTATTAATGGTGACCTGTCGGCCAACCGCAGCGGCGGGCAGACTGTACAGCTGGCGGTAGCAACGATCCAGAACCAACCAGCTGGGGGCTACATCTGGCTCACAACGCATACCCACGCCCGTTTACAGCGCGGTAGCCAGGTGACTGTGCGTGGTAAGCTAAGCTCTGGGTTTGGCGTCTTTGCTGGGGCTATGTATCGGGCGCGCATTATGCAGGCCACAGCCCCGCAGGGGGACATCTTTTTACCAGTGCGCGACTGGTTTGCAGGGCGTTTGTTTACCTGGCTGCCGAACGACGAAGCCGCCCTTGCTGCGGGGTTTTTACTGGGGCATAAAACCGCACTATCTAACCAACTTGATGAAGCAATGCACACTGTTGGCCTAACTCATATCGTCGTAGCGAGTGGCTATAATCTTACTATCCTAGTGCGGCTTGGGCGGCGGCTATTCGCACGCCATTCCCGTAAAATTGCACTGATAGCGGGGCTTAGCCTAGTAGCCGGGTTTATTGCTATTACTGGTGCTAGCCCAAGCATGGTGCGCGCTGGCATGGTAGCAGTGCTGAGTATGCTGGCATGGTTTTACGGCCGTGAGGTCCACCCGCTCACCTTGCTGATTGTCTGCGCTGCCGCCTCTGTATTGATTCAGCCACGCTATATATGGGGCGACCTAGGCTGGCTGCTGAGCTTTGCAGCCTTTGGCGGTGTTATGTTCCTGGCCCCACTGCTCCAGCATTACTTTTATGGTCAGCGGCGGCCTCAGCTTATACCACAGATCATGACCGAAACGTTCTCGGCCCAGATCTTTACACTACCCATTACTCTCTATGTGTTTGGTAGTGTCAGCATCGTGGCGCTGATTGCCAACCTACTCGTACTGCCGCTTATACCACTGATTATGCTACTGAGTGCCATCGGTGGCCTACTGGGCCCGCTGGTGATCACGCCCGCCCATTGGCTGCTAAGCTACGTGGTTATGGTTGTCTATCAACTAGCCAGTATACCCTGGGCAACGCTTGAACTCCGCTTGCCAATTAGTGCCATTATAGGTCTCTACCTTGGGCTTGGTGTTATGCTGTGGTGGCTCCAGCGCCGGACGCAGTTTAGTTGGCGCAGTGTCAATATCACTCGGTAGCAAAGCCGCATGGATTCTACAACACGCTTCTGCTTGTATTTATAATACGAATAGGGTACTATAGCTTTAAGCAATTGTATATGTATATAAGGGGGTTGTGGAAAACAATGTTATTGGGGAAAAATATGAAACTACAGAACATTTTAGCAGCAGCACTGGTCAGCATCGGAGCTGGTTTGCTTTTCTTTACTATGCCACTACACGCCAGCGAAGTCGCCAATAATGATTACAAGCAGCGCGTTGTTCAGGGGTGCCAGCAATATATGAATAGTAATAACCCAGACCCTACCAGCCGCCTGTTTGTATGGTGGGCTTGGTGATGCTGGCTTGCAATACTTCCCACACTCGGCACCATCCTGCCAAGACCGGAGCGACTACAAGGGTGAAGAAAAAACCGCCTGCCAACGTGGTGCAGAATCCGGCAAGAATGCCTTCCGCGATGTGTTCCGTAACTTTGTGAACGCCGCCTATATTGCCCGCACCGATGAACTCTGTAACGGCCTCGGCACCGATAGCGAAACCGGCAAGGCCTGCCGCGAAGCTGCCCGTGGTGGTGACAACAACAACTCCTTCCCCCACTCCCCTGATGTTTGTACTAAACTATTCGCCAAAAACGGCCCTGTGCTCGAAGCCTGTAATAAAGGTGTGGCCGAAGGTAACCTGCTTTACGAGCAGTTTATCGCTATCGGCGAGCAGCCCGGCGTTAAGCCATCGAACACCGATGGTAGCGGCAATAACGCCGGTGGTAACGGTGGCGGTAACCACCTAGCCAATAACGGTGCAAATGCAAATGGCACCGGTGTTAACGGCCAAAAACTTTGGCAATAACGCTGGCTTTAACTTTGCAAACGTTGCTGGGCCAAATGGTACTGCCAACGGCCGCAATGGTAGTAATGGGACTGCAAACGGTGGCGCCAATGGTGATGGCGGCAGCTTAAATGGTGGTACTAACGGTAGTAATAATGGCGCAGCTGGTGGTAACGGTGGCAATACCCGCACTGATGTCAACACACCTGGTAATAGCGGCAACCGTAACAATACCAGCCCAACCAACGCTGATTATATTGCCAAATACGGCATCGAAAATAAGGGCGCCGGCAAAAACAACCCTGGCCCACAGGATTTCACCGTTAATGGCAACCGTACCGACGGCTTCTATATTAACGGCAACGGTGACCGCCAGGCGATTACCATCACCCGCCCAGATAACCAATCAAACCGCCCTGCTATCCTATTTGTGAACGGCGGTGGCTGGCGAGCTGATGCTGGTACTTGGGGGCCAAACCGCTTTATTAACCAAGACGACCCGAAGGGCCCACTACCCCGTGGCTACGTAGCGGTGAATATTAGCTACCGCCTGATGCCAAATGGTCTCTACGCTATCTATAATGACATCAAAAACGCCACCGAATATGTTCGTAATAACGCTGCCAAGTTCGGTATCGACCCGAACCGCATGGCTATGTGGGGCGACTCTGCTGGTGGTAGCCTGACCGCACGTATGGCAGCTTCAGGCCGCTCTGGCCTTGCAGCAGCTGTCACAATGTCTGGCCCGATGAACGCCTTTCGTGATGTGACCAAGTCACTCCCAACCCTAGCTATTGGTATTGACCACTCTACCTGTATTGACACCGGCTTTACCCGCAGCTTTACCCTCGTCAATAAATATGCTGGCGCTGCACTGGACCCCCAGGGCTTCCTGCGTGACCTACAGAGTAAAAGCCCGCAAGAGCAGTTCGCCTTTGCCCAGGGTGTGCTTGGCGACGCCTCGACTATCCTCAACGATATCACCAGCTACGACTGGCAAAGTGAGCTCAAGAGTTGGGGTATTGATCCAGAAGACGTACGTGACGTGACCAACAGCTTGCCATCGGCCAAGAATAGCTTGGAGCGCATCATTAAAAACTACAAGAACAACCCAAGTAGCGACAAAGACAGCCGCAATAGCACACCACAAAAGATCAAAGAAGATCTAGAAATGACCTCGCAGTCACTGGATAACGCTGCCAGCAAGAGTACCAAGGTTGGTTCCATCCAGACCGCTATTACCAACCTCGCGGGCACTATTAGCGCAAACGGTGGTAACGAGCAGGTTGTCGGGATCCTGCAAAAAGTAGGTGAAATTAGCGGTAGTATCGATGAGATTACCAAGAGCTTTAAGGCTGACAAAGGCCCAGGCGCCGGTCTACGCGATATCGTTAAGGATATGCAGGGCCAAAAAGCCAGCAACCCAAGCGCCTTCCGCTCGACCAAGAATAGCACGTATGATAAGGACAGCATCCTGCCTGTTGCTATGACAGCCGCTTCGGATGAAAAGCAGAGCAAGATCGCTAATGGTATCATGGCAGTTGATAGCTTTATGCAGAACAACCAAGCCAATGGTGAGCTGATCGGCCAAATGAGCAACCTCCTACAGGGCGACAAAAGCCTAGCATCGATCGCTAGCGGGCTCACCAATATCGCATCTTCCCAGATTGCCAAGCGCGTTAGCAACCCACGCCTGAAGACACTCGCCGGTAAGCTTGGCCAGTGTATGGATAATATGATTCAGCTTTCGCCAGCCATCTTTGCTGACCCGAATACGCCGCCGATGTTTATGTCGAACGCTCAGGAAGAAACGGTTGTGCCACCAGAGGATGCCTACGATATGCAGAACCGCCTGCGCCAGATTGGTCAGCGTGGCGAAGTCATGATTCTGCCTGGCCCAATCCACATGGGGTACGATGCCCGTGCCGTTGACCCCGCCTTCAACTTCCTGGCGCCAATCCTGCAACCACGCCCAGTTGGTGGTAACGGCGGCGGTGCAGCCACCCCAGTGCCGTAGGCTTATTGCCTCACCCACCGCACGATATACAATGGCCCAATACCCCCTATACACTCGCGTATAGGGGGTATTCACTTGCCAACCCAACCAGTGCCAAAGCTCCAGCGGCTTGCTGGGATACGAGAACTCCGCCCCTACTGAGGCGGAGTGGGTGCTTTGGCGCACGTACGCGCGATTCTATGATGAGGCAAGGTAGTATAGCTTGCGTGCAAATATCTACTTGCGCGTTACCTTAACCATTGTGTGGCGAATTGGTGTGCCAGCTCGCTGGTAACCAGCCTGCAGCTCAAGCTCGATCACTTCGGTGTTACCCTGTAGCATCCTCGTTCACCTGCACCGCATCATGCAGCGTAGGGTCAAATGGCGTACCAGGCGCCGCCGCTATTCGCTCAATGTCAAGGCTCTGCAAGGCTTTTGCCAGGTTTTTTTCTACCCCAGCCAGGCCCTTGCCAAGTGCCGAGGTTTGCAGCTCTTTTGGCACATGGCCAGCCGCACGTTCAATGATATCGACCACTGGTAGTAGCTTAAGAATGGTGGCAGTTTCGGCCTGCTCCTTAACACGGCGCTTTTCGCTCGCGACACGCTTTTGGTAGTTTTCGAAATCAGCCCGCATACGCTGCAGGTCCGTCGTAGCTGCAGCTAACTTAGCTTCGTAGTCAGCCTTTAGCTGCGCAAGCTCGCTACTGCTCGCCCGTGTGGCAGCCGGCTCCTGGCGCTGTGCAGTGCGGGCACGGCGGGCTGGCGGCGGGCTCGAGCGGCGTGGCTGCGGCGGCAGCGTGGCTTGGCGCCCAGTGCGCGGTGCGTGGCTGGCTGTTGTTTTAGTGTTCTTGGTATCATTCTTTGGCATTATCGTCCCCTTCCTTTTCGCCTTGTAGTATGTCTTCTAATGTCTCGGCAGCTTGGCTCACCAGGCGCATCACGCGGCCGTAACTCTGGCGGGTTGGCCCCAGTACCCCCAATATAGCTTTGGTCACTATAGGGTGAGCGGAATTTACTAACAATCAGGCTTGCACCGCTCTGCTTGCCAATCGGGTTTTCTTCGCCAATATAGACATTAATCGCTTCGGCCGGGGCGGCTTCCTTGAGCCACGGGCCAAGATTATCAAGCAAACGCGCCACCGCCTGGGGCGCCTGGCCACCGTGGATAAACTCAGGCTGGCTAAAGAGATTGCCAATCCCGCTCATATAGAGTTGGCCGTCAATCGTGGCAATCCCAAGGTTATGTGTTAGCTCCACCAGGCTATCGACCGCGCTGCGAATAGCTTGGTCGGCACTATGGCGGTTGCTGCCGACGCGTGCTTCAAGCGCACGGGTTGTACGCTCCATAGCTGGCAACTGCGGCTGGTAGGTCTGCTCAGTAATCTGGTTAACATAGTAGCGGTAGCCTTTGTCAGTCGGAATGCGCCCAGCGCTGGTGTGTGGATGCGTAATATAGCCAAATTGCTCCAGCTTAGCCATTTCGCTGCGAATTGTGGCGCTGCTAACGCCAAATAGCTTTGCTAGCGTTACACTGCCAACCGGTGCGGCAACCTCGGCGTACTGTTCTATAATCGCAATCAAAATCTGCTTTTGGCGGTTTGTCATGGTCCTATTATAGCAAGAATTTAGCACTCGTGCAATGCGAGTGCCAGTCTGGCTCCTACCTGAAAGTTTCAAGCCGCGTATCAGGCAGGTAGCTAACCTCGTACACAGCTCGCGTCGGCCGCATATTGGTGCTATAATAAGGTTACCTTATGACCAAACGCACCAAAGCCCGCCTCAAAATCAACGATGTGCTGCGCGGCAAGCGAACCAACTTCCGTGCGGTGGGTTGCTTGCTGTTTAAAGAAGACAACCCCGAGACCAAGCAAACCTCCTACTGGGAAGAATGGGAGCTGACGGGCCTCGAAAAATTACGATAGCTGGGTGGAGTACGACCACGATAGCAAGGTTGTGTCGCTCTACGAGCCAGTGCGGTTTGCCCAGCGGCTTGAGCCAGAGCGCTTGGCTACTGGTAATGAGTTTAGCATCACGCTGGAGGACGGCACCGCACAGACCATCACCGTTGCCGAAGCCGGCGAAGGCACCATTATGGCTATCCACGGCAAGAATGCCTACCAGGTCTTCGAGGGTGAGCCAATGGCCTATGCCAGCCTACACTACACCGACGCCGAAACCGGCGCCACCACCACCTACACGGTCGAAAAATACAACCGGCGCGAGTACGATGTCTACCGCAAAACACCCCTGTCCGATGCGCAGCAAAAGGAATTATTTGGCCGGCTGATTCGCCCGCGCAACTGGCCGCTGTTTTGGCGCTGGGTGATGATCATCAGCTTTGTTGGCGCACTGCTCTTTGCCATTTACGACGAGTTCTTTGGCCACGATGATTCACACGGCAGCGGCACCTACCACGGGCGCAGCGTCTATGGCGGTGGCAGTGGCGGCGTAGGCAAGTAACCTGGGCGCAAAAGGTAGACGAAAGACACTATGGCACATACTCGCGTTACGCCACCGGGCACCAAGCACATCACCAGCAAGGAAAATATCGCACTGTTTGCGGCGGCGCTGCTGGTGGCAATTGGCGGGCTTATCTACGAGCTCATCCTGGGCACGGCTGCCTCGTACCTGGTGGGCGATTCAATCCTGAGCTTTAGCCTGGCAACCGGCATTACCCTCTTTGGCATGGGGGTGGGGTCGCTACTGGTGCGGCATATTCGCTGGCACCCCGCCACCAGCTTTGCCGTTAATGAAATCCTGCTGGGGCTGGTGGGTGGTAATTCGGTGCTGCTGCTCTACAGCGCCTTTAGCTTAAGCAAGCTGCACTGGCCGGTGTTTGCGCTGATTAGCCTGGTGATTGGTGTGCTGATTGGGCTGGAAATCCCGCTGCTGGTGAAGATGTTTACCCGCTACGGCCGGCCGTCTTCGGTGGAACTACTCAGCAAGGTGCTGGCGATTGATTACTTTGGCGCGCTGGTAGCCTCGCTGGTCTTCCCGCTCTTCCTATTGCCCAAGTCTTGGTCTGATGCGCAGCACCTACTTGATCGCCACGCTCAATATCGCCGTGGCAGTGCTGATTCTATTACAGCTGAAGACCTCGCGCAGGCTCCTAGCCGCCAGTGTAGTCGCAACCATCCTGCTGCTGGGGCTGTTCTTTGGCGCCAGCTGGCTGGAGCACCGCATCGATACCAAGGCCTATAAAGACCCGGTTATCCTCTACCAACAGTCGGCTTACCAAAAGATCGTCCTCACCAAGTATAAGCAGGATTTGCGGCTGTATCTGAATAACAACCTGCAGTTTTCCAGCCTGGACGAAGCCCGCTATCATGAAACGCTGGCCGGCGCGGCGATGACAGCGGTCAAGCAGCCCAAAAACGTGTTGATTATGGGCGGTGGCGACGGACTGCTGGCGCGCGAGATCCTGAAGTACCCCAGTGTGGAGCACATCACCCTGGTGGATATCGACCCAGCTATGACGCAGCTGGCGCGCACCAATCCCCTGCTGACTGAGCAAAACCAGCGCTCGCTTGCTAGCCCCAAAGTGCGCGTCGTCAACGAGGACGCGTTTTTATTTGCCTTCAAGACACACCAGGCGTATGATGCCATTCTGATCGACCTGGTCGACCCATCGAACGACCGCCTGGCCAAGCTCTACTCGCAGCAATTCTACCGCCAGGCCGCGCGCATTCTCAGCCCCAGCGGTGTGATGATCACCCAAGCGACGTCGTCGTACTTCTCGCCACACGCCTTCGCGATGGTGGCTAGCACCGTCGCATCTGCCCAGCCCCAGCGGCATATCACGCCCTTTAGCATCAATGTACCTTCCTTTGGCGAGTGGGGTTTTGTGCTCTCGACCAAGGATACAGCTAGCCTGCTAAGCCAGCCGCTGCCGCCTGGGCTCAGCTACACCGATACCAAACTGCTCGACTACGCCCTGCGCCAGCGCCCCGCTAGCCTACCCCCAGCGGGCATCTCGACCCTGCTAACGCCGCGGATCATCGACGTCTATAACCGTGATATGGGGCAGTGGCGGTATTAGGGTGGGTGCGGCGCCACAAGCACCCGCGCTACCTCACCCGGCCTTACCCCTCTCGTGAACTTGACTTTAGTTCCTTATATTGATATATATATCAGACTTTCGCACCTCCAGGCGCGAGTCTTGTACCTTAAGGGTACGTGGTTTTCATTCTTAGTAGAGAGGATATATGATGGCTACCACGGTAACACGCCTATACGGCGATACCTGGTTCTTGCAAACCAGCAAGAACTCCCCTACCGCCAAGCTATGGGGCAAGAAGGGGTATACTATAGAAGGGCAAGATGCCCGAGTCCAGGCGCTCAAATTCCTAAAAAAGGAGCAACGCGCCTTATATTGGGATACTATCTGGGAGCAGCAGCGCTCAAACATTATCCTCGGCAGCTTTTCCCTGGCCGTGCTTAGCGTTGTTGTAGGGATCATTGCATCTACTAACGAGATGCTCAAAGGAGTAGCCATGCTCCTCAGTGGTGTCATTATCATCAGCGCTGTGATAATTGGTGTCATATTGCGGGCATGGCTCAGCGATACGAGCCCGAAGCCCATACCATACCGGGCCAACCAAATCAAGAAGTACGAAAAGCTGATTCAGGATCTAAAAGATCCTGAAGGCAGCATCACGCTCACTAAGGGATGATCTGCCAGTGGCGCTGCTTACTGGTATGTTCAAAGATCATCAAGATTTTTAACGACCATGTCTTCTTGCCGCTCGAGAGCAGGCAGCTGCGGGACAAGGCCAAGGAAACAGCCCTTGGCCTCATTGGCGAGTATGTTGAACAGCTCGCCAGAGCAATGCTCAGCAGCAACTACAACCAAGTGGGAAGTGAGCTTCAAAAAGAAGCTTCAAGGCGCCTTCCTAAGCGCAATAGTCCCTGCCAACTGCAGAGCTACTACAGGATAATGCAGCACTCTACAAGCAGATGGACGAAGATTTCAAGGAGGTGAATATCGATTCACACGAGATAGCCGCACGAGCCTACCTTGAGGCTCACGGCTTTGATGACCAATAAACCGTACCATTCCCGCCCTGATGCCATGTATATGTGGTATCAGGGCGATTCCCTTATTCCCCACTCATTGCAATAATTTCATCAAGCAGGTCACGTGCGGCAAGGCGGGCTTCGTCGTCTTTACGTGTGTAGATATCTGGCTTAAGGGCAATCTGGCGGGTGCTGCGTACAGCCTCGGCCAGGTCATCGTTAATAATAAAGTGGTAGTACGGCAGCTCCAGAGCGTGCGTCAGCTCATCAATAGCGGTGCGGCGGCGCGCTGGCCACTCTGCCATAAAGGCCGTGTGGCTTGGGTAGCGGTTGCGCAGGCGCTGCTGCCAAACGCTAAAGCTCGGCGGCAGAATAAACACCGCCACCACCCCTGGCGAAAGCTCTTTGTATTCTGTGACGCCCTGCACATCGATATCAGTAATTGCGATTTTACCCTGGCGGTAGGCCTCTTCTACCTCAGCCACACTGGTGCCATACACCGTACCATGGACAAACTTAGCCTCAATAAAGGCCTGTTCACCGAGCATAGCCACGGCCGTCTCTTCGGTGATAAAGTGGTAGTCACGGCCATTCACCTCGTGCGTGCCATTATTAATACGCGGCTTGCGGGTTGTATGCGAAATAATATCACGAAAGAGTGGCTCTGCCAGCAGCTGGGTTTTGATGGTATCCTTGCCCGCCCCCGTAATACCAACCAGCAGCACCAGTTTCGCATCCGCCACCAACTGAGCCGCTGCTCGGCTGGGGGTATAATTAGTAATCAGTTCCTGTAATTGCGACATCAGTTCCCTTCCCTACTATTAATCCCGCTTAAGCATCACCGTAAAGGCTTCGCTCGGGATATCTACCTTGCCAAAGCGTTTCATACGCTGCTTACCCTTTGCCTGCTTGGCAAGGAGCTTTTTGCGTCGCGATACATCACCACCATACAGCTTGGCCGTCACATCTTTGCGGTAGGCGCTTAGGTCCTCGCGGGCGATAAACTTACCGCCGATTGCTGCCTGCAAGCTTACCTGGAAACTCTGGCGCGGCACAACCTCCTTCAGCTTCTTCACCACCTGGCGCCCTAGTGCATGAGCTTCGGTGCGGTGGCACATCACACTCAGGGCATCCACCATTTCCCCGGCAACGTAGAAATCCACCCGCACCAAGTCCTCTGGCTGGTACCCCTTAAGCTCATAATTAAACGAGCCGTAGCCGCTGGTAATACTCTTCAGCTGGTCGTAAAAATCCGTTAGCAAATTAGCCAGTGGCGCTGTGAACGACACCAGAGCGCGCTCATCAATATAGCTAATGTTGCTCTGCACGCCGCGCTTAGCAACAATCAGCTGAATAACCGCACCAATATATTCCTGTGGCACGACGACCTCGCCATTAATCCAGGGTTCGCGGATCTGAGTGATTTTTGTAACGGGTGGCAGATCGGCGGCAGATTTAATATCCTGCTCGCTGCCGTCTGTCATCGTAACCTTGTAGTCGGTGCTGGGGTTGGTCACAACTAAATCAAGTGCATACTCACGCTCCAGCCGCTCACGAATAATATCCATATGGAGTAGGCCAAGGAAGCCAATCCGCACGCCAAAGCCAAGCACCGGCGAATTCTCTGGCTCAAACTGCAGGGCGCTATCGCTCAGGCTCAGCTTCTCGATCGCTTCTTTCAGGTCATTGTAATCTTCGTTAGATACCGGAAAGAACCCTGCGTAGACGAAGGGCTTGACTTCTTTGTAGCCAGGGAGGGGTTCAAGTGTAATGTGTGGCATATAGCTATAATAGCGTGTTTTGGCTATCGCGTACAGAGTTGACACGATGCGGCGTAGATGAAGATAAAGTCTCCCCCATATTACGAGTTAGTAGTGCACCATACATCATTTCAGGAGCGCCAGATTCGGCAACAAACGCAGGAAAAATATGAAAACCACTAGTTAGAGCGGTATTATTATGGAAGACAATGTCATCCATGCAATAAATTGCACTAGAGTGAATTGGCCAAGTCAACTTTGGATTATTATCTAAATCAGTGTACGTATCATCAACTAACAACGACAGCGGTCTCCTATATCGCTCTTGTGTCCTATTCTTTCTCTTAGCTATCTCTTCTTGCAGAAGTTGTGCTGACTGATCGTTTAGAGTACTTTCTTTAGATATCTGCTGTAACCATTCCCTTAGTTGTGCAGTCGTGGGTTGAATTCTCAGAGCAAAAATCTACAAGCTTAGCTGTGGCCACCTTGCTTAGACTATTGTCTAAACCTACTTGGCAAACTTCTTCAATGTATCGAGCTTGGCTCTGGTCATCCGCTATATTTTTTTATAAAAGACCTCGTGCAATAAAAGCAAGGTTGCTATAAATTTTTTTCTGTAGTTCCAGCAATTTTAGTACAGTCTTCTAACGCAAGTGAAACTGGAACATACTTCGAATAGTTGATTTTATAACCCTGTTCTCGCGCAAGATGATGTCCATCAAAAATCTTTTACTTTGTCATAAAAAAATAACTTTCTTGGCTATATCAATATCCTGGTTGCTAATTGCTCCACTTATTATATTCTCGATTTCATTATGAAGCTCATTATTTAAAAGACGGTTCCACGGTTGACGATACTTCAATGTATCTGCGGGTGGCAGGTCGAGTTCGCTCAACATAGTCACACGCTCATTGGAAGGCCTTGCCTTGGCAATATGTAGGTGACCGAATGGCATTGTCGGAGCACCCCTACCTAATCCATATTGATTCCTCTGATCGACCTCACTAAAAACCCCCAAGATCCGTAAATTAACGGTACACCTTCAAAATTACTCAGCGACTTAAATCCGCGCATGACTTGCTCCGAAATGCCTTGTAGGTAGTCTGATCGCACATCATCTTTCATCGCGAACAGGTCAAACATATTAATCGCATTATCGCTAGCCCCATAAGCTGACTTCCACCAGACTATCATATGCGGAGCCACAGGCTGATCATGGGCTATATCAATAAGCAACTCCGGCTTCTTACCGAAAGCCAGTTGTGCGTCCTGTAATAAATCTGATAGCTTATGCTCCGGAGGGAAATGCGGGGACGCCGCCAAGGTCAAACTGACTGCCGCTTCACCAAGAGATACGTTGCCGCTAAACTTCTCTCCCTCCTGAATAGGCGCCTTATCGCTTCGGGGCATCAACGATGGAATAGGTAAAACTGGGATAGATTCTCCCAACAGATCCCTGTCTTCCTCCATTAGTCGTTGCAGAGAGCCATAGTGACTTTCTAGCCTCATAACGCTTTCTCAATCTCCAGGCTCTTACTAATCTTATGCGCTATATAATCAACACCGAGCCCCATGTCATCCAATACATCCTCCGGCTTACCACTTGATGGAAACACATGATTCGCGGATATTTGCAGTACAACCTTATTTAAGCGACTTGCGACAATATAAGAAATTAAGTCACCCAGCCCTCCTGCCGGCCAGTGATCCTCTATAGTGACTATATTATCAAACTCGTATAGTGTCTCGGCAATATACTCTTCGGAACAAGTTAACACTGGCATATCATAAACAGCAATCGACGGACACCCTATTGCTTCTAGATTGTCCGCTACTTGTAACACCCTTGGGAGCATAAGCCCGGTAGTTACGAGGGCAGTCTTTTCACCACTCTTCCAGCATCTTAAGCCATTTCCTATCGGTAGCTTTGGGATGCTACTACTTAACCCCTCTGGCCATATTCCACTACGAGGCACTCTTATATAGCACGGTGCGCCTGATTCCAGAGCTCGTAATAACAGGATGGGTATGTCATCATCACATGCGGGTATATACACGCTCATGCCAGGAATAGATCGGGCAAGTGCTATATCTTCAGGACAACAGTGTGAACCACCGTCCGCCCCAGTACTCAGCCCTGCATGTGTGCCCAAAAAGTACTACCGGTAGGCGTGAAGCTGCTATCGTATTTCTTGCCTGCTCAAATGCCCTTCCGAGCAGAAAAAAATAGAAAAAGTAGCCGCAATCACAGGACGACCAGTGCTTGCGATACCCGCGGCAACACCAAGCAAATTCTGCTCAGCGCATCCCACATTAACATATCTGTCCTGATACACATCACCAAATGCCTGCACCCGGGTAGCAGGACCATTATCAGCATCCACAACAAAGAAATCTTTTTCTACGTTTGCCTAAAGCCAACAGAGCAGGTCCAATCACATCACGCATTTTTCGCCACCTCTATCATTCGTTTTTTTCTCCACAAGGCTATCTCGAATTCTCTGAATTTCACTAGTCGAAGGTACTTTACCATGCCAAGCTAGGTTATTTTCCATAAATAGTCCATCTTTTCCCTTAATTGTATGGGCATAAACAAACAGCGGCATCCTTGCTGTATGACTTGCAGATTGAAGCGCGGTAATTATACTATTGTGATCGTGACCATCAATCTCCATATAGTCCCAACCAAAAGAACGAACAGCACGAGACAAATCTGCTGGCGCAACGACATCTCCAACTGTACCAGTGTATTGTAGCTTGTTTCCATCAACTATGGCGACGAGATTGCTAATTTTTTTGGTAACCAGCAAACATGACTGCCTCCCACACCTGACCTTCGTCAATCTCTCCGTCACCCATAAGTACAAAGACCCGTGGCCCACCATTACCGTATACACGTTTGAGGGCCAAAGCCGCACCAGCTGCGACTGAAAGTCCTTGTCCAAGCGAACCAGTGCTTACCTCAACTCCAGGAAGGCCGACTTTTGGATGACCTTGGAGCCGTGAACCCAACTTGCGCAGTGTAGCCAATTCCTGTTTGTCAAAGTAACCAACTTCAGACAACATCCCATAAAGAGCTGGTGCAGCGTGTCCCTTAGCCAAGATAAACCTATCTCTTTCTGGCATGAGCGGGTTTGACACATCATACCTCATAATATCCCTATAAAAGCGCTACTATGATCTCAACACAAGAAAATGAACTATCAATATGACCAGATAACGCAGTTTCGACCATATCGAGAATTGATAATCTCAGATTAACTGCTGCAAGTCTAGGGTCGCTATCTGTTGCCCGCATGTTTATCCGACCTCTCTACCCTGTACAGTGAGCTTAACATTATTAGACCCATTCTTGAATACTTTCATCTTAAAGCCCCTTTCACTAATACCATAATCAACTTCAAATGGCGTGATATACTGGCCAACAAAGATCAATGGGGTATCTCCCGTGTTTACAGTCCTATGCGCCCATCCAGACTTTAGCTGAATAACATCACCGGGAGACATAGGTAGCCATTCGGAACCACCATCTTTCTCAACAATCAATCCACCTTGTCCGGCTATACAAAAATACGTCTCTCCCTTTTCGGGCTTATGGTCGTGTCCTCGTGTAAAGAAGCACTCTCCGCTAACATTACCCGGCATAATCGTTGTAATAGAAAACTCAGGAGTTTGACTATCCGCAGCTGCAACCCTCTCTACAAAATACACAATATCATCATCTCTATAGCTGGTATTTTCTAAATTACTAAAGAGATGTTTTACGTCGCCGAAACGAGTTACTTTTGCATTGTCAGGTAGGCCACCCTTAACAGACACTCGGGTTATTGTGTCCCAGACTTATATTTCTTCATGTTATTGTCTCCTTTCTAAGGCCATCCAACCTGCTGCTACGGATGCTGCCACAGATAGCTCATTGTTCATGAGCATAGTTCGTAGCTCGTCAGTTGTTAGCTGTATTACTTCAATATTCTCATTATCGTCAAGATGTTGCCTATGCTTTATAGTGACATTATCAGCAAAGACGATCGCTATCTTGACACGGCTATTTGTAGGGTCCTCAAAAAATGTGGGTCCCTCTACAAAAAGACTGGAGGTGCCTCAGTCTCTTCATATAATTCCCTTTTTGCAGCAATTAAAGCAGATTCACCCGCATCGATCTTACCCGCAGGAAATTCTATAACACTTTGCTGCGCTCCGTGTTTATACTGACGCACCAGCAAAAAAATTTGCCTTCATGAGTGCGTGGAACGATCAAAACGGCGTTCATACCCTCTCGCACGTAATAATCATCGAGGACTTTGCCTGACGGGAGCCTGACGGTTTCAATATTGAGCTTGTACCACGGCGAGTCGACTAACTTCTTTTGACTTATAACGTTCCATTCTTGATTCATAGTATTATTTTAGGACATTCTCAGACCTAACACTACCCCGCAACATTAGTATATCTTAATTTTGCACAGCCAAGCAGTGTCGCGTCGCCGTCCATAAATAAGACATTCATACCCTTGCAGGCATTACGTATCACATCTCTGGCAAATTTAATATTTACCCCGCCACCATACACAACAACATTTTTAGGTTTAACACTGTTCGGCAGGCTAATAATAGCCCTGCGCAAATCACGCAATACTGCCATAACAACATCCGCTGAGTATTTATCAAAAATTCCTGTTCCCATATATCCGAGTTGTTCATCAGTACCACCCAGATATATTTGTATGTGACATACCATTAGAATAAACACTCAAGTGTAATGTGTGGCATATAGCTATAATAGCGTGTATCGGCGGGGGTGTACAGCTACTCGTTACAACTGGTCAATCAGCCTCAGCAGTGTTTCCCACGCTGGCCGGTTCGTGTGATCACTGTCGACAATACCAGCATAGTCGCACACTTTATACATAAGCGGGTGTCTTTCGGCGCTAATCCATACCTGCATGTCTAGTGGATACGCTAGCTGGTCCGACACACCAATAGCTGCGCTGTAGTCCGTGGTTAATACATCAATCCCGTCTGATCGAATCTGATCCGCCCAATACTTACAGTGTTCAACCGCTTGCCGGTACGTCATTTGTGGGTAACAAGCAACGTTATGATTTATCAAATAGGCAAACTTATTGATTATTTGCTGAAATATTTCTTGAGCCTCCCATTCATCATCCGCTGCTTTCAAGTCCACTGCTAGCTCGGCTATTTCACCTAAGAAAGGGTACTGGCGCTGGAGCTTATCCCAATCACGGCGCGGAGTTGTTACAAGAGCAATATGTTCACCCAACGCATTCAGCGGCAAACTATCCCTATTTTCAATGATATCTGCTATCAGTTGCACGATGTAGCGTGTACTCTCATCCATATTAGTGAGCGCCGTTTTGTGTTTTAGATTAAAGTAGTGTTTGTTAATCACAAGATTAAAACCTCTTCATTAATAGCATACACCACATAGCTTTACTCATACACACATTACCTGTAGTAATTATTACGGAACATTGTATTTGACGCACCAGCAACCATGCTATATGATATGAACCGGCACATAAGCGGAGGAACCATATGCAGCAGCACAGCAACGTCACCAGCAAAGCCCTACTCGAGCGCAATATCGTCAAATACTCGTGGTTCCGCATCTTTACCAAGCGCGTATACCTACCGCTTATAACGGTACAGCTGGTCAACGTTGGTAAAGTCAGCCTGGATGAATTGGCGCTTATGGTGATTATTTCTTCTATTGTGCAGGCGCTGCTACAAATACCGGCTGGCTACGTGGCTGATACCCTTGGTAACCGCCGGGCAATTATCCTGGGTACAAGTATCGCGGTGACATCACCGCTTTTTTATGCCTTTCTGCCAACCTTCTGGGGCGGGTTGATAGCCTCGCTCTTATTCTTTGGTGGGTATGCCTTTTTATCGGGTGCAGTAGAAGCCTTTATGCACGATACCCTGGTGGCGCTTGGGCGCGGGCACGACTATACCAAAGTAATGGGACGCGCCCAAACCTATGGCCTGGTTGGCAATACAGTGCTGATTATCCTGATTCCTCTTACCTACCAAATCCACCATACGCTGCCCTTTATACTAGGGGTTTCTATCGCTGGCGGCTACTGTGTGCTTAGCGCTAAGCTTTGCCCACCCACCGCGCCAAGATGCAGGTAGCACAAAAAGCGCCCCCATGGGGGCAGCTAAAGCCATCATCACCCCACGCAACTTGGCACTATTTGTATTTGCTGGCTTCCTGGCTGGCGTTTCGAACAAGGGTACGGAATACCGCGAGCTGCTCTTTCAGCACGTTGGTGTCGGCGTGGAGTGGTTTGGGGTGATTGCCGCCGTTGGCAGTATCGGTGGTGCACTGCTTGGCTGGTACGCGTACTGGTTCGATAAACTCAGGCCACTCGCCTTCTACTGGGTGGATGGGTGTATTATGGCGGCTAGCATTGCACTGATGGGGGCAAGCAGCTGGCCACCAGTCGCCATCGCTGCAGTCGTGCTGTTTACCGCCTACACACGCGTACGCCCAATTGTATTGCAGGCCAAAATCCTCAGCACTATGCAGCACACCCTACAAAGCCACGCTTATTTCTGCCCCTGAATATGTTTACACTGCTTGGTGATGTGCTTGCCATTAGCCTCCTAACCCACTGCGTTAACACCCACGGTTACCTGATTGGGCACCGCTGGTTTGGCGGCTTTGTAGGCCTGATTGCCTTTGGCTTGTGGCTGGTGATTACACTCGTGCATTACGCCAGTCGCACTCAGAGCGCCCGGCCAGCTACGACGACCTAGGGCTGGTACGAGCCTGAAGGCTCCCCGCAGCCGCCAAGCGGGGGCCCAAGCGCTGCTCTACACCCTACAGGGCGTAGCTATCGCCGCTGACGTTATAGCCGTTAAACTCAGTATCTTTGAACGGTACCGGGATGCGCTGCAACTCACGGCGCTCCGCACTCATATAGCCAAAGAGGGTCGGCCGCGTCGTCGCCGCTCCGCGAGTATGGTTATCAATCACAATAGCAGGCTTAGCACCAATTGCTTGAGCTTGCTGGCGAACATAATCCGTTGCCGCCTGGTAAAAATCGCCCACATCTACCTTGTGAATATAGTTTTCGGTTGGGTTAAGGCCACGCATCAGCAGTACCTTTTTCGCCCGTGGCGGTATCTTTCGGTTTCAATTAGCATACCGGCGCCAACCACGCGCTCGTTCGCCTGGCCGGGGCGGGCTTTCATAATCACAGCGGTAAAGTTTCGCAGCGTTTCGGCAATCGATTGGTACTGGTCCGCCCAGCAGGCATCAGCAATCTGGCCCGACATCTCCATCAGCAGCCCCCGGGTAGGAATAAACTGCAGCTTCGTTGTGCCGGTACGGTCGGCTTGCTGCTGGTAGCGCTGCATGGCTTCTTCCAGCGCCTTGGTGCTGTTCATTTGCTTAAACTGCCCAGCCTGCTTTTTTTGGTACTAAAGTAGTTGCCGTAGGTTTCTTTGTTAACGATATGCTCTATAAACTCACGCATGTTGCTCATAGAATCAAGCGTTGGCTCTGGGGAAAGATCACGCGCGATTTGCCGCGTGGGCCGGCTCCTTACGCATAGCCCAGGCAAACACCAAGCGGCGCAGCTGACCATGCAGCTCTTTATGGGGGTAAAGCTCGCTAAAGGCCCGCGTTGCATCGGCCGGCGATTCAAGCACAAACCGGCTGCCATCCACCCACTCATTATCATCCACCTGCTGTAAGTAGGCCGTTAACTTTACCCGAGGCGCTGCTCAAGATTCTGGCGCTTAAACTCTGCCTTGGGGTCGTCTGCATCAATTGCCTCTAGCTGGCTGACTAGCCCGTCGGCAACGCCATCAATTGCCTGGCGTAAATCTCCCATCGCCTGGCGAATTCCGCCCCTGCTGGCTAGCCATCAGGGCTGCCCGCTGCATATCACTATACAGCAGCTGGTAGCGCTCGGTGGCATCTTGCGTCCAGGTGGCGCGCTCTTTCTTCGCCTTAACGGTGGTTAGCTCGTAGGTCGTGCTGGCTGCGTAGCCAGGCTTAAGCGGCGCAATCCGGCCATCCTCGACCGCCCTATTGTAGTAGCTAATCTTCTGGCGCAGTTCATTACCACCGCTACTCCCCCATGTGCCTTCCCGGTAACCCGTCACATTCATAAGCGCCTCGCGTAGAATGGCTGACTTTTCAAGCTGATGGGCCCGCTCGGGGCTGATGTCCCCAGCCTGGAACTCTGCCAGGAATTCACTCACCTGCTGCTTCATTTGGTCAATACCCGCCTGGCCGGTCTCGGTGATACCAAGGCTCTTCATGTAATCGGTTGGAGCCTCGGCGTTCAGGATCATATTAGCAATGCGTGTCCCTGCCACACCCACCGTACCGAACACATCCCTGGCGTGTAGCATTGCTGGGGGTAAGTCGTCGCCAGCAATAGCAGCATAGCTACTCAGTAAGCTTTGGTCCTCGCTACGCAGAATTGCCTGAATGTCGCTATCACGGTGCTCCGCTAGCATCTGGCGCACAGCCGGGCTATCCTTCAGCTGGCTATACATAGCGCGCGGGATCTCGTTCAAATACGTGATAGACTGGCCAAGCAGCTGGGCCGCAATCTTACCGTCTGGGTCATCGAATTTACGGAGCGCATAGGCTACCTCGTACCCATGCTCGGTTGCAAGGAGTTGCTCAGCTAAATCAACATTCAGGCTCCCATTCGGGAAATAAATTAAGTCCCCAAGTAGGCGCTGGGTATGCCCTGCGCGGTAGGCCTGCTCGGCAATTGCCTGGTGGTCAATACCATCAAATCGATCAATCTGGCACAAAAACGTCCATAATGTTACCGGCCTGAATCAAATGACTCGCGATGCTGCTATCTATATGATTGCTGCTAATCTGCCACAAATTCATTGCCACGATCCCCGCACTCGATTCATCACGGTCAATAAGCCGCTTGATAAACTCATTCTGGTCAGCTTCTGGCACGTAATGGCTATAATATATCAACTCCTGAGTTGGTGTCCGCTGGTCAGCAAATGCCCGATCGATAATTGCCTGCTTATCGATCATGTCTGGCGGGAAAACATCTGCTTGACCTAACAGATCGGTATAGCGACCATCTTCTATCAGTTGGTCGGCCAGTTGTTGTTTGTCAAAAATTATCATCAAACGCGCCGAACCTACAACCCCGCAGCACGTCCCCGCTATAGCCGTGCTGATACAACTGCTCAGCTATCTGCGGGCTTAAATCCCGAAAATGTGCAATACGACCGCTGAGAAAGTCTACACCTTGCTGGCCGCTATCCAGCAGTGACTGTGCCAGCTGCTCGTGGCTGACACCAGGGGCAAGCTCGTCCATATCAATTGGCTCAAGTAGACTTGCAATCCTATCCGCCGAATCTAGCCCCTTTTGGTGCTGATCAAGATACTGCCGTATGTCATCAATATTTGGTATATGCGGCGTAGATTCACCACCAGACTCCCGCGCCCCCGCTGGTAGGTCAAACGCGGAACGCTGGGGTACAGCCACCGTGTGGCGGTCAGTATCTTCCCGAGTAGTAAGCTGAGGCTCGGTAGTCGGTGTATCGGGTTCACGCCTGACTGGTTCAACCGGAGTCTGGTGGGACTCGCTCCTTGTAAGACGCTGGAGCATAGCGCGTAGTGCCGCCCGCCCATATTTACGCTTGGCAGCAGGCTGGGGTGGCTGGGCTTCAAAATTAGATCGGTCCGGCTCTTCCATTGGTGAAATAGGGGGTAAATCGCGGTGCGGCATATTGCCAATATACCATAAAAAGTATCTATATGCTATTTGTGCTGGTAGTCTTAGCTGAGATATGGATAATAACCCTACCTATTTGGCCCTTTCTTAATGAAATTCATTTTTCTTAACCCTAGGGATACGACGGCGAGACAACACTGTAATCAACCACAAACAGCCACCGCATAGGACAAATCCAATTGTCGCAGGGGCAATCACCGCCAGGCCAGCTTCACCAGAAAAAGTTATACTCCATAGTAATTTACCGGCAGCCATGAACGCCATGACTATCACACCTAGCCAGATATTTCGCCACCACAATGCCGCTGCTAAAGCACTAAAGGATAATGGTATAAGCAATGTGAGAAAAATCTTACGTAATGTCCATTCACCCTGTAAATACTGCTGCTCAACTTGCAAAAACTGTTGCACCTGTGAATTCGTTTCACTGGGCGCAGCAAACCACCCCATGCTGGTCAAGGTGAGTAATATCACCAGCATTATCCCTGCCCAGCTCCGCCGATAGGCGAACCAACAAAACGGTATCAAGAATAACGGACGGATGTACCAACTCAGCTGGTTGTGGTGCCGCTGCCACAGCCAATCCCAAAAACTCGGAACAGTAAATGCCGCGGCGATGAATCTGTCGTACTTTTTTATCGCAGCCATCATACGGTAAACTATATCACTATATTACAACTACTCAAAGTATTTCTTGAGCGTCACCGTATCCCCCACCCGCGCCTCACGCGTTGTCTTCAGATTGGTGACGATGTAGCCGATTTCGCCGGTGCCAAGCAGTGGGTCGGGCTGCATGGTTGGGCTGAGGTGCCCTACTTCCAGAGCAAGGCCGCGAGCGCCGGTGGCCATCATGGTGATGTCCGCACCCTTGGGCACTGTGCCATCCACCACGCGCACGTAGAGAATAACCCCGCGGTAGTCATCGTAGTAGCTATCAAAGATCAGGGCGCGGGTTGGTATACTCGGCGTCTTGCCATCTTGCGCGGCCATACGCTCAGCCTGCAATGCCAGCGGCGACACCGGCGCCGGAATACGCTCGACGATAGCCCGCAGCACTTGGGGTACATTCTGCCCAGTCTTGGCCGAAATATGGATAATATCGCTCTCATCGCAGCCCAGCAGATTAATCACCTGCTTAGACACGCGCGGCACATCGGCTGCTGGCAGGTCAACTTTATTGAGCACCGGGATGATGGTAAGGTCCTGCTCCATCGCCAAGTACACATTGGCGAGTGTCTGCGCCTGGATCCCCTGGCTGGCATCCACCACCAGCACCGCACCTTCGCAGGCCTGCAAGCTGCGCGATACTTCGTAGCTAAAATCCACGTGGCCGGGGGTGTCGATCAGGTTGAGGTCGTAGGTGCCAGGTTGGGGCGCGGCGTTTTTACCCCCGTCAATTGAATCAGCAGGCGATACTAAGCGGGTGGCAGTCGACAGGGCAGCACCCGCTTCTGAAGAAGTTACGTACTCATACTTCATCCGCACCGGGGCAAGCTTGATGGTAATTCCCTTCTCGCGCTCCAGATCCATGCTATCGAGCAACTGCTGCTTCATATCCCGCTTGGTAACGGTGCCCGTCAGCTCCATCATACGGTCGGCCAAGGTACTCTTGCCGTGGTCGATGTGGGCGATGATGCAGAAATTCCGAATCAGCGGTTGGCTCATTTTTTATTACCAGCCGCGGTTTTACGGGCTAGGCTTTCTTGCAGCGCGCTAATATCCAGCTTGCTGGCGCGCTCTTGCAGGCGCTGCTGCACCTTGCTATCAACCGTGCGGGCATTGGCAGACACCACGCTAATCGCCGTCTTGGCGTCCTCGATACCATCGCCAGAGCCAAGCGCCTTGTCATAATCATTATAGGCTTTGCGAATACCTACCAGCAGCGTCTTGTAATCGGCATCGGCTACCTTGCCAAGGTCAATCGCTAGCATCGCCTTAAGGCACGGTGAAAATATACGCCGCGCATCGGTGCTATCTGTGCTGCTATAGGCCTTTTCAAACGTTTGCTTGGTGCAGGCATTTTTAGCCGTTGCGGTTTGGCGCAACGACTCTGCTACGGCGCGCACATCAGCACTATAGCCCTGCTCGTTCTTTTGGTAGGCTGTGTAGCCGGCTTTGAGCTGGTCGTCCTTATAGATACCCGGCAAGCGGCTCAGTGATTCGGTCTGCTCATCGAGCTTTTTGGCGCCATCCACCATACTATTTGGGTTGGTATTCACAGGGCCATCGGCATTACTGATGGCAGCAAAGTAGGCATTGGTCGCGGCTACCGAGGCAGCTTGCACCTTGGCCGTTTCGTCCACCGCGCGTTTGGCTTCGGTGTACTGGTACTGCAGGGGCTTACCCAAAAACTGCAGGGCAATAATCGCGCCTAGCACAACCAGAATACCACCAGCTACACCAGCGCCAATCAAAATTCGTTTTTTTTGCGTTGTTTCCTCAGACATAATCTTCCTACCCAATTGTTTTATACAGTCAGTATACCATAAGCGCTGCTTAAAATCATCTTACACCCGGAAAAAGAAGTGCCGCAGCTTGGCAATCACGGGGTCGGCCTCTGGTAGGCGCAGCATTTTCGATAGCGCCAGGTAGGCACCAAGGCTAACGCCGGCAATAATACCGAACTTAGGGATACTGGTAAAGAAGCTCTTATCATCCGCCGTGAGCGGGAAGAGCGCCGTTGCTGTGTAGGCCACAACAGCCGTTATAGCGGCAGCAATCAGCATGCGGCCAACCGCGTGGGCGGTGTGGCGTGTCAGCGAGCCAGGTACCTGTACGGCCATCAGCGATAGCAAAATCGCTACCTCAAGGCCAGATACAATTACCTGAGCCAGGGCTAGCCCAGATGCCCCCAGGCGCCAGCCAAAGGTAAACCAAATTGCTAGAGCAATATTAAGCCCAATCGCAAAAATAGATACATACAGCGGCGTTTTGGTATCCTTACGGGCGTAAAAACCGCGGGCCGCCATATGGTAAATGGAGCGGAACAGAATCGCCAGGGCAAAGGCGCCCAAGACACGCGCAATAGCTGGGTCACCACCGTTAACGATAAAGTGAATCAAATACCCCCGGGCAAAAAGGTCACCACCGAAACCGGCAAGGCCAGCCAAATAATCGCCCGCAGTACCTGGGCAAACTCCTTACAGAATAAATCCGTCCGGTTCTGCGCGAGGTATTCTGTCATGCGTGGGTAGGCGGCCGTGCTAATCGACACACCAATCATATTGATCGGCGCCAGGTGCAAGGTCGAAGCTTGGTTGAGTGCCCGCACCGAACCTTCTGTCATGCGGCTTGCCAGGTTATATTCCACCAGGGTAACCACGTAGTCCATGCCTTGGTCAAGCGAGCGTGCCGGTAACAAATTCAGCACCTTACGAAAGCCGTGGTTCTTCCAAAAATCTTAAATTGGTAGTCAAACCCCAGCCCAGCTAGGCCAATCAAGCTTACTACTAACTGCAGCACCGAGCCAAACACCACCCCCAATGCAACACCCATAATGCCGCCATCGAACAGCTCCCAGCCAAAAATAGTAATACCATTCGTAAAGAAGAGTGTCCGATAATAATCCCTACGTTATAGAGTGCCGGCGCCAGGGCGTAAAAGGCAAAACGCCCCACGGCCTGCTGAATACTGGCGATGACCGCTGCAATGGCAAACAGGAATGGATTCACGGCAATCACACGCATCATGCTCACTGCCAGGGCAGTGCCCGACTCGCTCAGGCCCGGGGCCACCAGGTAGCGCACAATTGGGTCAGCAAAGATGATGATTAGCACACTCGTAATCAGCGTTACCAGTGCCATCAGGTTAATCATACTGAGCTAAGCTGCCAGGCAGATTTTTTATTCCCGGCCGCCGCCCGCTGGTTAAAGACAGGTATAAAGGTAACACTCAGTGCACCAGATACCAGGATCATAAACATAAAGTCGGGCACGGTAAAGGCCGCAGTGTAGGCATCCAGCCCCACTTTGTAGGTACCCAGATACATACTATTCAGCAGCCTATCGCGCTGCAAACCAAGCAGGATCGACAACAGTGTCGACCCCGCTAGCCAGTGCAGCTGCATACTGCACCGTTACCTTTTTGTTCATACGCAGCACAGCTGCGCGGAGCTTACCAATCGGTGCCATAACCTTCGGCAGACCCCGCTGCTACGCGTGCAGTGCCACTTCGGGTGGCATGGCGGCGTGCTTTTAAAGATTTCTTCTACCTCGGTGCTTTCGATCGTCTCTTTTCTCGAGCAACGCATGAGCCAAGGCATCTAAGCTTGGCCGGTTGGCCTGTAGCACCAGCTCGGCCCGGCGGGCAGCTTCTTTTACCAGCATTTCTACCTCTTGGTCGATCAGCTCAGCCGTTGCATCACTATATGGGCGCTCGTGGGTAATTTTATCAAATACCATGCCGCCATTATCCTCGTGGAAGACTTGGTCGCGCAGCTTGCTACCCATACCCTGCTCAATCACCATATCGCGGGCAATTTCGGTCGCCTTGCGCAGGTCGCTACCTGCCCCTGTGGTAATACCATCAGCGCCGTAGATCAGCTTTTCGGCAATACGCCCACCCATCGCCCGGGCGAGGATATCCTTAAACTCATACACGCTCGTGTAGCTTTTATCCTCTGGCGGCAGGAACCAGGTTACACCACCGGTACCACCACGCGGAATGATGGTTACCTTGTGCACTGGGTCGCTATCGGGCAGCACGTGCCCTACCAGCGCATGGCCAGCCTCGTGGTAGGCAGTCAGCTGCTTTTTCTTTCTCGTTCATGACCTTGGCTTTTGCGCTCAGGGCCAATCGCTACCTTTTCAAAGGCCTCGGTAAGGTCGGCATTGCTCACCTTCTTAGCGTTACGGCGGGCAGCAATAATCGCAGCTTCGTTGGCGATATTGGCAAGGTCTGCACCGCTACTCCCTGCTGTCTTGGCAGCCAGTTCATCCAGGTTAACATCGTTCTCGACTGGCTTATCCTTAAAATGCACCTTAAGGATTGCCTCGCGGTCCTTGCGTTCTGGCAGGGTAATATTCGTGCGGCGGTCAAAGCGGCCGGGGCGTAGCAAGGCTGGGTCCAGCACATCAGCACGGTTCGTGGCGGCAAGCACAATCACGTTCGTACCCGTCTCGAACCCATCCATTTCTACCAAGATTTGGTTCAGTGTTTGCTCGCGCTCATCGTGGCCACCGCCCATACCGCTACCGCGCTTACGGCCAACGGCATCAATTTCATCAATAAAGATAATGGCTGGAGCGTTCTTCTTAGCCTTGGCAAAAAGATCGCGCACACGGCTAGCACCAACACCCACGAACATCTCGACGAATTCCGAACCACTAATGCTAAAGAATGGCACATCCGCCTCGCCAGCCACGGCTCGGGCGAGCATCGTTTTACCGGTACCTGGGTTACCCACCAGCAGCACGCCCTTCGGTATCTTGGCGCCGAGTTCCTGGTACTTTTTGGGGTGCTTGAGGAAGTCTACCACTTCTTCAAGATCCTGCTTGGCGTTTTCGTTGCCAGCAATATCCTTAAACACCACCTTTTTGCGGTCCGGACCATACAGCTTGGCCTTACTCTTGCCAAAGCCCATTGCTTGATTGTTCTGCCCCTGGGCCGAGCGCATCATAAACATAAAGAAGCCAATAATAAGCATGGTTGGGATAAGCAGCATGGCAATATTCCAGGCTGTCTCGCCCGTCTGCGATGGCGCCTTATCCGAAATCACCTTGGTTTTTGCATCACCAGAAAGATTGGCGTCCTTCAGCAGCGTGCTCACGCCACCCTGAATATACGACCGCTGCGTTGGGCGCTGGCTGCCTTCTGGCGTAATCTTTAGCTCACTCCCCTGGCCTTCAATCTTGGCAATCTCGCCCTTATTGGCACGGGCGATCACATCAGAAATCGGCACCTCGCGCAAATTTTCGTTTGGGTTAAAGAGGGCCATTAAGGTTATGCCCACCACGATAATGATTGCCCAAAATACACTCAGGCGCAAAAAATTAGCCATTCGATTGCCTGGTTTTTTAGGACGTTTTGCATTCGCCATAAATCTGTCACAGTTCCTTTCTGCTCTTGTTCCACTAGTCTCTTCCCCTTAGTATAGCACCTTTCGGCCCCTGCACAGCAAAATCACGGCGGTAAAATACCACAAACCGCCCCGGGCCGCAACTCAGGCGCGCGCCGGGCCGTGCGGTTTTGATAGCCAGCAGTAACCGCTCATGTTGCGGGCGAGTGAGTCGCACCCCGGCCTGGGCCATCGTGGCTCTCAGTACCGCTTGGGCCTCGCGGGCTGGTGCCTGGCAGTAAAAGTAGCGCTGCCACGTTGCCAGCCGGCTGGTTTCCGTGTCGATATGGCGGGCACACTGCCGCTGACGCTGCCACAGGGCATACAGCTGTGCCTGCGTGGTAGCCGGAAGGCGCCGCACCAGGGGGCGCACGCGGTTACGTAGGTAGGCGTTACTGGCGTTCGTTTCATCCTCGCACCATTCCAGGCGGTGGTCGGTCGCATACGCCACGATATCCGCTTTGTGTAGGTGTGCAAGTGGGCGAATAATACCCGGTGCGTTCATAACGGCCAGCCCGCGCCAGCCAGTCCCCCGCACGCAAATTAATAGCAATTGATTCGATAATATCATCGGTGTGGTGGGCGGTGGCAATCAACGCTTGGTGCTTGGCTGCCAGGGATCGCAGCCAGCTATAGCGGGCCTGGCGGGCAGTATTTTCGCTCGCCTGGGGGCCCAGCTGCGCCTGGTGGAGCCGGAACGGGACGCCGTACTGCTGGGCTGAGGCCACGCACAAAGGCTGCATCGTGGTGGCTCGCCGGGCGAATACCGTGGTCCACATGGGCAACCCATAGGCTACCCCTTGGCTGGCTCTGCATCAGCATATGTAGCATCACCACCGAATCCACCCCACCACTGACCGCTGCAATAATCCGCTGCCCGCACGCGCTGCTTGCTTCCATACCGGCTAGTATAGCACGTAGGCCTCGCGGGGCTGCTTGCATTATTGCCCTTTTAGTGATATATATATATCAGCTTTTGTTACACAAAAGCTTGCACCTACCTCGCTGTGTGGCAGATCCACACACACACCCACGTGGGCGAGGAGAGAGGGAATGATGAAAAACTACACCGTAGCAGATGCCTTAGAGGTATTTTACAAGACCGTTTCAACACTAATTCTAGTGTGGATCGGCTGCGAGGTGGTTGCTGGCGTTATACGCCAGCACGGCGTTTTAGCCGGTATAATCACCGGCATTGCCGAAGTCTTCATCATTGTTTCAATAGGGTTTATTCTATGCTATTTAGACGATGAATAACCCCCTTGGCACCACCCTAGCGTGGTGCCTTTTCATACGCTATACTTAATACTATAAAGTAACAAAAGGAGAACCCCATGCGTGCAGCAGATACCGCATACCCCGTCGAAAAACATATGGCTAGCGTCAGCCTCGTTTTTAACGACGAAGCTAACCAATGGCTACGCCAACTTTCCGCTGATATGAAGCTAGACTTTGGTGAGTTTATCCCCCACGTCACCCTTATCAACGTGACCGAGCAAGACGTACCACGCCTGCAAGCAGCCGCCGCAAACCCTAGCGCCGCTGGACGAGCTGGTGCTCGATGGTGTCAACTTCCTGCCAGATGAAGCCGGCAACTGTGTGTGGGTAGAGCTACGCACGCAAAAGACCGCCTGGATGAACCAGGCTCGGGAGCAGCTACTGGCAGCGCTTAGTGATATTCACCCCGGACTGAATACTGATGGCTTCCGCCCTCATATCACCCTTGGCTGTGTTGAAGCTGGCACACTGGCCGATGTTGACCTAACGCCTATCCCCCGCCAGCTAGCTACCATTGCTCAGCCGCGGGCTGCAGCTTGCTACAATGGTGTTCATGGCAAGGTAGTTGAGGTTTTATAGGCCCCGCGCACCCCTGTTACCACACTTATCAAGCCCTTTTCTTAGCAAAAGGGCTTGCTTTTTTAGTTAGTTTGTGCAATAATATATTTACACAACAATTAACCATAAACACAAAAAGGAACCGCATGAAAACCACCACGCTTGACACTTTTACAGCGGCCAAAGATATAGCCAGCTGGAACCGCCACCGCACGAGCGAGGAGCTACAGAGTTTTGTAGCCCACCGCCTGGGTGTGCTGGCAACGCGTACCCGCGCTAAGTAAACCTTTTAAAAGTAGCCCGTGTTTGTTATAATGCTGAGTGATGGTGCATATGCCATCACTCACTTTTTGGCAGCGTAGCTCAGTTGGTTAGAGCGTAGGACTCATAAGCCTAAGGTCACTGGTTCAATCCCAGTCGCTGCTACCAGGTATTATCCCCACCCACACCCGGGTGGGTTTTGCATTCCCCTAGCGGTGATGGGCTGGCCATACAACATCAACAGTCAGCCACAGCATAAGCAAAATTTCAGTAAAATACCAGTTTACTTTGCGCTGACTGGTCCGAGTATGGTATAACTAAATACAGGAACTTAAAAACGTAACCATGATGCACTATATTATTGCTTTTTCTATCATTGGGCTCGGTGCTTTTGTGCACGCGTGCTTTTGGTTAAGTGTTAGTACACTCACCATGATGAGTGGCCACGCACTTGGCAAAAAGCGTTCACAGGCGCAGCTTGTGCGGCTGATTATAAGCTTTTTAGGCGGCAGTGTTGCAATGACCGCGCTACTCATAAGTATCAGCGTCGCCGCAAGTACATGGTTATTCCCAACTCGGCACGTACCACCCGTCGCGTGGGCGGTGATATGCGGTCTGCTTTTGGGCCTTGGCATTGCAGCCTGGCTCTTTTATTTTAAAAAGGGCGATGGTGCAACCCTGTGGATCCCGCGCCACTTTGCTGATTACCTGGTGCGGCGCAGCAAGCGCACCCGCCACAGCGGCGAAGCCTTTGGCCTTGGCCTCAGCGGGGCATTCGGCGAGCTGCTCTTTACCATCGGCCCACTTACCAGCAGTGGGGTTATTATTAGTACTCACCTACCAGCCTACCTACAGCCAGTTAGCGTTGCTACTTACACAGCGATTGCGGTGGTGCCGCTCAGCTTTGTGGCTATGCTGATTGGGCGCGGTGTCAAAATTAGCCGTTTGCAATACTGGCGCGAAAAGCACAAACGGTTCCTGCAGTTTTTAGCCGGGAGCAGCCTCGTGGTGCTGGCGCTCTACCTGTATGTTAATGAGGTGGCTATTGTCGCCCTACACCAGGGGTTATAGCTATGACGATGGTCTGTAAATACTTACGCCCAGGCCGCAGCAGCCGCGAGCCCTACCAGGCAGAAAAGCTCCACCAGAGCCTCTACGCTAGCTGCCTGAGCGTCCGCATACCCGCGCCCGAAGCTACCGAAGCTGCCCAAACAGTTACCTCCCACGTGACCGCCTGGCTACGTGACCGCCACTACGTTAGCAGCCGTGATATCCGCCGCCAAGCAACCATTGCCCTCTTGCCTATCCAGCCAGATGCAGCATACATTTACCAACATGGCCGTGATGCCTTATAATAGAAGGTGATTATGGCACGTAGTAAATATGATTTTGACTTATTAGTAATTGGTAGCGGGGCTGGTGGCAGTGCGGCTGCCACGATTGCCGCCCGGCTGGCAAACGGGTTGGCCTGGTAGAAGCAGACACATTTGGCGGTGACTCCCCTAACTGGAGTGATGTCCCGACCAAAGCGCTGCTACACGCAGCCCACCTATATGACGAAGCTCGCCACGCCAGCCGCTTTGGCTTACGCGTGAGCACCGTGGGCTATAACTACCCAAGCGTCAAGGCCTGGAAGGATCTTGCTGTTAAGCGCACCGGGGCTGGTGGCAACCGCCGTTTTTACGAAAACGAGGGTATTACGACCTTCCACGGCCGTGCCCGCTTTACCAGCCCACACACCATCACCGTGGGCGATAATACGCTCAGCTCAGCCCGGTTCCTGATTGCCACCGGCGCCCGCTGGGCCTTACCAGACATTGAAGGCCTAAAGGAAAGCGACTACCTCACACCGCGCACCATCCTCGAAGCCAACCGCCCGCCACGCAGCCTATATGTGATTGGCGGCGGCAGCCAGGCGGTAGAGATCGCCCAGCTTATGGCTACCTTTGGCACCAAAGTATATCTTGCGGAGATTGCGGGGCGCATCCCTGCCTGATGAAGACGAAGCCGTTGGCCAACTAATGGAGCAGCAGCTCACAGAGCACAAGGGTATGGGCAATCCTGACCCAAACCCGAACCCTGCGCGTTGAGCGTGATGGCCTGTATAAGCGCGTCACCTACAGCCAGGGTGGTGAAGAACACAGCGTGCGAGTCGAGGGAAGTCCTGGTGGCAGCTGGCCGTACCCCGAAGTCGACCTAGGGCCTGGAAGCCGCTGGTGTGGCCTATACACCCCAGGGTATCGAGGTAAACGAGCAGCTGCAAACCAACCTCAAGCATATCTACGCGACTGGCGATGTGCTCGGCCGGCCTAGCCACACCCACACCGCCCTGCTCGAAAGCCGCGTGGCGGCGCATAACCTGTTTAAACGCAGCAAAATCATACCCGACTATACGGCCACACCACGCGTCACTGCTACCTTCCCAGCAGTCGCTAGCGTCGGCATGACAGAAAACGAATACCTAAAGCGCGATTTAACGGTTAAAATTGGCTTGGCGCCGCTCAGTATTATTGCCCGCAGCAATACCAGTGATTTTCGCGATGGTTTCGTCAAGATTATAGCCGACCCCGATGGCGTTATTATTGGTGCCACCGTGGTAGGCCCCCATGCTGGCGAGGTTATCCAGGAGCTAACCCTGGCCATTAAACACGGCCTGACCGCGAGTGATCTTGCTGATACACCCCACGCCTTCCTGACCTGGAGCGAGGCTGTACGCGTCGCGGCTACCAGGGTGTAAGCGCCAGCGCTCAGTCTACTACTGCACAACCGCCTGCAGCGCGGCCACCCGACTCCCTCGAACCACTGCCGCCATTTCGCTCTTGCACCAGGCATACAAGTCTGCTACAATAGTGAGCGTATCGCGGGGTGGAGCAGCCTGGTAGCTCGTCGGGCTCATAACCCGAAGGTCGTAGGTTCAAATCCTACCCCCGCTACCACGAAAAGCCCTCACTAGCCAATACGGCGGTGAGGTTTTTTCGTTATCTTCCATTCTTATTACTGATGCGGGCGGCGTAGCATTTGCGAGCAATCCCGCGCACACACAGGCTAATCAGCCCAGCCTTAGCTGTCACTGAGCCATAAGCGTCCTATTGATTGGCATTGCCACCCAGCAGAAAAGTTAGCCACTGGCTAAAATTGCTTGGCTCTGGGGCAGGCGGTGCGGCTGTCACACGCTCTGCTGGTGAATCCTGGGCGCTGGCCTGTGGGCTATTGGCGGGTAAAACCACCACCTTTTCGCCAGGGTCGCCTTTACCAAGGCGTTCACGGACGGCCAGCTTGCGGTACTCGTCACTCTTAAGATAGGCTTGTTCGTATTCAAGTGTCTTCATTTGGAGTTCTACCAGGGAGCGCTCACGCCTTTTAGCCGCGACGTTAGCACGCAGGCTATAGTTCTTCTGCATGGCTACCACCGAGCCCCATATAAACCACAGCACAATCGCCACAACCGCCACAATGCTTGCGATCTGGCGGGTTGGGTAACGGTAGCGTAGCTGATAGTGTAGTTTTTGTATTGGTAAATTGGGCATTTTCTATATCTCATTATAGCCTAGGTGGCGGTTTTGCGCTATAATAGCCTACCGGAGGGGGCGTAGCTCAGTGGTTAGAGCAGCGGGCTCATAACCTGTTGGTCGCTGGTTCAATCCCAGCCGCCCCCACCACGTGTATTCAAGTATGTTTATAGTAGAAGCCTGTGCTATCCACACAGGCTTTTGTGTTTTTATGATTATTACCGCCACGTATCGTCGTGGGCCGCCAGAAGCTGCACATCGGTGTAGGGTGTTTCGCTCGTATGCATGGTGCGCACTGCCGCCTCACCGATATGGCGAGTTAGCGTACGGCCGGGTGCTTCGGACGTGGCGGCTTGCTCGTTTTGGCCAAACTGCTGGCGAAGATGCGTGGCTTCGTCCTCTGTAATCATGCCTTTAATATACGCGACCCAAATGTGGGCTAGCGCTTGGTGAGTAAACTGCTGCTCAGCCCGGGCGGCCTTATGCTGCCAACCATGACGATACAGCTCCTGGTACTCACCCTGGCTGGCACGCAGCTGCTGCTGCAACGCCGTTGCAACAGCCGATAGCTCACCGGGTGCACAGGTATCCAGCTGCTTCGTCGCACCTTCCCCTGTGTGCGCAGGCGTATCGGCGTTGTGCCATGGTGTATCTTCTACCGGTGGCGGCGTAAAACTCGCTTGGTAGGTCGTGTCGTACTGGCTATAGGGCAACACATCGCCGCTATCGCTCACATAATCATGCTGGTTGTAACTCAGGCGCTCCATGGTTAATCTTGATCCTTATTGTGGCTGCCGCACAGGCACCGGCCGGTACACAAAACGGCGGGCAGCATCGCTTGATAGTGCCAGTAGTATACCAATATGGAGCGAAATTGTCACCAGGGAATTGCCAAACGAAATCGGCTGCCGGTACAGGAAGAACCCTACCGCGGCCTGAATAATCACAAAGCTGGCTGCACCCAATAGCGCCAGGCGAGCCAGCGCACTCCCCCGCAGCACAAAGAATACGAGCGCGGCCTCGATTAAAATCACTACCAAGCTGGTAATGGCAGCAATCGCTACCACCCAGCGCCAGTCCATACCAGCCACCTGGCCTGCACTGCCCGTTTGCCAGGCATCATACATATCCTGTACAAACTGCACCAGCTCCATAACCACACTGACCGCCACCAGCATAGCCCCGGCTAGGAGCTGCAATGGGCGGCGGCTCCATATAGCCTGGCCAAGCTCGGCAGTCGGGGTGAGCTCGTGGTTAACGGGCAGCAGCGGCACAGGCTTGGTGCTATCAAAAATTAGGCCAGCTCGCGGCGGTGTCGTCACCTGGACGCTGCTATCGACCGGTATCTGGGCTAGCTCTAAAATTGGCAAGTCACCATCGGTTATAATGGTATCGCCACCCCCGTTACGCGAGTGGTACCCGGTCGAAAAATCCTTCAGGATTGCCACACGCGCCTGCGCGTTATGGTCCAATACAGAGCTAGTAATATAGTCGCGTTCAATATCAATGTTTTCATCCACCTTGTGGGTAATTTGAAGGTAAAGAGCGACAAGCCAACGCTTTTTATCGTACGAGCCAGCCGCCAGCCAATCAACCCGGTAGCCACCCGGGAGCAACCAGCCCTTGGGCAGTGCCAAAAACGCACATGGTGGCGCTGCTTGGGGTTGCCACCAACCTCTTGCTGGTACGCAAAATCCTGCTGCCGCCCGAACAAAAACAGCGGCGATACCGGCGCATGCAAGTAGCTACGCCGCCGCACGGTGGATATGATAATCCGCCAGATAGAGCGAGCCGTAATATCATCCGCCCGCGTCCAGCCAGCAGCTTGCATGGCCGCGTGCAGCTGGGCTTCGCTGCCACGCACACCAATATTAACCGGGTCGCCCAAAATGCCATCACTCGTACGGGTACGGCCAATAAAAATAATCCGGCACGTAAATATAGCTTAGAATCCGGTGCAACCGCGGTAAGCCTAAGTACGCCACCACCGCCCAAAAAACCACAAAGTAGACCCAATATTCAAAGTTGAGCCCCCAGCCAGCCATAAACAGAATTGCCCCCAACCACAAGGTGGCAATACCAGCAAACACAAAGAAGAATCGGTCCAGCACCTCTACCACGGACGACCGGCGGCGCATCTGGAACGAGCGCTTTTGGACTGGCTGCTGGGCAGATTGCTGAACTGTATGGTCAGGGGTCGGGGCTGATAGTTTCATCAACTTTAGTATAACATACACAAGGAAGCCCCCAGACTGCGGAGGACCTGGGGGCTTCATGACACCTGTTTGTTTGGGCTTAGTGTACCCCACCACGCTATGTGGTGCAAGCGTAGGCGCTTTACTTCACTTCTTCTTTTTTCTTTACAACGAGGAAACCGTTGCGCTCAATTTCCCATACAATGCGGTCTGCTGGTAGATCCGCTGGAACACCGCGGTCATTCTTCTCGTTTTTGCTAAAAAAGTAAATGGTGACTCGCTTACCACCACGTAGTGTAACGTCCGATTTATGTAAGTAATATGTAACGCCCTTTGAATTTGTGTGACTGTATGCCATAAGAATGTATACCTCCTTAACGTGAACATCTTACATTTTTTACACTACATGGCGCTATGTATGATGTCAACCCCTTACTCGTTATGCTTACCCCTTATGATTGCGGCGGCGCCGGCCGTTTGCGGCGCTTGATACGCAGCATCAGCAGTAGGCACCATAGGGCAATAGTACGCACAATAATCACCCCAATGATGATAATAATCGCAATGACAACCCAGCCCGCCAAGTCGAACGATAACAGTGGTGGAGCGTAGGAATAACGGTAATTATCGCCGTCCGGCAGGGCCAGTGTTGCAACTGGGTTCTTACCAGGGCCGCGCTTAGCGTGCTCAGCCCGCGAGCACTCCACGTAGCCCTGCCCATAGCCCGAATATTGCGGCCGGCAAATATCATCCACTTCTTTATTAATCGGGTTAGCGCGGCTTGTCTCGACGGCTTTTTTAATAAGCTCGGCACTATCACGGTCAAACTGCTTCTGTAGGTAGACGGTATTACCATCGGTATTCATATGGTGGGCCACGTAGTGCTGTAGGTTGAGTAAGGCCGCCTTGATATCCTCTGGCTTGCCTTTTGCATCGGCGGCAATCACTGCATCGCGGCGCTCTACCATACCGATGTTATTAAGCCGCAGCAAGGCCGCCGCCGCGAGCACCAGCAATATCAGCAGCAGCACCAGCTGCCAGGTGCGGACCCTACTGATGCGCTTAAGTGCGCGCTTGACTGTACGAATATCTGCCATATACCCACCATAAAGGTTGTGGCTTTAGTATAGCAAACCAGCCAGGCAGCAGCAATATACCAGCTAGGGCCGCCCTACCCTGCCCGCACAATATAAAAAGTGGTATAATAAACGGACGATGACAAAACGCATATACTTTGCTGGTATCGGTGGCGTGGGGATTGGCCCACTGGCTATGATTGCCCACGATGCCGGCTACCACGTAACCGGCTCCGACCAAGCCACAAGCCTGATGACAGAGCAGCTTGGTAGCGCGGGCGTTGCCTATACGCTTGACCAATCCGGCAGCTACCTACGGGCCGAGCACGCCAAGCAACCCTTTGCCTGGTTTATTCATACTGCCGCCCTGCCTGATGACCACCCCGAGCTGGTAGCCGCCCGCGAACTGGGGATTCGTACTGCCAAGCGCGATGAGCTCCTTGCCCATATTATTACGCACACTAATCTCAAGCTGGTAGCAGTTGCTGGCACCCATGGTAAAACAACCACCAGCGGCATGCTGGTGGGCGCTGGAGCAACTCGGTGTGCCGGTCAGCTACTCGGTGGGTAGTAATCTTCCCTTTGGCCCAAGCGGCATGTACCGCCCGGGCAGTGAGTATTTTATCTACGAATGCGATGAATTCGATCGCAATTTCCTACACTTTACACCGTGGCTCAGCCTGGTAACCTCGGTGGATTACGACCACCCCGATACCTACCCCACAGAAGCTGACTACCTGGCTGCCTTCCGCCAGTTTGGGGAGCAATCGAGCCACGTAATCACCTGGCAGCAGCTTGGCACAGTGTTTAATCCGCGTAATCGTGCACCTGCTGGCGCAGCCAACCGCTGGCATCACCATCCCTGGCCAGCACAACCGGGCCAATGCGAGCCTTGTGCTAGCCGCACTGCAGCGTATCATTGGTGACCAGCCACAGCAGCTCGTAGCCGCCCCGCCAGCCCATATCGCGGCAATCAATAGTTTCCCTGGTACAGCCCGCCGGTTCGAAAAGCTCGGTGATAATCTGTATAGCGATTACGGCCACCACCCAGTAGAAATCGCCGCCACACTGCAAATGGCCCGGGAGGTCAACCCCCACGTGGTGCTTGTTTTCACCAGCCGCACCAAAATGTGCGCCAACACGAAATTATCAGCCAGTACACAGATGACATCTTTGCAGATGCCGAGCGTATCTACTGGCTACCAACCTACCTCACGCGCGAGGACCCGCACCTACCTGTACTCACCCCGGCGGAGCTCACCAAGGGCATAACCCACCCACACCCGCAGCAGGCCGACATGAACCCAGCCCATGGCAGCAGATTCAGGCCGCCCGCCGTAATGGCGCCCTGGTGCTAGCAATGGGGGCTGGCTCGATCGACGAATGGCTGCGCCAGCAACTCGCACAAAGCCAATAGGGCAGCTAGGTTATGAGCCGCCACAATCATGCACCACACCAGCCAAGTGAGCTACCCCAGCCCGAGCATGGCATGCTGTGGGATATACGCGACCAATTGCAGCAAACCATCGATAGCGGTGACCTCAGCTACGATGAACTCACCCAGTACGCAGCGCAGCTGAACCGTGAGCTAACTGGTACAGCGCCAGAGGTACTAACCCACCACGACCTCATGCCGCTACAAGACCAATTTAGGCCCGGCGTGGCGCTCCTCTACCAGCTGGATACGCTCGGTAGCGATACCTACAGGCTGGGCACTATACTGCCAGGTGTGTACCTCACGGCCGAGCTATGGCAGCATAATGGTTTGCTGGTACCAGAGCCAGTGCTGTATGTTCCTGTTACCCACGAGCTACCCTGGCAGCCACCACAAGCCAGCCCCCTGATACGCAGCACGTTGATGATTATGCCCGCCTACCAGTGGTGCGCTACGGCCAGTGGTGTGAGGCCTATGGCAGCGCCCTGGGCGATAACATTACCCGCTACCAGCAGGCTTATGCGGCTTTTCGTAGTGCGCCGCTGACCCAGCCAGCTAGCAGTAATGATTTTCGTCAGTTTAGCCCCCGTATTAAGTGGCCGAACCATGGCTAATGCGCGCTCCGCCTCGTCGAGCAACCCCCGGCCTATAGATCCATAATCCATACACTATTGCTACAAGTTTAGCGTTCGTCGCCACTGCCACCAAGTGCCTGGCGCTGGCGGCGGCTAGCTAGCTTGGCGTTATTCACCTGGGCAACCTCCTCAAGGCTTGAGCCCAACAGGTGCGCGATAGACGTCACGTACCACAGCACATCACCAAGCTCCTTAATAATCGCCGTTATATCATCGGGCGTAAGTTCGCCCCGCTTATCGCGCAGGAGTTTTTTAAATTTCTCTTGCACCTCGCCAGCCTCACCGCTCAGACCCAGAACCTGGCCCATCAACTGGGCATCGATCTGGCCGTAGTGGTACTGATTGGTTAATGTTGCCAGTGCTTTTTGGCTATATTCGTCAAGTTGCATCATACCTCCTTACCCCTTTAGTATGCCAGCGGTAGCACGTAGTTGCAAACAACCGGTAGCTGGCGTACAATGGCTGCACACCGATACCAGCGTAAAATTCCACGAATACCATTACCATGCCAACGATACACAGCTTGATTACCACCGTATGTCCCCGCACAGGCTCAGCCGCGAACGCCGCGCCGAGCAGGATGCCCGCCAGGCCTTTTACGGGCTGTAGCAAGGCCCTGACTGCAAGCGCTTATGCCATTACTGCTACCCCACCCAAGTGTGGGCTACTGCGGTGGCACTGCTTTCACAAAGTGCGTCACCAAGCCTTGGCTCAGCCAGCGGCGTTCATAGGTAGTCAGCAGCTTATATTCTGGTGATAACTCCGATTCGTGCAGATCAAACGATAGCTCCTGGATATGCCAGTCTGCTGCCACTAGCTGCTCTAAACTCCAGGCAAAAAAGCTAGGGTTATCGTGCTTAAGGTACAGGGCACCTCCTGGGGCAAGTACCTGCTGATACTGAGCCAAAAATGTGGGTGCGTCAGCCGGCGCCCGGCTGAACGGCGCTTTGGGAATGGGTCCGGAAGGTTAGCCACACTGCCTGGGTACAGCCTGGCTTGATAAGCTCACTCAGTTGATCCGCCCGGGCACGCACAAAGCGTACATTGCCAAGAGCCTGCTCCTCTGCCTGGCGAGCCCCCACCTGCAAACGGTCACCCTTTACATCTAGGGCCAGCACCTGCGCCTGCGGGTTCCTAGCCGCAAGCTGCGTGCTAAACAGGCCCGTGCCTGCGCCTATTTCTATATGGCTGATTGGCTGGGGCGGCTGGGCGCACCACTCATCATACTCAAAACACAAGGGTGAATTAGCAAACAGTGCAAACCGGTACTTTTTGCGCTTGCGGGTAATGATAAAATCGTCGGGGTTTAGCATGGCTACTCTGCACTAATACCCAAGGTCTGGTCGCTAATATCAGCTGGGTTAAAAAGCACCGGTGTGCTTGGTAATATCGTTATATTTACCGCGGTACATCTTTTTAAACTCGGCCACATTCTGCTCGCTGAGCTTTTTGGTTGGTTGTAAAGCCGGTAAACTGGTCAGAGGTTTTAATTTGGTTGCGCACCGCCTGGTAGGCTGGGCGGCTGAGATCAAGCTGGGCAGCACCCGACTGGCTATACAGATACATGCTAAATACCATCAATACCATAGCAATAATGATTGCGCTCATAATGGTGGTAACCAGCAGTGCGCTAAGGCCCATAATAGAAGTATGGCGCAGACGTTCAGCCAGTGATTGAATTGGTGCAACCAACCTATTCATGCTGCCCCTTTAGCTGACCCGGTAGCGAGGCTTCAAAAGCCTCAAAGGCGACGTAATAATCATTGGCAATGCGCTGCAGCTTGCCAACCCGCTGGTGGACCTCCTGGCGCATACTCTGCACCGTCTTCAGCTCCAAATAAAACTGCTGCGACTGGGTGCGGCAATCACTCTTGAGCAAGTGGTTCATAGCAAACTCGTAGGTTTTGTAGCTATCGATAAAGGCAGCGTGCTCCTTCTGGAAGGCGGCAGCGTGGGCAAGCAGTTTACCGCCATCAAGGTTCTGGCTTGCGATCTTTGTATTAAGCTTGGTGATCAGCTTGCTCGACAAGCTATCGTAGGCTTGGCCAAGAGTCACCCGCAGCACACCATCGCGCTCGTGCACCTTGGAAAGCTTAAGTTTAACATGAAAGCAATCCATGGTTATATGGGTAAAAATGCCTTCGTTATCGGGCTTAAGTTGGCCTTGATTACTCTGGGCGGTAGCAACTGGCGCCAGCAAAAAGCCAAAGGTCACCAAGCCCATCAACACACGCGCTGTTCGGTTCATTATTACTCTAGTATGCACGGTTTTTTTGCCGGGTGGTCAAGCTTACTTTAGCTGGCGTACGCTCCGGCTCACGTGGCGGCCAGTCCGGGCAGCAGAGCCCGCTGCGCTGGCGGCGTGCTGCTTTGCTTCGGCACCAAGCTGGCGAGCTTCGACGCCAATTTTACCAGCTGAATCCTTGGCTTTAGCGGCAAAATCCTTGGCTTCACGTGCTACTTCGCCAAAGCCCTGCTTAATATGCCCAGCTGATTCGTCATACACCACCTTGGCTTCTTTCGCCTTGGCAGCGCCAACTTGCTTTGCCTTTTGGGCAGCCTTGTGTAAATCCTGGCGAGTTTCTGCCCCGCTCTTTGGCGCTACAAGCCTACCGGCCACGTAGCCAACTGCAGCCGCACCAAGTATACTTAGTAATTTCTTCATAGTTCCTCCTTATTTCTTCCTTTTGCCACCACTCGTGAACGCACGTGCTGCAGCCGCAAATACTGTGGTTGGGCTGAGCCATGCAGTGGCCGATGCTAGGTTTTTGGTGATGGTTTGAGCCTGATTTGTTAGGGCACGTAGGCGCGCGAGTACCACAATTACCAGGCCAAGCAGCACAATAATCACAATGGCTAGCATCACCACAGTAATAGTCAATAATATAATTGCAATTTCGGTTGGGCTCATAGCACTCCTTCTTTAGGTTTACTCTTAGTATATCATGGACGCACCAGGAGCGACACTGCGCCCGTCACTACTTGGGTACCAGCCCATCCTTTCGCAGCCCACTAAGCGCGGCAGCAAAACGCGGGTCACTATGCAGTTCCTGGGTCATGGCGCTCAGTGGTTGCCCCTGCGCCATGCGCCGCACAATCTCGCCCCGCATTTGGCGCAGGCTGCCAGCAAAGCGCGACTGCCGCGTGTAGTGCCGGCTGGTACCGAGCTGACCCTTGCCCGCCGCCTTGAGCTCAGCGCCGTAATCCATCAGCGCCCAAAACCACTGGCGGGGCTGCTCTTTATCCATCGTCTGCGCCACCAGCGCCAGTACATCCTTATCCGCCACGCGCTCTTGCCCAGCAAAAAAGTGATTAAAATACACCGTGCGGATGTTGGTCTCTACGAAGGCGGTCGGGATTTGATGCACGTAATTCATGATAGCTCCAGCCGTGTTAGCGCCAATGCCAGGCAACACCACAAGGTCGGTCTGCGTCGCAATAGGTGCACCAGCGGCAATCGCCTGCGCCGCGCTGTGGAGGTACTTGGCCCGACGGTTATACCCCAAGCCCTGCCACGCCTGCAGCACCGCTGGTAGCTGGGCCGCCGCCAGGGCCTCGATGGTCGGGAACTGCGCAGTAAACTCGGCAAACTTAGCCAGCACCCGCGCCACCTGCGTCTGCTGCAACATCAGCTCACTCACCAGCACATAGTACAGCGTCGGCTGGCTGCGCCACGGCATAGGGCGGTAGAGCTGCTTGGCTTTGTGCCATATCATGGCTTGGAATTGTGCTGTGTCCATACCACTAGTATACGGCACGGGGTTATGTTCTGGTAGCGGCTGCTACGGCGTGGCGTGGTCAGGTATCTGGTGGGGTAATTTTACATTTTCTTGACAAACAATCAATATATATCATCGTTCTTGGAGCCATCAAGCCTGATTGCTCTAGCCGCATATGCGGTTTCGTTATGCAGTGGCATCCTGCCCTGCAGCTATCTTCGAGGAGAAGATATGGCAACTGGTCGCCCTCAGAAGGGTATGAACAGAAAGAACCACCACGATTCGCTGTCCCAGTCGGGACAGCAGCGCTACACAAGTGGCAGCAGTAGGTCACCACGAACGACATACACTGGTGCTCCTAAGCCGAAGGATACGCCGCCAAGAGCGAGCGCACCGCGGATAGGACGTGGTGGTAACACGAACAGCAGACCTCCCTACAAGAGCTTCTAGGCTGTTCATGGCCATCTCCCTTCTCATTATTATGATGAGGGAGATGGCTCTATCCCTGTCATCGGTGATATATTAGATATGACATTATGATTACTCATCTCTATTCATTCTATGATCTACCGTTCGATCATGATGTGTGCCATGTGTATGAGCACCTGGTTTTACAGCGGTTCTTAGTACTCCTTGAAAAGCACGGTTTGTGTCGAGCATTTGTCGGCAATGTGCACGGGCAAACAATTGAATCTACGATATTTTTTGAGCTAGAAGTCTACACTGCCCATACCAAACAACTATTTGAAACAGCGCTTACAGAAACTAAACCGTTTAGCCAAGCTACTATCCAGCGAGTACTTAGGCATATTGAAGCAGAAATGCAAGCAACCATAGTAGTTGACCAGCTCACACTTGATATACAGCTCACTGCATTAGCAAAACACATCAACGGCGCAGTGCAGACGTCCACCATCACACCCCCAAGCCCACTGAGCATAACTGAGTCACCACACGTATTTGACAATATCACGCTCAGCATTGAAGTACCAGACGCAAGCGACGACGCGACACGCGCTTTCTTTTGTTTCTACCCAGCTTTGCTAGATATTGCCCGTGATGGGCTACAAAATCTGGCCATCTATCCGGCTCAAAGCGGCATATTTACTGCCTACTACGATGGCAATGCGGTTACGCAGCAATTTACTGCCAAAAAGAATGTATCATCATCGCTTGCCACGTTAGTAGAAAATACACTTCGCACTTTCCCGGTACACCAGCATCATCACGCAATCGCACACATGGCGAAGGTATTTGCCACCAATCCAACGTATTTTTCTATACCACTCCACTTTTATGAAACAACAAACACGCAAGCAACGCGTGAAATGCTCGCCCGATCCATCACGCCAGCACACCTCCATACTATTCTAAGTACAGCAACGGTAACAGTTAGTAAATCGTAGAACAGGAGTATCTACTTATTTTCTGGAGTTAGCACTCGCTCGCTCCACTCCTGCCAGCGGCCGAAGCTGCTCTGCTACTGGCCGCGCTATATTTGCAAAGAAGCTTGGCTGGTAACGTTTGGGTAAATGCTAATTCCAAGCTTGGCGGCGTAGGTCCATCGTGTAGGCATCGGCTGGTGAATCATCTAGCCCAGCAGTAGCTAGTGGCTCAAAGGCATCGTTATCAAACCGGTCGTAAAAGCTGCGCAGCCGCCCTGCTTGGTCGTTATACTCGCGGTAGCGCTGCTGCTGGAGCAAGCGGCCCAGTGTATTATAATCCTGCTGCGCACGGGAAAGTTCATCCAGTAGCTGGCTAGCAATCTGGCGGAACTCATCTGTCACAAAGACCTTTGGCGATATCTTCTGCTCTATCTGGCCAAGCTCAGCTACAATCTGTGCTATGTGCTGCTTGGCATGGGTTACGTCATCTTGGTTAGGGTCGGTATCTGGTATGAAATCGACCCGGTTGCTGGCGTGATGATACAATGCTGCCAACCGGGAAAAGACAGGCTCTATACGTACGGCATCGTGCACACGTTGAGCGAGCAGTTGCAAGCGCTGCTCGATGGCAGAGGTAGTAGTTGTAGCCAAGTCATAAAACTGGCGCTGCGACCGTGGCCGTGCATATGGCACCAGTTTGGTTTTTGGCGCTGGCAATGGTGTTTTGACATATCGTGCCGTTTACGCCGCCACTGGGATGTCTTGGTTGCAATTGTCGCCCTCAGCTTGGTGGTTAAGCAGCGTTAAGCAGTTGCGTATCAAGCTCCGTGCGTCCATCTGATGAGTGAACAGCTGCCGTTCCACCCCCAAAATCTGGTCAACAATAATGCGGCGCGGCACAAAGGTCGGTGATTTCATAATAACCAGCAGCACAATTGCAAACACAAATGCTACCGCCAGCAGAACAAGCATGATACTACTGCTATCAAGCAACCAGTTCATATTACAACCCCAACTCCTTCAGCTGCCCGGGGTCTACCTGCGCGGGTGAGTCCATCATGACGTCGACGCCGCTGCCGTTTTTGGGGAAGGCGAGGGTTTCGCGGACGTTATGCTCGCCGATTAACTCCATCAGGATGCGGTCGATGCCAAAGGCGCAGCCTGCGTGTGGCGGCGCGCCGTAGGTAAAGGCCCGCAGCATGGCGCCAAACTTCTCTTCCACATACTGCCGGCTATAGCCGAGCAGCCCGAATACCTCGTACAGCACGGCCGGGTTGTGGTTACGCACACCGCCGCTGCAGATTTCGTAGCCGTTCATTACCATATCAAACTGGTCGGCCAGAATGGCCAGCTTGTCTTCGTCCGTCTGGGCGGCTTGCAGTGTGCTGAGCCCACCCTTTGGCATACTAAAGGGATTGTGGCCAAAGTCGAGCTTGCGGGCATGCTCATCCCACTCGTAGAATGGGAAATCGATAATCCAGGCTAGCGCCACCGCCTGCGGATCCTTCAGGCCAAAGTGCTCGGCAAACTCACTACGCAGCCGCCCTAGTACGGCATTGACCACCGGGCGCCTATCGGCCCCAAAGAAGACTGCATCACCGTCCTTGGCCCCCGTTGCGGTTTGGATGGCGGTGAGCTCATCCTCACTCAAAAACTTAGCAATTGGGCTCTTGGCCGCGCCGTCCTGGTAGGTAATGTAGGCCAGGCCGCCCGCACCCTCGGCTTTGGCGATGTGAGTAAAGCCATCGATCTGCTTGCGGCTGAGCGACGCGCCGTTTGTGACGCAGATTGCCTTGATACACGCCGCATTCTGAAAGACGCCAAAGTTCGTCCCGGCAAACACGTCCGTTAGCTCAACCAGCTCCATGCCAAAGCGCAGGTCTGGCTTGTCGCTACCATAGGTTTCCATGGCGGTTTGATACGGAATGCGCGGGATGGGTTGGCCATCGCCGGCTGGGAGGTTGCTCAGGTCGAGCAGCGTCTTGCCAGCAAAGTCCGTCACCAGCTGCTGCATCAGTGGCTCCATCATCTGGCGGACTTGCTCGCCATCCTCCACAAAGCTCATCTCTAGATCCAGCTGGTAAAACTCACCATACAGGCGATCGGCGCGCGGGTCTTCGTCGCGGAAGCACGCAGCCAGCTGGTAGTAGCGCGGCACGCCGCCAACCATCAGCAGCTGCTTAAACTGCTGCGGTGCTTGTGGCAGGGGCGTAGAATTTGCCCTCTTGCAAGCGGCTGGGGATGAGAAGTCACGCGCACCCTCGGGGCTGGAATTCGCAAGGATTGGCGTTTGATTTCGATGAAAATCATGCTCGTCCATATACTGGCGCATGCGGCGGTACATATCGGCGCGGCGGCGCAGCATCGTTTGCAGCTTGGGGCGGCGCAGATCCAGGTAGCGGTAGGCAAAGCGCAGATCTTCACCCGCTTGATTGGTCTCGCTAAAGGGCTGGATGGGCAGGGTCTCGGCTTTATTGAGTACCTCTAGCTCGCTTACCACAAGCTCGATGCTACCACTGGCAATGTTGGGGTTGGCCAGGCCCTCACCACGCTGGCGCACCTCGCCGCGGGCCCGCAGAACGTACTCGTCGCGAGCATGCTCTGCCAGGGCAAAGGCGGCGGTTTGCTCAGGGCTAACGACCAGCTGCACCAGGCCAGTGTGGTCGCGTAGGTCGATAAAAATCAGGCCACCATGGTCGCGCCGTGCATGCACCCAGCCGGCCACAGTGATGGTTTGGCCGGTGTAATCCGGCGTTTGGTTGGCAAGTATTCGTTGTGTCATATCGTATAAATTATACCATAATACCAGCGGGTGCCGTGTGCCGGCCGGGGCTCGTCTTAAACTCACCTGCCATGGTGGTGCCACCATAGCGCATATATATGACTACGCTTGGTAGCTGGCTACCGCCGTCTTGTCCTCTGGTGCGGGGGCGGCGCCTGGCAACATCGTCGGTTGGCCCAACGCATCTACCAAATCACTTAAGGCCACAATCCCCACAGCCTGGCCACTACTACCCAGCACCACCAATAGCCGTGCATGGCCCGTTGCCAGCACCGCCAGCGCCTGGCAGCACGGCTGGTCCTGGTGCACATAGTATACCCGCCGATCCATAACACGGCTCGCACGGCGCGAACTTTTATCCGTCAAATCCAGCAGCTGCGTAATGCTCAGAATCCCCACAATCTGCTCGTCCTTACCCACCACCGGGAAGCTACTATGGCCGGTTTTGTGGAGTTCATCCAGGCGCACCGGGCCCAGGGTATCACTAGCGGCAACGGTATGTACTTTAGCCATTGGGGTCATGATATTACCAACTGGCTCACTCGCAAACTGCACAGTAGCTGCCACCTGCTGCTGAGTAATTGGCCGCAACCGAGCCGCCCGCCGCACAAGGTACACAAGCTCTTCGGTAGAGTTGATTTTTAACTGGGGCTCACCTGGCCCGGCTAGCCATAGCCACCACTGTGGTGCCCAACTCGCCACCATAACCAGCAGGGGCTCACTCAAGCGGTAGAGCCACCGCGCCAGCCATGTAACCACAGTTTGTTTGCAAAACCCTGGTAGCAGCACCGCCGCCGCACAGGCAATCACCGTACCCTGCACCCAGCCATACAGGTGCAAGGTTGTCGCTACCGCCGCAACCACTACCAACCCACGGATTGCCGTCAATACAGCATCCACCGGGCGGGCACGTAGCGCCCGGGTATAGGCGTGCTGATACCGGGCGTTATGCTCGGCCCGGCGCTTTAGTTCAAATAGGCTGCAGTGGCTGCGCGGCACACGCAGTGCACACGCTAGTATCGTTGCTATGTATAATCCAACCACCACCCCAAGTCGAAACAATTCCATGCGCTCATTGTAGCGTGTTTATTGCCCTTACGCTAGTTTTTTACTACAATTATGTATGAGTTTAAACGCCAAACTGGCAAGGAGTTGTATGAGTAAAAAATCCTGGATTATCTTTATTGCGGTGGTCGTCGTCGTGTTTGCAGGGCTGGTGGTGTGGAGCCAGCGCAACCGAATCGATGTATCAAAGGTGGACCACACCAAGGTCACTACCAGCGAAACTGCCGAGCAGCAGCACGCTGGCCTGGCCGATAATACACTTGGCAGTAAGCAGCCCAAGCTTACCCTGATTGAATACGGTGACTATTCCTGCCCTGGCTGTGCTAATTTTTGATGGTATCTTGCGTTCCGTAATGCAAGAAGATAAGTACAAGAATAATGTGCAGTATGTCTTCCGCCACTTCCCTATTACCACCATTCACCCTAACTCACGTGCCGCTGCTGCCTACGCCGAAGCAGCTGGCCTGCAGGGTAAATACTGGCCTATGCACCACAAGCTGTTTAGTACCTACCGCACATGGCTTGGTGTATCCAGCAGTGAACGCGATAAGCTCTTTACCAGCTACGCTAAGGAGCTTGGCCTAAATACCAACCAACTTGCTAAGGATATCACTAGCGATAAAATCAACCGCAAAATCACCCACGACCAGCAGGTTGGCAAGCAAAAATGGTGTCAGTGGTACACCAAGCTTCTTCCTCAACGGCAAGAGCCCTCAGCGCTGATAAGGTAGAGGATGCCAACGCCCTGCGGCAAGTACTTGATAAAGCAATCGCTGACGCGAAATAGCTACCCTACCCCATACAGCTAACCCGCGGCCATACCGATAGTGCCGCGGGTTTAGCGTTTTGTGCGTGTGCGGCTCAGTACATCAACATGGGCACCAACCAGCAGTGCCGTGGCGCTAAGATTACACCATAGCATCAGCGCAATCACACCAGCAAATAGGCTGTAGGTGGCACCAAAATGCGCCCAGTAGCGAGCATACAGCACAAACACCACTGTAGCCAGCAGCCACAAACCAGTTGCGCTCACCACACCCCAGCCAAATAGTTTGGGGCGTTTTGCGTGGTTAGGCCCAAACTGGTAGAGCCCCACAACCGCCAGGAGCATCACACCAATCACGCCTAGCCAGCGAACCGCTAGAATAACCGGCACAATAGCCGCTGGCACGCCAAATGCTACCAGCGCACCAGTATGGAGCATCAGCAGCCCCACGAGCATATATACCAGAATGAGTGCCAGTACAGTCAGCCCCATACTGCGGGCTTTAATACGTAGCGGGTGGCGGGTTTCGCGTAGGCCATACACGGCCCCAAGCGCCCGAGCTAGGTTTTCTATAAAGCCCGATGCCCAAAAAATCGCTAGAATAATCGCCACGGCTGCAACGGCTATACTGCCGTTTGGTTGGCTACTGGCAAGCTCAATTTGGGTCGTCAGCAGGCTGGCAATATCGCGCGGCACGTAGTGGCCCAAGCTAGCTGTCACCACATCAACATGCCCAGGGCCAATAATAAGGGCGGCAATCGCCACGGCTGCTGCTACCAGCGGGAAGAACGCTAGCACCGCAAAGTAAGCTGCTCCAGCCGCCAGCACGCCGGTGTTCTTAGTATTCATATCATCGAGCAGCTGGCCCACCCACCGCGCGCTACGCCGCACACACTTGCCCATTAGCGCCGCCGTAAAAAGTAGTGGCCCAGCAGTAAGCCTGCCACAACGCTAATGCCAATAATACCGTAGAATGTCCACGGGTTGTGCTGCAGTGGTAACGGCACATCTCATGCCGTAAATCCCCGCCAGCATGGTTGGGATGGTCATCGCCAAGGTAATAACGGTCAGCACGCGGATGGTTTCGTCTAGGCGAGTGTCCATCACAGCCCGGTAGGAATCGCGCGAGTTAGTAATCGAACGCAGCAAGCTTTTGCAGCGGGCCAGCAGCTGCTCGAGGTCCACCGATAGGGTCTTCGACCAAATCGCGGTCGTCCTCATACAGGCGCAGCACGTTGCCGCCAAGGGTCTTTTTCGAGTGCTGTGTTGGTTGGGTCAAGCGCATCGGTGTAATCATTCAGCCGGCGCTCGTAATCAGCCAGCACGGCAATATCGCGTGAGGTCAGCTTATGGATATTGCCAGTCGTCGCGCGCATCTGCCGGTTAATTGCCGCCACCCGCGTTTGGTACTGCTTGGCAATTGCATCCAGCATCAGCAAAAATATCTTGTTCTTTTGCGTGGTCGGCACCAAGGTTTTATCGATAAACGGCCGCCACAAGCGCGATAGGTCATCACGGCTGATGGTAATAATATACTGGCTGGCAAGTACAAACAGGATCGGCGTGGTAAAATCATTAAAATCATCTTTAATATCCGGCAGCCGGGTAATAAAGTACGTATCGTGGTTTTGGAGCTCGACACGCGGTACCTCGTGCGGATCCAGGGCGTCTAGCAGGATATCTTCGTCGATACCAAGGCTCAATAGGTACTGCTTTTCTTCTTCGCTTGGGTTTTCACACCGAATCCAACACCCAGGCTGGAGCTCGGTGCGGACTTTAATACTCGGGCGGTAGTGGGTAGAGCGCAGAATCTCTATCATATCTTTCTATTAGACCATACTGTGGGTAAAATTACAATATACACGCACAGGGCGCCCAGGCCGTGCCCTCGAGGCATCACACCCAAGCACCCAAACGCGTTCGGTATAACAAGCCAGCCTACTAGCTGGTGATACGTGTCCCAACCGTATCATCCATAATGCGGCTGGCGTTTTCGAGCGAGGTAATCACCGCCTGGCGGCCCTGACCGGCGCGTCACGAACTCTAGCACGGCCTCTACCTTGGGCAGCATGCTACCCTTGGCAAAATGCCCGGCCTGGGCTAGATCGGCTAGCTCCTGGGCTGTCGTGTGGCTGAGAGCACGCTCTTGGGGCGTATTAAAGCCAACCTTTACGCTATCGACCGCTGTGAGGATCGCCAGCATATCAGCCTTGAGTTCGTGGGCCAGCTGTGCGGCGCTAAAGTCTTTATCAATCACCGCTTCGACGCCGCGGTAGCTGCCACCATCAGATACAATCGGCACACCGCCGCCACCAGCTGCTACAACCAGCACGTTACTGGCAACCAAGGTTTTGATGGCTTCTATCTCTACAATGCGGCGCGGCTTGGGCGATGGCACCACGCGGCGCCAACCACGGCCAGCATCTTCCTTAACGGTAAAGCCACGCTCACCTGCCTGTGCCTCGGCTTCGGCCTGGGTATAGAACGGACCAATTGGCTTGGTTGGGTTTTGGAAGGCTGGGTCGCTTGCATCGACCTCTGTTTGCACCACCATCGATACCGTGCTACGCACCAGGCTAGTGTGCTGTAGCTCGTTCAAAAAGGCTTGCTGTAGCCAATAGCCAATCAACCCCTGGCTCATAGCGCCACATGAGTCCACCGGCATGCTCGGCACATCAGCCGTGTTAATCGCCTCTTCGTGCAGGATGATATTACCTACCTGCGGGCCGTTGCCGTGGACAATCACCAGCCGGTTGCCATCAATCAGTAGCTGCACCAGTTGCCGGGCGGTCTGCCGGGCCACTGCCTGCTGCTGGGCGGCTGTGGCCTCGCCTTGGCGCTGTAAGGCATTGCCCCCCAGCGCCACCACGATTGTTTTTGCTTGCTGCATAGGCTTTTGCTCCTCCTTCATTTACAGTAGCGAGAATATGGTTATAACGACGATGCTAATCAGCCCCAGCACAATCATAATTGGCAGGCTCCGCTTGAGCCAGTCGCGGTACGATACACCAGCCAGTGCCAAGCCACCCATCAGCGATGCAATGGTCGGTGCCATCATGTTAACGAGGCCAGATGAGGTTGCAAAGGCCGATACCAGCACGCTCTTATTAATACCCACAATATCAGCGATTGGGGCAATAATTGGCATTGTGGCGGCTGCCAGGCCCGATGACGATGGAATAATAAACGACATGGGGATATAGAAGATAAAGGTCAGCACACCCACAATGCCCGATGGCATACTCTTAAGGGTATCTTCACCCAGGTGGATGATCGTATCCTGAATATTACCGTTTTCCATCACCACTGATACACCAGCCGCTACCGCAATAATCAAGGCAACTGGTACTAAATCAACCACACCGCGCAGGAAGACATCCACTGGGTAGGTGCCCTCGCGGCGGAACGCTTTGTAGTACATAGCAATGATAATAAAGGTTGCAAGCAGGAACAGGGCCGAAATTTCGTTAAAGTACCACTGGCCAAACGGCACGTTGTGCTCAGCACCCAGTAGCGGGCTCACGATGCTGAGGTTATGCGCTAGGATATCATGCAAGCTACTAAAGATGGTGATGTTAAAGTCTTCCCACGGAATCAGCGCCATAATCATCAGCACAAAAGTGGTGGCAAAGACAGCCAGGATCGCCTTACGCACGCCGGTAAAGGCTGGTAGCTTCGCAAGGTTAAGCTCACCGACAGCTGGCTTGTAGCGCACATCTTCTTTGTAGTGGCCGGCTTTTACCCGGGTAGCGTAGCGCATTGTAAAGGCGATTGAGGCAATCAACCCCAGCACCAAAATGATGGTTTGGATCCCAAGCATATCACCAAGCCGCACGCCAGCAGCTTCGGCCGCGATTGTGGTCGAGAATGGGTTGATGGTTGATGCAAGCACACCAGTCCCGGCGCCCAGTACAATCACCATCACGGCTGTCATAGCATTAAAGCCGGCCGCTACCATCATCGGTACAATCAGGGCGTAAAAAGCCACGGCCTCCTCTTGCATACCATAGGTGGTACCACCAATCGCAAACAGCGTCATCAGCACCGGAATGAGCCAAATCTCGCGGCCTTTCATACGGCCAAGCAGTGCACCCAGCCCGGCGTCCAGCGCGCCAGTCTTCATGACGATACCCAGGAACCCACCAAGGATCAGCACGAACACAATCACATCGAGCTTGCTGCTCATGCCTTTAATTGGGGCAAGTAGTACGTCCCACGCGCCCTGGCGGACATCGGTTGTTTCTGGCTCACCCTTATCGTTCGGTGCCGTGGTAACCTTGTCTACCCCGTGGTAGGTGCCCTGTACACGCACAGTTTTACTGCTATCGTGCGGGTCAGGCACCGTTTGATATTTACCAGATGGAATCACCCAGGTGAGCGCCGCCATACCGGCAATAATCACCAGTAGAATAGTAAACGCTGACGGTGAGCGGAACTTTTCTTTTACCTTTTTCTTGATTTTTTCTGTCATGGTTGTGGCCTCCTTACCACATTAACGACTATAACGTCAGTGCCATCACCGCTTTGATACTATGCATGCGGTTTTCGGCTTGGTCAAACACAATACTGTGCTTGCTGCGGAAGACCTCGTCGGTTACTTCCATTTCGCTAAGGCCATATTGCTCGGCGATTTCCTTGCCAATCTTGGTTTCGGTGTCGTGAAAGCTGGCAAGCAGTGCATAAACACGACCTCTGGGTTGCCGGTGGCATCCAGCAGAGCCCGGTTCACCTGGAAGCCCCGCAGCTGCTCGATACGCTCAGCAAATTTGTCTTCCTCGCCCATCGATACCCATACATCGGTGTAGATGGCATCGACACCGCGCACACCATCGTATAGCTGGTCCGTAATGGTGATGGTGGCGCCCGTTTCGGCGGCAATAGCCTGGGCTTGCTCAACCAGCTGCTGCTCGGGGAACAGTGCCTGCGGCGCAACAATGCGCATATCCATACCCATCTTTGCCCCACCAATCATCAGGCTATTGGCCATGTTGTTGCGGCCATCACCCACAAAGGCAAACTTCATACCCTTAAGCCGCCCAACGTGCTCCTCTAGCGTCATAAAATCAGCTAGGATTTGGGTTGGGTGGTAGGTATCGGTCAGGCCGTTCCACACCGGTACACCAGCGTGCTTGGCGAGCAGCTCTACTGTCTGGTGCTGAAAACCACGGAACTCAAGGCCATCGAACATACGGCCAAGTACTTTGGCGGTATCCTCAACACTTTCCTTTTTGCCCAGCTGAATATCGCCCGCGCCCAAAAACTCTGGTGCAACGCCTAGGTCATTTGCAGCTACCGTAAAGGCACAGCGGGTACGCGTACTGGCCTTTTCGAATAGCAGCGCAACATTCTTGCCTTCGTGAATACGGTGCGGTACACCAGCGTATTTTAGGCGCTTATACTCGTGCGCGCTATCAAGCAGCAAGCGGATCTCTGCCGGGGTAAAATCCAGCAGCTTTGTGAATGATCGTCCCTTTAAATTCTGCGCCATTATAGTACATCCTCCCGTACGAGCGGCATACTCATACAGCGTGGGCCGCCGCGGCCACGGCCAAGCTCAGAGCCCGGCACCTCAAGCACGGTAATGCCAGCTTCGCGTAGTTTTTGATTGGTAACGTAGTTGCGGTCGTAGGTAACAACCACGCCTGGTGCAATCGCCAGGGTGTTACTGCCGTCGTTCCACTGTTCGCGGGCAGCCGCAATTGGGTCGCCACCACCACATTCAATCAAGCGTACACGTGGCTTGCCCAGGGCGACGCGCAGCACGTGCTCCAAATCATCGTGGTAGGTGATCTTCGGGAAGGGGCTATGTGCCGACTTCTCGAGCACGTAAATATTAAGCTTACCACCACGGTCGCGAATCTCTGGGTGGATAGTAAAGGTATCCACATCAATCATTGTAAACACGGTGTCAAGGTGCATAAAGGCATGTGACTTTGGAATCTCGATAGCGATAATCTTTTTAAAGTCTGACCCCTGGAAGAGCTTGACTGCCATGGCTTCGATTGCCTCTGGCGTGGTGCGTTGGCTAATACCAATTGCCATAGTGTCTTTGCTGATAACCAGCTCATCGCCACCTTCCATCGAAAAGCGGTTAGCACGGTCGTACCACACCGGTGGCTGGGCTGTCTTAAAGCGTGGGTGGTTATTAATAATGTACTCCATAAACAGCGATTCGCGGCGGCGAGCTGGGTAGTGCATTTTATTAATCGTAAGACCTGCCCCAATCGCGGCCGCTGGGTCACGCGTAAAGTACAGATTTGGCATTGGATCCAGGTAGAACGGATAGCTCGTCTTTAGCTGGAAAGCATGCGCCCCACCTTCTACCAGCTCGTGCAGCTGCTGCTTATGGTGCTCTGGCGGTAGCTGGATCTCATCCTTACGCACACCAGCCATAATCTTGCGCACCATTTCGGGCGTGCTCATACCAAGCAGGTACTGGCGCAGGGAATCACTGACGCGGTTATCCGACTGCTTAGAGGCAGCCAGGATATCGTGCACAAAGGCCACCCGCACAGCGTCTTCGCTGAGGGCTTCGCTCACCAGCTGGTCGAGGTACAGTACTTCGACGCCGTTATCGCGCAGCACGTCGGTAAAGATATCGTGCTCCTTCTGGGCCAAAGCCAGGTATGGAATATCATCAAACAGCAAGTCTGTCAGATATTCCGGTGTTAAGTTTTCTAATTCGGCACCTGGACGGTGCACCAGAACGGTCTTTAGCTTACCAATTTCGGATGTAATATGAATTGGTTGCTCCATAGGTCCCTCCCCTATTCTACTAATGCTTTATAAGGCTTAGTATACGGCCATTGTGAGCAAAAAACAAGGGCTTACCCTGGTAAATAGCCAATTATCTTAGAATTACCTGAAGTCAAATTACGCTGTGGGCAGACGCAAAATTGCCAGTGACTGCTCAACCTGCAAGCGGGCTGGATGCTGGCGGAGCCATTCATCAACCGCGCGGGCCGCGCCTGGCAACGCTTCACTGGCGTAATCATCCACCACAACGCGAGCACCCGGGGTAAGGCGTGGCCACACAAGCCGCAGTGAATCCATAATTGACTGATAATAGTCGCCGTCCAAAAAGGCAAAGCTAATACGCGCTGGCAATTGCCCCGGCTTAATATCCTGGAACCACGCCTTAGTAATGACCGGCATTGGCACACCAGCCCGGGCCATATTCGCCATAAACTGGCGCTTGGTGGCGGCTAATTCACCAGGCGTAAACTGCAAGCCTGCCGGGCTGGCATCTGGGGCGGTTTTGAGTGGCAAGCCAGCGAACGAATCATACACATATAGCTGCTTATGGGGGCTGCTGGCGGCAAGCTCACGCGCTAGGAAAACGCTGGTTGTACCTACATAGCAGCCAAATTCCACCACATCACCAGGCAGGCGTAGGGTCGGCTGTAGTTCACGCAAGATAATAGCAATTTCGCGCTGGCTGACTTGGTCCGATAATAGTGGCTCTTGCCGGGCCCGGTGGGTTGCTGCCATGGCTTACTCAGCCGCACGTGTGGTGCGTTTACTGCGCTTTGCTGGCTGGGCCGAGCTTGTGCCCATCACCAAGTGGCCGTTCCCGTAAACGGTAGTAGTACAATCACCGCTAGGAGCATTAAGCCAGAACTAAAGATAAACACCCGGTGTAAGGAATCCGCAAAGGCCTGCAGCAGCCTGGTGCTAAATTCAGCCTGGCGCTGATTGAAACGCTCGGTAGCCTGGGTACGGGCCGGCTCCGGTAGCGTTGCAAAGCGGCTGGTGACATTCTGGCGGATTGTTTCCTTCTGGGCGTTCAGTTGCAGCAGCGTATCGGCCTGGATTTGGGTGTTCTGGCCGGAGCCACGCACAGCCTGCACATAGGCCATCTTACTGGCGTCACCAATATGCGCCATAATGCCACTGGTTAGCAAACCAGCAAAAATTGCCGTACCAATCGTAGAACCCAAACTACGGAAAAGCTGCGTACTGGCAGTTGCCACGCCAAGGTCCTTCTGGCTAAATTCGTTCTGCACTGCAATGGTTAAGGTTGGCATCACCATCCCCATCCCCTAGGCCAGCTACTGCCATAATCATTGCCTCTTGCAGGTACGGTGAGCTTGGCTGCAAACTCGTCAGTGCCAGCATACTAGCGGCTGTAATAGCAAGCCCGGCTATAAGAAAGCCCTTGTAGTGCCCAGTGCTGCTGACCAAGCGCCCCGAGGTAATTGAGCTCACCATAATACCAGCCACCATTGGTAGCAGCATCAGGCCAGCTTGCGACGCAGTTGCGCCAAATACCTGCTGGTTAAACTGCGTCAGGTACAGAATCGCGCCCAAGAAGGCAGCACCATAGAGCAGCGATGCTACCAGAATAAGACTGTAGTTTTTACGCGCAAAGAAGGCCAGCGGTAAAATTGGCTGCTTGGCCCGGCGCTCTACCCACACAAAAACGCCAGCAGCAATCACCGCCGTAACCCACAGTGCTACCTGTAGCGTAGTCAGTGGCACGCCCATATTAATCACCTCTTTAAAAAAATAGATTCGGTATTATCAACCGCTAGTACCACCGCAGCCAAAGCAATCGTTATACACAATGCCCCTAGGTAGTCTGGCTTTTGCGTACTGGCATGGGTAAGCCGCGGGCAGTAGCGAATAATCAACCCTGTGGCAATAATACCAACTGGTACGTTGATAAAGAACGTCCAGCGCCAGTCGGTTGTTACACCAAACAGCCAGGCGCCATCCGTTAGCCAGCCGCCTAGCAGTGGCCCCGCTACCGAGCTAATCCCAAATACCGCCCCAATAATACCCTGCCACTTGCCGCGCTCCTTTGGCGGGAAGAGATCGCCTACAACCGTAAAGGCATTAGCAGTAATAATACCACCGCCAATCCCCTGCAGTGCCCGCCATATAATCAGCCAATCAATGCTCGGCGCCAGGCCGCTCAGCAGCGAACCAAGTGTAAATACCGCTACACCCACCAGTAGCAGTGGCTTGCGGCCGTACATATCACTAAGCTTACCCGCCAGTGGCACCGTTACCGTTGTGGTGAGCAAATAAGCGGTAATAACAAACCCAAGCGACGAAAAGCTGCTAAATTCCGTCACAATAGCACCAAGCGCCGTCGAAATAATCGTCTGATCGAGTGCCACCAAAAACAGCGCGCTCATCACTGCGCTCATCACAATTAATTTGCTGCGAATTGGTAGTTGTTGCAGCATCAATCATACCTCCTTGTTCTGATTATCCCACTTATAGATAGGCTCCGCATATAATCGTGCTATTGTATACCTATACTGCAGAGCTGTCAAGCTGGTGGGCCGAGTGAGCACTTGCCGTACTAGGCTGCGGTGGGTCAGTATGCCACCAACGATCCACCAGGTGGTACGGCAACTGCCGGTAGCGGTGCCAGGTAATAGCGCCGAGCATAAACAGCAGGAGCGCCCCTATAGCGGTCCCCATAAGCAAGAGACAATCCAGCCGCGCAAGGTAGAATACCAGCCGGTGCAGCCACCCCCGCTCCCGATCATCCAGGCAGGCACCCGTGACTCGCCCGCCAATCGTCATACCTCGCGCCACGAGCGGTACAAAAAGCTGCACCATAACCGTTACCACTGCAACAACACCCCAGCGCAGCAGTACGGCATCACCTGGGCTCGGCCGGCAAGCCAGCTGCAGCACCACGCCAATCACCGTGCTAATAGCTGTAATCGCCATACCATCCACTATGCAGGCCACCAAGCGGCGCACCAGCCCGGGGTTGGTAATAATAGCTTGGCCACGATCCACCGCGCGAATATTTGGGAAGAACACCCCCAGGCCAAAACCAAGCAGCGCCCCAGTGGTATTAAGCAGCAGGTCATCAACATCAAACAAGCGGTAACTACAGGGGTAGAGCCCAAAAATCCCCGTCAGCTGGGACGTCTCTATCGCCAGCGATGCGCCGAGGCCAATCGCCGCTACCCAGTACCAACGCCAGCCATACATTGCCCGCAGGAATACACCAAGCGGCACAAAGAAGATGATATTCATCACCACCTGGAGCACAGCACGTAGGCCCTCGGTGGGGATATCCATAATTGAGCCCAGCGGCATAAGCTGAGCCTGTAGATGGTGGCCTGCGCAAAAGCGCACTGCATCATCCGGCGCCGGGTAGAGCGTAAACAGCCCCAGTGCCAGCAAGTATAGCGCCATGGCGTACACCATACCGGCCCGCCCCCTGGCTATCCGCCGGTAGCGAATGTAGTGTGCCAGCAGGAGTGGCAGCGTCAGCGCCGCAGCAGCAAACGGCCACAGCATAATGGCAAACATAAACGACTGCGAAAACGTACCAAAAAATCCAAGCATACTGCACGCTAGTGTGACATAGAAAACCGATGCATGTCAATAATGGGTATGGTAGCTTACACCACCGCGCGGCGCAGGAGCTGTGCATTTGCCGCAACAATGATTGTCGAAAGCGACATCACCACCGCACCGATCGCAGGCGAAATAACCACCCCGACCGGCGCAAGCACCCCAGCCGCGAGGGGAAGCATCAAGACGTTGTAGCCCGCTCCCCAGCAGAGGTTCTGCACCATTTTGCGGTACGTTGCCTGGGCCAGCGTGATCACCCGGACAACCGCCTGCGGATCATCACCAACCAGCATAATCCCGGCAGACGCTGCGGCAACATCGGTCCCCGTCCCAATCGCGACACCACTCTCGGCCTGGGCAAGCGCTGGTGCATCATTCACGCCATCACCAACAAAGCACACCTGCTTCCCCTGCTGCTGGTACGCCATGACAATCGCCGCCTTCTTAGCTGGTGTTACCTCAGCGTGAACCTCAGTGATACCAACGAGGCGAGCAATTGCATCGGCTGGCCGCGCACCATCTCCCTGTTACCATGGCAACTGTTATACCGCGGTGTTGGAGCGCTGCGACTGCCGCTGCCGCACCAGGGCGCGGCGCATCACCAAGCTCAATCACACCACACACATGCCCAGCCTGGGCAACATAAACCACTGTATGATCCGTTGTTATCTCGTCTTGATCAACCTGATGCTGCTGCATAAAGGCCGCATTGCCAACTAACGTCGGCACACCATCAACCACAGCCTGCACGCCATAACCTGGCACCGTCTGGAGGTTACGCACAGCAGGTATCGCAACATGGCGATCGGCTGCCGCGCGGCGAATCGCTGCTGCAATCGGGTGCTCTGCTTCATGCTCAGCCGCCGCTGCCAGTGCCAGAATAGCCGCGTCGTCTCCACCATGGACTGCAACTACTGCTAGATGACCAGTCGTCAGTGTACCCGTTTTGTCAAATAACACCACATCGACTTGCCGCGCAGCTTCAAAGGCGCGGCGATCGCGCACCACAATACCGCGCTGCGCCGCAAGCCCAGTCGAGATCGATACAACCAGCGGCACCGCTAAGCCCAAGGCATGCGGGCACGCCACCACCAGCACCGTTACCACTCGCTGCAATACTTCACCCAGCGATGCACCAGCCAGCGCCCAACCAACACCCGTCACCAGCGCAGTAGCAAGCGCTGCATAGAAAAGATAGCCCGCTGCCCGATCTGCCAGCACCTGCGTTCGCGACCGACGCTGCTCAGCCTGGCGCACCAGCTCCATAATATGCGACAACGTTGTATCATCACCAATGCGCTGGGCCATAACATGAAGCGCACCAGTGCCATTGATCGTGCCTGCCGTCACAAGACTCCCTGGCTGCTTGGCAACGGGGTGCGACTCACCCGTGAGCATCGACTCATCCACCTGTGACGTGCCAGATATCACCTGGCCATCCACTGGCACACGCCCACCCGGGCGCACCAGCACGGTCATCCCCACAGCCAGATGATCAAGCGGCACTGTATCAATCGATTGCTCCGTCACAACCTCGGCTGTCTCAGGCAAGAGCTGGGCTAAGGTATGAGCGGCATCCGTTGCCCGCTTAATCGCTGCCATTTCGAGCCAGTGCCCGAGGAGCATAATGGTAATGAGCGACGCGAGCTCCCACCAAAAATCCATCCCTGCTACCACGCCACTGGTCACCAGCAGGCTGTAGCCATAGGCCACACTAATCGCCAGAGCAATCAGCAGCATCATACCGGGCTGACGCTGGCGTAGCTCCTGCCACCCCGCCTGAATAAAAACTCGGCCACCATACCACAGCAATATCGTCCCGCTTATGGCCGGCACATACCGGCTCACCACCTCAGGTAGTGTATACCTGAGCCACTGCTGAAGTAGTGGTGAACACACCAGTACACTAATCGTTATGAGCAGCGATAGCCAAAAGCGCTGCCGAAATTGCGCTGCGTCATGCCCGCAATGGCCACCCTGTCCATGCGCCTCATGGTGAGTATGACCACCATGAGTCATATGATGGTGCTGTGACTGTTTTGTATCCATAACAAACTCCTCGGGTGCTGCGCACCGCATTATCCTTTCCATTCTTATATCCGCTTGCTGCCAGCGGATGTTCGTCAGGTCGTAGAGCTGGTCGAGCTCTTTGAGCGCCTTATCGCGCTGCTTCGTATCACTTGACGCCAACATCTCAGCCACATGCATCTCGAGGTGTTGCTTGACCATCAGCTTGTTCAGCGATGCTAGCGACTTCTGGATCGACAGACTCTGGATGATGATGTCCATACAGTAGGCTTCATCGGCCACACGCTTTTCTAACCCCTCCAGCTGGCCCTTCATAATTTTGATACGGTGTAGTGCTCGTCTGGTAATATCTTTGCTCATACTCCTATGGTATACCCCCTGGGGGTATCTGTCAACCGATTCTTTCCCACATAAAAAATCCACCACAGACGTGGTGGATTTTGTAAAACGAGGCAGGACGAGGCTTAGTACATGCCCATATCGCCAACCACGACTACTTTATGGTAGTTATCGAGCGCACGCACCGGGGTGAAGAGCTCGGTAAAAACCTGGTCGGGGGCGATGTACCCGGCGACCACATCCCGGTAGTTTTTGAGGGTTCTACGCCAGTTCTCGCGCAACTCGCGGTGGTTGTTGTAGGCAGTCTCAATAACCTCTTTGGGTACGCGCTTGGTGTATTCGCGGGTTCTGTTGCGCCCATACAGTTCGTCGAGGGTGAGTTCGCCCTGAAAATCGACGAGGTATGCGGTGTAGCAGTATTTGCGCGCACATTCGAGGAAGGTTTTCATATTGCGCAGCAGCACGTTCATATTGTCGATAAATACGGTGTTGCCGTGCCGCATATTCTCTTCCACACAGTCGTTTACCCGGCGGATAGCCTTCGATTCGGCACTGGTGTTTTGCGATAGGGCTAGTGCGGGCTGATTATCGAGCGTGTAGGTGATATATCCGCATTTGCGGCGCTCAGCATCCCAGGAATGGGTGAGGTCTGCAAGTTCGGGATGCGCGGCGATCCAGGTGCTCTTACCGGCTGCCGTGGCACCTGCCAGCAGGAATATTTTGCGTGCCATAATGTTTGTATTACTCCCTTCTCTCTTGTATGTAGGGATATTATACCATACATCTTCCTACTATCAACCATGCTATACTAGGCATATGGGACTATTTATGATCATATCACTATGCGTGCCGCTCGTACTGAGCATCAGCGTGCCTCTAATCATTCACCACACCGGCAGCGCAGTGCAGCAGCGCGAACGCCGCCACCGCTGGCTGCTCTACCTTGCCTGCGGGCTCTTCTTTGTATCGTGGTACCTACCCTCGCCACATATTCATGGGCAAGATACATCGTTCACCACCCATTTAGTTGGCGGCGGTATGTTTACCGGCTGCCTGTGGCTCTACCTGGGCTATACCTATCGCCTTCGCATGGCCTGGGCTACGCAACTTGCGAGTTTATTTATGATGGTATCAGCACTTGGCTGCCTCAATGAGCTGGCTGAGCTTCTGGCGGTGGAGCTTGGGCTAGTGCACCTTACACTGACTGATACCAGCTGGGATATCGTTGCCAATAGCCTTGGTGCGCTCGTGGTGTGGGTGCTCTACACCACTCTGACGCGGGCTAACCTGGCACCACCACACAGTGGTGGCAGGGCTTAACTATTCCCACCGGAATAGCTTTATCGCCGCAATATACACCACCAGCATCCATAGGCCAATGGCGCCGGCGTACGGCAGTACCTCCCCTAGGCTGGCGTGCTCGGTCATAATCAGGCGCAGGCCATCGGTCACAGGTGTCATGGGGATAAACTGGCTCAGCGTGCGCAGCCACTCCGGGAACATAAAGGACGGGAAGAAGGTGCCAGAAAGAAACATCATCGGGAAAGCCACCAGGTTGCCCAGCGGCGCCGACTGGTTCTCGTTCTTGGCCCAGCCGCCAATCAGCAGGCCAAAGCCCACCATCAGCAGCGCGGACAGAGTAAGAAACAGCACGGCCAGTAGCCAGTCACCACGCATGTTGAAGTGGAAGACACTCATCCCCACCACTAGCATCATAGCGGCACTCAGCAGCGAGACAATCGTATAGTGGATACCCATTGCCAGGATCAGCTGCCCCGCCGTAAAGGGCGACGCCCGCAGGCGCCGGTAGGAGCCCTTTTGCTTCTCCGTCGGCATCTGGTTGGCCAGGCCAAAGATCCCCATACTCAGCAAGCTAAAGGCCAGCAGGCCGGTAAAGGTATAGTCGAAGGTCTTGAGCTGCTCATCGCCCACGGCCTGGCCAGCCACCTTCAGTGGTGGTTCGGGCTGGCCCATACCCTGTTAATACCATCAACAATCTGCCCCATAATAGCCGTCAGCGTGTTGCCAGACTGCTCCGAGCCCTTGGCGTAGAGCACACGCAGGGTGCCGCTTGGACGGGCTTGAGTGGGTTTTACTTCGCCAAAGTCGGCTGGCAGCTCAATAATGCCACTAAGCTCCGAGTGCTTCAGCTTCTCGCGCGCTTCCTGCATATCCTTGACGTCCTTTACTTTGAGCGTCGTATCTTTGTTTGCCTTGGCTTGCTCCACAAACTGCTTGGCAAATTCGCTCTGCGAGTGGTTAATAATCGCCACATCAAAGCTGGTGGTTTGGTTATTAAAAATCGCGCCAAACACCAGCAGGAATATCAGCGGGAACAAAAAGGTAAAAAACAGCGACGTGCCATCGCGCATAAAGCGCTTTTGCAGGGCGCGCACCTGCCCATATACTCCAATCCAATATGACTTGACTCGCATCATCTACTCCCGAATGGCCTTGCCGGTTAAATCAATAAATACATCTTCGAGGTTGGCGGGCTCGACCGTTTGCTGCTTGGTAAAGCCGCGGGCCAGCAGCTGCTCGATGAGGTGCTGCGGCGTATCAATGGTGATGATTTTTGCCCGCATCCATAATCGCCAGGCGGTCGCACAGCAGCTCGGCCTCATCCATATAGTGGGTGGTGAGCACAATGGTAATGCCTTCATCGCGAATCGTCTTGATCAGCTCCCACAGGTTGCGCCGCGCTTGCGGGTCCAGGCCCGTCGTTGGCTCATCCAAAAACAGCACCTTGGGCTGGTTCACAAGCGTGGCGGCAATCGCAAAGCGCTGCTTTTTGCCCACCACTTAGCTGCTCGACATAGCTGCCGGCCTTGGCACCGAGCTGCACCTTGGCCAGCAAAGCATCAGCATCAACGCGCTGGCCGTACAAGCTCGCGAACATACGCAGCTGCTCGCGCAGGGTCAGCTTATCGTAAAAGGTGGTCGACTGCAGCTGAATGCCGATGATCTGCTTAATCTGCTTGGGGTGCTTAGCGACATCAATGCCGTCAATGGTCGCCTGGCCAGCATCAATCGACCGCAGCGCCTCCAGCATCTCGAGCGTTGTGGTCTTACCAGCGCCATTGGGCCCCAGCAAGCCAAAAATCTCGCCCGCCTTAACCGTGAAGGATATCCCCATCCACCACTGGCGTGCCGGCATAGGCTTTGGTCAGGCCATCCACCGTTATGATTGGTTTGGTTTGAGTCATACAACTCCTTTCTTATGCTACGAGCCCCACACCTAAACAGGCCTCTGCTTAAATCACTCCCAGGGCATCATATTGTTATAAGCCAACCAACCATCCGTTATATAGTTTTGATTATACACTTTTCTAGGCTGCGTGCAAATGTACACCCCCAAATCTACCACTTTCTGAGATTTTTACTGTAATATTGCTTATATATGTCTTGAATACTTGTACGGGGTCTGCTACAATGCCACTAAAAGCTTAACCATAAGGGGGACCTTACCATGACAAAAGGCCAAAACAGTAAGCATTTTGGCTTGATTGCAACCGGTACGCTCAGCGCGCTGCTGATTGCCTTCACCTTTACACCAACCTTTGCCGGCTTTGCTGCCAGCATCCAAAACAGCCTGAACACGGCCACGACCGGTACGCTCACCATGAAGGAAACATCTGGTAGTGCTACTTGTAGCAGTACTGATGGCGCCGGTGCAAACACCAACACCGCCACCTGTTCCACTATTAACAAATACGGTGGCACAAGCACGCCACTGGTAGCTGGCGGTGCGCCAAACACCACCACCATCAACCTACAGAACACTGGTAGCGTCGCAGCGACATCGTTTAGCTTGACGCCTGGTGCTTGTAGCCAATCATCTGTACCTGGGGCAACCCTTGCCGGTAGCGCCAACGACTGTGTAGCAAGATTAAGGTTGCTGTTAAATCCGGCAGTAGCACTATTTACACTGGCACTGCAGCTGGCCTGCAAACCGGTGGTGCAGTCGACCTATTAGCAAAACTTGGCAAAGCCAATATTGCTGCTAATGAGACGGTGCCGGTTACATTCGAGGTATCGCTTGACGCTAGCGCTGGTGCTAGCTACCAGGGCCTGCAGGTTTCACAACCGCTAACATGGACATTCGGAGCGTAACCATTTACTGATGACTACCCGCCGTCTTATCTGTACCGGGATCATTGCACTAGGCTGCCTATTCGGCGGCCTAGTTGCCGTGCTTGGCTGTATGGGATGGCGGGTATTTTTTGTGAGCACCCCAAGTATGGCTACCGCCGCACCGGTAGGGTCGCTCGTTATTACCCAGCCAAGCCAGGACTACCACGTTAGCGACATTATTACCTTTGTTCAGAACCATAAGCGCTACACCCACCGTATAACGGCCATCGATGGCGAACGCCTGATTACCAAAGGCGACCTCAACCGTGGCACCGACCCGCTGCCTATCCACCGCGGGCAAGTGCTGGGTAAAGCCTGGTATATCCACCCCTGGCTTGGCTGGGTGTACCGGCTTGGGCCGTGGCTGATGCTTGGGTGGCTGGCAGTCTAACGCGGCAACCCGCTATATTCACCTGCCGGGGCGTTGGTACTACCGCGTGATTGGTACAACCCTAGTGGTATGTGCTGTGTCACTATGGTTCCACCCCTGGGTTAACTTTAGTGTGATGCAGGTCACGCCCGATCCGAAAGGTGTTGTTATGCGGGTGGTTAATACCGGTGTCTTCCCGTTTACCGCCCACCACACGACACTATGGCCAGGGCAGGATACTGATGTTACCGTAACAACACAAGATGGCGATGGCCGCTATTTCTTTGCCCCTACTATGTACCATACGCCGTGGACAGTTGCCGTCATTCTTGCCATCTGCTTGCTACCCTGTATGGTCATGCTCTACGGGCTGCGGCAAATCCGGCGCTTTACCATTGCCCAAATCCCTGAACGCCGCACAGATAACACACCACCACCACGCTGGCCTGTCACTGCCATTATTATAGCCCTGGTGTGTGCCATTATTGGCGTCTGTGTGATTATTTTTTACAACCTATCCCTTAGCCTGGGGGCATTCACCGGTAGTATTAGCAATAGCACCAATAACGCGCGCTCGGCACTCTACAACTGCCGCGATGCAACGGTGCTAACCGCCCCGGGCGAGGCATTGTTTAGCTATGGCATGACCTACTTCGACACCGGGACAAGCGAACGCAACTTGGTTGCTAATGGCCTGGATGGCACCTGGAGCAAGCGCGCTAGTGCCGATGGCGCCCAGAGCCATGCCTGCCGCCGGGACCGCCAACGCAGCACCACCTTCCGCGAGCACTGCCTATACTACCCACGCCAGCTACAGGGGCCAGACCACTTTACGCTTTCATTCTGGTTCCTAACTAATAAATACGGTACTGATAATGGCCGCATCGCTGCCTTTAGCCACGACGTGACGCCAGAAAACGATGGCAACGTTGATAGGCTTATTTACCTTGATAAAGACGGTCGCATTAATTTTTGGTGTCTATAGCGGCACAACTTACGTGATTTCATCCCCAGCAGGTAAAAATTACGCCGATAGCCAATGGCACCATATTGCCGCCACACTGTCGCCAACCGATGGCATGCGGCTCTATGTGGATGGTGAACTTGCCAGCCACAACCCACAAGCCAAACGGGGCGAAAGCTTCCAAGGCTACTGGAAGTTCGGCTGCGGGCGCTTTAGCCCCTGGCGTAACGCCGATGGCAGCGTCTTTGTCTCGCCAAAGAACTACTACACCGGCCAGCTGCAATTTGCGGCCGTCCATACTACCGCCCTTTCGCCTTTACAGGTGAAGGAGCTCTACCTATCGGGCGTCAACCGCTAAGCGTTTAGCACCAAGCAGGGCTACCCATCCATAACCAAAAGGCGTATACTGTAGATGTATGGCGGGGTGTGGCGCAGCCCGGTAGCGCGCACCGTTCGGGACGGTGAGGTCGCTGGTTCAAATCCAGTCACCCCGACCATCATGAGAATTATTGATTTATTATTGACCGTATTAATTATGGAGCGCCGCCCGCATCGTTCACCAGCTTATGCGCCCCGCCGCTCGCGCCTTAGCCGTTGGCTACTCGGTGGCTGTGGCCTTGTGTTGGCAAGCCTACTACTAGCCTGCACCATCGTGGGGTGGCCACAGGTGCTACGCGAACTTAGCCTACGCACCGAGCGCGTCTTGCCCACCAAGCCTCAGTTCCCGGCAGTCGATACCGCCGGCCTAAGCCCCACCCGCCAGGCGATTATTGCCACGGCCCGCCAGGAATTTAACCAGCAGCCACGTGGCACCAAGTACAGCCAAGGCATACCAGAGGATTGGTGCGCCGACTTTGTAAGCTGGGTTCTGCGCCAAGCTGGCGCTCCACTCCAGAACCCGCACAGCGGTAGCTGGCGCATCCCGGGCACCTTTACCCTGCGCGAATATTACCAGTCTGCCGGGCGTTTCCGCCCCGCCGATGGCAGCTACACACCCCGCCCAGGTGATGTGGCCATCTACCGTGGCTCGCCGATCTTTAGGGACCACACTAATATCGTGCTCCGCATGCATGATGGTGTGCTCACCACTGTGGGTGGCAACGAAGGTAACCGTATTCGCGTACACGTCAACCATGCCAAGCAGTACGATGGCCTGCTCGGCTATGGCGTGCTTGCTGAGTAACACAAACTAGCGTGCTCGACTATGATAAGATTACCGGGTTTACTGTCTATAAAACCCTCTGGCCATAAAGCACTACGGCTGCCGAGGTGGCTGATCGGTGGGCGTGGGGTGCTGCGCGGCATCACCGTGTGGTGGCTGAGTGCTTGCCGGGCAAGTATTTGACTGGGCTGGCTTTGATGGCCGCTGCCACGGCGCTCGCTTAGTTGCCTGCTTGGACGCACCGCCCCCCTTGCGGCGGGGGCGCAAGGTAGCTGGTGGCCACAGCGGTGGCATGTAAGAAATCTTGGGCTTCAGCACCACCTGGCGGGGCATGGATTTGCGAATAAAGGCTAGCTGCTGGCGCACCGGCCGGCCAATGATGGTACCGAGCGTGGCCCCAGCGCCAATGGCAATCGCAATGGCCAGGGCCGTAAACAGCGTGCTTACACCCTCATCAAACCCAAACTGCCCCGGGGTAGAATTGACCAGTTGCATCAGACCATTAAAGACACTCAGGCCCGGCACTAACGAAATAATCCCGGCCGAAATCAGCGCGTTGGCAGGAATCTGGAAGCGGCGCGAAGCTACCTCGGCCACAGTACCAGCAAAGGTAGCGGCAATTGCACTTGCCACCGGTGCAGTCAGGCCGTTATCCATCGCAATCAGGTATATCATCCACGAGCACATACCGATCACAAAAGGCAGCCAGCACCGATACCAAACTGGACTGGCGGTACATAATATAAGCCACCGCAACCACCCCAGCCCCCACCAGGTGAATGCTACTGGTACCACGGTGCAGCGAATCCGGCAGCACCGTAATTTCGAACCCAAGTTTACGCGATAGATAGAGGCCAAAAATAATACCAATCACCAAGCCTGTAGTCATCATCAGCATCTTTACCATGCGGGCGCTGGCGGTAATATAATATTCGTCAATCGCATCCTGAATCGCACTCACGAATGTCATGCCCATTAGCAGCATAATAATACCGCCCCACCACAATCAGCGTGGGGCTGGTCGGGTTTTCTATGGCCGAAAACAGCGGGTAATCATAGTAGTTAGCCGAGGCAACCGCCGCCGCAACTACGGTAATGAGCGTTGCAGCCGCAATCCGCGAAAAGAATGGCGGCACACCGCGGCGGAACATAATACGCTGGCAAAGCTCCGCCAGGCAAGCCACGCTAAAGGCAATGGCAATTACCAGCCACGAATTTGTAAACAGCAGCACCACACCAGCACTCACCCCACCAGCCGCCAGCACCTGTAGCCACTGCGGGTACTTTTTACCCCGTGTCACAATAAGATTAAGCTCTTCTTCGGCTTGGTCAAAGGGTAGGTCGTCGTTATCGATCCGCTGCGCCAGATTCACCAGCGACTGAATAGTCATATTATTCAGCCAGCGGTCGGCTACCACCCGCGAAAGCGTAATGGGCGGCTGGTCATCCTCCCGGTCCTGGGACAACGTAATGACCGAGGCCGTCACATCAATATACACCCGGCGTATGCGGTACTTTTTGGGTGATTTTAAGCACCATAATCACAATATCACGCGCCGGCAACCCCATCGATACCAGCATATCGGCAAAATTCATGGCAAAGCGTAGCGTGCGCATATTCTGCGCAACGTCGTCAGTCTGCAGGGCAGTACTAACACTTGGCTTCTCCCACATTTTGCGGAGGCTGGTAACAAAATTCATACTGCTAGTGTAGCAGATTATAACACGAATTTTTACCCAAATTTAGGTAATTATACTAATGCTTAGGGCTTTGTTTTGCTCAATCAAGGCAACCAGGCGGTCCAGCTGATTTTGCAGGCGCTGCAGCAGCGGCAACGGCACCCGGCGGTGGCGCAAAACATCAATCACTTGGCGGTACCACCACACTTGGTCATCCGAACTGCGGGTGGTAAAACGCTGCCATAGGTACTCGCCTTCGGTTTGGTAATCAAAAATAGTCGATTGCAGATTGTGGAGTTTATCGCAGGCTGCCACAAGCACAGCTTGGGGGCTGGCTTGGTTGCGCAAATTATCCAGGTAGCTCTGGGCGGTTTCGTGCCAGTCATTACTAGCGGTGGATTTCGTCACGTCCTGCACAATTGCCACTACGCCGGCACCAAAATCACGGCGCATGTCATCCTGGCTATAAATGTGTGGCGGCACATCCTCGAGCACATCGTGCAGCGCGCAGGCGATCAGGGTGTCTTCATCTTCAGTAAAATTTGTTGCCAGTAGCAGCACGGCAAACGGGTGCATAATATAAGGAATATCGCTGCCTTTACGGTGCTGGCCAGCTTGCTCGTGTGCCCAGGCCGCCGTGCGCAGAGCCGTATCTAGTCGCTTGCTTAGATTGATCATTCATTCTAGTATAGCATAGATTGCGGCAGTGGCACGGGTATGGTACTATAAGTAGCAACTCTAGCCGCTAATTTTAACACCCATTACCCCTGTTCATTTATGATGCCCCGTTTGACTACCTACGCAACCCGCAGCTACCAAGCATGGTTAGCTCGGCCCCTGTACTACCTTGTGCTGGGCGCCTGCTGCACGGCCAGCCTGGTGGTGGTAATGCTGTATGGGATCTTTCAGTTTAGCTTGCCACACAGGCGGCCGCAGTTTAGCAACCTGCCTATGCCGCTGCCACCTTCGGCTCTCCTGGTAGAAGGTGCCATCCCGCTGACTCGCCACTACCGTATAGGCAAGCAGCTTGTCCCGAACCTACAGCCCCTCAGCAACCACCTAGTTGGCTTGCCGATACCAGCTGCCGGGCCAGGGCGTGTGCTGCCGATTGCTGCCAGCCAGCTCAATTACTACCTACCACGCCAGTCACAGGGGCACAGTCTGCCTATTCCTGTGGTGCCAAGCCACGCCCCGCTGCAGCCTATCCGGCGTATTACACGGGCACTACCAGATTGCACCACGCAAGCATCCAAATGCGTTGCCCTGACCTTTGACGATGGCCCCAGCCCGCTTACCACTAACCTACTGCGGCACCTTTCGGAGCACCAAGCACGGGCAACCTTCTTTACTATTGGTGGTGAGGTCGCCAAACGGCCCGAGGTGGTACGCCTTGCGCACAAGGCAGGGCACGCCATTGGCAACCATAGTTGGAGCCACCCGGACCTAGCCCAGCTGACGGAATCAGCCCTGCACGAGCAAATCCGCCACACCAACGAAATTATCAAGCAGCACACCGGCCAGTACCCCCGCATAGCCCGGCCACCCTATGGCTCGATGAGCCCACTAGTTAAGCAGGCCTTGGCCGAGCATAATCAAGCCATTATATACTGGTCGGTGGATACGCGCGACTGGGCCAAGCACGAGGCCGAGCCAATCTGCCAGCAAGTCATGCAAGAAGCCAAGCCGGGCAGTATTATCCTCCTCCATGATATTAAGCCAAGCTCAGTGCAAGCTGGTGTGTGCATCATTAAAGCACTTACCGCCCAGGGCTATACCTTTGTGACTATTCCACAGTTGTTTGGTAAGCTTAAACCGGGTGAAGTCTACCGGTACCGCTCATGGTAAACATAATGCCCCCACGCCGCCTGGGTAGGTACCTTGCCCACGCCGCTTACACTAGCCTACTCCTCCTGGCAGCCTGGGCATTGGTTGGTGCCGTGTATAAGCAGCTGCATTTTTGGTGGTTCACAGATAGACGAAATTATCTTTTACTTTCGCAACGGCCTGGCGGATGGAACCAGCGGTAACGCCTGGGGCAGTGTGCTGGCTACGGTGCCCTGGGCGCTGGGGCTAGCGGCGCTCCTCGCCCTGCCGCTAGGCTGGCTACGCCGTTGGCGCTGGTGGTATGCCAGTAGCCTGGTGGTGCTGGGCCTAGCAGCGCTACTGGTGAGCTTTGGTGTGCCGCAGTATATACAGGCGCTACTGCAATCATCCCGTATCTACGAGCAGCACTACGCCAACCCAGCAGCGACCCGGCTCACCTTCCCGGCCCATAAGCGTAACCTGGTACATATTTATGTTGAATCACTCGAAAATACCGTGGCGAGCCGCGCACATGGTGGCCAGGCCGAGCAATCACTGATTCCAGAACTAGAGCAGCTTGCGCTCCACAATACCAACTTTAGCCACCGGGCAACAGGGCTTGGCGGCGCCCAACCGGCCCATGATACTGGCTGGACAGTTGGTGGTATGGTAGCCCAGAGCGGTGGCATTCCACTCAAGACCTCGCTACTCGGCCAGGATCATAATAGCTATGGTTACTACCGCCAGTTCTTGCCAGGAGCCGTCACCCTGGGGGATATCCTCCATAAGCAGGGTTACCAGCAGAGTTTTATTATGGGCTCTGGCGCAAGCTTTGGTGGCCGCGATAAGCTCCTTAGCCAGCATGGCAATTACCATATCATCGACCACAACGAAGCCAAACGCACCGGCCGCCTACCCAAGGATTACCTGGTGTGGTGGGGGTACGAGGACGCCAAGTTATTCGACTACGCCCGGGTAGAAGCCAGCCGCCTTGCCGCCAGTGGCAAACCTTTTAACCTCCAGCTACTAACGGCCGACACCCACTACACCAATGGCTACTTAGATAAAGACTGCCCAACGCCCCACGCCCATAAATACGATAATGTGCATGCCTGTAGCTCGCGCCGCATTGCTAACTTTATCACCTGGCTGCGCGAGCAACCTTTTGCCGCCACAACTACAATTGTCATCACCGGCGACCACCTTGGTATGCAGACCTCCTACTACAGTGGCAAGATAACGGACCCAGGCTACCAGCGTACGATTTATAATGCCTTTATTAACCCAGCCGCTACGCCTACGCGGCGGGCAGGGCGGCAATTTACCTCGTTTGATATATACCCAACCACACTGGCAGCTATGGGGGTTAAAATTGACGGCGAACGGCTGGGGCTTGGGACGAATTTATTCTCTGGCAAGGCAACGCTACCAGAGGAGCTTGGTGGTATAGATGCCCTGAACGCCGAGCTCACAAAGCGCTCTGGCTACTACGAGCAGCGCATTATGGTGCAGCGCTAAAGCGCCCCAGCCCGGTAATAACCACGGCAACACTACACGAAGCACAAAAATACGCTAGTGTAGAGATAGCGGCACGCCTTAGCGCGTCTGCGCCTTCTCTACCAGCTTCTTGCCGCCGCGCTCAAACCAGCGCGTGTAGGTGGGAGCTGCTGCCGCTTGCCCGCTCGCGCCATAGGTTCATGGCATCGCGGCTGTAGCTGAGGGTTTCGATTGCTTCCAGCCCGCGGCCACGGTATAAGTTGCCCGCTGCACCCGGGCCACCATTGTAGCCAGCAGCAACGAGCTCAACGCACTCATTCTCGGATAGATTGCCGAGCGGCACACACAGCTGATCGCGCAGATGCGCCAGGTAGGCCGCGCCAAAGGCGATGCTTGTTTCAGGATCAAATAAATCATAGTTCGTGCGCGCCGGCTTCACGAATTTAGCGGCAATCTCCTTACCCGTGCTATCCGTCACCCTGCATCAAACCACTCGCCACACCACTGTGCGCCTTGGGGTACCCGCCGGATTCCAGCGTCATGATAATCGCCACCAGCTGCGGTGAAATATTATACTGCCGGGCCTGCTTGGTAATCTCGCCCTGCCAGCGCTTAACAGTATCTGGCATCCAGGCGGGGAGGGTGTTGTCTTGGCTCGAAAGAGCCACTCCCCGGCGTATGCGGTGCCCCCACAATTGTCGTGAGCATGCCACGCTGCCACAGTATATACGTACTACCCGCCAGTACAGCTACTGTCGTGATAGCAATCAACCACACCCGGTGCTCACGTACCCAGCGGGTGAGTTTTTTATTCCACTTCTTCGATTTTGCCATTGTTTTAGTATAGCAAAAAGATGCCCATAGTGTACCAGTAACCGGTGCCCGCTATAAAGCGGGCGGCTACTGCCGTTCCATTTCTACCCGCTTGAGTCGGTCGTACTCATCAAACTGGTAGTGAGCATGGATACTAGCACCGCTTTCATCGGTAATGCGGGCGTGGTGTATGCCGCCATCTTCACTCAGCTCCAGGCTCCAGCCTGGCATCAATTCTACAAAGCCCTCTAGCGACCAGGCGATGTCATCCACCTGCTGCAGGTAGCGTGGCAGGCGCGCATAGAGGTAATCCAGCGTGATAGGCGGCACTGGCTCGGATAGATTCTCGAGCAGCAGCACAACCCGCGAGCCACCACCAATTGGCGAGCTATAGTAGTAATACTCCGTGCCAAAAATACTAATTGCCGCACTACCAATATCATGCGCCACACTAGCAATCACCATACCCTGGTCAAGATCAGGCGGGAAGGTGTATTCAACCTCATGGCTAGCAAACTCATCATCCTTGTGCTCCACACCGTAGTCGCGCACCTTATGGGCAAGCTCGGTCGCCTTACCAAAGCGCGCCAGAATATCCGAATACCCCCACAATAGTGTTGCTGGCTTAGCAGCGATGGACGCCAGCAGGTGTGCCGTGGCCGTCACTTTGCCCTTATCCCCCACCATAGCAAAATGCTGCCTATCGAGATCCACCTCGTAATTAACGGAGTCATCATCCCCTACTATATGCTGGAACATTTCGTTCATCAGCTCTTGGCGCAGCGCCGCGTAAATACAATTGCGCTGGCCCGTTCGTCGAATACTCGTATGCATGGATAACCCTCCAAATTATGTTCTTATATACCTAGTGTAGCACACTCGCTACGCCCCATGCTACACTAGCTATATGATCAAACCATGGAAGCATATAGCCCGTACAGAACTACTGAGCCACCCACGCATGCACATAGTGGAAGACACGGTGGAGCTACCGAATGGCCAGCGCACCCAGTATGTGCGTGAAGCCCCGCACACAAGCTGCAGTGTGGCAATTATTGCCATTAACGACCAGAATGAGATCCTGGTGCAGCGCGAATACAGCTACCCGCCGGACGAGATTATGTACCAGCTACCTGGTGGTGGCGCGGGCAGCGAGGAGGATGTGATTGCCGCTGCCAACCGGGAACTGAGCGAGGAGTCTGGCTACACAGCACGTGATAGCCGCGTGCTGGGCGCCTTTTACGTCAATAACCGCCGCTCTGACCGCAAGCAATATGTGGTGCTGTGCCGCGATTTAATCGAGGAAAAGCGGCCAAGCGACCCCGAGGAGTTTATCGAAAGCATGTGGCTACCCCTGCCCGAACTACAGCAGTTGATTACAGATGGCAAAATTACCAACATGAATATGCTCGCGGCACTACAGTTACTGCAGGTGCAGCAGGATTAAGCGGTTTCTTGCCCAATACTACGCCAACCCTATAAACCCTTCACTCACCTGCCAAATTACCAGCATACGTAAGCTACCCGATCAACTGCTATAGGTTGACTATGATTTGACATAACGCCTATATTGATATATATATATCGTATCAGCGCCCTGTATATTTGGCGCTTACATGTAGCTAAACACAAAGCACATGTACCGTTCTGCGAGATTTATCTCGCCCGACTCCGTAAGGAGCTACCATGGTACGCAGTAGTATCTGTCCACACTCGGGCTTGAAGCGAAGGGATTGTCTTTGCCAACCGTGTAGGGACACGGGCTAACAATGCCAAGCATCGGAGCGGTAACAACCGCTCGAAACGCAAAAGCACTAACCCGCATGGTGATGGCTTGAAGAGTAGTCGAGATCCAAAACGATTCCGACGCCGCTAGCCATAAAGACCTGGCTATGTCTATAAACTAGCCCTTTCATAGGTAAAATAAGACTAATGAAAAGTATGGAATCAAAATCTCACCTCACCAGCACGTTCGTTTTTGTAAAACACCACCCATGCGAGCCGGTAGCGCGGCTATATATGCAGATAGCAACACAGGTGGCGGCAGATGCGCTCTATAGTGCCGGGTGGTACAAATTACTAGATTACGGTCTTGATGGTACCACCTGGCCCGCTGGCCTCATTACGCTAGCAGCAGAAGCCTACAATCCGCAGGCCGCACAATCACTAACCCAGGTATTGCAGCAACCACTACACCCCACATCGGAACGCATTGCCCGCGCACTAGGTCAGCTACGGGCAGCCAGTAAGTACACCCTACAGCTGGACGATAAAGCCGGTGTGATGGATGGTCTACGTGAACTGGATGCACAGCCGTGGCAGTTACTGGATGATATTACCCAGCAGCGACCGGTAGATTCACCACTAGAGAGTTGGCCACTGTACGAAACCAATGAGTTTGCTCCGCAACCTACCACCATAACCCTGCGCACTACCCCAGGAAATATTCCAGCTAAGCTCTTGCCACTCTGGCACCAACTAGCACGCGTCACCAATATGGCGATGGGGCAGGGCCCTATGTAGTCAAAGCGGAGCATATTTTTGACGATGATGAAATTATTACCACAGACAACCACCCTATCCTACATAGCACACTCTTACTTGACCCTACTGCAGCAACCGCCACCCCAGAGCAATTGGCACACATATGTACCAAAGCTCGCCAGCAGGTATATACCGCATCGGTACTCGAGCGCTTTAGCGCCTGGCTTAGTGGTGATTACACCCATAACCCCATCGCGGCACCAGATAGCCACCGTGTATACGAAGATTTGGGCGTACTTGTCGGCGCTGCTGGATGGCAAGCATTATCCCGACCAGAGCACATTGCCCCTGATGGTAAAAAGTCAGCACACAACACTCAGCTACCGCTCAACCACCAGTGTAAACGTAGCACCCTTACCAGGCGTGCTTTCCACGCCCAGCCGGTAGCCATAGGTGTCTGCTAGGGACTTGGCGATAGCTAGGCCCAGCCCATAGCCTGCCGTGGCGGTACGCGTGCGGGCCGTATCGGTGCGGTAAAAACGCTCAAAAATCCGCGCCTGGTGCTCCGGTGCAATACCAGGGCCATTATCGCACACCGTAAGTATAACGCGCCCATGCGCTTGCTGGGCGGCAACCGTTATGTCCCCCTGCTGCAGTGAATATTTTATAGCATTATCGAGCAGAATGGTGATGATCTGGCGCACCGGCTGGGGATGGATTGTCGCCATTACATCCTGGGAGATGGCCTGCTGTATGCGTAGCTTTTTGGCTTTGGCACTAGGGGCGAGCGTCTGTACTACCTCAGCTACAAGCTGCGCCAGGCTGGTTACCCGTGCCTCCCCCACCACCTTGCCAGCCTGGGCTAGGCCCAGTAGCGAATCACTTAAATCACGCAGCCGGGTGGCTTCTTCCACCGTGCGGCTCATCACCTGGCGGGCTTTATCCGGTGTGAGGGATTTTTTGCGCAGCGCCACCTCGTTAATGGCCATCAGGGCTGCAAGGGGCGTGCGGAGCTCGTGGCTGGCATCGGATACAAACTGGCTCTGGCGCTCAAAGGCAGCCTCGATTGGCGCCAGAGTACGGCGGCTCAGGCGGTAGCTAAACAGCGTACCGCCAAGTAGCATGGCACCATTCAGGAGCACCAATGCCAGCAGCACCGAACCACGGGCCTCTTCGTCGCGGCGGTCTAGGCGTGCCTGGGTTTGGGCGGGCAGCGCTTCCACACCATGCACCGCACCGCCGCGCGGCGGTGGCAAGGCCGGCCTAGCTGGCTGGCTACCAGGCCATACACCACAGTGCTAAACACCACCGAAAGCGTCATGATGATTGCCAGGTAGCTCAGCGCCAGGCGCCAAGTATCACTCAGTTTCGGCATCGCCCCGGTCCTCTATTACGTAGCCAAAACCCGGCACGGTGTGAATAAGCGGCCGGCCAAACGGCTTATCTATCTTGCGGCGCAGGAACATAATAAAAAGCTCTACATTATTCGGCAGGACATCAGCATCAAAATTCCACACATGGCTAATGATGGTATCCTTAGAGCGTACCACGCCGGCATTGCGCATCAGGTACTCCAGCACGGCGTATTCCTTGGCTGTCAGGTGGATAGCTGTGCCGGCCCGCGCCACCTTTTTGGTAGCTGGGTCAAGCGTCAGGTCGCCCACAGTTAGGATTTCGCGCTGCTTGGTGCGTGGCCGCCGCAGGAGTGCCCGCACCCGCGCCAGCAGCACTTCAAAGTGGAAGGGCTTGGGCAGGTAATCATCGGCGCCGGTATCCAGCCCAGTAATAATATCCTGGTGCTGGTCTTTCGCTGTTAGCATCAGAATCGGCGTGGTGTTACCTTCTGCCCGCAACTCCTGGCACACTTGGTAGCCGTTTTTAGACGGCAGCATAATATCAAGGATGATAATATCGTAATCATCGGCGTGCGCGGTGCGGTAGCCTTCGTCGCCGTCATGGGCAACATCCACCGCGTAGGCTTCATCCTCTAAACCTTCCTTTATAGCAGCGGCAATAGTGGTATCATCTTCAATCAGTAAAATCTTCATAGGGGGTGCTCTTAGTATACTACGCGTAGGGCCAAGCGGCATACCGGGCTACATATATGCCGGCCGCGCTTCTGGCCAGATGCTTGCCACCAGGCGTTTGCCCTTGCTAGTTGCCCGCACCCACATATCACCATAGGCTGTATCAATCGCCACCAGCCCCTTGCGCTTTAGACCAGCCAGCAGGCCTAGTACGTAGCGGCGCGGCAAACCCATACTGCGTGCCAGCATGCGGGTGTCGTCCTCGCCATCCTCGTGTAGCTGCTGTAGTACAAGGGCTTCATCTGCCGTTAGTGGTGTGTGGTTCGTCATGCTCATTCCTTTCTGCTTAGGTTATAAGCCTATCGTAGAATGGTGATCTGTAATGCGGCTTTAAATCAGCGCATATTATGCAAGCTTGAATACGGCTGATTACCATGGCGTACCCGGTGGCGCACACGGGCTAGCCCCATAGCAGCAAAATGGCGCCAGACATCGCGGTGGGCAATGCGCGGGCCAGTGCGGGCCATTTCGCCAAGTGCAACCCGGCCCAGGCCAGCCAGTAGCTGAGCACTCGGGCGAATGGTGATTTTCTCTTGGTGGATATCCTGGCGCATATCTACCAGCGAATCGACTGTATTAGCGGCCCGGCCCATCGAGCAGAGTGCGGGCATAAACTGCGTGTAAAAGCCCGGCTGCGTGGTGGTATCGCCATGGGCACAATCAGCTAGCAGGTAGGCAGTTTGCTCGACCTCCTCGCAGCGTGCTGCAATGAATTCCTCTGGGTTGGTAGTATGGCTTATAGTACACCCAAGCTGCAAAATTCGCTCCACTCGGCTTACCATAATCTGGTGAGTCGCCCCCCCACTGCCTCGGGGCGCATGCTTGGGTAGTTGGCCGCAAAGGGGTAAAATCACGCAGCGCTGCCAGAGCCTACTGGTGCGGCACGTCGTAGTCATCCACCAGGGTGTCGAACTCACGTAGCAAGCCCAGGCAATCATTCCAGCGCTGCTGGGTGGTTGTATCAACGGTAATATCGTAGTGCTGAGCCACGGCCACAATCATACCAGCTAGGTGGCGAAAGTTATCACTCCTGTCATCGCGCGGGGGCAGTTCATGGGTGAGCATGGTGCCTATTGTAGCATAGCCCGTGGGTACAATTAGCTCGATTGTGCTACGCAGTAGCTGCCGGCTGCTGACTAGTAGCTGCTAGCGCCACTGAGCGCGAAATAAACAGCAACCCGCTCGCACAGTAGGCGCTAATAATGACAGCTTCCGCTATCCACGGCAAGTGGTAGCCAGGGACTATGGCGTGCTGCTTGCCAGCGCCATTCAGTGCTACGCACATCAGGATCAGCATAGCAGCGGTAGCCAGCAAAAGGATACTTGCAAACTGCCACACAGCCATCGCCTTTGCTGGCAAGCCTTTACCAGCCCATATATTGAGGATTGCAGCCAGGGTCAGCAACCCACCAAGCACGCCTACCAGTGGCCCCATAGCATCAAGCGTGAAGAATATACCAATACCACACAAGCCCGCTGCTACAAATAGCATAGCCAGGTAGCGTGAAGCTCGGGCTGGAAAGCTCGCCTGGCTACTACGCTGGCGCTGGCGTACATAGCGGTATTCCAACACCGCCAGTACTACAAGGAGCGGGCTAGCTGCCATTATCATACCAACGAAAAGATACCCTGCACCAGTGTTACGCACCATCTCTTGTGGCAGGATTGCTGTTAGGGCTACACACACCGCAAGCAGCAGGCACACCACACCAGCGGCGAATCGCCATGGCTGCCCTATCGTGGTCAGCTGAGTAGTTGCTGCTGGATGTGACTGTTCTATACGTGTCATACTATATCCTTTCGTTCCGTGATATTACTATCATAATATAGATGTGCACATATAACAAATTAATGCTGCTATACACGTAGCCACTCGGTATGATACCAAAGTGGCGACGTGATACTGCAGATACCTGGTAAGCGAGCTTTAAACCCCCACATCTAGCCTGAATGTGGGGGTCTACCGCTATTTACTATACACTCCGGGAGCAGTATACGCGCCGTGGCTTACTACCGCCAGGGTCTTGTCACCCAGGCTACTTTTGCTGGGCCAGCCAGGCAGTTGCAGCTGCCGCTGGGTCGGCTGCCATTACATCTGGTGCGATTGGTTTATCACCAAAGGTTTCGCCGGTGTGGGCCTTGGTGCGCGCAACCGTCAGGCCAATTTGTGCCCCGTTATACAGGCTCATAATCTGGTTGCTAGTTGCGTAGCCTGCCGTGGGCGCGCCAAACGTCCGCACCTGCTTGCGCCCCCGGAATGCCAGCAGCGTTAGTTCACCAGAGCTCGCTGTTTTCCCATCCGTAATAATGGCGATTGGCATGTGTATTTTGCCGGCCTGCTTGACCGCCACAGCAGTGCCACCACCCGTTACCTTACCATCCGCGAGCGTTACCCCGCCATGCAGTTGGCCGTCGCTATATTCCCAACCAAGCAGCCCACCATCGGGCAAAAGCGGGCTTAGGCCGGCTATCATCGGGCCCATATCACCGCCGGTATTACCCGCCAGATTAATCACCACACCTTTGGCGTCTTTATGCGCCTGCAGGCCATTTGCGAGTGTGTTGGCGTATTCTTCGGCCTGGGCAGTGGTGCCCACAAACGGCGGCATGTTTATATGGATGTAGTCGCCGCGGCGCTCCAGGCGTGGGAGCGTAAACGCTACGGGGCTTTTGCTATCGCGCCCCTACCACCGGCTGGGGGCTAAAGAAGCTGTGCTTACCACCAGCTACATGCATGGCCTTGGTAATGGCTGGGTAGGTATCTTCGTAGCTTTTGGCCGTTTTGACACTATCAAGCGCTTCGCGGCGGGCTTTCTGCCAAGCTTCGCCGTGGGCATACAGGCCGCTATCTAGCAGCTCTATAGCCACCTGGCCATAACGCTCTGGGCTGGGCGGCAGCAGATACAGCGGCATACCCATGCGCCCACCTACGGTTGGGCCGTAGTGGTGTATCAAACCCAGCAGCACAACCAGGCCAAACCCGCAGCATATGCCAAAGCCGAGTGCCAGGCGTTTGAGTAGTGAGCGTTTTTTATGTATTGGTTGGATGGGTGGTTGGTTTGTCATGCTATCTATCATACTATACACCCAGTGTATAGTGCAACTCTATCAGGCAACGGCGTGCCGACTATTGACTATCCATTGTTTTTATGGTAAATATAACGATATGAGTGAAAAAATCGCACCAAACTTAATCATTGATGGCGACCCAATTCAGCCGGTTGGTGCCGTTGACTATCTCGATACCGCAGACATTCCAAATAGTGAAACCGCCGCTGAACATAGGTTCCAGCACCAAGCATTAGTCGATAAACTTGGTAGCCTTGCCACTGGTGATTTGGTGCTTTTGCCACCAGAAATTTCTGGTATACACGCTACCATTGATGACCAGCATATTCGCAGCCATAGTCTTAACCGTGTACCTGGCCTAGAGCGCGGCCGCCAGCATAGCCGTACCGAAGTTGCTTTTGGCCAGCTGCACTTGGCACAGCCAGAAGCCAGCACCATCACCGAGCTGGTAGCCGTTAAATACGTACACCCCATTACGGCCAGCCGCGAGTTCCTAGCTGCCAAGGCTGTGAACGAGCGCTTTGGCGAGCACAAAACCTACACACCGCTTGGCTTTATTCGGGCAGAGGACACCCCGCGCGGGGCGCAGCGCGTTGGTGTGCTGACCCGCTACGAGCATAACGTTAACACGCTCGATAACTACCTATGGAACCCCAACACCCCGGCAGAAACCCGCCGGGCTATGTACCAGGTAGCGGGCCGCGCTATGGCAGAGCTCCATAACCATGGCTTTATCCACGGCGATGCCCAGGCTAAGAATTTTGCGCTTGATTCGCGTGGTGCCATCCGCCACCTAGATACCGAAACGTATACCGATATCCGCTACAGCCACGATGCTACCATCGGCCGCCCAGGCGATGTGAGCAATATGTTTGACCCACAAACGCTTACCATTGCACCAGACATCGAAGATATTGGCCTGTTTGTGGATAGCTATATGGAGACACAGACTGATACCTATGGGAAGCTGGAGGACTTTGATATACAGGACGTCATTAGTCAAACACGCGGCGACGATATTGGTGGGTTTGACTGGTAAACTGAGCCACATCACATAGCACTAACTCCCCCACTTGATAGCAGGGGAGTTTTACTATAGGGGGCCCCGGCGATGGGCCTGTACGCGTTTAAGCTATTTACGCTTCTGGAATAGCGAACAGGTCGTTCAACGCTTCGCTCACCGTTGGGTGGGTAAAGATCTGATCACGCAGTGCGGTATATGGTAGCTCGGCGTTCATAGCGGTGGTGATGGTATTAATCACCTCGGGCGCCTGCTGGCACAAAAGCGTCGCGCCAAGAATCGCCTTGGTTTGTGCATGGACAACTGCTCTTAGGAGGCCAGTCGGCTTGGCGTCCACATGCATGCGCGGCACGGCCATAGCTGGCAGCTCCTTGACGCGGACATCATCACCGTAGGCTTTGCGTGCTTCGGCTTCCGTCAGGCCAACGCGAGCCAATGGCGTTTGCATAAAGACAACATATGGTACATGCTGGCGCTTGGCCCGTGTGTAGCTGCCATCGCCCAGTAGCTGGCTTGCCACAATGCGGTAATCATCCAGCGAAATATAGGTATACTGCGGGCCACCATTCACATCGCCCATAGCCCAAATGTGCGGCTGGCTCGTCTGGAGCTGATCATTCACAACCACCGCACCACGCTCATCAACAGCCACACCAGCGGCAGCTAAATTCAGCCCACTGGTGTGCGGCTGGCGGCCGGTGGCTAGAAGCACAGCGCTGTATTCCTGGCTCTGGCCAGCGGCGGTTACCATCACCCCATGTGTGGTATCCGCACATTGCGTCACCGGGGCCTGCGTATAGATAGTGACGCCCTGGGCGGCCAGTGCCTCGGTGGCTGCCTGGGCAATAGCTGGGTCCTCCTGCGGCAAGAGCTGGTCACCCCGGTGGTAGAGGCTCACCTTAACGCCAAGCGCCGCGTAGGTAGAGGCAAGTTCCAGGCCAATATAACCCCCGCCAATCACTGCGAGGCTAGCCGGGCGCGGCTCGTCTACCAGTAGCTGGGTACTCGTGTAGACACGCTTACTCGTCTCTACACCAGGTATCGCTGGTATGATGGCAGTGGAGCCCGTATTAATGAATAGCTTAGGCGCACGTAGCTCCAGGCTATCCTCGCCGCCCTCCACACGCACCGTGTGTGCATCAACAAACGTTGCCCGGCCATCCACCACAGTAATGCCAGGGGTTATCGGCAAGCATGTGGTAATTCTTGGTGCGTAGCTTGGTAACCACGCTGGTCTTGCGGGGCCAGAGCCTCATCCAGCCCTAAACCCTGTGCAGCAGCGCTAACCAGTGTCTTGGTCGGGAATACAGGCAATGTTAATACACGTACCACCATACATCTGCGGGGATTGCTCCACCAGCGCCACCCGTTGCCCAGCCGTCGCCAGCCGCACAGCCAGTGTTTTACCAGCTTTACCAAAACCAATAATTAGTGCATCGTATTCCATTAGATTCCCTTTACAATTGTATTAATAAGTGTTGTTATACTGCTTTGTGCCTGGCCCGTAGCGAGAGGCTCACCGCTGGTACTGATATCCTGCAGAAAGGTTAACCCCTGGGCCACTACTGGGCGAGCTTTCAGCCGCTTGAGCAGTGCTACCAGCTGCGCCTCTGCGCCCCGGCCCGCATACCAGCCGTACGCAACAATACCAACCGGCTTATTGTGCCACTCCTTATGCAGCCAGTCAATGGCGTTCTTTTGGGCACCGCTCAGTTGGCCATTGTACTCTGGAGTGAGCATAATGACAGCATCGGCCGCGGCCACCGTGTGTGCCCAACGCTGAACCGCCGGGTCACTCGGGGCAAACCCCTCCTGCGATGGCGTATGGCTATCGTTAAAAAACGGCAGCTCAGCGGTTCGTATATCTACTACTGTAGCCGTCATGTCAGCGGCCTCTACTGCTGCTTGCACACTCGGCAGCAGGCTAGCGCCAGCACTATTTGGGCGCATACTACCGGTGACAATCGCGATGGTTTTTGGCATAGTTCCTCCTTTCTTACTAGTATAGCTTATTTAGGCACTTACATTTATCTTAAAAATTGCTATACTGAAGGTGACTATGGCCACAAAACCGGTAGATACCCCACCAAAAACACGCCACAAGCGCTGGCAGTGGGTTGCGTGTGGGCTACTTGCTATCACCGTTATTGTTATTGCGGGGCTGGTATACTACCTGCGCACCACCGGTATGGCGCCAGCACAAACCGCCAAGCAGTCAGACGAAAAGTATTACTTTGCTGATTCACGCTACAAAGGTATTCGTTCCAAATTCGTTGTGCGGCGCACCGACCGGCAGACTACCTCGCTCGAATACCCCATCACCGAAAACGCTACTATCAATAAAACCGTTGCAAACGCTATAGATGATATCGATAGTGAGTTTAACAAGGCTGTTGCGGCCGGCAGCACCCTGCCTGGTATTATGGCCGAGCACACCAGCTACCAGGTAACCCACAATAGCTCGGCAGCTTTATCGATTCTGGTCCACGCCACGCAGCATACCCACGGTGCCCACCCGATGCATACTACCCGGTTTTGGACTTTTAATAAACAAACCGGTGCGACTATTAGCCTTGATGATCTCACCAACCACTCACCCCAGAGTAGCCAAGCTATTGTTGAGGCCGCCCGCCATAGTGCCCGCCAAGCCCTCAGCCACGAGAAAAAAGAAGCCCCCGAGGACCTAGATAGCTATCTTACCAAAGACACGCTGGCAAACTTTATCTTTAAGGACGAAAACACGCTGGTGTGGGAATTTAGCGCTGCGACGGTACTGCCCGCCTCGTATGGGTCATTGACCATTAAACTACCGCTTGCTAGCATTGCAAAACACTTGCAAAATCCCTTTGCAAAACGCTTAATTACCGTGCCCGACCCCCCGGCAGAGGAGCCGCCCAAGCCTAAGCCGGCACCTGCACCGACCCCACCGCCAGCCGCCCAGGCACCTAGCGGCAACTGCGGCCAGGCCAAGTGCATCGCGCTAACATTTGATGATGGCCCCGGTATCTATACCGCTGGCCTGCTCGACACCCTGGAGCGTGCCGGGGCTAAGGGGACCTTCTTCGTGATTGGCAGCAAAGTAAATACCCAGCCAGGCGTACTGCGCCGCATGCAAGCCAACGGCCACCAGATTGGCAGCCACAGCTGGAGCCACCCACTCCTAACACAGCTAGGGCCAGAAGGTGTCCAGGCCGAAATCCGCTCCACAAGTGATGCAATCGCCAAGGTGACCGGCCAGCGCCCTATCCTGATGCGCCCACCCTATGGCGGCTTTAACCAGCCGGTACTTGATGAGCTGCGCGCCCAGGGCATGGCCTCTATCTTGTGGTCGGTGGATACGCGCGACTGGGCAGACCGCAATAGCAGTATTGTATGTAGCCGGGCAGTAGCCGGAGCCGCCCCGGGTGCCATTATTCTGATGCATGATATCCACCCAACATCAGTTGATGCTGTGCCGTGTATCCTTGATTCCCTCAAGCAGCAAGGCTACCAGTTCGTGACCGTTAGCACCCTGCTTGGCAAAACCGAACCAGGCGTAAAATACCCTTAGTTTCGCCTATCACACTAGCCGTACGCATATCATAGCAGCGCTGCGACTCACCATGCCCACAGCGGCTTATATATCAATCAAAAACACTTTACGCTTTGCCCTCGCCCCGCACACCAGCCTTACTCCCGATTGCGCTACGCCAAAATATTTGGCCAGCAGCTTGGTAGCCGCCGCATTCGCCCGGCCCTCAATCGCCGGCGCTTTAGTGTAGATGATATACGTGCCGTCGCTACCCACCACGACTTCTTCGCGGTGGCGGGAGTTGGGTTTGAGGCGAGCGGGGATTTTCATGGAGCTTCTACTATATACCTTTTATCTATTATACAGTCTATTTACTTCATTTTTTTCTTAAGTTTTTATATTGAAAATAGCCATAAGCGTATTATACTAATAGGGTCAATCTTATTTAAAAAGGCCTTTACCCATGAAAACGACTGTAAACATTTCTAAAAAGATAGTTGGCATTATTGCTGGTATTTACCTTGTCAGTACCCTTGCATCAGCAGGTACTAGCCCCCAGCAACATCACTCCGTTAGTACCCCACCCACCGAACCACCTGTCACCTACACAGACTGTTCAACCGAAGAAATCCCCTTCGAGACACATTACGAAGGCGAATCAGGCACCCATGGGCATACCGACTCCATCAAGCAACAAGGCAAACCCGGCACCAAGCAAATTTGCAAACCAAGCAAACCCGGCTACGAGAACAAAACAACAGTCACGGCACAACCAGTCACCCATATTGTTGTTCGCACACCCAAGCCAGCTCCAGCACCACAGCCAACGCCGCAACCAATTACGCAACCCGAGCACCACACCTCGCATCGCACAGGAGCCATCTGCCGAGATGGCCGGCAATCTAGCGCTACCGGCCGCGGCGCTTGTTCGCACCACGGTGGCGTAAGTGAGTGGTTATACAGCGACTAGTCTGCTACAATAAAACCATGTCCGAGCCGCGCGGAGTGATTTATGTTATGACCAGTGCCATTGAGGGCTTGGTCAAGATTGGCAAGACCAGCACCGACCGCTTTGAGGCACGCATGCAGCATCTCGAATCTAACGGCTATTCTAATATCACTGGGTTGCAGCGGCTGGTCGCCATTGAGGTAGATAATTACCACAAAAAGGAACAGCTCCTGCACGAAGTCTTTAGCAAGCACCGCATTGGCCGGAGTGAGTTCTTTGCGCTTGATGAGTATCTTATCCAGCGGCTGCTGCTCGCCCCTTGATGGCACGCAGATCTACCCCAAGCCAGCTCAATCCACCAGCAAGGCCGACTCGTTCGAAGCCGTCACCACCGCGCATCAGCAAGACCAGCGCTTTAGCTTTTATAAAAAGGGTATCGACAAGGGCGCGAGCATCCACTTTATCAAAGACCCAGCCATCACCGCCGTTGTGGCCGGCCCACGCGAAGCATCCTACGGCGGCAAAACCTGGCGCCTGTCTGCCCTGACCCGCCTGATCTACACCCAACGCGGCGAAGTCAACAACTCCGGCGCATACCGCGGCGCCGACCACTGGATGTACGGTGGCGTGAAGCTGACGAAGCTGGTGGATAAATTATAAAAATTACCCCAGACTATTAGCGATGAATAAGCTACGGAACCATACTACTATAGCCAGTATTAAACCTTCTACTGGTATCTATCCGATAATTTTCTAATCACGCCCTGCAAACTATTAACTGGCGCAACGTATGGTACGTCAATTTCTGCAAAATGTTGCCGAACCGCGGTTATTTTACTGCGTTCGCTGCTGCTTAAGTGATTGTCATGAATATCATCCGATCCCTTCATCTCCGCTACAAAGTAAATCCGCTTATCGCCATCAAACGCCACTGCCCAATCTGGATTATACTTACCGACCGGTGTGTCAATCTTGAACCAGCTCGGTAGCTTGATATAGAACTTCACGCTGGCATTATCCTCCAGCGACTGCATAAATTCGCGCATCACCGCATATTGTTGGTTGGGGTTAAATTTAGTTTCATTAGCAGATAACCTTATTTAGGTTAGGAATCCTACTTAATTATTGACAATAAGCAAGCATTCAAAGTATAATCTATGCATAAGAAGTTGTATTTTACAAAGATCTGTACCATTTGAAAGCTGGCTTCATGCCATCGGAGGGCATCCTTCTCAGAATGGTATGGGTCTTTTTGAGATACAAGTACCTAATCATTATTAACTACCCTATTCTGTCTTGTGAGGGGATTCTTCGGACCATAATAGTTTTGATAGTTTTTTTATACTTTGTCGTATCGTACAAATCTAAAATTAACGGGATTTTATCTTTTACAACATCGTAAAAGCGTGTCTCTCCTTTTTCAAAAACCCGCTGCACCGTCCATAAAATATAATCTGTTATTGCTAGTGCTGGCTCACTACTATACCTCTGGACATTAAACTTTATATTAGCCCTGTACTTATATTGACGCGTCTTTGCATGGCGTTCATGCGCCTGCGATAAAGCAATTTCTAGATTATTATTTTTCGTACTACTTCCACGCTCCGCAATGTTAATAACTAACTTTTCGTAATTTCCCTTATCTTTCAACAGATGAGAAAGCAAGTCAGCATAGAATTCTCTTTCCTGAGAGTGATGTTTATTGACAAACCTCGTAAGCCGTTTACGCCCTACCACCATCTGTACAGAGAAATCTACGTTCTCAAGCAAGAACATAAGAAACTTATACCGAAGCTCTGGCGGATCATCCTTGGCGTGCAAATAAAAACTACCTTGATCTATGCGCTTTTTCACGCTAGGTATTTCGTTAAAATACGGGTCATTCTCTATTTCTTCACAAAATGTCCTAATAAAACCACGCACCTGTTCTAGATCTTGTTTGATATGCGCCATACCTAATATAAATGTTCTAGAAATACCGTTACTACCCAAAGGCGCTGGAGCTTTCCCTTTCAAGAAGAATGTCATATCACCCGCTTCATCGATAAAACGGTGGTAAGTATATGGCCTTGGGTTATTTTTCTTTCGCTAGATTTAATCATAGTTCCACCTCCACAAAATCCGGAAATCCTGGATTGTCTACATAGCTATTCAGAATTCCCAAATAAGTGGTCATGCCCGTTCTGTAGAATATAAAATCATCCATATCAGCCCTTCTTATTACTAGATGGCTCAATTTTTCGCAACAATTGTGACAAATCCTGAGTTAGAATAGCTTTGATCTCATGACCGTCAACTTCAACTGTCACTTGTCTTACACTAAACTCATTTGGTATATTCAGCTGAGTATGTATAAAATCACCATCTTGGATACTAACGTTTTTCAAGGACTTTAATTTTTGGTTGTACTAATCCGTTACTCTCGAGAGTCCTCAGTATCTTATAAGGCATGGCTGCTTTTCCATTCTCGTATTCTGAACGCCCCACAGCTGAAGCGAGTAGTAACGAAAAAGTGGCGAATATACTCAAGAAAAACACTGGGTATATGATGTACTGAATATACGGCTGCCATCGCAGTTCTCGCGCAGCAAAAATAATATAAGTAGAGTAGTGGCTAGAATCACCAAGACCCACACTATATGGTGTGATTTTATATACCCAGGATACTCAAAACCTCTCTTCTTCACAGGGATCATAATCACTTTTATGATTCTCGATGATATTCCACGACAAGGGAATGCCTATTATGATGGTAAGTATTGTTATAGGTACGACAAACGATGTACCAACGAAGTATTTATCTAGTTCTGACTGGCTAAACAGAGGAATTATAGCTGCTATAAATGCAGCAACCAAACCCAGGATACTTATTATATTTTTGAAAAATTAGAATCTTTATCGTTCAATTAATTAGCTCCTTATCTATACAAAGATTACTATAAGATTTAAATAGATACTCTACGTTTTATAACTATTGGTAGTAATTTGTATGGCACCTCTGGCCTGTAACTCATATCTTGATTATATGCCACCGATAGACAAAATAAAATATTTACGTAATACTTTGCACCATCCACACAAGCAGGTAATACTACATAAGCCCACGTATAAAACACACCCTCCTTTTATTTATTACCTTAAAACAAGCTTTAGTGTAGCACCCTGATTCGTATTAGGCATTATACCTGTACATAACCTACTCGCTCGCTTTACATCACTGCCGGGCACCTGTACAATGAATACCAAGTTATTAGTTAACGCAGGGAGATTATGAACCGACTGTTTGTAGATATGATGCGCTACGGTGCGGTTTCGGTACTGGCACTGGTGGTAGACTTTGGTACCCTGATGCTGCTGGCTAATTGGTTGCAGGTCAATTACCTGGTTGCCGCTACAATTGCCTTTTTGCTCGGGCTGATTACCAACTACGCCTTGAGCCATAACCGTGTGTTTACCGACCCGAAAATTACCAGTCAGGCTGGTAATTTTGCTGTCTTTGCAACCATCGGTGTGATTGGCCTGCTGGGTAATAATGCAATTCTGTGGCTGGGCCACCAGCAGTTTGGTATGCCGCTGGCAGTCGCAAAGTGTATCGCTGTGGCGGTTGTGTTCTTTTGGAACTTTCTTGCCCGGCGGCAGTTTTTGTACCAAGGCCACAAAACGCATAAATAATAAAGGAGACGTATGACCAAAACCAAAGCAACCACAGCGGCTGCAGGCGCTCAGCGCAAAAAGCCCGGCCGCGCCAAAAAGCAAACTGCCATTATTATAGGTGCCGGCCCGGCAGGCCCTCACTGCCGCCTACGAGCTAGCCACCAAAACCAACATCACACCAATTGTATTTGAAGCTTCGGATGATATTGGTGGTATTAGTAAAACCGTTAACTACAAAGGCAACCGTATCGATATCGGCGGGCACCGTTTCTTTTCGAAATCTGATACTGTGATGCAGTGGTGGAACCAAATCCTGCCAATAGAAGAAACCCCAGCATCGAAAACCTTCCGCATGAAGTACCGTGGCCAAGAAGCTGACCTGCAGGGTGGCCCGGGGCCTGACCCCACCAAAACAGACGACGTGATGCTGGTACGGAGCCGCCTAAGCCGCATTTACTACGGCCGCAAGTTCTACGACTACCCTATTAGCCTCAATAAAACCACCATTAAAAACCTTGGTGCTAAAAAGATCGCCAAAATCGGCATGGGCTACATCGCTACCAAATTCCATAAAGTTGATGAGTCAAACCTCGAAGGCTTTTACGTTAACCGTTTTGGCCGCGAGCTCTACAACACCTTCTTTGCTAGCTATACCGAAAAGCTATGGGGTGTATCGCCAAGCGAAATCGATTCTAGCTGGGGCGCCCAGCGCGTCAAAGGCCTAAGTGTTTCGAAGGTGCTGCTGAATGCCATCAAGCCAAAGAAGAAGGCCGATATCAGCCAGAAGAATGTCGAAACCAGCCTGATTGAATCCTTCCTGTACCCAAAGCTTGGCCCCGGCCATATGTGGGAAACTGTAGCCAAGCGCGTGGAAGAAAAGGGCGGCCAGGTGCACAAAAACCAAGTTATTACCAAAATCCACGCCACTGCCGATGGCACAATCGAGGCTGTCGATGTCTATAACTACAAGACCAAGCGCACCAGCAAGGTAAAGGGCGATTACTTCTTCTCGACTATGCCGGTCAATGAGCTGATCGAAGCCTTTGATGGCGTCCGCATTCCGCGTGATGTGCGCCGCGTGGCCAAGGGCCTGCCCTTCCGCGACTTTATCACCGTGGGGATTTTGGCAAAAAAGCTAAAGATCGAAAACCAAACCAACCGCAAAACCAAGGGCAATATTGTACCGGATAACTGGATTTACATTCAGGAGCCAGATGTAAAAGTCTGCCGCCTACAAATCTTTAATAACTGGAGCCCGTACTTGGTGAAGGACGAAGATAACATCTGGGTCGGCATGGAATATGTTGTGAGCGAAAAGGACGATGTCTGGAAACTGAGCGACGAAAAAATGGCCCAGTTTGGTATTGATGAGCTGGCTAAGATTGATATCCTTGACCCAAGCGACGTGATTGATACTACAGTTATTAAACTCAAGAAAACCTACCCAGCCTACTTTGGTACCTACAACGAGTTTGATACCGTGCGTAACTTTACAGATGGCTTCCGTAACCTATTCCTGATTGGGCGCAATGGTCAGCACCGCTACAACAACCAAGACCACTCTATGCTCACAGCTATCGAAGCTGTCAAAAATATCCAAAATGGCGTCACGGATAAAACCAACATCTGGAACGTCAACGTAGAAAAGGAATACCACGAAAGTAAATAGCCCACGCCTCGTGGCAACACAAAACACCACCCCTGTCGCATACCTATCGCATAAAGGGGTGGTGTTTTATATAGCCGCAGATAACCTACTGGGGAATGGCAATAAGGCGGTGGCTGGCGTCATCATACAGGGCTGGTAGCTGGCTGGCCCGCTGGTTGGTAGCCGCGGTGGAAGCCTTTTTATCCACCAGCACATAGCCAAGGCCTTTACTACGCATGCTGGCAAAATCATCGCCCGAAAGATCATAGTAGCTGCGCATAGTCGCCTGATAATCACGTGGTATAAAAGCACTGTGGCCGTTATACATATAGCGGCCATGGTAGCCAGCCCACAGCATCTGCTCGCGCACGTAGTTTGATTCGCCCGGGCTTACGTCCTGGCTAGCGATAATCACCAATTTATCTACCTGTGGCTGCGTGCGAATATAGTGGTAGACTGCTGGTATCTGGTAGGTTGCCTGGGCGATGTTCGGGCGCATTGGTACCATATGGATAGGCAGAATATCTGCCGCCAGCAGCAGCACAAGGCCCACGCAGCCTAGCATTCGGTAGCGGCGACCCGCGGCTGACTGCGCCCGCGCTACAACATGCGGCAGTAGTGCCAGCAAGCAGCACAGGGCCATCAGCGGCACCACACTGGCCCGGCCAATTGCACGGATAAACGATAGCTGCGGCGCCAGCAGTTCTACCAGTAAGTATGGCAGCGGCACCGTGTAGGGCACCTGGGCGGATTTTAGTATATACACATAGGTTTCGTTAATCTTAAGGAATGGCCCCAGGGATACAATAACCCCCACCACCGCCATGGCTGCAAAAATATAAGCCAGCGCCCGGGAGCGCACAAACTGTGGCGTGCGCGTGCCACCGCGCCGGGCAGAACGTATATACAACACTACGGCTATAAGCGCCGCCAGCCACAGCGTGGCCCCGTGGTAGGACTGGCTATCTGGGTTGTAGCCATTATGCATTTGCTCGCTTGGTTTATGGCCAGTTAGTTTGTAGAATATTTTACCTGTTAGCGTATCGCTACTGGGGATGGCATAATCCTTCAGCGATGATGAATACAGCGTCTTTTCAGTCAGGCTATAACCAGAGTTATTCTGCTTAGAGCTATCGACATACACTTTGGCTAGTGGCAGTACCGCAATAAATGCTAAGCCTACAACAAGCGCAAGCATACCAGTTTGGCGCCAGCTGACCTGCCGCGCTAGGCGCAGGCCAGCTACCAGTGTTACCACCGCTAGCATAGTAAAGGCCATTTGATACCACGAGGCATAGCACTGGTACAGCAGCACTACAAAGAGCGCCGCCAGCCACCAACGCGCAGCCCGTTTACTAGCCGCTGCCTGGTATTTAAGAATGGCAAGCACCGCCAGCGGCATGGCAAATATACTAAGGTTTTGCAAATGCCATATGGCCGACATACGGAAGGGCGCAAATGCAAAGATCAGCCCACACATAATAGCAATCAAGCGCCGGCCGCCACTCAGATGCATTGCCAGCAGATACATACTCAGCCCAAGCAGAAAGGTCATGCTGATTGTGGCAATGTTATTAATTGCCACCGGGTTATCCGTCACCAACCGCAGGGGAAGAAACAGCACTGCGGTCGAGACCTGCGCTTCGGACCACACCAGGGTATGCTGGTGGCCGTAAAAAATATTGCCATCGGTAATATCGTGGCAATTATGGCCCACAAGGCACTGCTGCATGCGGGTGATCGTCCAGGCGTTAAACATCGCGTCACCCCCAGGGCTATAGGTAGTAATGCGCGGCAGCAAGGGCGCAAAGAACAGCAGCGTTGCTGCCAACACCACACCAGCGCCAAGCCAGTGCCGCCGTATAGCCTGCCCAAGCCAGGCCCACCCCTGCCCATCGGCGCATTGCCCAGCCGGCTCGTTGTACGACATTCTTCTTACTCTTCATACGCCCATGGTATCACCTTTTGCCCAGCTGCCAAAGCCCAAACCACCAGGCCTAGTTACAGCAAATTTTTAGCAAACCACGTATACTAGGGGTATGAGCACAATTTTAGTTACCGGCGGTGCTGGCTATATTGGCAGCCACACCCTTATAGAACTACTAGCCAATGGCCACCAGGTTGTCGTGGTGGATAATTTAATCAACGCCAGCCAAGAAGCACTCGCGCGGGTGAAGCCATCACCGGCAGTGTGGTCCCCTTTTACCAGGCTGATGTACGCGACGAAGCGGCGCTGGAGCAGATCTTTACCCAGCATACAATCGATGCCGTCATTCACTTTGCTGGGCTCAAGGCTGTGGGTGAATCAGTCGAACGCCCGCTCCACTACTACCGCACAAACCTTGGCTCAACCCTGCAGTTACTTGCAACTATGGAGCACCACGGTGTTCATAAGCTGGTGTTTTCTAGCTCCGCTACGGTATATGGCACGCCCGAGCAGCTGCCGCTAACGGAAACCTCCCGCGTGGGTGTTGGTATTACAAACCCATACGGCCACACCAAATACATGCTCGAGCAAATCATCACCGACTACTGCCAGGCCAACCCTAGCTTCCAGGCGACAATTCTGCGCTACTTTAACCCCGTCGGCGCACATGAATCTGGCACCATTGGCGAAGACCCCAGCGGCATACCGAATAACCTGCTGCCATTTGTAGCCCAAGTAGCCGTTGGCAAGCACCCCTATGTGGGTGTATTTGGGGATGACTACGACACGCCTGATGGTACCGGTGTGCGCGATTATATCCACGTTGTGGACCTGGCCCGCGGGCACGTAGCAGCGCTCGAGCATATGCAGCCGGGCGCCCATGTTTATAACCTTGGTACTGGCCAGGGTACTTCGGTTAAGCAAATTATTGCAGCCTTTAGCGCAGCCTGTGGTAGCGATATCCCCTACCAGGTGCAGCCGCGCCGCGCTCGGTGATATTGCTGCCTGCTACGCGGATTGCAGCAAAGCTAAGCGCGAACTTGGCTGGGTGGCAGAGCGCACCATTGCCGATGCCTGCCAGGATGCGTGGCGCTGGCAGTCGCAGAACCCTAATGGGTTTAGCAGCTAGGATTAAGGCCGCGCCGGAGGCACAACGGCAACTATACACGCCACCCGTGCCGGGTATATCTGCAGGCAAATGGAAAGCCCACGCTTACTATAAAGCGTGGGCGTTTTGCTCCTTTCTTGGGTTGAGTGATAGTGGTAGGCCCGAACGTCGTGGTAACGACTGGGCCTGCCTTGCAACGAGCGGTCAGGCAGATGCGAGCCCTGTTGCCAGTGCTGTAGAGTCAGCACTGGCAACGATCTTCCGCACCGTACTCCCGCCCCCTTGCCGTGATGGCAAAGGGGGGTTCGCCTTCGACAGCGGGGTAGCTACTGGTGGGGTATTGCCGCGTTCAAACAGCGGATGGCTCACATAGTTGTGTGGACCATGCGCGCTGAATGGCGGCCGATGGTATATAAGTATACCATCAACCGTCACCACAGCATGGCCATGCTGTGGTCGGCGCTTACCCCGCCAGATACCTGGCTTCCCACCATAGTACATGCTCAGTACACCCCCTATGCTGTACTCAAAAAAGAGGGTGCCTAAGAGTGGCAGCGGAATCCCCGCTGCCACAATGGCGGTACGGATATGGAAGAAGGCTCTGGCACGCTTCAGCTCCTGGCGGAGCTGAAGCACGTCAGCTGAGCATTGGTGCAGCCTTTTATATAAGGCTGTAGCCTGCGCGCGGGTGATCCGAAGGGCGTTTTCAGCCCTCCGCAAATCACGCTGCGCTGCTCTGACCGCCTTGCGGGAGTCACCATCCCGCTTTTTGCCACCTTTACGGTGACTGCGGCTATCAAGCCGCCGTTTAGCCACCGCGGTGGCATTGTATGTAGACTGCTGCACTTGGCGGAGAATTTCCTCCGCCTCGGCCACTGCCGAGTAGTGGCCTCTGATCTCTTCCCGCAAGGCGAAAAGAGATGTGAGCTTGGCATAGTAGCGATCGTTTGCCATTTGGTAATGGCTCTCGATATCCTCTACCGTAGCCATGCGCTCGGCTGGAGCAACAGCCTTGGTAGCGTCCATAATGACCACTTCCTTCTATAGTAACCCTATTAAAGAGCCCTACACACGTTGTGTAGTTACCACCTACCATAGCAGAATATGGCATATGTGGCAAACAGTAGCGGTATACCGAACGCTACTGTGGTGTGCGCTACCCCGCCCCGCCCGGGCAGCATAGGCGTCGCCCCACCACTGCATTTCGTTCAGGACTGGCAGTAGGCTTTGGCCCAGTGGCGTTAGGGCGTAATCCACCCGCGGCGGCACCTGGCGGTATACGGTACGCGCTACCAAGCCATCAGCTTCAAGTTCCCGTAACTGGAGTGTTAGCATGCGCTGGGTAATCCCCGGCACCGCCCGCTGCAAGCTACTAAAGCGCCTGGGCTCCTGCTGCAACTGGGCAAGTATTACCATTTTCCATTTGCCACCAATAATGCGCATGGTTTGCGCTACCCCAGTCAGTTGCTTGGGGGTATCTGCTTGGGCTGGTGCTGGTTTGCTTTGGTTTGCTTTGGGTGTGTACATGCTGTTTTGTGCCATAGTATAAAAAATGTATATATAGTATATAAATGTTAGTAATGTATAGTATATAGTGTACACGCTTATTTGTAACAAATCAACTGTCGTGCAGGCATTACGGTATACAAAAAGCCCCCTCGGCATACCACCAAGGGGGCTTTATAAAACGAACGTGGCTCCCGCGACTGGGCTCGAACCAGTGACCTATTGGTTAACAGCCAACCGCTCTACCACTGAGCTACGCGGGAATACACACCATAGTATATAGGCCCGCGCGCCCAGCGTCAAGACCAAAATAGGCTGGGGTGCGCAGCCTACCTACACAGTACCTATATAGCCATGCACGCTAACTGAAAAGGGTGCAGTCTGTATAGCTGCACCCCTCCCCCATATGGCCAGTGTGGCTTAGTTCCTGGCTGGCTTTTGGCTACGTAGCTTATCGAACTCAGCAATAAACTTAGCGGCAGTACTAGCGTTGGAGCTTTTCGAAAGGAAGGTCACCACATAGCGCCCACCCTGGCTGGTAATGACACCAGCTTGGTTATAGGCGCCCTCGGTGCCGGCAATAGCCTCGATATTATTCTGCCCAACCACAATGCCATCACGCTGCTGCAGGCTACGCATCGCACTCGTGAGCGGCTCTAGCTTTTTGGTTGGTAGCTCCTTTTTCTCGGCTACCTTACGCATAAAGGTCTGGATATCATCCGCGGTGGTGGTAATGTGCTCACCCAGCTGGGTATTGTTCAGGCCAATATCACGCAGACGCTGCTGCACCGTAGCATTACCCACGCCGCTCAGCAGGCCATCAATACATTCTTTATCCTGCTCGGTAATAGCTGTCTTGATACAGTCGGTGTAGGTTTGGCTGCCAGCAACCTTATTGGTAGGCTGAATGCTGCCGTTTTCTATACCAACCTGGGCGGTGTAAGCCACCAGAGCGCCCTCGAGCCCACCGGCGGGGATCGCCTCGCCACCGCGGGTAGCAGCTACGACTAACGGCTTGCGGCCCGTGAGCTCTGTGACGGCAATGGCAATATCGCCCTTGTTATCCTCGCTAAATTGCTGCACCAGCGCCTTAAAGCCCTCTTCTGTTGGTGTGTAGCTCCGCTTATACACGACGGTGGGGCCAACCGGCTCTACTGTGGCTACCATGGTGCGGGTTTTGCCATCAGCAACATCAGCAGCGCTCTGGGTAGTTTTGGCAATGTTAATCGCCACACCAGGCTTGCCCTCCTGGCGGCTGGTTTCGGTAAAGTCACGTGTGCTCACCGTGGTCGTGCCAGGCTTTTGCTCCGCCCCAGCGAGGCGTGAGCTCTGAATATACTTCTTAACGCGGTCTGGCTCCACCGTAAAGGCTAGGCGCGGCTCGCTTGCCTTTGGGTCATCCGGCTTTGCCTCTGGCGTGACTGTTTTAAAGCTCAGCCACGTTTTGGCCGTATGGGCAGGCACGGTGTCTTGCTTATCGTTAGCGGTGATAGGGATATCCTGGGCTAGGGTTTTATTGAGCTTATCTGCGAGCTCCTTGGCGGCGTGGTTACCCAGCGTGGCTGGCGTTTCCTTCATGGCTGTGCGTATTGTGTAGCCACCGTCCTTGATAGTGGCCTTTTGCACCGCAGCCTTAAACTCGGATAGATTACAGGTACCCCCGGCTACAGCTGGCACAACGCTAAAGCGGTTATCGTCGAGCCGTAGCGTAGCGTCTTTCGGGTTGATTTTGCAGTTATTACCGAGGTTCTTGAGCGTGTAAGTGTCAAGCGTGGCGGTATCGTATGAGTAGAGCGCCGGGCTAGCCTTGATAGTAGATCCAATCCAAAAGCTTGATGTTGGCACCAGGCGCCACCAGACTGAATAGTGAGCATTCTTAAGCCGCTCTTGGTTATTGACCGATATACCAAGCTCACGGCCAGTAGGGGTTTTATACGGCACACTGGCGTTACCAAAGAACACCTTGGCCTTGGCATTACCATAGGCTTCATCCAGCCGGCTCACCGCTGCGGAGTGCTCTAGCCCACCCAGCGGTACACCATCCACCACCACACCCTGCGGCACGGCATTATACGGCAAAAACACCTGGTACATAATATCGAACACCACCAGGAGTAAGCTAATCACCACAACCGGTGCCCACCAATTGCCCTTAAGCCAATCAACAATCCGGATAGGCAGCGGTGGGGCATCGTAGCGGCGCGGGCGCGGCGGTGGCGTCATTGCACCAGGCATATGCTGGCGTGGTGGCGGTGTTGGTGCCGGTTGGCCGTACGGTGGCTGGTGGGTAGCATAGCCCTGTTGACCCCCTTCTACCCCTGTTGCGTACGGTGGGTAATTTGCCTGATTATTGTAATTATAGTAATCCGGTACGCCGGGCTGGGCAGCAGCCGGCCCCGGGGATTGCCACATGTTGGGCTGGGTATCCTGCTGGGGCGGTGGTGTCACCGGGCCATCGGGGTAGGCCATATCGACATTAGGGCGGAAGGAGCCACTCGGCATCGGTGGATGGGTTGGCTCTGGCGGCTGTGTTGCCGGCTGACGGGTTTGCAGCAGGCTTGGTATACTGCCTGGCGCCGGCGTAGGGAGCCGGGAAGGTTGGCTGCGGCGCCGGCGTGGTTGGTTGATTGGTTGGCTGGGGATTATTATCACTCATAACTATTATGCTTATTTTAGCACTTCTGGTGCGGTGGCGTCACTACCCCGTGCCGTTTTGGGGCTCGGTTAGCCTATAGCTACACCATATTGGTCGCTGCAGTGGACGCTAGTCTACCGTGTGCTGCAGCCGCCCAGCCAGCCAGTGCACCAGCTAGTAGCCACCAGGTGATCACCACAGTATCATCTGCCCACACAGGCAGCACCAGGCCAATCGTCAGCAGCCCAGCACCAGCTGCCAGGAGTGCACGGGCCAGCCAGTGGTCGCGGCGCGCCCGCCATAGTAGCAGCAATGCGCCGGCGGTAATTGCCAACTGCACACCGAGCCCCTAACCAGCCAGTTTCGTGGGCCATGTACAGATACTGGTTTTCGATGATATGCGGTGTGGCACCCGGGCCCAGCGAAGGCGAACCCGTGCTGCCCACACCGACCCCCAGGGGGTGCTGCCCCACAACCTGGGCGGCGTGACGTAAGGAGTCAGCGTGGCCATCATCCGATTTATGCACCGAACCTGCCCCGGCGTTATTATGGAAAACCACATTCGATATAAACGGCGTCTGCCGCAAGCTGTAGACGACAACCCCGCCCACGCATGCAGTTACAACCAAAACCACCCCCAGCCAGGCAACAAACCGGCGTGGCACATAGCTGGCTGCCAGCACCACACCAGCCACCACTGCCCCCAGCCAGGCGCTGCGTGAATAGCTCCATACCAAGGCCACTAGGCTACCGATCATTACTGCACCCAGTAGCCCCCGCTGCATAGCGCGTAGCCGCCACCAGTGCCGAATCCCATACGCCACAGCCACACATAGCAGCAATACACTATAGGCCCCAAGCGGGTTTGGCCCCCGCAAAAAGCTATTAATACGCACAAAGCTATCGTTTAAATCAACTGTTAAATACGGCGCAATCGTGGCTTTGCTATAGCCAAATTGAGCCAAAAATCTACCGGTAGCACCGTGACTTGCAGCACCGCAAAGCCCACCGTACAGCCTGCCCCTACCCCCTGCCGCGATGAGTAAGCTACGGAGCGTCTGCGGGTGTAAGTACACCAGTGCATAGGCCACCAGCCAGGCAAGGTAGCCCCGTAGGTCTATGACAAGGCCGGCAAACTCACTCCCCGGCGGGTGGTGGTAGACTGCCACGATCACACCGTGGAGGAGCGCCAGGGCCATAATACCCCAGCAGAGTGGCTGGCGCACAAACTGCCCCCAGGCCCGCCGCTGGGTTATTGCAGCAGCTAGCAGCACAGCAGCGGCCAGTAGCACAAGCTCCTTCCAGGCTTTAGCAAGCGGTGCATAGGCCCCCGCGTACACATCTGCCTGCACCGCTATAAAGCCCTGTAGCACCACACCGGCCAAAACCACCCCTGTCAGGGCGGCACTTATCCGTATTAGCCAGCGTGAATTCATGCTACTAGTGTAGCGTAAAAGATGGTATAATAACAGGCATGTTAGGCCGTAATTCCCAGTACTACAGCTTATTCCTGCTGTTGATTGATTCCCTTACCCTCCTTGCCGCCCTAGTTCTGGCATACGTCATCCGCGTCCAGTATGATGCCCGCCCCCTGGTAGCGGAAGTCTACGCGGTGCAATATATCTTTGGATTGCTGGCAATTATTCCCTTTTGGATTGCCACCTTCTTCTTGCTGGGGCTCTATAGTAGCGAGGTCTACCACCGGCGCCTGCGTGAATGGTCCCGGATTGCGGCTGGCTCGCTGATTGGTATTTTACTGGTGCTTGGCTGGGAGTTCCTGACCCAAAACTCGCTCTTCCCCGCCCGCCTGGTGGCTGTGTACGCGCTGATTGGCTCGTTCCTGATGATTCTAGGCGAGCGCGAGCTGCTACGGTTTATGCGCAGCCAGTTTTTTAAATACGGCGTGGGCACCAGCCGGGTGCTGATCATTGGCTCTAGCACTACCGTGGCGGATATTGCCCGCAACCTAGCTGATACAAGCAAGAGTGGCTACCACGTTGTGGCTATCGCTGGGCCTAAAAATCCCTCCCAAGTGAGCTACCCGTTCGCTACTACCCTAGGGTCGAAAGCGCCCTAGCCCGGCTCGATGATGATGCGATTGATACCATCATCCAAACTGATTTATACGATAACCACACCCGTAACCAAACCATTCTGTCTGCCGCCCAATCACGCCATATTAGCTATAATTTTATTCCTGGCGAGCCCGAATTTTACTCTGGTAAAAACACCATCGATGTCTTTTTGGGCTACCCTATGATCTCTGTGAGCCAAACACCGCTAGTCGGTTGGGGCGAAATCGTTAAGCTTATCTTTGATACTATCATTAGCTTTATTGCCCTAGTGCTGCTCAGCCCGCTCTTTATTGTGCTGATTCTGCTACAGAAGATCTTTAACCCTGGGCCGGTGTTTTATGTATCGGAGCGCCTGAGCCGTTTTTCGGAGCCAATCCAGCTGATTAAATTCCGCAGCATGAGCGCCAAATACGGTAAAAAGGACGCCGCCGAGGAGTTTGAGGATATGGGCCGGGCCGACCTAGCTGCCGAGTACCGGGCCAACCACAAGGTAGAAAACGACCCCCGTATTACCAAGTTTGGCACCTTTTTACGCAAGACTTCGCTTGATGAACTACCGCAGCTTATCAATGTGCTGCGCGGTGATTTAAAGCCTGGTTGGGCCACGCCCGATCTCTGCCGCAAGAGCCAAATTTAGTCGTGGCAAAAACCGCCCTGCTGCACAGCGTTAAATCCGGCGTGACTGGCTTATGGCAGGTATCGGGCCGCAGTAATTTAAGCTTTGATGAGCGTATTGAACTAGAGCTTTTCTACGCTCAAAACTGGACCTTTTGGCTGGATATTAAAATCTTATGTAAAACCGTAGCCGTGGTGCTGCGTAAGCAAGGAGCCAAATAATGCCTCGCCCAGCCCCGAGAGCGGCCACCAGTAGCAAACCAGCTACCCAGCCGAGCCCCCAGTCTGAGCCAAAAATTGCTATTGTTGCCGATTGGCTAACCAACATGGGCGGCGCCGAGGAGGTTGTGCTGGCGCTGGCCGAAGCCTTCCCTGGTGCGCCTATTTATACCAGCACCTACGTGCCCAGCGTTATGCCACGCTTCAGGGCGCTGGATGTGCGCACTACCTACCTGCAGCATCTGCCGGGGCCGCTTAAAAAACTGCATAAATTCCTGCCAATGCTGCGCGTAAAGGCCTTTCGTAAGCTTGATCTAAGCGAGTACGATGTGATTATTTCTTCTGCTAGCGCCGAAGCAAAGCAAGTACGTACAACCCGGCCGGGGCAAATCCATATTTGCTACTGCCACACGCCAATCCGCTACTTTTGGAGCCACTACCACGAATACAAAGCCGACCCCTGGCTTTGGCATACTTAATCCGCTAGTACGCTTGAGTATGCCCCTGCTCGTGCCACCACTTAAGCGGGCTGATTTTGCTGCTGCCCAGGATGTGGATGTGTTTGTGGCGAATTCACACGAAGTCATGAATCGCATTGCAACACACTACCAGCGCCAGAGTACCGTTATCTTTCCACCGGTTGATACCCAGCGCTTTACACCGCAGCCACAGCGGGGTGATTACTACGTGGCGCTTGGCCGGCAAGTGCCCTATAAACGGATTGACCTTGCCGTTGCCGCCTGCACCAAACTAGGTGTGCCGCTACGGGTTTATGGCAACGGTAGCGAGCACGCCAAACTACAGGCTATGGCTGGGCCAACGGTAGAATTCTTTACCGACCGCCATGGTGACGCCAGTGATGAAGCTGTCGCGGCGGCCCTGGCGGGTGCTAAGGGGCTTATCTTCCCGAGCGAGGAAGACTTTGGCATTGTACAAGTAGAAGCCCTAGCTGCGGGCGCGCCAGTTATCGCCTTTGGCAAGGCTGGCACGCTCGATATTGTGCAGGACGGCACAACCGGCATTCTATTCCACGAGCAAACGGTGGCTGCAGTTATTGACGCCATGCAGCGAGCCGAGCAGCAACACTTTGACCCCGTCAAGCTCCGCCGCAGCACCGCCCGCTTTGGTAAAGAAAAGTTCATCACACATATGCGCGAACTAGTGCAGTCGCAGTGGCAGCAACACCGCCCAAACAAGTAGTGCACCCCCTACCCACCCACACGACCTACTCACAGAATCAGCAAAACCCCCGATTTCACAACCGGGGGTTTATAGGTATTATGGTGCTGGTAGTTAGTTGCCAGCTTGAATACGCTTAGCAATGTCGCCGGCTTTGGCGGCAACATCCTTGCGCGCCACTAGCACACCATCCGGTGTATTCACCACAACGATATTATCAAGGCCAATCACCGCCACTGGCTTGGTTGGCTCCTCGTTACGGATATAAGCGTTCTCGCTATCAAGCACATAAACACCCTCGCCGCGTACGTAGTTGCCAGCCTGGTCCTTTTCGACGACATCGTGCAGGTCCTTAAAGTTACCGATATCCATCCAGTCAAAGCTGGCTGACACCATCGCCAGGGCTGGTGTTTTTTCGATCAAGGCAATATCAATCACCTGGTTATCAAAGCCTAGGTAGGTTTGGCAGTAGGCATCGTCGCCGTGGGTACTGAGGCCAGCCAGCGTTTGGTAATTAGCCATTAGCTCAGGGGCATACTGCTGCATCTGCTGGGTAAAGGTATCCACCGAGCCCACAAAGTAGCCACAGTTCCATAGGTAGTTGCCGCTTGCCACGTAAGCGCGGGCGGTGTCGTAATCTGGCTTTTCTTTAAATGATTTCACGCTGTAGGCATCGGTGGTAATACTATCGCCACGCTCGATATAGCCAAAGCCAGTCGATGGGAAGGTTGGCTCAATGCCAATCAAAGTAATGGCGTTATGCTGGCTGGAAATACGGCCGGCAGCCTCGAACGAACGCGCAAAGCCCTTGACATCACGCACATTGTGGTCGGAGTGGATAAAGGCAATTGGCTCGCTGTGGTCGTGGGTGCGGGCAATGTAATCCAGCGCAAAGATAATACAATGCGCCGTGCCGCGGCGGCCTGGCTCAATCAAAAAGGCCTCGTCTGGTAGCTCTGGCAGCTGGGCGCGCAGGGCATCAGCGTGGCTGGCTTCTGTCACAATGTAAATTTGATCACCCAGCTCACGGGCACGATCGTAGGCCTGCTGCACCATGGTGCGCTCGCTCGTTAGGGCTAAAAGTTGCTTTGGTTGCGTTGAGGTTGAAAGTGGCCACAGGCGCGTACCTGAGCCACCAGCGATAATTACTGTAATCATAATACTGTTATTATACCATACAAGCTGCTATACTATAAGGAGTTACAAACATATGGAGAACCAACACACGTGAGCTTTTTTGACACCGTTATTGTACAACCGATTTTTAACTTGCTCATGGCGCTTTACAGCATTATTCCAGGCGGCGATTTTGGCTTAGCCGTTATTATCTTTACCATTCTGGTACGCCTGGCAATGTGGCCGCTGGTGGTTAAGCAAATGCACCAGGTCAAAGCCATGCGCGCCATGCAGCCAGAGCTGAAGAAGATTAAACAGCGCGCCAAAGGCAACCGCCAAATGGAAGGCATGATGACGCTAGAGCTCTACCGCAAGCACAATATTAGCCCCTTCCGCTCGCTGTTTATTGTACTGATTCAGCTGCCAATCTTCTTTGGCCTGTACCGGGTGATTCAAATCTTTAGCCAGCAGCCAGACCAACTGGGCCACTACACCTACGGCTTTGTTAAATCAATTAACACCGTGGCTCACCTAATTGCCGACCCGTCTATCTTTAACCAAAACCTGCTGGGTCTAGTGGATCTTACCAAGCAAGCTATTAGCAGTAGCGGCATTAACCTCCCCTTGTTTATTCTGGTGATTCTAGCTGCCTACTTGCAGTACGTTTCGAGCAAGCAAACCATGCCGCAGGCCGGCACCAAGCGCTCGCTGCGCCAGGTTATGGCCGAAGCTGCCGATGGCAAGCAGGCCGACCAATCCGAAATCAATTCCATCGTTATGGGCAAAATGATGATCGTGATGCCGCTCTTTATTGCCCTGATTATGCTTAATCTCCCCGGGGTGATCGCCCTCTTCTCGGCCGTCTCTACCATTGTGGCGGTTGTGCAGCAACACGTTTTGCTGCGCCGCCAGGATACTGCTGCCGCTCGCTCTGGGGGTTCTTCATCTGTAACCACTCGCTCAGGTAAGGAGCGCGCCGAGCGTGCGACGCCAGCCCAGGTCGTTGCCGAGGCTCAACCGGCCGCTCGCCAAGCACCAAAGGCCAAAGCTCCCGCTACCAAAGCCAAAAAGGCTCGCAAAAAGAAGCCCAGCAGCAGTAGCAAAACCGTCGTGCGTGTGGTTGCAACATCAACCAAAAATTAAAAAGGGGGGAAGAAACGTTAATGGATAAGCAAGCATCGATTGATTTTGCCGTTAAGGCGGTAGAGGATATTATTTCGTTCTTCGAGGTAAAGCCGCAGGTGCAAGCCGTCGTCGAGGATGATGTGATCAATATACAGGTTGGCTCCAGCCAGCTTAATAGCCTGCTAATTGGCCGCGGCGCCGAAACACTGCGCAGCCTGCAAACGCTGGTGGCAGCTATGCTCCATAGCCATGATGCGGAACTGGTGCGCCTGAATATCGACATTGCCGACTATAAAAAGCAGCGGGCCGATAAGCTCGCCGCCGAAGCTGAAGGCTGGATTGCGGACGTCGTTGCACATGGCGAGCCCTACACTGCCCGGCTGAACGCCGCTGACCGGCGTATTGTGCACCGGGTGGCGCAAAACCACAGCGAAGTCACAACTCATTCCGAAGGCGAAGGCAAAAACCGCGTTCTGATTATTAGTCGATCAAATTAACATAACATAACAGCACTAATACCTAAAAGAGCCTACTACCGAATAGTAGGCTCTTTTTGGTGTGCTGCTTGTACGTAGCCAATGGCCAGGCCTAATACGGCCCCAGCTAGGAACGTCTCTACGCCCGAGGACCCCCCTCGCCCTTTAGGGCAGCTTGGTAGCCAGCCAGCGTTTGCTCTGCCATACGCTGCCATGAATACAGCGCAGTCTGCTTATGCCCGGCCTCGATTAGCTGGCGGCGCAGGTCTGGGTCGGTAATCACATCGTTAATGGCGCGGGCCATATCAGCAACGCTATAGGGGTCAAAGTAGTGCACAGCCTGGCCATAGACCTCTGGCAAGCAGGTGGTGTTGCTACTGACTACAGGTGCACCGTAGAGCATTGCCTCGAGGCCTGGCAAGCCAAAACCTTCCATCAGGCTCGGGAAGACGTACGCCGCCGCATGCTCGTATAGCCAGTCGCGCTGCGCATCGGTTACAAAGCCGGTAAAGGTGATGTTTTTATAGCCACGCTTAGCAAATAGATCTTGGTTTTTTGCGGGCAGCTGCATTGAGATTCCCAACCAGCAGCAAGCCAAGGTCTGGGTGGCGGGCCAGAAGCTTTTGGTGAGCCTGGGCTAGCCGGGGCAGGTTTTTGTAGTCACTCTGTTGGCCCACATACAGCAAATAGCGCGTATACTGGCGATGGTAGGGTTCGGTTGTGCTAGCATGGAGTTTGTCGGCTGCTTCGTAGGTTAGGATAGTCTTGCCAACCGCGGCTTTGCTATAGGTTTCCAGATCCTGCTGAGTATAGCGGCTGGGCACAAAAAAATACGCGCATTAGTGTGGCAAATAATTTTAAACACCGCCCGGCCCACTAGCTGCTTGGCGTGGTATACCAGCCAGTTTTTATCGGAATTATAGGTTTTTAAAAGGCTCAGGTCGTGCACCGTGGTGACATGCTTACCACGGTAGAGCACCGGCTGCTGGGGCATGCAAAAATGGACGAGATCCGGGCCTAACTGATTAAGAAAAGCGCAGAAACTTCGTCTGCTCGGCAAAGGAATAGTTGCCGTAATCTGCCACCTGCACCGTAAAATTCGGCTGCGTGGGTGTGTAGTAGTGCTCATCTTTCGCCGGCACCAAAATCGTATAGCGGTTTTGGGTGTCGATTTTCTCTAGGTAGTGCAGCAAACGCTCCACATACCGGCCGGTGGATGAATTAATAATTCGTGCATCTATGGCAATATGGCTCACTGCGTCGTCTCCCTCTCTTGGTGTGCGTTGCTGTGGTACTTGGCTTACCTGCTGCGGAGTAGTTTTAACGGGCTGAGCCTGCGGGAAAACCACCTTGGCATAGAGCACATAGTTCCAGCTGAGCGACCCGATCGTGGCCACAAGCTTAGCAAGCAGCGGGCCCCACCAGGTGCCTGCCACCCACGCCGGCGCCACAGCCAGCACCACGGTGATAATGACAGGCTGAATCACCCACAACCCACATAGCGTAACAGCAATAAACAGCGCCATTTGCCGGCCAATATGCGTGCTGCGCGCGGCACTAAAAGTGTAGGTTTTATTAGCAAAAAAGCTAAAGATAAAACTAACACTTGTAGAAATAAAATTAGCCACCAGGCGGTCAAGCCCCAGCTGAGTTAAGCCAAAGAATAAGCCAAAATCAAGCCCGGTATTGACCACACCCACGGCCGCAAAGCGCAGCGCCTGGCTATTTTTTGCTAAAATCTGCCGCATGGTATTCCTCTATAAAGTAATTAGGGCGCTGCTTGGTTTCGGTAAAAATACGGGCGATGTACTCACCAATAACCCCAAGGCTCAGCAGTTGCACACCGCCGAGGAACAATACCACCGCCATAAGCGACGCGTAACCATCACCAGTTGGCACACCAAAGAAAGGCCGCACCAGCAGGTATAGAATATAGCCAAACGCTGCCAGTGATACTACTGCCCCCAGCACGGATGAAAACCGCAAGGGTGCTGTGGTAAAGGAAGTAATGCCATCAATCGCCAAATTAACCAGGTTGCGGTAGTTCCACTTGGTTTCGCCAGCTGCGCGTGGGTCACGGTCGTAAAGCAGCTCCTTTTTGCGGTAGCCTATCAGGCTAAAGAGTGCTTTGGTATTACGCTGGGATTCGCGCAGGCGCGTCAGGGCGTCGATGCAGCGGCGGTCCAGCAACCGGAAGTCGCCCGTGTCGCGCTGGATTGGCACCCGGGTAGATTTTTGCAGCACCTTGTAGTACCACTCGCTGGTCTTTTTCTTGAGCCAGGTTTCGCCCTGGCGGCTGCGGCGGCGGGCGTACACATCATCGTAGCCATCCTCCCAGAGGGCAATCATACGTGGAATCAACTCTGGTGGGTCCTGTAGGTCAGCATCAATAATTACTAGGGCATCCCCGGTAGCATGGTCAAATCCAGCCAGCATGGCAGTCTCCTTACCAAAATTACGGGCTAGATTGACGTAGGCAACGCTGGCGTGTTTGGCGGCCTGCTGCTGAATCAGGCGCAGTGTTTTATCGCGGCTACCGTCGTTAACAAATAAAAACTCCAGCTGGTAGCGCGGCAAGGAATCTTGCAATTGGTAGAGACGTTCAAACAATTGAGGCAGCACTGCCTGCTCGTTATAGGCAGGAATTAGGATGGTCACACGGCGTTTCATGGCATTATTATACCACAATTTTACCGTATATTACCGGAGGTGATGATATCGGTAATAGCACTGACGGTTGTAATGCCGCGCTGGGCCAAGTACTGCCGCTTAGCCTGGGCAGATTCTGCCTGTGAGCCCTAAAGATTGCACCGGCGTGGCCCATTTGCACCCCGGCAGGTGCGCTGGCCCCAGCAATATAGGCCGTGACTGGCTTGGTACCATGCGCCGCAATGTAGTCGGCGGCATCACACTCGGCTGTGCCGCCAATTTCGCCAATCATCACAATACTACGAACGCTTTCGTCCCCCATAAACTGCTTTAGGCAATCAACAAAGCTAGTACCGCTAATAGGGTCGCCGCCTATCCCCACAATCACACGCTGGCCTAGCCCCGCCCGGCTTAGCTCTGCCATAGCCTCGTAGGTTAGCGTACCACTGCGGCTCACTATAGCAACACTACCTGGGGTGGCAATCTGGCCAGGAATAATCCCCAGCAAGCTGCCGCCAGGTACCAACACACCGGGGCAGTTAGGGCCAATCAGCTGGCTTTTACTACCGGCTAGCTGCTGGCGCACGGCTAGCATATCGTGCACCGGGACGCCTTCGGTAATACACACAATCAGCGGGATTTCGGCCTCGATTGCCCTCGCACATAGCAGCAGCGGCGTGGGCTGGTGGCACAAAAGATCACACTAGCATCAGCCTGGCCATGGGCAGCTGTCAGATCACGAATCGTACTATACACCGGCAGGCCATGCACACTGTACCCCTGCTTACCAGGCGAGGTACCCGCCACCAGCGGTGTACCGTAGCGTAGCATGCGCTCGGTGTGAAAACGCCCATGCCTACCCGTTATACCCCTGTACAATCACGCGGGTGGGGTTATAGATAGCGAGGTTATTCATGGTCACTCCTTTGGACTACCCGAGCCACAGCAGCAATTGTTGCCGGCAGGGTGTGGGTACAGCACTAAGCCCTCTGCGGCTAGCAGCTCGCGGGCCTGGGCTGCATTGGTACCCTCGAGCCGCACAAAGAGTGGCGGCAAACCAGCCATACGCTGCCGCGCCGTGATAATCGCCCGGGCAACCTCGTCGCTACGGGTAATACCGGCAAAAATATTAATAACAATCGCCTGCAGGGTGTGGGAATTCCATCAGGCGCTGGAATGCCGCAAGCACCTGCTGGCTGGTGGCCCCACCGCCGATATCCAAAAAATTAGCTGGCTGGAGCCCAGCAGCCTCGACTGCATCGACTGTCGCCATAGCCCGGCCGGCGCCATTTGCAATCGTTGCCACGCTACCGGCGTGGTTCAGTTCATAAAAATTATGGCCCGCCTGCACCGCGAGCCACTCGGGGTGGCGAAAGCGGGCTGCATCATCCACCACCAGTTTGCAATCAGCCGCGATAAGCTTACCGGTGGTAGTTAACACCAGCGGGTTGATTTCGAGTAGTGTTGCATCCTGCGCCTGCGCCGCCGCTAGTAGTTGCTGTAGCAGCGCTGCAAGCTCGGCCTGCCTGCCTGGTAGTTGGTAGGTGGCTGCTAGCTCATCCGCCAGGCTGGTTACTCTATCGCCATTAATAGCACGGCGCAAAAAACTCCCCTGAGCTAGCGCCTCTACCTCAACCCCACCCTGGGCATGAGCCAGCAGTTCAAGCCGCTGGTTAGCCCGGTCAACCAGAATACTGAGGTAGAATTCGCGCTCAATCAGCAGGCGCTCTTCAGCTAGAATCACCTGCGGCAATTGGCCTTTAATTGGCGTTGCCATAATGCGCTGGTATGCCGGCAGCAGCTGGTTAGTGTCATTTACCACTTGCACACCACCTGCCTTACCACGCCCACCAGCTAGCACCTGGGATTTGAGCACCGCCGGCAGCGCCACGTGGCGAGCTTCATCGGCCGCATGCACCACCACCCCCTGGGGCGCAGCCACCCCACAGCGCGCCAGCACACGCTTGGCTTGGTATTCATACATATTCACTCTTATTAGTATACGCTACTGGCTGGATTTGAGCTAATCAGCGGGGCGTAGGCATATGCCTTAGCGCTGGGCACGAATATAATGCCATGGCCCGTAGGTATCTACCTGGTAGCGGGTGCGCAGCTGGCTCGCCAACGCTGCGTCACGCGTTACATACAGATTGGTGCGCACATCTGCCGTACCTTGGGTCAAGCGGGCACGTTCGCCAGCCACAAACTGGTCCCGCTCTGGACGTTTGTAATCATGGGCGTAGTAGCCTTCTGTGAGCGTCATATTACAGGCAATTGCACCCTGCGATACGTGTACAAAATCATCATGGCTGGTGTACTGCTCGAGTGCAACCAGGTGGCGGCGCTGGCAGTAGTGCTTGGTGATATCATTAGCCTCGCGGCTAGGCTTATAGTGGCTCAAAAACTGCTGGCTCATCTAGGTGGCGCTTATTACCCACCTGCTCGCTGGTGCGAATATCCACAAACTGCAGCAGTGTAAACGGCGCCAAGCATAGCATAGTTACGAGCCCAACGCGTCGCGTGGTTTGGCTGGCAACCATACGAATACATACCGCCAGCACCCCTGTAATAATGAGGTAATAGATCGGCCAGAACATCCGCCCCGAGGAACGGAAAATCAGCCACAACTTCGTGATAGACTGCGGCAGCTGCCAAACCATAAACACATGGCTGCAAACTTAATGGTTGAGCCAAGTGCCACCACATACAGTCCTGCCAGCACCAAGCCAGCCAGGCCATGGCGCCAGGTCGTGAGCCGTTTCACGCCAGCCCGGCCACGCTGGTTCAGCCACAGCAGCGCAGTAACAAACACAACCGGCAGCAGGGCAAGTACCCCTAGGCCAAGGTAGTTGGTTTTTTCGCCACTTTCGGGGGTGTAGCGGGTGTCCTCAAACAGCTGGCGGCCCATAATGCGCGAGTAGCCCTTGGGGTCCACTGGTGAAGCCAGGTTCATGCCGTATAGGTCTAGGTCGATTGGGTCAAGATTATGCTTGGTTGGCGTCAGTCCACCAATTGCGCCAAATAGCAGTATTGCCACCACTGGCGGCACCAGGTAGCGCAGGCTCCGGAGCGGGTTCTCTGTACGGTAAGCATAGATACTTGCAATGACATAAAGCGCCAGCACCATTGGGAAGAAATACGGGTGAATCAGCACTGCGAGCGACGACAGCCCCGTCCAGGCAGCAATAAAACGCCAGTACCGCACCGTGCCCGCCTGCTTGGTACGAATCAAAAGGTAAATCCCCAGCAGAATAATCCACTGCGCGGTGAGTGCGGTGTGTGAAAACGAGCGATCAATCAGCATTGGCGCCAGAATAAAGAAGCTAGTGCCAAGCAGGATTACCCCAATATGCCGGCTCAAGCGGCGCATAATCAGTGCCGCTACACCACCCTGCAGTACAAACGAAAGAAACGTAAACGCCCCAAGGTACTGGAACTGGCCAGGCAGGAACCCGGCAAACGGCTTGAGCAGCAGCGCGAACAGCGGGATAGCATCCATAAACACCAGCGGCACACCCTGGGGGTACGCCAGGCCATCAATCATACCGAGCGGGAATGACCACGCCGCCGAGCGGAAGAAATGCCAGCCCATATAGTGCTGGTGTACATCGCCGCCGCGGCTAAAAATCCAGGTTACGTTGGTTGGGTCAATAATACTAGGGCTAAAGAGCGATAGAAAGTACGCCCCGCCAAGCAATGCGCCAAGCAGGAAAATACTAAACGGCGAGCACAGGCACTGACGCGCAGTGTGCCACCATGAACGGTGCTGTTGTTTCATAATGTAGCGTATTATACCATTATTTATGCTATTAAGCCAATTATCTGGGGTAAGTATGGTAAAAAAGACACAAAACTGATATTTAACTTAAAAATACCTGTAATATTTATAAGCTTTATTATATACTGTACATACAAATACTAACCATAAACAAACACCATAACTATGAACATACCACACCACCTTTCCCGCCGCCTTGTATGGGGGGCGGCCGCACTCGGCCTGGTCGTCGCAGCGGGCGCCGGTGCTTACCTATTGTGGCCACGCAGTCCACAACCAACCCCTACCAACCAACCACCCCACGCCGCTACGCCGGCCCAAAAAGCCAGCGAGCAGCAACACAACGCCACCAGCAAGCAGCAGTTTAACGATAGCGCTGCGCAACGGGCGACAGCGGGCCAATCTACAACTGAACAGCCTAAGCCTGCCCCAACCAGCCAGCAGATTGAGCTGCGGGCCGAAACTGCCGGGCAGGCGGTAACAGTCTACACTAAGCTAGCCCACGCCAGTAGCGGCACCTGTAACCTGCGGGTTCGTAACAGCGGGCGCGAGCAGCAGCAGACTGCCGCCATTATCTACCAGCCAGAATTTTCTTCATGCGCTGGCTTTAGTGTGCCAATTGCACCCCTCGGCCAGGGGCAATGGCAAATTGAGCTAACCGTCACAACCGATGGAGCCATGCTGACAAAAACCATAACTCATAAGGTGGCGTAACCATGGCAAGTCTACCCCGCTCCCCCGCACCACTGCCAGCACCTGGCTGCTGCTACTTGCCCTGGGGCTATGGTTTATGCTTGGCTGGCAGCCACAGCCCAGTCACGCCGCCCGGGCCGAAGATTGGCAGGCCGGCAACATTATGAGCGACGCGGCGTTTACCCACGCTGGTAGTATGAGCGTGGATGATATTCAGCGCTTTTTGGACCAAAAAAATCGGCCATTGTGATGTATGGGGCGCTGGCATTGCCCGTGAGTTTGGCTCGCACAAAACCAGGGCAGAGTACGCCCGTGCCCGCGGCTGGGCTGGGCCACCCTACACCTGCCTAAACCGCTACCATGAAGTCCCCAAAACCAGCCCCACCGGTGGCGAGCCAGCTAATAACTACGCTCACCCAGATGCTATCCCCCATGGGGCTAAAAGCGCCGCCTGGATTATAAAGGATGCCGCCGAGCGCTACGGTATTAGTCCCAAAGTGTTGCTGGTTAAAATCGCTACCGAATCATCCGGCCCACTTACCAGTGATAGTTGGCCGCTATTCAACCAGTACCGCTACGCTATGGGGTCACACTGCCCGGATAGCGGCCCAGGCGGTAGCGCCAATTGTGATACCCGCTACGCTGGTTTTTCTATCCAGATGTACTCCGCCGCCGAGCTAATGCGTTGGTATATCGATAATATGGATAAGCCCTGGTGGAGCTACAAAAAGCCGCAGCAAACCAACCATATCCTATGGAACGTGGTGCAGCGTGGTTGTGGTGGCAGCGATGTCTACATTCACACCAAAGCCACGGCAGCGCTCTATACCTACACACCGTACCAGCCTAACCAAGCAGCCCTACGGAATATGTACGGCACTGGTGATAACTGCAGCGCTTATGGCAATCGCAATTTTTGGCGCGTGTACTGGGACTGGTTTGGCGATAGCCGCTCGCTTGGGTTTATGCCGCTGGCCCAACCCCGCCTGATGCAAATTACCACCGCTACCTATAAACGCCAGGCCTTTACTGGCCACAAACACACTGGCGATGGCTTGCTGCAGCCTGGCCGCGTGCTCAAAATCACCAGCAAAATCCCTACAAGCGATGGCTGGTGCCTGCGTACCGCCAGCGATACCCAGGGTAATATTCCCAACTGTATACCAGCAGCCAATATCGGCGAAATTGCCATTACCCCTACCCCGCTCACCACACAGCCCGTACGCACGCTAACGCGCAACCTTGCCAAAACCAACCTACGCACAGGCGACCCAGCCGGCGATACAATTGGCGCTGGGCGCATCATTACCTTTAGCCACCAAGTGCGGGTTAATGGTACCGATTACCTTATCAGCCAGGTTGATAGCCAGGCCGGGCGCGAGCTTGGTATACCGGTACATACGCTGGCCGCAACACCGGAGTACCAGGCAATCACTCCCCGCACTATGGCAGTTACCCATATAGTCAAAAAAACAGCAAGGTGCTACTAATACCCCTGTTGGCCAGGAGCTACCCGTGCAGCTAACCCGCACCTTTGTAGCGCGGTTTAAGCTTGGTAACACGTGGTACTACCAGACCGAAGCCGACCACAACCTCAAGCTTGATTTTGGTATTGCCGAGCAGTACCTTAAGCCGCAGTTTAGCGACTTTAGCCAGCCGCGCTGGATGAGCATGAGTCGTGATTCCCACGCAGTCAACCCGTTCCTTAACCATAGCCTAACTGATACTCTCAAAGCCGGTGAGCAGCGCTACTTTACCAGTAAAATCGTTATTGGCGATACAACCTTCTACCGCACAAAAGAAGATAGCGATGCCGGGCGCAGTATTGCCTGGCCGGCCAAGGATATTGCTGATATTAGCTACCAGCCGTTTGCCCAGCCTCGGCACCTGCGCCTGCGTGCGCCTGCCCATAAAGTAGATACCCGCAGCTTTACCCCGGTTGGCCAGGAGCTACCAGCCGGGCTAACCCGCCGCTTTAGCTCTAAAGTGCTGATTAACGGCAGCTGGTACTACCGCACCGAGACGGACGAACACCAGTTTGGTTTGCCCCATGCGCTACCAGCCAATAGTCTAGAGGAAGTACGCTAAGCGCCGCCGCACCCTAGGGCGACTAGCCGCTACCAGGCTAGTACGCTAGGGCTTAGCTGATAGCAAAACCCCCGGTTTCACGACCGGGGGTTAGTGCTTATGTGCTATGTGTGTTCGTTATAGCTGGTCAATCGTCTGCTTCATTACCTTGGCGCTGTTCTTCCAGGCAAATTGGTTAGCCCACTTTTTACCCTGCTTAGCTGTGGCAGCACGTTCTTTATCTGACTGAGCAAGGATTGTTGATGCCTGCTCAAAAATGCCGTACCAGTCATCTGCTAGGTATACATTCGGGCCGGTCAGTTCCTTGAGCGAGCTGTTGTTATAGGTAATAACCGGGCAACCCACCTCGAGCGATTCAATCACCGGGATACCAAAGCCCTCAAACTCAGTTGGGAAGACAAACGCAAGGGCGTTCTTATAGAGCCATGCGCGCTGCCCATCAGACACAAAGCCCATCAGGTGGATATCTTCGCGGTAGGATGAGCGCTCAATTGCCTGGCGCGCCGACGGGCTAAAGATCGTGTCCAGCGTCTGGAAATCATTGCCAGCCAGCACCAGGTGCAGGTCGTGGCCGTGGGCACGTAGCTGGTTAAAGGCAGCAACCAGCTCATCAATTCGGCGGCGTTCATCCACCCCACCAATAAAGAAGAGGAAGTTACCATTACCCAGGCCAAGCTCGGCATTGAGTGCAACTTCGAGCGGGTCAATCTTGCCCGTACCCTTGGTGTCGTGGCCCAGATGCATCACAATTGGCTCGAGGTTACCATTGGTGGCAAACTTCTTGGTGGTTTCGGCTGTGTAGTTCGATACGGTGATCACAGCACCAGCGCGCTCCAGCACAGTCGCCAGGCGCTGGCTGTACTTTTTGCGCTTGAGGTGCTTTTTAAAGGCATCGCGGCGGCGCAGGCCAACCTTGCGGCTCACGCTGTAATCTGCCAGGTAGGAATGCGGGTACTTATTGCCCAGAATATACGGGATTTGGTCATGAATCACAACCACGTTTTTTTGTGGTGGCGCGGTAGGCCAAGTTCAAAGTCAAACTGAATAAACACATCACAGTGCTTGCGGATGAGTTTTTCTTGTGCAGGGCTCAGGGCGCTATCCGAAATTTTCGCTAGCTTACCCTGCGGCGGGTGCGGCAGGATAACCGTTTCGTACTCATCCAACACACCCTTTGCAACCTCGCGGTTGTCTTCGTACTGGAAGACAACGATTTCGTCATCTTCGTTCAAAATCTGTGCCAGCTCGTAGCTTACGCGGCGCACAACCTCGCCAATACCCCGGAACTGGTGGCCAATTTGTAGGGCCCTAAAATCTATACCAACGCGCTTCATTATTCGGCTACCTCCCTCACGGCTTTAAGTAGTGTAACGGCAGAATTATGCCAGCTGTACGAGCGGGCTTGCTCCATACCCTTCGCGACCTCCTCGGCGCGCTTTTCAGGCGTCCAGGCATCAATCGTGCGGTAGGCTTTGGCGATGCTCTTGGGGTCTTCTGGATTAACCAGTACGCCAGCCTTACCAGCTACCTCTGGCATAACCGATGCGTTGCTGACGATAGTCGGGGTCTGCACAGCCATCGATTCAATAATTGGCATACCAAAGCCCTCATAAAAGCTCACGTAAGCCGACATTGCAGCGCCACTGTAGAGCGCGGGGCGGTCCTCATCCGACACCCGGCCAAGCAGTACAATAATCTTCAGGCCATCCTGCTTAGCTTGCTTCACTGCCTTTTCGATTTCCTCTTGCTTCCAGGCGCCAGCACCGGCCAGTACCAGGGTGTATTTATCGCGAATCTTTTTGGGGGCTTGGCGCAAGGCTTCAATCAAAGCCATTTGGTTTTTGCGTGGCTCAATATTACCCATCGAGAAGATATACTCACCCGGAATACCATACTTACGCTTAACGCGCTTGATTTCCTCTGGGCTGCGGCGGTAAAATTCCTTTAAGTCAGCTGCGTTTTCGGTCACAATCACGTCGCGATCACGCAGGTTATTGTGGCGCATAATATCCTGCTTCATCGAGTTGGTCACGGTAGCGATTTTACTGGCACGCTCCACAGAACGGCGCAGCGAAATCGTCATAAATTTACCATTGACGGTATCAACATACTGCGGCACATCAATAAATGATAGATCATGGATAGTCGTAATCGCTAGCGACCCAGCTAGCTTCCAGGTGTTGTAATCCGGGAAGAAATACACACCTTTACCTAGGTAGCGGTCCATGGCTGGCAGCCAGTCTTTCACCACCAGGCGGCGCATCACGCTCAGCGGCAGCGGAATACGCTTGGTTTTGATGTGCTTAAAGTGGTATTTATCAAGCCGGTCCGCCCGCTTAGTCGGCACGGCAATGTACACATCCATATCGCGGTATTCATCCGTACCCAGGAGCTGGTCGATTTCTTCCACCAACCCTTGGATATAATGGCCAATACCACTAAAGTGATCGGCGACAAGAGCACTCCCGTCGATGATAAACTTCATATTAGTCCTCCACATACCGCAAGGCACGCCGTGCGATATCGTTGTTAATAATTTTTTTGTAATCTTAGTATTGTTATACGCTAATTTAACGCATTTGTCCAGCTCCTGGAGCGTTTTTGGTGCCAAGGTTGGGAGTGGCTCCGTCAGCAGGCGGCTGACCATATCCTGCTCGTAGAACTGGCGGATGGTCAAAAAGTTACCTGCCAGCGATGGGAAGGAATCCTGCACTAGGCGCTCAGTCTTATGTGAGCCATACGACACCCCATAGACAGGCGTCCGGGCTACCATCGCCCCAATAAAGCCATGGTAGCGATTGGTTACCACCAAATCCTGCTGCTGGTATATGGTAATGAGCTGCATAGCATCCGCAAAATCCTGCAGGTACACAGGCGTGACGCCAAACATCGCCCCAAGCTCCTGGCTGAGCTCAATATCCTCGCGGGCCTGGCATACAATGGTCACGTCGTAGCGCTCGGCCAGGCGTGGTAAGTGCCGGGATAGGTAGCGGCGGTAGTTGGTGTAGTCACTCGCCAGGTGGCTATCGATCTTTTTATAATTACTGCCCAGCTGCCAATCAGCCAGCGAAAGCGCCAGTTTTGGCCGCTGGCTGGTGGGCTCAGGTGCAGCTGGCGCGTCATGAGCGTCCGGCTCAAGCAGGAAGACCAGATCGCGCGCAGTCACTACCCTGCTGGCCGGGTAACCAAGCTCCTGGGTAATAAACCGGCTATCATGCTCGCCGCGGGTTGATATCGCCGTTACAAACGGCAGCGTTTGGCGGTACATATCGCGGGCCTCCTGGCTAAAAACATGCTGCACACCAATACCCATCATATAGACAGGGATTCGGTCGGCCTGGGCTTCGTTGATGATTTGCAGGTAATTACGCACATTGGCCATATCGTAGTCGTAAATCAGGCCGCCGCCGCCAATCACCACAATATCGGCCTGTTCTATAGCGTAGCGGCTGTGCTGCGGGTAGATAGTTACCTGGCTATCTGCCACGTGGGTTTGTAAAAACTGCTGCAGGGCCAGGCCAATTAAATCATCGCCAACATTGCCGTAATGGGCAGCACCGAAAACATTAATCTTGAGGGGCATTGGTTTGGTCTCGTTTTAGGTAATAATGGTAGAGCCGCTGGGCCGCAAACTGCACCGGGCGGGCAAAAATCTGGGCAAGCAGCTTGCTCTGGGCATCATATTTGCGCTCTAGTAAATGGCGCTTATGCTGCAGGCGCAGCAGTTTGGCTGTATCAGCCGTAGCAAAGTGGTAGCTGTGCTCTAGCTTAGCGTACTTTTTAGGTAGGAGGGCCGGGGTCAGCCCAAAGCGAGTGGCAAACCTATCAATCGCTGTATCACGCTCGGGTACACCAGCAAAGTGAACGATAAAATACTGGCTGGCCTTTTTAGTGTAATCGGCTGGCCGGGCATTACACACCTGGTAGTCAACAATCTGGGCAAAGCGGCGCTTGTAGCGGCTATCGGTATGGAGCAGGTGTGTGATGACATCTTGCTCCCCACCAGTGTAGAGGCCGTACGTGGCTGCATCCCAACCCGCCTTAACGGCTGCGCGGTCCTGCTGCAGGCAGTCATCCAAAAACTGGCGGGTTTTGAGTGAGTTCTTTAGTAGCATCACACCAGAGTTAACGGCAGTCCACTGGGTGTCGCTGTAGCGCGGGCTATTCGCAATTGTTAGGTGCGCCTTCATCGGTAGTGCTTCTGCTAGCGGCTGCTGCAGCTGGGTAAAAAAGGCGTCATCATCCACCCATAAAACATAATCATACAGCCCGATAAACTTACGGATTTTATGGAGCTTAGCGTAATATGGGTTTGGTTCGTCCTCTACCGCGAGGTCAAAGATATAATCATAGCCATGCAGACGGGCATACACCTGGTGGTTAATGTACGCCGCGTAGCGCAGCTGGGTGCTATAGCTGATAATGGCGATGCGGGGTGCTGTGGTTTTCATGGCTACTTCACACTCAGGCGTGAGCCATCAGCTTGCTTAAAGATAACCGGGTACGGCATCTTTTCGTTCGGGTTGTTGATAATGGCAATATCATCCCAGTTATCAAAAATGGTCGTGTCTTCATCTAGGCGCACGGTGGTGCCAACCGCAAGCGAGGCCTCGCCAAACACATTCGGTAGCGTAAAGTTGAGCGTCTTTGGCGCGCCAGGCTTTACTAGCACCTTTTGCTCGAACTGCTTGGTATTAGTACCAGCCAGCACCTTACCCGCCATATCATTCAGGCGCAGGCCAAGCACCACTGGCCCGCCAACATCCTTTTTGGCATCAAGCTCAATACTTACCGTCACGTTTTTGGGGTTCATCTTGGCCTTAACAGCCTTGACGTACACATCCTGGTTACCCCAGCGCGACTGGTCCTCGGCCTGGCTATTGTCTTGGTCTGGCGTATCGTTAAAGAGCTTTAGGTACTCATTAGCCGTTTTATTGGCAGTGCCCTCAAAGGCAACTTTACCATCCACAATCAGCACAGCTCGGTCGCAGAATTCACGCACAGCATCCATACTGTGGCTCACAAACACCACGGTTTTATTATGCTTTTTGAGGCTTTTAAAGTAATTGTAGCACTTGCGCTGGAACTCGGCGTCACCAACCGCTAGAACCTCGTCCACTAGCAAAATATCCGCCTGTGACTGCGTGGCAACCGAAAACGCCAGGCGCACCTGCATACCGCTCGAATAATTCTTAAGCTTTTGGTCCATAAACTCTTCTAGCTCGGCAAAGGCAACGATTTCGTCGTACTTTGCTTCGATTTCTTTGCGGCTAAAGCCAAGCAATGCGCCGTTGAGGAAGACATTCTCGCGGCCGGTTAGATCGGGGTTAAAGCCCACCCCAAGCTCAATAAACGGCACCATTTTGCCTTTGGTTATAACCGAGCCTTTGGTTGGCTGGTAAATGTGCGCCAGGATCTTTAGCAGAGTGGATTTACCACTCCCGTTCCGGCCCAGAATGCCAAAGAATTCGCCTTCTTTGATATCAAAACTCACCCCACGGAGCGCATGCTGCAGTGTGTAGCCCTTCTGGCGGCGAGCCATGTTAACCAAGGTGGATTTAAGCGAGCTGCTCTTTTTCTTTCGGGAGTTTAAAATCCTTATATACGCTATCAACCGTAATAGCCGATGGCTTGGTGGATCGGGTGGTTGGTGTACTCATATTAAATCTCCTCCGCAAAGTGTGGGCTACGGCGCTTAAAATACCAGGCACCCACAATTAGGGTCATTACAACAATTGCATATGGCACCAAGCTCAGCCAGCCACCGTGAATTGTGTGTAGGGTTGGGTACTGCGGGCTAACCAGCACATGGCGCACATCCTGAATCGCTTGTGCAACGGGGTTAAGCAGCATAAACTGGGCCAGACCAGGCTTACGCTCCAGCACCATCGATACCGGGTAAATAACGATCGAGGCATAGAACATCCCCTGCATGATAATCTCCCACACAAAGTTAATATCCCGAAAGCGCACAAAAAGCGGGCTCAGAATAAAAGCAAGCCCAAGGCCAAACAGGAAGATTTCTAGAATATAGAGCGGTGTCAGTAGTGCCGACCACGATAGGTCCACCCCGCTAATTGCCATAAACACCCCAATAATCAGCATATTAAAGCCCAGGTTAATCAGTGCCGACACACTGGTAGATAACACCACGATATACTTTGGGAAGTTGACCTTGCGCAGTACATCGCCGCGGCCAACTACCGAGCCCAGACCAAGGTTAGTAATTTCGGAAAAGAAGTTCCATAGCACAATACCAATCAGCATGCCAACGGCCCAGTTCGGCATACCACCACTGACCTTAAAGACTTCCACAAATACAAAGTACAGAATCACAAATAGGAATAAGGGTTTGAGTAGTGACCACACATAGCCCAGTACCGACCCCTGGTAGCGGAGTTTAAAATCACTCCGTACTAGCTCCTTTAGTAGGATAAGCGAGTAGCGATACTTCTGTACGGCGTTACGAACATTCATAATAATACCTTCCATTATACCATAGCTGGTATGGGTTACTTGATGATGCCGCCTGTTTGCGGCCGGCCCCGAGGGGCCCACCTTACACCACAGGCGCCAGGCGCACTACGCACCTGGCGACCGTTCTTCCTATTCCTACCCTTTTACGTGTGCTTACCTAGCGGCTAAAATCATCCTGGATTCGGATAATGTCGTCCTCATCCGATAGATGCTCTGGATCAGTATGCTGCCAGATTTCAGCCACAACCGTTGGCGTGCCATCAGCACCGACGAGGCGGTGGCGTTCACCAGCCTCGAACTGTACCAGCTCACCAGCCTGTGCTACCTGGCGCTCCCCTTCATCATCCGTTTTGCTGCGGTGGTAATAGCCATCAGTCAGGAAAATCCAGCACTCAGCACGGCGGTTATGGCGCTGCCAGCTAAGGCGCAGCTCTGGGTCAACCAGCAGAATCTTCGGTGATAGCGGCGCATCTGGGTTACCCTTTTGGGCATCGGCTAGGCTAATCATTGGGAAGAAATCAGCCACAAACTGGGCCACATCATCGTTATCGAAGCGCACATAGCCACCCCACGGTTTTGCTTGTGTTGACTTCGCGCACAGTGTAGCCGCCGGCTTCGAGCGCCGTGACAATCTGTTGTATAGCTGAATCTTTCTGGTAATCATCAGCCTTGGTAATGATATCTGTAATGGTACGTGGATTCATAATAGCGCTATTATACCACGGATTGATGATTTTTGCATCTTTTAGTTGCCCGGCTACCAAGTGATAGAGTTGCGTGTGCGGCAGCGTTGCCACCTCGCTAGAAAACACCAGTACGGCAATATCGTGCGGGCCATTCGTCATATACGGCAGCAGTGTGCGTATAATCTCGTAAACCCGGCGCCGGATTCGGTTGCGGCCAGGGGCGCTTTTAAGCACCTTTTTGCTCACCACAACGCTAATACGCGAATGCCGGCGGTGCGGGTTAGGGACGTATTTTATTGAAAGGAGCCGCCCACGCACCATCTGGCCATGCTTATATACATAGCGTAAGCTGCCATGGCCATGAAAGCGGTGCTGCTGAGTAATCATACTCCCCTAGTATACACTACGCAACAACCACCCCGGCTGGAGTGGTTGTTTGGTGTTCTAAACTGTCAGCCGGGCGCGACCTTTGGCGCGGCGGCGCTTTAGTACAGCGCGGCCACCCTTGCTGGCAATGCGGGCTCGGAAGCCGTGCGTGCGGGCGCGGTGGCGTTTATGTGGTTGGTGTGTTCGCTTTGGCATATCACCGGCAATTATACCACAGGGGGCCAGCCGGTGCAACGCAGCTATCCACACAAAAAGCATAGGCGCTTGCCTGACGGGCCATTCTATCGTGTGGTTAGTGTGAGTTTTCCCCACTTTATGCCAAGATTTCCACTATATTACCAGAGGTAGCTGCATACTGTGGAAAACCTGACCCCTGGTAGCTCCTGTGGGGCTAGGTCTGATTTATGACTTGTGGAAAACCGGGCTTTTGTATATAGTAGAAGGAGAGAAACATAGTAACTAATCTGGTCAGCCTGTATGGAGGGTATTGTTTGTTGTGTCTACGCATGTATTATGGCAGAGTGTCTTAGGTGAGCTTGAATTAACAATTGCGCATTCGGCGTTCGCGACGTGGTTTAAAAACACTGAGCTCGTCAAAGCAACCGATGAAGAGGTGGTGATTGCGGCAATTAATTCTTTTGCTATCCGCCAGTTCCAGGTGCGCTACGATGCACAAATCCGCGAAGCACTGAGGAATAATGGTGTCACAGCCACAGCGATTTCGTACATTGTGCGCAAAAACCAAGAATCCAAACGCACCGTCATCAGCCGCGAAACAACCCAGCAGCCAAGTACGCAGGCGCCGGCTGGCGGCCTACCACTGCAAGCCGCAGCGTCCCTTACCACCCCACGCGCCCAGGGCGGCAACCTTGGTACGCTCAACCCCCGTTATACCTTCGATAACTTTATTGTTGGGAGTAGTAATGACCTCGCCTATACCGCCTGCCAGGCCGTGGCTGCTAACCCGGGTGTTAAATACAATCCCCTGTTCTTATATGGTGGCGTGGGGCTTGGTAAAACTCACCTGATGCAGGCCGTTGGCAATGCTATTTGTAGCCACAACCCCAAAGCGCGCGTTATGTACGTGACCACCGAAGCCTTTGTAAACGACTTCTTGGAGCATATTCGGTTCAAAAAGCAGGGTTTTAGCCATAAATACCGCAATGTTGATGTGCTGATTGTGGATGATATGCAGTTTATTGCCGGTAAAGAGAAAACCCAGGAGGAATTCTTCCACACCTTTAACGAGCTACACCAGAACAACAAGCAGATTATCATTAGCTCTGATAAACCACCGCGCAACATCCCTACCCTGACGGAGCGCCTGCGCAGCCGCTTTGAGTGGGGTATGGCGATTGATATCCAAATGCCAGACTTCGAGACCCGCTGCGCTATTGTAGAAGCCAAAGGCTGCCCTAAGCGGGGTTGAGCTGGCCCGCCCCACGGTTGAGTACCTGGCGAAACACCTCAAGACGAATGTGCGCGAGCTTGAAGGTGTGCTCAACCAGCTACTGGCCTACGCCGAAATGCGTGGGCTGGAGCCTGATATCACCACCGCCGAGGGCTTGATTGGCGGCAAACGCGCTGCCCGACCCCAGCACCTGACTGCCCGCCAAGTGATTGATAAAACCGCCAAGTACTTCCAGCTGACGCCGGCCGATATCTGCAGTGCCAAGCGCGATAAGCACATTGTGGTGCCGCGCCAAATTGCTATGTACTTGCTACGTAGCGAGCTACACCTGAGCTACCCCAAAATCGCTGGCGAGCTCGGCCGTAAGGATCACACCACCGCGATGCACTCAATCGAAAAAATCGACCGCGCCATCCGCCTGGACTTTGCTATTCGCGAAAACGTTTCAGAAATCCGCGAGCGCCTCTATGCCTAGTGCGCACACCACCCTGTGGAAAGCCTGTGCACGGCTTGTGGCCAGATGGTGGGATAGCCTGTGGGTGTGTATCCACAACTGGGCAGAAGGCCGCCACGCGCTCTACACTACCTGGTGGAAACTAGTCCGCTTCTCCCCACCCCCTCCACCACTCACTCGCATAGATTCCCACAGGTACTGCCACTACCCCTACCCCTGGCCAAGGCCGGACTTACCCACATTCTCCACACTGCCTACTATTACCACCACTAAATAAAAGAAAGGATATATAATAGTATTATGGAACTTTCGGTACGGCAAGAAAATTTAGCAAAAGCCCTCAGTGCAGTGGGGCGGGTAGCTACGGGGCGCACCGAGCTGCCAATTCTGCATAATATCCTGCTGCGCACGGACGGCTCACGCCTACTGGTGGCAGCTATGAACATGGAGCTCGCGTCGCAGCAATATATTGGCGCAAAGATTACCCACCCTGGTGGTATTACGGTGCCAGCCCGGTTGGTGACAGATTTTGTTACCAGTGTGCCCAAGGGGCATATGACACTCCGTGTTAGTAATGATCATTTACACATCGAAGCTGGTGGCTATAGCTCAACCATCAACGGCGTGACGGCAGATGATTTCCCGGAGCTCCCAAGCGTTGATGAAGCAGTGGCTATTAGCTACACGCTGGCGCCGCAGGATTTTAAGCAAGCCGTGCAGCAGACGATTATTACCACCAGCAGCGATGGCACGCGGCCGGTGCTAACCGGGGTGTATTGGCACACCGAGGGCGACCACCTGTACCTTGCTGGCACCGATGGTTACCGCTTGGCCCAGCGCCGACTGGTTGCCACCACAAGCCAGGTGGCGGCTATTATCCCAACGAGTTCGCTGCAAGAAGTCCTGCGCACTATGACTGATAGCACGGCCCAGGTGGATGTACTGTTCGATGGTATGCAGGTGCGGTTTACGGTTGATGAAGCCCAAATTACCAGCCAGTTGGTGGATGGCGCCTTCCCGCCCTACCAGCAGTTAATGCCCACCGAGCCAGGTACCCACGCCACGATTGCCACCGATGAATTTAGCCGAATCGTCAAGGTAGCGGGCCTGTTTGCACGTGATTCGGGTGGCAGCGTGACAATCACACTTGATGAAGACGCCCAGACGGTATCGCTCCACTCGGTTGCTAGTGAGCTCGGCGAAAATACCTCGACTACGCAGGCAGATGTCGTCGGTAGTGGCGTGGTAACGCTTAATTCACGCTACTTGGCAGAGGCGCTCAATGTGATTGATGCACCAGCGGTACGCTTTAGCTTTGGTGGTAAGCTGGCGCCAACCCTGTTGACAGCCGATACCCAGGATATTGATTACAAGCATATTATTATGCCGCTGAAAAGCTAATGGCCAGCACTGAGCTTGCGGTGCAGTATGGGCGCTCGCACACCCAGGCGCGCTACCATTTTAGTAACCACGTGACGGCCATCTTAGGCCCCAATGGGAGCGGAAAACAACGCTGCTAGAGGCTATTCATATAGCCCTGCGTGGCACCTCGTTCCGTGGTAGTGATAGCGAATTCTTACAACGCGGTGCTGACTGGTGGCGGGTAGATTTACGCCGCCCTAGTGACGTACGCTCGGTCACCTACCAGCCTAGTCTACCAGCCCGCAAAAAGCGCTTTATTATTAATAACGCGACCCACTACCGGCTGCCACTGGCTAAAAAATACCCGGTGGTGGTGTTTGTACCGGATGATTTGCGGGTACTGCATGGTTCACCAGCCCGGCGCCGGGCGTTTATTGATACAATCATTGCCCAGTCAAACCCAAGCTACCCGACCCTGCTGCGCCGCTATGAACGGGCGCTGAAGCAGCGCAATAATCTACTCAAGCAGCCCCCTACCACTTACGATGACGTGTTTATATGGGACGTCGCCCTGGCAGAATACGGCGCGGCAATTGCCCACGCCCGCACACACCAGCTTGCGCAGATGAATACCGCACTTGGACCCTGCCTACCGCAGTATTGCCGGGCGGGATGATGATGTTACCATACACTACGATGCCCCGGCTCACACTGGTAAACAGGCACTCATGAACCAGCTACACGCCCAGTTTACGCGTGATAAGCTGCTTGGCTACACTACAAGTGGCCCGCACCGGCATGATATGGCCTGTAACTTTAATGGTGCCCCCGCCCGGGCCGTTGCCTCGCGTGGTGAGGTGCGTAGTATTATCCTGGCGCTTAAGTTTATTGAGGTTGATACCGCCACACAGGCAACCGGTCAACCCCCGGTGATTTTGCTTGATGATGTGTTTGCCGAGCTCGATGAAAGCCGCCAACAGCGCCTAGCCCAAAAGTGCCAGCACGGCCAAATGTTTATTACCAGTACCACAGGGTATGGAGCGCTTGCGGCCGAATCAGTCATTAAACTTGCAGACTAAAAGACGCCTGGGGTGACGTCGCCTACGCGTTACCAGTAAGCCCCCTAGGGGGAAATGGGTTGGCTGCGGTTAATGGCTGTAATGGCATCGGCTGGTATATCGCGCAGCAGTGGCGCCGAAAGCAGCGGTTGCGGCGGTACGGTGCGCACCTGCCACTGGCCGTTCCGTTTAGTCAGGAGGATACGCAGGCTATCGCGCTGGTCGCTATCGGGGCCATGGTAGCTAAGCGTAGCGCCGTAAATGCTGCCATCTTTATACAGTTGGCCGTGCGTAATGGTATACAGGTTATGCAGCTGCGGGTACTGCTGGTTAATAGCGTGGTGAATAGCTGTCTGCTCACGCTCAAGTAGGCGCGCCAAGTGGGCGGTATTGTAATAAATTGCGATTGGTATCTGTTCGCGGTCGTGGGTAATAGTAAGTGGGCGCTGCTCGGTCTGGGCGGTTGGGCCGCTGATTATAGCGGTGTAATTCCCCTTCTTGAGCCGCACCGGTGTACTAGGCTGCATGGGTATTATCTGCCCCGACGTGCTCCGCAGCTGCACGCTGCCAAGCGATCCATCAAACTGCAAACTCACCATACTAAAGCTGGTGGCGTAGTGGATTAGCCAGCTGCCACCACCGAGCACAAGTAGCGCACCAAGTATAAGCATAATGCGCATTGGGGTAAACCACTGGCGCCACTTACTCATGACGGCCCCCCTTCCCCGCCAGCGGGTTGGTGTAGTTGGTAAACTCTACCACGTAGTCACTCGGGTTAATGCCCGCCCGGTAGAGAGCCTGGACTGCCGCTGCCCGGTAGCGCGCCGAGGTGCCTTCGATGGTGATCACCATGCCATAGGTGGCCGAGTAGCGGTAGCCTATGGTGTAGTACGGGTCTTTGATGGGGAGCTTGGCAGCGGCTGGGTACTGACGGGCGTAGGCGGCATTGAACTCCTTGGCGGCGTCGGCACTGCGGCGCTCCAGCTGGTGGTACTGGCGCTGATTGCGCTGGGCTTCTTGCTGGGCGCTGGGTGATTGTGGCGCCAGGCCAACATAGAGTGTACGCGAGCTGTTACTGGCAATAATAACCTGCTGCTGGTAGGTGCTGTAGCCGGGGCGCTCCACTTGTACGGTATATTCGCCTGGGGCTAGGTGGGCCGTGCCGTGGCTCGGTAAGCGGTTGCCTTTGCCTGGCCCAGCACTAATATGCACCGTGGCGTTACCGGGCACGACGGCAATGGTAAGCGGGTAGGTGCCAGCCGGGCCAATGTTCTGTAATATACTGTAAAGAACCACGGCCGCAATGATGACGCCACCAAGCATGGCCCCGCCGATAAGGCACGCCCGGCGGTGGCGATGTATAAAGCTGTAGAACACGTGGCTATGCTGCATTATTTCTTCTTCCTATACCAATTATACCCTGGCTGGTTCGGGCTCTGGTGCGGGTCAGCCATCGGTGCGCGCTCATCCCACGAGGCCGAGGCGATTTTCGCCTGGAACCCGTCTACCTCCCCAATATATATAAAGGTGTGCGCCCCGTTAATTGCGACATCACCAGGCTGCAGCTCGGCTGCGTTAATACTGGCGCTACTGCCAATATGCTGCCAGTTAGCACGCATCCATTCCTCTTGCGTCGTAGTGTTGCCGCCGCGGCCATCGTAGTTAAAGCCGCTATCGTGCTTGCTATTACGGATGAGGAGCGTGGTAAAACCACCGCAGTCGATCCCCGGTGGAATGCGGCCGCCATCACCCTTACTACCAATGTAGAGCCCCTGGGCCTGAGCTTCGCTGACCGCCTTAGTATAGGCGGGCTGGGCTTCGACGGTCATACCCTTCCACTGGGGCCAGGCGTAGGCCTTGAGTGTTTCGGTGAGATTACCGCCGGCAAAGTCGTTCTGCTTACAGCCAGATTTTGGATTAGTGCGGCTATTGGTGGTTGATTTTGGCCCCTGCAGCGAGCCTTCGGGCTGGTTCATATTGGCGTCGGCTTCGGCACCGGCTAGGGCTGGGGCGTCTTTATATTTATCGAACACCTTTTTAGCGTTGCCACCGCGCACCGAGCGCACCGCACCGGCACTATCGGCCGAGACCTCGTAGCCATCGTGCACAATAACTGCTGCTTCGACTGGGTCGTTGGTGGCGCGCAGTTTGTTAAGCGTCCCAACCCAGCCACCATTGAGCTCCTGCCAAACGTATTCCAACTGTACACTCATATCGGTGACGGGCTTACCCATTTGCCCGGCTAGTTTCACCAGGGGGTCTTGCCGCGGGGTAAAGGTCCACTGCACCAGGCCAAAGCCTTTACCATTCTGTGGTTTGTAATCTGGCCCGGCGGTGGCGCCACCTTCAATAATATCTGGCTTAAGGCCGGATTCTTGCATCATATTACCAACGATACCGCTGGCTTGGGCTAGGCTGAGGCCCTTTCGCATCAGAAAGTTGAGGATCTTTTCGGTGTTGTCGTTGCCAGCTAGCTGGACTGCGCTAATGTTGTCGTTATTAATACATTCATCTTGGTAGTGGTCGATATTATTCTGGCTAAAGAAGAGTGGGTCGCGAATAGCTGCCGCCTGCAAGGGTGTAAGAACACTACCAGCAACCAGTACAAGCAGCAGCCCTGTATATATAATACGTTTACTATACATCACCACCTCCTTGGTTGTGGGTTGCGGGTTGTGCTCCCTCGGTGCGGCTCACAAGCGGCTTGGGGTCAATGGCTGTACCGCCGGCCATTTGCCGGTGCCCGCCGCGCCAGATTTCAAAGTGCAGGTGCGGGCCGGTACTCTGCCCGGCGTTGCCAATCGCACCGATCTCTTGCCCAGCTTTAACCTCATCCCCTTGCTTTACCAGCACGCCATCGTTATACATATGCCCGTAAACGCTATCGTAGCGCTGGCCGTCCACCTCATGCTGAATCACAATCCAGTTGCCAAAGCCACTGGCCGGGCCGGCCGCAATCACCTTGCCGTCGCGGGTGGCGAAAATCGGCTTACCCTCGGCCCCCACCAGGTTGGGCAAAAATCTGCCCCGTTGTGGGGTTGGCCGCCGCGCATACCAAAGCCGCTGGTAATAATCGCCTCTGGCGTGGTGGGGTACGCCCAGCCATCGCTGTTCACGCGCCCGGTTTGGCCGGTACCGTGGGCCGATTCGCTGCCACCCTTCAGCCCCTGGCGCGTCGCCGTCCTGTACCTTCGCCCACTCGTTTACCATATGGAATTTTTGCGTAGTGCCAGTTTTGCTCGTAGTGGGCTTTATCCATACATTCTGGGGTGTCTTCGTGCTCGCCAATACACTGCTCGACGTATTTTTTTATAATTCCAATCCTGGCCGTTATCCTTGGGGGCGCCGCTTTCATCGCTGGGGTCGATTTCGTCCCGGGCTACCATCCAGTAGGTAGCGTCTTCTGGGCTGAGGTCCATGGCAGGCTTTGGCAGGCCATAGACGAGCTCACCACTTGGATCAACCGCAACGCCCATTTCCTGGTAAAACGAGTCGCCATTACCATGCTGGTAGCGCTCGGGTTTAATTTGCAACGATACCGCCTGGGCTGGTAGTGGCGACAGCCGCCCAGCCGCAGTCGGTAATAGCCCGGCTAGATGGGCTAGGGGTGTGGGCGCCACTGCTGTGCATACCCAGCCAGTGCGGTAGCAGCGTTTGGGCTAGTGAGCCAGCAAAGGAATACGGGTTATACATAGCAAAGGGCGTTTTGGCGGCCTCGGCCCGTTCGTAATCCTGGTAAGCAAGCTCAACCTTGCGATTGGTGTTTTGGTACTCAACCATCTCACTTGGTGGTAGTGGCATCATACCGCGGGCTTTGGCTTGCTCATTCATCAGGACTGATGAGCCAATTGCCACGGCATCCATCAGGTCGGTGCCTTTTTAGGTCTGGGCTGGTGACCTGCCCAGCAATCATATCAGCCAGCTGTGCCGTCAGGAGTGGCAATGCCATATCAATCAGCATACTGCCGCCCATCACCGCTACGGTGCTCACCCCCACGGTTGCAACACCGGCCGCAATGCCAAGCACCAGGGCACTCCCCTGCACGGCTGGGTTTTTGCAGCATTTTACAGGTTTGCTTGAGTTCCTGGTGTGTACGCGCCCCAGTGGCTTGCTTAATACTGGTAAGCACACTCCCCAGCCGACCATTCAGCGCCCCGCTTGCCAAAAAGCGTTGATTGCTAAGAGTCAGGCGTGGCTTTTCTTGCAAGGCCGAGAGTTTATAAAAGGTAGCATCCATGCCGGATTTGCCTTTATTCGGGTTATCGATCATCGGCATACTGCCACCCGGGCTGGTGCTAGCAAGTTTGGCTTCGTCCACCACTTTGCTACGCATATCAACATGGGTGTATTTGTTGCCGTAGTATTCTACCTTTTTCTGGGCTGAGGCCTTCGGCTTTGAGCTCGCTGGCTGGTTCAAGTAGCATGGCGGTGGCAAAACGGGCGAGCTCCGTGCGGCGCAGAATTTTTTACCCCGGCTTCGACCGCCCGGGCCGTGCTGTAAACGGTACAGGCAGTATCGGCCACGCCAGTAATTTTTACACCACGTGCAATACTCCCGGCTAACTTGCCAGCGCTGGGCGAGCTTTTGATACGGGCTTCGGTTTGCTTGATTTTATCGTACTCTGCCTGTGTAATACGGTTGCCGGCTTCATCGGTGTATTCACCGGTTGGCTTGCCGTCTTCATCGGTTACGGCTTTCAGGTTAGCGCTGGCCAGGGAGTTCTTTATATTAACATTTTTCTTGATATCTTCATCAAACTCCTTGGGGTTCTTGCCGAACAACTTTTTTGTGTAGCTAGTTTTTATCCAGCTGAGCGCCTTGTAGGCTGGGCCATCGTGGAAGGATAAAAAGCGCGGATTGCTGGCCTTGACCATAGCGTGGTTAAAGCCACGGTTGGTACGGATGGCCCGCTCCAGTTGCTCTGGGTTGGTGACCTCTACTCTGCCCTTTTTCGCCCTGGTAGCTGAGCTTTTCAATCCGCCCGCGGCTTTCGGTGTGGCCACTGCTAGTTTTAGCAAAGCTGACATCGATGCCGGCTTTTTTAAAGCTGGTGCGCATGGCGTTCATATTGACTGTACGGAACTTTTCGAGCACTTTGATATCGCTGCTGGTTGTGGATTTACTTAGCTTCAGTTTCCATAGCTGGTGGTTGGTGCGGTTGACGGCAGCGTGCTGTACGTTCAGGTCCTTTACAAAATCCTCGGCCGATTTGATCAGGAAGAGCCCGGGTGCCATATTCACCCCCACAAGCACAAACATAATGATGATGGTTGCTAGCACCGCCGCAATTGGGCCGAGGCCCTTCTTTTTGAGCTGCTGGCTAAGGTGACGCAGGAGTAATTTGCCCGGGGCGCCAACCGGCGCAGCGCTGGCAGCTTTTAATGCGGTACTACCAAGCCCGTGGCCCAGGCTACCGCTCCGTGTATAGGTGGTGCGACCCTGGCGTGCGCCGAAGGCTGCCTGCTCGCCATCGCTGGCTTGCTCTTCTTGCGCGCGCACAAAACCAGCGCTCCGAGCGGGCGCTGGGTGGTTGCCGAGTCGTTTATCCGGTGCCTTCTGGCGCGGCTCTCCCTGTAACCTGGCCATAATCCCTATACTATACCATGGACGCTGTTTGTACACCAGGCTTACCCCTGTTTGGGCGTTTTATGCTGGCTATACGTGCAAGCTATTCGGTCGTGCCGTAGCTTGGCTGGCTGGGCTCGGAGGTGCGGGCATTGATAACGTTAATAGCCGTCAGTACCGCCATAGGAATACCTGGGTACTCAGTTTGGCTGATCGTCAGGTAGGGCTTGGCGGCAATGCGCCATTCGCCAGACTGCTGGTGCAGCACAATCCGCAAGCTATCGCGCTTATCGGAGTGGATATCACCCCGCCAGCGTAGCACCGCGCCGTACCAGGTGCCATTATCGTACACGCCTTCTTGGGCAATGTTAAACTGGTCAAGCAGATCCGGGTAGCTGGTGCGTATGGCTTGGTAAATACGGCTACGGTTGGCTTCGAGGATCGCTTGCAGCTCGGCTTCGGTGCGGTCGTAGGTAAAGCTCACCTGGGAAGGTTGGTCACCAAGGTCTATCTGGCGGGTTACCTTTTTGTAGCCGCTTTGTACGTATTCGGCAACGTAGCGCCCCTTCTTAAGCCGGATAGGCTGGTTTATAATCACATTATCAACACGCCCCGCCTTACCAGTGCCGTCTTCTGTTGCGTAGTAGAGGGTAATGTAGCGCGTTCGTGCCGCCGGGGCCACCAGGGTTAGATCCTGGAAGGAATTAATATACAGCCAGCCAAACCCCAGGCCAATCAGCACGAGCGATATAGCCACGTAGCCGAGTATTAGTTTTGCAAGCCGGTTCATTGCTGAGCCTCCTTGAGTGGTGACTGGTAGTTAATAAAGGTGATCTTGTAGCGCGATGGGTCAATCCCAAGCGAAATCAGCTTTTTAATGGCATTTTCGCGGTAGCGGGGGATTCGGTGCGCACGGTAATGGTAAAAATCACTGCCGTCCTTGCTAATATAGCCAATCTTAAAGTACGGGTCGGTAAAGGGTAGCTTGGTAATAGCCGGGTTCTTTTCGCGGAAGTTATTGCTGTACTCGGCGGAGGCCCGGGCGCTGGCACGCTCCAGCACACCCAGATCGGCATCGCTAAAAGCCTTCATATTAGGCTTTGCTGGCTTGAGCGGTGTAATAACCTTTGCCCATAAGCCCTGCTTAACGGTAATTTTGACCTGCTGCGTGATGTAATCTGGGTGGCTTACCGTTACGCTATACTGGCCGGATGGCAGGTAGTTGGTATAGCCATTACGCAGTACTTTGCCGTTGCTCGCGGTGATAGTGGCGCCCTTTGGTAGCACCTGCACCACAACAGGCTGCTCGCCAGGGCCGGCTGTAGGTGGTAGATTGTAGATATAGAGAGCCACACCCCCGACGATAAGCCCGGCGCCCAGGCAGGCTAGTGCGATTTTATGCCAGCGTTTGAGTTTGATTGCTTCCATTAGACACGCTCCCCTTTCTTGCGGTACCAGGTAAAGCCGGTTTCGGTTAAGGTATCACCGCCTGCAGCTGGCGCACGACTATCTTGCGAAGCCGAGGCAATATCGCTGTCGAAACCTTCTACTTTCCCAACATAGATAAAGGTATGGACGGCATTAATGGCTACATCACCCGGTTGCATCTGGCTGGCATCCATAGGGCTATGGCCATCGTTGATTTTTTCCCAGTTCTTGTCCATCCACTCTTGCTGCTTGATGGTGTTGCCTGCCCCACCGCTAATTTGCCCACCATAGTTAAAGCCCTTATCCCAGCCACTATCGATAATAAGGCTGGTGGTAAAGCCGCCACAGTCGATGCCGGGGTGGTCGCCACCGCCAATATAGCGGCCGTTTTTTTGCCAGCACCATTAATCACTTTATCGCGGTAGGTGTCAGTTGGTGTTAGATTACCCTCTTGGACCGGTTTGGGGTGGGCGTAGCCAAGTAGCGTTGCCTCGAACCCGCCGCTACTGCTATTGCTGGCGTTTTGCATACATTCATCGTTTTTATTCTGCTTTTTGCTGTTATTAACCACATCTTTGGTCTCGCCGGTGGTTTGGTCGCTGGTAGCAGTACCGACTGGCGGGGCATCTTTATACTTATCGTAAATAGCTTTGGCGGCACCACCGCGCACCGAGCGCACCTTGCCGGCGTTATCGGCCGAAACCTCGTAGGTATCGTGAATCAGCACAGCGGCTTCAACCGGGTCGTCAATCCCCTTTAGCGGGTCGAGTGTACGGCCTTTCCAGTTGCCATTGAGCTCCTGCCAAACGTACTCTAACTGCACGCCAATATCGGTGACAGGTTTGCCCATTTCATCCGCCAGTTTTACCAGTGGGGCCTGGCGGGCGGTGAAGGTCCACTGCACTAGGCCAAAGCCCTTACCGTTTTGTGGTACGTAGTCTGGCCCAGCGGTGGCACCGCCCTCAATAATATCCGGCCGCAGGCCAGATTCCTGCTGCATATTGCCAATAAAACCACTGGCTTGGGCCAGGGTGAGCCCCTTTTGCATGAAGAAATTAAGAATCTTTTCGGCGTTATCGTTGCCAGCCAGTATAACGGATTCGGTGCCGGCTTTTTTGGCGCCACCGCTACATTTAGCGAGGCGATTATACCACGTGATATCGTTGCTCATATAGTAGTTGACGGTGCGGTCGAACTTGGCCGTGGCTTCATCCTTCTTTTCGGTGGCGTAGGCTGCATCGCCCAGCAGCAATCCGGCAATCATGAGGATAATCCCCGCCCGGCGCAGTATGGTCCGAACCTGCATTACTCCTGCTCCTTAAACTGATTGAGGGGCGCATCCTTACTGGCGGCTTCACCGTGGTAATCCTTGCTACAGCCAAGGTTATTATTAAAGCCAGGCGGTATCTGCATAAAGCGGAGTGGGTTCATGGTTTTTTCGGTATTGGACACGATTGGGTCGCGGCTAACACCGATATCGAGGTGCACTGCGTAGGCACCATCCACAGCCGAGCCACTACCGCCACTACCGCCCTCTTTGGCGATAGCTTGGCCTTTGTTAACCTTATCCCCTACCTTTACATTGATAGCCGACAGGTGTGAGTAACGGGTGTAGAGATTATCGGCGTGCTTAATGACCACGGTGCGCCCAAAGCCGCTGTATGGTGGGCTACTATTGTGCTCGGTGGCAATAACTTCGCCGCCATCCACCGCCAGGATATTGGTACCAGTTGAGCCGGTGGCAATATCGAGCGCATAGTGGTTGCGGCCATCAAAGTTTGGCCGTAGGCCGTAGCAGCTCGATAGCGTACCACTCTGGGCTTCCACCGGCCAGCCGAATTGCCCGGTGGATTCACCGCCGCCCTGCGAGCCACTAGCACTGCTACTGTCATCATCGTCCTCGCTCTCTTCGGCGTTGATATCATCATCGACTGCCTTGCTAAGGGTGTAGGTATTAAAGTAACTGAGCTCCTTCTTGGCCTCGGCTGGGGGCATATTTGGCACGCCATGGGCACAGGCGCGGCCAGTGTACCATTCAATTTCGGCAATGTGCTCGACATCAAGGTACTGTATAATCTCCTTTAGCTTACCAACACCAAATGGGCTAAACGCGCCATTCAAGACTTTACTCATCGTGTCTTTATACCAGCCGGTAAAACCAGAGCCCCTTTCTTCTTCCCGGATTTGGTCGATCAGGGGGTTAATGTGGCCAGAAGACTCAGCCCAATCACCAAGCGGCACTTCGCGGTTGGCGCAGTATTTAAGGTAATTGCCATAGCGCACGCCAGCAACCGTGGCCTCCTTGCCCTTGTTCTTTGGCTCGCCGGTTTCTTCGTCGATATATTGTTTATCGATCATAAAATCAAGCACTTCGTTCATATCACGCTCGACGTCTTCCTTATGGAGGGCGTGGCGTACGCCGCAGCCAACATCTGGGTCGATGCCAACGGTTTTAGTCAGGTTATAATCATCACACTTTTTATAGCGGTTGGGTTTGAAGTCGGCGTAGGCCTGGCTAAAGGCGGCGTGGGCCTGTGGCACCGCCAGGCTACTGGCCACGCTATGGACGGATAGCGTACTGGTAACGCGGGCTAGGAAGGATGGCTTTTTGGACCACATAAGCCCCCGGAATTGGTAGGCCAGTGCACCCAGGAAGGCGTAGCGGTTATTAATATCCCACGGTGTCTTGCGGGCATCGGCAATATCGGCGGCCAGGTACTGGTTGCGGATATCATTGCGGTAGGCTTGGTACTGCTTCAGATCATCCACGGTAGCTGGGCGCATACCGTAGCCAGACGATTTAGCACCTAGTATACTCGAGGTACCAGCAAAGATAGCATTACCAGCGTCAGCATCGGTAGTGCCAGCGTTCAGCGGTAAGGCAGTGGCTTTGGTAATGAGTTTTTCGACCTCATGCTCGGCGTAGCGGGTGCCAAGCTCACTCAGGGCATAGCCAAATACAATCTGCCCGGCACACACGGCAATACCCACACCAGTGGCTGATTCTGCTACACATGAGCCAACTGAGGCCAGCATCAAGGCAGCTTGGGTTTGTGGGTCGTTAATGCCAGATTTCTCTACCCCAATGCAAATGGCCCGGAACGCCATACGCCCAGCCGAGGCAGCATCCATACCAGTGGCCTTTTCCATGGCAAAGCCCAAGATTTTTATTCAGCCAATCCTCAACCTTGCCAAAGATATTGGTAAAATCGGTAATAGGTTTTGGGCTTTAGCATAAAGGCTTCTTCGCGCTCGGTGAGCTTGGGTGCGTCGCCTTCGTTGGCTAGTTTAACGCCTACGGAATCGCCAGCATTAGTAGGGCTATTGCCGCTAGAGAGCAAGGCGCCTACCATAGTAAAATCTTTTTCAGTAGCCTCGCCTGACTGAATGCGACTACCAGCCGTTAAGAAGTTGCTGGCGTATGGAGCAAGTGTCTTAAAGCGATCCGAATTAACGGTTTGGATAACCGTATGGACACTATCGCTTAGTGGGCAGACCTGGGCAATAGCTTGCAGGAAGAAGAGCCCTTTCACACCATTGGTAAACGAATCGCGCATACCATTTAGCTTGCCGGATGAATCCTTGGCTCTCCCTTGGGCTTCGCGGAACTTGCCCTTAATGGTTTCGACCCGCTTTTTAAACGGATGCTTGGTGGACTCTTCGTTAACGAGCTTGCCATCCTTATCGCGAATACCGGCGTCCTCCTCGGCGCCGATTGATTTATTAAGCTCCTTTTGGTTTTCTACCTTATCGTCCTTATTCAGGTTCCAACGGTGGAAGTTGCGCACTCCCACGCGCTTGGCGGCTTTTTTCATGGTGTTACCAAAGAAGGACGCCACGCGGTTATTGTAGGCATTGCGCAGGCTATTGCGAATACCAACATCGTGCGGGTTACCAGAGCGGAATAGCTTGACGACATCCTGCGGGCTGCGGGCTTCGTAGGTGTGCTGGACGGTCTTGCCGCCCTCGGTTACAGCAACGGTTTTGCTAATGCCATTAAGCTTGTAGCGCTTGCGAATTTTGCCGACATCATCGGTATCAACCTTAAAGCCAGCTGCCTCAAGCCGCTTCTTTTGGCGTTCGCTAATAGTAGCAAATTTACAGCGCAGGTTGATTTTTTTCGCCACAGACACCTTTGGTTTTAATTGTACCAGCTACCGTGCCGCGGCCAAAAAAACTTGCCGGCATACATGCGGGTGCCGCGTTCTTGGATGGCTTCGGCGGCGTCGTGTAGATCGTTGGTCAGCAGCTGGGTAAGCTGCATCGGCAGGCTCATAAAGGTGCCGAAAAACAGAATAGCCACCACAATAGCCGCCAGAATAACCCCCACAAAGGGCCCGGCTAGGTTGCTACCATATTTATAGGCGGCTGCGGCTGCTTTGCCCTTGACGCCACCAGTTTTGGCCAGCTTTTCGGCGGTTTTATCGGCTGCCTTTTTTTGCCAACGTTATTCGCCCAGGAGCCCCCGCCCCCACCAGCTTCTTGGCCAGCAGCACCAGCCCGGCTACCGGTGGCCCCGGCTTCTTCATTAGCAGCACTAGCCTCGGCGTTATGCAAGCTTTTGCTTAACGGGTTTAAGGCTTGATCATAATACGCGTCCGCTGGGTTGGCACCGGTATCTTGCTCTTGGTCTGGTCTGTCGTCAAGCAGTGTGGCCACAGGCTTTGCTTACTCCTATTCGTATGGGCTCCGTTGGTTTGAGGGCATTCTGGCGCAGTTGCTCTACCGGCGTGGTGGATACCAGCTTGGTTTCGGTATCGCTAGCAATCACCTGAATATGCACGTGGTTTTGGCCAGCAAAGAACAGACCCTGCCCCACCGGGAAGTTAGAAAGGCGCTTCTTCTCTTCTTCGGTTAGCTTAAACACATCACTCAGTACATCCACCGCACTGGTCGACTGCTTAAGTAGCAGCTGCATGGATGAGTTAGCCACAATGGCGCGGCCCATCTTGCTGCCCATAAAGTCCTCTACGTCCTGCGTGATGGTGGTGATACCCAGGTAGTACTTACGGGCGCGCTTGGCCAGGCTAAACAGGAAGTTGGCTGAGTCCTGGTATTTCATCAGCTGCCAGGCCTCGTCCACAATCAGCATGCGCTTTTTGCGGTGCGAGCGGGTAATGTTCCAGATGTGGCTCATCACAATATAGGTGGCCACCGGGCGTAGTTCATCCTCGAGGTCGCGGATATTAAACACCACCATGCTGTTATTAATATCGATATTACTCTGCTGGCTAAAAATACCAGCAAAGGTACCGGTGGTAAACTTGCGCAGGCGCTGGGCCAGGCTTGGGCCAGTGCCACCCATGTGCACCAGGGTGTCGTAAAGGTCGCTCATGGTTGGCGGCCGGCTGGTGTGCGTCAGTGGGTCGCTGGTAATACCAACGCGGGCGTAGGTATCGATCAAGGCTTGGTCTAGGTCGGCCTCTTCAACTGGGCTAAGGGTTACATTGGTGTTGGTAGCGGTGGCACCACCAAGCATCAGGCGCAGCAGGCCGTGTAGCGTCACCAGGTTGGCGCGCAGGGCATCAGCGGCGTCTTCAGTATCAACCACCTTCGGCAGGTCAAATGGGTTAATGCGCACGTCAGAGCTCAGGCTTAAGCGAATATAGCTCCCGCCAACGGCATTGCTGAGCTTTTGGTACTCGTTTTCGGGGTCGATAATGATCACTTCCGAGCCGGTCATCATACTGCGGATTGCCTCGAGCTTGACGGTGAAGGATTTACCAGCACCAGACTTCGCGAACACCACCATGTTGGCGTTTTCGAGGCTAAAGCGGTCAAAGATCACCAGGCCGTTATTGTGCATATTAATACCGTACAAAATGCCCTTTTCTTGGGTTAGGTCGGCGCTCGTGAATGGGAAGGAGGTCGAAATTGCGCCGGTGTTCATATTGCGGCGAATTTGCAGTTGGTCCATCAGCTGCGGTACGGTGCTATTAAGGCCCTGTTCCTGCTGGCTACTGGCTACCTTACTAAATACCAGCTGCTGGCCAAAGAGCGTTTCTACCTTGTTCTGGATAAAGGTCAGGTCGTCTAGGCTATTGGCATACAGGGTAATATAGAGCCCGTAGCGAAAGAACTTTTGGCTACCAGTTTGTAGCTCGTCGCGCAGTTCCTCGGCGTCCATCAGGGCAGATTCAAGCCCTGGGTCACGCGTGCGGCCCTTTTCTTGGTTAATGCTCATGCTGGCTTCGAGCTGGGTCACCTTCTTTTTAAGGTTTTCCATCACAATTTGGGTGTCCACTGGGTACAGGAACATACTTACATCAAGCACTTCATCCATATTGATGATATTACTGAGCCAGCCGGTGTAAATTTGGCGTGGGTAGCCATACACGTACAGGGTGCGGCCATACTTGGTGCCTAGGCGGAAGTGGTCGGTGTGGAACTCTAGGCTGCTTGGGGCGATAAGATCGCGCAGGGTGTTAACGCCCTTTAGAAAGGCAGCCTCAACTTCGGCAGCTTCGCGGGCGCGCTGCTGGGCGGCAATATCCATTGCTTTGCGGTTCTTGGCCATTACAAAGGTTCCTCCTGTTGTCATGGTAGGCCGTGGCGGTTTGCCCTCGCCCTTTTTAACATAGCTAAAGGTATTTTTGTTCAAAGTTACTGAGTGGCTCGCGCACGGCAGTGTCGGGGTTGTAGTAGTTGTAGTAGAGCTTACCAAGCTCGCGGCTATTAAGCTGGGCGCAGTGCACACCAATTTGCAACAAACCGCTGGTAACGGAATCAACCCGGTTTTTAATCTCGTCCTTGGCCTTTTGGTAGCTGAGTTTATCGATCTTGGTCATCGATTGCCCCCCACCAAACAGGCGCTGGAAGAAGCCCTTGCCGCTATCTTTAATATTGCTCAAATCCCCACGATCGAATACGGAATTACCACGTAGAAAGTTTTATCCATAATGTTGGCTTCTTCCGACAGAATATCGATAAAGTCGATGTAGTCATCCATCAGCACACCAAGCAGCATGTTATCCTGCGTTTTGCGGATATTAGTCAGGCGCTCCAGGTAGGGGCCGATATCAACCTTTTGCGAGCGGATCAGGATCTGCACCGGGTGGGTCAGCGAGTTAATGAAGTTCTGGTAGGTAAGCTCGACGCCCTCGCGTTCGCGCGAGCTCATCAGGTCAAAGTTGATGGATTTACACGCAACCACCGCGCGGAAGCTGCCGTCGGACATAATCATCATATTATCGCGGATCTCTGAAAACAGCAGGCTATTCTGGGTGGTGTTCTTGGGCCGCGGTGGCTGGCTAGCTGGTGGCTGTGTACCCTGGGGCTTGGCGCCAGCTGGGGCCTGCTGCGGCTGCTGTGGTGGCATCGGGCGGCCGCCGGGGCGTGGCTGTGGGCCGGTGTAGCCGTAGCCCTGCTGTGGGTGGGGGCCCGGTGGTCGGTGGCTGAACCCCCTGGCGCATGGCGGGGTTGTAGCTTGGCTGTGGCTGCTGTGGTGGGTAAGACGCACCACGTTGCTGCGGGTTATTTGGGTATTGCTGCGGTTGTTGTGGTTGCATGCGTACTCCTTACGGTTACTTTATGGTGATTGATGTGCTTGATGATGGGGGCTCGGTGCTGCTGGGCGGTTTGGGCGAGTTTGGCGGTGTATTGTGCTTGATTTCGAGCCGGTGGGCTTCACGCGCTAGGCTGGCTACAGAAAGGTCGGTGCCTTCGCTAGTAAGCTTTAACGATTTCTGGCGAGGGCTTGCTGTGCTGCGGCCGGGGGCGGAGGTCGACCTCCTCTTCCTCCCCAAGCGGTACTGGGCCAAGCGTTAGGCTAGCGTAGAGTTCATCCAGGGCTTGCTTGCCGGCTCCACGGTAGGGGTCACCAAAGGGATTCGGAGCTTGAGTTGGTGCTGGGGTAGCCGTTGGCGTAGGTGCTGGTGTTGGGGTGGGAATATGTGGTGGCAAGCTTGGTGGTGGTGTGCTTGGCTGGGCCGGCATGGTTGGCATAGGGATAGGCTGCGGCGTGGTTGGTGCTGGGGTAGCTTTGCTTGGCTTAGCTGGTGGCGCTACTTTTTGGCTTGGTAGGGTTAAGGCTAATAGTTTGCTTGGCTGGGGCCGCGGTTGGGGTTAATGTAACCGGTGGTTTGCTAACCGCTGGTAGCTGAGGCTTTGCCTGCTGAGCAGCCGGGGCTTGGGACGTCTGCGGTAATGGGCTAGTTGGCGGCGTGGGGGCTTGGGGTGGTGTATGGGGCGGCGCGGTTGTTTGAGCTTGCTGCATAGCGCGGTAGGCCGAAGCCTGGGTTTGCTGCTGTTGCTCAGAAATCAGTCGGTCAAAAATTCTGGGTGGCAGCGTTCGACTCACCAAGCATATCGCTGGCGGTATCGGCTTCGGCGTACAGGTCGCTACTAAGGTTACCACTAGCAGCTGGCTGGCCACCACGGATCGCCCAACCGCGTGAATCTACAATCGTGGTTAGGTAATCCAGTCGGCTACCGGCTTCCTCGGCAGAGATATTCTTGGTCCGTTCTGGCTCAACTTCCTTTGGGGCGGTAATTTCTACCAGCGAGGTAATCCCATCTGGCTGCCACATACGGCGGCGCGGCTTAATAAAGTGGAACGACACAATCGCCATCAGGTAGGTTTCCATTGGCTGGTCCTTTTTAAGCGGCAGGGCAAGCACCAAGAAGAGAATAACCATTGGTGCTGGGATAAGCGCCAGTGGGAGCAAGACTTGGGCTAGTGCCCAGCCAATCGCTATACCCATAGCGGCAATAATCAGGTAGATGAATTGGCGCATGCTGAACGGCCCAAGGAGCTTATCCTCTGCCTCAACATCCTGCGGAACTTTGTAAACTGCCATATATACTATTTTTACCACCTTTAGGCTAATTTGGTTATGATTAAATGCTGCAGCAGCTTGGACAAATGTAAATCCAGATTTCCCACCCAGTAATACCTGAGTACTATAGTGCCTTTTGCCTGATATTTTCTTGGGCTTGAACTGGAATACGGTTCATGAAACGCTGGTCGGCTTGCAGTTCCCTGGCACGCCGCTGGGTCATACCGTTGCCACCGGTAACCTTGATAAGTACACCCTTCTTCTGGCCTGCGAGGTCGCTGGCAGCCATCTGACTCCAGATTGCATCGTTTTCCAGTTCGTCTGCGTACCTGGTGCCTTCGGTTGCAGCAGTGAACAGTGCCATGTCTTTGCCCTTTATGCCAGCATGGTAGCGTTTGAAGTCTTTCGCAAATTCGTCTTGGGCACGCTTGCTCATGTGTGGACGGGCCTTGTCGATTGCTTCACCAATTGTAGCTGTATCACCAGCGTCTACTAGCTGTTGAAGCGTTGCAATAGTCATTGATTCTTCTTCATTGATCATTGAGTCAACCAGTCTATCCCCAAGCTCAGGTAGACTGTCATTAGCAATTTGCTGCTTAGCTAGCTTAATACCATCATCAAGAGCCTGCGAAGCTCCAATTGCTTTGCCTCGCTCTTGCTTAGCGGTATCTTTTTCCGCCGATAATCCCAAGTAGACCATCACCTTTTTCGTTCACCTTAGCGTTTGCTAGGTTCCTATAGAAGCTACTTGTACGATCTTGGGCGCTAATCTTATTGCGTAGATCGTAGGCGGCAATTGCATCGTATTTTTCAGCTTCTTGGGCGTGGGTTGCGGCGTAGTCATCATCCATAGCCGTGAGGGCTAGCTGGCTAAGCTGCTGGGTGCGGCCACGGCGGCGGCGGCGTTGATCCATACCGGTCAGGCCAGTGAACTTACCCACCCTACCCACAAAGGCACTCTGGCGGCCGCTGCCATCTTGCCCAGCGGTCAGGTTGTCTTTGGCCTGACCCAGGCGCTCGGCACGGTTACGCTTAGCCCAACCCAGGGCACCACTGCCTTGGGCTTCCAGGTTGCCGCCCAGGCGCCCGGCAATACTATTGGCCGTCTTAAGCAGCCGGTAGCTGAATATAAGCGGTGCTACCTGTATAAATAGTGCAAATAGGCCCATGATCATCTTCATACTGGCGTCCATGCTAGCCGTTTCGGTGGAGCTACCAATAATACCGCTTGCAACGCCACCCATCCCCCACAGCAGCGAGAACATTGGGTAAAAAGGCCAGCAGGGTTATCAGCGTATCGCGCCATTTATCAAAAATATTTATTGGTATTAGGTAAGAGATAGAGCGCCATAGCAATTGGCGAGACGGCAATCAAGATGTAAATAAGCGCCATGCGGGCTGCTAGAATCACCACAGCGGTAAAGGCTGCAATCACACCACCAATCAGCACTGGTAGGAGGATCGCAATCGCCAGGCCACCGTTGGCCATCAGGGCGGCACCAGCCACGGCCGCACCACCAACTGCAGCGCCACCGCTCAAAAATACCGGTCACGATGCCGACCCAGCTGCTCATTTTTATCGGCGTTGTTGCCGCTACCACTGTTGCTGGCATTCGGTAGGCTATGTAGCAGCTGGTACACACCATGCCCTAGTAGGTTTGAGATATCGACCATACCGGCACATATATAGTAGCTAAGATTGATAAGCACAGCGGCCACAATCAGGCGCGGCAACATACGCTTAACGCCGTAGTTGCTAATACCGGTGCTGGTAATTTGTGAATACAGGATAAATAAGAACAGAATTACAAAAACAATATTGGCAATATTACGGAACTGCGACCAGACCTTAAACAGGTTGTCGTCGCTGGTATTGCCGAGCGCGAGAGGCGGCACAACCACACCCTGCACCATAAAATGATACAAGTGGTCCATAGTGCCTGCCATAAAGCGTGCTACCGGGCACACAAACCAGCCCACACCTTGTACGGCGCAGCTATCGGTGGTGTCGCCATCGCTGGTGGTTTGGGCCTCGTCAATGACGTCTGCCAGGGTCTTTTCACGCAGGTCTTGCGGGGCTTGGTCGGCGTGGTCAGCTAGGGTATTGGGCGGCATCGCTACACTTGCCTTTCCAGGCATCGGCGTTGCCGCGGCCGGCTCGCACGTTAAATTCGGTATCCTTTTTTATTCTCGAGCTTGAATAGCTTTTCTTTCAGCTCGCCACCATCCCATACTTTGGTAATAATCCTATCTTCATCGCTACCTTTGGAGCGGTTTTTCTTTGGTGACGTCTTCTGAGCTACTGGCCTTACATAATTCAAAGAAGGTATAGTGGTTTAAGGCGTAGTAGTCTTGGTCGTTAAGATTTAGTGCACCACCTTGCTTATCGAAAGCGGCATCAAACATGTTGGAATCTTTGCCGGTTGATTTTGGTGCCTTAAAGTCACCATTACCATTCACACAGTCACTACCATTAGCGCGCGTATAGCCAGCTGCACAGACGAACTCGCGGCGTTGCTTGGCTTCCTTCAGGCCATATAGCTCAGACATGCCATCAAGCAGCCATCGGTCGTTACAATTGGCCTTGCCTTTATCGTCGCCTGAGCCAAGGATCTTACCAGCTGTAACACCAGAGTTTTTGGCATTCTTACCAAAGTATTCGCCGCCATCAATTTCAACATCACTAATAGTAACGTCTTTTGATTTAGAGCGGGCACCACCAGTGTAGGTATTATACTGCTGGTCGGCATGGGGCTTAAAGTGCTTATCCGCACACTGGCTAAATACATTGCGGTAACTTTCTGCCTTGAGACGGTCCAGGGAGGATTTTTTACTAAAGTCTTCGGCCGCGTAGGTGGTTGCTTGGGTAAAGAACCCGGCTATGACTAGCACAGCACCAGCAAATAAAAGGCAACGCCGCAGCAGCGGGCGCCGTCGCATAGGGGCAAGGCGTTGCAGTATCATACGTACCTACTATACAACACCGACACTGCTTATGGCAACCAGCATATGCGGCGGTTTAATAAATGGTAGCGCGCGTTGTAGCGCAGCTGCTGGACCTACAGAAACAAGTGCTGCAAAGAGAATCCCCTAGGCTTAGCACCACTGGCGGTGGCGTAGCCTAGGGAGGTTCTACGGCTTAGCAGGTGATGGGACCCATCTGCTTAACAGGTCCTGTCCATTCTACACCGCCGGTATTGGTGTAGAGCTGTACATCTATCACTTCACCTGCAGGAATAGTGATAGACTGGCTGATTTCTTTAACCGTTTCTCGGCTGAATTCCTCATCCGAGGTGGTCAAGGAATGACCATCAACCGAAACGGTATACCTAACTGAAGTGGGGCTTTGGTTGTATCCAAAGCCAGTTAGGCTTACTAAACCAACCACACTATCAGGGGTCTCCTGATAGCACCGTAACCCGAAAATAGCTGTTATTATAGCTTTATCGGACTCGGGTTTTGGTGCTGAGCGGTACCAAAGCTCGTGGCCTTCTGGTACCATATCATCCAGAGTTACATCTGGTGATGGAACGAACAATTTCTCATCGAGTTTATCGATGATATGCAGCGGGCCATCTTGGCGGGCTGCAGCGATCTTTTTGGCCTCCCCGCCGGGGGCGGCCTCGTTATCACTCTTGCAGGCGGCAAGAGTGATTGCCATTATAGCGACCATTACCACCATGGCGATGGTAGTAAGAGCGTAACGGCGGTGTGTTAGTTGAGTGGACATCTGTCCACCCCCTTTCTGTAGGTGCGAAAGTGAGACTCCAGCGGGTGCTGGTCACTTTAATCTATTAAAAACATAGCCTGTACAAAAAGTAAATAACATTGCAAAAAAATATACTGCTTGTGGCTAGCCGTCAATTGGTTATGGCTACGCTGCCCCTCCCCCAAGCAAATACCCCTGGGTGGACCAGGGGTATTTGTGTAACGGTGGGCGAACGGTGCCTAGGTAAAGCGGGCGCGAATACCTTCTGCCATAATGGTGCGTGTATTGACCCACACGCCGTTGTTTTTCGGTTGGGACGGTTTTCTTAAGGTCCCACACGTTTTGTGAGCTATCCTTGGCCTCACCGTCCTTGGTGAATGGGCTGGCATCATCCGGTACAACATATTCAAATATATGCAGCAGCTCCGTTTGGTCGGTTGAATATTCACCAACATGGTTGCGGGCGTAGGCTTCTTGGTCCTTCAGGTAGCCTTGCGGGTATTTTGCCTTTACCACAATAGATGCTTGTGGGTCGGTGTAATCATAGCCGTAGCCTGGGTCACTACCGAACTGCCACGAGCCCACTACCTTACCGGCTTTAAGCGTGATGGTTTTGGCTGGTTTGCCACTACTGCCACCGGTGGCCGCCAGTGAATTATCGGTAAAGAAATCCGGGTCAAAGTACTTGGTGCCACCAGTATGGGTGCGATTGTTCATCGAGCTTAGCGTATGAATAGCCGCCCCAAAGCCCTTGTTATCGGGGTTGGCGGCCAGGGCGTTCAGGATAGTCATATTATTGACCATATCCTGCGGGCTGGCCTCGCGGTCGGTAATATTAAAATGCTCGATCTTTTTGTTGCCAAGTTGCGACTGGTTGATAGAATCAATCGCCTCTTGGATCGATTGCTTCAGCGGGCTATTGCCCTCGGCCTCGTACGCATTAGAAAGCTCCGTAATAAAGGCAATGGCTTCATCCTGCGTCACGGGGTTGTTGCTCTCTGGCCCGCGGCCAACAAACTTTTGCGAGAGCTCGGCAACGCTGGATTGGTTATATTCGTTCTTTTCGGCTAGCGGCCCCGCCAGCTCGCTGGTGGTTGGGGCGGTTTCGCTGCTGGTGCTACCAGGTGCGACGGACGTAACGGACGTTTCGGGTGGAGGGGTTGGTGATTGTTCGCTTGCGCAGCTGGCAGTGGCAAAGAGGCCAATGGCGGCGGAAGCGGCTAATAATTTCTGCTTTCGTTCATGATTGAACGTTGGTTTGTTAAAATTCATCTGTGTTCCTCCATACAGATTTAGTTGATAATATGCCAACATAAAAAAATATCAACACTTGTATCGTACCATGGGTTTGTACTGGGTGCAAATTACTCGCTAAATTACCTCTTGACACAAACGGCCGACCAAAAGCATAATAAGGGTAATATTAAATACATATAAGTATAAGCGGATTAGTAACCATGGTACAAAACATATAGCAACCGGCGGCGTTGGTGGGCCCACCATGTGGTTGGTTTTACAGCGGCACTGAGCATGATGCTAGCCGGTGCTGGTATGCTGGCACCCCCAGCCCACGCCCGTGACGGCGAAAGCAAGTGTGGCGAGGTCACAACCTCGCTGATTAAGTGTGATGATATCGATAAATACTCCAAAGTTAACGAGAATGAGGGTGGCTACATCTTCGACCTACTCGGGTTCTTTATTCGTATCCTGACGACTGGTGTGGGTATCGTGGCAGTAGGTGGTATAGTGTATGGCGCCATCCTGTATGCCTCTGCGGCCGACAACCAAGCCCAGGTAACCAAAGCGCTCGAGGTCATTCGTAATGTGGTGATTGGCCTAGTAGCCTACGCGCTAATGTACGTACTAATTGAATTCCTAATCCCAGGAGGACTATTCTAATGAAACAGTGTAAAACTCTGCTGGCGGGCCTGCTGCTGCTTGGCGCCATGTTCGGCACGTCCCTACTGGCTACCCAGCCAAGCTACGCCCAATCAGCAGCTGAGGGCAGCAAGTGCAATGCACGCCTGCTCACCTTCCCAGCGTGGTATAACGGCCTACGCTGTATGACCGATAGCGGTGGCAAATCCAACATCAAGGTTGGTGGTAATGACGGCACGCCGCTCGAGAATGCCATTTGGATTATCGGCCTGAACGTGGTAGAAATCCTCATCCAGCTGGTGGGCTATGTCAGCCTAGCCTTTATCATCTTTGGTGGCTACAAGTACATGCTATCGAATGGCTCGGTGGATGGCAACGAAAAGGGCCGCAAGACCATCCTCAACGCCGTGATTGGCCTGGTGATTTCGCTGGCTTCGGTGGCGATTGTTAATACAATTGTAGCGAATTTATAAGGGGAAATTATGTATAACGCACTCACAACCCTAGCTCAGTTTTTAGATAGTGATGCTATTGGCGTGCGCAAGCACAGCGCCGATAACGTCTTTGCTGGCGTGCTCACAACCGTCTATACCATCACTGGTATGGTAGCGGTGATTGTAATCATCATTGCTGGCTATATTTTTGCCACCAGTAACGGTAATGCCGCCAAGGCGCAAAAGGCCCGCCAAGCCATCCCTATACGCGGTAATTGGTATAATAGTGGTATTAATGGCCTTTGCAATTACGCAGTACGTCATTGGTAACGTGTAAGGAGGAAGACACCATGATACAAAAGACCGTCAAAGCGATAGCAGCCCTGCTGGTTGGCGCCACACTAGCCACTGCAATCCTCCCCGCTCCGACTCATGCAGCGGTAGAGGTTTGGGATTCGTGTAAGGGCAATGCCAATAGCGCGATTTGTAAATCATCAACCGCCGACCAGAATATTAACTCAGTGATTGCCAATATCGTGCGCGTGATGCTGATCCTGCTGGGTTCTGTAGCGGTGATCGTGATTATCTATAGTGGGTTCCGCTACATTACCTCAAGCGGTGATGCTGCCCGCGTTAGTGCTGCCAAGAATACCCTCACCTACGCAGTGGTGGGCCTGGTGGTGGCAATTTTTGCCTATGTGATTGTCGATCTGACCATCCGCGGCGCAACATCTGGTAATATATAGGTTAACAAAGGAGTATATACGATATGAAAAAAGTCATTACCTACGCCGCAAGCCTTGCGCTGGTACTGGGTGTATTAAGCCCAAGCGCGTTCGCCCAAGCCGACCCAATGGTGCAGGGGCAATCAACAAATACCGTTGCCCAGGCCGGCAGTGGCCCTGCCGAAACGATTCGCCAAGGTGCCGATAAAACTGGTACCAACACGGGCAATAGCGATGCCAGCACCATCATCCGTAATATTACCAACGTGCTACTGTTTATCATCGGTGCTATTAGTGTGATTATGCTGATCTTTGGTGGTATTAAATACACCACCTCGAACGGCGACCAAGGTGCTGTTACTAGCGCTAAGAACACCATCACCTACGCGGTGGTGGGCCTAGTGGTGGCGATTTTTGCCTACGCGATCGTCGACTTTGTCATCAAGGGTCTGAGCCAGGGCTAGATTACCCTAGTTACCCCTGCAAATTGCCGCGCAAAATGCGGCTTTTTGCTTTGCATTTATGCACAGTCTTATATATAATATAGGGTGAGTAGACTTTATAACCAAACTACGAAAGGAAGATATGAAACAATTAGTACACAAACTTCAACGCGCTTTAGTTGCTACACCGTTTGCGGCTGTCTTGGTAGCGGGCGCACTTGTTCTGCCCATGGCAACACCAGCTATGGCTCAGAACGGCTGGAACTTAAATAGTGGTTACCAATCGTCCCGTGGCGATAACACCCCGGCTCAGCTTGACGGTGACCAAGGTGTCTTCAAGACAGTATCGAACGTGCTGCTCTTCGTCATCGGTGCCGTCAGTGTGATTATGCTCATCTTCGGCGGTATTAAATACACTACCTCGAACGGTGACCAAAATGCAGTTACCAGCGCTAAGAATACCATTATGTATGCGGTCGTGGGTATTGTGGTGGCTATCTTTGCGTACGCAATCGTTGGCTTCGTTATCAATGCCTTTAATGGTGACGGCGCTTAGAATCTAAGCAAAAGATAGGTTGGTTATAAGGGAACACCTCTGGGAAACCAGAGGTGTTTTATTGTATATTACAGCTGATAGATGGAGGATGATTGCATAATAGGTTCGACGCGCCGCCAGGGAGCGTCACCAAGCGTTCAGAGCGCTGCAGTAGTAAATGTGCCTTCTTAAGCGGCTGTGGGTAATATATTAGCCAGGCCTTGAGCCCCCAGCCTGGCTAATGAGTCTGTCTGCCCCTATGTGGGCTACATGACCTGGATCTTTTTGGCCTGCTCCTGTTGAATTTTTCGGGAAGCTAATGCTGAGAACCCCGTCCTTTAGGGCAGCACGGGCCTCATCTTCCTTTACAGCCACCGGCAGCGCCAGGGTGCGGCTAAATTCGCCCCAGTAGCATTCCTGGATATGCCAGTTGTTTGCATCGGTGTCGTCGCCGCTGCTAAGGGTGCCGCTAATCGTCAAAATACCCTCACTTATGCTTACGTCAAGATCGTCCTTATTGACGCCAGCAGTGCGGGCTTTAATTACAAGTTCATCGTCGGTTTCGTAGACATCAACTGCCAGTTGGCCGGGGAACTCATCCTCTGGTTCTTCTTGCAGGGTAGGTTCATCGGTTGGTTGCAGTTGCTGCATGGTGCAGCTGCCGTGACAGGAGGTGTCAAATCCTCATCGGTTAAAAAAATGCTGCAGCCAGTTCGTCTTCAATTAATAAATCATCATTTTTGCGGGCCATTTAGTCCTCCACTTTTTAGGCTCAATTATCGACAATAGTCCCTTTTAGTATAACAAATGGGTGTGTATAATCAAGGTAGTAGCTGTAAATTTTGTAAATATCACAATGCTAGATAGCCTACTTGCCACTATAGCCCCCTACCACTGTATTTGCTGTGGTTTTATGGGGGTAATTTTATGCCAACGTTGTAAAAAAGGAATATCAAAATCACAACAAAACCAGTGTGGTTTATGTGGTTATATGCTTGCTGCTGGGCGCTGCCAGCGGCCGGATTGCAGCCTAGCTGGCGTGCACCAATACGTGGCACTTGCGGCCAGCGACACGACCAAAAAGCTAATCCACGCCTATAAGTATCAGCACAAACGGGCCGTTAGTAAAACTCTCGCTAGCCTGGTGGTAGAGCATCTCCCCCAGCTGGCCCAGCCGGGCCACTGCCTGTGCCCTATTCCACCCAGTAACCACCATGTGCGTCAGCGTGGTTTTAGTCACACAGGCCTGCTTGTGCGCCAGCTTGCGCGGCAGTACCGCTTGCCGCGCTGCCACATACTGCAACGCCACGGCAGCACGCAGCAGGTTGGTGCAGGCCGCACAGCGCGGTTCCGGCAGCAGCACAGTGCTTATACAGTCCGGCAGGCAAGGCTGCGCCGTTACCAGGGGTACCACTACGTGCTGGTAGATGATGTTATGACGACCGGTGCCACCATGCAGGCAGCGGTAGCGGCGCTACAGTCGGCCGGCGTGGAGCCGGGTAACATCAGCCTGCTAGCCATTATGCACCAGCCACTTGGCTAGGTGCAGGCGCGAAAGTGTGGTATAATACCGCCTATGGAGAGATGACCGAGTGGTTGAAGGTACCGGTCTTGAAAACCGGCGTGCGCTAACCCGTACCGTGGGTTCGAATCCCACTCTCTCCGCCACAGGTATCATCGCTGCACCCCGCTGGGTGCAGTTTTATTATCCTGGCTACCAGGCCGATAGTGGTAGGTTTCCACGTGAAAGGAGTCCACCAAGGGTTAACACTATATTGACAAATTAGCATAAACAGTGTATAGTGCCAGGTATGAAGATGCATGAATCGATCCCAAACCACTTTGAAGAAGAAACCCATGCTGATGCTCGTGAGCAGCTTGGTAAACTAGCAGTCAGCACCGAAATCCACTTTGCACCCCAGCCAAAGCGCGAGGTACACCCGCTTGATTCTGACATGCTGCGCTGGCATTATAAAATCCAGCAGGATCTAGCAGAGGGCTACGAGCCAAACTACGGCCCTGACTACGAGTACTAACCGAGCACTATACGCTTGTACTAAGCAGCCAAGCCCCCTCTACTAAGAGGGGGTTTGTGTGTATGGCACAAAAATACGTATAAAAGCACCGCCCCCGTAGCTTGAGGGCGGTGCTTTGTGCCAGAATGTGTACTAGTTAGAACCCAGTCGCACCGGTACCAGTGCCACCACCGGTTGCAAACGAGGTAATAACAAACTGCACCGCTGCATAAGCCAGTAGCGCAACCACAATACCAACAATTGCGTATAGAATGGTATTCTTAGCGGTGGTAATATTATCTGAGTTACCACCAGAGGTAACGTAACGGAAGCCGCCAAAGATAATCATAATAACGCTAACTGCACCAATAATATAGAGCAGAATATTGCTTACCTTTTGGAACATGCCGCCGTCGCCAAATAGTTCGGTTGGTTGATCAACACCGCGCGCGGAAGTCGCCCCACCTTGCACGCCGTTGTTCCACTGTGCTGCAGCGAGCTGTGGTGTGCCAAAGCTAATCAGGCCAATCGTTGCCAGTGCTAGAAATGATATGAGTACTTTCTTCATGTGTGTCATTTGTTCCTTATTATGCCATGTTAAGACTATTGTAGCAAAGCACAATCTGTTTGTCTAGCAAAAAAGCTGTGTTATAATGGGTGATGTTCAGGTGGTAACATGCCTGTAAATCGCACATACATCCATACGGAGGAGTACCCAAGTGGCTGAAGGGGACGGTTTGCTAAATCGTTAGTACGGGGAGACCTGTAGCGGGAGTTCGAATCTCCCCTCCTCCGCCAAATGTGCACTTAATACCAGCATTCTGCCGTAAGCAGGGTGCTGGTTTTGTTATACATAGCGTGTGATTTATATGGATTGATTTAGGCGTGGCTGCTCCTACTCCCCTACTCGCTTACCTATGCACCCCTGATGGTATACTAGGGATATGGAAGCATCGATTTTTACCAAGATTATACAGGGCAAGATCCCTTGCCATAAGGTGTACGAAGATGAGCAGACGCTGGCTTTTTTGGATATCCACCCCGTGGCGCCTGGGCACGTGCTGGTTGTGCCAAAAACGCAAATTGAGTTTATGTGGGACTTGTCACCCCAGGAGTACCAGGCTGTGATGGCAACCGCCCGCCGGGTTGCCCGCCATGTGCGCCAGGTGCTGGGCGTGCCGTATGTGGGCCAGCAAATCATCGGTACCGATGTGCCCCACGCCCATGTGCACATCATCCCCTTTTATACAGTAGAGGAATTCTACCACCGGCCGAGTATGAACAACGACCCGGACCACCAAGCGCTGGCTGCTATGGCCAAGCGCCTATATATAAACGACCAGCTGAGTCGCTAATGCGTATTATTAGCGTTGGCAAGCAGCATGAGTCGTGGCTACGCCCAGGTATTGAGCGCTATAGCCAACGCTTGCGTCCGCCATTTACCGCCGAATGGGTGCTGGTGCCGCATTCAACATTGCGCGGTGTGGCGGCACGCCAGGCAGAGTCGCGCCAAATTCTGCAGCGTATTCGCCCGGGCGAGTATGTCATGCTGCTGGATGAAACCGGCCAGCAGTTTAGCTCGCCGCAACTGGCCACGCACATCGAGCGCATGGTAGCGCAGCGCCCGGTTGTACTGGTGATTGGCGGCGCCTACGGGGTAGATGAAACGGTGCATGCGCGTGCTGATATGGTGTGGTCACTTTCCCGGCTGGTACTACCGCACATGTTGGTGCGCTTAGTGTTGATTGAACAATTATACCGCGCCCAGGAAATCTGCCGTGGTGGGCCGTATCATCATAGTTAGTGTAAAACGGTGTGTTACGTGAGTAGTATGACCGTGGCTACTACCTCCAAATGTAGGGCTATACAAGCATACTATTGACATTATTTATAACATGTGGTAGTATATGAACATCACTACCTAACATAGTAAGATAAACACAATGCAACATATCATCGTACATACCACCACAACCATACTGGTTGGCTGCGTTGCCCTGGGTATTTTTTGGCACGACAGTAATCTCGATAAAGCGACGAGCTATGCCCTAGCCCGCCCGGGCCAGACGCAAACTGATGCTAGCAGCAATAATCACAAAGCCGAGGGCCCAACCTCACACCAGCATACGCACCACGACAATGCAAGTTTACAGAGCGTAGACCCGCGCGAAAAGCGCCGCCACCGCTTACACCGGCGTTTAGCCCACCGCATCTGGCGTGATCATATTCACGCCTGGGAACCGCGCAGTTTCCAATATACCATCCAACTTCGTATCTGATACACTAAACCACCGAGCATACAGCTCGGTGGTTTTAGCATAGCATATGGGTGATGGAGCGCTGGCTATGGCTGCAACGCGCTCCCTTCCCTACTGGCCGAGTGCGCTTAACTCTGCCTGCAAGCGCTCTACCAGTTGCTGCGTGGTGTGATGCTGCAGTTCGGTTTCGGCTACTAAATGGGCTGGTGCCTTAGTGCGGTAGTTTTGGTTCGCCAGCCGGGCATGCAATGTTGCCAGCTGCGCTTGGGCGGATTCAAGCCGGGCTTGCAAGTTGGTGCGGTGCTCGTATAGCGTGGCTTCATCAACGGCTAGCCATGCTTGATGTGTACTAGCTGCTAACTTAAGGCCAAATGGTTCATTACTTGCTGTGACTGATTTCAGCTTGCCAAGATGAGCGATTGTATCGGCGTGCTGGGCTACAAAATCATCACTGCGGTGTAGTAGATCGTAACGTTTGCTGCCTGGTAGACTGCTAGCTGCGTTACGGACCTCCTCGACCAAGGTACGAATATCAGCAAACTCACTCACCTGCTCGGGGTCGTATGCCAGTGGCTCTGGCCAGGTTTCACCAGCCAAAAGTGAGTTCACCCACGGCAGCGTTTGCCAGATTGTTTCGGTCACAAACGGCGCAAAGGGGTGGGCAAGCCGCAAGCACGTTTCGAGCACCCAGGCCATAAAGGCGGGATTCTGATTAACCTTGCTGGCTTCGATGTACCAGTCAGCTACGTCGTCCCAAATAACGTGGTAGACAGTCTCCCCTGCCTCGGCAAAGCGAAAGTTTTCTAGGTGCTGCGCCACGGCAGCTGCACCGTTACTAAGCTGCTTGGCGATCCAGTGCTCAGCTGGCGTTTGTGGTGTGGCTTGGTGTGGTGATACGGGTTCGTCGCCAAGTTTACTTAGTGTATAACGGCTCATATTCCACAGCTTGTTGCAGAAATTGCGCCCTGCCACGATTTTTGCTGACTGATAACGCCTGGTTTTGGGCAGCACTGCGGCTGGATACGATCCCCAGGCGTAGGGCATCGCTGCCGTATTCGCTCACAATTTCAATCGGGTTAATGACGTTACCTTTTGATTTACTCATCTTTTGGCCCTTTTCATCCAGCACCAGACCGTTAAAGTACACGTGCCGGAAGGGCACCTGGCCAGTGCGGTAGAGCCCCAACATCACCATACGTGACACCCACGGGAACAGAATATCTGCACCGGTTGCCATCACGCTGGTGGGGTAAAATTGCTGTAGCTCACTCCCCTCGGTAAGGGCGTCGGTGGTAATGTATGGCCATTGCCCGCTGCTAAACCAGGTATCAAAAGTATCTTCCTCACGTATATATGTTGTGCCATTTACTACGATTTCTTTCTGGTCAACACGTGTATCAAAGATCCAGTCGTTGCTATCTTGCTTGTTAACGAAGGCAGGAATTGGAATGCCCCACGGAATTTGGCGGCTAATATTCCAGTCGCGCAGATTTTTAGAGATATTCAATTAGCACACCACGCTTGCTTTCGGGTGTAAAAGTAATCTCGCCGCGTTCAAGGCACTCAATAGCGCGCGCCGCCAGTGGTTTAACGTTTACAAACCACTGCTCTTTAATCATTGGCTGAATCGGCAAACCACTTTTGTAGTCGTAACCAACGGTATGCGTAATGGTAGTCTCGCCACGTAGTAAGTCCTCCCCTTTCAGTAGCGTAATGGTCTTGGTGCGGGCTTCTTCTACGTTTAGACCTGCAAAAGCTTGGCGGTACATTAATCATAGTGCCATCAAAAGCAATCACCTGCAGCGGCGTTAAATTATGACGCTGGCCGACCTCAAAGTCGTTCGGGTCGTGCGCCGGTGTGATCTTAACCACGCCGGTACCATAGCTGGCATCAACGTACTCATCGGCAATAATCGGAATTTCGCGCTGCGTAAGCGGTAGTAGAGCGTGGCTGCCAATCAAGTGTTTGTAGCGTTCATCATCTGGGTGAACGGCAATTGCAACGTCGCCAAACATTGTTTCTGGCCGGGTTGTGGCTACCACAATCTCCCCTATCTTATCGATAAGCGGGTAAGCAATCTGCCATAATTTGCCTTCTTCTTCCTTGTAATTTACCTCAATATCAGAGTAGCTAGTTTGGTAGGCGGTGCTGTAGTTGACGATGCGCTCACCCCGGTAAATCAGGCCATCATCCCACATCTTGCGGAAGGTCGCGTACACAGTATCGATAACTTTGTCGTCTAGTGTAAAGGTTAAATTATCCCAGCTGGCACCAACACCCAGGGCGCGTAACTGAAGCTCCATATTGCCGCGCTGCTTTTCAACAAAGTCCCATACTTGGCTGTAGAGTTGTTCACGTGAAAAATCAAACCGGCTCTTCCCCTGCTCTGCCAGGACTCGTTCGTACACAACCCAGGTTTCAAAACCAGCATGATCCGCTCCTGGCAAATAGACAGCATTATCCCCTTTCATGCGGTGGTAACGCACCAAAATATCCTGGTAATTCATGGTTAGTGCATGGCCAATATGTAAGTTCCCGTTGGCGTTGGGTGGTGGCATAACGATGCTGAATGGCTCGCCCTGCCCTGCTGGCTTAGGGTTAAACACACCTGCGGTTTCCCACATGGCGTAGATATCTGGCTCGTACTGAGCTGGCTCATAGGCTTTGGCTAGTTTCATATGTACTCCTTATTATTCACGTGAAAACACGGCATATAGTAGCGACCGTGCTTGACTTGCTGGTATTATAGCACGGTGTTAGCGCTGCAAGCTACGGAGCTTGCGAGCGATTTGGTAGCTTTTGTACTGCAGTGTTTTGACGGGCATATCGTAAGTGTAGCTCAGGAACTGCTGATGCCCACCGAATGACTTTTTAAAGCGAGTAAACCCAGCCCAGCGGTGGGAAGAATCGGTGCTGTCGGTAATGCCGTAAAAATCAAACAGCTGCTTGCCCTGGCGCTTAGCATCAAAAATGATTTCGGCGAGTAGGGCAGTAGGGGCGTTCAATTTGCGGTGCTCGTAGGTGGCGGCAGCGTAAGCGTAGTAGTTGGTGCTGGGGCCTTCGTAAACAAATGCCGCCGCAATGGGGGAGCCCTCGTAATCAATAAAGTGCAGCGAGCCAGCGTTCTGCTCTAGCAACGTAGCGAATTGGGTAGTAAAGTAATCATCGCTATGGAAGGTGATACCATTGTGCTCTTCGACACTGCGCAGCAGCTTCATAAGTGTTGGGATATCGCGTAGGTTAGTGCTGCGGCGGTAACTCATGCCTTTTTTAGTATAGTTGCGGTAAATGCTACGGTTGTTCTGCTTCATAGCTGCCATCAGTTCATCGGTAGAAGGGGAAAGATCGAGCTGCCAAGTAAGGCTTGGTTGCGAGTAATCAACCTTAACCAGGCCATGGCGGCGCATAGTGCGTTCGGTAACTGGTGTACCGAGTGGCTGTATGCGAGCAAACATAACACCTGGCTGCAGGGCCAGTGCCATCAGTGATTCCAGCGCCACACCGAGTGAATGCTCGTCCTCGGCCTGGGGACCGTAGGGGCAGTACAGACGGGTGATGCGTGATGATTCAGAATCGAGAATCGCGAGGTAGTGCCAGCCCTCGCCGCTGCGAATGAAGGTTTTGTTGCCCAGGGCGGTGTGAAAGGCGGCCCAAGCGGGGGATTGTAAATAGTGCATAAAACTCCTTAAAATAATGTATTAATTACAACATAACATGCCGCACGGCATATACTCCTACGCGAAGCTGGTGATGGGCGCGTGAGCTGGTGGCTCAGCGTCCATGCCTAGGCTGGGGTAGGTTTCGAGGTTGTATGGGTCCACTGGTTGCTGCTGCTGGCTACGATAGTAGGCGAGGGCAGCCACCATGGCCGCGTTGTCGGTACAGAGCTGCATAGGTGTGTATTCGATGGGTGCGTCAATGGCCTGGCGTAGCTGCTGGCGTAGTTCGGTATTGGCGGCCACGCCACCGGCAATCACCACGCTGGCCGGTTGGTAATCGCGGTAGGCACGCTGGGTCGCCCGCACCAATGCGTGCACGGCGGTGTACTGAAAGCTTGCCGCAATATCCACCTGCTGCTGCTTACTTAAGCGCTCTGCCAGCTGGTGTGAGGGAAAGGTGTGGTCCACGCCAGTGATGCTTTGGGCCAGGCGCAGCACGGCCGTCTTAAGACCAGAAAATGAAAAATCATACGGGTTCTGCAGCCGTGCGATTGGCAGCCAGTAAGCGTGGGTATCGCCATGCGGGGCCGCCGCCGCAATACTGGCCCGCCAGGGTAGGGGAGACCGATGATCTTGGCAACCTTATCGAAAGCTTCGCCCACGGCGTCATCCTGGGTGTGCCCAAGTAAGCGAAAGTCACCATGGCCACGGAATAATACCAGCTGGGTGTGCCCGCCGGATACGATCAGCGCCAGCAGTGGGAACTGCGGGGCACGGGCCGGTAGCGCTAAATCACTACCAGTTTGCTGAGTGATAAAATTAGCATACACATGGGCCTCGACATGGTGAATAGGGTAGAGCGGCTTATGCTTAATAAGGGCGATTGTTTTAGCGGTAATGCTGCCAATCATCAGCGAACCCGATAGCCCCGGCGCATAGGTAACGGCAATTGCATCGATATCATCCCAGCTGCACGTGGCGCGGGCAAGTGCCTCGCTAACTACCGCGGTGGCGACCTCCACGTGGCTACGGGCTGCGACCTCCGGCACAACGCCGCCATACTTGGCATGAATATCAATCTGTGAATGCACCACATTACTAAGCAGCCGCTGGCCGTCTTCTACTACGGCAGCGGCAGTTTCGTCACAACTGCTCTCTATGCCCAAAATCCTCACGATACCATAAGTATAGCAAACCCGGGCCCAAACGCCTACCGCTTGCTGGGCAAAGAATATAGCCCAAAACCGCCCAAGCAGTGCTATACTAATAACATGAAAGATACTCTTGTAAAACAGATTCGTGCGCTACTACCCGCCCGCGCCGTTCGTGGGCTGGAAGAAGCCTACCGCCGCACCCGCATTGCCCTAGTGGCAGCGCGCTATGGCAACCCAGCTCGGCACCTGCGCGTAATTGCCGTGACCGGCACCAATGGCAAAACCACAACCATTAATTATATTAACGAAATCTTAAAGGCTGGCGGCTACCGCACGGCAATGTTTTCGACCGCGCTGATTGAGGTTGATGGCCAGCGCCAGCTGAATGACCTGAACGCCACGGTGGGGAGCACCGCCCGTATGCAGCAGTTTTTGCCCAGGCCCGCGATGCCCATGTAGACTATGTGGTGCTGGAAATCACCAGCCACGCACTGGATCAGCACAAGCTTGACGGTGTGCCGATTGAGGTCGCGGCCATGACCAATCTTACCCAAGACCACCTAGACTACCACAAGACAATGGAGCAGTACGCGGCGGCGAAGGGTAAGTTATTCGCCCGCACGCCGCGCTATATTGTGCTGAACCGGGATGATGAGTGGTTTGCCTTCTTCGATAAATACCAAGCCAGCGAGCAAAAATCACCTATGGCCGCGACGCTGATGCCGATGCCCGTATAGCCCACACTAAGCTATACAAAAAGGGTAGCGAAGCCCGCCTGGAGTTTGACGGCCAAGCGCCAGTAGAGCTAGCTACCTACTTGCCTGGAATGTTTAATATATACAACATGGCGGCGGCGGCCAGTGTGGCGCACCTGCTGGGGGTAAGTAGCAAGGATATCATCACCGGCGTGGCAAACCTAGAGGGCGTGCCTGGGCGGTTTGAGCGTATTACCGCCGGCCAGCCCTACGATGTAATTGTGGATTATGCCCACACACCGGATGCGCTGGAGCAACTGCTAGCATCCACCAAGCGCATTACCAAGGGTCGGGTACTGCTGGTATTTGGCGCTACGGGTGACCGCGACAAAGCCAAGCGCCCGATTATGGGCGGGATTGCTGCCCGGCTGGCTGACCGTATATTTGTGACGGATGAAGAAAGTTATAACGAAGACCCCGGTGTGATTCGCCAGGCTTTGATGCAGGGCATTACTAAGGAGGGCGCCCAGGCCAAGACGGAAGAAATTGCTGACCGCCGGGCTGCCATTGCGGCTGCGCTGAAAGCAGCCCGCCCTGGTGATACGGTGCTGATTACCGGCATGGGGCACGAGCAGTTCCGTATTATTAACGGCCAGCGCCAACCCTGGAATGATGGCCAGATTGTGCGTGAACTTCTGCATCAGTCTGCAGCCAGCACCACAGATACGCACGCCTAGGTAGCGTGGGTGCTCTGTGGCACTCAGCATAGCTGTATTGGTCAAAGCGGCTTTATTCTTTGCCTGTGGCTAGGTATTCAGCAATCATAGTGCTGTAGGCCAGCATTTTTTCGTCGTTACACAGGCCAGTGGCAATTTGCGGCGCCCGGTTAACTTCTAGAATGTAGTATTCGCCCGTTGTGGTATCCTGAATCAAATCAACCCCAGCCACTTCAAGCCGCTCTGCCTTTGGCAGCTTGCTCGGCTATTTTGAATCACATCGCTCGGGATATCCTTCAGGTCAATCATCGTCGGCCGTGCCGCCTTGCGAGGTATTATTCAGGTGCGAGCCCTCCTTGCCCCTTTCGTAGCAGAACAAGCCGTAGCTTATGCCCAAGCACCAGGAACCGGTAGTCGCCGTTGTTTGGAATATATTCCTGGATGATCATCGGCACACCTGGTAGGCTCTGCAAAATCTCGTCCATATGCTGGAACGACTGCACCAAAAAGTTATTGTTGCCCTTGCTGCCGAGATCGGCCTTCATGATAAGCGGGAACTGCAGGCTGCTGTTTTTGACCGCGGCTGCCAAATGCTGCTGGCTCGCGTAGATAGTGCGCGGCGTGCGGAAGTGCTTTTGGCGTGCAAATGCGCAGGCCAGCTTGCCCCGGCCTTCGGTCAGCAAGTAGCTATCGGTGAACGGCACACCCTTTAGGTGTAAATAATGCGCCACCGCAATGCCGTATTCTATGGCGTCGCCTACCTTACGCAGCAGTACCAAATCAAAGTCGGCAATATCGTAGCCCTCGGTAGGGTGGTAGATTGCGGAGCGTTCGCCATCGGCCACATACACCAGCTGGTCGAGGGCGGTAATCGTCACGTCCACATCATCCAGCAGGCGGCCCAGCCATTCGCTGAGACCATGCCAATGGAAAGCTCGTCTCATCCGCTGGCTGCGTGCTTACGATTACTAAAACTTTCTTCATACTTTTACTCCTTAGTCTACCGTAGTGCCCTTATCATACAATATACGGGCCATGTTTGGTAGGTAGCACTGTACCGACATTAGTATTAGCGTTCGGGTGTGTAGCGTCATTCCTAGGTTGCCGTTTGCTGTGAATTTGGCACGATGGCAGGCGTAAGCATATTGCATTTTAGTATAAGATGTGGTAATATTACTACATAACGTCACCATAATTTGTGGCTGAATGCAAGCACAAGCCGTGCCCGGTTATAACTAATAATAGACAAAGGAACCTCACTATGCTACGCCGCCGTCCGCAAGAAAACTCCCCCGCTAAACAGCAGGAAATCAACCAAACGCTGTCCGCTAACCCCGAGGAGGCTGCTCAGTATGAGCTACTAACAGGCCAAAACTTTGCCGTTTTTGGTGAAACCGGCCGTTGGGATGATGAGTACGTCCGCTTCCGCCACATACAAGATACCGACCGTATGGTGGCTATACTGGATGGCACAATCGAAAAGCGTGCTATTGAAGACCCGGACAACCCAGAGCGTTCGCATCAGGCACCAGATAGGGTCATTGCACTTGATAAATCAGGCCGACCACTGAAAGATCTAGCTGCAGCTTTCTGGGACTTGTGTGCTAAAGATGATAGCACTATGCCGCCATTCGACTTTTTGAACATCGACCGTATGGACTGGTTGCAACGTATGGGCTATACGGCAGCCGAGGCCGAAAGTAGTGCGTCTAAAACGCTTGATATGAATGCAGTGAGCCAAGAAGACATTGCCCGCATTCGCGCCTATTTTACTGAAGGTGATTTGCCCGAAGAGAACTGGCAGCAAGCTGTATGGGACATGCCCACTCGGCTCGATGGCCAGAATATTCTGGTGCTGGATGAAGTGAAGAACAGTGGCGCTACACTAGAGGTAGCTACCAAGTTGATTAAAGCTGCTGTGCCTGAAGCAACTGTATCTGGCGACTACTTTTGGACCGATAAAACTCAGCGTACGGTAGGCTACGATCAGGCTGAAAGCCAGTACGGTACTGTGCCGATTTGGTACAACCGCGACAGTGTGTGGGGTCGTGGTGTGGGTGATGTTGATCCGGCGTACTATGCTCACCAATACGAGCAAGATCCTACTAGCGATCGTCGCAAAGCTCTATTAGCTGCCTTTGTGCTGAGTGCACCGCATCACGATAAAGAGACCTTTACTCTGCAGGTGGATGAAGCTTATGAGCAATTAACGCGCGATATTCGCCGAATGGCCTTTGCACTACCAGGGTGGGGATTTGCCGGTTATTCCAAGCCCTGATCGGCCCGATGACAACTGGGATGAACGCATGGCCCTAGTAAGCCAAAAACTGGCTACGATGTCATGGAACTCACCAGCTATATGCGTTGGCGCGCTGGTCAGAATGAGCAATAGTTGATAATATGGCGGTGGCGTCTGCGAGCCTCGTACCACGATCTTGCCTATTAACACAAAAGTAAAACACCCCCGCTTGCTATGAGCGGGGGTTTTGGGCTAAGCAAATGTAATGATGAGCGCGCCAGTCTGGCGTTCAACGGCACCCGCGTTGTATGTTAGCGTACAATCGCAGGTTATGCCACCAAACTCGACGGTACCATCAACTCGTTAGCCCGTTAGGGCCCCATGGGCTGCTGTGACGCACTGTTATGGTGCGCCATGCTAGCGGCATAGGGCCAATGCGGGGCATACCGCCCAGCTGCCAGCCGGTACGCACTCTAATGGTGCCGCCGGGTTCGGGCGCAGCGGGTAGCCCTTGTGTCAAACGCGGGCAGCACTTCGTAGCGGAGGCGCTGCCCACTATTGCTATCGGTAATGGCTGTGATGGCCATCACCTCCCTTCTATATAGGTGGATAATAGCTTTGTTACTATACCACGCGTACAAGCGCATGGCAAGAAAATCCCCCGCCCGGGGTGCATGATTATACATGCGGGGCAGGGGTAGGGGCTAGATACCGGTTAAGGTAAAGCCCCCCTTAATGAGGTATGTTATCACCTCCTCTCGGGTGTTTGGCGGTAAGCCATCGAAAGCGTCGCTCTCGATGGTCAAATAGTGGGTGTCCGGGTACGTGAGCCTAAGCTCACGTGCCAAGCTTTCGTTAAAAGCTTGGCTGCCCCTGGGATGCAGCCACTAGTGTATACAGGATAATATCCTGCATAATATGACTCGTAATCGTTTCTACCGTTTTATACGTCACAAAACCCTCCTGGGTTGTACAGGTATTCAAAGTAACACCCGTAGAATGTACATGCGGCGGATGCGCGCAATGCTTGCATTATAGAATAATTATGCCTTTGTGGCAAGGTGTGTGCGGGTGGGTTATATGGCTCGTTAACCCCTGTTGGCCAGGGTGGGTCGCGTGGGTAGATCGCGTTGTAGCAGTAAATAATTATAAAAAGTTATTGACTTTTACTAAAGATTGTACTATAGTCTACTTATCTGTTCTGTTAGTGTGTGCTAAAAACCTGTGGCTATGTGTGGCTACAGGTGGCATGCCAGGAGCAGACGTTCTTGTACAAGTGCCCCTTCTTTAATTTAAGAGGGGGCTAGAGAGTTAGGAGACGCTAGATGAGCGTTTTTTTCGTAAGGTTGCAGCAACTGCTGCGGCCTAGTTTTTGACCGCTAGGGGCGTTCAGCCCCGTAGCCAGTGCTCAGGAGGAACCGGTGGTTGAAACTGTGTCCCCGGCCCCCGAGGTCGCGGACACTACCACCACCCTCCCTCCGGGGACGGTGACGGTGGCCCCCAGAGACCGCCTCGCCGTCCAAGTCTCAGGCAGCGGAGCCCAGCTGCGGCTCCCAAGCCTGAGCCCTGCTCCCAGTGGCGGACCCGGGCAAAGCCGTGGCTGGGCCCCGGCCGCGGAGGGTGCGACAGAATGCACCCCGCGGTGAGCGTCCAGGAGGGTCAATCCCTCCGCAGCTGGTCGAAGGTAAACATGTGACCTTCGCTGGCTGTGGCATGGAGGCTGGGGAGGTAGCTACGGCTACCTTCCCGGAGAACAGTCGCACTGGCCTTTCAGGAAGGTGTCTATGACATCTTTCTGAAAGATTCCAACCGAAGGTTGGGATTATTGAGGCCCAGCCGGGCCAGTGCCACTTTTTCCGCTTTACCGAAAGTGTATCGCATTGGAATGCCAATGTGTACACCTCCGTGAAGCAGGTTGAAATCGGTGACCTATCTATAGTCACCGATTTCAACGGGGTCAAAAAGACCCATCGCGTTGGGGACCGTGTCCTCGATTGCGGTGCTGACTGCCAGCCCCCACGGGAGGCTGGCGCCCACGAAAAAGTGGGCATCGTTCGAGAACAGCGGGGGCAGATTGCTTACCAGTTGTGGCTGGTAAGTAATGAGAAATACGAGTCGCTTTCACAGATAAAATTGCTGATGGCAAACAGTGAATTCTATCTGCAGTTCTCTTAACCAGTGGCGTTTTGAGAAACAAAGGGCCGCCGCTCCAACAAGTCCCAGATAGGGGCGAAGTTGGACTCGGTCAAGGCAAGCGTAGACTGCTCGCCGACGGAGTGGCGTGTCACCTTCACCAACGTCCCGGCCAACACCTGGTTACAGGTGGACGGTTGGGCACAGCCCCTCAACAAGGGGCTTGTAGATGAAGCCCGCGGGCTTCACTACTACGGTGATACCGGCACCATTGCCGGTAAGCCGTGGAATGCCCGCGCTTACGTCTTCGGCGGTGGCGGTACCGCGTGGCAGGCGCTGCCACCGGCGCCAAAAAAACCACACCACCAAGCACGCCGTCGGCACCGTCACGACGCCGGCCACCACGCCGGCTAAACCGAGCAGCACCAAGCCCGCGCCGCCGTCGTCTTCCTCAAAGACAACGACGCCCAGCAGCTCCACCCCTAAACCACCCGCTACCACCGAGCCTACGCCAGGGCTCAAGCAGTGGCGGTGGCAAGGGCGGCAGCTCCAGCAGCACCGGCAGCAACTACTTCGGTAGTTCGGCTGGTAGTAGCCAGCGGCTCATCACCGCTGCACTCAGCAGCGGTAACAGCTGGTTACTGAGTTGCTTCCCCTTCCTGTTTGGATGGGGGAGCGCAGGTGCTGCTGGCTCCGCTGCCGGTAGCAGCAAGGTAGCTCCGGCACCAGCTCGTCCAGCTGCCCCGGTGCAGCAGGCCCCGGTGATCGGTGCGGTGGAGCAGCCGGCAATTACGCCGGTCGCCCACCAGGCCCCGCAGCCCCAGGCTGCCAGCCGCACAGCCTTGGCCAATACCGGCGTTAGCGGGGTGCAAATTGCACTCGCTTTGGCCGGTCTGGCTCTTCTTGGAGGGGCGGCGCTGCTCGTGCAGCGTAAGCGCTCCTAACTCTCTATGTCCATCGCCCCGAGCTTCATGGCTCGGGGCCTTCTTTTTATTGGCATTATAGCAGCGCCAGCACACGCCGTTACGCCCGTTATAATACCAGGTCCCTACAAGCAGAGGCGCGTAAATTAGCACTCTACCCTTGCAAGTGCTAACTGTTTTGGGTACAATGGGGTTACATAGTTAATTAAACGAACACGGAGGAACACCCAACATGAGTTCACCAATCAAACCGCTGGCTAGCCGCGTGGTTGCAACCCGTAAGCAGGCGGAAGAAAAAACGGCCAGTGGCTTATTCTTGCCCGAAAGCTCGAAAGAAAAACCAGTGCTTGCCACAGTGGTAGCAGTTGGCCCAGAGGTAACGGCAGTCGCGGTGGGTGACACCATTGTGTACAAAGAATACACCACCACCGAGCTAACGGTAGATGGCCAGGAATATTTGATTGTGAAGGAAGATGACGTACTGGCAACAGTATAGAAAGGAGAACGATAATGGCGAAAAAAGTTTTTTATGGTGATGATGCCCGTGCCCGCGTACTAGGCGGCGCCGAGGCTCTATACAATGCCGTTAAGGTAACCTACGGCCCCAAGGGCGGTAATGTGGTAGTCAGCAAAAGCTACGGTGCACCGACCGTAACGCACGATGGTGTAACGGTGGCCGATAGTGTCGACCTACCCGAAAACGACGACGAAACCCTGGGCTACAAAGTTGGTGCCGAGCTGATTAAGCAAGCTGCTAACAAGCTGAACAAGGTAGCTGGCGATGGTACCACCACTGTAACGGTGCTCACCTACAACATTCTGAAGGAAGCCAACCGCTTGATTGCCGCTGGCCACAACCCACAGGAACTGCGTAAGGGGATTGAAGAAGCTGGCCGCGAAGTAGTAGCCGAGCTCGAAAAGCTAACCGAGCCAATCGAAGGCAAGCCAAGCCGCGTGGCCGAGGTAGCGACGATTTCTGCCGGTAGCCAAGAGATTGGTGATTTGATCGCCGAGGTGATTGCCAAGATCGGCAAAGACGGCGTGGTAACCGTTGAAGCCGGCCAGGCGCTCGAAATGGAAAGCGAAGTGGTCGAGGGCTTTAGCATTGACCGCGGCTTTACCAGTGCACTGTTCGTAACGGATGTCAACCGCCAAGAAGCTGTGTTCGAAAAGCCAGCTGTGGTGGTAACGGATAAGAAGCTATCCAGCATTCAGGACGTGGCGCCAATCCTGGAGAAGCTGGCCCAAGCGGGTAAGAAGGACCTGGTACTGATTGCCGAAGAAGTTGAGGGCGAAGCTCTGAGCATCATGGTGCTGAATAAGCTCAAGGGTGTGTTTAATAGCGTCGCCATTAAAGCCCCAAGCTTTGGCGAGCGCCGCAAGGAAGTCTTTGAAGATATTGCTGTGCTGACCGGTGCAACCGTAGTGAGCGAAGAGCGCGGCATGACATTCGATAACACTGGTATGGAAGTAGTTGGTTCTGCCCGCAAGGTGATCGTTGGCAAGGACGAAAGCACTATTATAGAAGGCGCCGGTAGCAAAGACGCCGTCGAGGCCCGCATTGCCCAAATCACCATGCAGGCCGAAAACGCCACCAGCAGCTACGACCGCGAGCAGTACGAGCAGCGCGCCGCAGCCCTGAGTGGCAAGGTTGCCGTTATTAAGGTGGGCGGCGCGCAGCGAGACAGAAATCGACGAGAAGAAGTTCCGCGTTGACGATGCCGTTGCCGCAACCAAGGCAGCCCTGGCTGAAGGTATTGTGGCCGGCGGTGGCGTTACGCTGGTGAACCTGGCTGGTAGCATTGCAGCCGATGGTACCGATTCGCGCAGCGCTGGCAAGGTTATCCTGAAGAACGCCCTTAAGCAGCCATTTGTGCAGATTACCACCAACGCTGGCTTCAATAGCCAAGCCCTGCTTGCCCAGGTAGAGGCCGCCAAGCCAGGCCAGGGTGTGAACGTTATGCAGCCAGAAGCTGGCCTGGTGGACGTGAAGAAAGCTGGCGTGATTGACCCTGCCCGCGTCACTAAGGAAGCCATTCAGAACGCCGTTTCGATTGCGGCTACGGCGGCAACTATGGGCGCCTTGGTGGTTGACGTGCCAGAAAAGGAACCAGCCGCACCAAGCATGGGCGGCGGTATGCCCGGCATGGGGATGATGTAGTATATACACCATCCTTGTGGCTGCGACCGGGCCAGCCGACTACGTAGTTTGGCCCAAGCACTGGTGGGTAGTAGGCCCACAATGAAAGAACCCACCCCTGTCATATGGGGTGGGTTTTGGGTCATTCGGCCAGATAGTCGCGCAAAGTTTGCGCGGGCCGGGTTGACCCGATGTTGGTAATTATGTAAAGGAGTGGGGATGCGCTTCCCATGTTTTCAAGCAGCTCATGTAGCTGCTTGAGTTCGTCTTTGAAAAGTCCGTCACCTCCTTTCTGGTGAAAAACAATGTATATTCGACTTCTTTTTCATCAATACAGGGAGTCAAAATGACCCGTCATCAAGCATGAGGCTTTGTCAAATCGTCACAGCAGTATTCGCCGTAGTGGTTTGCTCGCTGCTGATCATTGACGAAGAGAATGCACATACGCTTTTCCTCCCAAAAAGAACAATTGGCCGGGTTGCCAATGTATGGGTATTATATAACGCTCGTCGCGCGGGGTCAAGCATCTGCTATAATAAGAGTATGTATACCATCTTTGTGCAAATCGCCAGTTACCGGGACGACGAGCTGCCAAAAACCATCGCTTCGTGCCTGGCCTATGCTGCCCACCCGGAGCGTTTGCGCTTTGGTATCGCCAGCCAGGATGGCCCCGAAACCCACGGCCAAATTGCCCAGTATGCCCACGACCCACGGTTTCGGATTGCCGATATTTGGTGGCGCGATTCACGCGGTGTAGGGGTGGCCCGTAATATTACCGACCGCCAGTATAAGGGCGAGGATTTTTACCTACAGATAGATTCGCACATGCGGTTTGCCAAGGGGTGGGATGAGCGCTTGGTGGCTGAGTGGCAGCGCTGCAATAACCCGCGCGCGATTCTTTCTGCTTACCCGCCGGCTTTTAAATACGACGATAACGACCACGAAGTCTTTATCGAAAGCTTACCAAACCGGCTAATTGTACACGACATGTTTATGGGGAATATTCCGATCTTTTTTTGGCAGTGCTATTACTGGTGCAGCCACACCGCAGCTAGCTGCTTTTCGCGGCCGGTGGGTTCCAGTTTGGGCCCGGTGCCGCCTGTGTGGAAGTGCCGTACGAGACCAAGCATTTGCTTTTATCGGCGAAGAGATCGTCCATAGTTTGCGCCTCTTTGCGGCCGGCTATAGTATTTACGCCCCCGTGGACCAAGTTGTGTCGCACCTGTATATTCGCACCAAGAACCAAAAGAACGCCCACCACTTTTGGCAGGATTTTATGGATGATGCCGAGCTAACGCCAATTTACCACGCTATGAACAAAAAGAGTTACTCCCTGGTGCGGCGCTACTTGCAGGGGCAAGGCTAGTGTATCCCCGGCCACCGTGCGCCGGTTCGAAAAACTTTGCTGGCGTTGACTTTTACCCGCTACCTGGTGCACCCAGCTACCTACAATATGCCGCCACTACCAATGGCGCGCGATGATGCGTGGCGAGCCCAGGCCATTGCGCCGGTTAAACAAGCTGCGTAGGGTTTGGCGTGCCACCCCATGCGCGTGGTGTGCCGCGCGAACGCCCGGGAGCCTAGGGTAAGGCAGACGTCAGCCATACTAAAAACCACCCGCTGGGTAGGCGAGTGGTTTTACACGTGGAAAAGAATATAAGGATTTAGCTGTTGGTTTGTGCGCTTGATTTATTCGCTAGGTAGTCGATTTCTTTAATGATATCGAGTAGTGCCATAGCGCGGCGGCTTGGGTCCTCAATCTGGCGGGCGATTTCGTGAGCCGGCGCGATCAAGGTTTCGTCATCTGTTGTACGGATTAACAACAGGGTATGTATCGAACTTCTCTTCGGTTGGTAATACCAATTTATCAACCAACGGGCGAAGCCCAGTAATTGCTGCCATTTTTACATCGTCTAATTGCACGTGACCATCCTCACTCTTCTTTATGTTAGTACTTGCGGCCGCTGTGGCGGCTTGCTTTTTGCTTTGGGTTGGCGAATTTGGTGCGCCAGCCAACGCAGTGGCCATGTTGTTGGATTGATTGTCGTCTGGTTGAATATTCATCCCCACCCCTAATTGTGTATTACATTCTTTCTATAAATATTGTATCATTGTACGTAGACATAAGCAATATGAAAGAAGGGTGAATATGCTGGATGATAGTAAAATTATACAACAACGTGATCCACAACAGGCGCTAGAGGTAGCCGCCAACCAGTGGCAGCAGGCGGCGGCCGAAGTAGAAATTTACAACGCTGCGCATGATCACCGTAAAATCGACAACGTTGTGGTAGCTGGTATGGGCGGCTCGGCGCTGGCAGCGTTGCTAGTGAAGAACTGGCTAGAGCCGGTGCTGGGTGTGAGTATCGAAGTGTGCCGCACCTACGAGCTGCCAGGCTACGTTGGGCACAACACCCTGGTGATTGCAAGTAGTTATTCTGGCAACACCGAGGAAACACTCAGCTGCTACCAGCAGGCTATGAGTAGCGGCGCGCCGGTGGCGGTAATTGCCAGCGGTGGCAAGCTGCTCGAAGACGCCCAAGCCCAGGATGTGTGCAACGCGGTGCTGCCGAGCGGTATGCAGCCACGCATGACCACACTGTATGGCGTGCGTGCCGTGCTAAAGATGCTCAGCCACTTTGGTGTATGTAGTGAGGATTACTACAACCAGGTTGCGAGCTACAGTGACTGGCTACAGGCAGAGAGCCGCCAGTGGCTGGCGAGCGTATCAACCGAGCAAAACGCCGCTAAGCAAATTGCACTCAGCAGCGTTGGTAAAACGGCTATTTTTTACGCCGGGCACATTATGGCACCGGTGGCTTATAAGTGGAAGATTAGCTGGAACGAAAACGCCAAGAATGTGGCCTTTTGCAATGAGCTGCCAGAATTTAACCACAATGAATTTATGGGCTGGGCGAGCCACCCGGTCGAAAAGCCATTTGCTGTGTTTGACCTAGTAAGCCAGTTCGAGCATGAGCGGATTAAAAAGCGCTTTGTGGCCAGTGAGCGGCTGCTAAGTGGTAAGCGCCCCAAGGCTAATGTGGTGAGCCTGCAGGGTGATACGGTGCTGGCCCAGATGCTGTGGGCGAGTGTGCTGGCGGACTTTGCAAGTATCTACACGGCTATTCTGAACGGTATCAACCCCACACCGGTGGAGCTGATCGAGAAACTGAAGGCCGTGCTGGCAGAGGATTAATCTGGTACAAAAAAGCCCCCACCCGGGCCAAAACCGCACCTGGCATATAAGCCAGGGGGTAAGGCTGGGTGGGGGATGGAGGCTATAAGTTAGTTAGAACCTGTTAGCCTTCTGACGAAGATAGTCTATCACCTCCGGTGGGACTCGAAAATCTTCATGAAGCGTTACAGGAAACGCTTCTGTTTTTAGTACATGCTGCCCGTAGTTTATGGTGATACTATGGGTTTGTGCTTTTACGTGTTGTATACTGTTGAGGCAAAATAACCTCAACAGCGACTTGGTCGTATTGCCAAATCAGCTTGATAGCTGACATTTTCAGCAGCTCAATGAGCTGCTGAAAATATGTGATCCGCCGCTGAGTGGGAAACCCCCCACTCAGCAGCAGTACCACCGGGCGTACCGGCCAGGAGATCACCTGTCCGGTACGATTTTTCTCAGTTGTGTTAAAACCGAGAACAGCGTTATACAAGTCGCGAGCATTCATGTCAAATTCCCCTTCCTGGGGTGCGGCACCTCAAAGCCCTGGTGCATCGGGCGTTGATTGTTTATAGTAACAACCCTGGCCCTATAGGAAGGCCAAGGCTTACTATAGCGGCTAGTGCTGCCTGTGTCAAGTGCTGAGTGGGCATACAATACCCCCACACTCGGCGGGGGTAGTTTGGAATAATATAGTGGCTGTACAGGGGTGCAGCGTGTGGGTAGCGTGCGGCCTAGTGGTACTGGCGTAGTGCAACAATCGGGTCCTTGCCAGCAGCGCGTAGGGCCGGGTAGAGGCCAAACAGCGTCCCTACTAATATGGATACACCCAGGCTCGCCACTGGAATATGCCAGCTGATGCCAGGTGCGAATGGCAGCATACTGCTGACAGCCAGGGCAGCCCCGTAGCCCAGCACAAGACCCAGAATGCCACCGCTGACACTCATAGCCAGGGATTCAATCAAGAACTGGATGGTAATATGGTAGTTGCTGGCGCCGACGGTTTTGCGAATACCAATTTCGCGCGTGCGCTCGGCGACACCCACCAGCATAATATTCATAATACCAATGCCGCCAATCAGCAGTGATACAGCCGCCACGATTGAGGTAGTAATGCCAATGGTGCTAAATAGCCGCGAGGTTGGCTCGGCGATAGATTTACCACGCAGCACAGTAAAGTCGGTTTCGTTATGGTGGGTTTCGGTCAGCTTTTTGGTCAGCTCCTTCGTTACGGTGCCCAGGGTGTCGGCGTCCTTGGCCTGAACGTTAATTTGGCGGATTTGGGCCACACCTTGGTTAAAGCTCTTGCCGTTTTCGAGGCTAATAAAGGCGGCTCGGTTGGCATCGAAATTATTATAGTGTACGGATGATTTAACCGGAGCGAGCACGCCCAGCACGGTAAACTGCTGCCCGTGAATACGCATGGTTTTGCCAATGGCCTGTTCAGTCCCGAATAGGTTAATGGCTAACTGGTTACCAATCACAACCGCGCTGCTGCTCATGTCTTCTTCGAGGAACTGGCCTTCGCGTAGTTCAAAGCGCGCGATGTCGTTAAAGCTGGGGGTGGTAGCCACAATTGGGGAGTGGCGGACGGTTTCGGTGCTGGAGGTCATAGCGGCGGTGATGGACATCAGCGGGGCAGCGTGCACAACGCCATCGGTGCGGCGCACCGCCTCAAAGTCGTGCTCTGTCAGTGAGCTGGCGCTAAAGGATTCACCGGCCATGGTAGAAACAGCTTCTTGAATGCTGGTGGGCTCGTGCGGGGCGCCGGGGCGAATCACCGCAATATTGCCGCCAAGATCATCAACCTGGCGGGTGATCAGCTCGGTAGCGCCGTAGCTGAGGGCCATAATCGTTGTCATACACGCAACACCAGCGTAATACCCAGGATGGTCAGCAGGGTGCGCAGGCGGTTGGCGCGCAGGGCCTCGTTGGCGTTGCGAATGTGGTTAGCAACTAGTAAACGCATTATTTGCTCGCTTTCTGGTGGTTAGATTGATGTTTGCGCTTTTTGCCCTTCTTCTTTTTGCTATGGCGGGGGCTGGGCTCGCTGGTTGGTGGCGTGGCAGGAGCTGGCTCGCTATCCGGGCTAGTGATTTCGCTCGGTGTGGTGTGCTCGTGTGCGTCATCCGCTGCTGGCTCGGTGGGCTTGTCTTCATCGCTATCTTGGCTCACCAGGCTACCCATGCTAAATGGGTTCGGGTCATCCTTGCGGTGGTCGCCAAGGGTAGCGGTTTTGGGCACTGTGCTGTGGGTGCTGGTGCTATGGCTGGTTTTGTGAGCCTTGGCTGATTGGCTATCGCGATTGGTCGCGCGCTCCTTTGAATCGGTAGCAATGCGGCCATCCAGCATGGTAATAACGCGGTCGGCATAGGTGGTGATATCTGGGTTATGGGTCACCATGATGATGGTGTTGCCGCGCTTATGAATATCGCTGAGCTCTTCCATAATAATATGGCTGGATTTTTGAATCTAGATTACCAGTTGGCTCATCCGCCAGGATGATGGACGGGGAATTAACCAGGGCGCGGGCAATCGCCACACGCTGGATTTGCCCACCACTCAGCTGCCAAGGGCATGTAGTACTCGCGCTCCTGCAGGTGGAAGGCCTTGAGCGCATCGCTGGCCATACGCAGGCCCTTTAGGCGCGGAATACCGGTGTAGGTGAGCGGCAGGGCTACGTTATCGATCACCGATAGGCGGGAAACCAGATTAAAGTTTTGGAACACGAACCCAATTTTATCGCTCCGGATATGCGAACAGCGCGCACTGGTAAGCTTGGACACGCTCTTGCCTTCTAGTTCGTAGCTGCCTTCATCTGCCTTATCCAGCAGGCCAAGCACATTCAGCAGGGTGGTTTTACCACAGCCACTTGGCCCCATAATGGCAATAAATTCACCTTTATTCACGGTTAAGTCAACACCATCAAGCACGGTGTGTTCGGCATCGCCCACGCCGTAGCGCTTAATAATGCCCGTAAGAGATATTACTGGTTCGGTTTTTTTTGTCATCGCACCTATATTATACGGGAAAAGCGGGTAAAATCACAACCGTTAGAATAATAAACGTATAAATTTGGTATAATACCAGGTAGGGAAGGATGCAGGAGTGGTTGAACTGGCACGCCTGGAACGCGTGTAGGGGTGCAAACCTCTCGAGGGTTCGAATCCCTCTCCTTCCGCCAGAACGAGTACCACGGGCCGGTGCCGTGCCATCAGGGCAGCCCGGTGCGACACGTACGGATATTAATATAATACTCATGGTATACTAACATTATGCAACCGAATGATCAGCGCCGCCAGCCGGCTCAACCTACCCAGCCTGTGCCAGCACGCATGCCGCAGGACTCAACACCAACCTCAGTGCCGGGGCGCGCCCCAGCCGAACCCACGGAGCGCCATGTACCACTGGTAGCGATGGATCCGCTCGCTGGTATGCAGGGTCAGCCAGAGGCTAGCAATCTACCAGGGTAACCAAACCGGGGCAGATACAAACGAGGCCCCAACTGCCCGCCCAGCCCCAGCGCCGAACGCTCAGGGTGGTAGTAAGCACGAAATTAGCTGGAGTGCCAAGGAGTATATTTCGCCAGATAAGAATACGCTGTGGTATATTATACTGGCTCTTTTGGTGGTGGCTATCATTGCGGTCGATGTCCTGCTGATGAAATCCTTTACCGTATCGGTGTTGGCGGTAACAATCGCCGTTGCCCTGGTGGTGATGTCCGTGCGCCCAGCCCGCACCATTACCTACACTATGACCGATACCGGCCTGTATGTCGATAAGCAATTTTTGAAGTTTGCGGATTACAAAGCCTTTGGCCTGGTGCATGATGGCAAGGGCAATACCATTATGCTGATACCGGTGCAGCGTTGGATGCCGGGCTTCTCTGTCTACTTCCCGGCCGATAAGGGCGAGGTGATTGTGGATTTACTAGCCCAAAAGCTGCCCAACCAAGCCGTGAAGCTTGATTTAATGGATAAAATCGCTAACACCCTGCGCTTGTAGCCCACTGCTGGCCCGGGGTAGGGTAGCTACTGGCCGGGCCGCAGCGCACCCTACACCACATGGCGAGCCCGGCGGCCAAGGGGCTTGCCACCGGGGGTACAGCCTGCTATAATAGCCCACATACGCACCCGTAGCTCAGCTGGATAGAGCGTTGGCTTGCGGAGCCAAAGGTCATAGGTTCGAATCCTGTCGGGTGTACCATGGAATTATTACCACCGTTTGCACTACGTAAGCGGTGGTTTTGCGTTATAGCTGTATGTATGGTATGGTAGTGGTACCTTGCATGGTGCAAGGCGCACCTCGGCGCAATCCCGTGCCAGGTTGTTCATTCGATGCCTTAAGGAGGCGTTTATATTATGGCTGGAATTATGCCACTCGCGGAAGGCCCTGTTGATTGGATCATTTCGGTCAGGGGTGACCTTATCGGTACCGGCTGGGTACTTTAGACTTGAGGAAGGAGGTGACTTTTTCCTCGAAACCACCGAGCTTGGCCCCCAGCGCGAAGCTGTCCACATTGAACTGTGGACCCCGGATGAGCGAACGAAGCTCCACGAGACAGTGCCCATCCCCGGTACTGTCCGTTGTAACCCGGGGGAGCCATGCGAAGCGTGGCACCTGTACCAGCTTCGCCATGAGCAATGGCGAGAGGCGGTGGTTGAAAAAATGCAAGAGCTCGCTGAAAAAGGCGGGCATTGCACAGAAATCAGCTCAGCTATACAAAGCTGAGCAAGTATGGATACATTGTATCCTACAAAGGCCGCACAACCTAGGAGGTGATTCACCCCGCTCAATACGAGCGGGGGTTTTCTTGGGTTAGGTGACGATGACGCCCACCTAAAGGCGAGCCGGCTAGTATAATGCAGGGTTCCTGAGCGGATGTGTGCTATACTAGGCGTAGCGTGGAGAGGTGCAGGAGTGGTTGAACTGGCTTGTCTCGAAAACAAGTGTGCCGCAAGGTACCGAGGGTTCGAATCCCTCTCTCTCCGCCATGCATAGAATCGTAGCGCCCGCAGGCCCTAGGCCCGCGGGTTTTTATGTGCCACCAGGCCGCTACGCTAGGCACGTGCTGGAGTAGTAGGGTAAGAGCATAAGCGTGTGGTGAATTTTACCCGGCCAAAGGCTTGAAACCTACATATATAGTGGTTATTATAGAAGGTAGACACTATATATGTAGTGCACCATCAATAGCAACACAAAGCAAATGGGGCGAGGGAAAGGCCGTAAGGTCTGTTTTTTATGCCCAAAATACAGAAGGAGGACGGGGATATAATGGCGCAAATACAGGTGGAAGAGCCCGGCGGTCGTAAGGTAGCGTTTGATAGTACACGGCTCAACCGCAGGTTGCTGGCAGCTAGCGAGGGCCTGCCGGGGCAGATAGAAAAGGTAGCCCAGATTGCCAGTGATACCGCCCAAGCGATCTTTGATGGTATCACGACCGAGCAGCTCGCCCAGGCTACGATTGATGCGGCCCTACAGAATGTGAAGGACGACCCGGACTACGACACCATTGCCGCCCGCTTGCTCCTGCGCAGCATTTACCAGCAAGTCCTGGGTAGCTACGAAACGCCGGCTGAGCTGGCCGAACTGCACCGCAGCCAGTTTGCGCACTACCTAGCGCGTGGCGTCAGGCTGGGCCTGCTGGATGCACGCATGAACGATGCAGCGATCTTTGATATTCCCCGCTTGGCCGCCGCTATCGACCCAAGCAAGGATGAGCTCAGCAAGTACCTTGGCGTAGTAACTAACAAAAACCGCTATGCCCTGCGCAAGGGGAGTGGCCAGCCGCTGGAGGTACCGCAGTATACCCACATGCGCATTGCGATGGGCCTGAGCTACAACGCACCCGACCCGACCGCTAGCGCGCTTGATTTTTACCAGCACATGGCCAACCTGGATTACCTACCCGGTGGCTCTACCCGGGTGAATGCTGGTGGCGCCCACCCGCAGCTTTCTAACTGCTTTGTGATGAACGTGGACGACGATATGGAATCGATTGCCCAGAGCGTGCGCGACACCATGTGGATTGCTAAGGGCACTGGCGGCATTGGGATTGGCTTTAGTAAACTGCGCGCAGCCGGTAGCCCAGTGCGCACCACCAATACCGAAAGCACCGGCCCAATTCCCTTTATGAAGATGATTGATGCGGCCCTGTTTGCCGTGAGCCGCAAGGGTAAAAAGGCAGGCGCCGCGGCGCTGTATATGGAAAAACTGGCATCTAAACTTTGAGCAGTTTTTGGATTTGAAACAGAACTCAGGCGACCCGTATTTGCGGACTCGCCTGGCAAATACTGCCGTGTTTATTAGTGATGAATTTATGAAGCGGGTAGAGGCGGATGAAGACTGGTATTTGTTCGACCCAGCCGAGGTAATGGACCTGACGGAGCTTTACGGCCAGGCGTTCTCGCGCCGCTACCAGCACTACGTAGCCCAGGCCGAGGCCGGCAAAATCGCCCGGTTTAAAAAAACTGCCAGCCCGCGCGCAGCTGCGCTCAATCCCTGACACACTTGCAAAGCCAGCAGCCACCCGTGGCTGACCTGGAAGGATACCATTAATACCCGCGCCCTTAATACCAACACCGGTGTGATCCACCTAAGCAACCTATGCACCGAAATCACCCTGCCGCAGGATAACGATCATATTGCGGTCTGTAACCTGGTGAGTATTAATCTGGCTCGCCACCTTAACCCAGATGGTACGTGGGATTGGGGCCGCTTGCAGGCCAGTACCCGCAGCGCCGTTCGCCAGCTCGACAGCCTAGTAGATATCACCAACCTGGCTGTGCCGCAGGCAATGCGGGCCAACCAGCAGACCCGCGCCCTGGGCCTTGGCGTGATGGGCTTGACGGATGTGCTGGAGCGGCTGCATTTGGCGTACGATAGTGAGCAAGCCTACGAGCTGATTGATCAACTGGTGGAATTTATAAGCTACCATGCGATTGATGAGTCCGCCGAGCGCGCCAAGCAGCTCGGCGCCTACCCAGCGTTTGAAGGTAGCGGTTGGAGCAAAGGCGTGCTGCCGATTGATACAATCGATACGTTAGCCAAAGATCGCGGAGTTCGTGTAAAAATTGATAAAACTATGCGGCTAGATTGGGAAACTTTGCGCCAAAAAGGTAACAAAGGGTATGCGTAACGCAACATTGATGGCAATTGCCCCCACCGCTAACATTGCCCACGTAGCTGGCACTACGCCTGGGCTTGACCCGCAGTTTGCCCAGATGTTTAGCCGCAGCACCCTCAACGGTAAGTTTTTGGAAATTAACCCTAACCTAGTGCGCGAGCTAAAGCGCCGTAAACTATGGCAGCAGGTGAAAGGATGAACTACTCGTTAACCAGGGTGATATTCAAACAATTGACGAGATCCCGGATGATATCAAGGCGGTGTATAAAACTAGTTTCCAGATTAGCCCCTATGCCTTTATCGAGATTGCGGCTCGGGCGCAGAAGTGGGTGGACCAAGCCATTAGCCGCAACATGTACCTGGCAACGCGTAATATCGATGACTATATGGATATCTATACCGAGGCCTGGCGCCGTGGGCTTAAGACGACGTACTACTTGCATGTGAAGCCGCGGCATCAATCCGAACAGACAACTGTAGCTGCTAACAAGGCTGCTAAAATTCGCCAGCAGGATGCGCGCAAAGTTGGCTTTGGCTTTGCAAGAAAGCGCCACATGCCCAGCAGTAAGCAATCAACAAAGGAGGAGTAATTATGGCAACGGAGCAACAATCAGGCATTCTAGGATCAGGCGTACGCGATGGCTTGCAGCTCAAGCCGGTGCGCTACGACTGGGCGTACCGCCTGTACAACCAAGCGGTGGCCAACACGTGGTTCCCTAATGAGGTGCAGCTGAGCCAGGATTTGGCGGATTTTGAGAAATTGAGCGAGGACGAAAAGCACGCCCTGAAGACGGTGATTAGCTACCTCAACCCCAACGAGCTGCTGATTAATAAATCGCTGGCTTTTGGTATTTACCCCTGCGTCAACGCCGCCGAGTGCCACCTGTATCTTTCGAAGCAGATGTGGGAAGAGGCGAACCACTTTATGACCTTCGAATATATTATCGAGACCTTCCCGTTTGACCGCGAGGAAATTTACGCGGCTGGCTGGGGCAAAAAGTCCCTGGCAGATAAAGCTGCCTTCCAGACCAAATACGTTACGCGCATGATGGAGGAGCGCCCGGATGTGACGACGCTGGAGGGCAAGAAGGACTTTTGTGCGCAACCTGGTGGCGTATAACATCGTGCTGGAAGGGATCTGGTTCTACAGCGGCTTTATGGTGGGGATGAGCTTCCGCCGCCGCAATCTGCTGCGCAATGTTGGCACGCTGCTGGACTGGGTGACGAAAGACGAGAATCTGCACCTGGAGTTTGGCATCAACCTGCTGCTGACTATTTTGCACGAAAACCCGGACTTGCAGACCGAGGAGTTTGCTGAGGAAATCCGCAGCTTGATTCTCGAAGCCGTCGAGCTCGAAAAGGCGTATAACAAAGACATGCTGCCGCGCGGCATTTTGGGCCTCAACGCCGACTACGTCAACCAATACGTCATGTACATGACCGACCGGCGGCTGGAGGAGCTGGGCTTTGAACCGGAATACAACGTCACCAACCCAGCCAAGTGGATGGCCGCTGCCAACGACACGCTGGAACTGGTGAACTTCTTCGAGAGCACCAATACGAGTTATGAGGTGAATACCACAACATAAGGAAGAAGGGAGTATATGATGAACAAAATACCACAAGCAGCCGATGACATCCTACGCCAGAACCACGTTGGTGTTTTGGCAACGGTTGGTAGCGATGGCTCGCCTTGGGCTACGCCACTGCACTTTTTATACAACGGTGAGCAGATTGCTTGGTTTTCGCCGGCCGACTGTGTGCATTCACACAACGCTCGGCAGCAGTCTAAAGTGAGTGTTGCACTATTTTTACCAGACGAACGGGACGGGCTCCGTGGTGTATATATAACGGGGTCGTGCAGGAGTTGCAAGGGTTACAACAGCAGGAATTACAACAGTGGCAGGAATGCTACGGCCCGTTACCGAGTAATCTACAACAGGCCAATACCTACCGCTTACCGATTGGCCAGGTAGATGCTAAAAAATCAACCAATGGGCTGTGGTATTTTACACATAAATCATAATAGAACAGAGAGGAATTATAGTCATGAATGCAACAAAAATGTTTACCGATGAAATGACACTAGAAGAAAAACTAGCGGCTATCGACGCGGCCATGGCCGCGACTACGACACGCCGGCAGAACCAACGGGGGGCAGACACAGCACCAATCGACCCGGCTGAATTAACCATTTGTGAGGGCTGCGAATAGCAGGTAGAGCTATGGCCGCGCGCTACCGCGTATCCGTGCTACAATACAAGGTATGAGTAAGCCAAACACACACAGAAAATATATATTTGTGACGGGGGGTGTGCTTTCTGGCGTGGGCAAAGGTATCACCGCTGCTGCTATGGGCGCAACGCTACAAGCCAAAGGTCTGCGCGTCAGCGTGCAAAAGTGCGACCCGTATTTAAACGTTGATGCTGGGCTGCTAAACCCAGCCGAGCACGGTGAGTGCTTTGTAACCAAGGATGGCGCCGAGACCGATTTGGATCTTGGCCACTACGAACGGTTTTTGGATAGTGAGCTGACGCGCGAAGCTTCGACGCTAAGCGGCCGGTTGCTGCGCCAACTGATTGATGATGAACGGGCTGGTAAGTTTCATGGCAAAACGGTGCAATTGGTGCCGCACCTTACCAACGCGATTCAGCAGCAGATTGAAACATCAGGTGCTGGTAGTGATGTGCACGTGGTCGAAATTGGTGGCACAGTGGGGGATTACGAGGGCCTGAGTTTTATCGAAGCTATCCGTGAGTTTGCTGGCCGGGTAGGCCGCCATAACTGCCTTTACGTACACGTGGTGTATGTGCCTTATATTAGCGCAAGCCACGAGTTTAAAACCAAGCCGGCTCAGAATGCACTGAAGGATCTGCGTGGGTTTGGTATTACACCGGACTGCGTGGTAGTGCGCACCGAGCAGCCAGCACCGGCCGAGGTAGCAAGCAAAATTGCGCTGTTTGGCGGTATACCAGAAGACCACGTGGTGCTGCAGCCAAATGTGCCTAGCGTGTACCAGGTGCCCTTGACGGTTGCAGGTAGTGGGCTACATAGTGTACTTTCGACATTTACTAATAATCACACCCAGCCAGACCTAAGCGATTGGCAAACATTATTAGAATGCCAGCAGCGCAAGGGGTTGCCGCAGATGACGATTGGCCTGGTGGCCAAGTATTTGCAGAACGACGACACCTACCTATCGATCATCGAGGCCCTAAAAGCAGCTGCCTGGCAGGAGGGTGTGCAGCTGGACATTCGCTGGCTTGATGCTGAGCGTGTCACGGCCACGGATTTTGCTACCGTCGATGGCCTGCTGGTGCCAGGTGGGTTTGGTGCCCGCGCAGTGGAAGGCAAGATTGCCGCTGCTACCTACGCTCTAGAGCACGATACGCCGTACCTAGGAATTTGCCTTGGCATGCAGGCGCTGGTGATTGCCGCTGCCCGCCGTGGTGGTGCGACTGATGCACACAGCAGCGAGGCTGATCCGCGCACGCCGCACCCAGTGGTGTATATTATGGCTGACCAAGCTGGTAAGGAATCAACCGGCGGGACGCTGCGCCTGGGCAACCAGCCGGCCATGCTAACACCTGGCAGCCAAGTGGCTGCGGTTTATGGCAGTACCAATGTAACTGAGCGCCACCGCCATCGCTACGAAGTTAACCTAGCCTACCGCCAGCAGATTGAGCAGGGCGGGCTGGCAATGAGTGGTACCAGCCCGGATGGCCAGCTGGTTGAGTTTGTCGAGGCACCGGGGCCCCGTTATATCATTGGTACCCAGGCGCACCCCGAGTTCCGCTCACGCCCCCATCGCCCCCATCCACTCTTCGTTGGCCTGATTCAGGCTGTGCGTGCCAGTAAGCGCCTGTAGGCGAGTGCGAAGCGGGTAGTCCTACGTATAGTGCATAAGCTTGACATTACATAAGCTTTATGCTACCATAGTTACTATTCTATGGAAACTACTGCAACAAACCAATCACCCCGTACATCGATTGTGATCGATATAGAAGACGACGCCGCGGTGCTGGGGTATCTTGCCCAGCAGGTGAGTGGCTTGCAACTAATAGCCGCGTAGCTCGCCCCGCCGCGGCTGGACATTCGCTGGCTTTATATTCACTATGCCCAGCTCTGGCTACCCGCCCGAGTGGTACCACCTGCGCTGGCGTGCTATAGTAGGGGTAATGAATGAGCTACAACAACACGTAACGACTATCATACAAACCCTGTACCAGCAATCGGTTGAGCCGACCATTACGCGGCCGGAGCCGCAGTTTGGCGATTACACCACTAATGTTGCACTGCAGCTGGCGGGCCGTGTGGGCCAAAATCCGCGCCAGATTGCCGAAGCGATTGCTGCTGAATTAACTGCCACTGGCCAGTACCAGTCGGTTGAGGTTGCTGGGCCGGGCTTTATTAATATTACCGTCAGCCCCCAGGCGCTGTTGGCGGGGCTGAGGGCACCGGTTGCCACGCCCCTATGCGGGCCAAAAACTGGTGTTTGAATACAGCTGCCCCAATGCTTTTAAGGAGCTACACACCGGGCACTTATACCAGACCATCTACGGCGATATTGTTGCCCGACTAATGGAGCAGGGCGGCGCCGATCTGCAGCGCACTAGCTTTGGCGGTGATGTGGGCCTGCATGTTGCTAAGTGTATGTGGGGTATGCAGGCACTGCTGGGTGGCTACAACCCCGGTGCGTTAGCGGATGTGCCAGCTGATGCGTTCGAGCGTGCCCGCTGGATTAGCCGCTGCTATGTGCGCGGTGCCAGTGCCTACGAGGAAGACCCAGCCGCCAAAGAAGCCATCGATGAACTTAATACAACAATCTACAACCTACACGAGCAGGACGAGCACAGCACACCACTGGCCCAGATGTATTGGCAAACCCGCCAGTGGAGCTTTGACTACTTTGATGCCTTCTACAAGCTGATCGATGTCACCCCCATGCGCTACTACCCAGAGAGCCAAACCAGCCCCGTTGGCATGGCTGAGGTAAAGCGGCAGCTAGCCAAGGGTAATTTGGTCGAATCAGAGGGCGCCGTGGTGTTTCAGGGTGACCCCGACCGGCACCTCCACACCCGCGTGTTTGTGACCCGCCGCGGCCTGCCAACCTACGAAACCAAAGACATTGGTGTGATTTGGCTCGAAATGCAGGATTATAACTTTGACCAGCGCTACTTGCTAACTGGTAACGACCAAAAGGAATACATGCGCGTGGTGTACGCCGCGGCCGAAACATTCCGCCCGCAGCTTAAAAGGCGCTATGACCCACCTCACGAACGGCACGGTACGCTTTGCAGATGGCAAAAAGATGAGCTCGCGCCTCGGTAACGTGTCGCGCGCAGCCGATGTAATTAGCGCAGTCCAGCGCAAGGTGGCTGAACTTGTGCAGGGCGAAGAGCAGCGCCGTATCGTGACGCTAGGTGCTATTAAATACGCCTTTGCCCGCTACAAGCTCGGTGGTGATATTAATTTTTGATATTGACGAGACGGTGAGCCTGCATGGTAATTCTGGCCCCTATCTGCAGTATGCCCATGCCCGCGCCCAGCGTATTCTAGAAAAGCACGGCCAGACGCCAGAGGCTATACACCAGGTGTATAGTGAGGACCGCGCCCTGGTGCGCAAGCTAGGGGAGTACCCCCAAGTGCTATCGCGCGCCATTACGAGCCTGGAGCCACACTATATTTGTACCTACTTGTTTGAGCTTGCCCAGGAGTTCAACCGCTACTACGAACACAACCAGGTGATTGGTAGCCCCAAGCAAGCCCACCGGGCCGGCCTGGTGGCCGCCTATGCAGGCACGCTGAAAGCTGGCTTAGCTACCTTGGGTATTCAGGCGCCTAACAGGCTGTAAGCAGATTATGCTTATATATACTATGCAAGTATGGTATGCTGTATGCAAGGGCGGGGCCACCGCCACGTTTATTAATTAATGCAACAATGGAGTGTATAGTATGGCAACATCAAAGAAGGACGGTGTAAAGGTGCCGGCTAAGGTAGCAGCTGCAGCCGAAAAAGCAGCCGCAGCTAAGAAAAAACTTGAGAATTCGCACGTAGGCGGGTTTATGGATTTCATCCGCGAGCAGGGCGTAGTTGGCCTGGCCGTTGGTTTTGGCAATTGGTACCGCTGCTGGGCGACACCGTGAAGAAGCTGGTAGAAGGCTTTATTAGCCCAGTGGTGCAGTTCGTTGTTGGTTCGCAAAAGGGCCTCGAAGCTGCCAGCTTCCATGTCGAGCTGGCTGGCCGTAGCGCAGATTTTAAGTGGGGTGCATTCGTATCATCCTTCATTACCCTGGCTGCTACCGCCTTTGTTATCTACCTTATCATCCACTTTGCAAAGCTCGATAAGCTGGATAAGAAGAAGGACGCGTAAATACCACCTTACGCCACATACACCACCTCTCATTTAGGAGAGGTGGTGTTTTATGTAAGAAAAACTCCCCTGCGTAGTGCAGGGGAGTGGTTGGTACTAGTTTCGTGCTGCCAGGTAACTACTGGCAGCTTGGTTTGCTTGTGTAGCCTCCTTTCTGCAATTTCTTGCTTGATTTGGTCTTGCGTAGCCTTATTAGCGCGCAATCTATCAAAGGCAGGGACGAGCAATGTCGTCCCAGAAACTGACACGAAGCTTCGACTGAAGCTCCGGATCTGCTTCTGCGTACTGACTCGTTGCTATCGCGTTTGCGATGCTCTCTATGTAGTTAGCAAAGATTTCTTTGCCTCCTTCCGTTTTAATTAAGTCAGTGAGTAGTTCAGCGGCGTGCCGTTCTTTGGCATCAGGAGTGTCGAACGTAAAGCCAGTGGATGATTTAGCCCACTTGCGGGCTTCCATAAAAATGGGCCAACGAATAGCTTCCTCCCAGCCATTGGCATACCGCCATGCTAGGGTCAGATGAGCTTTTTCTTCCTGGGAGCGGAAGGTGCTCAGAATTCTCTCCCAAAGGTTTCAGTTACTGCACTGGGGCACAGTAACTTGTACAAGTTGGAGCCTTCAGAGGCCTCTAGCTGAATTCCCTCATCGCCAAGGTAAAACTTAGTAACACGAATTGCAGACATGACAAAACCTTTCGGTCGAAATGAATAAAACAAAACAGTACCAACAAGGTACAAGGCAGCGTGCGGATGCACAAAACCTGATATATATATCACTATTTGGAATAAAAAGCAATATATTGATAAATATGGCAAAAATTTGATATATATATATTAGCCCTAGCAGAACTTCTGGCGAGTACTCGGGCCGCAATTTAACAAGCAGGCCAAGTACAAGGTGAGATGCAAGGCAGCTTAGTGGTACAGCACTGCGCTTGCGACGGCAGGCTCTGGCACCTCATCTTGTACGTCAGATACGTGCTATCGCCCGCATTGTCCGCGGGTGAGGAGAAAGGTCTTGTCATGAGTCATACAACTGTTGCTACTGCTCTTCCTACTGTCGACCGTATAATCAGGAATGGTATCTTCCGTCCGTATACGGATGATGTGCCTAATCGGCGCAGCATTCGGAGTGTGCATGTGGGCCAAAAGATTATAAAAATGGTGGCCGCGGGTAAGATAAGTCTAGCGGAAGGGATTAGCCTGGAAGTCCTTGCACTATGGGATAAAGAGGTTACACAGTATGCAGGTATTTATCATAAAAGCTGTGAATGTCCTGTCTGCGTTTTTAGGGGTACACAGATATCATCATAAGCGAGGCCAAAAGTAGTGGCTGTTGTTTTATAGATGATGATATGCTTTTTCAGTATGCCGTGCGTCTTTGTATATAAGGAGGACGAGTCTCACCAATTTTGATAGGATCATGCGCGGCTTCCGAAATTACCTTACGGACCGCAAGGATCCAAATTTGCCGCCGGATTTTTGGCAAGTAGCCGAGATTCAAAGCTACCTCACTAAGAATAATAGTGAAGTAGCAATGTATAAGAATGCCATTCTTTTCTGAACTTCCTACCTACCGGGAAGGGTGGGCGCGTGAAAGAGCCCATCAGAAAAAACGGCAAGCAGGAATCGAGGCAATAAGACAGGCAGATAGAGCTGCCATTCACTTTGGTCAAATGGAACGTGATGTCCAGCAAGCCTTAAAAGAGCTTAAGGCTTGGGATAAAGAGCACCTCCGGGAAGAGGCGGAGTTTTCCGCCTGTAGTCAAGAAATAGCTAAGAAAGAGGTGGAACAACTTGGTCAGCTATATGAGCTCGATTCTATTGAGCTCGCGCCACTCGAGCTGAACTCCGTTCAAGAGACCCTTGGTTTCTTGAACTTGCCCTTAGTTAGCATTACCACCGTGTTATGTACCATTCTAGGTGTACTCTGTATGGTAATGTAACTTCGGGGCAACAAGCTTTCCATGTATCTGCACTAGCCAAATGCTAGGTTGGTCTGCTTGTTGTTCCCTTGGTATTATCTAGGTGCGTAGCATTAGGCTGCGCTCTTTTATTTTGCTTGCTCCACCCCGGCGCAGGTTTTACCAGCCGCTAGCTGCCACTGGCAGTCAAATAGTTGGTTAAAGGTAGCGGCTATTACCGGGTTGGTTATCACGGTTGTTACTATAGTGTCGCTGTAGGTACTAATCGCCACGTTGGGGCCGTATATCATAATTTGAGCGTCCAGCCCGGCAAATAGGCTTGGCCGGGCCTCGAATAGTGCATCGTTCTTGCTCTGGTAGTGGTGGTAGCGGGCGTTTGGCAGCAATGCCTCTGTTTTGATGCCAGCCGCGCGCTGGCGGGCAACTTGGCTGTCTATCATCTGGGCAATAGCTGGGTCATCCCGCCCGTGTTTGTTGGGCATAATGCGCAGGGTTGCGCCGGTCTTTATAATATCTTCGTATAGGGTTTGCAGCGAATCGCTGCCTTCTAGGTACACTACGCCCGGCTTATCCGTCGCCAGTCGGTAGTTGCGTAGTAGGTTAGGCAGGAGGTTGTTCAGTTCGCTGGTGGCCTGCTTAAGGCTTTTGCTGCTGGCTCAGCAGTAGTTGGCGTAAACGCACCGGGCTTTCGGGCGCGTAGGGTGGCCCGGGCACCAGGCAGCTTTGCGGGCTAGGCCCAGGGCCTCTAGCTTGTCGCATATTTGGTAGCCGTTGGTGCGGCTTTTCGCTCGTGTGGGCTGCCAGCTCTACCGGGCTTAGGCTGCCGTGCTCTACCAGCGCCAGGTAGCCATTGGCTTGGCTGGCAGTAAGGCCAAGTTTCAGCAGCGCGGCAGTTGGCTGGGGGTTGTGGGCAGGGGTGTTTGCTTGCTTCATAGCGCTAGTATAGGCGGTTATGCCGTGAGTGTCAATATTGTTTTGACGCTTTTATACATACCCTGACCCCCTGTTAGCCAAAAATATTACACATAATTATTGACATATAATACAAGCCGTGCTACTATACATGCATGAGTTACGGCAGGCACGGTAACCCGCGCCACGTAGCTCGCACGTTAACAGCTTTTCTTTCACCACAGTTTACGCGGCTACTAGCACTCGCAGCCAGTTAGGTGCGTGGGCAGGACGAAGAACTATGGGATTTGTATGGGTGAGCAGCTGGTAGCTGCCACGCCATCTAGTCTATCCCTCCGTCGTGCACATACACCTAACTAGGCTTTGTTGTCGCTCCACACAATGTGGGGCCTTGTTCTAGTAGGGGAAAGTAGTAGCACAATGGCTACTCGTAAGCTTAACGATCTTCTCTCAATCGCAAAGTTCCAGGTCCTCCCTGGGACGCTTTCCCGGCCATTTCCGCGTATGCGGAAATGGCCAAAGGTCCCTCCAGGGGTCCTTTGGCACCCTCGCGGGTGCCTTGGGCTCTGGCTATACAGGGGCATTTAGTGCCCCTGTACTGCCGCGAGACTTGCGCTTGAACACCTCAGAAGAGGTGTTCGGGGCAGATCTTGACTACAACGTAGTCAAGATCGAAAAATTGAAGATGAAGAAGTCGTGCCGGAGGTTATCGCCTCACGGCACGCCGGCACTGTAGAATTTCTACAGTGCAAATATGGACAGGAGATTCCTGTCCTGTCCGGTAATCTAGAACCGGAGGAGGTGAAAGGAAAATTTATTGTGGGTACTCTGCCGCCGCATCTTGCGGCAGAGGCCGCGGGGTATATCCCCGTCCGTATCGCTAATTTCGACTATAGTCGAGATGGTGATTTGAACGGGGACGAGCTGCGCGAGCGGCTTTGTTGTTGACAGTCCCGTTAAGGTGACTGTCAGCTAATCCCCCCCAGGCTGGCAGCCTGGTAAAAACTGCTACGCAGAGTATAACTGCGTGCGCGGCGTGAGCCGCCCGAACCAAACCGCTGGATCTTAGTATTCATGGGAGCCGTGTTAGTGCTCCCAACACACCCTGTTTGTGGCCTCATGACTGAACCAATTGGTTTACACATGAGTCTTCAAACGAGGACTCGGTACACTGTGGTGCGCCCGCAGTATAAATCAAACGCCAGGGTTTGAGCTCACGTGCCCTGCGTGACGGTAAGTGTAATTTACTTATACTAAGCCGTAGAAGAGAAGCTCCTTGTTAGAAAGGTTTTGTCATGATTCGTATTGAGCCTATGGAAAACTTCGTCCACCAAACTATCGAAAGGGGTATTAAGTTGGCAAACTTTGCCAACGACTCTGTTGAGTTTGAGGCGAACGGGGTGCACGTTATCGTGCGCCCTGGACATAGTCCTCTAGGAGTATTTTTACTCCAACAAATGTTACAGTCAAACTATGTAGAGAGGCTAAGTGACTTCGAGTCTTACAGCTATAAAACTGATGAAACGAAGGAGTTAATCAGCGAATGGGTCAAGAGCGACCCATCTGTATTGTCCATGCTACTTGAGCATGCGCTGGCCTAAATAGGCCTACGAGAGGGCGCGATAGACCCTCTCTTTTCTTTGGTTTATATTTGGCAGGGTGGCAAATAGCTGGCACCCGTGCGGCTTGTAACCTACTCTTGCCAGCCCGGCAAGTATGCTGAACAATAAAGTTGCACACAAAGAATGTCGCCAGATGCGTGCGCATAATCTACACTGTGCGTAGGCACCTGCTTGGCATGTAGTCGCCGCCACACCCGTGGCGCCAGGCCGTGGCAGGAGAAGGGGTCAGTATGCACCCTGTGGCTATTCTAAACACATCCATCCTTAGCGAGTACGGTTCGTATGCATACGAGCCGCTCACGGCCCAAGAAGCTCGTCGGCTCGTGGCTGATGGCTTTATTTCTGCCGTTGGCCACCAGGCTACGGCGGAGGTACTGAGCGAGGATTTGGGGACTGACATCCCCGTGAATCGCATCACCTTTGTTCAGCAACCCGGGCAACGGGCGATAGTACTCAAGCTTCGCAGCCGCCCAGCCGAGGGGGTTATCCTAACCAAGGAGGAGGTGAGGAACATTGGCTACAATTTGGCCCTGCTGACGCGCACTGCGTAGGGGCTCGCCCGCACATACATGGTGCGGGCTTTTTATCTAGCGGCACGTGGCGCCCAACAGCACTTGACGGCAGTAGCAAAAATTGGTATATGTATAGTAGCCTACAGTACCAGTAGGCTTGTTCTTACCCATTACGTTGGCAAATTTGCCAGAAAGGAGCTCATCATGAGCACCGTGTTTAGTAAGTTCCGTACAGTCCCGCTCATCGAGGCCATTGAGGCCAATAAAGAAATTTTGAAAAAGGAAAACATTTTTCCTTTTTGAGCGGGACCCGCTTAACGTCCCGCCCGGAGGAAGTGATGGTTGTCGACGATGTCGACGACCTTACCGACCAGGATATCCACCAAATGGTGGATATATCAGAACAGAACGAATATAGTTCGTTCTACGTAGGTTTCGCTGGCTTCGGCCAGCAGGGCTGCGTTGTCGGCCCGGCTATGTACGAGGGCTTATGGTACTATTATTTCTATCTGCCCTTTTTCCTTACAGCCTCTGAAGAGGAGGCGAAAAACTTTCCGAAAGGCTTGAAAAATGTCTTTCGAAAAAGAGAAAGGCGTGGAATCAGTACCGCGCAGCAAAGGAGGTTTACAGTAACTTACCATGAGTATAAGCGGCTCTTCGCTGAAGAGCCTGTAGAACCAGCGTAATACGTTATACCCGCAGTCATAATGGCTGCGGGTTTCACCATTTGATGCTATGTAAGCTGTAGCGCGCCCTCTGCCTACTAAGCGGGGGTTTTCGTGTTATTTCGGTGGCAATACGCGCTACTAGCATAGGTTTGTCAAAATAGTTTTTACAGCTGGCATGGGTTTTTACCTCTGTTAGCTAGCCTACGTGACCGGGATTAATTGACAAACTAGTAATTTATGCTACCATGTAGGTACGTATACTATAACCACTAACAAAAAGCGAGATATCACCCATGACGACCACCTACGAGCGCACCTTTACCCCAAGCAGCAGCGAATATAGCACTAACCACGAAGCGCCGGCTAGCCCAGAGCATATGCTGGGCAACCCAGAGCTACCGATTGCAGACTACCGCGAACAAATTGTAGAACGCGGTGGATGAGTCGCAGGCGGTGGTTATTACAGCGGAAACGGGCGCTGGCAAGAGTACCCAGGTGCCGCAAATGCTAGCCGAGGCTGGCTACGAGGTGATTGTAACCCAGCCGCGCGTGGTGGCGGCGCGCAGTGTAGCCGAGCGTGTGCAAGAAGAGGTGACCCAAGCCGGCGGTAAGGATTTTAATACCTTTGTGGGCTACCGCACGGCCAACGAACGTGGCGATAACCCCGATAACCAGATATTGTTTGTGACCGATGGTTTGCAGCTGATGCGTGAGCTATATAATAGCAAGCCGGCCGCGCCAGACGCTAAGCGTGCCCTGGTGCTTGATGAAGTGCACGAGTGGAACGAAAACATGGAAGTGCTGGTGGCCTGGGCCAAACAGCGTGTGCAGGAGGACCCAAACTTTAAGGTAGTAACGATGAGCGCTACTATGGAGGCTGAAAAGCTAGCGGATTACTTTAATACCGACCGCACAGAAACAAGCGCCCACCAGGCCCGCCAAACACCGGTAATAGAGGTGCCAGGCCGCACCTTCCCGGTAGAAAAACGCCAGGGTGATGACCTAGTGGGCGAGACGCTGCAGCTTGCCAAGCAGGGTAAGAACACGCTGGTATTTGTGCCGGGTAAGAACGAGATCACCGAGGTAATGGATAGCCTGGCCCAGCATGAGCTACCGAATGTACGCATTATGCCGCTGCATGGCCAGATGGAAAAGCAGGATCAGCGCCAGGTTTTCCAGCACTACGATAACGAAACGAAGGTGGTGGTTGCGACCAATGTCGCCCAGACGAGTATTACAATAGACGATATCCACGCCGTGGTAGATAGTGGCCTGGAGCGCCAAGTGCAGGTGCGCGATGGTGTGGAAGGGCTGTACCTAACGGCAACATCGCAAGCGGATTGTATGCAGCGGGCTGGCCGTGCGGGGCGTGTGGGCCCAGGTGAATATGTACTCGCGCCACTAGGTGGCCGGCGGATTAAATCGCTCGAGCAGCGTGATGGCTACGCAACGCCAGAAATCCAGCGCACTCACCTAGGTGGTATGGTACTGCGCCTGGCTGGGGCTGGGATTGATGCAACAAAGATGGACTTTACCACCAGCCAGACCACGCCCAGCTACGGGCTGCCAAAGGAGCAAATTACAGGGCCTAGGTGCGCTGGATGAAGAAGGCAAGGTGACTAAGATTGGCCGCGCTATGGAGCGTATGCCGCTCGAACCACACGGTGCCCGCATGCTGGTAGAGGCACGTAAATACGGCCCGCGGGTGCGCCGCCAGCTGGCTGCTGCCTTGGCTGTACAAGAGGTAGGTGGGATTCGAATGCGTAATAAGGACGGCTACCCTGAAGGTTGGCGCTCGCTTGTAGATAGTCGTGCAATATCAGAGATGGTAGTAGATGCGAACCTACTAGCTACCTGCCATGACATGAGTGATGCTGACATGAGGCATAGCGATATCTTTGTAAAGAATGTTCACCAGGCCAATAAGGTATATCGCCGCTTACTTAATAGCGAAAAATAAAAACGACGAAGGTATTAAGCCTCTTGACGACGATGAGAGTAACCAGCTACTCCGCTGTGTGGTAGCGGGCCTGAGCGATAGTATATACGTGCGTGATGGTCGTGAATATGTTAACAGTGCCGGTGAGAAGCGTATGCTTGCTCGTGAACGTGCCATTATGGCAGGTGATATTGTGATGGGGCGGCCATTTAATATTTCTGCCAATGGCAGGGATGAAATCAGATTGATTACTGGCATTACAAATGTACCGCTCAAGTTACTGGCCGAGGTCGCGCCACATAGCTTTAAAACAGAAGTAAGTGACCGATCAATTGATGCTCAGGGGCGACCATGTTACAAAATGGTGGGTGTTTTGAACAATCGCTACCGTGTTGACTACGGCACAGAGCTGATGCCACCAGAAGAAGCCCGGCAGTATCTGATGGATGGTGTATGGGGTGATTCGCGATAGCGAGGATTACAAAACGGCTATGGCGCTGAGCGAGCGCATGCCGTCAAGTGATAAAGACGAGTTCCGTACACAACTAAAAAGCAAAGCTTGATGGGCTGCTGGCCGAGCATATTACACTCGAGACCAAAAACCATGCAAGAGGCCGCCAACGTATTAGCGTTGATTGAACCCGATATGTTTATGTCTCGCCGAGCTGCAGCAAAAACTGCGCGATGAAATGCCCTACCACGCTACATGGCCAAACGATTCACCACAATGGTGGCCAGGCGCTATTTGACCACATTCCACTACACGATGAGCAGGAGAGGTTTATTGATTCCCTGGTAGAAGCGGGCCCAGATGCGTATACGTTGCCGGATGGCCGGGAAGTGTTGGTGCCAATATCGCGCTATGCTCTTCAACCGCTCGAGTCTGATAGCGAGCTGAGCGAGTATACCCGAACCGTTGGTGAAATGAGCCAGAGGATCGAGCAAATGCGTCAAGAGCGGGCCGAGCGGGCTGCCCGGGAAGAAGCGGCCCGGATTGAAGCCAAGCGTAGGGGAAGCTGAGCAAGCACGCGCCGCCGAAGAAGCCGAGCGGGCTGATCGCGAGAAGGCGGCTATCGAAGCTGAAGCCAAGGCTATGGGGTTGCCAAGCGATATTACAGCCTACCGCCGTATTGGCAGCAACACCGATTTGCAGATGACCTGGGTGGTGCGGCCCGACGGTAGCCTGCGCGAGCCGGATGAGATCAACACGGGTAGGAGTCGCCGCCCCGAAACGGCTGATGGTACCATGACGTGGAACCAGCTACTGCCTGGCGAGCTACTTTTGCAATATAGTCGCACCGACCAGTTGGTATTGCCAAAAGGTGAGGTAGCCTACCGGCCAGAAGAGATTACCGAAGCTCAAATTAACGCCGTGCACCAGCTAGAAGAGCAGATGGACATGAGCCAGAATGCGTATGGTTTGGACCAAAATGCCGCCAATATGCTGGCCGAGCGTTTGCAGGAAATTCGCAAAGATATGCGCCGGTTGCCGAGTAGCGTGCAAGCCCCGGGTGCTAGCTATGATCAGCTCGCGTTCCGTGATGGTGTGGAGCTCCGCGTCGATGCAAGCCGCCTAGATTTTGATGAATATGGTCCGATTTTCCAAATAGCCAACCGCGATGCGTACCTCATAGCCGATACCAGTGCAGCTGGCGGGATGCTGCAGGCGCTTGCTTACGAAAAGTATGGTCGCTGGAACGCCAACCTACGCTGGCTGCCGCAGGATAAGGTGGCAGACGAATACGAAACTGCCAGGGCGCGAGCTGGCTTTGACGAAGAAGAGCCAGAAGAAGAGCACGTGATTGAAGAGGATATGGACGTTGCACTTGCTGGGTTGAAGGGGCTCTTTAACCGCTAGACTGCGATATAGATGGTGGCTGGATAGGGATAGGCTAGCCACCATCTGGTACAATGCGCTATACTAATACCATGACGACGCGCGCAACCCTGCTATGGGTAGATTTAGAGATGACCGGGCTGGACCCGGTGCATGATAGGATTCTAGAGGTGGCGGCTATTGCCACGGATTGGGATTTTACCCAGTACGGTAGCTACCAGGCGGCGGTGCAGGTGCCCCCGGCGCTGGTGGCGGAGCGTATGCAGGTGGGCCGGGAGTTTTGGGATGCCCACCCCCAGGCGCGCGATGGCTTGCTGCAGCAGAATGCCGCGGCTACCCGTAGCCCTGCCCAGGTGGAGGACGAACTACTGGCCTTTATTGCCCAGCGTTTTACGCCGAGTGAGCCGGTGCTGCTGGCGGGTAATTCCATCCACCAGGACCGTAAATTCATTGCCCGCGAATGGCCGCGCCTGGACGCACGCCTGCACTACCGCATGCTGGATGTAAGCGCCTGGAAGGTGGTGTTCGATGGTAAATACGGCAAGCGCTTTGCCAAGCCAGAGGAGCACCGTGCACTGGGCGATATCGAAGGCAGCATTGCCGAGCTTAAATATTATTTAACCAAAAATCCACGCTGGTAGAAAGGGCGCGTAGCATGAACCACAAGCAGCTGGAAGATTATATTTTGACGATGCCTGGCGCCTGGCTGGATTACCCCTTTGGCGAAAAGATTGCCGTATACAAGGTGGGCCGTAAGGACGTACCGGGCCAGAAGGAGCGCATGTTTGCCCTGATTGCTGAGGGCACCAACCCAGTGCGCCTGAGCCTCAAGTGTGATCCACGCCTGAGCCAAACCCTGCAGCAGCGCTACGAGTCCGTGCTGCCAGGCTACCATCTTAATAAAAAGCACTGGATTACCATCATCTGTAGTGGGCAGCTCACGGAGGATGAAATCCAGGACCTCATCCGCCTCAGCTACCGCTTGGTCACAGAGTAGCGGGGCTGTGGGGGCACGGGCCGTCTGCCTTTTATACACCCCTCACGCCCTCCGCGCCAGCCACTACCCGAGTGTATGTGCTGCGGCTAGTGAGCGCCAGATTTGCGGTATTCTTCTAGGCTTTTTATGACGGTATTGAGGTCCGTATCGATCTTTTAAAGGCGTCGTTGGTTTCCTTGGTGGTGCCGGCTTTGCTAATTGCCTGCATGTTAAGCTGGATATCCTTAACCTTGTACTCCATTTGGGTGGTATAGGTGCGGTCATAGACCGCGTTCAGGCGGGCGTCTTCAAGCTTATCAACCAAGCGTTGGTCATGGTATTCCGTTTTGTGCACCGTTGCGCGTAGTTTTTTGGTATCAACACCCAGCCCGCCCAGCGGCTTTTTCTAGGTTGGTGCTGGCATTTACCAGGCTGGCGTTCAGGGTGCTATTGATAGACTTGAGCCGGTTGTTTTTAATGCGTTTGCCGGCATCCTTGGTGACCTTTTGCGTATCGACAATCGTGCCGTAGAGACGGTCAGGCGTTTGCGTTGTGGGGGCCTTTTGGGCGTAAAGATAAAGATGGCGGCGGCTGCCAGTAGCATGACACCAACGGCAGCACCCGCAATGATAAACTTGCGCTCAATCTTAGGGCCGCCGGCTGTGCCAGCCATGTGGTCCAGGTATTCCATAGAGTACTGGTCGCCGGGGCTGTAGCCACCCCAGCGTGAGCCTGTGGTTGGCCGCGCCGCGGGCCTGCTGCAAAGTAAGCATCCACGCTAGCTGGAGCGTAGTCCTGCGGGCTGGGTTCTGGCGTGTACCAATTGGCCGGTTGGTGTGGCTGGGGTGGGGTGTAACCAGCCGGTGGCTGTGAGCTCTGTGGTGGCTGGCTATAGGCGTGCTGCTGCGGCTGCGGTGTGTAGCCCTGGGGCGCGGCCGTGCTGGCTAGCAGGTGGCTGGGATGGCCCGTATGGCGAGTAAGCGCCGCCCTGTGCGTATGGTGTTGGCGGCGGGGTAGACCCTGGCTGCGGCCCTGCGTGGGGGTCTGGCTGTGGTGCTGGGGGCTGGGGTGATGAGCTTGGGTACATATATCCTTTATTTAACCATAACCATGGCCCTAGGCACAAGTAGCCGGCGGGGCATTCTGGCTACCGAAGGTGGTATAATAAGTGGTATGCAAGAGGCCAAAGAAGACATCCGCGCACGGCTCAATATCGAAGATGTGATAGGGGAGTATATGGAGCTCAGGCGCGCTGGCCGCAACTTTAAGGGCCTGAGCCCGTTTACCAGCGAGCGCACGCCAAGCTTTTTCGTCAGCCCCGATAAGAATATTTGGCATGATTTTTAGTAGCGGCAAGGGTGGCGATATTTACAGCTTTGTGATGGAAATGGAAGGCCTGGATTTTAAAGGCGCCCTGGAGCATCTGGCCCGCAAGGCTGGGGTTGACATTAGCCTATACCAGAGCGCACAGGCAAAGAGTATCGCGGCGCGCAAGCAGCGCCTGTACGAGGCCCACCGCTTGGCGGCGCATTACTACCAGTATTGTTTACTGCACAACAAGCAGGCTATTGCCTACGTCACCCAAACCCGTGGCCTGCGCCAGCAAACGGTGGCCGATTTTACGATTGGCTATGCGCCAAACACCCGCGACGGGCTGGTGAACTACCTGGTGGGTAGGGGGTTTCGCCGCCAGGAGCTAGCGCAGTCTGGCCTGGTAAACCGCTTTGGAGGGGATTTGTTTAAAGATAGGATGATGATCCCATTAATGGACCCGAGCGGCCGGGTGATTGGCTTCACAGGCCGCCGGCTTGGCACGGATGAAAGCGCGCCCAAGTACCTCAACACACCGCAAACGCTGCTATACGATAAGGGCTGGCATATATTTGGCCTTGCCCAGGCTAAACAGGCTATTCGGACCCATGGCTACACGGTGGTGGTTGAAGGCAATGTGGATGTGCTCAGTAGCCACCAGGCAGGTGTGCGCCAGGTGGTTGCAACGGCTGGCACGGCCATGACGGAGCATCATATTAAAGCCCTGGTGCGCTTAAGCCCGCAGCTGCGCCTGGCGTTCGATGGGGATAAGGCCGGCCTGGACGCCACCGAGCGGGTGATCCCGATTGCCCAAGCTGCCGGTGCGGAGCTGAGTATCATAACCCTGCCAGCGGGGGCTAAGGACCCGGATGAGCTGACCCGGCGTGACCCACAAGCCTGGCAAGCCGCGATTGATGCCCACCAGCCGGTGCTTGATTGGGTGCTAAGCCACTACCACAAGCAGCACGATGTGACCACTGCGGCCGGCAAACGGGCCTTTACCAGTGCCGCCGCTAAGGTGATCCACCATGTGGCCGACCCAGTCGAGCGCGAGCATTACCTACACAAGGCAGCTACCATTGCCGGCACCAGTGTTGAGGCAATGCAGCAGAAGCTCGCCACCAGCCAGCAGCCGCCATCATTCAAAAACGCCCCGCCGCGCCCCCAGGCTCGCCCGGGCATGGTACCCACGCCGCAACCGCAGCCCCATATTCAGGCCGATACGCTCCTGGCCCTAGCGCTGATAGACGCAGACGTAGCCCAGCTGCTAACACCGCCGGTTATAGCGTTGCTGCATGGCCAGGCCCGCCAGGCTATTGCTAGCTACCTGGCCGCGCACGGCCCGCTGCCGGCCGGCGCCATACCGCCAGAGTTGCAAAATTATAGCCAGTATGTGAAAATACTAGTATTACGGGCCGATGTGCAATACGCCAGCTGGAGCAGCCAGGACCGCCTGCTGCAAGCAAGCACTCACTTCGCCGCATAAAAGCAGAACACCAGAAACAACAACGCACCCAGTTAACCGAGCACATCCGCCAGGCCGAGGCCGCTGGCGATGAGGCCCAGGTGCGTGCCCTTATAGCCGAGTTACAAGCGCTCAATAAACAACCGAAAGGAGACACCCTTTGAGTACACCAACACCAAGCAAGCCACCTGTTGCCGCCCCGGCGCCAGACCCAAGCCAGACGCCACTGCCAGATATGGCTGACCTCGAGGAGCCGAACCTGGCCGACCTGGCCGAAGAAGAAGAGCTGGATGAAGCCGCGCTTAATAGCCAGTATCTAGATGACGTCAGCGATGATTCCGTCCGCCTGTACCTGCGCGAAATTGGTAAAATCCCCCTGCTAACGGGTGATGAAGAGCTGGAGCTTGCCCAAAAGGTCAAAGAAGGCGATAAGCGCGCCAAGGATAAAATGGCCGAGGCTAACATGCGCCTGGTGGTGAGTATTGCCAGCGCTACAGCGGCCGTGGGCTAGACTTTTTGGATTTGATTCAGGAGGGCAACACGGGGCTGCTGCGGGCGGTCGAAAAATTCGACCCCGATAAGGGCTTTAAATTCAGCACCTACGCCACCTGGTGGATTCGCCAGGCGATTACTCGTGCCATTGCCGACCAAGCCCGCGTCATCCGTATCCCGGTGCATATGGTAGAAAACCATCACTAAGTTGCTGCGCACGCAGCGCCGTATGACCCAGGAGCTGAACCGCGAGCCCACCATGGACGAGCTAGCCAAGGAGCTTGATATGGAGCCAAGCAAGATTGAATATGTCATGAAGATTAAGCAGGATATTCACTGCTGGACGCTGGTGTGGGCCGCGATGGCGAGGAAGAAGACAGCGTGCTGGGTGATTTTATCGAGGATGAAGATAGCACCACGCCAGAGGAATCGGCTTCGAACCAGCTGCTGAAGGAGCAGGTGCAGGCGATTCTATCAAGCCTAAGCGACCGCGAGCAGAAGATCGTCAAAATGCGCTTTGGCCTGGATAACGGCAAGAGCCACACGCTGGAGGAAGTCGGGCAGGAGTTTGCCGTCACGCGTGAGCGCATCCGCCAGATTGAAGCCAAGGCCCTGGCCAAGCTGCGCAAGCATAAGGACGCCAAAAAGCTCCACGAATATTTGAATTAGGAGCTTCCTGCGTGGCCGGCACGGTGTTTACAACGGCAGAAAACAATACCTGGGCACATACGCTGCCAGGCAAGATGACAAGTGCATGTGTTGCATTAGTAGCGCCAGGTAATCACGTACTTATGGTGAAGGCTAGCTATAAGAATGAGTGGACCTTCCCGAGCGGTGTTGTAGATACGGGCGAGTCGCCGGTGCAAGCTGCGCAGCGCGAGCTAGCCGAAGAGACTGGCCTAGCACTTGAGCTAAGCCCACAAGACATAGTAGCTGTTATTTATACTGGTAGCGATGGTGTCAGTAGGGACCGCTTTAATATTGCCTTTTGCAAAGAGCTGCCGGCGCAGCTACCGCTTACCGCGTTAGCTATTCCGAATGATGAAATCACTGCCGCCGAGTGGGTTCCGTTTCCTCAGGTAGCTCAAAAAGCTGGTGGCCGGGCCAGTTATCATATACTGCAAGCTCGGTTGACGGGTGAGCTGCAAGATATGTATAACGAAATCTTGCCCATGCGTCGCAGCGGTACTTTTACGGAGGATGCTATATCCCACTAGCGGTAAGTTCGCGTTCGATGCTGGTGTGTAAATCTTCGAGCGAGCCGGTGTTCATAATATAGTGGTCAGCAATGGCAATTGGGCCGCCTTTTTCGACGTTTTCGATTTCGGCGTAGTCGCGGTCCAGGGCTTCGGCCGGGGTGAGTGGGCGCTCGGGGCGCTGGGCCAGGCGCTGGTGGCGCAGGCCGCGGGGTGCGATAATGGCCATCACGTACAGCTGCCCAGGGAAGGCGCGCTGCAAGTAGGTGTATTCGGTCCAGCTATAGAGACCATCGGCCACGATGCGGCTGTGGCCCTCGGCGATGAGCTGGCGGATCTGCTGGCTGATACGCTTGACGATGACATCTTTGCCTTCATCCTGGCGCAGTTGCTGGCGCATACGCTTTTCGTTCGCGGGGGTTACCGGCAGGCCGGCATCCTTGATGGCTTGCAGCACAACGCCGCCAAAGTACACCGTGGGGTAGCCCCGCTGGCTAATATAGTCTACCGCAGAGCTTTTGCCAGCCCCCGGCATGCCGACAAAGGCAATAATTTTTACATCGTTTGTGGATTCCATAGGCCTATTGTAGCAAGTTGGGGTATATAACACCACCGCTTGGTTTTTTGGCATTCATCAGGCATACTAAGTACATGCGACATAATTCAATCAAATGGGAAAGCCGGGCGGCTTGTGCGGATCTCGACAGTGCCTATCAGCAGCTGAACGAAGACGCCCAGCGCCGCGGCCAGGAAGGTGTAGCCCGGGCCGCGCTAACAAGCGACATCTTCTTCCCAGTAAGCTACGACAAAACAAAACGTGCCGAGCTGCAGCTGGCTCTAAAAGTATGCAACTTGTGCGAGGTGCAGGCAGAGTGCCTAGAATACGCAATGCAGCAACACGACACCCGCGACCATGGCGTGTATGGTGGTACGGTGCCGCAGCAGCGCCGTGACATTGCCCGCCAGCAAGGCACGCTTATACCGCGTAAGCGTGCCAAGAGCAAGAAGGCCATATGACCAAGCGCCTGGTTGTGATTGATGGCAAATCCGTATTCTACCGCGGCTATTATGCCATGCCAGGGGCTTAGCACTACAAGGCACCCCAACTGGTGGGGTGTATGGATTCGCAACCCTTGCGATCGAAATTATTAAAAAGCTTGAGCCGGATTACGTGTGTGTGGCGTGGGATAAAAAGGGCACCAGTATTCGGCGCCGCTTGCAGCTGCTGCCCACCTACAAGGCCGGGCGCAAAAAACCGCCGGCTGATTTCTTTGCCCAAATCCCGGTACTGCACCAGCTACTGGAAGCCCTAGGCTGGCCGCTGCTCGAAGCCGATGATTACGAAGCCGATGATATTATGGGCACGCTTGCAGCGCAGGCCGAAGCCGCTGGGGTCGAAAACCTGCCTTGTCACCAGTGACCTAGATATGCTCCAGCTAGTGAGCCCGCTTACCAAGGTGTATGCGCTTAAGCGTGGATTGGCCCATATCGAGCAGTACGACCCAGCTACGCTTGAAGCCAAGCTGAGTGTGGCCGCTGGCCAGTTTTTGGACCTAAAGGCGCTGAAGGGCGATGCTAGCGATAACATCCCCGGTGTACCAGGGGTGGGGGAGAAGACGGCCGTGGCCCCTGCTGCAGCAGTACGGGACGCTGGATGGCATTTATGAGCATATCGCTGATATTAAACCTGCCTGGGCTAAAAAGCTGATTGCTGGCAAGGACAGCGCCTACCTCAGCCGCCAGGTAGCCACGATTTGGTGTGACGCCCCGGTTGCGTTCGACAGGGAAACCATGGATATTACCCATATGGACCCCGAGCAGTTGCGTCAGCAGTTGGTGGATCTAGAGTTTACCTCGCTGCTGGGCCGCTTGCCAGCTCACTTGCAGGCCAGCCAGGTGCCGGCCGGGCTGTACGTACCAGCGCGCATTCAGCCGCTAATGGTGCAGCCGCTGCCTACCGGTGATAGTAGCGATGAGCTGGTTGCACTTGATCAACCGGCTCTTATCCATGTTGCGGCGGGGCAGCTGTGGCTATCGACTCGCCGCAGCCAGGTGTACACCGCCGCGCTTGATATGGTGCCCGCCAGCGTGTGGCAGCGGCTTGCCCAGGCCTGTGTGGTGGGCTACGATGTAAAATCCACACTCCATGCCCTGGCCCAGGCGGGGGTACGCCCTACCATCACGAAGCTACACGATATGTGCCAGGCCGCCTTTTTGCTCAGCCCGCTTGCTCGCGACCGTAGCCTGGCTGCCCTAGTAGGCCAGCCTGATGATGCGCTGCCGGCAGATGACCCCTGCTGTAGTGATGGCCGCCCTGTGGAATATTTACGATGCCCAAACCGAGGCCCTAGCAGCGCAGCCGCGCCTAGCACGGATTGCAACTAAGTTTGACTTCCCGCTGGTGCCGGTGCTGTTTGCCATGGAGGAGCGCGGCGTGGGGATTGACCCGCAGGTGTTTACCCAGCTCCACCAGCAGCTTAGCACAGAGTACCAGCAATTAGTTGCCGATATACACGAACTCGTTGGGTACGAGTTTAACATTGCCAGCCCAGCCCAGTTATCCCAGGTATTATTTACCAAACTGCAGCTACCCACCACCGGGATTAAAAAGGGCAAAACTGGCTATAGTACCGGCCAAAAGGAGCTGGATAAACTCCGCGGCCAGCACCCTATTATTGAGCTAATTGAACGCTCGCGCGAGCTGGCCAAAATGCTCAGCACCTACGTCGATGCTCTGCCGCGGCTGGTGGGGGATGATGGCCGCATCCACACTACCTTTCACCAGGATGTAACCGCCACAGGCCGGCTGAGCAGCACCCATCCCAACTTGCAGAACATCCCCATTCGCAGCCAATTGGGCCGCCAGATTCGCCGTGGCTTTACGGCCCAGCCCGGCCACGTACTGGTGAGTGCTGATTATAGCCAGTTCGAGCTACGCCTGGCGGCAGTGCTGGCCGGGGACGAAGCCCTCATAGCCGACTTTAACAACGGGGTTGATATCCACACCAAAAACCGCCAGCCAGGTGTATGGTGTCGCGATGGACCAGGTGAGCGCAGAGCAGCGCCGCCACGCCAAGGTGATTAACTTTGGGGTGCTGTATGGTATGAGCCCGCACGGCCTGGCTGCTGCAACTGGCATGAGTATCCCGCGGGCCAAGCAGTTTATTGATGATTACTTTGCGCTGCGGGCGCCGATCCGTGCTTATATTGATGCCACGCTAGAGCAGGCTAAAACGGCCGGCTATGTAGAAACCTACTTTGGCCGCCGCCGCCCTACGCCGGATGTGGCTAGTAGCAACTACCTGGTGCGCGAGGCCGCCCGCCGCGCTAGTGCTAATATGCCGATTCAGGGCACAGAGGCAGATTTAATGAAACGGGCGATGATTGCGGTAGAAAAGGATGTGGCGGGCCTGGGCCAGCAGATTTTGCAAATCCATGATTCCATTCTTGTCGAGTGCCCCGCAGGTAACGCGACCCAGGTGGCCGACCTCTTACGAACCACTATGGAACAGATCGCGCCGGAGCTGCCTATTCGCCTGCAAGTGGATGTCCACACCGGCACGGACTGGGGCGAGCTGTAGGCTCAGCCGCCATGTACACCGCTCGCTATTATAAGGAGCGAGTGAGCCAGATGATACCAATAAAAAGTGGCTTTTACGGCAAGCCACGGGCCGGTATTGAGCCTAGATGGCACTAGGCTTCTGTTACTCCTTCCTTTTGGGTTTTGGCTTCATGTTTCTCAAGCAAGTTCCAGACTTTGCAGCGAGCTTGGCACTGTTTGTCTTCAAGCTCGTAGGAGCTCAGGTGCTCTGCTTGGCTGGCGTAGTCTACCATAACAGCATCCATGGTGCTGCCGATACCTGGCGTCTTGCGCGCGGCGTCATTATATCGACGCACAAAGCGCGCTGGATCTACCAGGCTAAATGGCAACGGGTCATGGCTCAGGTGCCAACTAGAGAAGAATAATCTTCCCTTGGACTGGACACGTTTAGCTACCTGCTGTTGTTTGCGCTGTATATCATACATAGAACATACAGCGCCGCAGCAGAGGCAGAGCAGGGATATACTGCTCACCATGGATAGAGCCACAAGAGTGGTTGCCACCCAATCGCTCGCCAGGGTCAGTATATAAACTTCCCCGGCTAAAGTCATAAGCAATAATACAACACTGGACCACATGACAACACGATACCATGGCTCAATGGTTGGTGCATCTTTCTCGGTCGCTGGTGTGATGAGTGGCTCATCCATTTCATCGTCAATGGTGCTAGCATCTGGCTACACATCACGATGAACGTGATGATCATGAAATGCCCAAGCCCCTTTATAAGGGCCTCGGTGCCATCAAACGGATGGTCGCCCATCCACAGTATGGTCCCCACTAGCGGCAGAATTGCTGATAGTGACCACAGTATGCCAAAGACGAAGCATATGGCGGCTTCGTCCTCTTCTTGCTTATTGCTATCACCCAAGAAGACTTCTTCTTCTGGGCTAACATCGTCCACCAGCGCGAAGGTGGCGCTATTCAGCATACAAAGCATGGTAAAGATCCTCTCTAGGATTGGAGTGTGCAAGATCAAACCTTGTGCCTGCAGCTTAGGCTGCAATCAGGCAAAAAGATTAATATATATATCATTAAAAGGCAGTAAAGGCAAGCGTTTCAGGCGCTGGTGGCTCGCTGAAGGCTACCCATAAGCCGCGCTACAGGCCAAGCAGCCGGTATAAATCACGCACAAACAGATTGACGTTTACCGGGTAGTGTGCCACAATATAAGCTGTATGAAACACGGTAGAAACTCACAGCTGGTTCCGGTTATTTTGATTGTGGTGATTGTGGTGATTAGTGTCGCGGCAATTGTGGCTTTTGTGCGCACAGTTATGGGCGGCGATTCGCAAAATTCTAGCCAGCAGACCAAAACCCAGCAGGAGGAAGCCGAAGAAGCCTTGCTATCGACCTCGCTGGATAGGGCAGTGCGTATGACAGTACGCGGCGGTATTACCGCGGATGAATCCTTCCGCTCCTACCAGATGACGATTTCGCCCAACAAGCGCAGTATGACAACCTACAAGGGCTACCTGGACCAGCCGCAAGATAATCTGAATTTAGATAACAACACCAAAGCGTACGAGGAGTTTGTATTTGCCCTCAACCGCGCTGATATGATGAAGGGTGACCCACTAACGGGTAATGCCGATGACACGCGCGGGATTTGCGCCAATGGTAAGGTGATGGAGTTTGAGATTTTGCAGAACGAGCGCACGGTGAAGCGCCTGTGGACCACAACCTGCCGTAATATTCGGGGTTCGTTTAAAGCCAAAGCCGACTACATTAGCGAACTATTCTTGCAGCAGATACCGGAAAGCCGCAAGCTGATCAAGAAGATCAATATCCGTAATGGTGAGTCGTCATCATCGCAGCTACGTGGGCTATTCTAGCGCCTGCCTGGGCCACGGGGGCGTAGCTTAATGCCAGAATTACCAGAGGTAGAAACCGTTCGGCGCGGTCTGAATACCTATATTGTGGGCAAAAAAATTGTGCAGGTGCGTGAGCACGATAGTCCCAAAAGTTTCCCAAATGCGCCTGAGCAAGTTGCGGCCTTTATGTATGGTGCGCGTATAGCGAATGTGCGCCGGCGGGCGAAATTGCTGCTGATAGACCTAAGCAGTGGCTACACGCTGGCCGTACACCTCAAGATGACCGGGCAGTTAGTGTATGTTGGTAGCAAAGACGAGCGCTTTGGTGCGGGCCACCCAAATGAATCGCTGATTGGGGCACTGCCCGATGCATCCACCCGCGTGAGCATTGGCTTTGGCGGGGAGGCTGGCTGTATTTTAACGATCAGCGTAAGTTTGGCTGGATGCAGCTACTGCCGACCGCCCAGGTGCCGGAACTCGCCTTTATGCGCACGGTTGGGCCCGAGCCGCTGGAAGATAGCTTTACGCCAGAGCAGTTTGCGGCCCGCTTTTGCCCGCCGGGCCCGCACTAGTATCAAGGCGGCGCTGCTAGACCAAACCGTAGTGGCTGGGGTTGGTAATATCTACGCTGATGAAAGCCTGTGGCGGGCCCGTATCGACCCCCCGCCGTAAGGTAGGGAGTCTCACGCCGCAGGAACTGACGCAGCTCTACCACGCGATGCGCGAGTGTATGAATCTATCGATTGCCAGGGGCGGCTCGACCGATAAAAATTACGTCAATGCCGAAGGCGGCCGCGGCCAGTACCTAGACCATGCGTGGGTATTCCGCCGCGATGGGCAGCCCTGCCCACGCTGCAGCCACGAGATTATTAAAATTAAGCACGCCGGCCGGGGAACGCACCTGTGCCCGCAGTGCCAGGTATAGGGGCGCAATGCTCCAGGTAATATACGGTGCCAACCAGTTTGCGATTGATGAAGCCCTGGCGGCGATTATTGCCAGCAGCCAGGTGGAGCCAGAGTATTACGACGGCGAGGAGCTTACGGCATCCGCCTTGCCTGAGCTGGCTACTGCACCAACACTCTTTGCCAGCGAGCGGCTGATTATTATTCGCCGGGCGTCGCACAACCCCGAGCTGTGGCAGGCCGTGGGCCAGTTAGCTGCCACGCTGCCAGGCACCCAGGCGGCCAATGGTAGCACCAGCGATACCAACCATATCGTCCTGGTAGAGGGCACGCTTGATAAACGTACCAAGACGTATAAGGCGCTGAAAGCCCACGCGCTAATGCAGGGAGTTCGCGCCGCTGAGCGACCGGCAAACGGCCGCGGCCAGTACCTGGCTAAAGGATTGGGCCGAGCAGCAGGGGTATAGCATTAGATGGCAGCCGCCAGTGAGCTTGTGCGCCGGATTGGTGTGGACCAGCTGCGCCTGAGCCAGGAGCTACGCCGCCTGGAGCCACTCGGCACCATCACACTTCAGCTTGTGCAGCAGCACACGCCAGCCAGTCCCCAGGCCAATGTATTCCGGCTGCTACACTGGCGGTGCACGGCGAGACCATATCGGTCCTACGCCAGCTTGCGGCTGTGCGCCAACTAGCCGACCCTACCAAACCTTTGGCCTCTTGGCCGCCCAGGTGTTCCAACTGGCAGCACTAACGGTAAGTGATGCCCCGCCAGCCACAGTGGCGCGTGATATCGCTGCTAGCGAGTACGCCCTGCGCCAACTAGCCCAGCTGCAGGTAGACCGCCCACGCCTGACACGGATTGTGGCGATGATGGCTCAGGCAGACCAGCAGCTGAAAACCACGCCAGCTGACCCCTGGTTGGTCCTTCAGGCGGTACTGGTAAAAATCGCCACCTCGTAGCTGGATTTGTAGCGCCAGGCTGGGGCCTGCTTGTGTGCCCTGTATTCGACGCGCGCCCTAGGCTCTAGCAAACACCCGCCACTTGATTACGTAGCGGGTGTTAGATGTGTGATGCGATAGGGCCAGCTAGGCGGCCAGGCTGACGCCAGCTTCTTTCGCTAGGCGGCTCAGGCGGGCCTTGCGGCGGGCAGCAGTGTTGGCCTTTAGGAGCTTCTTCTTAACGGCGGTATCAAGCGTACTGTGGGCGGCAGCCAGGGTTTGCTTGCTAGGGCCGGCCAAAAAGGCTTTGGTGGCAAGTTTAATATCGCGCTTGAGGGCAACGTTGCGCTCGCGGCGCTTGCCGGCTTGGTTAACACGCTTAATGGCTGATTTGATAATTGGCATACTGCTCCTTACGTACAACTAATACTCTATAAAGTGGTTTATATTACAATCATACGCCATTATACAGCCAAGCAGGCAAAAGTAAAGCCAGCGGGCCAGGGAACCGGCCCTACGCGTTGCATAAAAATCATGCTTATGGTACATTGATAAGATACATGCACTAGTAACGGTAACGTAAATAAAGGGAAGGGCACATGCTGGGCGCAAAGGAACAAATTGTTGATAATATTCGGAGTGTGGATACCATTTTGGTAACCGTTGGGCAGGACCCAACCGTCGATGAACTATCGGCCGCGCTTGGGCTCACGACCTTCCTGAATGATATTGGTAAACACGCCACGACGGTGGTTAGCAGCACTGTACCAGCTGCAATGGGCTTTTTGCACGCCGAGGATGCCTTTGAGCGAACGGTTGATAGCCTGCGCGATTTTGTGATTGCGCTCGATAAGGAAAAGGCCGACCACTTTACGCTACAAGGTTGATGGCGATTTGGTTAAAATCTTCGTTACCCCGTACCGCACCGTGATTACCGATAAGGATCTACACTATAGCAAGGGTGATTATAACGTTGAAATGGTGCTTGCCCTGGGGGCGAGCAGTAAGACAGCGCTCGATAAAGCTGTGGCAGCACATAGCCAAATCTTGCAGGATTCGGTGGTGGCAACCATTGGCCTCAAGCCAAGCCAGCTTGGTGCGCCTGACTGGGCGAATACCGGCGCTAGTAGCGTCTGCGAGCTCGTCACAGAGCTGGTAGAAGACCTCAGCGAAGAGCGCGCCATGAGCCAACAGGTGGCCAATGCGCTGCTAACTGGCGTGGTGGCCGCGACGGACCGCTTTAGTAATGACCGCACCACCTCACACGCTATGACGGTGGCCGCGAACCTGATGGCAGCTGGCGCTAACCAGCAGCTGATCGTCGCCAAGCTGAAGCAGGGCAATGTGCTCGATATTAAACCAGATGATGGCGGCCACCGCTTGACCGGCGATATTGCAGGTGAGTCCGAGCGCCAGGCTAAAGCAAGCAAGAAGTCGGCCCAATCGGGGGGCACCCAAGGCAAGGGGAAGGCGAATACAGCGAGCAAAAAGCCCAAAACCACCCCAGCGCCACAGCCGGTTGACCCGTCCCAGATTGATCCATCTAAAATTGAATTTGACCCAAGTAAAGAATATGACCCCGCCCAGGCGTTTGATACAGCGCTTAAGCGGTCCGAAGAGCGCCGCGTGGAGCGTGCCCACCACGAGGGCGATGACCTTGCCAGCGAGCTAAGCCCCGCCCCAGCCACGCCGGCCCCGTACCAAGATAACGACCTACTAGCTGGTGATGCGATCGATAGCGCCCTGGCGGACTTTAAGGCCGAAATGCCGGCCACCACACAGCCACCAGCCAAAGCCAGCGCTAGCTTACCGCCGGTGGTACTGGGCGGGCCTGGTAGCAAGCCTGCCACCAGGGCATCAGCGCCGACCCAACCTAGTGGTACACCGGCGCCAGCCCTGGATGCATTGGCCCTGGCAGAAGAAACCATGCCGAGCTTTTGAATTTACCGACCCAACCCCAGCGCCGCCCACAACTGCCCCAGCCACGCCAAAGCCAGCCGGTGGCAAGACCACGCAGCTGCCAGCGACCACCGCACCACCGAGCGATGGCAAGCTACCTGGCACGCCACCACCGCCACCGATCCCAGATTTTAGCCAGCTGCCACCGCTGCCAACCGGTATGCCAGATTTTAGCGATCTACCGGGCGCGGGCACTGATTTACCGCCAGAAAACCTTGGCACCATTCTGCCACCAACGGCGCCAGCTAGTGGCAAGGATACGAAGGCCCCGGCGGCGCCATCAGCCAAACCAAGCGACCCGGGTGAATTCCATATCCCTGGCGCCTAGCCTTTTACGCCGCTTACATACCCGCTTATACCGACGACGGGGCCCGATGCACCGCTACCAAGCCGTGCGACGGGCCCCGTTTGCTGCATTAATAGTGGTATAATAGGGCCTGATGACACACGGCATTATTCTAATAGATAAACCAGCGGGTATGACCAGCTTTGGCGTGGTAGCGCGGCTGCGGCGCGTGCTGACGGCTCAGGCCAAAGCTCAGGCGACCCCTGGTAACCCAGCACCAAAGCGGCTTAAGGTAGGGGCACACCGGTACGCTGGACCCATTTGCAACTGGGTTGATGATCCTGGTTGTGGGCACAGAGTGCAAAAACGCCCAGCGCTATAGCAAGCTCAGCAAGGTCTACCAGGCGACCATCACCCTTGGGGCCACGAGTAGCACAGGCGACCCCGAAGGCACGATCACCCCCCAGGCAAGGGCTGTGCCACCAAGCATGCAGCAGGTCCAGCAGGTGCTGCAGCAGCTAACCGGCCAGATTTTGCAGCGGCCACCGGCCTTTAGCGCGCTAAAAATTAACGGCCAGCGGGCTTACAAGCTGGCGCGCCAGGGCCAGGCGCCGGTACTGGAACCCCGGCCGGTTACTATCCACAGCATCGAGCTGGTGGAGTACAGCTACCCCCGGCTTACCATACGCACACACGTCAGTAGCGGCACCTATATACGTAGCTTGGCAGAAGACATCGGCCAGGCGCTGGGCACCGGGGCGTATTGCAGTAGCTTGCGGCGCCTGAGTATCGCTGATTGGCAGGTGGCGGATGCGCAGCGCTTAGCAGATTACGGTATAACAGATTGAAAGGATACCCAATGATACAATGTAACGCACACAACCAAACTATAACGGTGGACCCAGATGGCGCCCTGCTGACCAGCTATACGCGGGCTGGCCAGGATGTGCTAATGCCACGGCAACAGCTAGATGGTAGCTGGCGTGGTGGCTGCCATGTGTGCATGCCAAACTTTGGCCCTGGTGGTGAGTCCGGCCTGGCCCAGCATGGGTTTGGCCGTACCAGCACCTGGCAGGTTAGCCAGCAGACGGATAGTATGGTGGCGCTGAGCCTAGAGGTGGATAAAGGCGGCTACCGTGGTCTTGCCTTTACCATCACGTACCAGTTGGCACCAACTGGCCTGGCTATGGTGCTGACTGCCACCAATGGTGCTGATGCCCCGGTGCGCTTGGCCCCGGGCTGGCACCCGTATTTTGCTTTGCCCACCGGTAGCGATGGCAGCTTTACGCTCGATGGCTCACCCTACAATGCGGTCGAGTACGCCGAGGCCCAATTTATTCGTACAGCTGGCCAACTAGCCCTTACCTGTGGTGATAATAACTACACACTGGTATCATCAAACCTCACTACCGTGGCGCTATGGAGTGCCCACCCCGGCCGCTACATCTGTGTAGAGCCGACCTTAGCTGGCAATAGCTTTGCAGATGAGCCAACCGCCCCGGCCCGCGAGCTCCTAGCCCCGGGCCACACGGCTGAATTCCGGCTTGATATCCAGCTATAGCGCCCCCACAAAAGAACCCCCTATGCGTATAGCATAGGGGTGGGTAAACTTATTTTGCCCCGTGGGGCGGCTCTGCTTCCTGCTGTGGTTGGATGTCATCCCTGCATTGTGCGTAGCGGAGCATGCAAGACTTCTGTGGGGGTTCTGCCTGCCTTCAGCTGCCGAACAGCATCGCCAAGATAACCGGTTATTTCAATTAAACTCAGTTCCTCGATTTCGATATGAGCACTAAACATCTCTAGGGTGACGTCACCCAGGCGGTCCAGCGCTTCGATATTACGCTGCATAATCAGCGTGTCAATCAGTTGCAGCACAGCATAGCGCAGGCGGAGCGCCTCTGGGTAGGATTCAAGCGGTGGGGAGTTGGTGTTGTCATGTGTGAGCTAAGCAAGCAGAGAATTATCTACTTGTGATAGTCTTTTATTTTATATTCATAGTCAGCTATAAGATTCTTTGAATAGGTTTTTTCTTTTTTGAATCTCTTACTTCCCTCCAAAGAATGGCAGCTACTTTTAATTTGTTTGAGTAGTTATAACTGTTTTTGTCTGCACAAAAATCCTTTAAAAATTGGTTCCACTGACAAACTGAATTATCATACTTTGCATAGTCTGATTCTCCATAATAAACGTTGAGCATATCTTTTTATAGTAAATTTTACATTATTTTTCTCTTTTTACTTTTCCTCCAAGCTGTTGCCATATCAGCAGTAAATTTAAAAGGTGAAGTATCTGTTACAACGGAAAAATATTCTCTGAATGTTGCGTTAAAGGAAAAATCCACACTCTAATAAAGGCGTATCTAAAGTAATATTTTTTACTTGCTTCTTTTGGTTTTTTATTGATGATTTTTTAATCAAATTACCTGCAAAGTACTGTTCAATAATATAGTTGAGCTCTTGCTTGGTGCCCTTCGATTCTAATCCCAAAGATTGACATATATGTGAAAGCTCTTCGTGGTACCAATAGTATTTACTAAATTCATCAAATGATGTGATCGTATCAAACTCAGGCCTGCTTTTCATCAACATTATGTAATATTATACCATTTCTTTTACTTAATTTTACAGCGCTCACTCTTGCTAACCATTCTTTAGTTTGGTTGCGCTGTGCTGCATAGCTAGTTGACGTATGGGCTAAAACTTGGTACAATTACGCCATAAATATAGGGCTTATACCATGACAAAACCATTCACTCCATTGCCATCCCCGTTTGAGCTTAACCCCTTTGATGCCCGCCGGCGTGAGCGCTCCCGTGCCCGTACAGCGGCCGAGGCAGCGGCTGACCGGGATAAAATCGAGGCTTTGTACGGCATGGATAGTGATGGCAGCCAGCCCGAGTTCTACGATGACTGGCTCACAGATAGCACGACCCCTGGCGGCCAGTTTAATACCGCGGCGGTTAATATCAATAATATTTACAGCCAGATTGGCGAGGACGCCCAGTATATACAGGACGAAGACGAGCCAAATGGCACCAGCCGCACCGAAATCGCCCAGCTGAGCCAAGCCCTACATAGCACCCACCCAGCAGCGGGTAAGTTTGCCCACCAGCTGCAAACTTCGCAGGCGGGCATGCAGCGTGAGTTTAACCGCCTGGGCCTAAGGGTGACGCCACAGAATAGCGAGCGCCTGCGCACCCGGGCCACCAGCCAGGTACTGCGTGCCGGCATAGAGGACGACCGCACCGGTAGTAGTAATATTAACGACGAAACACCGGGCGGCGATATTCTGGATACGCATGAATCACGCCAACTAACCCGAGCCGCTACTGCCGAGCAATTCCTGCTGGATGTGCGGGCTGGTGAGGTGGATGTGAGCCAACTAAACAGCGAGGTGCAGGAACGGATTTATAGCTACATGGGCTTTTTTGCCGAGATTGAGCAGCAGACGAATGTGGCCCTAGCGGAGCTGGGTGCTCTGTTGGAAAACCTGCCGGCAATTCCGCGTGTAGAGGAACGTGCAGCCGATACAGCCGCTGATGTAACCACAGATACAGCCATGGATACACCTACCGATGCTGCTGACGCTACGCCAGCGGTGCCGGGTGAGTTAACCAGTACCCAGCCGGCCGAGCAGCTTGGCTATAGTGCTGAGCTGACCCCCGTTGAGCATGGCTTGGTGCTGCCAGCTGATGCCTTTGGTGCCCATAATGCGGCACGGGCTGCTGAGTTTGCCGCCGTACCAGCCGAGCGAGTCGCGTCGCTGCAGGGGCATGCCGGGGCGAATTTGCCACCAGCTGCTCGGGTTGCATAGCATTCTTTACTTAAAATTTGCTTAAATATCAAGCAGGCGTTTTGGGCATTTTTTTTGCTGGCCGGGTGTGGTATTATAGGCACAGTCATTATTAGGTTATTGTGTGGTAAACAAAACTACAAAGGATGAATGTGAAGCAACAAACGTTAAATATGGTGGGTGATGTTTGGCAGCGGGCGCGGTACGGCTGCCTTGCTGTAGTTATAATAGCAACAATGGGACTCAGCTTGGTTGTACCGGCTGGGCGGGCTTGGGCCAGTCAGGCCGAGGGCCAGGCAATGCTACAGCGCGTGGCGAGTGCCGAGCAGGCAGCGCGTGGCTCGCTGATGCCAATGCCCCAGGCTGAGGCTGGTGCGGTGGCTAAGCTTGGCAGTGATGGCTGGCAGTTTAGCGGTGGCAATATTACTGGGGTGCTGCAGCGCGCGCTGGATGATGGTAATGTGCGCGTTATTGAGCTGCCGGTTGGTACCTTTACAATCGGTGCCATCAGTCTGAACGCCGCTAAGAACAAGGTAGTACGCGGTAATGGCAGCCTCACAACGCTGGTGTTTGATGCCAGCCAGCCGCAGCCGCCGTTTATGAATACCTCTGGTGGGCGGGCCGAAAAGCTGCTGTTTACCGAGTTTACGCTTGATGCCCGCTGGCAGCCTGGCCGCAAAACTCAGAACGCCTTCCAGCTGACGAATGCACGCGATATTCAGTTCTACAAGATGGCTATTAAGAACGTAGCGCAGTCGGCCATTCTTGCCCAAGGCCTGGGTGCCGGCGGCGGTACACCCAACCTGCTGGTACTGGATACCGTGGTCGAAAACGCTGGCTTGGCGGACCAGACGACTGGCTTTGGCGTACTGGTCAAGGATAATTCACCGCACGCCAAGGTGGTTGGTAGCCGCGTAGTTGGCGTAAAGGGTGGTATGGGAGTTGGTGCCCATGCAACCAAGGTGGGTGCGCCGGTTAATATGACGATCATTAGTAACCATATTAGTATGGTGCGTTCGGCAACGGCCTTTGAGGGTATTGGCCTCACCAAGGGTGCCCATAATGCGGTGGTAGCGCGTAATGTGATTGAGCCATCGTTCGATAATGGTATTTCGCTATCATCTAATAATAACCTGGCGGTGCAGAATTTTCGTGAGCTCGGCCTGGAACCATGGCTGCTCGCTCGAGGGCGAGGGCAATATGCTAGTGGCGAATGAGGTTACAGCCGTTGGGCACCAAAACTACGCCTTAGGTGAGCACAACGACTACGCTGGCGTGGCTATAGAAAACGGTACGCGTAACACCGTCAGCGGCAATAAAATCACCGGTGGCGATATGGTGTACGCCGTTAAATTTAACCAAGCCCAGCGCGGCAGCAATAAAATCGGCCACAACCAGTTTGCATGGAACAAAGCTGAGTTTAATAAAAAGCCGCTGGCAAGCGATGTCATTGGCGATAGTGCGCCGGATTACCATATTGCCCTGCTGAATGCGGACCAGCGGGCGGCTATTGCTAGCAATGCAGGCCCAACCCAGGTAGCCACCCCAGGTACGCCAGATAGCACCTACAAGCCAGACGAAAAAGAAGAAGGAAGACACCAAGAAGAAGGACGATAAGAAGAAGTCACGCAGCCACGATGATAACGGCGTTGCACCGCAGCAGCACCAGCAGCAGAGCCAGGACCAGGGGTGCGTTTGACCCAAGCCGTCTCATCTGGCTGGCCGTGGGGATCATCGTGCTGATCATCGCCGGTGGTAGCCTGATCGCCCTATTCATCTATTGCCGTATGCGAAAGCGCCAGTAAGGCGGGCTGCCGGGGCGGGCCACGGCCACGTAAACGCGGCTTGCCCCACCTGGCCTCACATGGTACAATAGCTGGGTGATTACTAAAGAAAACAAGCAAAAGGCGATTGCTTTTGACTCAGGTCAGCAAGCAGGATGTCGGTAGCCCACAGGCACAGGTGTCCATCTTGACGGCTCGTATCAAAGAGGTAACAGAGCATCTTAAAGCCAATAAACATGACTTTATGGCTCGTCGCGGCTTGGTCCAGATGGTAGGTAAGCGTAAGCGCCTCCTCAAATACCTTGAGCGTACCGACTTTGAAAGCTACAAAGCAGTTGTTGCAAAGCTCGGCCTGCGTAAATAACCGCGGGCGCATGAGCGCTGAAACACCCCGTTCCCCAGAGTGCGGGGTGTTTTTTTGTTTGTAGTAAAAACTACAAAAATGCTTCCTTTTTGAAAATGCTTGTGCTAGTATGTAAGGAAATTACAAATCCTATGGGGGGAAACAAATATGCAGGTACACAAACGTGCCGGTGTGTTAGGCGTGCCTAAGCGCCTGATTGCCGCCGGAGTAGCAATGGTAATTCTTGGTGCTGGCCAGGCGTTGGCACCACTGGTGGTGTCAGCTCAGGCAGCACCAAACCGCACACTACCAACCGCAGAAGAAGTCACAGCGCGGGTGAATGGGGCCGAAACGATGGCCCGCCGGGCGCTGCTACAGGCACCAGCTGCCACGGATGAAAATACCGCCAACCTTGGCCAGGGCGCGTGGGCCATAACGGGTGGTGATATTACCGTGCCACTACAAAAAGCGCTCGACGACCCGAAGATCCGTATCATCAACCTACCAGAGGGCCAGTACAGCTGGGTACGGTGGTGCTTGATAAAGCCCAGCAAAAGTTTGTGCGCGGCCAAGGCACACGCACTGTGCTCGTGGGGGCCAAGGACCGCAACCGCCCAGCGATCATGTCGACCTCTGGTGGTAAGGCAAACCAGGTGCAGTTTAGTGAGTTTATTCTGGATATGCAGTGGCAGCCTGGCCAGGCCGAAGTCCACGCTGTGCAGCTAACCAACGCCGATACGATTCAGTTTTATAAAACAGCCATTAAGAACGTTGGCCAAGCTGGTATTGTGGCCCAGGGCTACGGCGCGCCAGGCCGTGGTACACCCAACCTACTGGTGCTGGATACCGTGGTCGAAAACGCTGGCTTAGCCGATAAAACCACCGGCTTTGGCGTACTGGTCAAGGATAATTCGCCGCATGCTATGGTGGTTGGCAACCGTATCACCGGCATTAAGGGTGGTATGGGGATTGGTGCCCACGCCACGCAGCTTGGTGGGCCAACTGATATGACTATCATTGCCAACCATATCCAGATGGTACAATCAAACACCAACTTTGAAGGCATTGGCCTGACAAAGGGTGCGGATAACGCCATTGTAGCCCGCAACGTGACTGACCCATCGTTTGATAATGGCCTATCGCTTTCATCCAACGGCAACTTGGCTGTGCAGAACTACACCAGCTCGGCCTGGAACCACGGTATTGCGATTGAAGGTGAAGGCAACATACTGATTGCTAACGAAATTGGCCCGGTTGGCTTTGCAGAACGCTGCTTTGGGCGAGGCGCTGGAATACGGTGGTATTACACTGGAAAAACGGTGCTAATACGCTAGCGGTTGGGAATGTCATTAACCACGGTGCCAACAGCGATATGACCTACGCCATTAAGTTTAATGGCCAGATGCGCGGTGGTAATATACTTGGTAAGAACACCATTGCTAGCTTTAAAAAGCGCTACTACAACCGCACACCACTAGCAACGGACGAAGTGCGTGATGATAAAATGCCAACCATCGCTATACAGCTGCTCAGCGCCAGCGAGCGCCAGGCAATTGGGGTAGCTGCTGGGCCAAGCACGCCGCCGGCCCCAGCACCCGTGCCACAGCCAGTGCCACAACCACAGCCAGCTCCAGTGCCGGCCCCGGCTCCTTCACCGGCTCCAACGCCGCAACCGCAGCCACAACCACAACCCGTGACGCCAACCACGCCAAGCGCGCCGGCCCCAGCCACCACGGCACCAGCAGCAACGGGCGGTGAATCCGTCCCAAAAGAGCTGGCCGACACCCCAGACCTCAAGGCACCAAACACCGGCTTCCCGCGCTACGCTACGGGTGCCGGCATCAGCCTGGTACTCCTGGCGCTGGCCGCAGCCGGCTACGGCCTGACGCGCCCACGTGCCCAGCGCCGCTGGCGGGGTTAGGAATCTGTTGGCCGTTCTTCAGCAAAAACTCAGTAAAACCAGCTTGTAGCGCAGAACGCACATTAATGCGCTAGAGCTTTTCAAACAAAAAAGCTTATGATACAATAGCCGTACCGTATACCATAACGACTATTGTGAAGGGGAGTATATGAACTCAGAACATAAACACAAAGTAAACGCTGTGTGGCGGTTTACCGCTGGTGCTGTGGCCGCAGCCAGTCTGATTGTGGGCCAAGTGCTGGCACCGGTTGCTGCCCAGGCGGCTACCAGTAGCCAGTCTATCTTGCCGCCAGCCTATAGCTACCCGCACCGCACCACTGGCAAGCCGAATACATACTGGAATGCCACTGTGCAGGCCGGCGAGCGGGCAGTGCCATGGGTAGTGATGAACCCGAATAACGGCCCGGGCGATAAGGTAGACGAAAACTACACTGGCCAGATTGACGAAGTCACCAGCAAGAAGATGAAATACGTTGGCTACGTGATTCACCACTACCAAACAGTTGATATCAAGACCATGGCCAAGCAGGTCGATAAATGGTATAGCATGTACAAAAACGTGGGCGGTATCTTCTTTGACACCGTGCGCGCCCAGACTCCAGAGCAAATCTGCTACGCAGCCAACCTGTATAATTACGTTAAGGTTAAGCACCCAGGTGCACTGGTTATCCAAAACCCAGGCACCCACCTGCCAGATGATAAGCTTGTGCCGTATGGCGATATCTTCTTAAATGCCGAAACAACCGCCACCGAGTACCTGAACAATGCCGATTGGAACCCCAAGACCGCGTGGGAGAAAGACCCGGCCAACGCCGCTAAGCAGTACCATGTGGTGCGCGACGTGACCTCAAAGGAGCAGCAGGCGCAGCTGATTGCCAAGAGTCGCGAGCGCAATGCCGGCTGGATTTACTTTACGAGTGATACCGAAAGCACGGCTGGTGGCCACGATGGCAACCCGTATGATGACCTATCGCGCTTCTTCGGTGATATGGCGGCCAGCGCTCGCAGCGCCCAGCAAACGCAGCCAATCATCGGTAAGCCAGTGCCACTACCAGCTGGTTGTAACGATGAATTTAACCTAAAGGTTACGGCTACCAGCCACGCTACTCCGGCCCAGCCACCGCGCACTGCTACCGGCAGCAGCGCTAGCTCCAGCGCTCATAGTAGCGCGCGCAGCCAGGCTAGCGCCCAGGGTTCTAGCCAGTCAAGCGCTCAGGCTCATGCTCAGGCTCAGGCCCACACCAGCAGCAGTCAGCCACGGCAATCAGCTGACCTGCAGGCGCCAAATACCGGGTTCGGTAAGCAAGGAATTGGCCTTATGTGGCAATTATTGCAACGCTTGTGATTGCCGCCACCGCCGCTGTCTTGTACCTACGCAGCCGCCGCTTTAGGAGCCGCAAGTACCGCCAGTAAGGCTCTACAAATGATACATAACAACACCCTCGCTATATGCGGGGTGTTGTGCTATGGAGTGGTAACCAGTTGTGCGGCTGGCAACATATAGTAATTTTTGTGGCGTCAGCCGAAGGCGTTGTGTAGTGCGCTACAGGTAGCTTATCACCCGTACCGGGGCCGTGCTGCCAGGGGTTGGGAGCGGGTCGGTGCGCAGGAAATCCGGCAGGAGCGTATGGGTATGTGGGTCGATAAATTCACAACGGCTTAGCTCGTGCTGACCATGGGTTGTTGTGCTGAGGTCAACATGTAGGTAATCCTGTGGGTTGGTGATGTGATAAATAAACTCCAACTGCTCGGGCGCGCCATGTTGCCGGCCACGGGGTGAACTAAATTGTTGGATATACAACAGGTTGCCAAGGCGTGGGGTGATGCCGGTTTCTTCAATCAGCTCGCGCACCAGGCCTTGCTCAAGACGCTCACCCGCATCCAGCCCACCACCAGGTAGCGCCCAGTAGGGGGCGGGGCTGCCATTGGCGGTGGCGTGTTGTACGGCAAGCACGCGGCCATCAAGCACGGCCAGGCCGCGTACGGTTATGCGGCGGTAGGGTTGGTCCATGTATCCTCCTTTGGTTACTTAGGCTCAATAGTACCGCACCAGTCAGAGGTTGGCAATCGCTGTAATAATAGCAACGCCCAAGGTGTGCTATACTAAGGGGGTAACTGCAGATAGTGATAGATAGCAGCCTTGCCCTAGCACGTGGCTTGGCCAAAGTTGCTACCTGTTACTCTCTGCAAGAAAAGGAGAAAAACATGAGTATTATCAACCCAAGCGGCAAAGACATTATACGCGTAACGACCGAGCTATGCGGCCGGCCCCTGACCTTGGAGGTTAACCGCGTTGGCTTTCGTTCCACCGCCAGTGTGCTAGTGCGCTATGGCGACACAGTGGTGCTGGGCACCGCCCAGGTGGGCAGCCGCCCGGTGACGCTAGATTACTTCCCGCTCAGTATTGACTACGAAGAGAAATTCTATGCCTCGGGCAAGATTAGCGGCAGCCGCTTTATTAAGCGTGAGGGCCGGCCCAGCGACGAAGCAGTGCTGATTGGCCGCCTGATCGACCGGCCGATCCGCCCACTCTTTCCCAAAGGCTACCGCCAGGAAGTGCAGGTGGTGGCCACAGTGCTTAGTATGGACCCGAGCTTCCGCCCAGATATGGTGGCGATGGTTGCTGCCAGCAGCGCCCTGATGCTGACGGGTACGCCGTTTGATGGGCCGGTGGCGGGCCTGCGCGTTGGCCGGGTGAATGGTGAGTTTACGGCCTTCCTGACACCAGAGGAGCGTGAGCAGTCCGACCTCGACCTGGTGGTGGCCGGGATCGAGCGCGGCATTACCATGGTAGAAGCTGGCGCCAAAGAAGTGCCCGAGGACGTCATCGTCGATGCCATAGCCTGGGCGCACCAGGCGATGCAGCCGGCTATCGCGCTGCAGCGCGAGCTCGCTAATAAGGTGGCACCAGCGCCGCAGGAATATGAGCTGGTCTTGCCAAATGAAGACATCCAGGCCGTAGCCAACCAATGGGTTGATGGCAAACTGGGCGAGAAGATCCGCCGCCCATACCCCGAGCGCAATGAAGTTGTGAATGAAATTCGCTGGGCTTTCCACGAGGCCATGGCCGAGCAGCTGGGCCTCGACGCCGAGGAATACGCCGCGGTGCGTGATGAGTACGACGAAGCCTTTACCCTGGCGCTGCACAACGATGTGCGCCGCGGCATTGTGGAGGAGCACACTCGCCCCGATGGCCGCGCTCTGACGGAGATCCGCCCGCTCTCGAGCGAAGTTGGTATTTTGCCACGTGCTCACGGTAGTAGTCTGTTTACCCGCGGGGTGACGCAGGGGATGAATATCGTGACGCTAGCACCACTGAGCTACGCGCAGCTGGTCGATACTATGGAGGTAACAGAAGGCGAGCGCCGCTATATGCACCACTACAACGCCCCCGGTTATACAGTTGGTGAGGTCAAGCGCCTCGGTAGCCCTGGCCGGCGTGAGATTGGCCACGGGTATCTGGCGGAACGTGCCCTCACGGCAGTGCTACCGAGCGAAGAAGAGTTCCCCTATGCCATCCGCAGCGTGACAGAAATCATGAGCCAGAACGGCTCTACCAGTATGGCGGCCACGTGTAGTAGTTGCTTGGCCCTGATGGACGCTGGCGTGCCGCTTAAGGCACCAGTTAGTGGTATTGCTATGGGCCTCATGATGGATGGTGACACGCCCTACGTACTGAGCGATATTGCCGACGCCGAGGACTTTGCTGGCGACATGGACTTTAAGGTGACGGGTACGAGCAAGGGTATTACCGCCCTGCAGATGGATATGAAGGTGCATGGTCTGCCCGTGCAGGTGCTGCGCCAGGCGCTCGAGCAGAGTAAGGCTGGTCGTGCCCACATCCTGGAGCATATGCTGAGTGTGCTGCCTGGCCCGCGTAAAGAACTCAGCCCCTACGCGCCGCGTATCGAAAAGCTCAAGATTAACCCGGATAAAATTGGTGCTGTTATTGGCAAGGGTGGTGAAACTATCAACAAAATCACCAGCGAAACTGGTGCCGAGGTGGATATTAAAGAAGACGGCCTGATTACCATTGCCAGCCCCAATGGTGAGGGCGATCGAGAAGGCGCTGGCCTGGATTAAAAGCCTGGTGGAAGAGCCCGAAGTTGGCCGCACCTACACCGGCACCGTGGTGACGATTAAGGACTTTGGTGCCTTTGTAAACATTTTTGCCTGGCGTGGATGGGATGGTGCATATTAGCCAGCTTAGTAACAAGCGGGTCGAAAAGGTAACGGATGTGCTACAGGAAGGCCAGCGTGTAGCCGTGCTGCTCACCGGTATCGACGAGCGCGGCCGCCTGAGCTTGACCATGAAGAACGTCGAGCAGCCAGCCGCGTAGCACCGGCAACCACCGCACGATACAACGCGAACGCTTCGCGCTACGGCGTGATAAAACCCCACCAGGTGACTGGTGGGGTTGTAGCGTTATGAGGTGCGAGCGATGGTGTTTGATGGCAACTCCGTGCTAGAGGACTACACCAAGTCACCTGCTTACGGAAAGGTGCAGGCAACCTGCCACGCGTCCTGAAAGCGTGGCCGCCGGAAGATGGCCTGGTAGGGCATACGGGGCCCAGACTGCCAGACTTGCTGCTGCGCAGCGGCGACCATATAACCCGGTACACCACAGGCGCCAAGCGTTTGACGGGTCAAGCGCTGGGCGGCCGAGCTGCAGAACCCAGCTGCCGGCAGGTACAAAACCGGTTTGTGGGCTTGATTATACACAAGCAGTCCGGCCAGGCTCTGGGCGGGCAGGTAGAATACCTCCACCTGCTCCAGCGGCAGTGCATCTGGCTGGCGCGCAGCAACCTGCTGCTGGTAGCGCTGTAGTACCATGTGGGCCCATCGCCCAGCATTGGTACCGGGTAGGCAGGGGACCTGCTGGTTAATGAGTGACCGGTAGGGCTGCCCCGGCCGCATCGGTGCAAAGCGCTGGTAGCACAGCCAGGCTTCGAGCTGGGGGCGGGGGTAGGCGGGTGTTGCCTGGTAGGCAAGTAGAGCCATCGGCTCCTCCTTTGGGTAAGGTACATAACAGGTACAAACCGGGCGGGTGGGCAGCGCCGGCTTCATTGAGTAAGTATACAATAATGTTGTGTAAATAGCAATGAAGACGAAAAATAAGCATAAAGTTTGTTATACTGGGTAGAGTATTACAAAATAAACTAATGGAGAAAGGTACATGGCACAAGAACCAACCTCGACACCAACAACTAATACGCCCGCGCCCGCACCGGCCGCGACACCACAGCACGGTGATTCCAAAAACCACTCTTGATTGGTGGTGGTATCGTTGCCATCCTGGTTGTGCTGATTGCCGTATGGATGCTTTTTCTTCCAGGGGCCAAACAAAGAAGATTACCGCAAGGCCTACGAGGCCATGCAAGAAGTCCGCAATACCTATAGCGCATCGGGTAGCGCCGCGCTCAGCAGCATTAGTAGGAGCAGCTATGGTAGCAGCAGTAGTAGTGCCAGCGCAGACCGGTTCCAAGAATCATTCAATAAGTATAAGGACGCTGCCGCTAAACTGGAAGGACCTGAAGGTCATGACGGCCGACAACGAAATTAAAGAAAAGTACGAAGCCTTTACCAAGAAGAACGAAACCTTCGAAAAGAAGGTAGATGAGCTGATGGGCTCGATGGATAAGATGCAGAGCGTCAGCGAAGACTGCGGTAATGTGCGCCGTACCTCTGTTGGCAGTAGTGATAAGGAGAAGGTCCTGGCTGAGTATGACGAAGCCGCTGGCAAAGTGTACCAAGGCTATGGAAGGCCTGAAGGATGCCAAGAGCGATACCATCCGCAACCTCGGCACCAAAGGGTACCACAGCAATGAAGGAAATGCGCAAAGCCTTTGTAGAGATGCTTGATGCAGTTGAAGCCAAGGATAGCTCACGCCTGAGCAAGGCAAACCTAGAGTTCCGCCAGAAGGCTCGTACTCTGACGGAAGCCACCAGCGATTTTAGCCGTAATCTACGTAGGGAGTTTAGCGACGCCGATGTTAACACCGAGCTGAACGCGCTGGGCCGCACCGTTACTAACCGTTATAACGATGTCAACCGCGGCTAAGTAACGCTTGCTACCCACCCATACAACCCCCGCCTGGTGCGAGGGGTTGTTTTATGTGGTATACTAGGTATACATGGGCATACAAAGTATTGCACGCCGCCGTCAGCGCCGGCGGCTTATGTGGTGGGGGGGATGTACCAGCGCAGTGCTTGTGCTTGGTGGCTTGGTGTGTGCCTGGTGGCTGGCAACACGCCCCAGCCCCGCACCAGGTAGCTTTACACCTGTACCGCCCCTCATCAGCACCGAAGCAACCGTTCAGCCACCTGATGGCCAACCACACCCCGCTATGAAGAAGTTTATCGATATAATCCTCAAAATGATTGACGAATGGTATAACAAGGCCAAGAATTTTGATACCAAAAAACCGGGTGATAAAGACACCAAACCCAAGCCTGGTGGCAGCACTGGGCCAGGCGGCAGCAGCGACGGCCGCACACCCGGCACCAATGGTAGCGGTGGCCCGCTGGCGGATCAAACCTACGTGAACTTTAGCGGTGCGGGTGGCAGCAGCCAGTACCACCTGTATGCAGGGCATCTGGCTGGCAAGCCGGGCGCCTTTGGGCTGATGATCTACCTACACGGCGATGGCCACGGTGAATTTGGCAAGCCAACCAGTGGTACTCTGCAGGCCTATGCCCAGGTGGCTCGGCGGCGTGGTATGGTACTGATTGCGCCCAAAACGCCCGATGGTGGCACCAAAACCTGGTGGCGCCAGGATAGCTCTACCACCTACCTGGGCGAGCTCGTTAAGCATATATACCAGCGCTATAATATTAATCAACGCCAGGTGTGGCTGGCGGGCTACTCGGGCGGGGCAGAGGTGCTTACCTACAAGTTCCTGCCGCGCTATAATAGCCTGATTACTGGCGGCGGCGCCCTGATGGTTGGCGGCGGCGGTGCCTACACCACGCCGAATGTGGGCGGCCTGCGTGGTAACTTTAGCATGCGCTGGCTGGTTGGTAGCCGCGATTCCCCAAGCGCTGGTGGTGATGATGGCGGGTTTGATGCCCTCGAGGCTAGCAGCGAAGGTGTTAAATACTACCGCCAGGCTGGTATTGCCACCGACCGCCAGGTGCTGGCCGGCCAGGACCACTACGAGTCGATTTCGGCTGGGCCAGGCGGGCTAGATGCGATGATACGGTAAGAAAAGCCCCACGCGGTGGTAAGCGTGGGGCGAAATTTCAGCTGAATATAGCGATCACCAAGAAGGTGATGATCACCATCACAATAAACAGGATCATGAAAGTATCTTCTTTTTTCATAATCCTTCCTCTCTGAAGGTGCAACCACAGCGCCCACACCGGGCACTGCTAAGGTGTACACGGGTGAACAAGGGTCAATCTTACATATACCATGAATAGCGTAGAAATACAAGCACTCGGCCGGGCCCGTGGTGCTATAAAAAAAGCCCCACTTATGGTAAGTGGGGCTGTCGTCCTCCCTATTCGGTCGGGGTTTCGGTTGTACCTGGTGTGGTGGGCTCAATCGTCCCCACCAGCTGAGCATATTGCTCAGCGGTGAGTTTGATTGTTGCACCGGTGATGGTGCTTTCGTCCCATCGTATAAGAGTCTGTCCAAGGGTAAGCTTAGACAGATCTATTATAGGACGGTCTTCGCCCGTGTAGCAGGGGGATACGAGTTCGCCCCCCTTGTACGAATACAGACGATATCCGTTATGGCTATTGTGCGAGTCACTGCTATATGACTCGTCGAGCCAACTTATATCTAGTGCAAAGCTGGTGTCCTCGGGGCGATCTACCACCTCGAAGATGACCTTGTCACGTGGGATGGCAACCGGCCAACGCCGGTTGTCTTGCGCAAACGTGACAGTCACGTCTGTGCCACTGGATAGGCTACCATAGGTGGCAAAAAAGCCACTATAGAATTGCCCTTGGATACCAGTCGTCTGGCTCCCGAGCTGGAGCGGGTAGCTTTTGCCAGCTTCAAAGTCAAAAACGTCTTTTAACAGTCTGTCGTAGCGGACATTGTCATGACCCCAGTCTACTGTGACGTCCTGGCACGTGCCATTTATATACAGTTTTTCACTTGTGCGGCAGCTGCTCAAACCGAGTGCACACACAATGATAATTACAGCAGTGGCAATCTTACGATACCCAGCGAACATAATAAAAACCCTTTCGAGTAGGATAGGGAACAAAGGAACAACCCTGCCACGGCACAACTATGCGCGGCCAAAGGTTGATATATATATCAATACATGGGCAGAAAGTCAAGCTAGGCGCGGCGATAACGGCAACCCGGTGATACCAGGCAACCGGGCCTGTGCGCGGGCCCCTGGGCTCCTGGCCGGCCGGCTGCTTGACGCCCAGGCTCAGCTTTGGTACAATAACCATTAATTTTATAACTACTGCAGGCAAAGCGCGAGCTCGGGGGAGCGTGAACGGGCGCTTGTCTTAAGCAAAATCAAGATTGTAATTAGAAGGAGAACTATACCTATGGGGCAACGACGACTCGCCCAGGCGCAGGCCGATGATGTAAGCAAGCGCCCAGCTGCACATGCCAAGAAAAAATCAAACATTGCGGCACTAAACCACACGACGACGCGTAAAGGCGAGGTTTTTCGCGCCCAGCGGCGGGTATCAGAGGGCGTCAACGCCCGGGCCAGCCAACACACGATTGATATCCCAGTCAATAAATCGATTTACAATGGCTACGAAGGCCGCCAGTTTAGCATGGCAGAGTGGAAGCGCCAGCCAAAAACCAAGGGCCCCAAGCTCCGCGTGATCCCAATTGGTGGCCTGGGCGAAATGGGCATTGGCAAAAACATGATGGCCATAGAGTACGATAACGAAATTATCGTGGTGGATATGGGCTTTTTGTTCCCTGGTAGCGACTACCCAGGTATTAATTACATCACACCAGATATTAGCTACTTGCTCGAAAACAAGCACAAAATCCGCGGGCACGTGTTCACCCACGGGCACCTGGACCATATTGGCTCCTTCCGCCATTTTATTAGTCAAATCCCAGCGCCGGTGTATGCCAGTAAGTTTACCATTGGTATGCTTAAGCGCACTATGGAAGAAACTGACGGCTCGTTTACCCCAGAGTATCACGAGCTTAACCCCGAAGCCCACGAGCGCGTGCAGCTAGGCGATAACTTTAGCGTAGAGCTGGTGCGGGTGAACCACTCGATCCCGGATAGTACCGCGGTGGTTATCCGGACGCCACTGGGTGTGCTGGTGGATACCGGCGACTGGCGTTTTGAAGAAAACCCGGTCGATGGCAAGAAGTTTGACTTAGAGCGCCTGACGGAAATTGCGGCCAAAGAGGGTATTACGCTACTGATGAACGAAAGCACCAACTGCGAAAGCGCTGGCACCCATACCCACGGCGAGCCCGATATCCAAAAGAGCATTGGCCAGGTGATGGAACAGTACCAGCATAACCGCCTGATTATTAGCTGCTTTAGCTCGCAGATCCATCGTATCCAGGGTATCCTAACAGAGGCCAAGCGGGCTGGGCGCAAGGTGGCCTTTGCTGGCTATAGTATGATCCAGAACCTTGAGGTAGCCTTGCGGGCCGGGGCAATTACCATCCCTAAGGATGTGATTGTAAAGATGGAAGACCTGATTAAATACCCGGATGGCAAGTTTACGCTGGTGTGTACCGGTAGCCAGGGCGAGTTTAACGCGGTGCTTAACCGTATGGCCAGCGGCGCCCACCGCCATGTCAAGATCAAAAACACTGATGTGGTTGTGTTTAGCTCGAACGCTATCCCAGGCAACGAAAAGTACGTGGTGCGCACTGTTGATGGCCTGATGCGCGAAGGCTCCCGCGTGATCCAAAACGGCAAAACCCACCTAACGGGCGTTGGCCCCTTGCACCTATCGGGCCATGGTTACTACGACGACCACGTGAAGCTTATTACCGCCCTCAACCCAACCTACTACATGCCTATCCACGGTGAGTTCCATATGCTGGTGCATAACGCCGAGCTGGCCGAAAAGGACTGCGCCATCCCACGCGACCATATCTTTGTGTGCGATAGTGGCGATGTGCTAGAAATTACCCCTGGTGGCGCCCGCAAGAATGGCCGTATCCAGGTGGGTGGGGTGATGTATGATGATAGCGGCTCGATTGTATCGGAGGTTGTACTAAAGGATCGTATCCACATGAGCCAAGAGGGCATTTTTGTGGTGATGCTGACCGTGCAGCGTGGTACCGGCCGGCTGCTGACCAGCCCAGATATCATTAGCCGCGGCTTTATTTACCTGCGTGATAGCGAAGAACTGATGAACCTGATCCGCCAGTATCTTAAGCAAAAGGTGGCGCGCTCGTTCGGTGGCAAGAAGGTGGATATGGATGTACTGAAGAAGGAGATTAAAGACGAAATCACCCATCTTTTGTACGACCAAACCCGCCGCACACCGATTGTTATCCCGGTGATTAACGAAGTCGGTGGTGGCCGCGCGGCATCTGCAGCAGCAGCCAAACCTGCCCGCCGCGAGGCTCGCCCTGGCCGTAGCCGTTCGCGCCGCAGTAGTACACACGATGCCGCAGCCGCGCCCGACGCTGCACCTACTGAATACAAACGCCCACCGGCTAAAAAGTTCCCGCCTAAGCAAGTGCCCGACACCGAAGTCGCCGAGCCTAAAAACCAGCGCGAAGTACCAGCGTATTAGGCCAAAACGCGCTGCCACGCGGCCATCTATTAGCAGAGCTTACATATGAAGGAGACAGACCGCCATGCAGATCAGCGATAGTTTTACTAGATACCTTACGCACTATCCGGCCGAGGCAAACCGCCTGCGGTTGCTTGCAAAGCAACTGCAATGTGGCGACAGCGAGCTTACGCAGCGCACAAACTTTGTTGGCCACGTGACTGCCAGTGCGTTTGTCGTGAACCCGGCTACCAAGCAGGTGCTGCTACTGCAGCACAAATCACTTGGCACGTTACTGCAGCCTGGTGGGCATGTGGAGCCAGCCGATAAAACTATTTTGGCCGCCGCGGAGCGTGAAGTTATGGAGGAAACAGGGCTTAGCCGCGACCAATTGCAGCTGAGGAGTCTACATGCCGACAACCCCCAAGTGCCGTTTGATATCGATACGCACGTTATCCCAGAAAACCCCAAAAAGGGCGAGCCGGGCCACTACCACCACGATTTTCGGTACCTGTTTGTGACCAAGGAGCGCGATGTTACGATTGATCCACGCGAGTCGAATGGATTTGCTTGGGTAGATTGGGATGCATTCTGCGCTCATGCGCGCTTTAAGGCGGTGGCAGGGAAGGTAGAAGCGTTGATAGGAGGAAGCCACAAGGATTCTGACCTTACTGGCGCAGAGTATACAGAGGAATATAACGAGCATGAGCGAACTTCGCCATATACTGGTACAAGCAGATGACGGGGTTTTGTTGCCTGCATTGTGGTATGCTGCGGGTGGTACGCAGGTGGTTGTATATGTCCATGGCGCTGGTAGTTCTTCCATCATAAGGTCGCCCCACATGACTGACACATTTGGTAGATTATGTAACCAACACGGGCTCGATTTTATCGCTTTTAATAACCGGGGTGCTGGCTATATGACGAAATTCGATACCGTACAGGGGCAGTCCTATATGGGTGGCATGGCTTATGAGGTTATACGTGACTTTGTTTACGATCTCTCGGGCGTTATTAAGTGGGCTGCCCAGAGTGGTTATGATTCTGCTGTGCTTGTCGGTCATTCTACTGGTGCAAACAAGATCGTGTATGGGCTGAGCAGCCATGCGACATATGCGCTGCCTGTAGCGGGCGCGGTGCTGCTGTCTGGTGGTGATGATGTGGCGCTGCAGCGGTCGAGGTATACTGCTGATACGCTTGAGCAAGTTATAAAAATATCTCAAGAAAAGCAACGGAGCAGCCCGCGCCGTCTCGTACCGCCAGAATATTTCCCTGGTGACCACCCAATATCGTGGCAGTCGCTGTATGAGCTACTGAACGAAAACGGAGACTACGACATGTTCCCGTTTAAACGGGCGCCGTGTACAAAGGGCCAAGTAATAATGCCTTTTAGGCAACTGAAGAGCATACAGCAGCCGGTTTTGCTTGCGTATGGGTCGGAAGATTTTGGCACAATGATCCCTGTTCGGCAAGCACTTGGGTGGGTAACTAGATACGTGCCAAACCTCGATACATATGAGCTGATGGGCGCTGACCATAATTTTACGAGTTTTGAAAAGAATATCGTGCGGTATATCGTGGCATGGATTATGAGGAAATGTAGTGTGCTATGAGCAAGGAAACTCTATTTATTAATGCAGCTATTCAGAATCGAGAGTTCAGTCTTGATGATAAACCGCACAAAGCTATGGGGATTGTAGCAGCAAGAGTCCTAAACCATTTTGTAGGTTCTGAGGATATTATTCACTGTTGGAATAATGTCGGTCTGTTTCGTGATACGACAACATCTACTACAGACAGATTAGATCTAAAATATACAAGTAAATTCATGCAGCGGCATATTGACCGCTGGGGCGACCACGAGAGGGTGCATATTTATGGTGATGATGAACAGTTTAAAGATTGGGGCCAAGTTATTATAAATGATGCACTGAGGAGAGGTGACATCTATCAAGATATCGATGCATTTGCAGTTTGCACGCACTGTGGTTTAACGATTGGTGTTGTAGGCAGTAGTAATACTGCCATGCAGTGTTCAAACTGCCAGACTAGTGAAGCGGTAAAGACCAAATCTAAACTGGGCTTATTTGTTGACGTTCCCAGTGACTTGGCTACTAGTCTTAAAAGCAATCATTTATATATAAGTAATAATATCCGGCAGGAGGTGAACTCATTTTCGCAGTTACCACCTCGATTGCTTTTGTCTCGGGATCGTGATGATGGTATCCCGCTTGACAGTATTGATATGCCGGGTATGAGAATAGACCCTCGTTTGGGAATAGGGCTGCTATCTGTCTATTTAGCGACACAAAGATCATACGAAAGAGCTGGTATTGTCCAGAGTTACAGTACTATATTGAGGACAGTACCGTATCTGAACAGTGTTTTACGTGATGCCAACAATTATTCAGTTGCCGATTTTACGTATGCGTTTCATAGCAAGATAGAGCGCTCACTATTGCAAGGGGACGGTGCGATTACTCCAGAATTACTCTGTATCGAAGCCTTGACCAAGAAAGTGGATGTCAGTAAAGTGCATGTGAGCAAGATACTCTCACAGCGCCAATCAATACTCAAACGTCACTCAATCGTAGAACATTTTATAGACGATGCTTATTCATCAGACCTTGCACCAGTGCTATCGACTAGTGCGGCTCAAAATGGTCGTCAGTTTAAACCATGCTCACTAGCCTTAATAAGGACCTTGGTAAATCTATAGAGTCGCTGAAACACGGGAGAATAGTTGAAGATGATAGCTTAAAGGCTGCACATCAGCTTTGTGCCGAAGTGGAGGGACTTCTCCCAGTGTTGGGGCATTATAAAGATGGGGAGGGCAATAGACATAACCACTTGTAAAATGTGGTATTTTTTGCCATAATATAGTCAAATACGTTAGCTAAAACGAACAAAAAAAGGACTATACCTATGCCAGCTAAAAACGCAAAAACCACGCCGGCTGCCCGCCGCCGTAAAAAAATCAACCGCCAAAAAACCAGCTGCCCCGCAGCATGCGCTACCACCGGGGTTCTGGGCGCAAGTTGGGGCTGTGGCCCTGCTGGCTGTAGCCGTGCTCTATATTGTGACCTGGTGCGGGGCAGGGGGCCCGGTGCTGGATTGGCTGCAGGCAGCTAGCCTGGGGCTGATTGGCTACGCCGTCTACGTGGTGCCGCTGCTGTGTATGTATGTGGCGGTAGAGATTTTCCGGGCAGAGGATAACCGCCTACCCCTGGCTATGAAATGCGCATCCTACCTGGTGCTGGTGTGGTTTGCGGGGCTGTTTGGCCTGCTGCACGATGCCCACGGGCACCCAACCGGTGGCTGGGTGGGCCGCACCCTGAATGATTACCTGATGCTACCACTGGTGAGCGCTTCGGTCGGGGTGTTCCTGTACATGCTGCTGATTGCCATCACCATCCTCTTTATTGTGCGCACCTCACCAATTACCATTATGCGGGCGGTGTGGGGCTGGATAACGCCAACCCGTACGGATGAAGACAAAGCTAACGCCGAGGTGGCCGGTAAGCTAGCTGCTACTGATACTGGCGATAAGGACGGCGCCAAGAAGGCTCGCCTGAGCTTTGGTGGCGGGCACAAGAACCGCGATGAGCAGCCAGCTGCCAAGAGCACCCTGAGTGATGACTTTACCATGAACATGGGCGTGCCAACCGAAACCAACCCGCATTTGCCAGATAAAGAGCCAAAGAAAAAGCGCACTGCCAGCCTTAAGGGTGCCGGGGCTGCCACACAGGACAGCCAGGCCGAGCAGCGCCAGGCCTTGGTAGCGGTCAGTGACCCCAATTGGCAGCCGCCAAGCCTGGATATCCTCGAAAAAAAGCAGCGCCCGGCTGATACTGGTGATGTGCAGGCGAACGCGCAGATCATCCAGGATACTCTACGTGAGTTTAATATTAATGTCGAGATGGAAGGCGCCAATATTGGCCCTAAGGTCACCCAGTACACCCTGCGCCCACCAAGCGGCGTGAAGCTGACGCGCATTGCCAACCTAGAAAGCAATATTGCGCTCAACCTGGCGGCCTCCAGCCTGCGTATCGAGGCACCAATTCCGGGCAAAAAGGCAGTGGGTATCGAGGTGCCGAACGTGCGGGCCGCGGATGTGCGCCTCTACGGCGTGCTGGAATCAAAGCAGTGGAAGAACGCTACCGAGCCGCTGAGCTTTGCAATTGGTAAGGATATTTCGGGTAGCGCCGTGGTGGGTGAGCTGAATAAAATGCCGCACCTATTGATTGCCGGGCAGACGGGCTCTGGTAAATCGGTCATGATTAACACCCTGCTGACTAGCTTACTCTACCGCAACAGCCCCAGTGATATGAAGCTGATTCTGGTGGACCCCAAGCAGGTAGAAATGGCACCGTACGAGGATATCCCGCACCTGCTGACCCCTGTTATCAATAACCCCGAAAAGACCATCAGCGCGCTGAAATGGGCGGTGAACGAAATGGAGCGCCGCTACAAGCTGCTGGCAGAAGAAAAAAATTCGCGATATCAAAAACCTATAACCAGCGCCTGGCTCAGCGTGGCCGCACCATTAGCGTAGCCGACGAAAAACGGCAATATGCAGCAGCACGAGGAAGGTGCCATGCCCTATATCGTGATTGTGATTGACGAGCTGGCCGACCTAATGATGCTCGCCGCACGCGATGTGGAGGCCTTGATTGTGCGCCTGGCCCAGAAAGCCCGCGCCGTGGGTATTCACCTAGTACTGGCGACGCAGCGGCCCAGTGTGGATGTGATCACCGGCCTTATTAAGGCCAACGTGCCGGCCCGCATTGCCTTTACCGTTGCTGGGCAGGGTGGATAGCCGCACCATTCTGGACCAAAACGGAGCCGAAAAGCTGCTGGGCTATGGTGATATGCTGATGAAGACCGCCCAAATGGGCAAGCCTAAGCGTATCCAGGGTGCCTGGGTAACGGATGATGAGGTGAATAAAATCACCGACCACTTACGGGCACAATCCGCCCCGCAGTATAACGACGAGATCGTGGCCCAGCCCGTCCAGCTGAATGGCAAGGGTGGCGTGGTAATGGACTTTGACGGTGGCGGCAGCGATGGCACCGACGACATGTATAAGGACGCCCTGCGTGTGGTGATCGAAAGTAAAAAGGCCAGCGCTAGCTTGCTGCAGCGCCGCCTGCGCGTTGGCTACGCCCGGGCTGCCCGCCTGATAGAAGAGCTTGAGGAGCACGGCGTGATCGGCCCGGCTGATGGCGCCCGCCCGCGTGAGGTGCTGGTCAGTAGCCTGGAAGAGCTAGAATAGGCCCGGCGGCACTAGCCCCTCGCTGTAGCGTGCCTGGCGGCTTACCTTGTAGCCCCTCGCCCAGGCTAGGGGCCTCGGCTGAGGCCGCAGCCTATCTAGTGTGTGCACAGAAAACCCCGCCTGTCAAAGGGCGGGGTTTTAGGTTTATAGAGCCGGATGTAACGCTCGCTACATATCTGACCAGCTGCTGCCGCTGCCAGAGCGTGAGCGGTAGCCACCGGTGCTGTAGTCACGCAGGGATTCACTGCTGCTGCGTGAGCGTGAGCTGCTGCTATCGCTCACACCCTTGGTATATACCTGGTAGAGCGCGGATGGCACCATCACCACAGCAATAGCAACTGCGGCAATAAAGATAGTGCGCACGGTACTAGCGTTCTGCTGGCGCGAAAAGTTTACCAGCGCATACAGGGCACCGCCAACAACCGTTAGGCTAATAATACTGCTAATCAGCACGCGCAGCACCGTTGCGCCAACGTTGCTGCCAGCACCAGCTACGAGCAGGCTAAATACCATTTGCACCATGGTACCAAGCAGCGTGATGACTAGTAGGGTGGCGCCAATTGCGTAGGTAGCGCGGCGGAGTTTTTGCCGTGTGCGCCATGGCTCGGAGTCTTCGTATTTATTCACAACCTTTACCAAAAAGATCAGCGCGGGGATGCCCACAATCAGCATCGATGCCTGCAGCATAGCAGACACCGCCTGCACACTGTCAGCCATGGCATTCGCGAATAGGCTGCTGGTGCCGCTGCCGGTGGCGAAGAGCTTTTCGAGCCCAATATTGATGATGCCAATCAGGCTGCTGGCGTTGACAATCGCGAGACCTACCAGCACGACTAAGGCAGCTGGGTAGGGGATGGGTAGCTTTTTGTGTCAGGAGCTCAACGGCAGCTGCTTGGTTAATAATTGGGCCGGTGGCCGCTGGGGCTGGCTGCGTGGCCGGTGCGCTTGGCGCCGCTGGTGCTGCGGGTGCAGCTGCGGGTGCTGGCGTTGCCGCCTTTTTGGTGAAGTAGTGTCCTTGGTAGGCATACAAACTCCCTTTCGTATTAATGGTTATACTAAGATTGTATCACATAATAAAAGCCCCACTTGTGGCAAGTGGGGCCAGGAATCTTACATAAACGCTTCCTTTTGGTTCTCATCCTGCTGCTTGTGCATATAAGCACGGAGCAGGATGTCTATAGCGATCATCATACAGATGATACCGCCAATGATTGCACCGGTAAGTATGCCAAATCGCATATTCGCTGACGCGAACAGCGGGTCTTCATTGAGTGCTAACCAAACGGCTAGCATAATGACCCAAACCACCCAGTAGATCATCAGCCCAGTGATTTTCATCATCGGGCTTTTTATTTGATGCAGGGCGCACCACATGACGCGCCATAACACCAGTACTACACAAAAAAATGTAGTAGCGTGCCGGAAGCGCCAGTTATGAATTTCACCAGCTCCATATTCTCGGAGCTGGTAAGATACGTTTCCATAAGAATTCCTTTCGGAAGGTACAACCACAGCGCCCACACCGGGCGGTTGATAGTTGCACGGGTGAACAAAGGTTAATATATATATATCAATAGATGAATGAAACGTCAAGCAGCCGGTACGCGTACGCACCACGCACCGCCACTACGTAAGCCCGGCGAATGCATAGGTGCAGTAGTACCACCCGCCGGCGTGCAGCACCAGTTGGCCGGTGATGTCTTCTGCTGCCTGTACGGGGGCTGCCTCGCTGCCACGTCACAGGGGGTGTGCTATGGGGCCACGCGCTGCATGCAGGCACACCAGCCCGTTGTAGTGTGCTGCCCGCACCCGGTACACACCAAAGCGCCCGCCACAGGGTGGCGGTGGCGGCATTAGCGGCTGCACGGTGGTGCAGGCCGTTATGTGCCCGGTAAACATGGTGCCAGCATAGCGGGTGGGGTTGTCATAGAGTTAGCACAGCATGGGCCGTTTTGCATGGGAAAGTGCGGCAGAGAAAACGCCGCATACGGGGTGCATGCGGCGGGGTTATCGTTCCTTTCTAGTTAAACTACCACAACGTAATGGTTGCGCGGTCGGTGTCGATGTCGATGGAGTGGATCGTCCCAGACGCGGAGGCCTCCGTTATTTCGGAGACCAATTTGCGGTCTAGGGTTTCGCCCCGAGCAGGGCAAGCTCGGGCGGCCGCGTTGTAATCGCGGACTACCTCCCGGGCGTTGTGTGCACACATCAGCGGCACCATCTGCAGCCCAAGGCTGGCGCCCAGCCGGCCACTTTGCTGCTGCACATGGCGTGCTAGCCACGCCATGTAGAGCACGCGGTAGGGGTTAAGCCCCCGAAGCGCGCGAGCAGGGCAACCTGCACAACAGTCATACCAACTAGGGTGGTCAGCGCCAGGCTATCTGCCGCCAAAGTCATGGCGTGCGCCATGATGGCCAGGGCGGCGATTTGCATAATGACGGTAAGAACCGCCATGATGCCATACGGCCAGTCCAGCCGCATTGGCCGCTTAGCGGTAGCGCGGGTGAACACCGGGTCGTTCGGGCTAAACCCGAACGTTGGTATGAAGAGCAAGCCAAACGTTGCCGCCATGGCAATCGGCGGCGTGAGGAACGCCGTTTTTGCATCGATCGGCTGGGGTTGGCCCGGCCAATCAGTGAGCACTACCCTGCCATCATCCAGGCGGCGCTCAGCAAGAAGCCGAGCGTGGAGCTCAGCTTCAACTCCTCACCTCCTGCTCCGGCCAGCAAGGATTCATCCCGCTGGCTGACTTTCGGTACCACAATCATAGCATCATCATCAAGCATGCATAGCATGGTGAACAACTCCTTCGAGAAAATCAAGGAACGAACATGAACAAACTCCCACACACTCCACAAAAAAGGGCACAGAAGTTGATATATATATCACTAAAAGGAATAAAAAGCAAGCGGGCGCGGCGCAGGCTGGTGCTGGGGTATGCCGCGTGCCAGTGGCGCCCCTGTGGCTGGGATGTGGCGGCCTAGCCCCGCCCGGCCATATGTGGTACAATACAAAAGTATATTAGACCCTGCGTATGGGCCCGAAGAGCCGTGGCCGCGTACGCATCCATAAGGATTCCAAAGGAGATATCATGAAGGAATACGAACTAACCGTGCTGCTGCGCCCAGGCCAGGAAGAGGCCGAGGCTGCCAGCCTGCAGCAAGTACGCGATATTATTACCCAAGCTGGCGGCAGCATTACCAGCGAGGACGCTTGGGGCAAAAAGCGCCTGGCCTACAAGATCCAGCAAGAGGATTTTGCACACTACGTGTACTTTGAACTGAGCCTGCCAGCCCAGGCGCCGCTCAAGATCAGCAACACGTTCAATATTACCGACGACGTGCTGCGCTACCTGCTGGTAACGGTTAACCACAAGGGCCGCCAGGCATTGGCCGACGCTGCCAAGAAGGCACCAGCAGACACCCAAGACGCAGAATAATATAAAGGAGGAAAGCGATATGGCTAGGGGCATTAATCAAGTAATACTAATGGGGCGCCTGACCCGCGACCCTGATATGCGCACCACCGCCAGTGGCAAAAACGTTACCAGCTTTAGCCTGGCAGTAGACCGCCAGGGCCAGGATGACCAAGCAGACTTTTTTGATGTGACTGCCTGGGAAAAGACCGGCGAGCTGGTTAACCAGTACCTAAGCAAGGGCCGCCGCTGCCTGGTGCAAGGCCGCCTGCGCCAGGATAGCTGGGAAGATAAAGACACCGGCAAAAAGCGTAGCCGCGTGGAGGTGGTGGCCTTTGACGTCACCTTCCTTGACGGGCCAAACGACGGCGCCGGTGGTGGCCAAAGCCGCCCCAGCGCCCCTGCGCAAGCCGCCAGCACCCCAGCCCCCAGCGCCATAGATGACGCACCAATCGATCTTTCCGAAATACCATTTTAAGGAGTTATAACCATGGCAAAGAAGTTTAAAAAGGATATTCCAGCATATTTTGATTACAAAGATGTAAAAACCCTGCAGCGGTTTATTGACCCATACGGCAAGATTGAGCCGATTGGCAAGACCGGCCTGAGTGTGAAGCAGCAGCGCCAACTGGCAGTGGCTATTAAGCGTGCCCGCCACCTTGCCCTGCTACCATTTGTGACCAATAACTAAACCGAGCTTACATACATGTACCAACCAACAGATTTAAAAAGGGTACGGTGTGCCAGCTTGATGGCAAGCCCTACCGCGTCGTTGAATATGGCCAAAAGGTCATGGGCCGCGGCGGTTCAATTGTGAATGTTAAGCTTAAAAACCTGATTGATGGCAGCGTCATCCCCAAAACCTTTAAGGGCCAGGATAAGATTGAGCCTGCCGATGTCACTAATAAGGCAGTCCAGTTCCTGTATAGTGATGGCGATAGCTACCACTTTATGGATCCTGAAAGCTTTGAGCAGTTTGAGCTTAGCGCAGCTATTGTGGATGACGCAGCAGGCTACCTGAAGGAAGGCGAACCCCTTAACCTGCAGCTATTTGACGGTAAGGTGATTACCGTAGAGCTACCGAAGAACGTATACCTTGCGGTAACCTACACCGAAGATGTGGTGAAGGGCGATACTACCAGCAGTGTACTAAAGGATGCCACGCTGGAAACCGGCAAGGTGATTAAAGTACCAGCCTTTATTAAGGTAGGCGATATTGTGAGCGTCGATACCGCCACTGGCGACTACCGTGAGCGCAAAAAGTAGCCCCCGCACTGCCAGCCGAGGCACCGCTGCGGGCGCTGGTAGCTCGCAGCCGGCTCAGGCCGCGCCTGACCGCGGGCAGGCCAGCACAGCGCCTACGGGGGCCAAGCAGCGCTTAGACATCGCTGTGGCCCGTCTGGGCATCGTACAGAGCCGTTCCCAGGCCGAAAGCTACATTCGCCTGGGGCAGGTAACCATAAATGGCCGGGTAGTCACAAAGCCCGGCTTTTTGGTGCCGCCTGGTGCACGCCTGCAGCTACAAGCGCACGAGCAATATGTGAGCCGGGCTGGGCTCAAGCTAGCAAGCGTGGCGCAGACGTTTGGCCTACAATTTGACGGTGCAGTAGTGCTGGATATCGGCAGTAGCACCGGTGGCTTTACCGATTACGCCTTGCAGCACGGCGCTCGCCGCGTCTATGCAGTCGATGTTGGCACCGACCAGCTCCACCCCACGCTGCGCGGCGATGCACGTATTTGCCTACACGAAAAGACGGATATTCGCAATTTTACCCCGCCGGAGCTCCCCACCATTATTGTGGGCGATGTATCGTTCATTAGCCTGCGCCAGATTCTACCACACGTGGCTCAGCACGCTATGGGCTCACGCACCACGCTGGTTGCCATGGTTAAGCCGCAGTTTGAGGCTGGCCCGGGGCAGACCACCCGCGGTGTGGTAAAGAACAATGCTATGCGCCGGCGGATTTTGGCCGACTTTGAGGCTTGGGCTGGGCAGTATTTTGTGATTATGGCCAAGCGCGATAGCCAGGTAGCGGGCGCTAAAGGCAATGTTGAGCGCTTTTATAAGCTACGCCTGCGTGGCTAGCCACCAGGCAATTGGTGTATGAAACGACCCCTTGTGTTATACCAGGGGTCGTTTTGGTTGTGGCGGGGTAGTGGTAGTGTAACTCACCACGTGATATAGCGCTATATAGGGCATATCACGTGGGTGGTATATTGGTGTGCCGTGCGTATATAGAGCTGTGCCAATACGCAAACCACCCTAGCCGGGGCCAGGGTGTGCATCACAATTGGTTAGTTCGTGTCGATATGGAAATTAGACGTTAAAACGGAACTCTACTACGTCGTCCGGCTGCATAATGTAGTCCTTGCCCTCGGTGCGGACCTTGCCCGCCAACTTGGCAGCTTGCTCGCTGCCGGCTGCCACCAGGTCGGGGTAGCTGATAATTTGGGCTGCAATAAAGCCGCGCTCAAAATCACTGTGGATGGCACCGGCGGCTTGTGGGGCAGTGGCACCACGGGGGATGGTCCAGGCCCGGACTTCTTTGGGCCCGGCCGTCAGGTAACTCTGCAGGCCCAGCGTATGGTAAGCGGCCTGAATGGTTTGCTCCAGGCCGGATGACTGCACGCCGTAGCTTTCTAGCAGTTCCTTGGCTTCATCAGCCGGCAGGCCCTTCAGCTCGTCCTCTAGCGCGGCGCACACAAAAATAGCTTGGCTTGGCGCTACCAGCTGGCGTAGCTCGGCCTGCAGGGTTTCATCATTCAGGCCAGTTTCATCAACATTGAATAGGTAAATCACCGGCTTGGCAGTGAGTAGGTGTAAGTCGCGGGTGGCGTCGTGGTCCAGCTGTGGCAGCTGCGAAAGCGGTGTGCCAGCTTGTAGGTGACGTGCGAGCTCCTCGAGGTAGGCAATACGGGGGCGGGCGGCTGGGTTGGCCTTTGGCTTCCTTCTGGAGCTTGGGTAAGCGGCCTTCGATGGTCTGTAGGTCGGCAAGAATCAGCTCGGTATTAATAATATCGATATCATCCTTGGGGCTAGCGGCGGTGTTGCCATCGTGGCGCATAATATCGCTGCTGCTAAAAGCACGTACCACGTGTAGTACGGCGCTGGTCTGGCGGATATTGGCCAGGAATTTATTGCCCAGGCCTTCGCCCTGGCTGGCGCCAGCTACTAGCCCGGCAATATCGACAAAGGTAACGGTAGCGGGCAGCACCTTGGCTGCGCCGTACATGCTGGCTAGTACGCCCAGGCGCTCATCGGGTACGGGTACGATGCCGGTATTGGGCTCGATGGTGGCAAAGGGGTAGTTTGCGGCTAAAATATCATTATTAGTCAGGGCATTAAATAGGGTTGATTTGCCAACGTTAGGCAGGCCAACAATGCCGATAGATAGGCTCATAGCTAGGCTCCTTTTATTACATAGTGGCCGCTGGGGTAGGTGCGGCGTGGTACCTAGCCAGTGTACTACAGCTGCTAGGGGCTGGTAAACCCGCCGGTGGGGCTGGTAAGAGCCTTGCAATCGCTGGTAACGCTTATGTATAATAAAGCCAGTATGAAACTAGTAAAAGGGCTGGGCGAATTCTTTGCGCTTGATATTGGTACCCAGGCAATTCGGCTGGTGCAGCTTGTGCACCAGGGCGCGCACTGCCGGCTGAGCCATGTTGGCTATGCAGCGGTGGATGCCCGCACGCTCGCAGCTGGCACGCCCGCCCAGCAGAAGAAGCTTACCGCCGCGATTGCAACGGTGGTGGCGCAGGCGGGGGTGACGGCCCGCAATGTGGTGATTGGGCTATCATCAGCCAAAACCTTTACTACGGTGATAGAAATGCCGACCATGGGTGCGGATGAACTAGCTGGCACCCTTAAATACCAGGCTGAGCAGTACCTGCCCATGCCGCTGGATGATACCCAGTATGACTACGTTGTGCTGGGCCCAGCACCTGGCGGGGAAGATAAGCAGCTAGTGCTGATTACCAGCACCGCCAAGGAGTACGCCGATATGATGGTGCGAGTGGTGGACGGGGCCGGCCTGAATGTGATTGCCGCTGAGCCCAACCCCATTGCCATGGTGCGGGCGCTACTACCCCGCGAGGCCACCGGGGCGCATATTATGGTTATGATTGGTGAATCCGCTACCGATATTGTGGTAACCGTCGGCGAAAAGCCGGTGCTGGTGCGCTCGCTGCCCGGCGGCTTACAGGCTATGGAGGCAGCCCTGGTGCAGCACCTGGCCGTACAGCCGGCCCAAGCGCGGCAGTTTATTGTAAAATTTGGCTTGGCCCAGGATAGGCTCGAGGGCCAAGTAGTGCGGACGTTGCAGGGTGCGCTCGATAACTTAACCTCCGAAATTAGTAAATCCGCCCGCTTTTACCAGACGAATTACCCGGGTGCAGCGGTGCAAACAGTGCGGCTATCTGGCTACGGTGGGGTGATACCGCTGCTGCCAGAATACATCGCGGCCCGCCTGAGTGTAACGACCGAAGTCACTAACCCGTGGCACGCTATTACCATTCCGCAAGACTTAAGCACCAAGGTACTGCCGGTGGAATTTGAATTTGCCACGGCAGTGGGGCTGGCTCTGCGCAAAGGGGGCGTATGATAGAAGTTAACCTACTACCGAGTGCCAAGCGCGAGCAACTTGTGCTGCAGCGCGCCCGCAACCGGGTAATTGCCCTGGCGGGTGCCAGTATTGTCATCAGTACCGGGCTGCTGCTACTGGCCTGCGTGTATGTGTTCGGTGTGCAGCAGTACCTCCTAGCGAGCGCCACCAGTGATATCACCCGCGCCCACCAGGAGTTTAGTAAGCAGCCGGATGTCGCCAAGATGGTGACCATTAATAACCAGCTGGCCCAGATTGATAAAGCCCACGCCACCAAGCAGATGAACTCGCGTATTTTTAGCCTGCTTGGGGCAATTAGCTTAAAGAACACGCCCAGTAGCGTGGCTATTACGGCCTTTAGCGTTGATGGCCAGCAGAAGACCATGACGCTTTCGGTGCAGACGGAGCGGGCTGGGTTCGAGGCGGCTGATGTCTTTAAAAAGAACCTGGCTGCCACGCGCTTTTACTTTATTCCAGCCAAGAATGACGCTGTACCTAGTGAGCTCCAAACCCCGCCTGTGACGCGGGCACCTGGGGAGGAAAAACGAGCTACTTGCCCGTGATATTACCCTGCGCGACCCTAGCCTACGTTGATGCTGATAGTGGTGGCGCCAAGGCCGTGAGCTTTAAGGTGAGCTTTACCTACGACGAGCGGTTCCTGAGCCAGCAGTATGATGTACTGCGGGTACGCGGGCTTGGTAATGGTAATGTAACGGACTCACACCAGCGTTTGCCAGAGGAGCTCTTTTAAGCCAGCTGGCCGGAGGAACACCCTAATGCCGCTGCCAAACCGCCTCGATACCATGGTGCGCCGCCAGCATGCTGCCACCAAAAACCCGCCGCACAGTGCTGGTGTGGGTGGCAGCTGCCGGTGTTGTGCTGGGTATCAGCCTGGTAGCGCTAGGCTTTGTGGTGCGGGTTGGGCTCTTCCACCACACCGTGCTGGCGCACTAGCAGGCCACCGCCCGTACCATCCACAAGAATGCCCAGGCGCTGGGGAACTTACGCACTAATATGAATCTCCTTAGCACAAGCCCCTGATCTTAAAAAGGTGCGTTCAAGCGATAGCGCCCCCGGAGTCCAGACCATCCTGGATGCGATGCCGGCGGACGAAAACCGCTTGGCGCTGGGCGCATCGCTCCAGAAGAAGGTCTTTAACGTGCCGGGCCTTACGGTTGATGCACTATCGGTAGACCCACCGGGTGGTGAAGCCAGCGAGCAACCAAGCGCTGGTGGGCTGGGGCCAGATTGCCTTTAGCGCCAGTATTTCGGGTACACCAGAGGTCATACGCCAGGCGCTGACGCGGGCCGAAAGCTCAATCCGCCCCCTGACTATCCACACCATGAACGGCGTGGCGAGTGGGCAATCGGTCACGGTGCAGCTGAGCGGCGTGACGTATTACTACCCGCCGGCCGATGTATCGCTGCGGGTTAAGACGATTCAGGAGGCACGATGAGACGCTCAGAATACGCTAGCGCTATCCTAGTAGCCGTAGTCGCTATGGCCGTTACCGCCATGGTCATGAGCCTGCTGCTGGGCCTTATCGGGCGCCAGCAAGCCAAGGTAGAGGATGTGAGCGGTGTGATGGTAACCGGCCAGCAGGGCGTGACGGTTAACCGCCGCGTCTTCCACGAACGGGCACTGAACCCAACAGTCGAAGTCTACGTTGAAGGCCACACCGAGGCAACGAACCAAACCCGGGCCGAAGGAGCCGGCCGCTAATGGCTGCGCGTGTGGATACTGCTACTAGTAGCCGCCTGGCCCGCCTGCTGGTGAGTGAAGGCTTGGTGACAGCCGGTGACATGGCCGATGCTACCAAGGAGGCCGAACGTTCTACCCGGCCGCTGGCGGATGTGCTGCGCGAGCGCCAGCTGGCCAGCGCCGAGCTGCTTGTGCATGCTCAGGCCGAGCTGGCAGGCATTCCCTATGTGAATTTGCGCCGGGCCCGTATCGACCAAGAGGTGCTAGCCACGCTACCAGCCGAGCTAGCCGAGCGCTTTATGGCGGTGCCGCTGGCGTTTATTAGTGGGCGCGTGGCGGTGGCCATGGTGGATGCTGCCAATGTGCAAACGGTGGATTACCTGGCCACCGTGATGCAGCAGTCGCTCAAGGTGTGCATGGCTTCTGAGGCGAGTGTGCGCCATGTTCTGGCCCAGTATAAAACCGACCTGGGGGCGGTAGATGCTGCAGCCGAGGCATCGCAGCAGGAAACCCGCCAGGAGCTTGCCAGCCGGGTGAAGACAATCGTGCAGGATTCGCCGATTAGCCGGGCGCTTAGTACGATTCTAGAATACGCTGCCAAGACCAGCGCCAGCGATATCCACATCGAACCAACCGAAGATAAGCTGGTGATTCGTTTTTCGGATTGATGGCTTGCTGCGCCAGGTGATGGATCTGCCAAAAAGCCTGGAGCCAGCCCTGGTGAGCCGTGTTAAAAATTCTAGCTGAGCTTAAGATTGATGAACACCGTGTGCCGCAAGACGGCCAGTTTGGCGTGAAGGTGGCAGATAAAGAAGTTGACCTGCGTATTGCCATTAGCCCGGTGATATGGGGCGAGCAGGTGGTAATACGCTTGCTGGATAAAACCGGCCAGAACTTTGACCTTGGCGATATGGGCCTAGCTGGCCGGTCGCTACGGGCGGTGGAGCAGGGTATTAAACGCCCCCAGTGGTATGGTGCTGACCTCTGGCCCAACCGGTAGTGGTAAGACGACGACCATGTACGCCCTGCTGCGGGCTATTAAGGATGAATCGATTAATATCATTACGCTGGAAGACCCGGTGGAGTACAAAATGAGCGGGGTGAACCAAATCCAGGTGAATACCGATGTGGGGCTGACCTTTGCCAGTGGGCTGCGCAGTATTTTGCGCCAGGACCCCGATGTGGTGATGGTGGGTGAAATCCGCGACCGCGAAACAGCCAACTTGGCGGTGCAAGCGGCACTAACCGGCCACCTGGTATTTAGCACGCTACACACCAATAACGCCGCCGGAGTACTACCGCGCCTGCTAGATATGGGGATTGAGCCCTTCCTGATTGCCAGCACGGTGAATACGGTGATTGGCCAGCGCCTGGTGCGCCGTGTAGCCGAGCAGCACACCACCCGCCCGGCTACCAAGCTTGAGGCCCGTATGATTAGCCAAACCGTGGGCACAATCTTGCCACAAACCAGCAACCAAGCTACCATAGTGGCGGAGGATTTAGGCTACCACAGCTTGCCACTGGCAACCGGGCCCGAGTACCAGCTGGCCGAGGGTACCGACACGCCCGAAACACCAGGTGGTTATAGCGGCCGGATTGGCCTATACGAGGTTATGACCATCAACCAAGACATCCAAAAGCTGATTACCAGCCGCGCCACCAGCAGCGAAATCGAAAAGCTGGCCCGCGCCCAAGGTATGGTTACCATGCGCCAGGATGGCTACCTGAAGGCGATTGATGGCATCACCACACTAGAAGAAGTAAAACCGCGTCACAGTATAAAGGGGAATATGACGAACCAAGATATGCGAATAGAAATTTTTACTCGAAGAAGTCGTGCGCCGGCGGGCCTCGGACCTGCACTTGCAGGTTAGTTTGCCGCCGATGATCCGTATCGATGGCAGCCTGATGCCAATCCCTGGCACCGATGTGCTGGACGACGCCACCGTCAGCAAGCTGATTTTTGCTATTTTGGATGACGACCAGCGCCAGGTACTGCTACGCGATAAGGAATTTGACTTTAGCTTTGCCTTTGGTACGCTGGGGCGGTTCCGCGTCAACGCCTTCCACGAGCGGGGCAGCCTGGCTGCGGCGCTGCGCTTAATCCCGAACGAAATCAAAAAGCATTGGCGAGCTGGGTATGCCCGCTGCGGTGGCGGAGTTTGCTAATTACCCACGCGGCTTAGTACTGGTAACCGGCCCGACTGGTAGTGGTAAATCCACCACGCTAGCCGCGATTGTGGATAAGATTAACAGCGAAAAATCAGCCCATATCATCACCATCGAAGATCCGATTGAGTTTACGCATAAAAGCAAAAAGTCAGTCGTGGTGCAGCGCGAAGTCCACTACGATACCTACTCCTTTAGCGCGGCGCTGCGCTCCAGCCTGCGCCAGGACCCCGATGTGGTGCTGATTGGTGAGATGCGCGACCTGGAAACAATTAGCGCTGCTATTACCATTGCCGAAACGGGCCACTTGGTGTTTGCTACCCTGCATACCAATAGCGCTTCGCAGAGTGTGGATCGTATGATCGACGTCTTCCCGCCACACCAGCAGCCACAGGTACGGGCCCAGCTATCGAATATCTTGATGGCGATTTGTAGCCAGCGCCTGGTGCCGGCCATCGATGGCGGCCGTGTGGTGGCCAGCGAAATTTTGATTGCTAATTCGGCGGTGCGTAATATCATCCGCGAAGGCAAGAGCTACCAGCTGGATGCCGTGATCCAAACTGGCGCCGAGCTTGGTATGCAAACGATGGATAGGACGCTAGCGGGCCTGGTGCAGGCCGGTACGGTCACGTACGAAGAAGCCCGCAACTACGCGGTCGATTTAGGTGAATTTGAGCGGATTATCCGGGGGTAGAGGAGTGATGCGTGCGGCGCTATAGCTATATTGCGAAGGACGATACCAGTGGCCAAACGGTGCGCTCGGTGGTGCAGGCCGAAAGCGAGCAGGCCGCCGCGCGTACCCTGCTGGCCCAGAATCTAACGCCGATTCGTATCCGCGAGCAAGCTGCTGGCAATTGGCTGCAGCGCCTGCGCCAGCGCATCACCACCAAGGATAAGGTTGCGGTTACCCGCCAGCTGGCCACACTGCTAGAAGCCGGCCTGCCGCTGGCCCAGAGTCTGCGCACAATTGCTGACCAGCTGGCTAACCCGCGCATGCGTGCGGTGGTAGAGGATGTGCTAACGGCGGTTGAGGCCGGGCGCTCGCTCGAGGAATCGTTTGCCCGCCACCCCGCTGTGTTTGACCGCGTGTTTATTGCCATGGTGCGGGCTGGTGAGGCTTCGGGTACACTGGCCGATGCTCTATCCCGCGTGGCGGATCAGCAAGAAACCGCCACCGAAACCATGCGCCGGGTGCGGGGGGCGCTCTACTACCCAGCCATTGTGCTGGTGGTGATTATTGCCGTGATTACCTTTATGATGCTAACGGTCGTGCCGCAGGTGGCCAGGCTGTATGCAGGCCTGAACCAGCCGCTGCCCTGGTTAACCCAAGTGCTGGTGGCGTGCGCTGCCTTTACCAGCCAGTACTGGTGGGGTGTGTTAGCCCTGGTGGTGGTGGCAGTGGTTGCCGGGCGCAGCTATGTTGTATCACCAGCGGGCCAGCGCACCAAGGATTTATTACTACTGCAGCTACCCCTGGTGCGGCAATTGGCGCTGCGGCTCTACATGGCGCGCTTTACTCGCACGGGCCAAACGCTGCTCGCCAGTGGCGTGCCGGTGCTCGATGCCCTGCAGATTTGTGCTGCCGCAGTCGGCAATAGCTACGTCGGTGCTAGTATTACCACTGCTGCCGGCCAGGTAAAGGGCGGGGCGCAGCTATCCCAAGCCCTGAGTATGCAGCCGTACATTATGCCGCTAGTGCCGCAGATGGTCGCAATTGGCGAAAAATCTGGCCAGATCGATGGCATGCTGGGCCGCTTGGCGCATGTCTACGAAGGTGAGGTGGATGAGCAAGTCAAAGCCCTTTCAACCACACTCGAGCCGGTGCTGATGGTCCTGATGGCTGCTATGGCCGGCGGTATTATTATGGCGATTTTTCTTTCCGCTCTACAGCCTTGTCAGCACCACTAGTGGCCAGGTGTAGCCCTCGGGTAATGGGGCGCTGTCGGCCGCATTGCTTAGTGGCTGCTCGCCTGGGGCGCTAGACAAACCACCGCCGGTAGCGTATTATAAGCATAACTATGAAGGCGCGTGCAGGGTTTACTATTATCGAAATTGTTCTGGTGCTGGCAGTAGCGGGGCTGATTATTCTGATGGTGTTCGTGGCCCTACCGGCCTTGCAGCGTAGCCAGCGCGATACCGCTCGCAAAAACGATATCAGCCGCCTAGTAAGCGCCATTACCGACTATAAAACCAATAACCGCGGTCGGGCGCCCTTTGCCACCAGTGGCCAGTCGCGCAACCTGGGTGCTGGGCAGTTTGTGGATGATTATTTAACGCTCAAGGCCGGTGGTAGCGGCAGTGGCGCCAGCTTTGCCGACCCGCTCGGTAGTGAATACCAATTTGTGCGCCAGCTCGATGGCGGCGCTGGTAGTGGCCAGATCCTGGTAACGCCCGGTGGCCGCTGTGATGGTGATGCACCAAGCGGTAGTGGCAGTGGCACCGGTGGCCTCAGCAGCAGCGCTGGGCTTGGTAGTCGCAGCGGCGCTGTGCGTATTAAGCTAGAAGGTGGCGGCCAGCACTGCGCTGAATATTAACACGAGGGAAGAGGGGGAGATATGGAATATGTAATACAGTGTGGCCTGTTTATACTCGGGGCAGCGATGGGGAGCTTTGCAGCTGCCAGCGTGTGGCGGATCCGGGCAGCCGAACTACGCCGCAACCCAAAGCTTGCCAGCACTCCGCTCGAAAAGCGCTTGGCTAAGCAGCCGGCAGTTGGTGCCCGCAAGGACCGCTCGCACTGCCTTAGTTGTGGCTACCAACTATGCTGGTACGACCTTATTCCCGTTATCAGCTGGCTCGTACTGCGGGGCCGCTGCCGCCGCTGCCGTAAACCAATTGGTTGGATGGAGTTTTTGGCCGAAGTTAGTGTTGGTTTGGCCTTTACTGCTTCGTATACACTGCTTACTCCCAACCTACCCGTGGTGTGGCTGGCCATCGTAAGCCTATTGTGGCTGGCTGCTATCGTCCTACTAGCAATGCAATGGATGTACGATGCTAAATGGTACGTCCTTGTCACGAGCTTTACGGTTGCCCTAGGCATCATTGCCCTTATTATAAAACTTATTTTGATTATAACCGGCCAGGTGACGATCACTGCGGTGCTGTTCCATGCCGGTATCGCTGCGGTGCTTATGCCGGGGCTATACGGCCTGCTGTGTTTTGTATCAAAAGGCAGGTGGGTTGGCCTTGGTGATGTCTATTTGCTGGTGCCGTTTGCGCTGTTTGTCAGCAGCTGGCAGCAAGCCTTTTTGGTGGTGTTCCTGGCTAACGTCTTTGGGTGTGTGGTGATTATTCCGGGGCTTGTGCGTGGCACGATTACCCGCCGCAGCCGTGTGCCATTCGGCCCATTTTTGATCGCCGCCTTTATGGTTGCCATGCTGGTTGGCCCGCAATTGATTAGCTGGTACCAACAGATGCTGTTCGGCACACTATAGGGGCTTATGCTATAATAAAGCCACTATGTTAGGGGAGCCAGCGCGGTGGGTTTACCATTATAGAAGTGATGTTATTTTTGGGCCTGAGCAGCCTGTTGCTAGCTGGTATTATGGCGGGGGTGAGTGCCCAGGTCCAATCCCAGCAGTACCGCCAGGGTGTGCAGGAAATCCGCAGCGCTATAACTGGTGAATTTGAGGCCGTGTATAATCTGAGCAACCAGCGTACCGGCCCTGACCCATGTGGCAGCCGAACAGCGATGCCAGGAACGAGCGATTGCTACTATGTGGGGCGGCTACTACAGTTTGGCTCGGCGCCGGATGGTGCCATGAGCCTCGATACCTGGCCAGTTGTTGCCCGCCCACGCCCGGGTAACCAGTCTGTTCGTGTACTACGTACACCAAGTAGCCTACGTTCGGCCCTGGCTGGCCTGGATGGGTACGAAGTCAAGCTCGCGCCCGAGCAATCACTCCGCCACACCTACGCTGCTAGCTGGGGATTGCGTACCTATGCGCCGGGTAGCTCGCCGGCGTCGCCACATATAACCAGTGCTTTGCTGATTTTGCGCTCGCCGGTGGATGGAGCCGTGCGTTCGTATAAGCTGAGTGGCCGGAGTGCTATCTTTGCAGCTGGCGGTTCACCACGTGATTTAACGACACTCGCAGCAACGGGCCCGCAAGCCCAAGCAGTGGATGATAAAACCGTGGCCTGTATTGGTATGCCGCGTGGCACATTGTGGCCTGGGGGCGTTTTGGCTATTCGTATTGCTGGTTTAGCTACCGGCCCGGGTGACGTCGAAATTATTCCAAGCGCTGATCTTGAGCAGCAGGAAGGCAAACAATGCCACAAATGGTAAAATATACACGAACTCATCAGGGTGATACCTTGGTGGAGGTATTATTTGCTATGACAGTGTTCGCTGCTGTGGCGGTGGGGGCGATGGCGGTCATGAACCGCGGCATTAACGCGGCCCAAACGTCGCTCGAAACCACACAGGTGCGCAACGAAATCGACTCCCAGGCTGAGCTGCTGCGCCACCTACATGCGGCTAAGCTTAGTAGTGCAAGCGGCCTCGGTACACCCGCCCAGCAACAGGCCGCACACCAGTGGGACATCATAACCAAGCAGCTGAATGTCACCCAAGCCGGCGACTATGGCAGGCTAGCCAGTAGCAGTGAGTGTACATTTGGCGATAACTCCCACAAGGCCGGTAATACGAGCATGTTTGTGGCCCAAGCTGACCAAGCTAAAGCCTTCTTTATTGACCCTGCAACGGGCAAAGTTATTAGCTACGGCGCCCACCCGGATTACTTTGCGGCGGCTGATACCTACGCTCAGGTGCGCCCGCCAGAAAATACGGTCCGGCATAGCGTTAGCAATATGTGTGGGTGCAAGCTGTGCGTGTTACAGGTGACCCACATGGCGTTCAGGGCCAGCAAGCAGCCTTAACGAGTAGCGTGGCCTACGACTTTCATATTCGGGCCTGCTGGCCGGGCGTTGGGCTTGGTGCGCGGTGGCGTGTTCAGGGCACTATTGTGCGTTTATATATGCCGAAGGGGGTAGAATAATGCTACGCCCATCTAGCCCACCAGAACGTGGTTTTACGCTGGTTGAGCTTATGCTGGCGATGGCTTTTATTGGCATCTTGCTGGTGGCGGTAGCAGCCACGACACAGCATATGATGCGGCTCTATAATAAAGGCAGTACGCTGCGTGAGATTAATACAGTGGCGCGCACGGTGGTGCGGGATCTGCAGCAGTCGGTGGGTGGTGCTAGCCCGTTTGTGGTTGGTTACTACGCGCCAGGTGCCGCTCAGACGCCGCGTGTGGCTGTAGGGTTGGCTCAGGCGAGTCAGCATAATCAGCACTACTACGTTGCCCACAATGAGCACGGCCAGGTGGTTGGCGGGCGCTTGTGTACAGGCACGTACAGCTATGTGTGGAATCTGCGCACGGCATTTGCCGACCCAGGTGACTTGCAACCAGTTGCAAATAACGCAACACCTAAGCCGGGTGTCCAGTATATTCGTATGCGGGGTAACCGTATGCAACCAGTGCGCTTTATGCGTGTGGAGGATAGCGATTACAGCCTTTGTAAGTATAGTAAATCCGACAATAACGGCATTACGGTGCCAGTGTTGTATGGTAAAAAATACTTCAATGTTTTTGGTGAAGGGGAGACCAATTTAATGTTGTACAAATTTACAATTACGACACCGCAGAATGATGCTGTTGCCAAAAGCTCAGCGCCGAATAAAACAACACAGCCGATTACCGGAGCATATTACAACATTCGCCTAACAATCGGTACAGCGATGGGTGATGAGAATATAACCACACAAGATGCTCGCTGTAAACCACCAGCCCAGGCGAGTACGAACCAGGCAGAGTATTGTGCAATTAACACACTGCAGTTTATTGCCCGAACTGGCCAAGGGGGATTATAATACCTGTTATGATTATAGCAACGATAGCTCAGCGTCAGCATAAAGGACGCAGCGGGGCAGTGGCATTATTCGTGGTAATATTTGCATCGCTTTTATGTGTGGTGGTAACGGTTGGATTTACGATACTGATGCTGGCGGATCAGAACCGAGCCAGCCAAGCGGAGCTTTCGCAGAGTGCACGTGACGCCGCCCAAGCCGGTGTGGAAGATGCTAAGCGTTTGCTGGCTCAGTATTATAACTGCCAGCAGCAGGGTGCAGGCCACAGCCCGCAGTGCGGCCGCATTATCGCGGCGGTGCAATCTGGTGGGTGCGCCAGTTTGGCACAAGCTTTTGGGTGTGAGCGGTGCCCAAACAGAACTGCCAATTAAAAAGGTCGATGCTGATACAGCGCTTGACCAAGCCTACACCTGTGTAAAGATTACGCCCAATGTTAGCGCTTACCGTGGGCGTTTGCAGCCAGACTCGGCGCTGCGTCTTGTGCCGCTCGAAGCTGCCAGTGAGGCTAGTACTGTGCGCGTAAGTTGGGTTAAATACGACGATAAAATTAAGCGACCAATTGGCCCTGAGCCACAATGCCCGTGGTACTAATCCAGCCTTGTTCTATAGCCCGCATAATACGCTTAGGCTGCCACCAAAAAACCAATGGAATAGCTACGGTACGGTGCTGCGAGTTGGCGCGATTCAGTACGCGGCCAATGATCCGATCAAGCCACAAACGATCGACGAAGATAGCCGCAGTGTGTTCCTATACCCAATCACGAGTGGGCCAGCTAGTTCACCAAGCGGACACATTAGCTTAAAACAAACTGAAGGCGAAACCTCGCCAGATATGCACAAACCAATCGGCACTGATAACGCCAGTTTAGAAACCAGCGAAGCCGACCAAGGCAATGCTCCGCAGGCAGTACGTTGCAGTGGCGCCGGCACGGGCCCAAGTCAATTTCGTTGCCAGGTCGATATAACGTTGCCACGCCCAATCGATAGCCACACTAAAACCTACCTGAGTTTGGCCGCACTCTACAATGCGACTGATATCCAGCTCGAACTGCTGCATAATGGCCAGCCGGTTGCGCTGCGCAACGTGCAGGCAGAGATAGACGTGACCGCCCGGGCCGGCACGATGTACCGCCGGGTAGTAGCGCGGGTAGAGGATGCGTCCCACGCCCAGGCACCATACCCACGGGCTGCGCTGAGTTCGCCGGGCTCAATTTGTAAGGCCTATATTATTACCGATAGTGCTGATGAGTTTGATAGCCAAACCGCCGGCACAACCTGCCCGGATGTGCGCAACCCGTAGCCAGCGCTAGCGGTTACTATGGAATTTACTATGAATGTCGCGCAGGTGTTGGTCGGTGACGTGGGTGTAGACCTGTGTGGTGCTGATATTGCTGTGACCCAGCATGCTCTGGACGCTGCGTAGGTCGGCACCGTTCATCAGCAGGTCGGTGGCAAAGCTGTGGCGCATGGTGTGGGGGCTAACGTGCTTGGTGATGCCAGCGAGGCGGGCGTACTGGCTAATCATACGCTGGATACTGCGGGCGCTTAGGCGGCGGAAATCCCCGCTGGTGCTCGTGGCGCGTGAATTACGGCTGTAGCTAATAAAACAGCGGCACCAGGCTATCGGTGCGGGCAGCTAGGGTAGTCTTCAAGACGCTGAGCGGCTGCTTTGGCTGACAAAGACCGGCCGGTCCTTTTGGCCTTTACCGCGCACCATAAATTCGCGCCGCTTGGTATTGACGTGGTCGCGATCAAGGGCTACCAGCTCACTCACGCGCAGGCCGCTCGAAAATAATAGTTCGATAATGGCTCGGTCACGGAGGCCAGCTTCGGTGCTCGTGTCGATGACGCCCAGTAGGCGTTCCACCTCATCAAAGTGTAAAAAGGTAACCTGCTTGCGGTGGATTTTTGGGTAGCTTAATTTTTGGTTGGTGCCAGCGAGTCAATATCGCGCTCCATCAGGTACTGCAAAAAGCCGCGTAGGGCAATCAAGTGGTAGCTTTGGGTAATGGTAGAAAGGGTTTCGCCGTGCTCGTTCTGGTACCGGTTGAGCCACAGGCGGTACTTGCGGATGGTCTCGCGCTCAATATCACCTACCTTTATATCGTCCGTAAATTCAATAAAGCGCTGCAAATACAGCGTGTAGTTGGCGGCGGTACGGCTACTGCGGCCGCCTTCAACCTCGAGCGATTCAATATAATCATACAAAAGCTCGGACGTATACATACTATTAGCATAGCGCACTAGGCGGCTTGTTTGCTATACTAAAGTAAACTAAACGGAGAACCCTATGGCAGATAAGGAACAAGTTTGCAACAGTCAAATCGAGCGCACCCTGGTGGTATTTAAGCCAGATGCCGTGCAGCGTGGTATTGTGGGCGAGATTTTAACCCGCTTTGAGCGGGTTGGGCTGAAGATCATCGGCACCAAGATGCTGGCCCCGAACCGCGAGCACTACTACACCCACTACGAAGAAATCGGCAAAATGGTCACGCGCCGTGGCGATAAGGCCTTTACTATTACACTTGATTTTATGACCCAAGGCCCCGTCATTGCCATGGTGTTTGAAGGTGTCGAAGCAGTCAGCCTGGTGCGCAAGCTGGTGGGCGGCACCGAGCCTAAATCATCCGCACCAGGGACGATCCGCGGTGATTACTCGCACATTAGCTTTGGCTATGCCGATGCCCAGGATAAGGCCATCCCGAACCTGATTCACGCCAGCGGCGACCCAAGCGAGGCCCGCCAAGAGATTAACCACTGGTTTAGCGACGACGAACTCTACATGTACCAGTCCGCCAATGAGCGCTTCTGTCAGTAGGGGGCGTCTTCCGTTTTGTGGCCATTATTGCTACAATAAAAGGGTGCCTTGGTAGCTCAATTGGATAGAGCAGCTCCGTCCTAAGGAGAAGGTTGCAGGTTCGACTCCTGCCCAGGGTACCAGGGTAACCCACCAGGATGGCAACGCATTTACAAAAACACGCAATTTGAAGGTCAGCGGCAGGGCGAAGAAGTCCTGCTTGTTTTCCGCCGCCATATTATCGCTATGCGTAAAGGCTTCTTGGGCCTACTGGTGCCATTCGCAATTTCGGCCATTCCGCCACTGATTTGGCAAACCCAGCTCGAGCTGTTTTTGCTGCCGCTGGCTGGCCTCGTGGTTGGTGGGGTAATATTTGCCTACCACTTTATTATTTGGTATTTTTCTATCTTTATTTTGACTGACCAGCGCCTGCGCCAGGTAACACAGCAGGGTATGTTTGGCTCGCATGTGATTGAAATCAAGCTTGCCAAAATCAATGCCATTAGCTACCAAGTGCCGGGCTTTAGCGGCGAGCTATTTGGCTTTGGCACCCTGGTAATCCAGACCTACGTGGGGGATTTGGTAATTCACAATGCGGATCACCCCCATAAGCTGTATAATATATTACAAGATGCAGCTGATGCTGCTGGTGCTGACCAAAAGGAGTTGTATGAAGAAGAAACTAGCCATGCCTAAATTTGGCCGTAAAGCCGAGCCAAAACCAAAGCATATTACTAACGAAACGGTGGCCGAATACCGCGAGCAGATCCTTGCCAGCGGCCGCAAGTTTAAGTACCCGGTGCAGTATACCAAGCGCCGGCTGATTACCAATGCCCTGATTATTGGTGCCTTGGCGCTGGTTATCTTCTGTGGTGTGACATACTGGGCGCTCTACAGAGTGAAAACCACCAGTACCTTCTTCTACCGCTTGACCCAGGTGATACCGCTACCAGTGGCCAATGTGGATGGTGAGCCGGTACGCTACTCTGACTACCTGCTTGGCTTTAAATCATCCCAGACCTACATCCGCACCAAGGAAACTCCGCAGCAGAATAGCTACGCCGATAACAGCCCCTGAGGCCAAAGCCCAGTATGCCTTCTACAAAGAAAGCGCCATGAAGGATGCCATTAACCTTGCCTACGCCCGTAAAATTGCCCGCGAGCAGGGGATTACCGTCAGCAACCAGCAGGTGAGTGAGCGCATCGATGAGCTACGCAAGACGGCTTCGTCCCAGGGTGAGATTAGCCAGGAGGCCTACGACCGCTCGGTGCTGCAAATTTACGGCCAAACCCGCGAGGAAAACCGCTACTCGCTGCAGCAGAACCTGCTGCGCCAGGCGGTGACCTACCATATCGATAGCCAGGCCCCAGCTACTGCGGCTGATATCGCAGCTGATATCAAAAAGGAGCCAGGCAAGGAGCTGCAGCTCTACGCCGAAAAGGCCCGTAAGCGCGACCAGAACGTGCAGCTGCTGGCATCTGGCTGGGTGAAGAAAACCAATATCGATGGTGGCCTGGCAGCCCTAGCAGCCACGCTAAAAACCGGCCAAGTGGTTGGCCCCGTTAAGAGCACCAAGGGCGATGGCTACTACTTTGTGCGCCTGATCGAGAAAGATAAGGACGGCCGCATTAATTACCAGTACATTAAGGTGCCGCTGACGGCCTTTGCTAACCGCTTGCGCCAGCTTGAGGCCCGTGGGGCAATTAAGCGCTACATTACGCTCGAAACGCCGAACAGGCAGGGCAGCGGCCAGGCCCAAGGGCAGTAATTAAGCTGCTTAGGGCCTCTGGCGCGGCGCTAGTACACACGATCAGCAGGAAGAAAGGAGATTATGTTTACATTACCACAATTACCGTACGCCTACGATAGCCTGGAGCCGGTGATTAGCCGCCAGATTATGGAGCTACACCACCACATGCACCACCAGGGCTATGTTACCAAGCTAAACCAGGCGCTGGAGCAAGCTGGTGTCGAAACCAGTGGCGATATCGTGGCGCTGCTGCGGAATATGTCGCAGCTGCCAGCCAGCGTGCAGACAGCGGTGCGCAACCACGGCGGTGGCCACTATAACCACAGCTTGTTTTGGCAGAGCATGGTGCCCGGCGGCCAGCCACTTGAGCCAGTGATGGATCTGTATAAGGACCTTACCCGCCGTTATGGCAGCGTCGAGGAGTTTATAGCCCAGTTTAATGCCCAGGCAACAGCCCTGTTTGGTAGCGGCTGGGTGTGGCTGATGCCGGATCTATCCATTACCGTGACAGCCAACCAAGACAATCCAGTCCAGCTTGGTGGCCCAGAGCCGCTGCTAGGCCTGGATGTGTGTGGGAGCACGCTTACTACCTGGACTACCAGAACCGCCGCCCTGAGTATATCAGCGCTTGGTGGCAGGTTGTTAACTGGTCCGTTGTGGAGCAGCGCTACATTGTTTCGCACGCAGCCAGTACGCCGATCCCGAGCCTGTAGGGCCAGATATCACCCCATAATAAAACCCCCTCCGGTTAGCGGAGGGGGGTTTTGCAGCCTAGAGGCTGGGGTATTGGTAGGTCGCATCAGTCGATGGTTTATAGCGCGGTGGAGCTGTTTCGGGCTCTGGCTCAGCAGCGTAGGCCGTGCCTTGGCTCGCACCGTAGTCGCTATACTCTGGTGGCATTGGCAGCTGGGATGGGTCGTAATTTTGGTCGTACTCGTAGCCATAGTCATAGAGTGGCTGCTGCTGGTTATCCTGAGCGTAGGCTTGCTCGTACATTTGGTCGAGCTCGGGGTTAGCGCTGTAGCTTTGTGGGGCATAGGTCTGGTCGTATTCTGGGGTGCCCTGGGTATCGTATTGGGTAGCGTATTGGTTGGCTGCGTCCTCGCCTGTAGCATCAGCCTGCGCAGCGTCGCTGCCGTAGTACTGAGCGTATTCATCGGGTGGCGTTTGCCAGCTATCTTCAATCACAACCATATTACCCATTTCGGCGGCCTTTTCGTTACGCTTTTTGCGGATGAATAGGAACAGGCCAACCAGGGCTGCCAGGCCCAGCACAGCTGCGCCAACGATGGCAATGATGCGCCCAGCAGCGGCTGCGGTGTTATTGGTAGCCGGGGCGGGCTCGAGCTCGAGGGTCATCTTTTGGGTGGCAACCTTGCCATCGCCACTGATCTCGGCCTTTTAACGGTAATTTCCTTTTTCGCTGGTGTAGCCGTCTTTTTCGATGGTCAGCGGGTGAGGTGCCGTCTTTGACCTGGAAGTACAGGCGGCCTTCGGTGTCGCTGGTGAAGGAGCCGGCCGTATCCTTAAAGGTGACGGTGGCATCGGTCAGCGGCTGGCCATCGCGCATCAGGGTAATTTCTACCGGGTAGCCCTGGGTTACTAGCGAGCCACTTTGGGTGAAGGTTTCATCCTTGCCGCTGCGCTTACCATCAATTCGGTAGTAGTATTTTCGCCCGGCAGCAGATCCTTCAGCGTGGTCTTAAACTGCTTATCGCCGGATTTTTCTACCTTGGCGGTGTGCTGGAGCTCGTTCGGGTTAGAGCCATATACCAGCGTGGTGTCGGCCGGGTGGTTTGTCCCCCAAGTGATGTCGATCGTGGTGAACTTAGTAGTGGTGCGAAAATCCTGCAGGTTAACCTTGGCATCATCTGGGTTGGCGTTCTTGAGGTTCTGCGACTGCACATTGCCATGCTGGGTTGACTGCGGGTTGGCGCCATTATTGCCATTAGGGCTGGTTTGGGTAATGCTGCCTACGCCAGGGTAAACCTGGGCTGGTGTGCGCGAGGTGGTGGTAGCACCGCGGTTGCCGGCAGCTGGCTTTTGGGCTGGCTTGTTTTCGGCTGGTTTTTGGGGTTGATTCTGAGCTGGCTGCGGTGCACTTGGTATCTGGATGCCAACCTTGTGGTTGCTTGCGCTGGTAGCTGAGTCGTTTACCACTGTGTTGCCAGTAAAGTTAAAGTTGACTTCGCCGGTGTTCTTGGCTTTAAAGATAACCGTAAACATCGGCAGCTTATCGCCAGTTGGGGCCGGGATAGGGAAGGCAATGTAGGTGATGCGGCCTTGATTATGGCCAAAATTATTATTCTTAAAGGCGTGCCCACCGTAGGCCGAGCCACCGGTTTCGGTCTTGATGGCAGTAACCAAGTTGGATGGGAAGGTAAAGTCCACACGTGTACGGAACCCGCGGCGGTTAGCGGAGCTGGCATAGACCCTAACAGCAAAGGTGTCGTCCTTATTATAGGTAGGCTTGTCGGTTTCGGCGAATACGCGTGAGCCACTCGCCAAAGCCACTGGCGTCAGCGAAGCCAGCCCTATGACAAGGGCACTTAGGTACAAGCCGCTCGTAAGTAAAAATCGTTTCATATGTACTTGGTGGTTTCCCTTTGGCAATATTAATTATAATTATACCAGTAGCCGCTACCGGAATGCAACCGCCGGCGGGGCCAGATACGTGGTGGATTGATAATAAAACCACACCTTCCGTGTGGTAGCTTTATGGCGCGCCCGACCGGATTCGAACCGGCGATCTCCTCCGTGACAGGGAGGCGTGATAGGCCATCTTCACTACGGGCGCATAAACTATGTGTTATAGTAGCAAATTTTTTGGCGCGAGGCAAGGGGGAATATGTTTGGCTTGCTGGCCCCCGCGCGTGTGGTATAATACAGTCAGTGGATGCCGCTGTAGCTCAGCTGGTAGAGCGGCGCTTTCGTAAAGCGTAGGTCACCGGTTCAAGTCCGGTCAGCGGCTCCAGATGTGTTTTGATTATGAAGGATTCAATCGCCACCACCATTAAGCAGATTACCTACGATAAATCCGTTTTGACGGTACTAGTTACGCTTGGTATTGTGACCATCGCCTTTTTGATATTTTTTTGCTGCTACGATTAAACCAAGCGAACTGCAGGTGAGTGTGCAGTATTCATCCTTCCTGGGCTCGTTCTTTGAGCGTGGCCAGTGGACATATCTGCTTTCTATCTGCCTGTTTGGCTTTATGGTGGGGGTGCTGCACGGCGCATTGATTATTAAATTATTCATCGAGCGTGGCCGCCAGGCTGCCTTGGTGTGTGGTTGGGCAACCATCGCGGTACTGATTGTATCCGCGCTTATCCTCAGTAAAATTGTCGCTGTGGCCAGCCTGTCATAAGTAAAAGGAGTTGTTGATTGTATGGAGTCGTTAGAAATCCTGCTTGGTAAACGCACAAAGCGGTACCGGTTTTTTGAAATGCTACCGGCGCTGCTCAGCTACACTATTCTGCTGCTGCCGTTTGTATTGTCGTTCTTTAGCCCGTTTCTTGCCAGTATCTATGTGCTACTGGTGATTTTTGGTATGTTCGTCAAGGCTATCAGGATTGGCTGGCACACCGTGCGCGGCTACCGCTGGTATGGCTCGGCGATTCAGGTGGATTGGCACCAGCGGCTGATGGATCTAGCCGACCCGCAGGCAGCCCTGGAGCGCCTGGACGATCAGCCAGACGAAGGCTTTAATGGCAAGCAGCACTTGGCAAATATCCATAAAGTACTAGCCGCCCCCCACAATTACCCAGCCCCAGGTAGCATTACCCACGTGGTAATTGTGACGGCCTATAATGAGCCGCTGGAGGTCATCGAGCCGACGATTCAAGCCTTGATTGATACGACGGTGGATAAGCAGAATTTGATAATTGCGTTTGCCTACGAAGCCCGCGGTGGCAAGGGGATTGAGCAGACGGCCCACACCCCTGCAGCAGCGCTATGGCCATAAATTTGCCGGCTTTCACCTGGTGAAGCACCCGGCCGACCTACCTGGCGAGGTAGTTGGTAAGGGCGGCAATATTACCTACGCTGGTAAATATATCGCCAAGCTGCTACGCAAGGCAGGCACTGACCCAGCCAATGTGATGGTTACCACCCTGGACTGCGATAACCGCCCGCACCCAACCTACTTTGACTACGTCAGCTACAGTTACATTATGCAGCCAAACCGTAAGCAGTCATCATACCAGCCAATTTCGCTGTTTTTGAATAATATTTGGGATGTGCCGGCACCCATGCGTGTGATCGCGACGGGTAATTCCTTCTGGAACCTGATTGTGGCCTCGCGTACCGATAAGCTGCGCAACTTTGCCTCGCACTCGCAGCCGCTCAGCGCCCTGATCGACATGAACTTTTGGAGCACTCGCACGATTGTAGAGGACGGCCACCAGTACTGGCGTAGCTACTTCTTCTTTAAGGGTGAGTACAATGTGGTGCCGATTTATGTGCCAATCTACCAGGATGCTGTGCTGGGCGAAACCTATACCAAGACGCTCTACGCGCAGTTTAAGCAGCTGCGCCGCTGGTCGTACGGGGCATCAGATATTGCCTACGTAGGCGCGCAGGTGTTTAACAAAAACCGCCCGGTGCCGCTACTGGATGGCTTTGTAAAGTTTTGGGAGCTGGTGGATGGCCATATTAGCATGGCGACCATGTCGATTATCATTGCGGTGGGTGGCTGGATTCCGCTGCTGTTTAACCCAGATTCAACCAAGAGTTTGCCGGCCCACCAACTGCCGAATGTGGTGAGTAGCGTCCAGATGATGGCGATGATTGGCCTGATTATTACGATCTTTATTTCCTTTAAAATGCTGCCCCCGCGCCCAGCCCGCTATAAGCGCCACCGTTCGCTACTGATGCTGGCCCAGTGGGTGCTGATGCCGGTAACGTCCATCCTCTACGGTGCCTTGGCGGGGCTGAATGCCCAGACACGGCTGCTGTGTGGCCGCTACCTTGATAAGTTTGATGTGACCGAAAAGGTGGCCGCGACGAGCGTACGCAAGATTAATTACCGCCACTGGTGGCAGTGGTGGACGGGCGGCCGCGGCGACGCAAAGAAGTAACCATACCGTGCCGGGCACCATACTGCAGCGCTGCGACTGGATCGTAGCGCTTTTAGTATTTGGTGGGTCGTGTGGGCGATATCGGCCGTGCTGAGCGTATACTGCTGCGCCTGTGCGGCGCGTTTGGCCAGCTGCTGGGCGGCGGTGCGGGCTAGGGTTGTAGCTGGTGCTGCCGTGGTTGCTAGCACAGTGGGTAAAGGCTTGGTTGATAGAAACCGTCAGCGTACCCAGGCTGAATTCCTGGGCGCCTTTAGGCCGCCGGGGGGACTGCTGCGTGGCCGGGGCAGGCTGGGCCTGTGGCATGGTGCTGCTACGTGGCTGCACTGGTAGGAGGCACTGGCTGCCGGGCATAACCCATAGGTGATTAGGGCGCGGCCTCTTCGTAACTGGTGAAGGTGCGGTGGCACGCATGGCAGCGCCGCCGCCGCCACACGTGGGGGTGCTTTTTGTGGGGGCGCGAATTAACCACGTTGGTATCGGGGGCTAAGCAATATACGCAAATCATGTCTATATAATGGCATATCGGTATAAAAATTACTAGTGGATAACTCCCAGGCGGCTGTGGACGGACTGACACCAGCCCCCCCATACAGCCTGCCTAGTGGCAGCTACGGCGGGGTATAGGGCCAAAATAATACCAAATAAAAAGTGGCTTTTACGGCAAGCCACGGGCCGGCAGTTAGCCTGCAATTGACAGGCTAACTACAATTGATAGTTCGCTCCTTTCTTGCTGAGCCATTCGCCCAGCATTTTGTCGGATTCCGCTACCCGCTGTTGAGTGAGCAGATTTTTCGCGCTCTTGGATCGTAGATTCCTCCTCAAGCTTTTGTGCATTGATGGCAGCCAGGTGCCGCCATATATGGCCGCTGACCTGGCCCACAGTTGCATCGCGTAGGCGAGTCAGCTCGCCTTTCGCTTGGCCTCGGATACCTTCTGAGGCTTCTGTCATATACCCCAAGGCTTCTCGAGCCTCGGTGATATATGACATGAGCGCTGTATCCATAGCGTTGGCGACGGTCGGATTTGCCCGGCAGGTTTTGGTTATAGTGCCGGACGAACTCCCTTTTGGGTTGTAGAGGGATATGCTGGGAGCATATCACCCCAGCTATCGGCGCATAGAATGGCCTTGCCATTCAGCGGTACCTGCTTAGTAAGCCAGTACATCCGCCATACTAGGTATGGCAGTATATAGCCAATGCGAACACCGATCGCTATTTGTGCAGCGGCAATCGCTGCGATACCAAGCTTCACCAGCGGGTTTGTAACGAGGGTCATATTATAGACCATTACGCTAAACACCGCTATAGGCAGTACCATTCCTAGCAACGCTGGGATACCATACCGCCACCGTAGGCGCGGTGGCTCACCACGCCGGGCCGTGGTGAACAGCGGCCCTCGTGGGTCGATGGCCACCGTGGGAAAGAAGGCAAGGCCTGCAACCACGATACTGCCAAGGAAGGCGCCAAAAGTGCCTGGGCGATGTCGCCATCTGACCCATCTACAGCGACTAAGCTACCGATTAGGCAGCTTAGCGCCCACATAACCCCGAAGATTAGGCTGAAGGCTAGGTCTTCATCGCGCCGGCCCAGCAGAGTTTCCTCTGCTTTGCCAACGCGTGGTGCAACCGCTACGGCGCGGTCATCTAGCAAGAATAGCATGGTGCTACCCCTTCCTGTGAAAGAACGAACAAGAACAACTCTCTGGCTGAGAGCTGATATATATATCAATAAACGGAACCAAAGTCAATGCCTGGCTTGCCGCAAGGACTTCCTGGAATCTACCGGGGCCCGTCCGGTATCATCTAAGCTGTATGCACTGTGGGTGATGCCGAGCGCACCATCCCAGCGGGGTATGGTAGCGAAAGTATGACAGTGATGCATTTGCCTGATTTTGCGCAGCTTGATGATACCATGCCGACTGGCCTGCGGGCATCGACCAACCGGCCAGGCGGTTGGCTGCAGATGATAGAAGAGTCGTAATACAGCGCCGCAAGTACATAAAAGCAGCCCCGTGTGTGGGCTGCTTTTCGTTGCTGCGCCGAATAATTGCTAGGTAGTGTGTGGCTTTTGCGGCAAGCCACAGGCCGGGTGCCATAGTGGCACTATACTTTGTGTATAATAGTCCCTTTCTTGTGTAGGTGTGTGGACGGGTGCCCTACGAGTAGGTTTGGCCTGGCTCTATCGTAGGGTCGGGGTTAGCTGCTAGCCAGCCCTCTGCCATGCTATCAGGCACAATCGCACTCTGCTCAGCAAGATAGACTGCTTGCTCATCTTGCAGGTGCGCTGCTTGGCGGAGCGTATCGTAGTGGAGCTGCTGCAACTCAGCTATTTGTTGCTGAGCTGCCTGGTGCAGTGCATCAATGCGCTCTTCCACCGCCTTGGCCACGCCCGGCGAAGCACCCATGCGGGTGTAGCCGGAGCCTTCCGTAGCCGCCTGGGCGTACTGGATGATGGCGTCATCCATTTTTGCTCCAGTGGCTGGGTCCTGCCGGCATACCGCGTTGTACTGCCGGACGTAATCGTAGGTACTTTCTACGAGCCGCCAGCTGGGCAGTGCAGTAGTGGTATCTGTGCTGAGTAATGCGCGAGCGTTATCTGCGTAGCTGCGCATCCGGCACAGCCCCCAGGCTGCTGGTATGCTCGTTAAAGTCATGAGGGTGGTTGCCGCCATGCCGATTATACCGGCAATGATGATAACTAGGCTTGCTATGTTGGCAGTATAGCGAGCCATCCCAGTCACCGACACGAGTCCTGCAATAAGTAGGACTACGGTGAACACGATTTCGAGGCGAGTGACCTTCGCCTCGTCATTGCTAGCCAGCAGCAGCGCCATCACACAGATCATGTGGATAGCAGCTATCACTATCGCACCGATTCCGGTGATGTCAAGCTGGAAAAGTTCATGATCACCCCCAATATAATGAGGGGGGCGGACCACGCGATTCCAGCCTGCAAGTCACCTTGCAGGCTATCTTCCTGCCACTCAAGGCAATGGGTTTCGTCTGCTTTGCTGACACTACCAACAACTGCCAGAGTGTTGTCATTAACCACACAGAGCATGGCTGTATCCTTTCAGATTGGGATGTGTGAGGAACAACTCCCATACGGGGAGCTGAGTACATTATATAACACCAAAAGATACAATATACAAGAGTTGTTACTAGCACAATATAGCAGGAGTAGGGGATAGAAGCTGTAGCTATATAAACATCATACTACAAAAAAAGGACTGAATAACAGGGTAAAAAAATAATACAACGGTAAGTAAAATACAACAGAAAAAAACGAAAAGAGTAAGATGCACAACGTTACCCAGGCGATTAAGCAAAGGAAGGGAGCTTTGGATGCCTGAGTACAAAAATACCACAGGCCTGTAACTGAACCTGTGGTTGTGATGTATACAATAAATGGTGGACGATAGAGGACTCGAACCTCTGACCCCCACAACGTCAATGTGGTGCTCTAGCCAACTGAGCTAATCGTCCGTGTGAGTAGATTGTACCAAAAGCGGCGCCTCGCTGCAAGCGGCACCTAGGAAAGCTAGCCTTTATTTATGATGTATACATTACTACAGTTGCGTACCAGCGAGTGTGGCGTTTGCGGCTTTGGGCACAATTTGCTACTATAAAAGCACTTCGCACTGACGGGGCCTAACCACCCCCCGAGCGACGTGGGAGCGGTTGCGGCGCACGTAAACAGCCGGGGCAAGAGTAATCGCCAAGGTGGAACCTCCTAAGCTACACGTTTGGGACCGAGGCACGCACGTTATGATACTTGCGTGCTTTTTATATTAACCAAAAAGGAGATTCTATATGAGCGATGAACAGCTCCATGCCATGCGTCACAGCTTGGCACATATTACTGCTGCGGCTGTGCAGCGGCTATGGCCGGAGGCAAAATTCGGCGTTGGCCCGGTGGTCGATAATGGGTTTTATTACGATATTGACCTGGGTGAAACGAAGATTAGCGAGCAGCAATTTGGCAAGATAGAAAAAACGATGCGCCGGATTATTGCTGAAAAGCAGGACTTTGTGCGCACGACGGTGCCAATCGATGAGGCAATTGCCTGGGCTGAAGCCCACAACCAACCATATAAGGTGGAGTTGCTGAACGACCTGAAGCGTGCCGGCACAACGGTGGCTAAGGACCTCGATGCGGCTGCTATGGGCACGATTGCCGATGGTGCCAGCGCGGTCGAGGAAGTCTCGTTCTACACCAATGGGAGCTTTGTGGACCTGTGCCGCGGCCCGCACGTTGCTAATACTGGTGATGTGGGCGCCTTTAAGCTGCTGCGCGTAGCGGGCGCTTACTGGCGTGGTAATGAGCATAACCCACAGATGCAGCGCCTGTACGGCGTCGCCTTTGCCACGCAGGAGGAGCTAGATGACTATCTGCGGCGCCTGGAGCTTGCCCGCCAGCGCGATCACCGCAAGCTTGGTAAGGAGCTTGACCTATATACGACCTCGCCTTTGGTTGGTGTTGGCTTGCCGTTGTTTACGCCGCGCGGCACCATCCTGCGCGATAAGGTGGCGGAGTATTCCAACCAGCTACGCCAAAAGTATGGTTTCCAGAAGGTGTGGACGCCGCACATTACCAAAAAGGATCTGTACGAGACGAGTGGGCACTGGGCGAAATTTGGTGATGAACTGTTCCTCGTGAAGAGCCAGGAAACCAGCGACGAAATGGCCCTGAAGCCTATGAACTGCCCGCACCACACGCAGATTTTTGCTTCGCGCCCACGCAGCTACCGCGACATGCCGGTGCGCTACCTGGAAACAACAACCGACTATCGCGACGAAAAAACTGGCGAGCTTGGCGGGCTAAACCGCGTGCGTTCGCTAACGCAAGACGATAGCCATGTCTTTTGCCGGCCGGACCAAATTGAAGGCGAGATTAATAACCTGCTTGCGGCGGCCCGTGAACTCTACAGCACCATTGGTATGCAGCTACGCGTGCGCCTGAGCTACCGCGATGAATCCGATGCATACCTGGGTGACCCGGCATTGTGGGAATCGGCTCAGGGCCAGCTCAAAGCGGCGGTCGAAAAGGTCGGGCTTGAGTTCTTCGAGCAGGCAGGTGAGGCCGCCTTCTACGGGCCAAAGATTGACTTTATGGCAACAGACGCAATTGGCCGCGAGCACCAGGTGGCGACGGTACAGCTTGACTTTGTGCAGCCACAGCGCTTTGGCTTTACAGTACACCACAAGTGATGGATCATTTACAACACCAGTTATGATTCACTGTGCATTGCTCGGCTCAATCGAGCGCTTCCTGAGTGTCTTTATCGAGCACACGGGCGGTTGGTTCCCACTGTGGGCAGCGCCAGAGCAAGTCCGTGTCCTTACCATTAACGACAGTGTTCGCGACTATGTTGATAAAATAGCATCGATTTTAACAGGGGTCACGTTGATGAAACCAATTAAATACAACGATGTGTGCTTTACAATAGATGATCGAAATGAGTCACTGGGCAAGAAAATCCGCGAGGCAACTGCTGTAAAAATCCCAATACAAATTATCGTGGGGCCAAAGGACCAAGCGGCGGGCCAGGTCAGTATCCGCACCCATCACGATGAGCTAACGTTGCCATTAGAACAACTAGCTTCGTATCTCCACACGTATGGTGTAGTGGCAAACACAACGCCTACAGAAACGGCGTCGTAGGGGGCTCTATGGACGGGCAGGAGCCAGTACCGCAACTGCCGCTTGTGGTAATTGTGGGGCCGACCGCCAGTGGCAAAACAGCCCTGGCGGTACGGCTAGCCAGCCGCTACAATGGCGAAATCATTTGTGCAGATAGCCGCACGGTGTATAAAGGTATGGACATTGGGACGGCTAAGCCAACGCCTGAGGAACGCGCTTTGGTGCCGCACTGGGGGCTTGATTTAGCCGAGCCAGGTGAGAGTTTTAGTGCCGCAGATTTTAAGGCGTATGCTACTGCAACAATCGCCCAGATTCGTGCCCGTGGTGCAGTGCCATTCCTAGTTGGGGGGACTGGCTTATATGTGGATGGGGTGGTGTTCGATTACCAATTTGGTGCCGCCCCGGACGCTGCTGAGCGGGCAAGCTATATGGCCCTTACTGCCACGCAGCTGCAGCAGCTTTGCCGTGAGCGTGGCTTGGCACTGCCGGCTAACTCGGCTAATAAGCGCCATCTGGTGCGGCTGCTGGAGCAAAGGGGCACAAATAACCAGCGCCGCCAACGTCCGCTCTCGGGCACTATCATTGTAGGAATAGCAACAGAACGGGATGTACTGCGTCAGCGTATTGCTGAGCGGGCCGAACACATTTTTGATCACGCAGTCGCGCAAGAGGCAAAAAAACATTGGGCACATTGTATGGCTGGAATAGCGAAGCAATGACGGGTAATATTTACCCAATTATGCGGCGCTACCTCTGTGGGGAGATTGATGCGGCCACTGCACGTGAACAGTTTTTTTACCGTGATTGGCACCTAGCAAAGCGGCAGCTAACATGGCTGCGGCGCAATCCGTTCATCACCTGGCTGGCCTTAGACGAGGCTGAACAATTCTTAGCACAAAAACTCGCGAAAAAGCAAAGCCCATGATACAATGGTGCTATAGGGATTAAGTGACAACAAACAGATGATTGATGCATTATTTGGTTCTAAAACACGGGTAAAATTGCTCCACCTTTTCCTGAATAACCCGGGCAAGTCTTTTTACGTGCGCGAAATTACCCGCTTGATTGACGAGCAGATTAACTCTGTCCGGCGTGAGCTAGCCAACATGCTGAATGTAGGCATTATTACGTGTAAAGAAGCCGATAACAAGCTCTACTACGAAGTAAACCAGCGCTACGAACACTATGTGCCGATGCGGGCCATCTTTGCCAATGTCAGCCCAGACTCAACCACGGCAGTGGCGCCAAAGATTAATTGGATTAGCGAGGTTGAGGCCCTGCCCAAGCTGCGGATTGCCATTGCATCCGGCGTGCTGGTGCGTGGTTCGACCGCAGTGCTGGATTTACTGCTGGTGGGCGAGCTGGCAACTACTAAGGTAAAGGCGCTGATTAAAAAAATTGAGCGCGCCGAAGGCCGGGAAATCAACTATACGACACTAAGTTACGATGAATTTTACTATCGGCTGAGTGTGCGCGACCGGTTCATTACCGAAATTTTACAAAATAAACACACGGTGCTGGTGGACAACGAGCAGCTGCTCACCAAATAACCGTACTATAAGGAGACGACGATGTTTGAGATTGAATATAAGGGCGCGAATGGCATTGTGATAACGAGCAAGCACACGACGCTGGTGGTGGACCCCAAGCTATCGCTGGCTGGGCTGAAAGACGTGGTGGTGAAGAATGCGGTTGAGCTTGGCACCGAAGAGCGCTTTTGCTGCGGGCAGAGCAATCGCAGCTGGCACTTGAAGGCCCTGGTGAGTACGAGGTCGGGGATTTTTCGATCCGCGGGGTAGCCGCCCAGCGCCATATTGATGCCCCGGGCAGTGAGCCGCTGGCAACCATCTACCGCGTGGAGGTCCAGGGCGTGCATATTGCGATCATTGGTAATGTTGCCCCCAAGCTCAGCGACGAACAGCTCGAGCAGCTTGGGGTGATTGATATTTTGATTGTACCGGTTGGTGGCGGTGGCTACACACTGGATGCAACCAGTGCTACCGGCATGGTGCGCCAGGTGGAGCCAAAGGTGGTTATCCCGGTACACTACGCTGATGAAGCCGCCCACTACGAGGTGCCGCAGGATACGGCCGAGACCTTTACGAAGGAACTCGGTGCCCCGGTTGAGTCAGTGGCGAAGTACAAAATCAAATCTGCCCAGTCCCTACCAGAGGCACTGACGGTTGTGCAGCTTGCTCGGAGCGCTTAGGGCTGCCGTAGCTACAAGCTCGATATTCGATAATTTGATACCCCGCAGCGCTACGATACTGCGGGGTATTGCTGTATGCACGGCTATAGGGGGAGTGATTGGTGTGAATCACTCAAATACCAAAAACACCTCCGCGTAACGGAGGTGCTGTTGCTACTGTGCTTTGGCCGAGATGGTGGCTGTACCGCTCTTAGGGCAAAAACGCCCTTTTTCTTCAGTGTGCGGATAGCCTGCGTGCTGAGGGTCATGGTGACCTTTTGGCCATCCACTACGAAGGTTTTCTTCTGTAGGTTTGGCTTAAACACGCGCTTGGTGCGGCGGAGCGAGAAGCTAACATTGTGGCCGTGCTGGGCACGTTTGCCAGTAAGTTCACATCGTGATGCCATAGGTTTCTTCCACTTATTATTTAAACTATCCCGCCCATTGTAGCGTGTTTTGGCGGTGGCGTCAATACCCTGGGCTTGGCGTAGGCGGTGGCTCACCGGGGTGGTATAATAGAAAGATGCAAATTGATATATTAAATATTATACTGATACTCGGCGTGATTTTTGCTTTCGATGACGCTGCACGAGGCCATGCACGCTTTTATGGGCTACTGGCTGGGGGATAACACCGCCAAGCACGAGGGCCGGCTGACGCTGAACCCAATCAAACACATCGACCCGTTCCTGACGATTGTGCTGCCGCTCATGCTGGCGGTGATTGGCGCACCGGTGTTTGGTGGCGCTAAGCCGGTGCCGTTTAACCCGCATAATGTTAAGGGTGGTGGAATGGGGCGCGGCCCTTGTGGCACTGGCCGGGCCGCTAACGAACTTTGTGATTGCCTTCTTTGCCTATGGTGCACTGGTGCTGGCGGGGTTGAGCCCACTGGTCGGCCTTGGGCATATGCTCGCTGTGATGGTATCTGTTAACCTGGGCTTTTTCGTATTTAATATGCTGCCAATTCCACCGCTAGATGGGTCGCGCGTGCTGTACGCTCTGGCGCCAGAGTTTGTGCGCCGCGCTATGGAGCTGATTGAGCAATACGGCGTCATGCTGGTGTTTATAGTGGTGCTGTTTGCCAGCAGCCAGATTGGCCAGGTGATGCGCGTGGCAACGCAGCAGCTGATTCGGCTGTTTGCGGCGGTGTTTGGCGTTTTTATGTAAACGTAGTATACTAAAACTAAGCCCAGCGAGTGGCGTATATGATTTTCCTAACATCATATGATAGGGAGCTTTATATGGTCTAGTACCGTGGTATTAGGCTGCGAGCACCCACCTTGCATACGCGAGGGAATATCAAGCGTCGCGCGCTGGGCTTTTTGTGTTGATATATCTGCTGTTACGGATAGTCTGGCTCGCCCCTGGTGGTTGTGCTCTGCTGTAATCGGTGTACAATAGGGAAGGAGCCAACGAAATGGCCGCTTGCTGGTATCAGCAAGAGGAAAGTCCGGGCAGCACAGAATAAGACAGTCGCTAACGGCGACCGGGGGCGACCCTAGGGAAAGTGCCACAGAAACATATACCGCCTGAGGGCTAAGGCCACTAGGTAAGGGTGAAAAGAGTGAGGTAAGAGCTCACAGCAACGCATGGTGACATGCGGCGCGGGTAAACCCTGTCTGCTGCAAGGGGCGTGGGCATCATGAGTTATTCGCTCGCCCAGGCCGTGATCCGCTCGACCACATTAGCAATGGTGTGGCTAGATAGATGGCCATTCACGACAGAACCCGGCTTATTGTTGGCTCCATGTAAAATACCACTACCGGTAGAGGCAGTGGTATTTTATTGTGCAGGATATTTGTGTGGCTGGGCTACTTGGCAGCGCTGACGATAGCGGCGAAAGTCTGTGGCTCAGTTGCAGCCAGCTCAGCCAGGATTTTACGATCAAGCTCAATGTTCTTTGCCTTTAGGCTGGCCATCAGTTGGCTGTAGGGTGGTGCCGTTTAGGCGGGCTGCCGCATTAATACGGGTGATCCATAGGCCACGCAGGTCGCGCTTTTTATTGCGGCGGTCGCGGTAGGCATATTGCAGGGACCGAATCACCGCTTGCTTAGCCAGGCGGAAGCTGCGGGTTCGGTTATGCTGCATGCCTTTGGCAGCTTTTAAGATTTTCTTGTGCTTTGCACGTGCTGCAACACCTCGTTTAACTCGCATATTATTTTACTCCCAGTGCAGTCTTAACGTTTTTCTTCATACCACCTGCTACCTGAGCAACGGTGTTAATGGCGCGCTTACGGCTTTTTGCTCTTCTTGGCAAGCAAGTGGCCGCCAAAAAGCTCGCTGGCGGGTTACCTTACCAGTTTTGGTCAGCTTGACACGCTTGACGGTACCCTTGTGGGTCTTTAACTTTGGCATTTATTTACTCCTTACTGTCATACTCAGATTGCGCCCAGCCATCTGAGGCTTTTTGTTCAACCACTGCGTCATCTTCAAGCATGGTTATAATCCGGTTAATGAGCTCAAATCCAAGCTCTTTATGGGCCATTTCACGGCCGCGGAAGAAGACCATAATCTTGACCTTATCGCCGCTGGCGAGGAATTTGCGGATCTTGCGCAGCTTAATCTCGAGGTCATGCTGCCCAATCTTAAGCCCAAGCCGCATTTGCTTTAGCTCGCTGGCCTTAGCTTTTTGCGGTTCTTTTGCTGCTCTTTCATCTTTTGGTACTGATATTTGCCCCAATCGATGATTTTTGCAACCGGAGGGTTCGCGTTTGGCGATATTTCCACCAGGTCGACACCGGCCTCATCGGCGAGGCGACGTGCCTCGGCTAGTGGGAGTATGCCTAATTGTTCGCCATCGGTACCAATTACACGCAATTCCTTTGCCCGGATTTGCTCATTGATACGAACTGATTTACTAATCGCTGCCTCCTTGCTTGCTCTAATATGACGAGTAATTGAATTTACTCAAACACAATTCTACCAAAAACAGGCCCAATTCGCAAGGGTAGTTTTACAGGCGAGCCACGGGGTTGTAGCGGTACTGCAGGGCCTCGGCGATATGTTCTGGCAGTATGTGCACCGAGCCAGCCAGGTCGGCAATCGTTTGGGCAACCTTGGTCGTTTTGACGTAGCTGCGTGCACTGAGGGCCAGGGCGTCGCTGGCTTTATCCAGGATGGCTTTGGCCTCTGGTGTGAGGGTGCCAAGCTGCTGTAAGCGGCTATGGGTTAAGTCACTGTTGTAGGTATCACAGCGCTTATAACGGTTCTGCTGGGCAGCTTGGGCGGTAGCAATTAACTGTGTGGCCTGCTGGTGCTGGGGTCTGGCCGCTGGCCTGGTGGTAAGTAGCTGCTTGGTATCAACACGTGGCATGCTAATAGTAAGGTCGATGCGGTCTAGTAGCGGGCCAGACAGGCGCTTTTGGTACTGCAGGATTTGATTAGTGCTGCAGCGGCACTCGGTGGTGGGGTCACCAAAAAAGCCGCAAGGGCAGGGGTTCATGGTGCCAACGAGCATAAAGCGGGCTGGGTAGGTAGCCCGGCCGCCGGCCCGGGTGATAGAGACAGTGTGGTCCTCAAGCGGCTGGCGCAGGGCTTCGAGCACGGAGCGAGGGTATTCTGGTAGCTCATCTAAAAAGAGCACGCCCTAAATGGGCTAGGGCTGATTTCCCCAGGGCGCGGCTTGGTGCCGCCACCGATCAGCGAGGTGCGGCTGGCGGTGTGGTGCGGTGAGCGTAGCGGCCGGGTGCTGATGATATCATCAACCACTTCACCGGCCAGGCTGTGGATTTTGGTAACGGCGAGTTGCTCTTGGTACGACAGCGGCGGCAGGAGACTTACGATGGTTTTTGCCAGTAGGGTCTTGCCAGAACCCGGCGGCCCCGTCAGCAGAATATTATGCCGCCCAGCGACCGCAACGGTCAGCGCACGCTTGGCCTGCTCCTGGCCATAGATATCATCGAGTGTGGTCTGCGGCGGGGCGGCCGGTGCTGGCGGCTGGCTACTGCTGAGTGGGCTCAGGCGAGCCTCGCCCCTTAAGGTGTAGGAATAATTCCTTCATGGTACGAATCGGATAGAGCTGGATACCCTGGATCAGTTGGGCTTGCTTGGCATTCTGGGCTGGCAAGAAGAGTGAGCTGAAGCCACTCGCCCGGGCCGTTTCGGCAATCGAGACGATACCTTTGACTGGCCGGATAGAGCCATCAAGTGCCAGCTCCCCAATAAATACTGCGCCTTCGGTCTCGTGGGGCTGTAATTGGCCACTGGCTGCCAGAATGGAAACGGCGATTGCTAGGTCGTAGTGCGAGCCATCTTTGGGGAGCTCCGCCGGGGCGAGGTTGACCGTCACTCGGCTGGCTGGCATATCTAAATACGAGTTAGTAATAGCACTGCGCACGCGTTCCTTGGCTTCGTCGATGGCTTTGTTGCCCATGCCGACAATCTGCAAGCCAGGCAGGCCGCGCTTGATATCTGTCTCGACATCCACAACCTCACCTTCGAACCCAACCGGTGCAATACACGCTGCAGTTGCTACCATATAGCTATAGTATGGCATGGGGTGGGGATTTATACAAGCAGCCGGCGGTGCATTCACAGCGGCACCGATATGCGCTATACTAAAGGTATTGGGGCTGATATAGCTTTCGACACATGGACATTAACAGGATATTCGGCAGGTCGAATCATGCACGTAATGCATTTACCTAACTGCAAAAACAACCTTTGCAAACGCACTTGCAAACATTAAGAGCGCTTTCGCTCCTAAGTTGGCATTTGCGCCAATCGCCGCTTAGTATATGGCGATCATTCCCGTGCCCCGGCGACATGGGCACGGTGAGTGTTATATAGCCGTCGCTTACCGTGTGTGTGCGAAGCGGCCATGCATACGGGACAATGAGCCGCGTAACGTCGGCGGGTATTTTGGGCTAGTTATCAGCCCGCACCGTTATAAACAATCCAAATAGTCCTATGCCTGTAGATGAATATTCGTTACCATGTGGACCGGGGGGCAGTACCCCGCAGCTCCACCATACTTGTTACTGCACGCCCACCTGGCACCTTGCCTGGTGGGTTTTTGTGTGGGTGCCGTGAGGGCAGCACGTGACCTGTGTAGGCTTGGTAGTCGTTATCCATGCGGACTAAAAAACAACCGCCTGCGAGGAACGGTTGTTTTCTATGTGTGGAGTTTTTGTAAGAGTGTTCTGTTTATTTTTGAGCTCCTGCACAAGTTTTTTATTCAGAAGCTACTCTTATAATAAGCTAGATAACGGTGGGGTGTCAACGATTTGCCAAAAGAATTATGTAGTAAAAAATGACCCTATGTGGAAAACCCTTTTAGTACCGGTAAGTTGTAAAATATAAAGCATAAGGAAAATGTAAAAACTGTCGTATATGGCGCTACGTTATGTTTTTATACAACGTTAAGAAGGGTCGGTGCGCGCAGTAAAAGCGGTCAAAAAAATGTAGCACAATATGCAACGGAAACTGAACTATACCTAAAGTTGTAAATAAATCACCATAATGAATAGTAAAGCACTACCAGGGGTAGTAGGGTAGTAACAACACCAATGTTGGGTATTTGGCAATAAGAGTGGCAGCTGTAAGGGAACCTGTTATAACCAGTGCAATAAAAACAACACTGGGTAAATTATCACTGATACATTGACAAACAATAAGCGCTTTGCTATAGTAACGGGTAAGCTTTTACAAAAACAAAAAGCCACCACAACAAATTATTATTACCAATACTAACCCTAATAAAACTCAGCTATATAATACGGCCGCTGCACAGTACGGGTCATTGCGATAATGACTGGCTTTGGCGGGTAATTGGCAGTACCATGGAACTGTTGTAAGAATGGCACTGCCAACGCTCCGCCTCGCTGGCGTATGAGCAGCATGGTTGTTGCACCTAGTTAATTCCTAGCTTACGAGCTAGCAACGATACTAGGTGTAACGATACATGAGCCGTTTGTGCTCGGATTATTCCGAGCGGTCAATTGCACCGTGTAGCGCACCGGTGGTAGTATTCGCCCGCCCTTTTATTGATAGCGGTGGTTGCCGGAGCTACCCGCCATGTGTGTGCTACGCGGGCACCTTGATGAGTTGATAACTATAATGATAAAACGAATAACTTTTGGTGTTGGCCTAATTTTTGCATTAGCGCTTATATATATCCTAAACACAATTCCACCGGCCCGTGCAGGAGCGGCTGGAGTGTTAGGAGTGTATGTATTACTATACGGGACGCTTGTGGCCACCATGACATTTGCGGTGCACTATGGTGCACTGCTGGTTGGATATATGATCGGCGCTGATACATCCCGCCCGGCTTACCGGCCATCTTTTAAGAAGGCCTACTATTATGCGTCCGTTGTGGCGCTGGGCCCAATCGTGTGTATTAGTCTTAAATCGGTTGGCAAACTCGATGTGCTGGGTATTGTGCTCACGCTCGTGTTGCTTATTGTTGGTTGCATATATGTATCGCGCCAGACTGCGTAGAATTCCTACCACAGTCCTTTCCTGTTATGGTATAATTTAGGTATGCAACCAGAGCTTAATAAGGCGCCACGATCAGCCGAACAGGGCCAGTTTGATACCGGCCCACGCTACGACGCGCCCCCAGAATATGGGCCTCAGCCGCACCACGAGCAGCAGAATAACCGCCGCTTTGAACAGCAGGAGCGCCCGCGCCCGGCTGAGCGTAAGCGTGCCCCGCTGCCGCCCCCACCGCCACCTATACCCCCCAGCAGGGTTGCCATGCCACAGGCGCCAACCCGTCCGCCAGTGGCACACGGGAATCCGATTGCCGCTAGCGATGATGATGTCATAGAAAAAGCGTGGGTCGACCGCGCCAAGCAAGTAATCAAGCAAACGGTTGATGACCCGCGCTCGCGCGAGCTTGCCATTGCCGCCTTGCAGCGCGATTACCTTGCCAAGCGGTATAACAAGCACATAAAGAAGGTGGGATAGTACAGTATGTTAGCAGTGTTGATTGGGGCGTTTGTTATTTTAACCATCGCAGTTGTGGCGGTTATTTTAGTGTATCTGGGGTACCGCAATAGCCTGCGCGAGGCCAAGAATTACGAACGTGGCCTGAAGATGGTGCCAATGCTGATCCACCTGCCGCCAAGTAGCGAAGACCTTGACGGTGGCGGCCGCGATGCGCGTGACGTCACAGACGAAATGCTATCCCAGGCGCAGGTGATGTATAACATTATCTCTAGCACGGCGCAAAAAGGGTTTTTAAGCACCGTATTTATGGCCAGCGCCATGTTTCGTTCGAAATTATTGCTAAACGCGGCCTGATTTATTACTACGCCGTAGTGCCGGTGGTGCTGCTCGATGTGATTAAACAGGCCGTGGCAGCCGCCTACCCATCAGCCACGCTCGAAGAGGTCGAGGAGCACACGCTCTTTAGCGAGCAGAGCCGCTCAACTGGGGTGATTGGCGGCGAGTTTGTGCTGAAGAAGAATTTTGCCTACCCGATCCTTACCTACGAGGAATCTAAGCGTGATGCGTCGCGCGCACTCCTCAATGCGCTCTCGACCGCGGGCAAGGCGGATGGGATTGGGATTCAGTTTTTGGTGCGCCCGGCAGGGAGACGGCTGGACGAAGAATTCCATCGCTGAGGTAGAGAAGATCAAAAAGGATCGCACCAGTGGCCGTAAGGCTGGCAATGGCGTGATGGTGCGTGGCGTGGCCGAGGCACTGTGGAAGGCGCCGGGCCAGGATCAGCACGAAAGCCGCGAGGCTGCCGTTGATACCCAGCTGACCTCGCTGGAGCAGCAGCAGATTGACCTCATCGAAGGTAAAACCCGCTACCCAGGCTACGAAACACTGGTGCGCCTGGTGGTGTCATCCGATACAGCGGCTAATTCCCAGCGCCTGATGAAGCAGGTGGTAGCTGCCTTTTCTATGTTTGATGCCCCCAGCAGCAACGGCCTGCGCTTTTGTGCCAACCCACAATGTGGATGATTTGGTAACGTCCTATATCTTCCGCTTCTTCCCGCAGCGTATCCGTACCAATGTGCTGAATAGCGTGGAGCTTGCCACGCTCTTCCACTTGCCAGACCAAAAGAACATCCCAACTGCGCAGGTCAAGCGCCAGATGAGCAAGCAGGTGGATGGCCCAACCGATATCGTCGAAACTGGCTTTTTGCTGGGCTATAACGAATTCCGTGGCGTGCGCAAGGCGATTCGCCTAAGTGATAACGACCGCCGCCGCCACCTATATATGATTGGTCAGACCGGTACGGGTAAATCGAAGTTCCTCGAAAACCTCGCCTTCCAGGATATGATGGACGGCAAAGGCTTTGCTTTTATTGACCCACACGGTGATTCCGCCGAAGCGCTGATGGGTGCAGTCCCGCGTGAGCGTGCCGAGGATATCATTTACTTTAACCCGTCTGATATGGATAACCCAATCGGCCTGAATATGTTTGAGTATAACTCGCCGGACGAGAAGGACTTTTTGGTGCAAGAGGCAATTAATATGCTCTACGGCTTGTACGACCCAGGGGCACACCGGTATTGTGGGGCCGCGCCTGGAGCACATCTTCCGTAATGCGGCGCTGCTGCTGATGAGCGACCCAGCGGGCGGCACCTTTATCGATATTCCAAAGCTGCTGGTGGACCAAGAGTTTATGAAGAGCAAGCTTAAGTATGTGACCGACCCCACCGTGCTCGAATTCTGGACCAAGGAATGGCCGGCTTCGCAAAAGTCAAGCGAAGCGGGGGAGCTAGTCAGCTGGGTGGCATCTAAGTTTGGGCCGTTTATTTCTAACACTGCCATGCGCAATATCATCGGCCAGACCAAATCGGGCTTTAACCTGCGCGATATCATGGATAACCGCAAAATCTTGATTGTAAACCTATCCAAGGGTAAAATGGGCGAGCTGAACTCTAAGCTGCTCGGGTATTATCTTTGTGATGAAGTTCCAGGCCGCTGCCATGGGTCGCGCTGATATGCCCGAAGCCGAGCGCCAGGACTTTAGCCTCTATGTGGACGAGTTCCAGAACTTTATGACCGAAAGCTTTGAGTCAATCCTATCTGAGGCCCGTAAGTATCGCCTCAGCCTGATCCTGGCCAACCAGTTTATGACCCAGCTGACGGATAAAAATTCGCGAGGCAATCATTGGTAACGTTGGTACCGTTATTAGTGGCCGTATTGGTACGACCGACGCCGAGCTGCTGGTCAAGAAGTTTGAACCTGTCTTTACAATGGACGATATCATCAAGATGCCAAACTTTCAGGGGGTGGCTAGTGTGATGATTAATAATACGCCATCTGCGCCGTTTAGTATGCTGTTTACGCCACCGATGGTGCACCCTAATGAGCGCCTAGGCGAAGCCATGAAGAAGTTTTCGGCCACCAAGTTTGGCCGGCCCCGCCGCGAGGTTGAACAGGAGATTAGCAAGCGCCTGGCAGTGCAACCAAAGGCACCTGCCCCCGGCCCAGCACCGGGCCAGGCTAAGCCAGCCGGCGGCTCGTCCTTCCTGGATGAGTGGCTTGCTAAGCGCCAGCAGGCTGGTGCCCAGCGCCCTGGTATTATGGCGCCACCACAGCCTGGCCAACCGGCCGGCCCCATGCCAGGCACGCCGCCAATCAGTGCGGCGCCAGGCCAGTCAGCCCCACAGGTGGCACCAAGCGGGCCGCAGCCACCCGGCCCCTTCGGGCCAGGCAAGCCACCGCGCCCAGTTGCGCCATCGACTACACCACCGAGTCCTACCACGCCAAGCCCCGGCACACCACCACCAGCCAAGCCAAGTCAACCACCGGCTACCCCCACACCGGTGCCCCCAGCGATGCCAACCATGCAGCCGGGCACGCCCACACCAGCCCAAACGGCCAGTGTGCCAACACCGCAGCCGCGTGATGGCAGCAGCCTCGGCCAGTCACTGCACCCGCGCCGCAGCTCAACGCCGCCCGCCCGGCCAAATGATGCCGGCATTGACCCCGGCGAAGTCCGTATTTCGCTGCGCTAAGCCGCCATACCCCGCAAACCCAGGGCGCTACAACGCCGTGGGTTTTTGCGTGCTACGGGGCAAGTAGCAGGCCGCCAAACCAGGCGCGACACCGGTAAACTTGAGAAATTACGCCTTTTTGGCTATAATAGGGTAGTTGAAAATAGCTGAAATTCGAAGATACAGTGAGGGAATAATGGCGAAACAAACAAAAGCCGAATCATACGACGGCTCGCAAATCCAAGTCCTAGAAGGCCTCGAGCCGGTCCGTAAGCGGCCTGGTATGTACATCGGTAGCACTGGCTACGATGGTGTGCATCACTTAATTAAAGAAATTGCTGATAACTCTATCGACGAGGCCATTGCTGGCTATGCTACGCGTGTGGATGTACGCTTACTGGCTGATGGTGGCATTACCATTACCGATGATGGCCGTGGTATCCCGGTGGATAAGCACCCCAAAACCGGCCTCAGCACGCTCGAGACCGTGCTAACGGTGCTGCACGCCGGCGGTAAGTTCGGTGGCGGTGGCTACAAGGTATCGTCTGGTTTGCACGGTGTGGGCTCCAGCGTGGTGAACGCGCTATCTACCAAGATGGTGGCCGAGGTCGTGCGCGGTGGCCAGCTCTACCGGGTTGCCTTCGAGCGCGGCGGTATTGCCCAGCCGCTCAAGAAGGTTGGCAAGACTGACCGCCCCACCGGTACCAGCATTACCTTCTACCCAGACCCGACTATCTTTAAAGAAACGGTTACCTTTGATTACAAATGGGTTGTGAGCTACTTGCGCCACCAGGCCCTACCTTACCAAGGGGATTTATGCCGCCGTCTACGATGAGCGCACGCACGAGCGCCGCGCCTTCTACTTTGATGGTGGTATTAAAAGCTACGTTAAGCACCTCAATATCGGCAAGGATGTGCTCAGCCCAGATATCTTTTACGTCGAAAAGCAGGTAGAAGACTGCATGGTTGAGGTAGCGATCCAGTATAACGATACCTATGTGGAGCTTGTAAAGCCTTTTGCCAATAATGTGCTCACCCCTGATGGCGGCACGCACTTGGTCGGGTTCCGCTCGGCGATGACGCGTGTGATTAACGATTACGCCCGCAAGAATAACCTCCTGAAGGAAAAAGGAAGATAACCTGACCGGCGATGATATCCGCGAGGGCCTCACAGCGATTATCCTGGTAAAACTACCGGACCCGCAGTTCGAAGGCCAGACCAAGAACAAGCTCGGCAACCCCGAAATGCGCCGCTATGTTGAGCAGGTCATGAACGAGTACTTTAGCTACTACCTAGAGGAAAACCCAGCGGTCGCCAAAAAGATCGTGGGCAAAGCCCTGCTGGCCGCCCGCGCCCGCAAGGCCGCCCGCGCCGCCCGCGATAACGTTATTCGCAAGGGTGCGCTTGACGGCATGGGCCTGCCAGGCAAGCTATGGGATTGTTCATCCCGCAAGCCGGCTGATAGTGAGCTCTACATTGTGGAGGGTAACTCGGCGGCGGGCTCGGCCAAGGAAGGCCGCGATAGCAAAACCCAGGCTATTTTGCCGCTGCGTGGTAAGGTGCTCAACACCGAGCGGGCACGGCTCGATAAAATGTTCGCCAATAAAGAGATTGTGGCGCTCATCCAGGCGATTGGCGTGGGGATTGGTGACTCGTTTGATATCAGCGGTCTGCGCTACCACAAGATTATTATTATGACCGATGCCGATGTCGATGGCAGCCACATTGCTACCTTGCTGCTAACCTTCCTGTTCCGCTACATGAAGGAAGTTGTCGAGGCGGGCTACGTCTACCTCGCCAAGCCGCCGCTGTATTCCATTAACCGGGGCCAGAAGAAAATCTACGCCTATGGCGAGGACGAGCGCGATGACATCCTCAACCGTATTATTGCCGAAAAAGCTGCCCGCCAGGCGAGCACCGATACCAGTGATGATAAAATCAAGCAAGCCGGCGTGACAATTTCGCGCTTTAAGGGTCTTGGCGAAATGGACGCCGACCAGCTGTGGGAAACCACCATGAACCCCGAAAACCGCGTACTGATTCAGGTGCGGGTCGAGGACGCCGAGGCGGCTGATGCCATCTTTACCAAACTTATGGGGGACGAAGTATCGCTCCGTAAGAACTTTATCCAAAACCGCGCCCAGGGGGCCAAACTAGAGGAGTTAGACGTATAGCTATGGACGACAAAGATAAAAAAATCGACTACGATACACGCAATGGCCAGACGCCCCAAGGCGCCATACCGGCTGATGATACCCCGGGGCTCGAAAAGCGCACGCTCGAAACGGTTATGGAGGATAATTTCTTCCGCTACTCAATGAGCGTGATTGTCGAGCGCGCCCTGCCAGATGTGCGCGATGGCCTCAAGCCGGTACATCGTCGTATTTTATACACCATGAACCGCGATGGCTTGCGAGCTGGTAGCAAGCACCGCAAGAGTGCCACCGTCGTTGGTGCGGTGATGGGTGACTTCCACCCGCACGGCGATAGCGCTATTTACGATGCTATGGTGCGCCTGGCCCAGGACTGGTCGGTACGCTATACGCTGGTGGATGGCCAGGGTAACTTTGGCTCGATGGATGGCGACCCGGCAGCAGCCATGCGCTACACCGAGGCACGCATGACCCGCCCAGCGGACGAGATGCTGGCCGACATCGATAAAGAAACGGTTGACTTTTGCCGATAACTACGATGGCCGCCTGCAGGAGCCAACCGTGCTGCCCGCCAAGCTGCCGAACCTGCTCTTGAACGGCCAGATTGGTATTGCTGTGGGCATGGCCACCAATATTCCATCGCACAACTTGGGCGAACTGGTGGATGCCTCAATAGAACTGATTGATAACAAGGACGCTACCATCGACGACCTGCTGCGTCACGTTAAAGGGGCCGGATTTCCCAACCGGTGCTGTTGTCTATGGCGGTGCACCAATGAAGCAGAGCCTACCAGACCGGCCGTGGCAGCGTGACGGTACGGGCCGTTGCCGACATCGAGGAAAGCAAGCGTGGCCGCCACCGTATTGTGGTGAGCGAAATACCATTTGGCGTTAATAAGGCTGTGTTGGTAGAGCGGATTGCTGATCTCGTCAAAGAAAAGAAGATCACGGCCATTAGCGATATCCGCGATGAAACCGCCCGTGGCCAGGTCAAGATTGTGATTGAGCTCAAGAAGGATGCCTACCCCAGAAGGTGCTCAACCAACTATACAAGCTGACCGCGCTGCAAACCAGTTTTAATTACAACATGCTGGCGCTGGTCAATGGTATTCAGCCAAAGGTCCTGGGCCTACATGATATGCTGCAGGAATTTATCCATCACCGCCAGGTGGTGGTGCGCCGTCGGACCGAGTTCGAGCTCAAAAAGGCCAAGGCGCGCGCCCATATCCTGGAGGGCTACAAGATCGCCCTTGACCATATTGATGAGGTGATTAAAACAATCCGCGCCTCGAAGACGCAAGAGGAAGCCGAAACAAACCTGCGGGCTAAGTTTGGCCTGAGCGAGATTCAGGCCAAGGCGATCCTGGCTATGCAGCTGCGCCGCCTGACGGGCCTAGAGCGCCAGGCGATTGAAGATGAACTGAACCAGCTGCTGGCGCTGATTGCCCGACTAGAAGCGATTTTGGCGGACGAGAACGAAATTCTGGCCATTATTAAAACCGAACTGCTCGAGATGAAGGAAAAGTACGGCGATGAGCGCCGCACCAAAATCATCAACCACGAGCTGGGTAAATTTAGCGACGAAGAGCTGATCCCCGAAGAAGAGGCCGTCATTCTACTAACGGGTGAAAATTACATCAAGCGCACTTTGCTCAGTGACTACCGCAAGCAAAACCGTGGCGGCAAGGGCAAGCGTGGTATGACCACCAAGGAAGCCGATGTGATTGAGCACATGGTGCCGGCTAATACGCATGACTGGATCCTGTTCTTTACCAACCGGGGCCGCGTCTTCCGGCTGAAGGCGTACGAAATACCAGCTGCTGGGCTGAATGCCAAGGGTGTTGCGGTGGTGAATTTATTACAACTGCAGCCAGAGGAGAAGATCACAGCGGTTATCAAGCGCCAGAAGGACGCCACCGATGATGGCTACCTATTTATGACGACGGTGCAGGGGACGATCAAAAAGACACCGCTTAAGGATTACGCCAATATCCGCAATAACGGCCTAATTGCTATTAACCTGGATGATGGCGACGAGCTGCGCTGGATCCGCAAGAGTAGTGGTAATGATGACATCATTATCTCGACCTCGGCTGGCCAGGCAGTGCGCATGAACGAGGCCGATGTGCGCCCGATGGGCCGTGTGGCACGTGGGGTGCGTGGGGTGCGCCTGCGCCCGAATGATAGCGTGGTTGGCATGGATGTGGCAGATGATAGCCGCAAGCTGCTGGTGGTATCGGAGCAAGGCTATGGTAAGATCACCAAGGTAGCTAATTTCCCAACCCATAAGCGCGGTGGTATTGGCATTAAAGCCGCGGTTGTGACGGCCAAAAACCGGCCCGATTATTGCGGTCAAGACCATCAAAGAAGATGATGTCGAGGCACTACTGATTTCATCCAAGGGCCAAGCGATTCGAGTCGGGCTTAAGGATATCCCAACGCTCGGCCGCACCACGCAGGGTGTGCGTATTATGAAGCTTGGTGAGGGCGATGCTGTTGCCTCGGTTGGCTTGATGGCTGATCAATCCACCGAGCCAGAGGCCGCACTGTCGTGATCCCGCGCTCGGTCCTGGCAATTATCGGCTCGTGGCTGATTGCCCACTGTATTAAATACGCCATCGCTGCCAGTACGCAGGCAGCTCGGCCGAATCTACGCCGCCAGTTGTTTATCTCTGGCGGCATGCTCAGCTCGCACGCCGCCATTTCGTGGGCCGTGTGGGTCGTGGTCGTTATGAGTGATGGTATTCATTCGTCGGCAGCGGGTATTGCAACCCTTGGTGGCGCTGATTTTTTGCTACGATGCCGTCAAGGTGCGGCGCTCGTCGGGCGAGCAGGGTGAGGCCATCGCTCAGATCATTGATAAGTCCGGTTTATCGGTGGCAAAACCACGTGCTGCGCGCGGTCATACACCGCTCGAAGTCTGTGCTGGCGCTACGCTCGGCTTGATTGTTGGCTACGTTGTGTTTTATATAACATAAAATTTCAAAAAAGTGTTGACGAGAAGCGGGGTCATACGGTAAGCTAAGTATCAGTCTGGTTGACGGCACAAAGCCGGAAACAACGAACACAATTTGTGGAGTTCGAACAGATGATAATAGATCATTAACAATTTAGTTGTGCAAATCATCGTCAGTTTATAAAGAGCCGTATCGCCTCACAATGCGATACATTTTATGGAGAGTTTGATCCTGGCTCAGGATGAATGCTGGCGGCGTGCCCTAACACATGCAAGTCGAGCGGCAGCGCGAGTAGTTTACTACTTGGCGGCGAGCGGCGGACGGCTGAGTAACGCGTGGGAATCTGCCCCAAAGTGAGGGATAACTGCCCGAAAGGGTAGCTAATACCGCATATGGTCTTCGGATTAAAAGCATTTATGCGCTTTGGGAGGAGCCCGCGTCGGATTAGGTAGTTGGTAGGGTAATGGCCTACCAAGCCGACGATCCGTAGCTGGTCTGAGAGGATGATCAGCCAGACTGGGACTGAGACACGGCCCAGACTCCTACGGGAGGCAGCAGTGAGGAATCTTCCACAATGGGCGAAAGCCTGATGGAGCAACGCCGCGTGAAGGATGAAGGCCTTCGGGTTGTAAACTTCTTTTATGAGTGAAGAATATGACGGTAACTCATGAATAAGCACCGGCTAACTACGTGCCAGCAGCCGCGGTCATACGTAGGGTGCAAGCATTATCCGGAGTGACTGGGCGTAAAGAGTTGCGTAGGCGGTTTGTTAAGCGAATAGTGAAACCTGGTGGCTCAACCATACAGACTATTATTCGAACTGGCAAACTCGAGAATGGTAGAGGTAACTGGAATTTCTAGTGTAGGAGTGAAATCCGTAGATATTAGAAAGAACACCAATGGCGTAGGCAGGTTACTGGACCATTTCTGACGCTAAGGCACGAAAGCGTGGGGAGCGAACCGGATTAGATACCCGGGTAGTCCACGCCGTAAACGATGGATACTAGCTGTTGGAGGTATCGACCCCTTCAGTAGCGAAGCTAACGCGTTAAGTATCCCGCCTGTGGAGTACGGCCGCAAGGCTAAAACATAAAGGAATTGACGGGGACCCGCACAAGCGGTGGATCATGTTCTTTAATTCGATGATAAACGAAGAACCTTACCAGGGTTTGACATCCCGAGAAGGTCTGCGAAAGTAGACTGTGCCTTTTGGAACTCGGTGACAGATGATGCATGGCCGTCGTCAGCTCGTGTCGTGAGATGTTTGGTTAAGTCCATCAACGAGCGCAACCCTTGCAACTAGTTGGATTTTTCTAGTTGGACTGCCCCGGTAACGGGGAGGAAGGAGGGGATGATGTCAGGTCAGTATTTCTCTTACATCCTGGGCTAGAAACGTGATACAATGGCTAGTACAATGCGCAGCGAAGCCGCGAGGTGAAGCAAATCGCACCAAAGCTTGTCCCAGTTCGGATTGGAGGCTGAAACTCGCCTCCATGAAGTCGGAATCGCTAGTAATCGCAGGTCAGCAAACTGCGGTGAATACGTTCCCGGGTCTTGTACACACCGCCCGTCAAGCCATGAAAGTGACCAACACCCGAAGTCCGATTCGTCGGCCTAAGGTGGGGGGCATGATTGGGGTTAAGTCGTAACAAGGTATCCGTACCGGAAGGTGCGGATGGATTACCTCCTTTCTAGGGAGTTACGATGCCTACCAAGCGAGCAATCCTTGGTAGAGCTAGGTCGGTCTTGTTATTGTGCTGAGCTTACACAATAAATTAGCTGGTATACCAGCCAAGACGAAGTTCACTACTTGTAACTGCTTGATGATTTGCACAACTAGATTGTTAATACAGAGTACCCTTGTCGATACCGGCAAGGGGTATTTTTGCTGACTGTGGCGCAGGTAAGTAAAAACCCCTGATTCCAGATGGAAGGCAGGGGTGTGGAGTGAGTCGTAGATGGGTTATCGCAGACCGCCGCCAAAGAGTGAACGGGCGATAAAGCTCAGAGATAAATGGCACGATGTTGAGGGAAGCTAGGAACCCAATACAGACACCAATCAGGCCGTAGAGCTTGTAACGCTCGTAGTCACCAAAGCCAGCACCAAAGTTATCTGCCACCCAGCGGTGGAAGCGAATGAAGAGCGCGGCTGCGACAATCAGTAGGATGCCTCCGATAAACCATCCCCAGTCAAAATGATATTGCATAGTACCTATTATACTCTTGTACTCAGTAAAAATCTATGCTAATATTGTATATGTTCGCGAGCGTGGTAACCTTACACAGGGCCCTAGTGCGAATGTGTACATTACAGATGGGGCGTTAGCTCAGTTGGCTAGAGCACCTGCTTTGCAAGCAGGGGGTCCGGGGTTCGAGTCCCCGACGCTCCACCATATATGGGGTGAACCAGGCTTCGGTCTGGGGCACTCCACCACACATATGGGCGATTAGCTCAGCTGGTTAGAGCGCGTCACTGATAATGACGAGGTCGGAGGTTCAAGTCCCTCATCGCCCACCATATATTGTATTGCTATGAATAAGACGGCCGGTCCGTCTTTTTTGGTTGTTGTGATATATTGTGCGGTAGGGCCGGGCGTGATTTGTCTGTGACGTAGGGAGGGAGTATACTAGGGCTATGAAATTCGGGCGTTATATCGTTGGCATCGGGTACCGGTGGGTGGTAAAGCCGGTATTGTTTCGTATCAGCCCTGACCACGTGCACCAGCGTATGGTCCGGTTTGTATGCCTGGTGCAGCGCTGTGGTGTGGTGCGCTGGCTAGCCCGCACGACTATTGCCGCCCAGCCACCGGGCGTTACGCGCCAGTTTGGTAACCTAACCCTGCCCAATCCCGTTGGGATTGCGGCTGGCTTTGATAAAAACGCCCAAACCACTCCGCTTCTCGCAGCACTGGGCTGCGGCTTCGTGACGATTGGCTCAGTGACGCCGCGGCCGCGCCGCGGCAACCCCCAGCCGTGGTTTTACCGCTTGCCCCGCACGAAAAGCCTGGTGGTGAATGCGGGCCTGGCTAACGATGGCGTTGAAGCGGCGATTGCTAACCTGCGCCAGACCGAGCGGCAGCGGGGTAGTATGCCGGTGATCGCCTCGGTTGCGCTGGTGGCCTCCCAGGCTAGTCAAACCCCAGCCGCTATGGTTGATGAGGCACTGCAGTGCGCCGATAGGTTGGTAGCCAGTGGCCAAGTAGCGGCGCTAGAGTTTAATATTTCTTGCCCGAATGTTTGCGATGACCAGCTCTTTAGCCAACCGGCCCAGTTTCGACTCCTAGCCCAGGCGATAACTGCCCGTGGTTACAACCTGCCAGTGACGATTAAAATGCCCCTGACGCACAGCAACGCCCAGTTTGATAGCCTACTTGCGATTGCTAGCCAGCATGCGATTGATGGGCTGACGATTGCCAACCTCGAAAAGGACCGCCAGCGCGTACAGCTTAGCGACGACTTGCCGCCAACGGTACCCGGGGGGCTCAGTGGGGCAGTGACCTACCAGCGTTCTAACCAGCTAATCGCCCGCGCCCGTAGTTTGTATGGCCAGCGCTCTTCATTATTGGTGTGGGCGGTATTTTTAGCTCGGCCGATGCCCGCGCTAAGCTGGCAGCCGGTGCCGATGCGGTAGCGCTTATCACGGGGATGATGTTCACTGGCCCGCAACTGATGGCTAGTATCGTGGCCGATATACCGCCAACGACCCCTGTTACGCCTACCGAATCACACCCCCAGTCACCCCGCCATATAAAAAGCCAAAAAAAGTCATAAAAAGGGCTTGCAAATTATAAATAAAGGCTCTATAATCAATTAACAGTTAAGCGAATGTTCGAACGGGAACCTCTGGCGGTGTGGTAACACAAGCGTACAGCTTATTACCTACGTGGTAAATCACTGTACAGTAATCAGTAAAAAGGGCTTTACATGCAGCAGTGTGTGTGGTAGTATGAATAAGCCCGTTAAGGTCACATTACAGAATACACGAGGGTGTTTTGAGATGTGCTCTTAACAGAGTACGATCGTTAACAATTTGATGAAGAAATATGAGTTTTTACAATTGACGGCATGTAGTTGTATATAGCAATTACTAGTTAAGTCAATGCATAAAAAGGTACTCAAGGGCACACAATGGATGCCTAGACGTATATTACCGATGAAGGACGTGGAAGGCTGCGATAAGCCTCGGGGAGCTGTCAACAAGCTTTGATCCGGGGATTTCCGAATGGGGAAACCCAGCACGAGTCATGTCGTGTTACCCTTGTCTGAATACATAGGACATGAGGCGGGAACCATCTGAACTGAAACATCTTAGTAGGATGAGGAAAAGAAAGTAAATAACGATTGCGAAAGTAGTGGCGAGCGAAATCGCAACAGCCCAAACCTTATATGTTTTTGCCTATTTAGTTAGGCAAATAAGTTGATAGACGAATACATATAAGGGGTTGTGATATTACATATGACCAAGTCAGAGGCCCTAAACTTCGGTTTAGTAATCTGACTCGCGACAATTAGCTATCACTAATTGGTAAGGTAAAAAATCGGCGTGGTTAGCAGAATAGTTTGAATGACTAACCAAAGAACGTGAAAGTCGTGTACGCGAAAACGACGCTGACCTTATATATGTTTTATCGAGTAGGGCGGGGCACGAGAAACCCTGTCTGAATCCGGCTGGACCACCAGCCAAGGCTAAATATAATATACGATCGATAGTGAACTAGTACAGCGATGGAAAGGTGAAAAGAACCCCGGGAGGGGAGTGAAATAGATCCTGAAATTGTGTGCCTACAAGGAGTCGGAGCCCTTCGGGGTGACGGCGTGCTTTTTGTAGAACGATCCAGCGAGTTAATTTCGTGCGCAAGGTTAAGCCAGTTGGCGGAGCCACAGTGAAAGCGAGCCTGAATAGGGCGTGTAGTGTACGGGATTAGACCCGAAACCGGGTGACCTAACCATGAGCAGGTTGAAGCTACTGTAACAGGTAGTGAAGGACCGAACCAGGATACGCAGCAAAGTGTTTGGATGACTTGTGGTTAGCGGTGAAATGCCAATCGAACTCGGAGATAGCTGGTTCTCCTCGAAATAGCTTTAGGGCTAGCGTCGTGTTAGTAGCACATGGGGGTAGAGCTCTGTAAAGGACTGGGGCTGGCAACGGTACCCACCCTTAACAAACTACGAATACCATGTGTGTAACCACGGCAGTTAGAACATCGGTGCTAAGATCGGTGCTCGAAAGGGAAACAGCCCAGACCATCGTCTAAGGTCCCTAAATGTACGTTAAGTGGGAAACAAAGTGAAATTTCTTAAACAGCGAGGATGTTGGCTTAGAAGCAGCCATTCATTTAAAGAGTGCGTAACAGCTCACTCGTCAAGAGATTTTGCGTGGAAAATGTAACGGGGCTAAACGTATTACCGAAGACATGGATTGTATGTTTTGCATACAGTGGTAGAGGAGCGTTCCTATCAGCGGTGAAGTTCAACTGGAAAGTTGGATGGAGCGGTAGGAAGTGAGAATGCTGGAATGAGTAACCATAAGGCAGGTGAGAATCCTGCCGGCCGTAAGAGCAAGGTTTCCTGAGCTATGGTAATCATCTCAGGGTTAGTCGGGCCTAAGCCGAGGCGCAGAGCGTAGGCGATGGACATCAGGTTAATATTCCTGAACCGGTTATACTTTGTACACTGTTCACGGGGAAGTAGTCGAAGCGGATTCATGGTTTATCCGTCCAACCGTGCCGGAAGGCATTGGGAGTGAGAGTGATTCTTAGGAATTACGATTTTGGCGAACGCCCTGGCTAGAAAAGCAGGTGTACGCGTGGGTATAGCCGCCCGTACCGCAAACCAACACAGGTGCTCGAGTCGAGTAGACTCAGGCTTACGAGAGAACCTTCGCTAAGGAACTCGGCAATACAGCGACCGTAACTTCGGGATAAGGTCTGCCCCCACTTCGGTGGATAGAAGCCGCGTTCACTCAGTGAATGTTTAGGTAATGAGTAACCTTTAAACGATAATTTCTGAGACACGAGCATACGGATTATAAGTATGGCTCTCTGAACGCGAACCCTTGTATCTAACGATGTGGGGGCCGCAGCAAAAGAGCCCACGGAACTGTTTATCAAAAACACAGGTCTCTGCTAACACGAAAGTGGATGTATAGGGGCTGACTCCTGCCCGGTGCCGGAAGGTTAAGGGGACTGGTTCACGCTGGAAACTGAAGCCCCGGTGAACGGCGGCGGTAACTATAACCGTCCTAAGGTAGCGAAATTCCTTGTCAGGTAAGTTCTGACCCGCACGAATGGAGTAATCATGTGGGCACTGTCTCAGCGAAGGCCTCGGTGAAAGTGCATTGGCGGTAAAGATGCCGTCTGTCCGTACCAGGACGAAAAGACCCCATGGAGCTTTACTACAGCTTTACATTGATCCGGGTTTCAACATGTGTAGCATAGGTGGGAGACGTTGAAGCAGATACGCCAGTATTTGTGGAGTCACCGGTGAAATACCACCCTTGTTGTGATCTTGATCTCACTCTGACCGTTATCCGGTTAGAGGACCGTGTATGGTGGGTAGTTTAACTGGGGCGGTTGCCTCCTAAAGAGTATCGGAGGCGTTCAAAGGTTGGCTAGCTTCGGATGGAAATCGAAGTGATAGTGTATGCGCACAAGCCAGCTTGACTGTGAGGAGTACATTCCAATCAGAGACGAAAGTCGGAGCAAGTGATCCGCTGTACGTACATTTGTACATGAATGTGGGATCGACAGCGCAAACGGATAAAAGTTACCCTGGGGATAACAGGCTTATAGCGCCCAATAGTTCACATAGACGGCGCTGTTTGGCACCTCGATGTCGGCTCATCACATCCTGGAGGGGGAGCACCTTCCAAGGGTTCGGCTGTTCGCCGATTAAAGTGGTACGCGAGCTGGGTTCAGAACGTCGTGAGACAGTTCGGTTTATATCCGGTATGGACGATAGGAAACTTGAGAAGATCTACCCCTAGTACGAGAGGACCGGGGCGGACGAACCTCTGGTGTATCGATTGTGGCCACCTGCTGCATTGTCGAGTAGCTATGTTCGGAAGGGATAAGCGCTGAAAGCATATTAAGCGCGAAGCCCACTTCAAGATAAGGTTTCCCTATGAGGACACTGAAAGACTATCAGTTTGATAGGCGCAAGGTGGAAGTGTGGTAACACATGGAGCTGAAGCGTACTAACAGTCCCATTGCCTTTTTATGTCCTTGTCTGTGCCTGTGTATGCTCTTGCATAAACAGCGCGGATAAGGTAGACTTAACTAGTAATTGGTGTATACACACCAACGTCAATGTAAAACAACCGTGTTTTGGACATCGAAGCGAGGCTTTTTGACCCACTGATGACGTATATCAGCACAAAGTGTCTTTAAAAGCCTTACTTCGGTGCCCATAGCGAGGAGGAAACACCTGTAACCATTCCGAACACAGAAGTTAAGCTCCCCAGCGGCGATTATACTGCTTTTAGTGGGAAACTAGCACGGTGCCGAATTATAAAAAGGTCATCCTAATAGGGTGGCCTTTTTCTTTTGGCCTTTATGCGTATGCACAGTAGGGCCGCTAGTAGCGGGTCTGCCTACTGCCGCGGTTGCGTACGTCTTTAAATTACTAGAAGTACCTTGTTGTGCGCTAAGACGGGTAGCCACAGTATGTGTTTGCGAAATACGAGCAAAGAGTCGTATGTCTGCACGGATTTATGTATACCCCATGTTGCGTACGTGGTGCGAGCAAAGTAAGATCGACGATATGTTGTTTGTGTGGCCTAGGCTGCACATGATGCCGACTCTTGGCGTTTGCTTGTATTGCCGTAGCGGGCGCGTGCAGCCATAAATTATAAATAGATAGGATTCCCTCAGTAGTCCTGATGCGTAGTAGCTGTGATGGTTGGTAGCGCTACATTGCCGCGTCAACGCTTTATGTAAAAACGCCCATACTTTGCGCTCTTAGTATGTCTAAGCTATGCCGGTGTCGATAATACGCTCGGCTACAGTCAGTATACTCTAACCAGTAGATGCTCGGTTTGCTTTGAGTCGGCCTCCTCGTCATTACCAGTATAAAAAATAACCCCTCTCGCAGTTGGGGTTATTTTGATGTGGCATAGTATCGTGCCGGGCCGGGACCGCGTCCAAGGAGGTACAGTAAAGACCTCGTTGCTCTCGTCATCGCTGTGGTGGATGAACTAATCTTATAATAGCGCACCGGGCTAGAATGTGCAATAGTTTTTTCACAACATATAAAGCTTATTGTAAACGTTGACAAAAAGCACAAGCTGTGTTATATTTATAACATACCACATATCATATGTGAGTTATATCAGCGAGGGTTTCCCAGATTAGGGCTGTGGAAATCTTTTTAAAACTGAGGAGAAATTATTACTATGGCAGGAACAAAAACCGGCGGTACCAAAGCAGCAGCAACGAATAAGGCCAAACACGGCGCAGATTTTTACGCCCGAATTGGGGCAATGGGTGGCAAGAAGGGCCGCACTGGCGGCTTTGCCGCCAACCCAGCTCTAGCGCGTATTGCTGGTGCCAAGGGTGGCCGCATCAGCCGCCGCGGCAAGAAGAAGGATAGCGCTGCAGCGGACCAGCCACTGGTAGCAGTTGTTGGCCAGGCAGCACCGCTCGTTGGTGCGCGCTTGCAAGACGCTGCCCTAACCAGATTACGAGACATAAAAACCACCCGTCGATAATGGCGGGTGGTTTTGCGTGTGGCTATGTGTGGGCGGGCGGAAAGGGTTGGCTACCGGGCTGCCACGAGCGGGTGGGTGCACTATGCAGGGCTTATGGCATAAGCCGGCGCTGCACACGGCTGTGAATGGCGCTATTGGTACGCCAGCGTTGCCCGCAGGCAAGGCACAGGTAGGTGTGGGGCGCGACCTCAGCGCCGTTTACGTGGCAGCGTGGGCAGGTGCTTTTGGCGTGTAGCCAGTCGCGGTAGGTATCGAGATGGTCTTCGATGGTGTCGGTGGTGATCGTAACGTGGTAGTGCGGTGCTAATTGCCGGGCTTTGTGCCAGGCGGCTTGCTCCATGGCTAAAAGTTCAACATCGCGGCGGTACGATGTATGGCCCAGCAGTGCGTGGCCAAGCTCGTGGAGCAAGGCAGCCGGTGTGGTGTGGTAAAAAACCGTTTGGCTGTGGCTATCCCACCAATCCTGCTCGCCGGGTGCAAAAGTGCAGCTGCGGGTAATCTGCGGCAAGCTGTTTAGCGAGCTGGCTGCTGCTGGGCATGGCGGTAGGCTCCATAAATGACGGCGTGATGCGGGCTGGCTGCCTGGCGAAGCACGGGCTGTGTGATGCCGGCTGGGGTGTGGCGGGTAATGTGCTCGGTAAGGGCGGACTGGTAGCGGCTAAAGTAGGCGCCGATGCTGCCGCCGATCACGATGGCATCTGGCTGCAATGTAGGTATTAATACAACAAACCCACGGGCAATACGCTGGGCAATCTCGTGCCAGGTTGCGGGGTTGTGAATGTCACTTGCGTACCTGCCATAAGCCTCGGCGATGGCGCGGCCGCTGGCAAAGTCTTCCCAGGCCTGCAAACGTCCATCCCACAACAGTTGCATATGGCCAGCTTCACTATGGCGCAAGGCCGGGCTAATTGTACCATTCACAACAGCACCAATACCAATGCCAGTGCTGATGGTAACGTATAGCCCAAGCGCTGGGGCTGGTGCCAGGCCACTGATTTCGTGCAGGCCAGCCAGGTTGGCATCGTTTTCGACAACAATGCGGGCACCTGGCCAGTGTGGCTGTAGCGTTGCGGCAACAGCAACATCGCGCCACCCCAGGTTGGGGCACCAAAGCCCTACGTTATTTTTTACAACGCCAGGTAGTGCCAGGCTGATTGTTGTGACGGACCCACCACCGGCAAGTGATGTGATTGCTGCAATAAGCTGGTCGCTGTAGGCAGCATACTGGCGCGGCGTTGGGAAGCGCAGTTGTTGTAAAATTTCACCCGTCTGGCTCATGCGGCAGACGAGCGTTTTTGTTCCCCCGGTGTCCACACAAATCATCATAGTGCTAGTGTAGCATAGCAGCGGCGTTTTACCGAGATAAGCCCTTGCAAAACGGGATATATTACCGTATAATAACCAGCAAATAGGTAAATTAATAAGTATAGGTACAATAAGAGGTTTAGGCGTATGCGTAAAGAATCAGGATCGGTTGTCGCGTTTAGTGTCGTGAGTGTACTGCTGGTAGCGGGCACCGCTGGCACAATTGCGCTGGCAAAAACAGTAGGCCACGATGGTAGTAGCGAGCAGAACAAGGTTGCGCTCAGTAGTACGTCGTCGAGCGAAAATAACGGCAGCTTGCAAGCAGCGGGCAGTAGCCACCAAGCAAGTAGCAGCCAGTCATCAAGCTCGCGTTCATCATCAAGTAGTGCATCATCGAGTAGCACAAGTAGCGCCGCTGGCTCAAGCAGCAAGACACAAACCAGCAGCACTGATAAAGCCGCCGCCGAGCAAAAAGCTAAGCAAGCCAAAGAAAAGACCGAAGCCCAGCAGGCATCCCAGGTAGCAAAGGAGCGCGCCGCCAAGGAAGAAGAGCAAAAGCGCCAGGTAGAGGAAAACGCTGCCGCCGAGCGCCGCGCTGCTGTGGCTGCTGCAGAAGCCCAGAAGAAGGAAGAAGAAGCCAAGAAAGCAGCCGAAAACAAACCGCAGGCAACTGGCAGTGGGCCGATCGCTCGTAGCAGCGAGCGCTCGCAGGAAGCCGCGAGCACCCAATTGCCGCAGACTGGTGCCTTTGACGTAGCTGCCAGCTTTGTGGGTATGATGGCAATCATCGGCGCTGGCTATTACTACTACCACTTTAACCGCCAGTAGATAGATACGCTCGTTCGTATTATTCATCAAACCACCAGGTTACACCCAAGCCTGGTGGTTTTTTGGTGCCCCTGCCCGGGTAGCTCCGCGCCGGCCGTGGCGGCAGGGCAGTACGGTGCGGTGGCGAGCACGTGGTGCGCATTACCAGGGGTCGCTTGCTTTACTTATAAGCCCCGGTACGCTACAATAGATGGTAACCTTTGGCCCCGCGCTTGTAGCGGCTTACGTTCGGTGGGCGGCGCCAAAAGAAATAGCAATTAAGGAAGGAGTCTTTTTAGACTTATGGCAAAAGCCACTGTAACAATGGATGAGTTGCTCGCTGCAGCAGATGCAGGCGCTAAGCAACTAACTGCCGGCGAGGTCGTCACTGGGACGATTCTGAGCCTGCGTAAACACGAAGTATTAATTGATTTAGGTGCCCAGGGTGTGGGCTTTGTACCCCGCCGTGAGGTTGGATTTTCGCGTAATATTGCCGAGGGTGATGAAGTAACCGCTAGCGTGGTGGATACGGAGCTTGATAATGGCATGAGCCTACTGAGCCTGCGCAAGGCCGCTAAGGACCGCGGCTGGGAAGAGGTCATCGCCAAGCTTGAGGCTGGCGAGATTATCGAAGTGCAGCCCTACGATGCAAACCGTGGTGGCCTATTGGTAGAGTACGAGGGCATTCGTGGCTTCCTGCCAGTGTCACAGCTTTCGGCTGAGCACTACCCACGGGTTGGCTCTAGCGATAAGGACGAGATTCTGCAGCGCCTGAACACACTGGTTGGCCGTGACCTGAAGGTTCGTATTCTGGACGCTGACCGCAAGGCTAATAAGCTGATCTTTAGCGAGAAAGAAGCCGTCAAGGATGGCCTGGCTGAGCGTTTCGAGAAGCTATCGGTGGGCGATACCGTTGAAGGTGTTGTGACCGGTGTGGTTGATTTCGGTGTCTTTGTGAACGTTGAAGGCATTGAAGGCCTGGTGCACATTTCTGAAATTAGCTGGGAGCGCGTGAATAACCCTGGCGATTACGTCAAGGTTGGCCAGACGATCAGTGCAAAGATTATCGCCATTGATAAAGACCGCCTCAGCCTCAGTATGAAGCAGTTAACCCAGGACCCATGGCTGACAGAAGTTGATAAGTTTGCCAAGGGCGATACCGTTGAAGGTACCGTGACACGTATCACACCATTTGGTGCCTTTGTGCAGATTAGCCCAGCAATTGAGGCGCTGGTGCATGTATCAGAGCTGGGTAGTGGCAGCGATGCCGACCCAGAGAAGGTGTTTACCCTCAACGAGCGCAAAGAATTTGTGGTACTTGATATCGATAAGGATAACCGCAAGATTTCGCTGAGCTTTGGCAAAAAGAATAAAAAATAAGATTTAGCGTGGCAAGGGCACAAGCTATGTTGTAATAGCCCGGTAGGCGGGGAGAAGGAGTGTATAATGCAAGAGAAAATCGTATCAATTGGTGATTCTATTACCGTTGGGGAGCTTGCAGAGACACTCAATCTCCCCGTTACAACGCTGATTGGCGAGCTGTTCAAAAATGGTATTGCCGCAACCATCAACCAACGGATTGATTTTGAAACTGCGACTATCATTGTTGAAGAGCTCGGCATTGATGCTACCCTTGAGCATAAGCCGGCCGAAAGCCAGGCCTTTAGCAGTAGCAAGAGCTACCAGCTATCGGATAGTGCTACGGAGCGCCCACCGATTGTGGCGGTGATGGGCCACGTGGACCATGGTAAAACGAGCTTGCTGGATGCCATTCTTGGTATGCGGGTTGCCAACCGCGAGGCAGGCGGGATTACGCAGCATATTAGCGCCTACCAAACGGTTAAAAACGGCCGGCCAATCACCCTGCTGGATACACCGGGGCATGAGGCCTTTGCTGCCCTGCGCCAGCACGGTGCGGTACTGACTGATGTGGTGGTGATTGTGGTAGCGGCGGATGATGGCGTTAAGCCGCAAACAGTCGAGGCAATTCGCTTTGCGCGTAATGCCAATGCCAAGATGATTGTAGCCATCAACAAAATGGATAAAGAAACCGCCAACCCGCAGCTGGTGAAAACGCAGCTGGCCAGCGAGCACGGCCTGAACCCCGAAGAATGGGGTGGCGATACAATTATGGTAGAAATCAGTGCCAAAACCGGCCAGAATCTCGATACGTTGCTCGAAAATATCCTGCTGGTGGCCGATATGGAAGAGCTGCGGGCTGATGAAGATGTGCCGGCCCAAGGGCCTGGTGATTGAGGCCCATATGGAAACAGGGCAAGGGTTCGGTGGTGGGCCTGCTGATCGAGCAGGGCACCCTGAAGCCGCACCAGTATATTGTGGCTGGTACCAGCTACGGCAAGGTGCGCACTATGGTGGACTATAAGGCGGCGGCCCTGAAGACGGCTGGTCCATCCACCCCGGTGACGGTAACAGGCTTTAAGTCGCTGCCGCAGTTTGGCGATAGCTTCCGCCTGGTCAAGACCGAAAAACAGGCCCGAGCCGCCGCCCGAAAAGGCTCAAATCGCCCGCGACCGGGCTGCCGCTAGCACCAACGTGACTGGCGCCGATCTGCTCAAAATGATGAACCAAAAGCACGACGCCGAAGACTTTAGCGTTATTATCAAGGCGGACGTGCAGGGCTCGCTGACCTCGGTGATGGATAGCTTGCGTTTGGTAGAAACCGGCGGCGCTGTAAACCTACACATTGTGGGTAGTGGGGTTGGTAATATCTCGGAAAACGATGTGCGCCTAGCGGCTGATGGTAAGACGATCGTCTATGGGTTTAATGTTGATTTGCCACCAGCGGTGAAGCGCCTGGCCCAGCGCGATAAGGTTGAGGTGCGCCTCTATAAGGTGATCTACGAACTGCTTGATGACGCCCGCGCCCGTATGGAGGCACTGCTGGCACCAGAGGTGGTTGAGACGGAGATTGGTAGCCTGACAGTGAAGGGTATCTTCCGCACAACCAAGGATGAGGTGATTGCTGGTGGCGAAGTCACCAAGGGTAAGATATACGCTGGCCTGCTGGTGCGGGCACGCCGCGGCGATGAGGTGATTGATGAAGCCGAGGTCGTCAAGGTGCAGCGCCAACAGACCGAGGCCAAGGAAGTGTTCGAGGGCGAGCTGTGTGGCTTGAGCTTAAAAACCAGCCGTAAACTACAGCTAGAGGAGGGCGACGCACTAGAGTTCTTCACGCGCGAAATGGTAAAACGCACGCTTGGGTAAGCATAAACATGATACAATAGGACAAAGGAGATCATATGTTTAAACTAGACGAAACATTTTTACAAGAGCTTGGCCTAGAGAATCTGCCGGCAGAGCAGCGCGCTGCCTTTTTGGAGCAGGTGTATGCATCGCTAACTGAACGCGTTGGTGAGCGCCTGAGCAGTGGCATGAGCGATGAGCAGCTCGTCGAGTTTGAAGCTATTATTGATCGCCAGGAGCCAGAGCTTACTACCTGGCTGCAAACCAATGTCCCCGAATATGCCCAGGATCCCCAGTTTATGCGCCTGGTAGAAGCCAGTAATTTGCCACCGGATGACAGCAACCTCAAGGCTGAATTTGCCGCTACCAAGTGGCTGGAGCTGAACCGGCCTGACTACCGCGACGTTGTGACCCAGACCATGGCAGAGCTGCGCCAAGAGATTATGAACAGCCGCGACCAAATCCTGGCTCAGTCCTAGGGCAGGAGCGCTGCTGGCGTTTAATAAAAGAGCTCATAACAATACCAACCCCTGCATGACACAGGGGTTGTTTGTATGGTGGCTACATGGCGTGAGCGGGGGTCTTGCCGGCCCCGCTAAAAAAAGGGGGGGGCGTGGCATGCGCCTACACGTACACCAGAGCGCCTAAAGCGTGCCGTTACGGGCGGTGGCCGCGTAAGAAATCCGCTACGCCCATACGGCGGCCGCTGGGTGCGACGAGCTCATCCACCGCCAGCCAGGTGCCACCGAGGCAGGCAATGGTGCATGGTGACGGCTCAGTCGCCGTGTGAGCCCTGGGTAATAATCCGCTGCTGGCCATAAAACGGTAGCCGCACCTTGGGGTAGTTATGGTAGGCGCGGGTGGCGCGCTCAAGCTGCTGGGCGCTATGCTGCGTAGGGTCAAGCGTGCCAGCTGCTTTGGTGAGGAGCTGGGTGTAACTGGCCTGGGTGTCATCCTGTGGCTGGGGGGTGAGTTCGCCCCTGCATAATAGGCGGCAGCACCTGGGCCAGTTCCTGGCTGCCAATACACGCCAGGGTGTCGTAAAGCTCGGGCTGGGTTTCTGTACCAGTGAGCGGGTGGGTTACTTGAGCGTAGACTGGCCCGGCATCCATCTGGGCCGTTAGGCGCATAATGCTAATACCCGTGGCGGGCAGGCCATCCAGAATGGCCTGTTCAATCGGGGTGGGGCCGCGGTAGGCTGGCAAGAGCGACGGGTGTAGGTTAATAATCCCAGGATTAAAGAGGTCGATGATAGATTGGGGAATAATCCGCCCGTAGCTGACTAGGACGCCCACCGACTGGCCGAGTGCCTGGATGTGCGGCGTGATATCGCTGAGCTGGCGTGGCTGCAGGACCGGAATAGCGTGGGCCAGGGCGGTCTGCTTCACGCGCGGCGCAACCAATTGCTTACCACGCCCCCGGCGTGTATCTGGCTTGGTTACGACCAGGCGCACAGCAAAGCCAGCTGCGAGCAGCTGGTTGAGCGCAACGTCGCTAAAATCCTCAGTCCCAAAGAATACGATTGGCTTTGATGTGGGTGTCATAATCAAGCGGTTGCAGTTCGCCTTTCTCGTCCAGCTCAAAGAACGCGTCGCGCTGGTCCTTAATATGGTCGATAAACACAATGCCGTTACAGTGGTCAATCTCGTGCTGCAGCACACGTGCTAAAAAGCCCCGTGCCTTAATGCGGATGATATTGCCCTGCTCGTCCATGGCTTTGACGCGCACGGTACTGTAGCGGGGTACGCGGCCGTAGATGTTTTTGACGCTCAGGCAGCCTTCATGTTCGTAGGTGAGGGTGCCTTCGTATTTGACGATTTCGGGGTTGAACAGCACCATAAAGTCTTTGTTGTTTTTTTATCGTCAAAATCATGGCGCACCACAATAGCGCGCTCCAGGCGGTCAATTTGTACCGCGGCCAGGGCGGCGCTAATTTCGTGCGGGCGGGAATTTTCCCAGTCAACGGCGGCCGCGATCATATCGCGGGCCAGAGCTTCGGCTTCGGGCGTGACAACATGCACCTTAGCAGACTTTTGCCGCAAATGGGGATTGGGCAGTGTGATAATATCTTCTTTTTTCATTGCTACTAGTATAGCGTACCTGCCCGGGGCGGCAATAGAGGCGCGGGGCCGTGTGCACGTGCTCGCACGCAGTGATGGGTGTGCGTGCGGGCGCCTAGAGTCTACCAGCCGTAGCGGGACTTAACCGTTTGAATAGAGCCGTCGCTTTCCTTTTTATACACTATGCTAAAGCGTGTGCAGGGCGCTTCGGCGCTGCGGCTTTGGCACAGGCTGCCATCTTGCTTTTGCGCCCGGTATAGGTAGGTCTTGGTATCATCTGGCTCGGTGCCAGTATTGGTTAGGTCGTGCTTGGGCGGCTTGGTACCTGAATCTGGGTTGATGATAGACTGCACTGGTATATTCAGGAGCTTGGCTGGGCGGGACGGGTCGTCGCTGCCGGCATCGTTACGGGTTAGATCGTTCCAACCCGGGTAGGAGCCGAATTCATCATAGTAGCGTTCAAGCGCGGCGGCTACCAGCTCGGTATCGGCTTTGCGCTCGTTATCACGAGTATCGGTTTGGAGCGCCCGGTAGCCCACCGCCGAAATAGTGGCCAGGATTGCAATCACGGCAATCACCACAATCAGTTCCACAATGGTAAAGCCCGGGGTTGTTCGTATGTGCTGCTTCATAGTAATTTTACTATAGCAGTGCTTGTATTTAAACACAAGTAAATCTTCAGCTTATTATCAGTATATGATTGGCTGGTGCCTAATCGCCATATTTACACGAAGTTGCTAGAGCAGGGTAGCTGGGTCAAGCTCGTACTGCCATTTGCTAGCTGGGGTGAGCTCGGCCATGGCCAGCAGGCTGCGGCGGGTCGGGCTTTTGAGCACAATTTGCCAATGGTAGCTGCCGTGCTGGTATTCATAAAAGCGTGGGGTAGGGCGCATAATAGTGACGCTTGCTTCGGCGTGCTGCTGCAGAGCACGGTACAGCTTATGGCTGGCACGAATGGCGGCAGATTCGGTTTTGTAGCGGCAGGTAAACCGCGCTAGGTAGCTAAATGGTGGCAGCATGCTGCGGGCTCGCTGGGTAGATTCATCGTGGTAAAAGCCGGCGTAATCTTGCTGGCTGCCGTAAGTAATGACGGGGTGGTGGGGTTGGTAGGTTTGGATGGTCACGGCGGTTTTTTCTTGGCGGCGGCCGACTCGCCCAACGACTTGAGCGAGCAGCTGGAAGGTGCGCTCACGGGCAGTGTAGTCTGGCAGCGCCAGGCCGGCATCGGCTTGCGGGATAAGCACATGGCCGAGATGCGGTAGATCCAAGCCCTTGGCAAGAATCTGCGTGCCAATAATAATATCTAGCTTGCCGGCGTGGATATCGCTGTAGCGTTCGGCCAGTGTGTCGGCGGGTGTACTGTCGCCGTCAAAGCGGGCAATGCGTGCCTGGGGGAAGAGCCGGCTTTAGCTCGGTTTGGAGCAGCTTGGTACCGATGCCTTTATGAATGATGTCAACAGAACCACACTCGGGGCAGCTGGTCGGAACGGGTGCTGCGTAGCCGCTGATATGGCTGATTAGTTGGTGGGTGTCGGCGTGGAGCGTGAGTGGCGTTTGCGTTGTGGGGTCCAAAGCCATCCAACCGCATATTTTTACACAACGTTGTAGAAGTTGTGCCACGACGGTTATGAAATACCAGTGTCTGGCGACCATCAGTCAGCATGTTGTTTATAATACCTATAGCTGTATCAGAGATAAAACGGTGTTGTATAAAATTACCTCGTTTGGTGTTGTCAATAATACGGATATCGGGCGATGTTGTTTTTGTAGCTTTATAGGGCAGCGTGATAAGCGGAATACGCCCCTGTTGTGAAAAATAATAATCAGCTACTAATGGGGTAGCGCTCCCAAATGTTGTAATTCCGTCATGGTATTTTGCTAGCATGGTGGCAGTACGCAGTGCCGAATAACGCGGTGTATTATCCTGCTTGTAGCTGGGTTCATGGGCTTCGTCAATGGCAATGAAGCCAACCTTACGTAGTGGCAAAAACAACGCTGAGCGCGGCCCAATTACCACCTTGGGTGTGCGGGCGGTCAGTGCTTGGTGCCAAACGTGCCAGCGTTCAGCTGGGGTTTGCTGGGAATGCGCGACAAGCACATCGGCTGGGTCAAATAGCATCGTGAGCTCGCGAATGATGTGTGGGGTGAGAGCGATTTCTGGCACCAGCAGGATTGTGCTTTTGCCAGCACTGAGCATTGCTTGGGCAACTTTTTTATACACAAGCGTTTTGCCAGAACCCGTTACGCCATAGAGCAAACTGGTGGTTGCCGACTGCTGCAGCAGCGCGGTAATGGCGGCCTGCTGGCTGGCATTCGGCTGCTGCTCGGTCGGCTGATGATGTACGGGGAGTGCAGGTGCTGTACGTACTCGCCGTTTGGTGGTAAGGCCACGCGGCAACATAGCGCTCAGGCATGTAGCCAGGTGCACATGGTAGTACTGGCTCATCCACTGGGCGGTTTGTATGAGCGCGCGCGGCAGGGGCGTTGGCTCCACCACAGTACTAATCGGCTTGGTGGCAAAGCCTGGCTTGGCTGCGGGGCCGAGCACAATGCCAATGCACTCACGCGTGCCAATCGGTATAGTCACAATATGCCCCGGCTCTAGCGACTGCGTAGCGTGGTAGGTAAAAAAGCTATCTGCCCGCCGCACGAGTATGGTTGGGGCAATGTGGTAGTAGTACATAGCTTTATTATACGCGTTTAGCGGGGGTGATAGAACGTGCAGCGTGCGAACGGCGTTTCGTCATAAAAAACCACAAAATAGGCTTGAGCGGTGTTGTAAAACTGTGCTATGATACAGAAAGATAGGTGGTTATATATGTTAGATGTATTCATTACTTCCAGGGTCCGACGCAAAATTGTCGTCGTATACGCCAAATACCCAGATTTCCGCACCCATGTTCGTGGGTTAGCTAAGCTGATTAAAGAGGATCCTGGTAATATTCAACGTGAGCTCAAAAAGCTCGAAAAGGTGGGCTTTTTATTAAGTGAAAAGCAGGGCAATACCAAAATTTATTGCACGAATAAGCAGTTCCCGATCTTTAAGGAGCTGCAGAGTATTGTGATTAAATCCCAGCAGCATTCTGCCCGCCCTAAGCGCCCAGCTACCGGTACCTGATGCCAGGGCAGTTGCTGGAGCGTATTCTATGTAGCCGTGGCCTGACGACGCATTCTGCTCGCCAGGCCTTTTTTTGCGTCCGGACTATGACGCCCACCAGCACGACCCGTTTTTGCTGCCGGGTATGCACCAGGCGGTGGATCGCTTGGTGCAGGCCCGCGCCCAGGGCGAAGCGATTGTGGTGTATGGTGATTATGATATTGATGGCCCTCAGTGCGACGGCCCTCTTGCTTGATGCCTTTGCCAGCTTTGGCTTTCAGAATGTGCGGGCGTTCATCCCGAACCGGTTTGTAGAAGGCTATGGCATGACGATGGGGGCGGTGGACAAGGTGGCGGCGATGGGGGCGCAGCTCATCGTGACGGTGGACTGCGGCAGCCTGTGCCACCAGGAGATTGCCTATGCCAAGGAGCGCTACGGCATTGATACCATCGTGACTGACCACCACAACGTAGCACCGACCCGCCCACCGGCCATTGCCACGGTTAATCCAAAGTATGATGACCACCGCTACCCCTTCCGCGACCTGTGCGGGGCGGGGGTGGCTTTTAAGCTGGTGCAGGCGCTGCAGACGGTGCTGCCGGGCTTGCCAGCGGGGCACGAAAAGTGGCTGCTGGATCTTGTAGCGCTGGGGACAGTTTGTGACATTGTGACACTAACAAACGAAAACCGCGCCAATGTGTACTGGGGGATCGAGGTGCTGAAGAAGCAGCGCCGCACCGGACTGAAGGCGCTGATGGCGGTGAGTGGCATTGACCCGCGCAGCGTTAACGCCCGCAGCCTGGGCTTTGGCCTGGGACCGCGCATGAACGCAGCCGGCCGGCTAGATACCGCCGAGCACGCCCTGCATATGCTGATGGCCGCGGACGGCATGGAAGCGCTGGCGGCCAGTAATAAGCTGGATGAGCTCAATCAGCGCCGCCGCCAGATCCAGGATGAGATTTTTTTGCCCAGGCCTGCCAGCAAGCCGAGCGCTATGCCGCCGACCCCGTCCTCGTCGTGAGCCAGCCGGGGTGGAACCACGGTGTGATTGGCATTGTGGCCTCTAAACTAGTGGAGCGGTATAAGAAGCCTACCTTTATCCTGGGGGTGCGCGGCCAGGAGGCAACGGGCAGTGCGCGCAGCTTTGGTGAGTTTAGCGCCGCCGATGCCGTGCGCGCCGCCGACGATATTATTATGCGGGGCGGTGGCCATGCGGCTGCCGCGGGGGTAACCCTCGCCACGCAGCAGATTGATGCCTTTCGGCAGCGGGTGAACGAGTATTATGATTCGCTGGGGCTGCGCGACCAAACGCGCCATTTGCTGCCCCAGGCTGATGTCACGGTGCCTGACTTTGGCGAGATTGACGAAGCCTTGGTGGCGGGTATCGCCCAGATGGAGCCGTTTGGCAATGGCAACCCCGAGCCGGTGCTGCGTATCCCTGCTGCTACAGTGGTAGCGATGCGTCAGATGGGCAGCGATGGGCAGCACGTTAAGCTCACATTAGAAGATAGCACCGGCCGCTGCCTGCAGATGCTGGCGTTCCAGGCCCCCAGCGAGTACTTTTGCCAGCCCGGCCAGCGGGTGGCGGCTTGGTTTAGCCCCATGGTGAACGAGTGGCGGGGTTCGCGCACGGTGGAAGGTCGGCTGCAGCATATTGAGCCGATTGAACAGAGTGAGCTAGTGGACGGGGCAACCGGCTAATGGCGTGCTACCTCGATACCAGCACGCTCGACTTTCGCACCATTATGTAGAGACGGAGAACATTGCCGAGGTGGGCGATGCCATCATCACCGGACCAGAAGGTGAGCGCTCTAGCATCCTAGAGCGGCGGATTTTGCCGCCCTGTATGAGCCGCTGCGTGGTGCGGACGGTGCGGTGGTGCCCGGAATATATCGGCTGCGTGAGCGGTAGGGCGCCGCGGCCACAGCCGGGTGCTTGTGTAATGGCATCCCATCTGGTAGAATAAACGTGATATGGTACAAGTTACACGTAAAGATCAGAAAGAGGCGAACGAAAATATTATTCGCCGTTTTAACCGCCGGGTACTGCAAAGTGGTGTTCTGGCAGAGGCCAAGGCCTCGATGCGCTTTAGCAAGCCAATTAGCAAGACAGAACGCCGCAAGAAGGCCATTGTGCGCAAGGAGCGCAAGGCCGAAAAGATGCAAAAAATGCGCCTTGGGGTACGTTAGGCGTGGGCCTGGCCCAGCGCATCTCGGACGACATGAAAGCCGCTCTTTTGGGCGGCAATCGTTTTGAGGGCGATACACTGCGTAATCTTAAGGCAGCGATACTGAACGAGGAAGTTGCTCGTGGTAAGCGTGATGACGGGCTGACTGACGCTGATATTGAGCAGCTGATTGGGCGCGAAATCAAAAAGCGCCGCGAAAGTATCAGCCTCTACCAGGGCGAATGGCCGGCCAGAGCTGGCCGAGCCCGAGCAGGCAGAGATTGATATTCTCGCCCGCTACCTACCAGAGCCTGCCAGCGAGGCGGAGCTCCAGCAAGCAATCGATACCGCCATAGCGGCCCTACCAAGCGTTGGCCCCTGCCCAGATGGGCCAGGTGATTGGCGCCGTTAAGGCCCAGTTTGGCAGTCGTGCGGATGGCGCGCTGCTGGCCCGCCTACCAAGCAGGCTATAGCAAACTCAGCAGAAGGGAACTAAGATGATTTTACTATTTGGCCCGACTGGTGCTGGCAAAAAGCATGCAGGGGCAAATGCTGGCTGTGCGCCAGGGGTGGAAATGGCTTTTCAACGGGTGAAATGCTGCGCAGTAGCAGCGACCCAGAGGTAATTCGCCTGCTAAAAACCGGCGAGCTGATTAACGATGAGCTGACGTACGAGGTCTTTACCGAAGCCGTGGCTGATGCCAAGCGCCGCCAATTCCCCAATATTATTGTGGATGGTTTCCCGCGCACCAAAGCCCAAGCCGCCTGGCTATCGGGCTACCTAGAAGAAACCAAGCAGCAGATTGACCTGGTGGTGGCGCTTGAGGTCCCCGAAGCCGAAATTATGCAGCGCTTAGCAAAGCGCCAGCGCATGGAAGACACGCCAGAAACAATCGCTCGCCGCATGACGATTTACCGCCAGAAGATGTACCCGGTCCTCGGCACCTTTGCCGAAGATGGCGTTAAGATTGTGCATATTGATGGCACCGGCACCGCGGGCGAAGTGCACGACCGTATTTATAATGAGGTAAGCAGCGTATGCCAGATCTAATTACGGGGTTCAAAACGCCAGAGCAGCTACAGGCTATGCGTGATGGTGGCCGCATTCTGGCGCATATTTTCCGTGATATTCGTAATTACGTCACAGCCGGCCAAACCGAGCGCCAGATTAATGATTTTGTGGCCGAGCGGATTAGCCACTACGGTGCCCAGGCTACCTACCGCGAGCCAGTGCCAGATTTCCCGGGCGTGATTTGTATTAGTAGCAACGATGCGATTGTGCACGGCGTGCCAAGTGAGCGCGTGCTGGAGACCGGCGATGTGGTTAGCTTTGACCTGGTGATTACCTACCACGGCATGAAGGTAGATAGCGCCTTTACCATGGTGGTAGATGAAATCCCAACTGGGGCGGTAAAGCACCTGCTGGCTACTACCGAGCGCAGCCTGTATGCGGGCATTCAGGCCATCCATGGTGATGGCACTACAACGGAAGAAATCGGCGCCGCTATCGAAGCTGTGCTGGCCCAGGGTAAGCTTGGCATTGTGCGCGAGCTGGTTGGCCACGGCGTGGGCCTCGAGATGCATATGCCGCCCGATGTACCCAACTACCGCCTGCCGCGCGCTAGTACTGTGCTACGCGCCGGGGATACGATTGCGATTGAGCCAATGGCAACCCTTGGCAGCGAGGCAATTCGCACCAGCCAGGAGGATGGCTGGACGATCCTGACCCGCGATGGCAGCCTAAGCGCCCACTTTGAGCACACTGTCCTCATCACCGAAACTGGGGCAGAAATTCTCACCCAGGACCCGTCCGCTCTGCCAAAAGCGTAGTGGGGGCGTGTTGTAAAACCATAAGGGGAACTGTATAATAAAAGATATGCAAGACTCCTCGCGATATGCAGTTGGCATAGATATCGGCACCACCAAGGTACGCTGTGTGGTTGCTGTTGTTGATGATTCACAGGGCGTACCGAACATTGTTGGTGTGGGTGAAGCCAGCAATACCGGCATGCGCAAAGGCACCGTTGTGCATTTGCAGGGCCCAGCTAAGGCGATCGATAGTGCCCTTGGCCAGGCCGAGCGCATGAGCGGTTACCAGGTGGACGAAGCCACCCTGAGCATTAATGGCGCCCATATCCTTAGCACCAAAACCGATGGTATGATTGCGATTGGTGCTATTGACCACGAAATCACCCCGGCGGATATTGCCCGGCTCGAAGACGTTGCCACCAGCGGCAAGGTGCCAGCTAACCGCCACATATTAGAGCTGGTGCCGTTTAGTTACCGGCTGGATGGCCAGGATGGTATTAAGGACCCACTGGGTATGACTGGCACGCGGCTCGAGATCAACGCGCACGTGGTATCTGCCCTGATGCCACCGTATGTGAATGTGCAAAAGGCGGCTGAAAACGCCTCGGTGCAGCCGCACAATACGGTGGTTAGTGTGGTGGCTGCCGCCCGCACGGTGCTTAGCGAGCAGCAGATTGAAAACGGCGTGGCCGTGATTGATTTTGGGGCTGCCACGACCGGCCTGGCGATTTTTGAGGAAGGTGATTTGCAGTACACCGCCGTAGTGCCAATTGGTAGTAATAATATTACCAATGATTTAGCAATTGGCCTGCGCACCGACCCCGAGGTAGCAGAGCAAGTCAAGCTGCTATATGCCTCAGCCCTGCCACACCCCGAGCCACGCACGGTAACGGTCAAGGTGGGCGGTGATAGCCACCAGTTTGCAACCACGGATATCGATGAGATTGTCGAAGCACGGCTGGATGAAATTTTTGAGCATCTTGACGAGGAGTTCCAAAAGGCGGGCCGCAAAGGCAAGCTACCCAATGGGGTGGTGATTGTTGGCGGCGGGGCGAATCTGCGCCACCTGGCAGACTATGCCAAGGCGCGGTTGCAGCTGGCCGTAAAGAAGGGGGAGCCGAAAGGTTTTGGGGGTGTTGCAGAGCAGCTGGCTGACCCAGCCTACGCAGCAGCAGTTGGCCTGATGGTGATCGATAGCGAAGGCGCACCAGAAGGGCCAGCACATGTACCAAGTAATAAACCAACCAGTAGTAGATTAGAGGGCCTGAAGGGCTTTTTGAACCGTTTCCGCACCTAGCTTGCGGCGGTCGCCTTGGCTTGCTATACTACATAAAGATGAGAATTAGTGGGGAGAGGGTTCAATGCCTGAAGTAAAACCAAGCGAAATACAAACATTTGCCAGTATAAAGGTGGTTGGCGTTGGTGGTGCCGGCGGCTCCGCTGTTAACCGTATGAAAGAAGCCGGCCTGAACGGTGTGCAGTTTATTGCCATGAACACCGATGCACAGGCGCTGCATAATTCTAAGGCTGATATTAAAATCCACCTGGGGCACGATACGACTGGTGGCCTGGGCGCTGGCGCTGACCCGAATGTTGGCGAGCAAGCTGCCAATGAATCCCGCAACGAAATCCGCGAAGCCCTAAGCGGCGCCGATATGGTGTTTGTGACCATCGGCGCTGGTGGCGGTACCGGCTCTGGTGCCGGCCATGTAGTGGCCGAAATCGCCCGCGAAATGGGTATTTTGGTGGTGGGCGTTGCCACTAAGCCATTCAGCTTTGAGGGCGAAAAGCGCCGCCAGAACGCCGAGTGGGCTGTGGCACATCTGGGCCGGCAGGTTGATACCCTGATTACCATCCCGAATGACCGCTTGCTCCAGACGATTGACCAGCGGACGCCACTGCTCGAGACCTTCAAGATTGCCGATGATGTGCTGCGCCAGGGTGTGCAGGGGATATCAGAACTCATTACCGAACATGGCCTGATCAACCTGGACTTTGCGGATGTGAAGGCAATTATGAGCCACGCGGGCTCGGCCCTGATGGGTATTGGCCGCGCAACCGGCGAGGAGCGCGCTGCCCTGGCTGCCCAGCAGGCGATTGAAAGCCCGTTGATTGAGGTGTCGATCGAAGGCGCCAAGGGTGTGCTGTTTAACGTAACCGGTGGCTACGATATGAGCATGAGCGAAAATCCAAGAAGCGGCCGAGATTATCACCAATGCGGTTAGCCCGGATGCCAATATTATTTTTGGTGCCACGCTCAAGCCCGATCTTGAGGACGAACTGATTATTACCGTGATTGCAACTGGCTTTGATAGCGAGCACTTCGAGGAGCAGGTCAATGTGCTGCGTGGCAAGGCTGCTGCTGGCAAACCAGCCGCCACCCAAGAAGATGAAGACGATGATGACGTACCAGAGGTCGATATGGACCTTAACCGTGATGAAGTAGCAGCAGAATTTGCAGCCGAAGAAACAGCTGATATCTGGCACCAGCCGCCTGAAGAGGACGACGAATCCGATATGCCGGCCTTCTTACGCCGCCGCAAAAAGCTGCGCCAAATGAATGAAGACGAGTAGCCGCTATGAGCCGCACAGACGACTACCGTATTGGCAATAGCCGGGTGCTTGAGTCACGCGAGGTGAGCGACGGCCAAGCTATTCGCCGCCGCCGCGAAACGCTGGACGGCAAGTACCGCTTTACCACCTACGAGCGGGTCGAAAAGCCCAACATTGCCGTGCTGAAAAGAACGGCTCGCGCGAATTATTCGACCGCCAAAAGCTGGAGGCAGCCATTAAGCAGTCGGTTGGCAAGTTCTTTTTCTTCCGAAATTGAGGTTGAACGCATTATTAACCAAATTGAAGACGAGCTATTTGGGATTGGTGAGCTTGAAATCACCAGCCAGCAGATTGGTGACGTGGTACTGAACGTGCTGGCAGGCTGCAACGAGGTGGCCTACGTGCGCTTTGCCAGCGTCTACTATGACTTTACAACCCTTGATGAGTTCGAGGACATTCTGGCTGCCCGACGCAAGCTCACCCAGCAGCAAGAGGCCGCCCACACCCAGGATAGCGCGCCCACTACGAAGCATGCTCAGCAGGAGCCGCAGTCATGATAGTGCGCTTGATCTACCGGCCAGCCAGCGAGCAGGCCCGCCCAGCCGAGGAATTCTGGCATGAATATCAGCGCCGCACTGGCCGAGCGCTAACAACCATCGACCCCGATACGCCAGAGGGCAGCGCCTTATGCCAGGTGTACGATATCGTGCGCTACCCGGCGGTGCTCGCCACGCGCGATGACGGCACCATGCAGTTTATTGCCCAGGGGCTACCAATGCCATTAATTAACGAGGTAGAATATTATGACCAAGTCTAAATCAGCCCAATCTGCTGCGCCGCGCCAGTCTTCGCATACTACTGCGCCAAAGAGCAAGACGACCCAGCAGCCAGGGGGTTATCGCGCCGCGCTCAGCGCTGGCTGTTTGGTAGTATGCTGGTGGGTGCCTGCCTTAGTCTGCTGGCATCGCTGGTGCTCTCTATCGAGGCCGTACACTAGCAGCCAACCCTAACGCCCAGCTCAGCTGTAGCCTAAATGCTGTAGTAAATTGCGCTACGGTTAGCTTGCACCCGTCGGCCGCATTCTTCGGGTTCCCTAATAGCTTTTTGGGGCTGATTGCCGAGCCGGTTGTCATTACGGTGGCCATTGCTGGCTTAGCGGGCGTGCGCTTCCCACGGGCCTTTATGTTCGCTGCTCAGCTTGGCTATACGCTCGGTTTTCTATTCGCCTACGTGCTGTTGTTTATTAGTATGTTTATTATCCAGGCGCTGTGCCCATGGTGTCTCGTTGTTACTATTACGACGACATTTGTATTTTTTGCAATGACACGTTACAACATTGTGTATAATAATCTATACCTACCGGTGGGGCTACATACCCGGTTGGCTCGATGGGTGAGTAAAGATTACGACACCCTACTGTTGTGGCTGATTATTGTTGTTATGAGTGCAGGGATTATTATCAAGTATGGCGAGGGGTTATTCGCATAATCGTACAATTTACAACCAAAAGCGCCGCCGCCGGCTACTGAGTTGGGTACAACACAATTACCGCCTGAGCCTATGGGGCGCGGTGGGTGTTGTAGCAATTATTTTATCGACGCTGCAGGTTGTGGTAATGGCGGATCGTATGCCGCTGTTCTTCGTCATGGATGGCCAGCCCGTTGGTGGCCAATCGGTGGCGCACGTGAGTAGCTATTTAGACAACAAATACCGCCAAGCAGCGATTATTCTGCAGGCCAAGGGTTCCCAGCAGCAGCTAGCCAGTATCCAGGCTGATGCCCTGGGTGTGACGGCCAGTAACCGCCAGCGGGTCCAGCAGGCTGTTACGCCACTGTGGCTCCGTATGGTGCCAACCTCGGCATTATGGGCCCGCTGGCTGACGCCAACCACCCGGCCGCAGTACCAGGTGGATACTGCCCAGCTGAGCCGCTACGTGACCGATACTTTTGGCGAAGACTGCAAAATCCAGCCCCAAAATGCCAGCTTGCGAGTGGACGGCACTAAGCTTATGGTGGTACCGAGCAAGCAGGGGTGCCGAGTGTCAAACGAGCGAGCTTACCAAAGCCCTGGGTGCTGCCCGGCCGAGCATTCAGCAGCCGGTGCGGGTGACGCTGCCAGCATCGCCCCTGCAGCCGAGCGTAGGTGATACCCAAGCCGAGGAGCTTAGGCGCACTATCGAGCAGCACGCCCAGGGCACGCTGGTGGTGCGTGCACCCGCCGGCGAGCGCCAGGTAACTATCCCGGCCCACACGGTACTGGGCTGGCTGCGCTTTGCCACGCCTAAGGATAGTATCGAGGTGACGCTGGATTCGGCTGCCTCAGAAGAATTCTTGCGTACCCAGGTGGCGCCGTTGGTTGGGGCGGGGGCTAGTGGCCGCTCACGCCAAGCGCAGCTGGATTACAACGCTACCCGCCAGGCAATAGCAGATTACCTGATTGGTAAGAGCGACACTATCCGTGCCGCGATGCAATCAGCCCGTAGCACCCAGCCCAGTACCGCGGCCGGCTCGGACGAGAAACTCTCTGCCCTGCTCAAGCAATACACCGAGGGCAAAAAGGGTAGCTTTGGTATCGCTCTGACGGAGCTTTCTGGCAAGCGCCGCCATGCTGAATATAATGGCGCCAAGCAGTTTACTTCTGCCAGCACATACAAGCTGCTGCTGGCCTTTAGTGTACTTAAGCGTATTGAAGCCGGCCAGATGGCGTGGGGTGACCAAACCGAAGGTGGCCGTGATCTTGCTAAATGTTTCGATGATATGATTGTCCTATCCGATAATCCGTGCCCAACGGCAATCGCAAAGCGCGTGGGTATTAGCAATATCCAAAAAGATATGGTGAGTTTGGGGCTAAACGACACGAACTTTCGCGATATGCAGAGCTATAAAATGACCGCCGGCGACCTGGCAAAGTTTGCGGCTATGCTTGCTAACTACCAGCTGCCACTAAAGCGTGAATCGCAGGATAAACTGCTGGGCGCGATGCGGCGCAACGTTCACCGCCGCGGTATTCCGGCTGGTAGTAATGGTACAGTTGCCGATAAGGTAGGGCTTTATCGAGGATTATCTGCACGATGTTGGGATCGTGTATGGCACAGGTGGCGGCACCTATGTGCTGGCAATCCTGACACAGGGTAGTAGCTGGGCAGATATTGCCGATCTAACCAAACGCATTGAGCAGCTACACACGCAGCAGTAATAAGCTGCTACGGCTACGGCGAGTCTATGGAGGGTGAGCAGCCAGCATTTGCTGCTAGCTTGCCAGCGGCAGATGAGCCGCTAACCCCTGGTGCTCGTGGCGCCAGTGTGCTAAAAATAATACCAGCCTGCGGGTATCGTATAACGGCTATTATGTATGCTTCCCAAGCATGAGACGAGGGTTCGACT